>Ga0065721_10003580_pt1 | contig 206427 bp, 179 predicted proteins | sample Mesricmetagenome_FD_59108 | JGI IMG/M metagenome (GOLD analysis project Ga0065721, IMG submission 59108) | Mesophilic microbial community from rice straw/compost enrichment Sample: eDNA_1 v2 (version 2) | ecosystem: Engineered > Solid waste > Grass > Composting > Bioreactor | place: USA... | reverse complement strand
CGACACAATAAATTGATAGTTATCATTTAATTAACTTTTTTTCCATATTTTCGTCATCCAACTTTTAACCAATCTATTCAATGAAAGAAGTTCTACTCATTGTAATAGCATACTTGATCGGCTCTATCCCTACGGCACTCTGGGTCAGCAGGGCATTTTTTGGAATCGATATCCGTGAATATGGCAGTGGAAATGCCGGGGCAACCAACACTTTCCGCGTTTTAGGCTCACGCTGGGGCACTTTTGTCATGATCATCGATGTGCTAAAAGGCGTTGCAGCCACCAGTCTCTATATTTTATTGCCTTATTATATGACCAGCGAATGGGACCGTACCAACTTTATGGTGGGTCTGGGTCTGGCGGCTGTTTTAGGCCATATTTTCCCTCTCTGGGCCGATTTCCGGGGTGGGAAGGGTGTTGCCACACTTTTTGGAATGGTGCTCGCTATTCAGCCCATTGTGGCCGTATGCTGCGTGGGGGTGTTTTTGCTGGTTTTATATCTTACCCGTTTTGTATCCCTTAGTTCTATTCTGGCCAGCATTGCCTTTGCTGTTTTTATCCTCGTTGTATTCAACGAAAAAGAACCTTTGTACCGGGCTTTTGCCATTGCCGTGGCGCTGCTGGTGGTGCTTACGCACCAGAAAAATATTTCCCGCATATTGCGCGGCAGCGAAAGCAAGGTGCCGATTTTGAAGTACAGGGACCGCCGGAGGGAAAGGAAGAAGAAATAAATTTCGTTTAACCAATATTTCGCCCCTAACGGGGCGATTTCGTTTTGTTTCAAAACGAGCTACCGGTATGCCGCCCCTAACGGGGCGGGGTGTTAACAAACGCAATCCCAAAAACGTTATGGTGTGCTACAGACCCGCCGTCCCTAATGGGACGGTGCCCATGTGTGACCTGTTGTGCTACCCACCGGTCGTCCCTAACGGGACGGGTTTAAATATACCGCGGTGTGCTACAGACCCGCCGTCCCTAACGGGACGGTGCCCATGTGTAACCCGTTGTGCTACCCACCGGTCGTCCCTAACGGGACGGTGCCCATGTGTAACCCGTTGTGCTACCCACCTGCCGTCCCTGGCGGGACGGGTGCAAATATACCGTGGTGTGCTACAGACCCGCCGTCCCTGACGGGACGGGTGCTCATGTGTAACCCGTTGTGCTACCTACCGGTCGTCCCTAGCGGGACGGGTGCAAATATACCGTGGTGTGCTACAGACCTGCCGTCCCTAACGGGACGGGTACAAAACCCCTGGGCATTGCCCCGTTAGGGGCAACAGGTCGGTAGCATTTATAAGCCAGGCAACCACCGCCCCTTTAGGGGCGGGATATCGGTATCCGGGTTTTATTTACATTTGACCTTGGTACAAGGATTGTTTATATAAAAGAATAAATAAAGGAACCAGTCATGAAGAAACTATTCGCCGTCACCACCATTGCCCTTGCCCTGGCCGCCTGTTCGCAAAACGCCATTACGGGCCGCAGCCAGCTTAGCCTGTATAACGAAGCCGACCTGCAATCGATGGCCGCCCAGCAATACCAGCAATTCCTTGCCGAAAACAAAGTGGTAAGCACCGGCGCCAGCAAAGATGCCGAAATGGTGCGCAGGGTAGGACAACGCCTTACTGCCGCCATCAACCAGTATTATTCACAACAGGGCCTTTCCCAGGAACTGGAAGGTTATAAATGGGAATACAACCTCGTTAATTCCGACGAAGTAAACGCCTGGTGTATGCCCGGCGGTAAGATCGTGGTATATACCGGCATTTTGCCAGTAACCCAAAACGAAGCAGCCCTGGCCGCCGTTATGGGTCACGAAATTGCACACGCCCTGGCCAAACACGGTAATGAACGTATGAGCCAGCAGGCCGTACAACAATTGGGTGGCGTAGCCTTGCAGACCGCTATTGCCAACAAAAGCGCGGCCGCCCAAAACCTGTTGTTAAGCGCTTATGGCATCGGCTCGAATGTAGGCGCCCTGTTGCCCTTCTCGCGCAAACAGGAACTGGAGGCCGACCGCTATGGTCTTATATTTACCGCCATGGCCGGTTACAACCCGCAGGAAGCCGTAGCCCTTTGGCAACGTATGAAAGCCGCCAGCGGTGGCAGCAAACCACCAGAAATTTTAAGCACCCACCCGGCAGAAGATACACGTATTGCCAAACTGCAGGAAATGATGCCGGAAGCTTTGAAATATTATAAGCCGGTACAGAAATAACATCTTCACAAAATTTTGACAAGGTGATAAGTAACTTCTTATCACCTTTTTACATTTTATACCAATTCTACTTATTCACATGCTAACGAAAATGGCACAGCGCTTGATTTTACCCACCGCGAAAGCGCCTGGTTAGTGTCCCCCGGTTCACCATCATTCATAACAAACATGACGCAGCTTTACCCTTTCATCAATGACCATATTGATCCTTTAAACCATGTCAACTATGAGAAAGGGACGGTTGATGGTATGGCTGCTGGCTTTATTATGGCAGCATGCGTCGGCACAACAGCCTATACCAGGACTTACTACTTATTTTGAAGAGGCCTACTGGCGGTACCCGAATATTCCCAAAGGTGTGCTGGAAGCCATGGCCTGGTCTGCATCGCGTATCACCAATCTGCAACCGCAAAGCAACGAAACCTCCAATTGCACGGGTATGCCGGAACGTTATGGCCTGTTTGGTTTGGTAGAAAATGGCCGTGGTTATTTTAAAAACAATCTATGGACGGTTTGCACCGTCAGCAATATCAGCCCCGAACAATTTAAAAAAGACGTTCGTTTACAAATACTGGCTGTAGCCAAATACCTGGGCCGCGAAGCTACCGCCAGGCGTATGAGTATACAGGTAAGCGCTGAAGAATTTGCCGGCGTACTGGATATTCTTTCCGAAATACCCGACGACAGCAGCGAAGTGAATGCCTATGCCCATGCCTTATATCTCTACGATATTTATCATCATTTACAAAAAGGCATTCCCTCACTCAATATCCCGGCTGCACCGGTTTCTTTAAATAAGATATTTTCCGCACCCATGTTACAAAAGCTGAAGGCTAAGGAAGTAACCGTTCATTATAAAACAGACAGTGTGGAAACGACACCGGCAGCCACCACCCAGCCCGATTATCCGCCGGCCATCTTTATACAGGCCAATACCGCTAACTACCGCGCGGGGCGCAATGGCAACAAGATCACAAATATCACTATACATACCACCCAGGGCAGCTATGCCGGCGCCATATCCTGGTTTAAGAATCCCGCCGCCTCGGTATCGGCGCATTATGTAGTGCGTGCATCCGACGGGCAGATCACCCAAATGGTACGGGAATCGGATATAGCCTGGCATGTGCGCAGCGCCAACAACTATACCATCGGCATCGAGCACGAGGGCTATGTGGAGCAGGGAACGCAATGGTATACCGATGAACTCTACCGCTCATCGGCTGCCCTGGTACGCCATATATGCAGCCAGTGGGGCATCGACCGAAATACCTGTTACCGCGGACCCGCAACGGCCAGCACCAATTTTCAGCCCATGGCCGTGCGTATAAAAGGTCACCAGCATTACAGCGGCAACACACATACCGATCCGGGCAGGCACTGGAACTGGGGCAAATATGCCGATCTGCTGCTGGCGCCGGGCAGGGGACAGGATAGCCTGGCGGTATCGCCCAATCCCATCAGGGGCCATGAAATACGTGTTCAATACTACCTGAATAACACAAGCCAGCCAGCAACCCTGTTATTATCCGATACCTATGGGCGCATCGTTGAGCATCGCCGCGTGCAATTACAGCAGGGCAACAACCGGCTCAATATAAACACCGGCTTTTTACAGGCCGGTGTTTATCATGTTATCATTCAGCTCGATGGCAAGGGTGGGGGCATAAGCCGCAAGATCGTAAAGCAGTAAAAGCGGACAGCCACTGTATTAAAAACGAACAACAGGGGCACTTATCAAACATATAGTACATTGATTATTAGAACTGTATGTTTCTGGCACCAGCTTGGTAAACCATAGCCCATAATTTCGCGCCATGGTTTATAATTATATCAAAACGGCATTCCGGGTTTTTGTCAAGAACAAATCTTTTGGCATCATCAATATGGTTGGACTGGCAGCAGGCACGGTTTGCTGTTTGTATATTCTCTTATACATAAACGATCAGTATAGCTTTGATAAACATCACAAAGATGCAGGTGATATATACCGTATCACTTCGCATCTTTCTTCTTCAGGCGATGCCATGGCCCACCTGGCCACCTGCTCGCCACCCGTAGCGCCGGCCATGAAAAAAGATTTTGCCGAAGTGGTGGAGTATACACGCGTGGTGCCCACCATAGGTGTTAGCCAGCACCTGCTGCGTTACAAGGATAAAAGCTTTTACGAAACCAATGTGGTATTTGCCGACTCCACCTTTTTTAATGTATTTACTTATCAATTTGTACAGGGCCATGCCACCTCGGCATTGCAACAGCCTTATTCGATAGTACTGGATAAACAAACAGCCAATAAATTATTTGGCAAAGAAGAAGCCATAGGTAAACGTATCGAGATCGATAATGCCTATGGCCGTAACGATTTCCTGGTGACTGGCGTCATCGATGCATCGTTGGGTAAATCACATATTCAGGCGCGCATCTTTATGTCGATGAACAGCGGCAGCATGGGCGATTTTGTGCGCAGCAACAATAACTGGTCGGGGCAGAATTTTACGAACTCCTATATCAAATTGCGGCCTTCCACTGCGATGGCATCTATTGAGAAAAAACTACCGGCATTTCTTAATCAATATGCGGCAGACCAGTTGAAAACAATGGGTATGAAAAAAGAGATCCACCTGCAGCCCATTACTTCTATTCATACCACTCCCGGCTATGAGGCAGAAATGTCGAAGGCCATCTCTCCAACCTTTTTAAAAATACTTTTGCTGATAGCGATACTGATACAGTTGATTGCCTGTATCAATTTTATGAACCTGTCTACCGCCAATGCATCCAAACGGGCCAAAGACGTGGGTGTACGCAAGGTGATTGGCGCTTCCAAAAAACAACTGGTCAAACAATTCATCGGCGAATCGGTGTTTATGGCCTTCCTGTCGGTATTGATGGCTGTTCCTTTGCTGGTGATGGCCCTGCCATTGTTCAATCAATTAACAGGAACAGAGCTACCCTTTTCCATTTTTACCGATTACCGAATGATACTGGTGTTGCTGGGTTTTGCATTGCTTACCGGCGTGGTAGCCGGCAGCTACCCGGCCTTTTATTTATCTTCCTTTGCCGCGGTGAAGGTGATCAAGGGCAATTTTTCCAGCCATATATCGGCCGCCGGCATTCGCAAGGCGCTGGTGGTTTTCCAGTTTGCATTGAGTATTTGTTTGATCACCGGTATTGTAGTGATCTGGTATCAACTGCAGTTTATCAAAAACAAAGACCTGGGTTTTATAAAAGAACAGCGCCTGGTATTTTCATTTCATACGCAGGATAACATAGAAAAAATGGATGCCTTTAGTAACAGCCTGCGGGAAATAAGTGATGTAAAGGCCATCAGTAAAACCAATAATTATCCCAGCCAGTTTGTATACAACGATATCAAGTTGTTTCCATCAGGCGGCAATATGGAAACTGCAAAAGTGGTGCAGTTCATGCGCACCGATGAACAATTTATCAATACCACGGGTATCCATCTGATCAGCGGCCGCAACTTCACCCGCAACGACTCCAATGCCGTTATCATCAACCAAACCTATCTGCAACAACTGGGTATAACCGCCGAACAGGCCATAGGCGCCAAACTACATTCACAACGAAGCCGCGACCGAATCGTAAATTATGAGATTGCCGGTGTGATGAAAGACATTAACTACAATTCGCTGCACGAACCGGTGAAACCCTTTATGCTGGTTTTTGAGAACGAAACGCAAAACCTCACACATGTACTGGTAGCTGTAAACACCACCGATTACAATGCCATGCTAAGTAAAATGCAAGACGTATGGCGCCGCTTTTTTCCCTCCACGCCATTTGAATACCGTTTCCTCGACGAGCAGGTACAAAAACAATACGAAGCCGAGATGACCATCGGCCGCATCATCAATGCATTTGCGGTGATGGCCATTGTTATATCCTGTTTGGGTTTGTTTGGTTTATCAGCATTCACCGCCGAACAACGTAAAAAAGAAATTGGTATAAGAAAGGTATTGGGTGCCGGTTCATGGACGCTCACCGGTTTATTATCAAAAGACTTTTTAAAGCTGGTATTGATCGCCATCATCGTGGCTACACCCATCTCATATTGGGCTGCTAATTCATGGCTGCAGGGATTTGTATATCGTATCGTACTAAGCTGGTGGATCTTTACTATATCGGGTTTGCTGGCTTTATTCATTGCATTGGCCACAGTAGGAGGCAATGCCATAAGGGCAGCCATGGGCAATCCCATCAACAATCTGCGTACTGAATAAAGGTGAAACTAACACATATTAGTCTGTAAATCATCGACAAATATTAATCTGATTCTAATATAAATAATTTTTGTCCAGGGGGTATTTGTACGTACCTTTGCAATCCCATCGTTTTTTCATAACCTGATAAGCTATTACTAAAAACCTCCTTAGGCATGTCGCAAAATTTGTTAGAGAAGCTTCATTTACAGGAAGAAAAAAACATACTGATTCAAGGGTTACCTTCCTCTATCGAGAAGCAATTTGTCAAATTATCGTTTGCGAAAAATGTAACGCCACTGTTAAAATCACGTAAGATCGACTTCGCACTGGTGTTTGCTGTAAACGAAAATCAATTGACCTGCATATTAAAGGATGTATTACCCGCCTTGCAGGAAGAGAGTAAATTTTGGATCGCTTATCCGAAAAGCACTTCAAAGATCGCTACCGACTTAAACAGGCAATGCAGTTGGGATTGTGTTCGTACCGCAGGGTACGACCTGGCCGATGAAGTTGCGCTGGACCATGTATGGTCTGCCATGCGCTTCAACAAAGCCGCTGCTGTAAAAGCAACCAGCCGCAAAAGAGTGGCTGCCGCTATGGCCAACTAAGTTTTCTATGATATATTGAATGTTCCCCCAATAAACCGCGAAAAAGATGGTCCTGACCGGGCTATGTTTTTCGCGGTTGGTTTTTACACGCGCCTGTTTACAGGGCAGGGGACTTGATCAGTTGACACCAGTCGCGCAGGTCGGCGTGCTCATACGAGTCTACCACCAGATCGGCCTGTTGCAACTGCTCCGCACTATGTGTAGTGGTAATAGCAATACATGTCATTTGTGCATGTTTGGCGGCTGCTACACCGGTCGACGCATCTTCCAGCACAATACAATCCACAGGTGCCAAACCCAATCGTTCTGCGGCCTGCAGGAAAATATCGGGCGCCGGTTTGCCATGATGCACTTCTTCACCGGTTACAATGGCATCAAAATAATGCAGCCAGCCCAGCTTCTCCATCAGCAAATACATCTTCTCCCTGCGCGAACTGGTAGCCAGCGCTATTTTCACCGGGTAGCTGCGTACCTGTTTTAAAAACTCTTCTACATAGGGTACCGGGTGAATGCCATTCCCCATCACGATCTCCCTGAAATAACCCATCTTTTTGGCCAGCGCCTCCTGTAGCACTTCACCATCCAGTTGCAGTTTATGACGCAGCAGATCGGCGCTGCGCACCCCCAGCATGGGCATATAATCCTGGAAGCTGAGCTCATGCCCAAAATCGGCAAACACCCATTTCCAGGCCAGGAAATCTGCTTCGGTACTTTCAATGAGGGTGCCGTCCATATCGAATATCACGCCTGCATATGGAATGGTTGCAGGAATCACTCCCGGTTTCGTTGCCTTCATTATTTTTTCAGCTTAGAGTTTTTTGATGACGGTGCCAGACATTTTTGTAAACTCCATTTCCATTTCTTTGATATGGAGATGGGGAGGCAATAATTCAATAAACTTCTCGTAAGAATTATTTGCTTCCAGGTCGGTAAGGTTTTCGAGTAAAAGCCGTTTGATCTTTTTCAGCTTTAAATATTGTATGGTCGATTCCGCATCTTCTTTTAATCCTTTTGAATGCGAAACTAAAGGTTTATGGTTATATTCAATACCCATATATTTTCTGAAACCCTGTTCCAGCGCGGCAAATTGTTTCTTTTCTTCCTGCCAGCGGTTACTAAGCTCATAGGGAAAGTTTAACAGCGATACGGCCAGTACGCTTACATCATTCTCCTGTGAAAATATAAATTCTTTATCAGAAGGTTCACGCTGTTCGGCCAGCATATTCCTGTATAGCTGCAATATCTTCACCACGGTTTGATTATCGATCAGCTCTTCCAGGAAATCCTGTTGAAAGATGTATTGCGCCACAGTCATCTTCTCCTCGTATACTTTCTGACCATGTTCCAGCAGTACTTTTACCAGGTTTTTCTCCTGCAATTCATCTTTATGTATCAGGTCGAACGATTCATCGGTAAACCCCGATTCGGCGCCCTTCTGCGCATTTTCTTCAAACTGTTTGGCCGTTTCAGGAGGTATCTTGCTTTCTTCCCTGGCGATCTTTTCGCGGATGAATTTATTCACCAGCGCATTCAACCCGCTTTCTTCAATACGCAGCAGTTCGGCGCATTTTTTTATATAGTCCTGCTGTTTGGTAAAATCCTCCAGCTTGTTGATCTTCGAGATCGTTTCGGCCACCTGGTTTACTACGGCGGCTTTTTTGGTGCTGTCTCCACCGGCGTCCTGCAGCGACACTTCCAGCTGGAAAAGGATAAAGTCTTTTTTGTTCTTCTCCACAAATTCCCTGAACTGTGTGGCGCCCACCTTGTTTACATAACTGTCGGGGTCTTCTTTATCCGGTATCAATACCAGTTTTACATTCAATCCTTCTTCCAGCGCCATATCCAGGCCGCGCAGCGCCGCCTTTACACCCGCCGCATCGCCATCGTAAATGATGGTGAGGTTGCTGGTGTATTTTTTGATCAGCCGCAGTTGGTCTACAGTAAGCGAAGTACCACCCGAAGCCACCACGTTCTCGATACCTGCCTGGTGCAGCGATATCACATCGGTATAACCTTCTACCAGTAAACATTCGTCAAACTTGTCGATGGCCTGCCGGGCAAAATAGGTACCGTACAGGATCCTGCTTTTTACATACAGCTCGTTTTCGGGTGTGTTGATGTATTTGGGCGCCTTATCGTTTTTGGCAATGATACGGGCGCCAAAGCCAATGATCTTACCGGTTTGATTGTGTACGGGGAAGATCACACGGCCCCGGTAATTGTCTACCGGTTTGCCATCACGTACCACCACCAGCCCGCTTTTTTGCAGGAATTCCAGGTTGTATTGCGCCGCCAGGGCCGCGGTGGCAAAGGCATCACGGCTTTGCAGGCAATAGCCCAGTTGAAAACGTTGAATGATATCTTCCCGGTATCCTCTTTCCTTCAGGTAGCTGAGACCAATATCCTGTCCCTCATCACTGGTAAAGAGCATATCCGAGAAATATTGCTGGGCAAATTTGTTGACGATAAAAAGGCTGTCTGCCGCCTGCTGCTGCAGTTTTACTTCCGGACTTACCTCCGTTTCTTCAACTTCTACGTTGTAGCGGGCGGCCAGCCATTTCAACGACTCCACATAGGAGTATTTTTCATGCTCCATCAAAAAGCTGATGGTATTGCCGCTGCGGCCGCAGCCAAAACATTTGTAGATCTCTTTGGCGGGGGAAACGGTAAAAGAGGGCGTCTTTTCATTATGGAAGGGGCAAAGACCCAGGTAGTTGGCGCCTCTTTTTTTAAGCTTTACAAAGCCACCAACAATATCGATAATATCTATCCTGCTCAGAATCTGCTGTATGGTCTGTTGGCTGATCATGCGTATAGGTAAACGGCAAATGTAAAAAAATAAAGGCTTAGGAAATCAGGCTTCCCGGTCGGTGTTACTCAGTACCTGCGCCATCCCTATGAATTACAACTAATTAACATATGTACTCAACAAAAAACCGGCCACCGTTCCAGATTTTTGCCCAAACTTTCCTAAATTAGAGAAACACGCCTAAACAACCCCCAATTCAAATCTCCGTAAGGAGGGCCATTGTTAGAAGCTCTTTTATTTATTTCTTCATCTTAAAATTTTTCTCCCATGGTAACTACAGATGTCGCACAGCTATCACAGGAATGCAATGCCTGGAGGGAGACATTGCGTTCTTATCGGGACGATTTCGGTCAGTTGAAAAACCGCCTCCAGGATCTGGCCGGGCGTCAAACACACCGGGAAGTTTTGTTGGAAATCGAACACCTCGACAACCAATTTCACATCCAGCTCATTAACATCCACGATCTCAAAAAGGCCATCAAGAACCACCAGCACCGCATCAATGCAGAGATGGCTGCCTCCAACGGCCAGGTAACCGACGAAACTGCCTCGGATCACGAAAATTTGTACGACGACTTTCTACGGCTCGAAAACACCCTGCAGCAGATAAAGGAAGAGTTTAAAGAATTCAGCAATCATATACAGTAGTATCTGATCTATCATACATTCACCCTTACCCCCCTTAAGTGTACAATACATTTCAGCAAACCCATTAGCAACCACCTCTCAGCCTCTTACCCTGTTGAAACAATTTATTAAACATCAAAAAATTGTTTGCTATGGCTGAATTCGATACCTCACACGTAAAAAATGTTGTCTTGCTGGGCCATGCCGGCGCCGGCAAGACCACCTTGGCGGAATGCATGTTATATGAAGCCAACCTCATTACCCGCCGCGGCACCATTGCCGAAAGAAACACTACCGGCGACTACCACGAACTGGAACAGGAACGCGGTAACTCCATCTTCTCCAAACTCATGCACACCAAATGGCGGGGTTACAAGATCAACATCATCGACACACCGGGTTACGACGACTTTGTAGGGGAGGTGATCTCCGCATTGCGGGTGGCCGACACCGGCGTGATGCTGCTGAATGCCGTAATGGGTGTGGAAGTGGGCACCGATATCATTTGGGATTATACCGAGGAGTTTAAAACACCCATGATATTTGCCGTGAACAAGCTGGACGACGATAATGCCGATTTCGACAAAACCGTGCGCGAAGCCAAAGCGCATTTCGGCAACAACGTGGTGGTGGTGCAATACCCACGCCAGCAGGGCGCCGGTTTTCACGAAATCGTTGATGTGCTGCGCATGACCATGTACAAATTCAAGGACAGCGGCGGCAAACCCGAAAAGCTGCCCATCCCCGCCGAAGAACAGGAACGTGCCAATGAATTGCATAAAGAATTGATAGAAGCCGTGGCCAGTAACGACGAAAGCCTGATGGAAAAATATTTCGATAAGGGCGAACTCGATGAAGACGAAATGAAAAGCGGTTTAAAAAAGGCCATGATCAACCACGACCTGTTTCCCTTATTTTGTTTATCGGCCGAACGCAATATGGGCAGCGGCCGCCTCATGGGTTTTATCGATAATGTATGCCCCAGCGCCAATGAAATGAGACCGCAAACCACCAAAAGCGGCGACCAGCTTCCCTGCGATGCCAATGGACCTGCCTGCATCTTTATTTATAAAACCATCTCCGAGCCCCATGTGGGAGAAATGTCATTCTTTAAAGTGTATTCAGGCACCGTACAAAGCGGTATGGAACTGGAGAACGAAAGCACCGGTGTTACCGAAAAACTAAACCAGTTGTTTTTGGTGGAAGGTAATAAACGTACGGCCACCAACGAACTGGTGGCAGGCGATATAGGCGCTACACTCAAACTGAAGAATACACATGTAAACAATACCCTGCACGTGAAGGGCAAGAACTACGAACTGCAACCCATTCAATTTCCGGCGCCCAATATGACCGTGGCCATTGAAACGCTGAAAAAGGGTGAGGAAGAAAAACTGTCGCAGGCCTTGCACCAGTTGCGTGAAGAAGATCCCACGCTGATCGTGGAGGTATCGCCCGAACTGCGGCAAACCCTGCTGCATTGCCAGGGCGATATGCATTTGGCCGTGGCCAAATGGAAGATAGAGCACCTGCACAGGGTGGAAGTAAAGTTTGTAAAACCGCGTATTGCGTATCGCGAAACCATACGACGCATGGCCGAGTCGAACTATCGGCATAAAAAACAAAGCGGCGGCGCCGGGCAGTTTGGCGAAGTGTTTATGCGTATAGAACCCTGGTACGAGGGCATGCCCGATCCGCAGGGGTTGAATGTGCGCAGCCGCGATATGCATGAGCTGGACTGGGGCGGCAAGCTGGTTTTTTACAACTGTATCGTGGGCGGCGCCATCGACACCCGTTTCCTGCCTTCCATATTAAAAGGCGTGATGGAAAAAATGCAAACCGGGCCCCTCACAGGCAGTTATGTGCGCGACGTGCGGGTATGTGTGTACGATGGCAAAATGCATCCTGTAGACAGCAATGATATCTCGTTTAAGATAGCCGGTTTGATGGCCTTTAAACAGGCCTTCCAGCAGGCCGATCCGCAGATACTGGAGCCAATTTACCAGGTTGAGGTGCTTTGTCCCGACGACCTTACCGGCGCCGTTATGGGCGACCTGCAAAGCCGCCGGGCCATTGTGGAAGGCATCGATACCCAGGGGCATTTCCAGAAGGTGATCGCCAAAGTGCCGCTGGCCGAAATGGACGGTTATTCATCGTCGCTGCGATCCATCACCCAGGGGCGGGCTAAATTCAGTATGGCTTTTCATGAGTATGCGCCCGTACCGTTTGAGGAGCAGCGCCGCCTGATCGACGAGTATATGAAGACGGCGAAAGAGGAGCTTGTTTGAAGCTAGTGGCAAGTAGCGAGTAGTTAGTGGTATTCCTACTAGCCACTCACCACTCACCACTCGCTATTCCAAAGAACCATCTGGCCCTAACATATATAATAGCTGCCTCACAGGTGGCTATTTTTTTATTTTTAGGTTTATCTTTATCAGGTATTTAACGCTATAATTGGAGGTATTCACTTGAACGATCAGGCGTTTTTGGCTGGCGGCGGGCAGATGGCTGAACTGATCCGGTCGAAAAACTGGAACGATTCGCCATTGGGGGCGCTGCCGCAATGGCCTCAAAGTTTACAAACGGCCCTAAGCATCGTGCTTACCAACCGGTTTCCCATGTCTATAGTTTGGGGGCCGTCTATGATCCATTTGTACAATGATGCCTACAGCGCTATGCTGCATGCCGCCCATCTGCCCGTGGCGGTGGGCAACGCCATATACGATAGTTTTCCCACGCTTTGGAAAAAACTCGAGTCGGTATACCGCCAGGTGCAGGCGGGTGAGGTGATTGTATTGGACGACCAGCAGGTGATAGACGACCGTTATTTTGATATTTCTTACAGTCCCATACGCGATGAATCGGGCGGGGTAGGCGGTGTGCTGGTGGCTTTTTATGAAACCACCGGCAAACATTTTGTGGAGCGCACCAGCGAACTCTCCCGTAAAAACGAGGAGCTGCGCCGCAGCGAAGAGCGCTACCAGCGTATGACCAATGAGGTAGAAGACTATGCCATCATTTTGCTGAGCCGGGAGGGTGTTATAGAGAATTGGAACCGCGGCGCCGAAAAGATCAAGGGCTGGACGGCCGAGGAGATCATAGGCCAGCACTTCAGGATATTTTATACCCGGGAAGACCAGCAGAACAATGTGCCCGAAGCCCTGATTGACGAAGCCATCAAAAACGGCAAATCTACTTTTGAAGGGTGGCGCATGCGTAAGGACGGCTCTACCTTTTGGGCCTATGCCGTGATCACCGCCCTGCACGACGACAAAAACGACATCATCGGGTTTTCCAAGGTCACCCGCGATCTTACCGAACGCAAACTGGCCGAAGATAAAATGAAGATGTATGCCGAACAGCTTGAACTGAAAAACAAGGAGCTGGAAAGAAGCAACAGCGAACTGTCGTCCTTTAGTTATGTGGCCAGCCACGACCTGCAGGAGCCCCTGCGTAAGATACAATCCTTTGGCAACCTCATACAGGCCAAGGATGCCGATACACTCAGCGATGTAAGCCGCGATTATTTCGACCGCATGGTGAAAGCCGCCGTGCGTATGCAACACCTCATTGATTCATTGCTGGAATTCTCCCGCACCGCCACCGGCAAAAAGACCTTTGAAGAAACAGACCTCAACCATTTACTGGAAGAAGTAAAAAAAGAGCTGGCCGACCGCATTGAAGAAAAGCAGGGTCGCGTGGTATCGGCCGATCTGCCGGTGTGCAAAGTGATCGTATTCCAGTTCAGGCAGCTGTTGTTCAACCTTATCAATAACTCGCTTAAATATGCCCGCGAAAACGAACCGCCGGTAATTGAGGTTTCATGCCATTACCTGAAGGCGCGTGAAGTAAAGGACCAGGATGCGCTTCCCGGCCGCGATTATTACCGGTTTAGTGTTACCGACAACGGGATAGGTTTTGAGCAGGAATATGCCGAAAAGATATTCGAGCTGTTCCAGCGCCTGCACGGGCGTAGCGAGTACAGCGGCTCAGGCATTGGACTGGCCATATGCAAAAAGATCATGGAAAACCATCATGGGTTTATTCGCGCCAACAGCGAGTTGGGTAAGGGCGCCACTTTCCGGTTTTATTTACCGGTTACGAAGTGACCGCTTCACTATTTACCATCCATCGTATCCCAAACCGGTCGGTAAAATTGCCATGCCAGGCGCCCCAGAACTGTTTCTTAAACGGGAATTTCACCTCACCGCCGGCCGATAATTTATCGAAAACTTTTTGACCTTCTTCCGGGCTGCCGAGAGTGATCGATAGCGAGGTATCGCCCGTACCCCTGGTGATAGGATTATTCCACATGCTATCACTCGCCAGGATGGTATTGCCTGCAAACTTAAATTCAGCATGCAGAATCTTGTTTTGGTATTCCTGTGGTGCTTTGATAGCCGGATTATCATACCGGTTCACAATATTCACTTCGCCGCCCAATACTTTTTGGTAATGTGTAAGCGCCTCTTCACAATCTCCATTAAAATGAATATAAGGCACTAATGTAACCGTGTTTGTTGCCATAGCTGTATTTTTATGGCAAAGATGCAGCCCGCCTTTAACGTGAAATTGTACTATTTAGACATCATTCAAACAAACCCGCCATCCTTTCTGCCAGGGCCGGCTGTATCACCTGCACAATGGTGAACTGTTCCTTTAAAAACTCCCTGGGTGTAAAATGGCTCAGTTGTTTGAACTCCCGTATAAAATGGCTTTGATCGTAATAACCACATTCATACGCAATGGCCGTTAACGAATGATGCCTGCATGAATACATGGCCAGCACCGCATCGTTAAAGCGTTTTATCTTCAATAATTCGGAAGGCGTTATTCCCAGCACCATACTAAAGCGGCGCTCCAGCGTTTTGTAATTGGTATTAAATTGATAAGCCAGCCCGGTGATCTTCATGGAAGGGTGATGCAGCAGTTCCCTCGATGCCCTGGTTACAAAATCCCAGTGTGGCGGCAGGTTATCCAGTTTTTTAAGCAGAAAATTATTCATCAAAAGCACCCGTTCTTCATTACTGCATTCTGCCAATTGTTCTTCCAGTAGTGTATACTCTTTGTTCAGCAGGTTGTTGATAGTTACAAATTGATTCGAAAACAAATGCGCCGGTATGCGAAAGAAAGGGTAGGAGCCGCCCGGCTTAAAACGTACTGAAAATATATTCTGTTTATGCGTTTGTGAAATAAGCAGGGATTGTTTGCGTATGCCGATAATGTGCGAGCCCTTTATTTCCGCCTTTTCCCCATCCACGATCTGCGAATAGTTATCCCCAAAATTGAACATCAGTTCTATCGTGCCATCGGGTATCAGCGATTCCTGTGCGCGAAAGGGTGGTTGATTGGCCATGGCCGACCAATAACATTCGATATAATTCGACAGCAGGTGGTGTGGCGGGTATTCCCTGTATTCCATAAAAAAAGCCTGAAAGATACCGGTTACAAATGTAAGTATCTTTCAGGCTTGCGGTGTAATGCCTTAGTATTTTGCGCACTCGTTCAGTTCGCGTTCGCTGTATGCCAGGCCGTATTGTTTTAATACATCGTCCGGCACACCGTTCCATTTATTGGGGGTGTTGCCAACATAACCTATATCTTTCACACCAATCTGGCTGGTATAAAAACCGCTGGCCGTCATGTTGCGCATCAGGTTAAAAAAGGCCACGCCCTGCGCCATTTCAGGTTTTGCCTTTTTGGGATAGGCAATCTGGTCTACGATGGCAATGCGTTCCTGTTCGGTACAGTCTACAAAGGACTTGTTGAACTGTTTCAGGCAGGTTACATCCAGCCAGCGCAGGCCGCCGCGCATCGGTATCTGGTTTTCGGGTCGGTCTTTCATCATAAAGTCGATGAATTCCGGCACCTTGGCGTCGGAAGCGCTGCCGCTCACGTCATCTTTTGGGATGATGATATCGGCCAGTATGGTTACCGTTGCCATTTCATGCGGGGTAAAGAACGGTTTTTCCATCAGTTGCCGCTCACGCACTTTTTCTGCTTCGTCCCTGTCCAGCGAAAACTCGTTGTCCTTACCCACTACTTTATTATCGGTTCCTTTTTTATCGTCGGTTTTGCAGGCATCCAGCAACACGCTGGTGGCCAGGGTGCCTACGGCCAGTGCTTTTAGTGATTTTCTTCTATCCATTTTGTTAGTTTGAAATAGTTATCAAATAACCAATACTAGATATTTCTTTTTTTCATTTCATCAACGATATACTCACTCGTTCTCATCGACAGGGCCAATATCGTCCACGTAATATTCTTATCTGCCTGCGACACAAAAGGTCCGCCATCTACACAAAACAAATTCTTGCAATCATGCGCCTGGCAGTATTTATTCAGTGCAGAACGTTTGGCATCGTTACCCATACGCACGGTGCCGGCTTCGTGGATGATATGACCGGGATCGTGCAGACCGTAATTGTTTTCCGGTTTGTCGTTATCGCCCCAGGTGATCACCGCGCCCATCGCGTGGAAGATCTCCCGGAAGGTTTCCTTCATGTGTTTGGCCTGTTTGATATCGTACTCGCTGGGTTTTACGTTGAAGCGCAGTACCGGAATACCCCATTTATCTACCACGTTCGGATCTATTTCGCAATAGTTGCTTTCCAGTGCCAGGGCTTCACCGCGGCCGGCCATGCCCACGCTGGCGCCGTAGAAGAAGCGATAATCTTCTTTCAGGGAAGCGCCATAACCGCCGGCTTCTTTTTGTTTTCCTTTTACGAGGAAGCGGCCGTTGAGGTTTTCCATACCGCCGCCAAAGCCGTATGCCGGCTGGCCCAATCCGCCCCAGTATTCGATATGATAACCGCGGGGAAAATCGAGTTTTTTATTATCTACCCACCAGGGAGTGTATACGTGCATGCCGCCCACACCGTCTTCGTTGTAGCGTTTACGGTCGAACAGTTCAGGTATCACACCGCCCATATCGGCGCCTGTACTGTCGTGCAGGTATTTACCCACCACGTTGCTGGCATTGGCCAGTCCGTTCGGGTGGCGGGGCGATTTGGAGTTCAGCAGCAGGCGGGCCGATTCGCAGGCGCTGGCTGCCAGTATCACCGTGCGGCCCATCACCTGGTATTCCTGCAGGTCGTTTTTGTCGACATATGACACACCTGTCGCCAGGCCTTCGTTATTGGTTAGTACTTCGCGGGCCATGGCGTTGGGAATAACATCTATGTTACCCGTTGCCAGGGCTGGTTTGATGAGTACTGAAGAAGAGGAGAAGTCGGCATAGGCTACCGAGCAGGCGCGGTTACATTGTCCGCAATAGATACATTCCTGGCGCTCGTCGTTGATCTTTTTGGTAAGGATCGACAGGCGGGAGGGGATCACCGGGATGCCGATGCTGGTAGCTGCCTTTTTGATCATCAGTTCGTGCAGGCGTGGTTTGGGTGGAGGCAGGAATATGCCGTCCGGATCGTTTTCACGTCCTTCCATGCTGCCGAAAACGCCTATCAGGCGGTCGATCTTATCGTAATAGGGTTTGATATCGTCGTAACCGATCGGCCAGTCTTCACCCAACCCGTCGATGCTGCGGCGTTTAAAATCTTTGGGGCCAAAACGGAGTGAAATACGGCCCCAGTGGTTGGTTCGTCCGCCCAGCATACGGGCGCGGAACCAGTGCCATTTGGTGCCATTGGCATGTGTATAGGGTTCACCGTCTATATCCCAGCCATGGTAACAGGCATCGAAATCGCCGAAGGGCCGGTGTTTGGTGCTGGCGCCGCGGCGGGGCGAGTCCCAGGGATTCTTGAATTGGGTTACATTGGTCCTCGGATCATACATAGGGCCGGCTTCAATCAGGCACACTTTTAATCCTGCCTTCGATAATACATAGGCTGCCATGCCGCCACCGGCGCCTGACCCTACGATTACCGCATCGTACTGTTTTGCGCTCTTTTTAACCTGGAGTTCCCCCATAATTATAAGTTCGTTTTTAAAGTGTTGGTGTATGGTTTAGAAGCTATAAATGTAACGGTTTAGCCGTTTTAGCTATAAATTTTTTTGATTTGCCGAACCTACGTACCAGGTAGGAGGGAACCCTCAATGGGGGCGGGTTCTTTTAATAATATTACTAATTCACCATATGGATAAACCCTTATTTGCTAAAAAATTGGCCCTTTGAATACTGAAAATCCGCCGTTTGCGTGCAATTTTTGCATTATAAACCACGTTATACTCATGTTTCCATTAAAAATCCAAACAATCTAATATCCCTATGACCCCTCACATTCAAAACGAGACGGATTACCTGGCCGAGAAGTTTATGATCATGGAGTATCATATTTCACACGCCAGCAAGATTGCCCTCCTGAAGATCCAAAGCTGGAAATTTGCCGTTAAGAATCCCGAAGTAGGCGCCCGTTACTTGCAGGCCGCCGAAGACATGGTGCGCAGCTCTTTAATGAGTTTTGTGCCCAATACCCATGTGCTGAGCGAGGAAGGTTTTTATTTCCGTCCCATCGCCAACTAAACTGTAGTTTGAAAATGAATTGAAGCCGTTCACTGAAGTGAGCGGCTTTTTTTGTGATGATGGTTTACTAAAAAAAGTCGATAGCATACTATTATGCACATACGTAAGCAGCGCACATCTTCCTTTACGATAATTTAATATTTTTTTAATAAATATATGATCGAAATGCTTAAACAGTAAGCGCTTCAGGCAGAACTACTATCATGAACGGTGGATGCATATCGTACATCTACCTGTAATGGTTAACCTGTATGTGCCGGACTAAAGGTTATTGAATTTAAAAAAGTCCACCTATCTTTGTTCAGAACCTTTTTTTCAGCTCTTGTGAGAAAGAAATGGTGAGGCTGGACAAGTAGCGGATGCACAAATACCTTATCCCAATGGCACGGAATATACTATTCAAACCACTTCTTCTCCTTTTCTCTCTTTTATTTATTGCACTTAACAGAAGGCTACTGCGGTATGCCCGCTTTTGTTATGTTGTACCTAAGGATCCGTATACCCATCAGTCTATAGTGAATTTAAGGAACCGCGGTGTGTTTTTGAGCAAAGCACCCAGGCTATGGCAACAAGTGTGTACGCCGTTTATTGATAGCAGTTATTATCACTGATACCCATCCGGTGGCGGAACGTATTGCAACCAAACAGTGCTATCGATATAGGCGGGATATTACTTTTTGATAAACGGAAACGGAACGTATAGCAACTCCCCAACAATTGACATAGATCCATTGGATCTGTGCCACCCATTTTATTAATAGTAAAAACAGTGACCCATGATTCAGTACGGCCATTCCCAGCTACTGACAGTACCTGCTTTGCCTGGGATCAAAAGCTCCATCCCCATCATCGATCATTTCCATGTTGTTTACTATTGTCTGTCCTTTTAAAAACCTTTTCTTATGAAATTGAAGAAAGAAGATATTGAAATCATCCGGAGGGCTAAGGAGATACTAGCCAATAGTCAGCGTTATCATATTACCATCAATGCGTTGAGCCGGGAAACCGGGATGAACCGTACCAAGTTACAGTTCGGTTTTAAACAGTTGTTTGGGATCAGCATTGATGATTTTCGGATCAAGATGCGAATGGAACGTGCGAAGGAGTTGCTGGAGCAAACCGAAAAGAGTGTCAAGGAAATATCTATATTATTAGGTTATAAAAGTGTGGGCAGTTTTAGTGCGCGATTCAAGAAGATGTTTATGGTGTCGCCTATACAGTGGCGTAATACCGCGCAGCGATAAGCAGTGAATGTGAGGGAGTTGATATAAAAAGCGGAGCATAGTGGCTTCGGCAGGTATTGTTTTGCCTGGTAAATAACTAACACTAACAGGGTTGTATAATTGAAAAGTAGTGCAAATAGAATAATAAGTTGTGCAAAAAGAAGAAATTTGGGAGTGTATCTTTGATTCAGATATTTGAAAGGACGGTTTAAAGTACATACATAGTCAGGAACGGCATGCGGAGGCTACCTAATTCGGAATGCATGTTTATGCGTTCATCATCTTCAAACACTGCAGATCACAAACCTGCCTGACGGCAGGCAGGGCTCAACAGGCCATGCGTACCCCGCTGCCGAAACCTGACGATATATATGTGTTTCGATGGGCGGAAAGCTGGTGTGCGGCATCCACAAGTACCCGGGGTAGCAGGGGCACCCAAAGCAACCAGCCTAATGACAAACGTTATGTGGCTATAGCAATACCTGCGTACCGTTAGGGACGCCAGGCAGGTAGCAAAGATGGAAACCAACCATCGCCGCCCCGTTAGGGGCGGGATGTCGGAAAAAGATATCCTTAACTACTAACATATGATGTACTGACAACAGTTAGCCCCTTGCTCGCCGAAGCATTAGCGAAGGCGGGTGCCTAACCGTGGAAAAGAACAGCGGAAAATGATATGTGGGCATTAAAAACGGCTTTGGCGGCAACAACAGAATATATTTGGCTATAGGTTTAGACTGCCTACGCTAAAGCTTCGGCGGTCAAGGGTTAGCCGGCGGCTCTTGAATGGTATGGAGGAAGTAATATTTCCGAGGGTCAGTATAAATTCTGCATACCAGGCAAGACAGGGATGAATGGGCGCGTCGCTCCCGCCCATTCACCCAATGACCAGGAAGCATAACCCTGGCAAGGCCGGCGCCCACATTGGCACAACTCATTTCACCATAAAACCTTATCACAATGCGACATCTACAACGCATTCGATTGAACGATCCGTTAACTCTTACAACATATTCTCCCAAACCTTACGGGAGTTCCTTGGTAAATATCTCTGAAAATTATCGAAGACGGGTAGGAGGGTGATACCTTCTTCCGGGTACTAAGTTTTAGCCAACAAAGGGCCTTTCTTTATCTATTATAGAAGGTTTTTAACAGTGGCTTGCCGTACTGCCTTTTCTGTCTAGTTGAGGCACGAAGGTGAGCTCATCCAATCAAACTTAACAAGTTGCAATTATGTCTATTAAACCAACCAGTAAAGAAATTGTAGTACAAACGGCTTCTGGACTGTTAATCTTACTTTTCTTATATACGGGATCAAACAAGTTTTTCGCCTTTGATCATTTCGTCGGACAAATGCAAAATCAGGTGTTTCCACAAACGTGGGTTCCATTCTTAATATATGGACTACCGTCAATAGAAATTATCATAGCCGTTTTATTAATGTTCAACAAAACTAAAATGATTGCCCTATGGGCATCATTAGTATTGATGTCTTTGTTTACAATATACACAGCTCTAGTATTATTTAATTTTTTTGGAAGAGTTCCGTGTTCATGTGGCGGAGTAATTGAACAACTTTCCTGGGGACAACACTTAATATTCAATCTTGTTTTTGTTTTTATTGCAATAACTGGTATCTTTTTTTGGAAAGAATCAAATAAATCGGTTGCACGACAAGCGATATTATCTTAAATATATTCATGCGCATGAAGCCTATTGTAATAAATGGGCTCAAAGGGGTAGCCGAAAACCTTGACAGAGTAGGCAATCAATTAACCATTTCAATTTATTTTTATGAAAGTAAAATTTGCGTTCGCTGCAGTTGCACTAATTGCTATTTTAAGTGCGTTTGTTACTAAACCAAGCGTTACAGATGTTGCAAAATGGAGGGTTTTAAGTACAAGCGGAACTGGCGCTCTTAAAAAGTTTTATATTAGTGAATCGACAAACTACCTGAATATCAATCCAGGTCCTGGTACTTATCTTTGCAATTCCGCAAGTTCTACTTGCACAATCACCGTTAATGATTTGAATGAAGATGGACAAGACGGTGGTGTTAAATTTTACATGGCTAATAGCGGCAAGATCACTGCTAGAGAACAAGAAGATCAATCAGTGTTTGTTCAGCCATAATTAGATTTTACAGCTTAAAAGTTACTATCACTAACTTTTAAGCTGTAATTTTTCATTTTTGAATTTATTGTTAGTGTTAAAGCTCTCTCAATCTCCTTGGTCAAAAATTCTGCTTCTCTTAATCTGTTACTGTTTGAATTGAATATTTTACCATATTGGTCCACTAGTAGCAAGGTAGGGTATGCTTGAATTTTATAGTGCTTTATAATTTCATTTTCAGCCCCCTGTCCCGAAGTAAACAAATTAACACTGTTCAAGGATGTGTATTTTTGGCTTTTTATGCTATTTATCCACTTTACCTTGTCTCTATCAATTGATATTGATATGAAAACAACGTTTGAGTCATTCTGATATCGCTCTTCAACCTTTGATATAGAATTGCTAAAAAGATCTCTACATGCGCTACATCCTGTAAACCAAAAATCAATTATGATAACCTTGCCTTTAAAATCGTCTAAATTAATTATATTTCCATCCATATCTGGTAGTGCAAAATTATATGCATGTTTTCCTATTCCTAAGGCATTGAAATGGGTCTGTAGTATTGAGATACAATAGTCACTACTTAAAGTAAACCTGGCATCATAGTAGACTAGTTCCTGTTCCGAAGAAGGTAGCTTATTTAATTCACGCAATATAAATATTGTCAATAACTTATCTCTAAGCAAGCCTTTATATTGTGATTTCAGTTTATTATATAAAAAGTTAGCATCTCCGTTAACCTCAAATAAAACCTGATATTGCTTAAATATCGCCAAAGCATAGAATGCTGATTGAGACTTTGCCACTTCATTTAATTCGTTTTTCATTTTGAAATCTAATTTCGATATTAGATTCATTCGAATTTTAGATTGCAAAGCATGATCCGAACCCTCCTTTAATACCTTCCAGTCGTATATAAAATTAGACAACCAGTCGTTGTAGTATTTCGAAATAAAATCAGCCAGCATAACGCCGTATGAGAAACGACTGATTTTCGAACGATATTTTTCCAACACACTCAAACTCTGTTTCTGTGCTAAATCGTAAAAACTGTTGTTAACAAAATTTCCATTGTTGTCAAACACCCTACCATTTCCAAAAATAGCAGATGACAATCTGTCTGCTTCGTATCTACATTTGTATTTATCAGATCCAACGCCATGGAAGTATAATGAATAGTTTTCCAATAGATAGTAAGATTCGAAATACAAATCGCTCCACCTATTATATGTCTTATTTATTTCTGTTAAATATTTAGAGTCTTTCTTAATGAATATCGATATACTATCCCCTGATTCGAAAAAATAAAATTTAAGTATGTCGATAGCTGAGTTTGATATCAAATTTTTATTTTTCAGGCAAAGATAGCCTGTTGTGCCGGATAGGGATATGTCGAATTTATATACATCTTCTTTCGCAGAAACTGCATAAAAATCCTTCGACGGTATAAATTCGTCTAAACCATTCCCCAAGGTATTTTCATATATTTGCAAAATCATCGTATCTCCAAACATTCTATTATCTGCTTTTATTTCAAAGTGTATAGCATTGCTTTTTTTCGGTTCATAATTATTCTGACTTTTGCCTCTTTCGCAATTAAGCAAAAGAATCAAAAGACAAAAACTAGATTTAACAAAATATTGTTTTTTAACCATTATAGTAAAAATTTCAATATACTTTACAAGTGAAAGTCTACCGAGGATTCTGCGGAATATTACTCACAGATATTTCATCAGGTGGTATGGGATAAGTATATTTATTGTCATTTGGATTTAGTGTATATGTTGTTCCGTTTATAATTCTTTTTTGAGTAACAGCAAACTTTGATTCTTTGTTAAGCCGCCTTAAATCTAGCCAACGGATGTCAGCATTAAACGGCATTTCTTTTCTCCTTTCTTGTATAATTATTTTAAGCGCGTCCTCGGCAGATGCTGCATTAACAGGTACAAAAGCTCCGGGCTTAAATCGATTTGATAAAAGTGCATTAAGGTCTTCCAAAGCTTTATTGGTTTCGTTTAATCGCGCATAACATTCAGATCTTATTAGTAACAATTCATTTGTGGCTATCCCAGCAAACTGGTCATATCCTCCTGTGTAAGTGCCTTTGAATCTCACTATACCGTTCCCATTGTCAATATAGAATATCGTTTTTCTTAAGTCATCGTCATCATACAAAGCATAAAGTGAAGAATCGACAATGTTCAAATAATTTGCATAATTAATATTATATGGAACAGGGGTTGCATAGAAAATTACTTCCAAATTTTTGCCAAAGGTTCCAAAAGGGAAAGAAGCGCTTTCGTTTAAGGTGTTGAAATCAATTAACTGACTGTATCTGCTTAAAGCTAGGTTTGAGAAATCCCTGGCTTTATCATAATCGCCCATAGTTAAGTAAACTCTGGCAAGTAAAGCTTCTGCTGATAATTTTGATGGTTGAGTCTGGAAAGTGGGAAACTCTTGAAGCAGTTGCTGTGCTTCGATTAAATCAGAAATGATTCGGTCATATGTTTCTTTTATACTATGACGAACTATAGGTTCATTAACATCGGCAGTTAATTTCAAAACTATACCTAAATCATCGGATGCAGTAGCAGCATGGTATGGCTTGGCAAAAATTTGTGCTATATTGAAAAAACAATTAGAACGAAAAAAAAGTGCCGATCCTTTAGTTCTATTAAAACTAGCAACAGAATTTTGGTCTGGTTTTATTTTTTTCAAACCGTCTAACACGGCATTTGCATAGGCGATAATTTGATACGCGCAAGTCCAATCAGCATTTGAGTTTTGATATACCTCATCAGCCCATATGTATGCATTTCGTTCTAAAACTCCTAACGATTGCCAATCAGCAGATGTAACATAATAATTGTCACTGCCGATCAGTCCTAAAGAAGGATAATTTGCATTCATTATTCTATCGTTGTCCAAAAGCGATTGATAATCTTGTATCGTTTGAGGTACTAGGTCACTTCTGTTTCGTTTAACATCAAGCCAACTATCCTGTTTGTTGCAAGACGTTATTATCATTGGCGAGATTATAAAAGTAATAGTATTGTATAATGCATTTTTCATTTTCTGAAATTGTTAAGTTAGAGTGTTGCTTTAATTCCTATTGAATATGACCTTGGTGATGGATTTGAAAACCTATAAGGAAAATCAGGGTCTATTCCGTGCTTATTGGCTTTCCATAGAAGTGTTAGATTGTTGCAATACAAGTAAACTTGAAGCGCTGTAAAACTTGTTCTATTCTTCAATAATTTAGATAGATCATAATTTACTTGGATGTCTTGTAGTCTAATGTGATCACCTTTTTCAACAAGTATCTCCGAATAGGCATAAAATCTATTTCTCAAGTCATTACTTGGATAAATGATAGATGGAACACTTGTGTGCAACTCATCGCCTGGTTTCTGCCACCTTTTTAGATAGTCCACATGTGGAAGATCGACTATTGATCCCAAATTTATACTAGTTGTAGACCTACGAAAGTGGTAGTCTAGTTTAAAAACGATATTAGCAGATACAGTGAAGTTTTTGTAACTAAAAGTGTTTCTTAAAGAACCGAATATTTTTGGACGAGCTGAGCCATGATATACAATATCCTCCGGGCTCGATTTATTTATCAAACTGTCGTAGTTGTTTGAAGTTTTACCGCTTATAAAACCCAGCGGATCACCTGTCGTTGGATCTAGACCAGCCCATTTATAGCTATAAAGACCGTATAATGGTTTTCCTACAAAAGGTACTGGATTGCCAAGAAATGTACTATTAATAAGATAGTTGACTTTTGCATTTTCAGTTCCAAACAAGTAATCCAATTTTAACACTTTGTCAGTTGTATAGTTAAACAATAATGTTGTAAACCATTTGAAACCCCTATTAATATTCTGAGTGTTAAAAGTAATATCTATTCCTTTTGTTCGATTACTTGCTGCATTGGCAAAATATGAACCAAACCCAGTTGAAGGAGATAACGTGAAACTTTCAACCAAATCCAGTCCACTTTTTTGAAACAGCTCTATTGTGCCATGTAATATATCCTTTTTGACAGCAAAGTCTATCCCTACATTTATATTCCTTACCCTTTCCCATGTTAACTCAGCGTTCGGTGGGTTTATTATGTTATAAATGGGAAGACCAGTTAATGTACTATTGGTTGAGTACCTAGTTATTAAATATGCAGCTCCATTATACACATTTCCATTATACCCGTATGATGCTCGAAGAGAAAGATGCGAAATCCAATCTAAACCAAAAAAGCTTTCTCGCGACATATCCCATTTAAATCCTGTAGACCAGAGCGGCGTCACTCTGTCATTAGTTTTTACTCCGAAAATATTGGCACCGTCTTTCCTGCCGCTTATTGTGAAAGTATACCTGTTATGGAACGTGTAACCACCGTTAACATAATAAGAAATATATCGATTGGTTGTACCTTTGATGCTGTTATCTGGACCAATAAGAGGCCTTGCCCCAATTGGATTAACACTGTAAATTGTACCATAGGGAACATTAGAGGCTGCAATTCCGGTATTTTCATCATACCCGTACAGGGTATTTCCATATGAAATTGTTTTGACTTCTCTTATTTCTGCACCTACTATGGCTGATACAAAATGATTTGAATTTATTTGTTGATTGTAATAAAGCTGAGATCTTAGATTATTGGACGTTAACTCGTTATTGCCTGATATCAAAATGCCACCTTTGGGATATGGATAGCTAAGGGTGCCTGTTGAAGCATCTTTTTGTGTATAAGTGTTAATTATATCTCTGGTGTAGTAAGTTTCTAAGCTATTATGATTGCGACTAAAGCCTGTTTGTTTTTCATGCTGAAATAACAACTCTGCGGAAAATAATTTGGCAAATGTATATTTTAGATTGGTATTTAAAATTAAACTTTGGCTCGTTGAAGTGTTATCGCCATTTTTTATTTCATCAAGTGGTCGATAACGCCAATCTAAAAATCCTATATTTTCAATTGTATCAACATAGCTATACTTATATCCTTTTACAATAGGAGCAGGATTGCCATTATCATCTGCAAAACGTGCATATGGATAAATTATTTGGCCATATTTCCCTCCAGTGGCTAAACTTCCAAATCCAATTGTATTGTTAAAAGTGGTTTTGTTATTTGAGTAAAATATGCCAGTAGTTAGTTCAAGATTTTTTATAGGATTATAGGTGGTCAATGATTTTATAGTTAATCGACTACTATTGTTGTACATCAAATGATCTCTATTTTTGTCAAATCCCGCTGAAAACGTATACGTGAGGTTACTAGCCCCACCTTTTAGATTGACTGCGTATTGTTGCCTTATTGCCGTTTGGTATACATATTTGGAATATTGATCCCTTACATCGATATTTCTAAGAGCATCAATTCTTTCAGATGAGTCGATGCTTGTAATTTTACCTGATCGTCGTGCATCTAGAATTTCAATGACAGGAGATACCGGAGTTCGAAAAGAGCTTACTAAATCACCGTTAAAATAGCCTTTGTTGAATAATTCAATTTCAGCATTAATAAAATCCGATGATGCTAAAAATTGATTTGTATAATAAAGATTTGGCTTTTTTACTATCGTGGTGTTTGCGTTTACATCAATTTTCATTCGTTGATTTAACTTCCCTCTTTTTGTCGTAATTACAATAACACCGTTTCCTGATCTAGCTCCCCAAATAGAGGCAGCCGCAGCGTCTTTCAATACTGTTATACTCTCAACATCGTTGGGATTAATACTATTAATGTCGCCTTCATATATAAAGTTATCAATTACAATAAGGGGATCCACACTAACTAACCCTGATAATGTACTTACTCCACGAATGCTTATTCCCAGTTTTCCATTTAAATCTGGAGAGCTTCTATTAAATATTAATCCACTGGTAATCCCATCTAATCGACTTAAGAAATCGGTACTTACACGTCTGTTTAATAGTTCATTATTTATGAACGAAAACGATCCAGTGGCTCTTTCCTTGGGCAAGTTTTGATAACCAGTATTTAATGTTATTGTGACATCTTCTAACTCTGATATTTTTGCTTTAAGATTAATTGCTAAATATGTTTTACCTTTGACTTGCAGTTCAAAAGTTTCCATACTAACATGTGTAAAAATTAAAATGGCATCTTTTTGTATAGTAACAAGAGAGAACTCCCCATTGGTGTCCGTTTTAACAGATTTTGAGCTGCCTTTTACTGTTACCGTAACACCTTCTACAGGATCTCCTTTTTCATTTGTAACTCTCCCATTGACATCTATCGGATTTGGTCCCAGCACCAATTCACTATTCATCGGCACCACCTTCTCCTTCACAATAATAATATTCTCCCTAAACGTATACGTCAACGGCTGTCCCGCAAAACATATCGCCAACACCTTCGCCAACTCCTCATTTTTCACATTTATATCAATAGGCGCCGCCTTCTTCAACGTCTTTCCATTCGCAGAGTACAACACTCCGGTCTGCTTATTAATTTCCACCAGTACCTCCTCCAACGTAGCACCAGTTTTACGCATCGTGATCTTCCCCTGCGCAAAACCATTGGCACTTACCTGCAGGCAGCCGATCAGTAATAAAATCGCGGTTAGTTTCATTACGACTACTAATTTTTTGAACGGGTGATGCCGGTGCGCAGCACTACTTGCAACACCGGTCGCCTGATCACATCGCATTGTTTCTAAGCAGATTGGAACAATAGCAGTGGTCCTGGCATAAAAAATCATACCTTTAGAGTTGTTAAGGTGAAAAAATGACTGTTACCAACGGATCGTTTACCGTCCTTAACTGTTTCGACCCGAACTGTTCGGGCGCGGAATTCACCGTTCCGGGTGCAAGCCGGGACGGTTTTTTATTGCATCCGCTCCAATCAGTTTACGGCCGGTAAACGTGTTTAATGGTTCATGGTAAAATTGATTATACCGGGCCTTAACCAGTTCTTTGCAGCATACCTTTGGTCATGTTATAACCGCGGCAACATAAAGCCAGGCATGCAATATTTTTTGCTACTGCGTTGAAACTTTTAAACCATATAGCTAACGCTATCGTTAGTAGTATGCGTGGTTATGCATAGATGATGTGCATACGGTTCATAGATGTGGTGTGATGGCCAACTGAATTGATCGTCCCGGATAAGGGTGGGAGAGACGACTGTGCACTACCTATCATAACCAACACTCTATTCTATAATAACCCTGTAAAAACGCCGGCAAGTGATACACCTACCGGCTACGATCAGGGGGACAAAAACATAATCAGGTACAGTAAGAACTTTATATCTTAAATTTCCAGCTAGGGAAGCACCTTAATTACTTTTCCTTCTATCTTAAAATGCGCGCCGCCTGATTGCTCCAGCACATCGATGATCTCCGACACTGGCATATTTCTTTTCAGTATAAAACTATAACTGGGGTTTACGGGCGATTCAAATCGCACATCTACATCGTACCAGCGGCTTACCTGGCGCATGATGGTCTTTAGATCGGCGCCGCTGAACCGGAACTGGCCATTCTTCCAGGCCATCACCTCATCCACCACTGCTTTTTTTACGGCTATACTTCCCTTATTGTTTAATTGTGCCTGCTCTCCTGGTTGCAAAGTGGCGGTACCATTATTGATGCCCGACACAAACCTTACCTTACCCTCCAGCAATGTGGTGTTCACAAGCGGCTCATCTTTATAGGCGTTGATATTAAAATGAGTGCCCAATACCTGCACTTCCGCCTTGTGTCCATTGCCGGCATCCTGCTTTATATATACCTTAAACGGATTTTTGGGATTTTTCTCTACTTCAAAATAAATTTCCCCCGTAATCTCCACCTTCCTCTCACCCCCCACAAAAGCCACGGGATACTTTATACTCGAAGCCGCATTCAACCACGCCTTACTTCCATCCGGTAACTTTACCACCCATTGCCCGCCTCTGGGCGTAGCCAGCGTATTATACGCCACCTCTCCATTCTTACCTTTCACATCATATACCACCTCACCATCTTTCTTCAATACTTCCACATCGCCCTGAACACCAATGACACCATTCTTTGCTTCGTCCAACACCACGGTGGAACCATCTGCAAGCGTCAATATTGCTTTATCTCCGCCGGGTGGTACATCGTTTACAACAGGAGCGGGCGTTACTGTGGCTACTTCCTGTTTCTTGCCCTGCGTCATCAACAATACGGCGCTTATTCCCACTACACCCAGCACCGAAGCGGCCACCACCCATTTCACCCACATCTTCTTCACGGGCGCCAGGGGCGCGGCGATCAGTAACATGTCAGTGAGTTTTTTTTTCGCATCGTCTTTTCGGGACGCGTAAAACCTTATATCCTGCAGTTCGGGTGACCAGTTTTGTTGGTTCACCAGTTCTGCAAAGAGCTTTTTATTATCATCACTCAGCGCCAACCATTCTTCCAATGCCCGATGCTCCTCATTACTCAACTCGTTTTTTATGTGGCGGTAGATCAGTTCTTCTATTTCGTATGCTTGTAGAGACATGACGGAATCATTTAGATAATGGTATAATGGTTAAGACTTACCAAGGGTGGATAAGGCGGGAAAAAGGCACCAGTGGTAACAAAATGGTAGTGATTATATAATAAAAACACAATCCTGACCATTATCGTCTAAACCATTTCCAAGTTTTTTTTAAAAATCTTTAGGAAAATTCTAAATCCATGATATATAGATAAATATATTATGCGTGGGATTGGCTATACAGTCCGATCAGTACATACAGCATCAGCAATTCCCGGCCCGACAGGCCCTGGCGCAGCAATTGTAAAGCCCTGGCTTTCTGGTTTCTAACGGTACTCTCCGTAATATGCAGCCGCTCGGCCACCTCATGGGTTTTCAGATCCTCAAAATAGGAGAGCTCAAATACCTCGCGGCATTTGGTGGGCAGCTTTTCGATCTCATTATAAATATTGCGTAAAACTTCGGCTCTAATGCGGTGTTGTTCAGCGTCTTCTTCAAACCTTTCGGGGAGGCCTTTGAGCATTTCGCGGGTGCGCCTGCGCTGGGTATCTCTATGGCGCAGGTAGTTGAGGCAGGTATTGCGTACTGTAATATATAGAAACGCCTTTACATTGGGCATCGATTCAAAATGTTCGCGGCGGGCCCACAGTTTTTGGAACGTGTCCAGCACTATATCTTCTGCTTCCTGCCTCTCGTCAATCAGCTTGTTAGCGAAATAACACAGGGCAGGGAAGAACATATCGAACAGCAGATCAAATGCCCGGCTGTTGCCTTTGTGAAAGCCGGAGATAATATCAGCGTGTAAATGTTGCTTCATCCCGATGGCTGCACAGGAATTGGATTGTAGGTTAACCATTTACAGTTATCACATAAACAGCCCGGCCGGAGTTGCCATTCGGCCAACCAGTTATGCTTTCAGACAACTGTAGGATTCGGTTGAAAAACTAATGGAATTTGTAAGGCTAATGGGAGATAAGGCTACGATTAGACGCTACAAGATATAGTAATTTCCGAATTTATCTTAACAATAAGTTCATATTACATTTGAAAGATTTCAACATTATATATAAAAATACTTACCGTTAGATACCCCTGTACCTAACGGGATAGTAATTAATAAATTATTTTCATAACTGCGCCCGGCTTGTCAAAAACGCCTCACACCACGGCCAGTATCCTGGCCCCACCCACATATGGCACCGCCCGGATGCCATCGGGCTGCATGGCGCCCATGGCCAGTCCAACCGCCAGCATACAACTGTACGACGGCGTTTGCGGCCTGTGCGTTATCGATATAGCCAGGTCGGTGGCGGCCGATCCGCTGCTCACGGGCAGCCAATCGCTTTGGGCGGTCACGGCGCCAAAATCCTCCATACCACCCTCGGGTTGATAACCCCGGCTGGCGGTATACACCAGGTCGGGCACGATACCCATCACGCAAATTATCCTGAACCAGGGATGCGCGCCGGCAGGCGAAAAATTGACCGCCGGCACCAATGGCGGCACGTGCACTACGCCCTTCAACAATTCTTTTGAGAGGGAATAAGCCAAGGGCGCCCGCACCTATTCTGAAAGGCAGGACGATTGGCGTTATAGCCACAGTTCGGGTGAATAAGTGTAAGCACTTAAGTTAAAAAAAACAGGTATGTGCTTTGGGCAAGCGGGTATGTTTTCTGTTTCTATAGTTTAGTGAATTGGCTGTTGCACCCTCCCGACTTTTTCCAACCAAACAAACTCAGCAATCCAACTGAAGCCCATCATTTATATTAATGAGAAAAAGCCACCGGAGTGTGAATTCGGTGGCTTTTTCTCAGTACCTCGAGGGTGATCACCCTCTGCCGAGGGGCCCTTCACGGGGCCCTTCCCATTTTTCAGTTCGTCGTTTTCATGTGAGTAGATATGTATAATAAACCGGCTCCAGGGCATATACTTGTTTTTAAGTGAATAAATAAAATGCCCCATTGCCGAATAAAAGTTACAGTACTACTATAACAATCGGCGAAGGATTAATGTCCATGATGGATTTAATATATTCCGAACCGGATGGATAAGTATGGTTTGTGGTGTTGAGCAGTAGCCTGTTGTGGAAGATGCAGGCGTAAGAGTTAGATTCTTCTCAATAAAAACACCATTACTGGCCATTACGTCTAAACGAATTTACAGTTTTTTTTATAAAATATTTCGCAACACTAACGCAACCTATTATACGTTCAATTACATCAAACTTTCTTCACAAAAATTTACATCCACCTGTTTTCATGCCCATAAATATTTTATAATTTCGCATCCGGTATCGATACTTCGCAACTCCCCCGGAACTTTTCATTGCACCGCTAATTGTTCGGTCCATACCCCATGCTAAGCACACACGACGATCAAAATCAATCCTATTATTACTCAGGTTTAAACAGGGGTACCATGAACTATAACCAGGAATTTATTGAGCTTCTCCGGAATAAAGACAAAAAAGCTTTGACCCGGTTTCTGGATGATAACAGCGCCAGTCTCATCTTTTATGCTTCCCAAAGAGTGCGGGATAAACAGGAAGCGGAAGATATCGTTATGACCAGCATTGAAAATTTGCTGGATAAAATACATACCGGTACAATAGTGATCAACGACGGAAGGCATCTTAATAATACATTGTACAAGTTTGTAAGAGATGCTTGCATTGATGCATACAAAAACCAGCTGCGCAAGAATAAACATGAGGAGTCGTTTATGTCGTTTTCAGACGCCTTTACCACGCAACCTGATTGGGACGAACCAAAAGCAAAAGTGGTGGAAGAGATCTACCTTGAAATAGAACGATTGCCAAAAGCCACCAGGGAAGTTTTCAAATTGTACCTGCTAAAATACAGCCGGGAAGAAATAGCCAGGAAAGTTAATCGTTCAGAAGACACTGTTAAAAACCAGCTGCAAAACGCCAAAAACCATCTGCGCAGGAAATTCAAGAACAGGGAACTGGCATTGTTTTTCATCCTGGCTTTTATCCATACCTCGCAAAATTAATCTAACCCATTGCAAATCACATCACGGAAAATAATTCCAAAAAAAATAATAAAAATCAATAGTACAAAACAACACTACTGACGATTAAATAACAAATACCATTTTCAAACCTTAATTCTAAGAAAACACATGGAAACCGATCGTCAGTTAATCTATAAAGCCATAGCGCATGGCATTACCGGGAGTATTGAACAAGAAGAACAGGTTCAGTTGAATCAATGGCTTGAAGATGCAGAAAACAAAAAGTTCTTTGATGAGATCACGAATACAGAAAACCTATCTGTAGAACTGAAGGCTTATTATGAAGCTGCCCAACGCGCCAAAATACTTAATAAACGGATACTGAGGCGATATCAAAAGAAAAGGGGCATTGTAGCATCGCTGCACGGGTGGAGAAAATACGCCGCCGCTGCCGGTGTAATTATGATGTTTGCCATTAGTTACTATATATATAATACTAACCAGTCGCAGACGCAAGTAACCCAACAACATGAACCGGCGCCTACTAACCCGGTGACACCCGGCATCCAACGCGCCACCTTAACAATGGCCAACGGTGAATCTATTTTCATAGACAGTTCGGTACAGGGACCATTGCGGCAGGTGCATACTACCACCATCACCAATTACGGTAACAGGCTCGCATATATAAACGATGGTGGAGTTGAACCGGCGCAAATGGAATACAACCGGCTCACCACGGCCCATGGAGAAATGTACAGTCTGGTGCTTTCAGATGGTACACGGGTTTGGTTGAACGCGGGCTCTTCCTTACAATACCCGGTTGCCTTTAATAATAAGGAGCGCAGGGTAACAGTAAGCGGTGAAGCGTATTTTGAAGTGGCTAAACGAAATGGAAGTCCATTTAGAATAAAAATAGCCGATGGAAGGGAAGTTGAGGTATTGGGAACGCACTTCAACATCAATGCGTATTCCAACGAACCAGTGATAGCCGCCACCTTACTTGAAGGAAGTATAAAAGTATGGAACGGAAAGAAACAAAAGATCCTGGAGCCGGGGCAACAGGCTAACTGGCTCGAAGACTCAATCGTAGTGCAGCAGGAAGTAAATACGGAACGTGTGGTTGCCTGGAAGGAGGGGATGTTCCTGTTTGATGGATATGATCTGCATACGATTATGAGGCAAATAGAAAGGTGGTATAATATTAAAGTTACAATAGACCCGGATTTTCCCAATGATGTGTATAACGGAACATTACCCCGCAACTCGCAATTGACGGATGTATTGAATGCGTTGAAATTTACCAGCGGGGTAAATTACCGGATTAATGGAAGAATGTTGACAGTAGGCTTCTAATAATCCTTATCCTGTGTTCTTGCACGTGTCCGGATTCGAATGGCCTGGCCCCATAGGGCCAGGTCTTTGAAACCGGTGGCAAAAACAAGGAACATTCGTTAAAAAACATCTGAACCCTGCCATAGAAATATCTGTTAAATGAGGACGACGTTTAACAGTCTTGGTTCAGGGCGAAAAAGTGTACAGCGATACGGCACAACAGTTGCTGCCGTATTTCCCCTCTTTATCGCAGGTTCAGGGTTTCCCTATCCTCACAGTTAAGTACCTGCCCGGCAGACAACAGGTTATGCAACCCTCCGCGTTTGCCGGATAACCATTAACCCATCCTCTGATTTATTAATCACAAAAAATACTGTACGCTTTTGTATACAGATGGCGAGAACGTCTGTACACAGTGGTGTTTTAATTACTGACTGTTATGATTAAATTCATACTCCCATTCTTTGCAATGCTGATAATTGCATGCGATGGTTTTTCACAAATAACTATCAAAGCTAGAAATGTAACTGCACGCTCATATTTCAACCAGGTACAAAAACAATCCGGCTATGCATTCTTCTACAAGGCCGAGCACCTCAAAAAAGCTGTAAAAGTAAAAGAAATAAATATCAACGGTGACATCATCCAGGTGTTAGATGCCTTCTTCAACGAACAACCTTACCTGAGCTACAAGATCTTCAACAAGATCATCACCGTGGCGCCCAAAGAAATGATCATACAACAACCCAAGCCAGGCAACTACTCTGACACCGTCAAAGGAAAGATCATGGACGAAAACGGCAATGCCTTGCCTGGGGCATCTATAACCGTGAAAGGAACCAAAAAGGGCGCCACCGCCGATGACGGTGGACACTTTACCTTGCAAAACGTGGATGAAAGAGAAGTATTAGAAATATCCTACATCGATCACGAATCCGAAACCATAAGACCAAAAAGACAAGTATTAAATGAACTAAAACTAAGAAGAAAAGTTTCTGATCTGAGTATGGAACCTGTTGTGGTAAATGACGGTTTGCAGCATATTGCTAAAGAAAGGTCTTCGGGTTCTTATTCCAACGTATCCAATGAAACGTTCAACCGCCTGAACCACTCCGATGTTTTAAACCGGCTGGTGGGCGTGGCGCCGGGCGTCCGCATCGATCCGGGTGTGAATGAGGGAGAGATCGATCTGTCTATCAGGGGGCGTTCTACCTTTTTCGGCAATACACAACCTTTGGTGGTGCTCGATAATTTCCCATACGATGGCGATATCAGTAATATCAATCCTAACGATATTGAAAATGTAACTATACTTAAAGATGCCGCTGCAGCTTCTATTTGGGGCGCGCGGTCGGGTAACGGTGTCATTGTTATAAATACCAAAAAGGCGAAGGTAAACAAGGCATTGACGATCCGATTAAGAATGAACATCTCGCTTACCCGCAAGCCTGATCTGAATTATCCTCCAAACCATATGGCATCCGCCGATTTGTTAAGGGTGGAAGAAATGCTCACCAACTATGGATTCTTTGACCCGGAGTTGTTATATATGGAGCCTAAGCCGGCACTCACACCAGGCATACTGCTTTTTGCAAAAAGGAGGGCAGGGATTATCACGGCAGAAGATTCGGTGCGGCAATTTAATGAACTGGCTTCTTACGATGTAAGGAGGGATTTTTCTAAATATGTGTACAGGAATGCATTGTCGCAACAATATGCTGTGCAGGCGAGTGGTGGAAATCCGAAAGCGGCATTCAGTGTGTCGGCGGGTTTTGATAGAGAGCTTAGTGTGCTGCAGTATAATGATAATAATCGTTATACGGTTAGTACGAATAACATATTCAACCCGGTTACAGGACTGCAGATTAGTGTGGGCGGTACTTATACTGAAAGGGAGCTTAACAGGAATAATGAAGGATATGGATCAATAAATATGTATACAAGGCGATTACCTTCATATGCGCGGTTGGCCGATGAACAGGGTAATTTCCTGCCTATAAACTATAAATATGATCCGGACTTTATCAACTCGATCGATGCACCAGTTGCGTTACAATACATCCCTTTAAAAGAAATAAAAAACAGCTTTAATAAAACAAGATTACAGGATATCAGGCTGGAGACGACGATCAAATATCAAATATTGAATGGGCTGCGGCTTGACCTGGTTTCGATGTACGAGAACCAGACAATAACAAACACAGAAATTAAAGGAATGGAGACCTTCTACACAGCCGATCTCATCACCAGCTATTACAATCCGGCCGGTATCGACGAAAGAAAGATGTATCCCATTCCCCGTGGCGGCATCATTACCAGGTTGAACAATAACCTCAGAAGCCTGCGTGCAAGGGCACAAGTGAATTATAAAAAAACGATAGGCGAGGATCATTTTATAACGGGTTTATTAGGTGTTGAAACTGGGAAAGTAACTACCACGGGCAACCAGTATATGGAATATGGTTACGATGCAAGAACCGGTACAACCCGGTCGGACCTGGATTATCAATCACTTTTAGAAGGCTACATGAACATGATGCCGCCTTCTAACATTCTTTATCTATCCAACCCAATGGGGACTGTTGATATCAACAGATCGGTGTTTTCGAATATATCGTACGATTATGGCCATAAATATATCATCACAGGAAGTGTACGTAAAGACTGGTCCAATCTATTGGGCATACAATTTAACCGGAAAAACGTGATGTTGTGGTCTGCAGGCCTGGCCTGGGAACTAAGCCGCGAAGCTTTCTTTAATGTGCCGGCCATACCTTATCTCAGGCTTCGCAGCAGCTTTGGTTTTACGGGTAACCTGAATAAATCGGTGTCTGGTTTGGTGATACTGGGTACACCCATACCAGCCAGTATCCAGGGGCTGTATAGAAATCAAATACTGAATGCGCCGAACCCCAACCTCGGATGGGAAAAAATAGCGCTGTACAACATGGGTATCGATTTCAAGATCCGCTCATTGATCAATGCAACCATAGAATTCTACACAAAGAAAGGGACCGACCTGGTGGGTGCGGTATTGGTGCCGCCCACCACCGGGTTACCTGGATTGGGGTTGACCTATATGGCCAACGCCACTGGTTTAAAAACGCATGGCGTGGATCTCCAGGTACAGGCTAATGTAATTCGCCGCCACTTCAGGTGGAGCTTACACACCATGTTCAGTTACAATCGTGATAAGGTAACAAACTACGACTCTTCCTTCTCGGCCATGCGTGTGATGTTATCATCAGAAAAAAGTGCTGGCATTATCACACCTATTGCAGGCAAACCGCTTTCGGCCATATACAGTTTCCGGTTTGCCGGGCTGGATCATCTTACTGGCGATCCCCTCGGTTATGAAGGAAAAGTGATAAGCAGTAATTATGCTAATATTCTTCAGTCAGGTGTTGAAGAATTAAAATATCACGGACCAGCCAAACCTGTTTATTTCGGTTCGTTCATTAATACTTTGGGCTATAAACGATTCTCCTTATTAACCCATATAACCTACCGCCTGGGCTACTATTTCCGAAAGAGCACGATCAACTATTATATGCTGTATACCAACGGCGATATGAACAAAGACTTTGCAGCAAGATGGCAGCAGCCAGGTGACGAAGCGCATACTAATATACCGTCCATGCCGGAGCCCGGCACCACATCGATGCGTGACGATTTTACGACCTTTTCAGAAGTAAATGTATTGCGGGCCGATAATATACGTTTGCAGGATATTAAACTCACTTATGATTTTGCACAGTTCAAATGGGGAAAGCTCCATTTCGATAATATAGAAGTGTACGCACAGGTTACCAATATGGGAATAATATGGCGGGCAAATAAGGCCGGTCTTGATCCTGACTATCCCGAATCGTTTCCGGCGCCAAAGATATTCTCTATTGGATTCAGATCATCGTTCTAAAAACAATATCATGCTCAGTATACGCAATAATATTATTTTAATACCTTTCCTGGCGCTGACTTCATGCGCCAAAGACCTGGACACGCCTTATCAAACTACACTGCCACACCTGGAAACTGTGCAGGATGCACAAAGCCTGCTCGACAATCCCGTTGTTATGAACTACAATAAACCCATGCTGACCGAGTTTGGTACCGATAACTTTTTTGTACCCGGCAGCATTTGGGTTTCGCTCAGTCCGCTGTACAAATTCTCTTATACCTGGGACCCGGACCCTTTCAGGAATGAAGAGGTGCCGGATTGGAGCAAGCCTTACTCGGTTGTAATTTATAGTAACCTTGTTATGCAAACTCTGAACGACCTGTCAGCCCTTGCCGGTACAGATGACTATAGGAATGTGATGGGGCAGGCGCTGTTTCACCGCGGGAGTGCCTTTTTTGATATCGCACAGTTATTCTGCAAACCTTATACAACTTCAGGTGCCAGTACAGACCTGGGCATTCCGCTGGTGTTTTCAACAGATGCCGCACAAAAAACAAAACGGTCAACCGTTCAACAAACCTATGACCAAATTACTAAAGACCTTGTCGAAGCAGAAAAACTGTTGCCTACTTCTGCGAACATCAAAAGCCGCCCTTCAAAAGCAGCGGCCAATGCGCTGTTATCGAGGGTATACCTAAGCCAGAACAATTTTGATTCAGCGCTATTTTATGCAAACAAAGCGCTATCGATAAACCATACGCTTATAGATTACAACCAGGTGCCAAATAGTAGCCTTCCATTCAGAGATTTTAAAGATGAGGTGATATGGGAGGCGATCATGACGGCATCGGCGGTATTTAATCAAAGTAGTTATTGCCCGGTAGATAGTGTTCTCTATAATAGTTATCACGACAATGATCTTAGGAAAACGCTTTTCTTCAATTTCTCAGGGGGTCAGGCATTGTTCAAGGGAACGTATGAAGGCAGCCGCATAGCCTCGAAATTCTGTGGGCTGAGTGTTGATGAGCTGTACCTGACCAGGGCAGAATGTTTTGCCCGCAAAGATCAGGTCAATGAAGCAATGATTGACCTGAATACGCTTATGGAAAAGAGATGGACAAATAATACCGGTTTTGCACCATTTACCGCGGTAAATAAGCAGGAAGCATTGGAACATATACTTACAGAACGCAGAAAGGAACTGGTGTTCAGAGGCATAAGGTGGATGGACCTGCGACGGCTGAATTTATTGGGTGCTGGTATCAACATCAAACGTATCGTTAACGATGTAACCTATACCCTGGAGGCAGGCGATAAAAAATACACCTATCCTATCCCTAAACACGAATTGTCGTTGAACCCTATGCCCGATAACCCGCGATAATGATCTCATAATTGACAATGCCTGCGAAAAACGCAGGCATTGCAAACCTTACAAACCTTTCCTATTCGAAGGGTGTATACGTGCCCGGGTGAATCTGGCCTTTCTGAAAGATCTCGTTAGAATCTGTCATACGGGTCCAAACCATAAACTTACAACAGACTGGATTTCCCATCGGACAGAGTAACTCCAGGTCCAAACGGGTGGTCACATTACATGGATAAAATGGCGGCGCAGCCTTGGCCGCTGCCCCCATAGAAACGCCAATAAGCAGGGCAATTGACAGTAGATTGCTTCTTAGCTTTTTCATTGTAAAACAATTAATAGTTAATAATTAACCGGAGCCCCGGAGGTGTTGGAGTGTCCGGCCGTATTCTTGCTAGATAAGTGTCGTTAATTGATAAGTCACCAGGGCATCGGGGTAAATGGCATATAAACGATTGTCAAAAACCCTGAACTTCAACATTCTCTTTCCCGGAACATATAAACTGCCATCATATTTCCCCGAAAGGATATCATATACATCGATGACTGTATGGTTTTTATAAATCTCAGTTTCGTCATTATCTGCTTTCAACCGCGAATAGATAAACAACTTTCCATCACTTACACAACTATGCAGGCTCAACAGTTCCGGTGGTTTCGAGAATGTATAGCTGACGCCCTGGGTGGTTCTAACAGCCTTGGCGCCCGCAGTATAGGTTTTAAATGTGTCTATGGTATTGCCTGTTTGCAACAGGTTCAGATTCGTATCCAAAAACAGCAACCGGTTGCAATAAAAAAAATTATACACCACGCGCCCGGTTCTTTTATCATAATGCAACATACCATCGGTAACAAATCCGCCGCCTGCTGTTTTATCGGTAATATCTTTTTCTTCAATGTATGTAGCAGTTGGCATATTTACTTTCCTGAATAACTCATCATCAAATGAAGCGTTAAACCCACGAAGCGCGGCAGATTGATCGTTCAATAAAGCGAAACGAGAGAACGCCCTGTCTGTTTTGAATTCAGAGGCGGTTTGCGTGGATAGATCATACCGGGTGATGGAAGGTACATTGTGCCCGGCAATGTAAACGAAACTATCCAGCAGGGTAGTAGTGAAATTGGAGCGCAACTGATTGGTGACGGCTATCATCAATTGTATGGTTTGTTTATTCTGAAATGCAGTATCAGTTACCAGCAGTTCTCCAGGATCTTTTGTTACCAGGTACAATTTACCGGCATGCATCCCGGCCACATCAACGATTGATTGATTAACAGAATGCAGTTTCACCAATCCCGATTTAAACACCGCTCTATTAAAACCATGTTTTCTTTGCTTGGGATTGTTGGCATTAAAATGCAAAAAGGCCATCAGGAATACCACCACCAGGGTAATACCGGTTAGTACATAAATATATCGGCGGGTCATAGTGAAGGCTTCGGTTTGATGATGGAAAATGAAATGCCGGCCAGTGCCAGCAGGCACGAGATGCCATTAAACACCAGGTGCTGCTGCCAGCTCATTTGCGCCAGTATGCCGCCACACGAGCAGGGAATATAATGGCTATAATGCAGCATCATGTAGATATAAATGGTAAAGGCCAGCATGATGCCGAAGGAAGCAAACAACCCCATGATACGGGTGCGCCGGTTTACCAGCATCAGCGCAATCAGCAACTCTGTTACCGGTATCAGCCAGCCAATGGCAACGGCGTATTTTTCGAGGTAAGGTGACTTGCTGAGCTCGTCTACAAAAATGTTATAGGTAACCAGTTTGTTGACGGCCGTATAGGCAAAGAGCAGCACAAAAAAGGCGCTTATGAGTTCAACAATTATATGTCGCTTTGTAAGAATGCGGTTGACCGTACACGAGACGAGATGCCGGGGTATGCCCCGGTTGGTAGAGTATTTCATACCATGCAGATTTAGTAGGTTACTAGTGTGTGCCTTTCAGGAAGTATGCAGATGAATTGTAATTTACAAATGGCAGACCGGTAAATCGGGATAAAAAATAGTGAAATCGGGAGTATTTGACTGACTGTTGCGATACTCCAACGGCAACAAACCCGTGCATTGTTTAAACCGTTTGCCGAAATTGCTGGGATCGGGAAAACCCACATCCGCGGCCACGCGCGATACGGGGTAATCGGTGTAGGCCAGCAGGTCTTTGGCCTTCTGTATGCGTACCCGGGTAAGGTACTCGTACAGCGTTAGTTTAAAAGTTTGTTTAAAACCATGCTTCAGTTTGTACTCGTTGGTGTTTAGTTTAAGCGCCAACTGCGAGAGGGTGTAATGGTTTTTGTATTCCTTGTCGAGGATGGCTTTGGCCAGGAACATCTTCTCCAGGTCTTCTTGTTTCAATTTTAAGCGCATAGAAAAGGTTTAGGTTGTACAATAAGGTCATCCTGCCCGGTATGTCTGTTCATTGCCTGGCAGGCATCTATATACTTTATGTTAAAGGTTAGGGAGCCGGAAACTTATCATTGCGTAGGAATATAAGCCACCTGGGTCTTAGGTCACCAAATTTATATATAATTATACCAATATTAATATTAAGGCTGATGTATTAAAGATTCTTTACAAAGATTTAGTAGGCCCTCGTAATGGTTAAACGGGATCACGGCTGCTTTCATATATTTATTTATTGAATACCCTGGTAGGAAGGTTGCTGATCCACTCCGGTAGTGCCGCCAGGAGAATAACCGTATCTTTAAAGATGTACCAGTTCCTGAATATATTCTTCTTTGTATTTCATACACTGCTCACTCTGTTCAATTGCATCGGCTGGATCTTTCCCGCCACGCGCAAATGGAACCTGGTAACCCTGCTGCTGACCGCCGGTTCCTGGTTTATCCTGGGTATTTGGTTTGGATGGGGGTATTGCGCCTGTACAGACTGGCATTGGCGTGTACGGGAACAACTGGGTTATCACGATCAAAGCGATTCTTATATTCATTTCCTGCTGCTGAAGCTCACCGGTATCAGCTTCAATAAAGCATTGGTAGAAAACGGAACGCTCATTGCCTTTTTGATAAGTTTGGTGATGAGCGTTTGGTTGAATATCAGGGACAGGCTTAACAATCGCCTCCTGCGCCGTAACATACAGGAAGGGAAGAAAATATGATACAATGTTTTTTGCCTACTTTTGCAGATATGCGCAAGTATCCAGTTGGTTTACAGAGCTTTAAAGAGGTTACGGAAGGAGAGTATGTATATGCGGATAAGACCAGGTTGATTCAAGGCCCTTAAAAATCAAAGGCAATATCAATTCGATCATGTTAAGGCCAACCTCAATGAACTAGGCAGCTTCGATTTGAGCAACCCCGTCTCTGAAGCACTTTTGTTTCAAACCGGTTATCTTACAATAAAAAAGTATCAAGGAATCAGGAACTTGTGAATTGAGTCATCCAAATAAAGAGGTTGAAACCAGTTTGAAAGATGCGCTGTTAAGTTCATAACCGGGAAGTATTCCCCAAATATTCGTCACCAATTATAGATGATATCCGCGAGGCATTGGTTACAAATTATATTCCTAAATTGATAAACGGACTCAATTCACTAATAAGTACCATCCCATGCGACCAATGGAAGACGGAGAGTGAATCTATTTTTCACATAATATTCTATTTGGCATTAACGAAGTTGGGTCTGGATTTGCAAAGTGAAGTGCATTGTGCACTGGGAAGATGTGATGTAATTTATGCTATGGAATTGAAGCTCGATGGATTTGCTCAACAGACGTTAGAACAGATTGTAGATAGAAATTATTTGGGTGCGTTTAAGTCTGATCCGCGAAAGAAAATGGCCATCGGAATTAACTTTTCATCTGAATCACGTAGTGTGAATGAGCATCTTGTGAAAAAGATTACTTAAGTGTATTAACGAATATAGTATTGCCTTCATTTAAGCAGCAATTTCAATTTTTCGGACACAATATGAGGTTGCCTTTGAAGTAATTTGGCTACGGCATCTATGTTTTTACATTGTTGATAAACCCGTTTTAGTATTTCATACTCTTCATTTGTCCAAATTTCATAAGCTCTGGGGTAATTCTTTTTTATATCCAGTTGCTGGTTAGTATAATCAGGGTTGCTTCTAACAGGAAGCGCCGCCACATGGGGCATTTCTTTTAAAATAAGGGCTTCTATTTCTTCTTTTCCCATAGCCGGCTTATGGACGATAGTTGCCTTTTGTGATGTCGTTGACGTGTTGTTCAATTTTCTAGCCGAAAGATTAAAATACCATTCCACACCTCTGCTGTTTTCGACATAAGTACACCCGGCAATTAAATGCAATAAATTGGCCTCTTTAAGCTTTCGTAGAAATTTTCTGAAATGAATTCCATTATGTCTGTCTTTTTCTACCAGGTCGTTCCTGGCCAGCATATCATACAAATCGGTACTTCTTGCATTTACCATTCCGGTTTGAGACAGGTATTGCTGAATGGCCTCGCTAATACGTAGGGCTCTTTGAAAATCTTCCTGGGTGAAATTCATATGATTAAGGTTTCCTACTAAGTTAAAAAAAATTGTAACTTTTAGTTCACCCAATCCGTTCTGCAGAGCTAAAACCGCCCATACATGAAAAGGCTAAATTTGTTTTGCATAATACTATTATTCTGCCATATTACCCTGGCCCAGCCAGCCGCCAATTACGACAAAACCCTGAACGAAGCGGAACTGGCATACCTCAATAAACTCTTTGCCGACAGCGTGCGGTTCAACGGTAAAATAGTATGCTTTGTGTACCAGAACTACCAGTTCTTCATCACCAATAAACACCATTTCTTCAACAACGAATCAAAAAAGATCCCCATGATCTACCGCCTCCTGCACCTGGACGAGTCCGAGAAAAGGCAATCGGGTGGGTACGACATTATTGTCGTATATCAAATCAATGAAGGCAAAAAACCAAAGGACAATAAACCCGGCAGGGTATTGGTGGTGGAAGCCATCGGCCGCAGGCAGTATTATCATACACAGGAACTGGCCATACGTTATTACCCGGATGATTTATCGCATTTGGGCATAGACAGCAGCGCGACGTTAACCGCGGCTGAAACAGATTATTTAAATAAAGTGTTCCGGTATGAGTATAAGGACATCGATTTCACCAATAAAAAAATTGCATTTTTTACCGGCTTGGCCGGGGACAGGCTGAAGACAAAGATGGACTATTTCAACTACAGGAAACGTGCCTTGTCGGAAGTATGGTACCAGGGCAGGGGAACGCTGCTAGCCTTAAATGAGCAGCAAAGGCAGGAGAGTGGGGTTGACTATATCATTTTGTATATGTCGAAGCTGTATACTATGGATAAAATGATGGCCATTGTAACGGGTAAACCGTATTTTAAAAAATAAACTCCTCTCCATCGGGTAACCGTACCCGCTCTACCACAAATAAAAACTTCAGGCTATTAAAAGGAATAGAAAAATCATGATACCGTTTGTTGTAGCTGTGCAGCACCACCTGGTCGGTACCGAATTCAGAATTTTCGGCAGGCGTAACATCAACGGCTACTTTCAACATACAAAACTGCTGTCCATTATCATCAACGATCACTACCACCGGCCGGTGCAGCGGTACCTCGTTGATGCTGTTCACCGTTATTAACCTGCCCAGCACTAAACTGCCACCGGGAATGGAATGTGCACCATGGCAGGTCATGCTATCGCCCTGCGTGGGAAACCAGAAGTACTTTTCGCCTTCTTTTTTGCCCGGCGTATCGATGAAGTATTTGGGTTTGCCCAGGGCGGCGTCTAATGACTGTGCCATATGGAGCGGTTTTGAAATATAAAGTTACCAAATCCGCCACAAATGCTATTCAGTCCTTAAACTACGCACCGGGTTGGCCAGGGCGGCCTTTAAACTTTGATAACTTACCGTCAATAAGGTGATCAGCAGCGCGCCGGCGCCGGTAATGCCAAACACCCACCAGGCAATGTTACTCCTGTAACTAAACTGCTGCAGCCACTCGTTCATACAATACCAGGCAATGGGCACAGCCATCAAAAAAGCCAGCAGCACCAGGGCCAGGAATTCTTTCGATAACAAGGCCCATACCTGTAGCACCGAAGCGCCTAATACCTTTCTCACGCCCATTTCACGCGTGCGGCGTTCAGCAACAAATGAGGCCAATCCAAAAATGCCCAGGCAGGAAATAAAAATGGCCAGCGCCGCAAAGATCGTGGTCAATACACCTATACGTTGTTCGGCGGCAAACTTGCGGCCGTATTCTTCATCGATGAAGGTATAATCAAAAAAACCGGCGGGGTCGTGTTTTTTAAGAATGGTTTCTACCTTAGAAACCGCATCGTGCGTGCTGATAGCCGGATTCAGTTTCACCAGCATATAAGGCCCTACACCGGGCGCCAGTTTAAAGATGCCCTGTTGCACGGGTTCATACGGACTGGTCATGATCATATCCTTTATTACACCCACCACGCGGTAGGGCCGCCCGTTCCATTTGATGACCTGGTTAACCGGGTTGCGCAGTTTCATATTGCGAACGGCCGTTTCGTTCAGGATCATGGCGGCATCATCGGTAGCCAGTTGATCGTTAAAGTCGCGGCCGGCTATAAATTGCCAGCCTGCGGTGTGGCCATAATGCGCGGTAACTCCCATGAGGGCAAAGGCCGTTTTTACAGCCTGTTTATCCTGGCCTTCCCATTCAAAACGGTCATCGAAATAATTTGGCAGGGTGGGCGCACTGGATGACTGCGCAAAACCAATGGCCGCCTGCGACTGCAACAGCTCCTGCCGCAATACATTGTATTTGCCGTTAAGCGTGGCGGTGTTCATTTTTATTTGGATCAGTCCATTGGTATTATAACCAGCCGGCCTGTTTTGTGCATACTGCACCTGGCGGTATACGATCATGGAACCTGCTACCAATATCATGGACACGGAAAACTGAACAACCACCAGCACCCGGCGGGGAATGGCAGCAAAACGTCCGCTGCGGACAACGCCTTTTAAAACAGTTACAGGTTGAAAAGCGGAGAGATACAGCGCGGGATAACTGCCGGCCAGCAAAGCAGTGATCAAAAGAAACACCATCGATAGCAGCCAGAATACCGGCTCACCAAATGGTATGGCAACCTGTTTGCCCGCCACCTGGTTGAACCAATCGATGCTCAATACCAGCAAACCCATACTAATGACAAAGGCAACACTCACCAGCAGCAACGATTCTCCCAAAAACTGTTGTATCAACTGACCGCGCAATGAACCAATGGCTTTGCGAATGCCCACTTCCTTGGCCCGCTTTTCAGAACGTGCGGTGCTGAGGTTTACAAAATTGATGCAGGCCAGGATCAATACAAAAACACCAATGATGCCAAACATCCATACCAATTGAATGCGTCCACCTGCAGGCACACCATTCTTCCAGGAAGAATTCAGGCGCCAATCTTTCATGGGATGTAAAAAAAGATTCGCCTTATACCCCGAACCTGGTGGCTGGTTTTGTTTAATGTGACGCCAATACAGTTCTTTCACAGCCGTAGATATAGAAGCCATGGAAACACCCGGCGCCACCCGCACATATAACCTGAACCCGCGGTTATCCCAATTGGTCACATTGTTACGAACAAACTCATTGTTTTGTAACAAAAGACTCATGGGCAGTAAAAAATCGATATCAGAAAAGCTGGCGTTGCCGGGCAGGTCTTCATACACGCCTGTTATGGAAAGGGGCAGGGCGCCATCGAGCGTCAGGGTTTTACCAATGGCATCGCCGGTACCAAATAATGCCCTGGCCAATGAACGTTTTAATACAATGGTATTGGGTGCATTCATCTCCGCACTGCCTGCCACCATTTTTAATGTGAAGATACCCGTGAATTCCTTATCTACATACACACCCTGTTTGGAAAAACTGCGATTGCCCTGGCTCAGCAAATGCGCATCACTGGCCGACACCAGCGCCACCTGCGACAACCGGTTACCATATTCCGCACGCAACTGCGCCGCCAATGGCATGGGAAAATTATTGTTATTGGCATCGATCATGGTTTCACCATGGGCTATCTCTTCCCGGTATACCTGCGCAATAGCATCATAGTTTGAATGATACCGGTCGTACCGCATTTCGTCCCATACCCATAAACCGATCAGCATGGATATGGTAATGCCAACAGAGAGGCCCGCAATATTGATAAACGCATGCGATTGGTTGCGTGTAAGATGGCGCCAGGCAGTTTTTATAAGCATACCGGTAGATTTTGGTAAATACCAGGCTACCAGTAAAATGCCAAATCGCACAAGATTAATAATCAACATCTTATGCGCATAAATGCCATGCCACTGTCTGTTTTTAATACAACCACCGTTCACTAACGGGCGGGCACCCTTCAACAATTTCAATCGTTGTATACGAAAAACTTACCCATTTTATCTGATTACCTGCACCCAAAAAATTATCTTCATTCAATAACTTTGGTGCAGCCATTGTCTTATATGATTAAAGAAAACATGCGATATGACGAGACCCTTGTTTGCCCTGGTGATCATTCTATGCTCTTTTTGTTCACTGCAAGCACAAAAAATAGCTGAACTTAAAGTTCCCTTATCTGCCTCCGTACCCGGTATTGAAATACCGCTTAGCATCAACCTCGACGAAATTACCCTGCTGCCCGATTCTACTATTGCATTGGTAGAAGTATCCAAAGGAAAACGCACAGCGGTTCCTTTCCAGATAGAAAATAAAGGCACACGCCTCCTGCACTGGATGGTGCAGCCCGATGGCTCGAAACAAAAAATATACGAACTGGTAAAACAAAAGCCCCAGGCTTTTGATGCGCAGGTTGCCATCAGCAGGAGCGAGGGCACCCTGTTTATACAATCGGGCGATAAAAAATTACTGGGTTATACCTACAAAACCATGTACCCGCCTGCCGGTATCGACACGGCCTTCAAACGCAGCGGTTTTATTCACCCGCTCAATACACCACACGGACAATCGCTCACCCGCATACAGGCGCCTGACCATTATCATCACTATGGTTTATGGAATCCCTGGACACATGTGCTGTTTGAAGGACAGCAGGTGGATTTCTGGAACCTGAAAGACCGCAAAGGCACGGTTCGCTTTGCCAATTTTGTTTCTACCAATGGCGGACCCGTATTCGGAGACTACCAGGTAGTGCACGATCATGTGGCCTTTAAAAAAGACGGCAGCGAAAAAGTAGCCATGAATGAATTGCAGTCGGTACGCATTTACCAGCCGGCCAATTCACAAGATTATTATATAATGGACATCACCATACAACTAAATTGCGCCTCAAACAGTCCTGTAGTACTGGAAGAATATCGTTATGGCGGTTTGGGATGGCGCGCTACCGAAAAATGGAACGATAACAACAGCGAGATCGTTACTTCGGAAGGCAAGACCCGCAAGAATGCGGACGGCTCCAAGGCACGCTGGTGTATTGTGCAGGGCAGTCTGGATGCCGATTATGGCGGCGCGGTAATGATGTCGTACCCTACCAACTATAACTATCCCGAGCCTTTGCGTATATGGCCTGAGAAAATGAACGGACGCGGTGATGTATATGCCAATTTCTCGCCCACCAAAGACAGGGACTGGCCATTAAAACCCGGTAATGATTATGTATTAAAATACCGTTTCCTGGTATTTAACGGCAAATACACCAAAGAAAAGGCAGAGGCTGCCTGGAACAATTTTGCAAATCCACCTAAAGTGGTTGTAAAAACCACCAAATAAATATTCTCAAACCATGAGTAAAAAAGGTTATAACCGCAGACGCTTCCTGAAAACCGCCACCAAAGGCGCCCTTGGAACAGCCGCTTTGTACAGCATACCTTCCATAGTACCTTCTACGGTATTTGGAAAAACAGCGCCCAGTAATATGATCAATATCGGCCAGATCGGTTGCGGCCGTATTGCCATGGGACACGACCTGCCCGAAACATTCAAACACAGCGCTGCCCGCATCGTAGCGGTGGCCGATGTGGATAGAAAAAGAAAGGAGAACGGTAAAAAGACCATCGAAGGCTGGTATGCCAAAAAAACCGGTAAGGAGAATTATATAGATATAAAGATGTACGATGATTATCACGACCTGATCGCCAGCAAAGACGTGGATGCCGTGATCATCAGTACACCCGACCACTGGCATGCGCAACCCGCTATTGAAGCAGCGCTGGCCGGCAAACACATCTACCTGCAAAAACCTACTTCGCTTACTATTGAAGAGGGCAGGCAGATGAGCGATTATGTTCGTAAATCGGGCGTGGTTTTCCAGTTGGGCAGCCAACAGCGTTCGGAGAATCCCTGGCCTCAATTTAAAAAAGCCTGCGAACTGGTACGCAACGGCCGCATAGGCAAACTGCATACCGTTCGTATTGGATTGCCTTTTGACCCTTCGGGCGGCAACCCGGAGGAAATGCCGGTACCCGAAAACCTGAACTACGATTTCTGGCTGGGTTCTACACCCTATGTATATTACACCAGGGACCGTGTACATGGCGATGATGTGCCCAGCCGTGGCGGCTGGCTGCGCATCGAACAATTTGGCGCCGGTATGATCACCGGATGGGGTGTGCACCATATCGATATCGCGCATTGGGGCATGAATACGGAACTGACGGGCCCCATTGAAGTAGAAGCTACTGCCGAATTCCCCAAAACCGGTTTATGGAATGTACATGGTAAATACAATGTGATAGCCAAATACGCCAACGGTGTTACCATGCAAATAGGAGGGGAGAACCCGAACGGTGTGAAATTTGAAGGTTCAGACGGATGGATATTTGTTACACGCGGTAATGTAGGTGTTACAGCCTCCGACCCGGGTAGCGGCGATAAAAAATCAAAGGCATTCGATGCCAGCGATCCCAGGATATTGACTTCCGAGATCAAACCCAACGAAACACATTTGTACAGCAGCCCCGAGCAACATGCCAACTGGCTGGATTGTATCATCAATAAAAAACAAACCATCAGCCCTGTTGAAGTGGCGCACCGTTCGTGCAGCGCCTGCCTGGTAGCACATGCCGCTATGAAGGTGCCGGGTAAATTGTACTGGGACCCGAAAAAAGAAAGGTTCAAAGACAATGTGGAGGCCAATAAATTGTTGTCGAGGCCGCAGCGTTATCCTTACGGAACAAATTATATCAAGACCAACAAAAAAGCATAGTTCATGAAATTACGGTACCTTGGATTCATGGCATTGATCATGGCCGGTTGTAACGATACTACACAAACAGCAGAGACAGCAAAGGAAGAAAAGATCAGACTGGTGACCCTGGAGCCGGGCCATTTTCACGCGGCCCTGGTGCAGAAGTCGATGTATCCATCCCTGGATTCAACGGTATACGTATATGCGCCGGAAGGCAATGAACTGAAGGCGCATCTGAATCTCATTAACCAATACAATACCCGCACCGATGCACCCACCAACTGGAAGGAAGAGGTGTATACCGGTCCCGATTATGTAGACAAAATGTTGTCGGATAAAAAGGGCAGCGTGGTAGTGCTGGCGGGTAACAACCAGAAAAAGACAGACTATATCTCCAAATCGATCAATGCGGGTTTTCATGTGCTGGCCGATAAACCCATGGCCATCGATGAAAAAAGCTTTGCCGTACTGGAGCAGGCTTTTGCCACGGCCAAAGAAAAAGACCTGTTGTTATACGATATCATGACCGAGCGCTACGAGATCACTACCATGTTGCAGCGCGAGTTCTCTTTGATACCTGAAGTATTCGGTACACTGGAAAAAGGCACGGTAGGTAATCCCGCGGTGACCAAGGAAAGCGTGCACCATTTCTATAAATATGTATCGGGCAACGTGCTTACACGGCCGGCCTGGTTCTTTGATGTACAGCAGGAAGGCGATGGCATCACCGATGTAACTACCCACCTGGTAGACCTGGTGCAATGGGAATGTTTCCCCGAGCAGGTGATCGATTATAAAAAAGACATCGCTTTACAAAACGCCAAACGTTTTGGCACCAACCTTACACTGAGCCAGTTCAAGGCCATCACTAAACTGGATTCATTTCCCGGCTACCTGAAAAAGGATATCAGTAAAGACAGCATACTCACCGTATTTTCAAATGGCGAGATCAATTACAAGATCAAAGACGTGCATGCCAAAGTATCGGTAATATGGAATTACAAGGCCCCCGAGGGCACCGGTGATACGCATTACTCTATTATGCGCGGTACAAAGGCCAACCTCATCATTCGCCAGGGCGCCGAGCAGCAATACAAACCGGCTTTGTACATCGAGCCCGTTGGAAAAAAAGACGAAGCCTTTGCCGGCACGCTGAACGAAAAACTGAAAGCACTACAAGCAAAATTCCCAGGCGTGGAATTGAAAGAATATGCCAAAGGCTGGGAAGTGATCATACCTGAAAAATACAAGGAAGGTCATGAAGCGCATTTTGCCCGGGTAACCGAAAAGTTCCTGGAGTACCTGCAAAAGGGAAATATGCCTGCCTGGGAGGTGCCCAACATGATCGCAAAGTATTATACCACAACGGCTGCGCTGGCCATGGCGCTTAAAACCGGCAAAAAGTAAAAATCCTTATCCTGTTCATGGATTTTTATTTTAATTTTGGCAAAAGGGTTTCTGATCCGATCATGCATCCTATTAATACGATTGCGGCCATAAGAGAGGGAGATGCGTTCATCTTCAGTGAACTATTCAACGAATACCACCAAAAGGTATACTTCTATACTTTATCCAAAACGCATTCCCAATACATAGCCGAAGAAACCACCCAGCTCACTTTTATCAAACTATGGCATTACCGCGGCAGCCTCGATGAATCGCTGCCCATCAGCCAGCAGATCTTCCGCATTGCCAAAACCACCTGTATTGACCTTTTACGAAAGGAGGCCGTACAGCTGAAGCTGTTACAGGCTAAAAAACAAGACGGTTCGCGGCAAACACATATCACCGAAGCCGTGGAAGTAAAGGAACTGCAGCAAAGGCTGGCCGATATCGTAAAAAATATGCCGCCGGTACGCAGGAAGGTGTTTGAAATGAGCCGCTACGAATTCAAATCCCACAAAGAAATAGCCCAGGTGCTCTCCCTTTCGGTAAAAACGGTTGAAAACCATATCGCATTGGCCCTTAAGCAATTAAGGCATTTCCTCATGTTTCTTCTTATCTGGATGCTGTTTTTTTAAAAAATTTATTTCCAAACTTTTGGGGGATCGTCTATTTTGAAACGTAGCTATAAATGAAGTAAGAAATAGGAGGTAGGAAGTAGGATGGTTCTTGTATTTTCCTACTTCCTACCTCCTGCTTCCTACTTCTGACTTCAAATTCAATAAATGATACCGCAGGAATTAATCAATAAGTTTTTCAGGAACGAATGTAACGAAGACGAACGGAAACGGGTATTGCAATATTTCGAAGAAAATCCCGCTGAGTGGGATAAGTATATGAATGAGGAGGACTGGGACAGCTTTACTACCGAAGAACGATTACATCCTGCAATAAGCAAAAGACTATTAGCATCCGTTGAACGCAGCACCTTTCGGCCAAAGCGGTTCAACGGGCGTAGATTCATAAGCATAGCAGCCACGCTGGTATTGCTGGCAGGGTTGGCCTGGGTGGTGATGATGCAACAGGGCAGTATAAAAAACCTGGTGCAGGAAGCAACACCGGAGCTGGTATCGAACGACTGGAGTGAAAAAGTGAACAGCACGGATAAGCCATTGAGCTTTGACCTGCCGGATGGATCAACGGTGATACTCTCGCCGCAAAGTTCGGTGCGGTATTACCCCGACTTTGAGACCAGCGAGAAGAGAAACATATTCTTAAACGGACAAGCCTTATTCAAAGTAGCCAAAGATGCCCAACGGCCATTTACCGTTTATGCCGATGCAGTGGCTACTACAGCACTGGGTACCGAGTTTACGGTTACCTCGTTCAGCGAAAGCAATGAAATTAGTGTGGCTTTGCACGAAGGAAAGGTAGTGGTGAGCGCATCGGATTCCGTTCACAAAAAATGGAAAAACAATATGTACCTGGCGCCCGGCGACCTGCTGGTGTATAATAAACAAACCATGCTGGCCAGTGTACGGCGCACCAAAAACAATGAGCAACTGGTGAAAGCCGGCACCTCATTTAAAACGAGCGGCACTATTCGAAAACCAGACTGGTATGAGTTCAATGGAAAAAGCCTGGCAGAAGTGCTGGACCAATTGAGCGCCTATTACCAGGTAGACATTTACTATTATCCTGCTGATATCAGGAACAAATATTTTTCGGCCCGGTTGAGAAATACCGATTCACTGGAAAATATATTACGCGATATAGCATTACTGAATCGCTTATCGATCGAAAAAAGAGACAGTTCCTATATCATCAAAAAGAATTAATAACCAAAAATTTTAACGGCCCGGGATTCCAATGGCAATCGTTGCACGAGCAACGATACGGGCATCATTTTAACCAAAAGAAAGCTCGCATATGAAGAAAGCAACAAGCTTCCGACATGCGCTATTATGCATGTATTTATTGACTGGTTTTATTCCCCTGCTGCATGCACAATCTACCCGTTCAGATGTAACGGGCATCGTGCGCAGTGAAATTACCGGAAGACCTCTCGAGGGTGTTTCGGTGACCGTAGTCAATGCAAAAAGCAATTTTACGGCCTCGTCTACCACCGACTCGGCCGGTGTATTCACCTTTAACCAGCTGCCCGCCGGCACAGGGTACAGCTTTACGTTCTCGTACGTTGGGCATGAAACACAAACCATGAACGGGTACAATTTAAAACCCGGCGCCGATTTTTCGTTTGTGGTGCAGTTGAAGGAAGCCGATGTGAAGATGGATGAAGTAGTGGTGGTGGGTTATGGCACCATGAAAAAACGCGACCTCACCGGGGCTGTCAGCCAGGTACAAACCGCCAAACTGGAAAAAGAAAACCCACGTTCGGTACAGGACCTGCTGCGCAGCAATGCGCCTGGTATAGTGGTGGCACCTACGAATACTGCCAAGGGTGGTGGACAGATCCGCATACGCGGACAGCGTTCACTGGCCGGCAACAACGATCCGCTGATCGTATTGGATGGTGTGATCTTCTTTGGTGAATTATCAGAGATCAACCCGCTGGATATTGAAAAGATCGACCTGTTGAAAGACGCCTCTGCCGCTGCCGTATACGGCGCCAAATCGGCCAACGGTGTTATCCTGATCACTACCAAAAAAGGTAAAACAGAGAAACCCGAAGTACGTTTCACTGCCAACAGGGCCTGGGCGCACAAAGGCGCCAACCGCTATGTATATGATGCCAACAGCTACCTGCAATACCGCAGCGACCTGTTTAATGCCAATACAGCTTATGCCACGCCTGCCAAATTTGTAAGACCTACCCCAGAGAACCTGGCTAAGTTTGGCATTACCATCGACGAATGGCGTGCTTTTGATAATGCAGCCGGCACCGACGACGAAGTATGGTTGCAGCGTATTGGTTTATATGAAAAAGAGATCGCCAATTTCAAGAGGGGCGCCACCTACGACTGGTATGAAGGCAGCTTCCAGGTAGGTTTGCAACAAAACTATAACGTAAGCCTCGCTGGCAAGGCCACCGACAAGGTGAACTATTACCTGGGCCTGGGCTACCAGGAAAACGAAGGCATCATACCCGGCGACTTTTACAGGGCATACAGGGCCAACTTTAAAATAGACGCCAAAGTTAACAAATGGTACAGTACAGGTTTTAATGTGAATTTCCAGGACCGTACCGATTTAGGCGCGCCTGGTGATGACGACATTCCCGGCTTCGTGACAGACTGGGGTGGCCAGATCATCAACAACTCGCCCTTTGCCTATCCCTGGCTCGATGATGGCACCCTGGATCCTCAACCTATGGGCAACTCCCTGAACCAGGGAACCAATACGGCCTTCCACAACCAGTATAAAACATTACAAAGGGGCAGGGCTACCATCAATACCACTTTGTATCATACCATCAGATTGCCTTTCAACATTACGTATACCATGAACTTCTCGCCGCGTATGCAATGGTTCCATAACAGGTACCACGAATCGTCGCAGAACCCCTTCTGGACCGATAATGGCAAGGCTGTGCGTGAAAACGTAAAACGTTACGAATGGCAGATCGATAATATCATCAACTGGGATTATACGTTTGCCAGGAAACATAATGTGAAGGTGACATTGCTGCAAAATGCCGAATCGCATTATATGTGGAAAGAAACGATGACCGCCAGAGATTTCCTGCCTACCGATGCCCTCGGTTATCATAACATGGGCGCCGGCAACCCGCAGAAAACAACCATCTCCAGCGACGACCAGAAACATACCGGCGATGCCCTCATGGCCCGCATGTTCTATTCGTTCGATAACAAGTATATGATAACTGCTTCTATCCGCCGCGATGGTTATTCTGCCTTTGGCAAAAAGAACCCGCGCGCCACTTTCCCTGCAGTGGCCGTTGCCTGGAATTTTGGAGAAGAGAAGTTCCTGGAATCATTCAGGCCTTTGACCAGCGGTAAACTGCGTTTGTCATGGGGTCAGAACGGTAACAGGGATATTGGTATTTACACCGCACTGGCCAACCTCACAACCGGCGCAGGCCGTTATCCTTATGTGAAACCCGATGGCACCGTAAATGAACTGGCGCAGCTTTATGTTGACCGTATGGCCAACCATAACCTGAAATGGGAAGCTACTTCTTCGTGGAATGCCGGTTTAGACCTCAGCTTCCTCGGCAGCAGGATCAATGCCTCCATAGACGTGTATCATAAACCCACTACCGACATGCTGATGCGGTTCAATTTGACCGACATCACCGGTTTCGACAACGTGACCAGCAACCTGGGTGAGGTAGTGAACGATGGTTTTGAACTGCAGTTGAATACCGTGAATATGACCAAAAGAAACTTCGAATGGAACACTACCTTCGGTTTCTTCTACAACAAGAATAAGATCAAACACCTGTATTACACATATGAGGACATACTGAATGACAATGGTGAAGTGATCGGTTCAAAAGAATTGGATGATCTCGGCAACCGATGGTTTATCGGCCAGGATATTCACGTTATCTGGGATTATAAAAAACTGGGCATCTGGCAGGAATCTGAAAAAGATGCGGCTACACGCTATGGCCAAAAGCCGGGTGATGTAAAAGTGCTGGATGTGGACGACGATGGTCAGTTGAACGATAAAGACAAGGTATTTCAGGGTACAGAAGTTCCGCGTTACCGTTTGACCATGCGAAACGACTTTACCATCTACAAAAACTTCGATCTGTCTATCAACATGTATGCCTACCTGGGTCATAAGCAGTCTACCACTGAGTACCTGAATAATACAGGCGCGTCTATGGAACGAACCAACTCTCACATAAGAGGCTACTGGACTCCGGAAAATCCATCGAATGAATACGCAAGGCTGAACTCTACCAAACCCCAGAATGTGACAGTACCCTGGGTGATGGATAAGTCGTTTGTACGTTTGGAGAATATTTCACTGGCGTACACTGTACCGTCCAAATTTGCGTCGAGGTTGCTGATGACCAGCTGCAGGCTGTATGCCAGTGTGCGCAACCTGGGTTTCTATGCACCCAATTGGCAGTACTGGGATCCTGAAACCGGCCGTACAGAAGGTATTGACCGGGGTTCCCAGCCATTACCCAGAACATATTCAATTGGTTTAACCGCATCCTTCTAACCAGAAAAAAGTAAATGAATATGAAACCCGCATCTAACAATATATTACGAGCGATACTGTTTTGTACCAGCCTGTCGTTGTCGGCCGGCTGTACCAAAGAATTTTTAGAGCCTGAACCATTGTCGTTTTTTGAACCATCGGTCACTTTTACTACGCCCGAAGGTTTGCAGGCTGCCATCACTACCTGTAACAGGAACCTGAGCTATGTGTGGACCGGTGAAGCGCCCCCCTTGCTCACCGACTATCTTTTCTCTGACATCGCTGTAAACGGAACCACCGATAAATCGGGCCCGGCTCAGGACCTGAATGCCCTGATCACGCCATCGGCCAATAACAACAGCGTAAACACCAACAAGATCCACTGGTTTTGGTACGAAGGGTATAAGGGCATCAAATATGCCAATACCGTTATTACCAACCTGCCCAGGGTAGAAGGGCTGGACAGCACCGATGCCCTGTACAAACAAATGATGGGCATGGCTTATTTCCACCGCGCTTTCCGCTACCTGTGGCTGGTGTTCAGCTTTGGCGATGTGCCCCTGCTGACCAAAGAGGTGGAAACCCCCAAAGTGAATTTCAGACCTACCAAACGCGAAGTGATCCTGGAAAAGATGACCCAGGACCTGGAATATGCCGTGGCCAATGTACCCGCCACCGGCGATTATGGCCAGGTGACCAAAGGGGCCTGTATGCAATTGCTGATCAAATATTACCTGGCCACCGGCCGTTTTGACGAGGCGATCAATACAGCCAACCAGCTGATCAATAACATGGGTTATGCGTTGATGCAAAACAACTTTGGCACCTTCATCAACCCGAGCCCTGCCGTGCATCCCGTTACCCGCAATGTGATCTGGGACCTGCACAGACCGCAGAATAAGTCTATTCCTGCCAATAAAGAAACCATTTACAATCTCATCAGCCGTGAAGATTTTGTAAACAGCCGGCAGGATATGCAAACCATGCGTAATGCCACGCCTTTTTATGCAGGCACAGGCAACCAGCTGATCAGAACGCCGTCGGGCAAGCAGGGTATGAGCACCAGCTATAGCCAGACAAAGGATAAGATTGACCTGCGCAGAACCTATGGCCGTGGTATTGCCGTAACCAGGCCTACCTGGTATGCTCAAAATACTATTTGGGACGATCCTGATGATCTGCGTCACAGCACCGCTGTAGGCAACTGGATGAATATGGAAAACCTGGTGTACAATCATCCCACACTGCAATCACAGAACGATCCCTGGTATGGCCAGCCTTTACAAATGTACCACAACGGCCAGCGGCTGGTAGTGGATACCATTCGTACCTGGTTCTCGTGGCCGCATTATAAAATATGGGTAGAACAACCCAGGGCCGAAGCCATTGATAACTACAATGGCGGACCCGCCGATTGGTACATCTTCCGTTTGGCAGAGACTTACCTGCTGAGGGCTGAAGCTCATTTCTGGAAAGGCGAGCTGGACCTGGCTGCACAGGATGTAAATACCATACGCCAGCGTGCCCATTGTACCAAACTGTACACAGGCGGCGAAATGAACATTGGTGTAATACTGGATGAACGCGCCCGTGAATTGTATTACGAAGAGCTGCGTCACCTGGAGCTGAGCCGTATCTCGTACATATTCGCCACCACGGGTAAACCCGATGAGTTTGGTAAAACCTATACATTGGAAACCCTCAGCCAGAACAACTACTGGTTTGAAAGGATCACCCGTTATAACAACTTCTATAACAAGGGTGTGAGCACTGTGTATGGCGCTACATTTACCGCCAGTCCTTATCACATTTTGTGGCCCATTGCGCAAAGCGAGATCAATTCCAATAGGCAGGGGCACCTAAACCAGCCTTTTGGTTATGCGGGTCATGAGAATAATGTAGAGCCTTATTCCACCCTGGAAGAAGCGATGGAGGCCGAGAACAACTAACCAATTGTTAATGAATCTGTGTACCATGAATAATAAAACCGTGCAATTTTACCTGAGAGGCGGCTGTTACTTTTATTATGAGGTAAGTTTTAAAAGGAACGAACAGGTTATTCCCCATGAATTCAGGAATTTTTTGGAGAAATGTGTTAGTATTGTGGAAGAACATATAGACGACCATAATTTCTCTGTAAAAACCCTGGCGCAGGAAATGGGTATGAGCCATTCGGCCCTGTATAAAAAAGTAAAGCTGGCTTCGGGTCAACCGGTCACGGCTTTTATCAGGTCGGTTCGCCTGCGCAAGGCCGCCGAGATCATGGTGAGCTCAGGACATAATATTAATGAAACGGCTGCGATCGTTGGTTTTACCAACATCAAGTTCTTTAGACAATATTTCAACGAACTGTTCGGGATGAAACCTTCCGAGTATATAAAACGATACCGGAAACCGTTTCATAATAGCCAAGCCGGACAGTATTGTCAATTCACCCCGTCTCTCCAGACGGTTGGTGGGTAGATTTTCATATTTCAATCGTTCTTCCCCAGCGGGAAGTTAAAAAGGAAGGCGTTTCCACGCCTTCCTTTGTTTTTTTGAATAATAGATTTAGCGCTTATCTTCGCCTTCATGAGAACTTTGTTTGTTGCCCTCGCCCTTGTATGTACTTTATTTGTACAGGCCGGTATAGTAGACACCGTCACCACTTATAGCCCCTCCATGAAAAAATCTATTAAGGCTGTGGTGATCAAACCCGATAGTTATGCCAAAGCCACCCAACTGCCGGTGGTATACCTGCTGCATGGTCACGGCGGCAACTATGCCGACTGGATCAAAAGGGCACCCGCACTTACACGCTATGCCGATCAAATGAACCTGCTGATCGTTTGCCCCGATGGCAATATCAATAGCTGGTATTGGGACAGCCCGGTAGACAGCAGCTCCCGCTACGAAACCTATGTATCGAAAGAACTGGTGCAATGGATAGATGAGCACTACAAGACCATCCGCAACCGCAGCGGCCGTGGTATTACCGGTTTGAGTATGGGCGGTCATGGCGGGTTGTACCTGGGTTTCCGCCACCAGGACGTTTTTGGCGTGGCCGGCAGTATGAGCGGCGGCGTAGACATCAGGCCTTTTCCGCTGAACTGGGGCATGGCCAAATACCTGGGCAGCTATGCCGAACAGCCTGATAACTGGGAGAAAAATACCGTGATCAACAATGTGCACCGGCTTACACCCAATTCACTGGCCATTATCATCGATTGCGGTACGGAAGATTTCTTTTATGATGTGAATGTAAAGCTGCACGAAAAATTGTTATATAACAGGATACCGCACGATTTTATTATTCGCCCCGGCGCGCATGACTGGAAGTACTGGTCAAACGCCATAGTGTACCAGCTAACGTTTATGAGCAGGTATTTCAACAAAGAATGATTTTTAGGTTAAATTGCAGGTATGATCATCGTTATTCAATGTAAGGACCAGGTAGGGCTGGTGGCGGCTATATCGGGGGTGCTGGCCAAGGCACAACTGAATATCGTATCGCTGCGTGAACATGTTGATAAAACGGCCAACCTGTTTTTTATGCGGATAGCGGTGGAGCAGGAGGCGCCGGCCGAAGCGCTGGAACAGCAACTGCTGCAGGTGCTGCCTGAGGGCGCTGCGGTTACCGTGAATCCTTTACCGGAAAAAAAGATTGTGGTGATGGTGACAAAGGAGTACCATTGCCTGGCGGATATCATTACACGGCATCATTTTAAAACGCTGGGGGCAGAGGTGCAATGTGTAGTTGGTAATCATACCACGCTGAGGCCATATTGCGAGCGGTTTGAGCTGCCTTTTTACCTGGTGTCGCATGAGGAGGCGCAGTTTGAAGCGCGCATTGTTGAGATCATTGATCAATACCAACCTGATTATATTGTACTGGCCAAATTCATGCGTATTTTATCGCCTGCTTTTGTTGCGAAGTATGCGGGCCGCATTATCAATATCCATCATTCATTTTTACCGGCTTTTGTGGGCGCCAATCCTTACAGGCAGGCATTTGAAAGAGGGGTGAAGCTGATTGGCGCTACAGCGCATTTTGTGACGAATGAATTGGATGAAGGGCCTATTATTGCGCAGCAGATCATTCCGGTGAATCATTCGCATACTGCCGCGGAAATGATGAAGGCGGGGAAGGAAATAGAAACCGCGGTGTTGGCGAGGGCGTTGAGGCTGGTGTTGGATGACAGGGTGTTTGTGTATAAGAATAAGACGGTGGTGTTTGAATGAATCACGATTTTGCCAGGTGTTTATCGAATCCCATTGCAACTAACTGCTCATAAGCCTCCCACACATCATCCGGTATATCCATCGGCACCTGGAAGCCCTTCTGCGGGTAAATGCGAATGCGCTGCAGATCTCCTACCATAATATTGATCACTTTTTCCATGGGAATTTCGTCGGTGGCATATTCGTCGAAGGGAATTTGAGGAGAGGTCACCAGCAGGTCTTTATCGGGCCAGTGTTTTTTGAAGGTGGCATAACTGCGCCGCTCCATATAAGGTTTCTGCACTACGATAAAGGTTTGCAGATCGAGTTGTTTGTCTTTTAGCAACTGCTGTGTGAAGAGGATGTTCTCACCGGTGTTGGTGCTTTTATTTTCAATAAAGATAGCCTCGGGCGGCACACCCATGTCGAGCGCAATGGTGGCAAAGCGGTCGGCTTCGGTTTCGGTCCAAATGCCTTTGGTGACATTACCCAGTCCGCCGGAAAAAATGATAATAGGCGCCAGTCCCTGTAAATAAATGTCAGCGCCGCGTTCCGCCACGCGCAAATCGTGGCTGCCTAATACCAGTATACAATCCGAGTTTTCCAGGGTATGATGCATATGGTGGTAATCCCACAATTTTTTGGCGAGTGCTAAAGCTTCCCTGCTTATCATGGTGGTGTACGGTTAATGAGTACGGGATAAAGATAATGGATATCAGAAGACGGGAATACCATATTTTTTTGCCTGTTCCCGTATAAAGGCGTCGGCCGCATACTTGCCATCGGAACAGACGGCATCCATAGGCTTACCAAAGCGTTTTACCAGCTTGGGATTCTTTGGTACGGTATAATGCCCGAATTCGGTATACACCGTAGTATTGGGAATGCAGGACGAGTCGCCGCCAAATCCCAGATCCTCAGGTTTGGCCACAAAATCGCCGCCTATGCCGCCATGCGAAGTATAGAATTTCATTTCTTCGGCATGATCAACACCAATATAGTTGAGAGAAGTATTGCTAAAGGTAGAACGCGATCCCACTTCAGGATGCCTTCTGGCATGCGCCACATATTTTACATTCTCCACATTCATGCCATCGAGGCAACCCTGCCGGTCAACCGAATCGTACAAACCCATAAAATACACCCGCACAATGGGGGAGAGCATACGTGCAATATTGGTAACCACCAAACCACCGCGGCTGTGCCCGATGAGCACAATTCGTACATCGTTTGTGGTTAATGGTTGGCCGGCCAGCAAATTGGGTGTAACCCGCTGCGGCAAGCGCGCCGGTTTGCTGAGGAATACATAGCTGGTTTGGTTGCTGCGTTCGCGTTCCTGCATACACAGGTTCACATCGTAGAGATCGAAGGGTTTGACATTTTTTGCCGGCAATCCCGGGAACAATACACCCAGCCGGTGGTAAATAAAATCGACCGCCTGTTGGGTGATGGGTTCCGCATCGCTGCCGGTAATTTTATTGGAAGGGCCGTGCAGGTAGAGCCTGTCGGTTCCCATGGAACCATATTTTACATCGTTCACAAATTTGAAAGTGTGGCTGTTGCTGCCATCTTGTTTCATCCAGGAGGTAGAACCGGTACCGTCTACGCCCACTACAATATACTTGTGATCCATGCAGAAAGCTTTATAATACTACGGTAAATGGGTATTCATGGATGTTATCTTTGTAAAAATTACCAAACAAATTTTACATGCAACAAATTTGGCTCCAATTTTTACAATTAATTTTCCATTAAACATCCAAAGTTCAAAACGGCACGTAAATTGGATAGAAAAATATACACATCGAATATTTTTTTGTACTAAATTCGTATTACTGCACTGAGAGCATGATCAAGACAATCTCCTTTTGACAGGCTTCACTGGTTGCGATCTTTTATCTTCTTTCATTTACTTTAATTGGTTGGATCATGCGGTGGAAGTATTATGCATTGCCTTTGGATCCTGAGTTATTGATGCAAAAAAAGGAGCATCCGGGCCGCACGCTGAAGCAGTCGGTGGCGGATCACCTGCATCTTATTGTTACAACGGCATTTGGCGAATTGCAAAGCGATGCCGGGTTTGGCAATTCCATTTGGGACCATGACTTTGATAATCTCACCACACGCACCCAACAGCAGGAATTTATGAAGCAGTCTTTGTTACAGGCTATAAAAAAGCATGAAAAAAGGCTGGATGGGATTAAGGTAGAACTGGAGGTAAGGCAGGAAGAAGTTTCAACATTATCTACTGAACGCCGGGTAAAAAAGCGGCTTGATATTTACGTCAGCGCGCGGCTTACAGCTACCAGCGAGGATATCGTTTTTCGCGATAGCTTTTTTGTGAGCCCGTTGTCGTATAATTAACCCCGGCCCCCCGGAACCCCGGAACCCCGGGCTACGCCCGGGGCTACCAACAGGGCGTCCCTTCGGGACGCGTGTGCAGCATGCTGAACATTAGCATCGTCCCGATAGGGACGACATGTTGGTAGCCCGGTATGCAATGCCGGGTCGGCATACAACGCCGTTATCATCGCGCCGCACAGGGGCATCGTCCCGATAGGGACGACCGGTGGGTAGCAGAGGATACACTATATAACACATGGAAAACAGAGATCAGATAAAAAACCGAATGGTAAAAACAGCGGCCAGGCTCTGGGGCTATTCCGAAGACGAAACGGAAACCGCCTTCGACCCCCTGGTTAACATGCTGTTTTCTGCCTGCTCGCTCGAGCTGGAAAAGATATCCAACGAGATCCATGCCTCGCGGGCACGCCTGCTCGAACGTATGGTGCAGCTCCTCTCACCCGAGGTGCTCTGCGGGCCTTTGCCCGCACATGCTATTATGCATGCCCGTTCCATAGAAGACAATACCCGCCTGAAAGAAAGCGATCAATTCTTCTGGACCCAAAAAAACACCTCCGTCTACGAAAACGCTACCCGTTATAAAGATATTTTTTTTACACCCACCAGCAGCTTCCAGGTCAATGCCGCCTCCGTGAGCTACCTGGCCACCGGCCACCAGTTATTCCGCTACCGCGATATGATCTCCAAAGAAGTGATCACACATTGTTTACCGCACCGGGAATTATCGTCATCGGTGCTGTGGATCGGCATTACCGGCCCCGCCGTAAACCTGCACCATACCCAATGTTATTTCGACATCAGGAATGAAGTAAACCGGGAACTGTTCTTTCAAAACCTGCCCGATGCACGCTGGTATGTTGGCGACCGTGCCACTACCGTAGTACCCGGATATAACCAGGAAGGCCTGAGCGGCGAACAGCTGGACATTGAGCAACTGCTCACCCAAAAGAACACCGCCTTATATAAAATAAAAGAGCAGGTAAACGCTTTTTATAAATCGAAATTCATCACCTTAAAATACCCGGAGCTTAGTGCCGGCAAAACCAATGTCATACCAGCCGAACTGAAAAATGCATTCGATCAAAAAGTGATACAACAACTGGAGCAGGAAAACGTGCGTTGGATAAAAGTACAGTTCCCCGAGAACATCTCCAATGCCGTGCTGCAGGATGTGGTATGTCATTTCAACTGTTTCCCCGTCATCAACTGCCAGTTACACGAATTAACGCATCATATGCATGATATGGTGAATATAATACCCTTATACTCACCCGATACATTTTTCGACCTGTACGAAATTTCCGACCATGATGGCAAGATGTACAACATCCGTACGGTTGAAAAAAACGTACATGAGAAACTAACGGTCATACTCAGGCAGGGTGGCATCGGCCGTTTTGATGAAAGGGATGCTGCCACCATCATTGAGAACATCATACAAATGCTGAGCGATGAAAGCGCTGCCTTTGCCGTGTTGGGAAGGGATTTCCTGGCCAGTGAAATGAAACAGTTGCAGCAGGTGATATATAAGCTGGAGCAGCAATTGACCAGCCGCCAGTTGCAGCGTGAAAGCACACCCTTTTTGGTGGTGCGGCCAACGGGTAAGGATAAAATTAACAACCTGCTCATCACGTACTGGAGCACCACCGGCGCACAGGCCAATGATATCAAGGCAGGCACTGCTTTGCAATCCTACAAAACCGGCGGCCTATACCAGGGCAATTGTACGCTGGTATCGGCCACCATAGGAGGCAGGGACCGGCTCAGCGCCACGGAAAGCATTACAGCTTATAAGGCTGCCCTGTTATCGAGAGACCGGCTGATCAGTATGGAGGATATCAAAGTGTTTTGCCAGTTGCAGATGGGCAGCAAGGCGCGGGAAGTTGAAGTGAGCAAGGGCGTGATGGTGCAGAAATCGGTATCGCAGGGTTTTGCACGCACCATTGATGTAACGATACGATTGGATAAGAAATCATATATGGATGCACAGGAAAAGAACAGGCTGCCATACTGGAAGGAGAGTTTGGCGATGCAATTGAGAAAAAAGTCGGCGGGGTTGACGCCTTTCAGGGTTTTTATTGAACAAGTTGCTTAACGTTATGAGAGACACCATCGAAAAATTTTATAAAGAGCTTGTAGCCTATAGCACCGACATCAGGGGCGAAGCCCTGGTGAACCAGGCCGCCGCCATCCACCCTGATCACATCGTCATCAGCAACGACGGCCGCTTTTACCGCGAATACCGTAACGATGTATACGCCGTAGACCTGGTGGAAGACAGCTGGCTGCACCAGTTGCTGCAACTACACCTGTCGCGTTCGGGCCTATACGACCTCTTACCCGAAGGATTATTTCACCAGGCCGTAGCCGACCGCACATCGAATAACTCGGCCGCCGAAATGGCCGCTCACAGCCGGCGCGACAAAAAGCAGGAACAAAGCGCCCGTAAGTTCTTTCAACCGATAGAAAACAGCTTTTTCTGGCAGCGTGTTCAACTGGAACGTGAGGAAGAAAACCTGCTGGAAGGCATGGACAGCGGTCTGCTGAACGATTATTTTTTTACGTTCTGGGGTTTTCCCGAAGGCCTGAACAAAACCAGCGCCATGCTGCTGGTGCTGTTGCTGCCCTATGCCTACGCCATTGCCGGCGACCTGCGCCTGATGCAGGACTGCCTGGAAATATTGCTGCAGGAAAAAGTAACGATCAGCCAGGTAGCGCCTGGCGTCAACAGGGCAGGAAGCAGTCCCAATAGGCTGGGCCTGGGCGAACTGGGCAATGATATTGTTTGCGGCGATAGCTTTTACGAAGACTATCCCTGTTTGCAATACACCATAGGCCCGTTAAAAAATACAAAAGCAGTGGAATATACCCAGGGTGGTGAGAACGATATATTGCTACAGGTGTTCAACAGTTATTTCGCACCGGCCGAAGCAGATATCCTCATCCAGGTAGAAGTAGACAGGTCGGACGCGCTGATAGAACTAACCGAATCAAGCGAACCCATACTGGGGTATTCATGCGCTTTATAAAACAAACTAGTAGTATAACACTATGGAAAGATGGATGACACCGGACTTTGGCAGGCTGATGGTGTACCTGGGAGTGGGTATGATCAGCTTATCCGTCATCATCGGCCTCGTTGCCCGGAAAATTCGAAGCAGTTTCAAACCCTTTAGCAAAAAAGCCATCTGGTATATGCTGGGCGCTGCCGCCCTGTTTGCCCTGGCCAGCCTGGCCATTGCCGCCAAATGGTTTTCATCGTATGCAGGGTATTTTATCTTTTACCAGGCGTTGTTCCTGGTGCTGGGCTCACTGCATGTTTACCTGATGAAATTAAAGCTCAACTGGGGCGAGGACACCAGGGGATTTATAGCCGAGCTGATCTTTACCCTGCTCATTACGTTATTGGGCATGATCGTGTTTATGCTGGTATACCGCCTCGTAAACCGCGAAGGGCTTGAGCTCACCATGATGCTGTCGGTATTGATCTTTATTGTTCCCCTGTTTGTATGGCAAACCTTCCAGGCTGCGCTGGGTATCCCGCCGAAGGTATTTAACCAGTGGTTTTATCCCGTGCACGAACCCAGGGAAGATCCCGACGAAAGCAAGCTGAAGAATATGCTGCTGATCAGTTTCGAGTTTCAAAAGAACGGACAGGACCCATACTTCACCAATTTCAGGGCGCGCGCCCCGGTGGATATGGACCTGGGTGAGCTGTTCTATTATTTTATCAATGATTATAACGAGCGGCATCCCAATGGACAGATATTGTACAGCAATGGTACCGGTAAACCCTACGGCTGGATGTTTTATAAAAAGCCAAAATGGTATACCATACTTACGCGGTATATGGATGCGGAGAAGACCATTTATTTAAACAGGATACGAGAGAACGATATCATTGTTTGTGCAAGAATTACTTAAATAAAACGCCATGCAAATCAATAATGAATACCTGCCGGTGAACTGGGTGGATGGAATGAAGATCAATAAAAGCCATTTTATTGCGCAGGACAATGCCTTTACCTACAGGCAGGCCCAAACCGTGCAAAGTTTTTTGAATGAGCATAACTATGGACTGCTGCCGGTTTTCGACCGTTTTCATACATCGGCCAAATTGTTTTTATCGCTCGATAACGAACAAACCGTACACCTGCGCATACAGCGCTGCCGCGCCATTACACGCGGCGGCTATGTAATAGAATTTGATACCGATACGGCGCTCACCGGCCAAACGCTGGCCGTACAGGTGCCGGGGTTGCAGGTGCCATTCACCGAACTGAAGGAACGCTCAGATAAATATTATGTAGTACTGTCGGTGCAGCCTTTTGAGCGCGTGCCCTTTGGCACTGCCGATCCTAAGGAAACACCACCCAGGCTCCCGCATATCATGCCCTCATATACATTGTCGTTGTTGCCTGTGGAGGAAACCACGCATCTATCGCTTGGCAACTTCCAGGTGCCTGTAGGTATGGTGGAAGTGGAAGAGCAAATGGCGCGGCTGGTGGAGAATTATATTCCGCCTTGTACGGCGGTGAACAGCCATTATGAACTGCTGGAAGTGCATGCCGGGCTGGAGCAGTTTTTCGGACAGATGGAATTGTATTCGTTGCAGATCATTCAAAAGATCCTGCAAAAGAAACAGCAGAACGACCTGGCCGATGCCATTTACCGCATCAGCAAGAATATTACGCTGTATACGGCTACCGAATACACCAATTTCAAGCTTTCGTATTTGTACCAGCCGCCCGTGTTCATGGTGACCGCTGTGGCGGGGATGGCGCGGCTGATCAAAAACACCATGGATTATTATGCCGGAACCAGCAAGGACGAGCTTGTGAGTTATTGCACCGAATGGTGTGGTGTGAGCCAGGGTGAGTTGGAGGGGTCGATCACCAATGTGTGTAACTATCGTTACAATCATTTGGATATAAATGATGCGTTGGACCAGGTGTTGCAGTTTACGCAGATCATTTCGGCCTTGTTTGCCAACCTGGCGAGGTTGGAGTATATAGGTAAAAAGAAGGAGACCGGCATTTTTGTAAAGGAACAGATGTTGGTGCCGCAGACCGACCAGGCGGCACTGGCGAAAAAGAGAAGAAGCTTTTTAGCGGATTAGATGTGGAACCCTGCCAGTAGCTACTACCCGCAGGTACAACACGCTGAGTTTATGTATCGTCCCGTTAGGGACGACACGTCGGTAGCCCGGCAAGCAATGCCGGTTCACAACGCCGCACAGAGGCATCGTCCCGTTAGGGACGACCGGTCGGTAGCCCGGCACGTAGTGCCGGGTCCATAAAAAAAAGAATTTTATGTCAAGCGTAATCAACAGCAAAGAACGAAACCGCGCCTTCCTGAAATTCCTGTTCTTTTTTATCATTTCAGTATGGCTCATCGTAGGCGCCGTGTACTTCAACATGAAAGTTCCCCACAAGGAAAACGCCGTATTGCGCGAGCAGGTGATGCGTTACCGCGCCCAAAGCCTGGCGCAGGAGCGCTTTGTCACCAGCATGGACCAGGCCAAGGTACTGATCGATTCGCTCAAGCAACCCGGCGTCAACAGCATGTACCTGAACCAGCAGATCGCGGGCAAACTGCGCGAACTCACCGACCTGCAGTACAAAGACAGCAGCATGTACAGCCGCATGAACAAAAACGTGCTCGACCTGTACCTGCGCTACCAGGACGCCACCAATAAAGTAGTAAGCATGGGCGACCTGCCCAAACAACTGGAGGATTATAAAACAAGATTTGAACAATCGCAACGCGACCTGGACCAGGCAAGAAGGGACCTGGACCTGTTGAGAAGGGCCAGCACCGCCGCAGGATTTTAACGGGGTTTGGCCTTGACCCTTCCGGCGGCTACAAACCGCTTTTTCCAGTAGGGATCATCGAGATTGGCCAGACTAACCCCGCTTGACGTAGACGCATTGATGAACATCCGGTTGTGCAGATAAAGCCCGACATGTGAAATAGGCTGACCGGGAACCGTGCGAAAAAATACCAAATCACCCTCAGCAAAATAATGATCGTCATGAAAAGGTTCCACATTTTTGGTAAAGAATTGCTGCGCCGAAGTTCGGGGTACTGGGATCTTGTACACATCATTCAGCAAACGCTGAACAAAACCCGAGCAGTCAATGCCCTTTTCGTCGTTGCCCCCGTATTTGTACGGCGTATACATCCATTTATCTATGAACCGATACAATTCAATATTCGTCAGGCTGTCTGGCGGAGTTTTCAGGAAGGTCGCGTATTTCAATATGATCTTTTGATCAGCACTGAGGCCGGACGATTCATATGCCGGTTTCGGCGATTTCACAATGATCGTTTCATACTTGTTATCGGTGCTTTTGCGGGAACTTCCACAGGCTGACACCATCATGAGTGCAATGGGAATAACAATGATCGCTGTTTTCAACATCTCCGGTTTTTAAAATAAGGAGTAAAATTATGCAAAATAAAAAGATACAATCGGCTTATTTAGACGAAAAGGTGATCTTCACCATGATCATCACCGCGCTGCTGGGGCTGATCGTCACCGGTTTTCAATATAAAAACTACGAAAGTTGCATCGATTTCAACATCCGCGCAAAAGCCAATCATTTCCGCACCGATGAACCCATTCGCTTCGAGACCGATGCCATTTACGCAAAGGATTTCAGTTGGGATTTTGGCGATAACGAACAAACCGAAACCAATATCAACTCGGCCGTACATTCTTTTAACCAACCCGGTGAATACACCGTATCGGTGACCGTAAATGGTAGCTGTACCGAATACAAGACCGTATACATCGCCAAAGCGCAAAAGCTTGACAACCCGCTGCTGATCCCACAATTTGTTTGTCCGCAAAGCGCCGAAGTAGGCAAACCCGTCACCTTCCAGGACACTACTGCCGGTGCACGCAGCTGGGAATGGCGTTTTGGTGAAACCGCTTCCATCGATGCCACTTCTTCAACAGCCAGCTATACCTATAAGACGCCAGGTTTAAAAACCATTTCGCTGGTATTGAACGGCGATCCCAAACAAATGGGTGTGTGCAAAGTGTATGTGAACGAGAAAAATGTACCGCCGCCCAGCAACAGGCTGCCGCCGCGTACCGGTGGCGGAGGCAGACAGCCTTCATTGGTGATCGTACCTGCCAAACCCGGTACACCTACCCTGGAAGAACAGCAAAACGAAGTGCCACCGGCGGTGAAGGAAGCGCCCAAACCACAGGGCATCACCATCAGCAAAAAAGACTTTGAAACCAAACTACGCGGTGTGGTGAACAACCTGTTTACCGCCCAGGACTTCTCGCAATATATCTGCAGCAATATGAATTTGCCGGTAAGTTTAAACGGGCAGGAAATAACCTTTACCCAGTTTTGTAACAAGCTGGCATCGATAAGCAACGACAAAAAGATCAAACAACTGAATGTACAACAGATAAAGAACGGCGAAACCAACTGTATCATCGGTTTGAATGTAAACCTGAAATTGAAACAGGGTTTCCTGGGAATTTTCTAATCAACTTATCACTATGATCAGCGAAACGTTTAAAAAAGTAAACCATATAGCGCAATCCATTGCCAGGGAAAATATGCATCCGTTTATTGCGCCGCCGCATTTGCTGAAAGCGTTGTTACATAAGGATGCCGGTTTGCAGCCGCTGCTGAAACAACTGGACAAGGACATTTATTACATAGAAGAATGGGCCGATGTGCGTATGGAAACATTACCCAAATCGACGCGGCTGGATGATACGCTTACCGCCGATGAACCGGTAAAAGCCATCCTGGAAGAGGCCGATACCATCAGGGTAATGATGGGCCGCGACCAGGTGGAACCCATGCATGTATTGGCAGCCATCAGCACACCCGGTGTGGGTTTTAGTTACGAGCAGTTAAAAACATTCCCCCTGCAGCGTCATGAACTGGTGCAGCAATCGGTGGAGGAAGATGATATTAAAAAAATCACCGGCAGCCAACCCAACAATAACCACCAGCATGCCCTGCTGAAATATTGTTCGCACAAAAACCTGCGCGCACGCGAAGGCAAACTGGATCCTATAACCGGGCGCGATAAAGAGATCAGGGCCATGGCCGAAATTTTAGGCCGCCGCTCAAAACCCAATGTATTAATAGTAGGAGAGCCCGGTGTAGGTAAAAGCGCACTGGTAGACGGATTTACTTTGGCCATTGAACAAAACAAGGTGCCGGGCTTTTTGGAATCGGCGCAGGTATTTGAACTGGACAACGGCGCCCTGGCAGCAGGCGCTTCCTATAAAGGTGAGGTGGAAGAAAGACTAAAAAACATCATCACCGAGATCAAACAGTTTGATAAGGCTATCTTATTCGTAGACGAGCTGCATGTGCTGATGGATAAACACGGGGCCATGGCCGGCGCGGCCAACTTGTTAAAACCCGAACTGGCGCGTGGTGAACTCACTGTCATCGGCGCCACCACGCTGGAAGAATACCGTAAACATATTGAGAAGGACGAGGCCTTTGCCCGCCGCTTCGATGTGATACAGGTAGAGGAGCCCGATGCCGAAACCACATTCAGGATGATGAAGTTGGTGTTGCCGCACTATAGCAAACACCATACTATAGAAGTGGAAGATCACACCCTGCATGAAACCATTCGCCTGGCCAAACGATATGTGAAAGAAAGGCGGCTGCCCGATGCCGCCATCGACCTGGCCGATCATTCCATGGCCGCCCTGCGGCTGGCCCGCGATACCGGCACCCAGGTGGTGCAGGAAATGAAAGCAGAATATGATGTATTGGATAAAACCGTTGAGAACCTGAAATGGCATTACCTGCAGTTAAAAAACAAACTGAGCCCTATTTTATGGGCTGCGGTAAATTCACAGCTCGATCCCCTGCAAATGACAACGGCCAAAGACATCGATGATTATTTAGATACAGCTTACGAAACATTGCTGCGTGCTGCTGAAGACGACCGGCAGGTATTGCAGAACACCGACGTGGCTGCCATAGTGGCGCACAAAACGGGTATACCCATCGGTAAGGTGCAGGCGCAGGAAAAAGAACGCCTGCTGAAGATGGAGGAAATATTAAAACAACGCGTGGTGGGGCAGGATCATGCCATCAAATCCATCAGCGAAGCCATTCTCGAATCCCGTGCCGGGTTGGGAAAACCCGGGCAACCCATTGGGTCGTTTTTCTTTTTAGGTCCTACCGGTACCGGCAAAACGGAGCTGGCCAAGGCCCTGGCCGATTTCCTGTTTGGTGATGAAACGTCGATGATCCGTTTTGATATGTCGGAATTCAAGGAAGAACATTCAGCCGCCTTATTATATGGCGCCCCCCCGGGTTATGTGGGTTACGAGGAAGGCGGTCTGCTGATCAACAAGATCAGGCAGCAGCCTTATTCGGTGGTGTTGTTCGACGAAATTGAAAAGGCGCACCAGTCGGTGTTTGACATTTTTCTACAGATCATGGACGAAGGCAAGCTGCATGACAAGTTGGGCAAGGAAGGCGATTTCGGCAATGCGCTGATCATCTTTACTTCGAATATTGGCAGCCAGTTTGTGGTAGATTCGTTCAATAAGAAAACGGTACCCAGTTCTACAAAGCTGATGGAGATCATGGCCAATTATTTCAGGCCCGAGTTCCTGGGACGGCTAACCGAGATTTGCCCCTTTGCGCCCATGACCAATGATATGGTAGAGCGGATATTGAATATCCAGTTGAGCGGCTTGTTGGCCTCGCTGGATAAACAGGGAATAAAACTGCAGTTGACCGGCAGCGCTAAAAAGCAACTGGCCGCACTGGGTTTTGCACCGCAGTATGGCGCGCGGCCATTGTCGGGCGTCATTCGCAATCAACTGCGCAGACCCTTATCGCGAAAAATCATTAGTGGAGAAATAGGAGGGAACAGCACATCTGAACTAATATTAGACATAGATGGGGATAACAATTTCATTTGGAAATGATTCAGGCACACAATACCGTAGAAAATTAAACATGCATTAAAAAGCAACGTATTGTTAACATCATTTGTCGATAAGTTTAATAGATTTACGTAATTTAGAAAAAGCGTGTATCCATAATCGTATAAACGCTAATGTATATGGGGATTTTCCCAATTAATGTTATTGCATCGTTTTTTGGGCGTGGTATTTGTAATTTAAATTATTCCCTGCTACAAACTGAAATCCAATCATCCGCTGATCTCGTATACTATATGTAGTCAATAATCTGACAGGTGCTATACCTAATTACTGAAAAACAAAAATTATAATTTATGCCCATTGAACCTTATGGCATAGGCGGCACTGAAGTAAAAACAGATGCATTTGAAGCCTTCGCAGACATTCCGCAAAACAGGGTTTTACTCGCAGAAAAACTCACGTACGATCCTCCCGTTAAGCCCGAGATCATAGAAGGGTTAACCAATGTTGAAGAAGTGTTCGAACATTATAAGCCCAAAGTGGATATGGTTTTTGAAACAGAAGATGGCGCTATGCGCCGCGAAATACTGCATTTCAAAGGCTTATCCGATTTTGGCACCAAAGGTATCGTAGCCCAAAGCGAATACCTAAGCGATGTGGATATGCAGCAGTTGCAATACCAGAAGATCATCAGGCAACTCAAATCCAACAAATTGCTGAAACAGGCGCTCGCCGGTAAAGAATCCAAGGAACACATCATTAAAGCATTGCAATCGCTGATTCAGGAGCTGGATAGCGCCAGGTAATGTCCCATCTTATTCTTTTACAAAATTGTCATCATGAGTACAGAATCCATGAAACCAATGGCACAGCAACAGGCTGTGAACGAAAACGTAGCAGTTGCCACACAGCCTGTGGAACTATTGGAAAACAGTGTGCAGGGCCTGGCCAAATTTGGTGGCTTCGACCTGCTGGAATCGGCCATCGACGCTGTGCAAAATATCAACCCCGAACGAAAAGCCCGCCGGAAGATATTTCTCGAAGAGAATGCTAAAAAAGAGGAGCGCGATGCATTGAAGAAGACCCTGAAGTTGTGGCTCGATGTGTTGCAAAGTTCCGACGACCTGGGTGAAATGATCGACACCTGCAACAAACGATCGGAAACAGCCAGCCAGGTGTTGAAAAAGAACCTGCAAATTGCAGTGAAAGAAACAGAACAGCTGGAAAGATCGTACCGCTCGGTAGCCCTTTTCTTCAAAAATACCGAGAGTATGAAAGTGAAGAATGTGTCAATCGTTAACGCCGATCCCGATCAGCTCAAAGATCTTGACAATACACGATTTATAGATACCATCCACGACGAGCTCGTAAATAATTACGACCGTTTGGACCTGCGGAATAATTACAGCCTGTTGATATTGCCGGGCTATCTCGGCAGCAACAAGGTGATAGAAAAATGGGCAAAGATCGCCTACGAAAACAAGGTAATGCTAGTTACCGATTTCGAGGATCTTGACACGCCCGACGATGTAATGGAATTGTTCGAAGCCGCCAATCTTACCGGTGGCGATCCTTACCGCTCCAATGTGATCATGGCCTGTAACTGGCTGGTTGGCAGAGGTAAGTTTGCAGAGATTGAAGAAGAAGAAGACCTGATGGTACCACCCTCATCGGCCCTGGGTGGAAAAATGTACAATACCCTGATGTCGCAGGTAACTGCCGGTAAAAAATACGGTGGTATCAATGAAGTGGATGGCGTTCGTTTCGACCTGAAAAAAAGCGAAATAGCCAACCTGGAAAAACTGGGGCTTATCCCCATGGTAAAAGAATATGGCAAGGTGATGGCCTTCTCGGCCAAAACCCTTTTCAATGGCGATAACCTGGGATTGCAAACTTATTCGGTGGTGCGTGTATTTGATTATGTGACCAAGGTAATGATGGACTTCCTCAACCGCCGCGCCTTCGAGAACTTCAATGCCAGCACCCGGAAAGAATTGAACAGCCAGATCGTGAAATTCCTGGACGGCATTACAGGTCCCAGCAAACTCATCGAAAACTTTACGATCAAACGTTTTGAGCAGGATCCTGTTCAAAAAGACCGTATTTACCTGGATATTCATCTGAAACCATATTTTCCTGCCAAAACCTTTTTGATCAAAATGGAAGGTCAGAAAGGGGATGATGTAGACAAGACCGAATGGTCGTCGAAATACGAGCAGGACAAATAAACTCCACCTGGTTTGTATGTTATACTGCGATTGATTGATTCTTCCCATCCAACCCAATTACACTCAAACGCTGCTGCACGAGTGCAGGTTACCGCTATGTGCGGAACGGCTGCATCGTACATGGCACATTGCTTTTGAAATCCATATCTACCAGGTCCCTCACCTAAACTGTGCCATTGGCTATAACACCCATTACAGGCAGGCCATTGCTGTTAAGCAGATGACCTGTAAGAGGGTATTTTTTGTAATTAATTGCTATAACGAATTGGCGCGCCCTTTAGCAAAAAAAGCTACAAGGGCGGGACGGATACTCATTGCCTGTAATGCACAACACTGTTTTTTATTTATGGTCTTTATACCAATTTTTTAATCATCAAATCAATTCACTATGTCATTTAAGTTAAGACTTAAGGTGGCTGGCAAGGACATCAATGTGCTGGGCTGTTCTTATGCCTTAAAGCAGGAAACAGACGCAACCGGACGTCCTTCATCCATCACACGTGGCGGTAAGATTACCCTCACTGTTGAATCTACCGGCGAATCCACCTTCTTCGAGTGGATCACCAATAACTTCGAGCGCAAAGACGGCACCATCGTGTTTATAAAACGCGATAACGACCAAACCATGAAGGAGCTGAAATTCTCCGAAGCCTACCTGGTAGACTATCGTGAAAGCTTCGATCACACCAATGATATGCCTGTGACCGAAACATTTACATTAAGCGCCAAATCTATCGAAGTGGGTAGCGGCAAACATGAAAATGAATGGGTCAGATAGCATTCATAATACAGTTACCAGTTACCTGCACAGGTAGCTGGTAACCTTTTTCGATCAACAAACAACTAATCTTTATTCCATGCCATTTATTGCCAAACTAAAAATGGACGGTGAAGAGCTGAATATCCTGCATTGCGCTTTTCGTTTTACACAATCCACCGATAACACCGGAAAACCAACGGCCATTCCACAGGGTGGCGCCGTAACGCTGATCGTTGAAAGCAATGGGTCTACCAATTTGTTTGAATGGATGGTTAGCCCCACACAAACCAAAAGCGGCACCATCACCTTTTTCAGAAGGGATAACCTGAGCAAACTGAAAACCCTGAGTTTCAGCGATGCGCATTGTGTAGACTATTACGAAACCTTTGACCACAACGGCAAAAGTCCCATGCAGGTGCAAATCACACTCAGCGCCAAGGAAGTGAAGATGAATGAATCGCAGTTCAGAAACAATTGGCCTGAATAAGGAAGTAAGAAGTAGGATGTAGGATAATACAGGCTCGTCATACCTCATACCTCATACTTCATACTTCATTTTCAGCTCTTTTATTTTCCGTTAAAAACCATAAACGACACTACATTTTTTATGGCACAATTAATCAGTAGCAATATTACCATTGCCGGTAGCCCTATTAAACAGGTTACTTCATTTCAGCTAACGCAGAACATTTTCGACCACCATTATTTCAGGCTGGTAGTACCGGCCGAATCGCTGGATGGTCCCCAGGGCGGTATATTGCAATCATCAAGAAACCTTATCGGTGAAATTTTACAAGCCTCCATTTCCGCTACCGGCTCCAAAGGCACCCTGCAGTTCAGGGGCATTGTGTTACAGGTAGAAGCCGACCGGTTCAGCGGTCATTCGGGGAATATTATTATTTCAGGCAGCAGTCCAACCATTGTACTCGACAATGGACCACACTGCAAAAGCTGGGAGAAAAAAGCCATAAAAAATATCGTACAGGATATACTCAAACATTTCCCCCAAAACCTGTTACAACCGCAGGTAGCGCCTTTATATCCCGAAACACTTGCTTACACGGTTCAATACAAACAAACCGCCTGGCAGTTCCTCAACTATATCTGCTCCAGCTATGGCGAATGGTTGTATTACGATGGTAACCACCTCAACATCGGGGCGCTTAAATCATCAGACACCACACCGCTTACTTTTGGCAGCAATATCAGCCGCTTTAGCATGGCTTTGCAGGTTCAACCCAGCAACAGCCAGATGATGGCCTATGATTACCTCAACCACGAAGTGTACAACAGTACACCCCAAAGTATTGAAAGCAAGGCCGGGCTTAACGACCTGGGCCGGCATGTGCTGCATGCCAGCAACAATGTGTATGCAGCCCAGCCCAAGATCTGGAACAACCAGTTTGTATCCAATAAAAAACAACTCGACGATGCCGTCAACATCCGCACGGCCATGCAAAACAGCAACAACGTGCGTTTCAACGGCAGCAGCGGCCATCCCGGTGTAAAGCTGGGCGGCTCTATCAGTGTGCAGGGGCGGAATGTATACAGCCTATCGGGCGAAAACTACGGCGAATACAATGTCATTTCCATCAACCACTACTTCGATGGACATGGCAATTACAATAACGACTTTACGGCCATACCGGCAGGTGTAAAAATGCCGCCGGTGAATAACCGTTTCACCGTGCCCATTGAAACACAAAGCGGCATGGTGACCGATAACCACGATCCAAAAGGACTGGGCCGTGTGCGCGTGAAATTTCATTGGATGAACGGCGCCGAAAAAACACCCTGGATCCGTGTTACCAGTCCGCATGGCGGCGGTGGCAAGGGAATGTTCTTCATACCCGAAGTAGGCGAGGAAGTGATCGTGGGTTTTGAAGGCGATAGTCCTACCAAGCCTTATGTAGTGGGCACCGTTTACCATGGCAAGGCCAGCAACAGTTTTGGCAGCGGCGGCAATGATGTAAAGGCTTTGCAAACACGCAGCGGCAATAAGGTGCTGATGAATGATAAAGACGGGAGCGTGTTTGTGGAAGACAAGGATGGTAACAGCGTACTGATGGACGGTGCAGGTAATATCACTGTGAAGTCGAATATAAAAGTGACCATCGACGCGAAGGAAGAGATCCATCTCAAAACAAAAAAGATTTGGCTGGAAGCCGAGAACGAGGTGCGCGTAGATTCGAAAAAAATGGAAGGTGTGCTTACCGAAGAATGTAAATTCTCGGGCACCGACCTGATGAAAATATCTTCAGACACCCTGGTGGATATATATAGTGACAACAAAGTGGAAATGAAAGGCGACCAGGAAGTAGGTATCGAGGGCGCCAACAAGGTAGCCATCGATTCTCCGAGCGGCCATGTGCTGGTAGAGGGTTCTTTAACTACTACCATGGTGGGCGGCGAAGTAAAGATCAATCCTTAATAAAAGCAGGGACTATTTTAGTTGTTGGTTATTCTTCATCCTGATATGTATTTGGATGAGCGGGATATCAGCAACTAAAATAATTCCTGTTCCATAACCATGAAAAATAGAAGTCAATGAACCATCACAATCCCATTACCATACGGCTCGATGAAATGGTGAACGTTTGGAACAAAAACGTGCGGCCGCATCACCGGCTGATCCGCTGGATGCTGAAACCCGAAGACCACCGTATGTACGAAGGATTTTGCCGGTTTGAAGCCTCGCCGCATGGCAAGCTCGATAACCTGTTTGTGTTTTTTTATACACCGTTTTCTTCGCCTGAAACCTACAGCCATGACCTGATGGAAAACTGGCTGCGTGAATACGACGATCCGAAACAAAGACAGTTGTTGAAAAAGGCGGGTGTTTTGCAGGACTGGGATGTACGATTGTTCAGGAACGCCGTTGCGCATAAAGAATATGCTGCCTGCGATAACCTCATACATGCGATGATTGAATCGTACAAACAATATATCAACCAGATGGATGCGCCTTTTGTATTCAGCCTATTGCCCAAACAAATGACCCATCCGCAGCATATGATGCAATGGATGGCGGTTTGGATGAAAAAGGCCATCAACACGCAGTTGCTGGTATTCGATCATGTGGATGGCAATTTCTGGGGCCCGGTGTTCGAGGAATACGCCAATGAAGCGGTAACCCTGCAGCACGATCTGCGTATGCAGGAAGCCATCCGGCAAATAGCCACCGCGGGCGCCGCCACCGATCCGTATGCATTTTTCAGGAAATGTATGTTCGGGATGGGGGATGCTTCTGTAAAAAAGAACAAAGACCTATTGATCAACTGGGGTGAGAAGGCCATCGAGAGCGCCAAAAAAACAGGTGATAAAAGTCTGCTGGCGACGGCCTATATCAGTTTTGCCGGTATGCTGTTTGGTTTTAAAGACCATAACCGCATCGGCGCCCTGCTGGATACCGGGATGCGGCTGTGCAACCAGGAAATTGCCAGCGGTAAACACGATCTTAAATCGTTGCTGTTGCAATTCTATACCTATAAAGGCGCCGACCTTCAGTTACAAAAGGAGAGGAAAGAAGCCCTGCAATGGTTTATCAAAGCCGGTGACGAAGCTGTTGCCTATGAATTTATACAACAGGCCATATCGGCTTATTATAAAGCCTGTGTTTTTGCTGAATACAAAAGCTGGAACGAAGACAAGATGCAGGTATGTAAAAAAGCATTGCAACTCACCAACCGGCTCAGTAACGAAGAGATACAGGCCTCGGAATACCCGTTTATGGCTTATACCTGGGTGAATGAAAAACAGGATGAACTGGCGGAGATGGTGGATGAAAAAATGAACCAGGTATATGGGGCCGACTGGCGCCGCACCGTGGAAGAACTGAAACAGAATTATACCAAACAAAAAATACGTCAGGCAGAAGAGGGGCTGCTGGTGCATTAATCCGATCGCCGTTATGTACGTTGCCAATACACATCTGAAACCTGTAATAGGACTGGATCTTCACTTTGTGAACCTGCCATTTCCATTTGTACCGTTGCCGCACCCGTATATCGGGCTGGTAATAGACCCGTTTGATTATATCCCTTTTATCGGCGCCACTGTTAAGGTAAATGGCGTGCCCCGTGGTAATACCGATACCATGGGCATGATCATAACCTTCATTCATATTCCCTTTGGTGCAGGTTTTACCCTGTTGCCGATGATCGGTCACGATAGCCAGAACTTTTTTGGCAGTAAAAGGGTACATATAGACGGCGCACCCATGAGCGGCGCCGGTTATGTATTGATGACCTGTAACGATATCGGCATCCCGCTGTCGTTTACACCGGGCAAAAAGTTCAAACCCATACCTTCTTTATACCTGCCCACTTCGTTTTGTATACCGTTGCAATGGGGTAAACCCGTGCGGGTGGGCGGGCCGCTGGTGCCCAACTTCAGCCTGATGGCCTTGCTCAAGGCATTTGCTTTTGGATCGGCCTTAAAGATCTTTGGCAAGCTGGGTGGCCGGGCATTGAAGGCCCTGAACAAAAAGGTGCTGAAAAAATTCAAAAGCACCCAAAAGCTGAGCAAGAAACTGTGTAAAATGGGTTTTGAACCCGTAGACCTGGTGACCGGCCGCGTGAATTATGAATACACCGATTTTGAGCTGCCCGGTCCGATGCCGCTGGAATGGACACGCAACTGGGACAGCGATTCCGCTGCCACCGGTTTATTGGGGCATGGCGTGCACCTTTGCTACGAAAGAGCCGTGCACCTGGTGGCCGATGAAGGCTGCCTGGCCGTTACCATGGATGATGGCCGTATGGCTGCATTCCCTTTGTTGTATTATGGAGAAAGTTATTATCATCCGCAGGAGAAAATAAAACTCACCCGCAAACAAAACGGTCATTTTCTGCTCGAAGATTTTGAGGCCGCTCAATACCTGCATTTTAATCATCATGTACAGGAGGGAGTATGGCAATTATCGTTTATCGGGAATTATAATGGTAACCGCATACAAATGCATTATGCCGGCCGGGTGCTGCGCGCCATTACAGACTGCGCCGGCAGGCAACTGCATTTTAACCTGGATAAACAAAACCGCATTACACAGGTTACCGTAAAGCACCGCGATGTGGAACAGGTGCTGGTGTCCTATGCCTATAACGAAGGCGGTGATATGATCAGTATCGGCGATGCGCTGGGTCAGGCTACCACCATGGAATACCGCGATCACCTGATGATCAAAAAAACCGACCGCAACGGGCAAAGCTTTTACTGGGAATACGACGATAAACGACGCTGTGTGCATACCTGGGGCGATGGCGGTTTGCTGGAAGGATGGATAGCCTATGGCAACGGTTACAATACCATCACCAATTCGGTGGGTGAGATAAGCACCTTGTTTTACGACGAAGACAATTTGTGTGTGCAGGAAACCGATCACTATGGCAACTATACCTATACTGAATACACCGAAAACTATGATGTATACCGCGAAATAGACGAAGCCGGTAACATTACCGGTTATGCCTATGATAACCTGGGCCGGCTTACCCATACCATTTTGCCCGATGGTTCCACCATACAGGTGCAATACAACGAATACAACCAGCCGGTATTGATGATCAATGCCGATGGCACCAGCGAAACCTTTGGATATGATGTGCAACGCCGTTTGCGATTTGTGAATAGTCCCAATGGAAAAGTAGTGGCTTATCATTATAATGAAGAAGGGCAACTGGCCACCGTGGTAGAAAGCGGCAACCGTAAAACATTTATCCAATACGATGAAGACGAAAATGTAGCCAGCATACAATTGCCCGATGGCGCTACCGAACGATGGAAATACGATGCCCGGGGACGTTGCATACAGGCCAGCAATGCCAATGGAGAGACTCGTTATTATGAATTTGATGCGTTGGACCGCATTACCAATCTCTATCTGCCCGATGGCAATCACATCAAACTGGAATATAATGCCTATGAAGAAATTACCAGGGCTACCGACAAATTTGGGCAGATGCAGTTTGAGTATACGCCATTGGGGAAGGTAAAAAAGACAAGACAGGGTAACTCGGAACAGCAATTTTTATATGATACCGAAGAACGGCTGATCACCATGATAAATGAAGCCGGAAATCATTATCATTTTGAATACAACAAAAGGGGAGAAGTGGTGGCCGAAACCGGTTTTGACGGATTGAGCTATCGACATGAGCTGGATCCCACCGGCCGGATATTAAAAACCATACGCCCCGGCGGCCGGTTCACCCAATATGAATACGACAACGACGACAATGTAGTTCGCACAGCATTTCATGATGGCAGTTGGGAAGCCTTCCAATACGACAAAGAAGGGAATTTGATTGAAGCCAGCAACGAGCACAGCACCGTGCGTTTTACCTGGAACAAGCAGGGCCAGTTGGTAAAAGAAGAACAGAATGGCTATACCATCCATTACGAAATAGATAAAGAAGGCGAGCGTACCCGCATCACCAGCAGCCTGGGGGCCAACATAGAGCTGCAGCGCGATGTGATGAGCCGGGTAACCGCCATCAGGGCAGCCATGCAGACCAGCGCCTGGCAGGCCCGGCGTATGTACAATGCACATGGTTTGGAAACGGAACGGCAAATGCCCGGCGGATTGACCAGCCAATGGCAATACGACCAGGCCAGCCGTCCCACTGAACACAAGTTAAGTAGCGGGCAGGTGGTATATAGCTGGAAAAAAAATGCCTGGGATGCGCATGACCGCCTCTCCGGCATTTTTGATGCCCTGGCACATGCGCATACTTATTTCAAACACGATGCGCTCAACAACCTGGTGTTTGCCCAGTATGCTGATAACAGCATCGTGCACCGGGCTGCAGACAAGGCCGGGCATTTTTATGAAACACCCGGCAAAACCGACCGGAACTATGATGCCGCCGGCGCCCTGCAGGAAAGCGAAAAATACTTTTACAAATACGACGAGGAAGGCAACCTCATCAGCAAAACCGGGAAGGCTACCAACAGGAAAACATATTATGAATGGTATGCCAGCGGTATGCTGAAAAAAGTGATTCGTCCCGATGGGAAAACGGTAACCTTTACCTATGATGCCCTGGGCCGCCGCATCAGCAAGCAGTACGATGGGGTGATCACCCGCTGGGTTTGGAACGGCCACGTTCCCTTACACGAATGGACTTATAAAGAACATGAAAAACCGCAGGCCATCGTGAATGAATGGGGTGATATCAGTTATGACCGGGAAGAACCGAACCCGCAAAACCAACCCGATAGCGGTCATATCACCTGGATATTCGACGATGATGAATGTATAATTCCCATTGCCAAAATTCAGCATGGAAAAACCTACAGTATTACCGCCGATCATATTGGTACGCCGCAATACATGTTTGATGAGCAGGGGAAAAAAGTTTGGGAAGGCAGTTTGGATATTTATGGAAGAATAAGAACTTTACAGGGTTCTCGCAGTGATTTGCCTTTCAGGTTCCAGGGGCAATATGAGGATGTGGAGACCGGTTTGTATTATAACTGGTTCAGGTATTTTTCACCGGAGGAAGGCCAGTACATCAGCCAGGATCCCATATCGATTGGAGGTGGTTTGCGGTTGTATGGTTATGTGAATGATCCCAATGCATGGGTAGATCATCTTGGGCTGGCCAAAGCAAAGGCGGCCAAACCACACCAGCATATGAATGGTGTGCGGGCGAGGGTAAAGGTGGGCCGGAGAACCGGGGTGTTTGACAGTTTGCCTTCGAAGAAACTACATGCAGAGATGCGTGGACTGGATTGGTTCCTGGATAATGGGGGAATTGAAGGTAAAAATGTAACCTTCAGCCACGTGTTTGGGAAAATGCGTCCAGGGCCTGATAAGCTGGTACCCGTATGCGTGGATTGCCGTACGGATATGTTCAAGAAGCTGATGGATGGCGGCGCGAAAAGTGTGACCATCCCTGTGCAGATAGGCAAGCGCAGTTATAAACCGATCAAAATACCATCGGAGAATTTTCAGAAAGTATACCAGGAATTGTTACCGATCAAGGGCATTAATAAACGGTACAGTTATAGAAGATCGAAAAAAGCCTGGGCAGTGTTAAAAAAGTACCAATGCAAGTAAAGAAGATCAAACCAAAAGAATCATCATTCAAGTACAATCCAATGGCCAGCGAACTGGTGCTGGCCGTAGGACTGCAGTTTTATTATAATTATGAATCACAGCAATGGGAGTTGAACCAGGATCCTTACGGCGATCCCGATCTGCAGCCCATGAATAATGTGGTGGTGGATGAAACGGCTGGCGTGTTAAGCTTTGAGGCTAAATACCAGGGCAAGGCCCAGCAGTTTGCAATCACTGCGGCCTATGAGCCGGAGAAGATCATGCTGTCGTTTTTTGCGGAGGTAAAGAAAATGGGAAAGCTGGCGCCGGTGGAAGATATGGATGATATGCAGTTGATATTTGAGAAGGGAAAGCTGGAGGCGATCATGATCTATAAACACACCAAAGCGTTGGAGATTGTGGATTCGCTTAATATTAAGGGTAATGAGGGCAAGTATTCGTTGATCAAACAAAAACCCTGGCGTAAGTTTGAATTGAATGCCGTTGCGGTGAACGAACACCAGATCGTTAGCAGATCGGGTAAGGAAGAATTTCGTTTTGAGCTGAACTTACAACCCGTTATTTTTAATACGGTCAAAAAATTAATTGAGGGCAGTACCCCGAAGTAGCAATACCGACCGGATAGCCTGTTCCTTCAGGTGCAGGAACTTTTTCCGTTCCTCGTCCTGCATAAACCGCAGAAAATCTTCTTCCGAGTTGAAGGAAACCAGGTGAATTTCGAAGGGTGTTTCCATCGAGCCTGCTATTTTTGTGGGCTGCACGCGTAACAACAGGTTGCCGTTGTATTTTGTTATAAGCGGCATGGCTACCTCTTCAAATTGGTAGAATATTTCTTCCTGTCCTTCCTGGATATATATAAGTTGGGTGATGTAGATCATGGTTCCGTAAACTGGTTACTGAAAACAACCCTTCCATCAAGGCCTTTTAATTCCGCATGATCCACCGCCACCAGTCCGTTCGATATAAATCCCAATCCCGTAATAGCGCCAGCCGAAGTGTCGTAATCAATTGCAAACACTTCTTTTCCATTGATACGTACTTTTGCTTTCCGGTCGCGCACTTCCATTTCATAATCCTGCCATTGCGTAACATCGCAACCAAAACCAGAAAGATCGTTGGTTTTACCACTCAGATGTTTTTCACCAAACATGGCATCAATTTCACTGGTACAGCCCGGGGTAGTGGCCCTGAAATAAATAAAACTGTTTTGTGTATATACTTCCGGCATCATGGTAAGGCAGGCCACATTGTGGATGTTGGCAACCCTGATCCGCGCCTTCAGGATAAAATTATCGCTGGATACCGGTTGTATGCCCGGGAAAAAGGCATAACAATATATATGTTCATTGGCGTTGTTGATGCCGTGTTGCGCCAGTTCATTTTCTTCAAGCCCCATGATGCCGCTTTTGGCCAGCTGCTCTTTTTTGATATACACAGGCAGGCTGCCCTTCGCCCTGGGCACGGCATAAAAGAACCAGCCATTGGTGGGAATGCTTACATCTACCGTTTTGATCACCTGGTCGTTTACGATCAGTTTGGCCTTGTGATAACCCGGCTCGTAATAAATATCCGTTAAGGTATAGTTGTTCTTGTATATACGTACACGCCGGTTCCTGTCCCAGGATTGCTGTATAAAAAAGCTATCGCCTTCCAGTTGATCGATATTATAATTAAATACCACCGTATTCGGCAGATCATGAGAAGTTGTTTTGCGTGCGCCAAACTCTGCCTTTTTGGCCATAGCCGATGGCTGCAGGGAAAACTTGCTATAAGCGAGGAGTACCACCACCACCACCAATGCCACGATACCGGCGCCGATAAACGACAACTTTCTTTTGGGTTTGGCCGGTGGAGGCGCCGGGGCTGCCATGGCCGGCTCTTCTTTGGGTTGTTGTTTTATTTTGAAATCCTGCCAGTTTTCATACCCCAGGTAGTTGCTGATGGCGTTGAGCGTAGCCACCTGCGGCATACGGCTGAACTGGCCATTCAGCAAACGCTTCATGGTAGACAGGCTGATCAGCACATTGGTCTTTTTCTCGATGTTGTCGCAAAGAAGTTCCATATCCCTTTGCGTCAACCGGTGATTGACGGCGAAGCCTGACTGATGGCAGATCAGGTCCATGCATTTTTTCACCAGTTCCTGTTCAGTCATAATGATTTGATTGCTTTTTGACTGTAATTGGATGGCTTTTGACTGTAAAATTAGCTGTTGGTACCGGAATTTTATCCTGCGATGTGCCAAACGGCAAGGATAGCTATGAATTTCATACAGGGGCTCATCGGTGGGATGACCCTGAGGGCAACGCAGCCGGTTTCTACCGGCTGTAATTCTTTGGATAAAAATACATTATATATATGAGACCTTTTATTAAAACCATTCTGCTCATTACCCTTATCGCGGGTACGCTCGACATTTTGGCGGCCATTATCCATATTTCGATCAATACCGGCAACTTCCCAAACAGGATCTTCCAGGGTATTGCTTCCGGTATGGTGGGAAGGGAAACCGCTTTTGCGGGCGGGGTAGCGACGCATATACTCGGGTTTTTAATCCATTATTTTATTGCGTTTAGTTTTACGCTGTTTTATTTTTTGATATATCCCTATGTGGGGGTATTGGGTAAGAATAAGATTGTATCGGGGGTGGTGTATGGGTGGTTTATTTGGGCGGTAATGAATTTGGTGGTGTTGCCGTATATGTCCACTTTTCCCAGGCGGCCCTTTGACTGGCCAAATGATGTGGTGGGGTTGATTGTGTTGCCGCTGGTGGTGGGGGTGCCGATTGCGATTGGGGCGGAGAAGTATTATAGGAATAAAATACGTATTCCTTTGCCGGCGGCCAGGCCATAAAAAACACCCGCAAAACGGCGTTCCGGAAGGGAACGCCGTTTTGCGGGATGTCTTGTGGTGGCCTATTTCAGTACTGCTCTTTCTCGTTCGGAAAATCCCTCGACTTCACATCATCGATATACCGCTTCACGGCCCCCGTTACCTGCTCCTGCAAATTCAAATACTGCCTCAAAAACCGCGGCTTAAACTCGGTATTGATACCCAACAGGTCATGCATCACCAATACCTGCCCATCGCAATAACCGCCGGCGCCAATACCAATAGTGGGTACCACCAAACTTTCCGATACTTCTTTGGCTAATTGTGCGGGAATTTTCTCCAGCACCATGGCAAAACAACCCGCCTCCTGCAATAACCTGGCATCATTACGCAATTTGTTGGCCTCAGCCTCTTCGCGTGCACGCACGGTATAAGTGCCGAACTTATAGATCGATTGCGGCGTCAATCCCAGATGTCCCATTACAGGTATACCTGCCGCCACAATCAGTTTTACCGATTCAATGATCTCTTCACCGCCTTCCAGCTTCACGGCATGCGCACCGGTTTCTTTCATGATACGTATGGCCGAATGCAATGCTTCTTTTGAATTGGACTGGTAGGTGCCAAAAGGCAGATCCACCACCACCAGGCAACGGTTGATACCCCGTATCACCGATGATGCATGATAGATCATCTGGTCGAGTGTAATGGGGAGGGTGGTTTCATGACCTGCCATTACATTACTGGCCGAGTCGCCAACGAGTATCACATCTATGCCGGCCTCATCAAATAAGCGGGCAAACGAAAAATCATAGGCGGTGATCATGGATACTTTTTCGCCCTCGGCCTTCATTTTTTGTAAGGTATTGGTCGTAACCTTTTTGACTTCTTTTTTAGCTTGTGACATATTGGAAATTAGTGTCTGTTAGTTTTTGCTGTTTTATGAGAAGCGGTGAAGATAGCGGTTAATTCCCGAGCACAGCAGGCTGCCTGGTTCGAATTTTTAATTCCATCTCAGTCATACATGAAGTTTTTGAGTTAAAAAAACTTCATCATCATCTTTCCGTTTTCTTTAAATCATCATACAAATGCTGTATCAATCCATCGGCTAAACCAATCTTAGGAACATAAATCTCTTCGATATCTGCCCAGCGCATCACATTAATATATATCAGCAGGGCAGGCAAAATTACATCGGCCCGGTCTTCGCGTAGTTTATAGATACGCATCCTGTCTTCCAGCGAAAAATTGCTGAACTCCTTGTAATAGTCCTTTAATGATTGCAGGTACAAAGGTTTGCCTTCCTTCCGTTTCGACAGGGAAAATATTTTGTTGATATTGCCACCCGATCCAATAGCAACAATATCCTGGTAGTTTTTTGTTTGCAGTTTGATAAAATCCTTCATATCGTCCCACTGGTATTCATCCACCATATTCTTTAGTACCCTGATGGTGCCGATATTAAATGACCGTTTAAATATGAGTTTACCGCCTGCAAAAAAGGTGAGCTCCGTACTGCCGCCACCTACATCTATATATAAATAGGTATGGTTTTTATCCATGTTCTCGGCCACATGGTTCTCAAACACCAGGGTGGCTTCGGCATCGCCGCTGATGACCTCGATATCGATACCCGTTTCCTGTTTTACACGGGCTATGATGTCCGGTGCATTGGAGGCATCGCGCATGGCGCTGGTAGCCGCAGCCTTCCAGTGTTTTACGCCATAGGCATCCAGTAATAATTTGTAAGCTTTGAGGGTATTGAGGAACATCTCTTCTTTTTCGGCAGAGATCTTATTGTGTTCAAACACGTCCAAACCCAAACGCAGGGGAACACGTACCAGGTTGATCTTTTGAAATTGAGGTTTGTTCTCGTGATGCAATACATCAGAAATCAACAATCGCGCTGCATTACTTCCAATATCAATGGCCGCCAGTCTCATGAGTGATCATCGGCCCGGGCTTCCATGACCTGTAATGATGGCGCCACTACAGGTTTGGATGTTGCGGGCATCCAGTTGGTTTTTTGATGTAAATAATTATATATCTCTACCTGCGACCGCACTTTTTTCTGTTTTCTGTCACGTACATAGCGGTTGCTTAATTCGTTGTCCAAAATTCTGGCTTTTACATTATCGCTCAACTGTATTTCCAGGATATTTTTCAACACTTTTTTAATATTCTCGTCTACGATGGGTACAGTGGCTTCCACGCGGTGATCGAGGTTGCGCACCATCCAATCGGCCGAGGAAATATACACTTTTTCCTGTCCGTTGTTATGAAAAATAAATACGCGTGCATGTTCCAGGTATTCATCCACAATGCTGATGGCCTTTACCGGGTACACGAATTTTTTGTTTTCGGAGTACATACAAAAGATGCCTCGTATGATCAATCGCAACTCCACACCTGCTTTTGCCGCATCATACAACAAATCGATCAACGTTTCATCCGACAGCGAGTTCATTTTTAGGGTAATGGCTGCCGGCTTTTTTTCTTTGGCATGTTTGATCTCTTTCTGCACCAGCTTTACCAGTTCCTTGCGCAAATCGGTAGGGCAGGGAATGATGGTGGTGCAGGCCTTCAACAGGTGCAGGTTGTCTTTTGGTTTTTCGAGGTAGTTGAACATGCGGTTCACATCGGCCATAATAGCGCGGTCGGCCGTGAGCAAACAATGATCGCCGTATACCAGGGCCGTTTTTTCGTTGAGGTTGCCCGTACTTACAAAACCATAGTGGATGGTGCGGTTTTTTACCTTCTTTTTGATCAAACATATTTTGGCGTGCACCTTCATATCGGGTATGCTGATGAGCACTTTAACGCCTTCTATTTCCAGCCGTTCTTTCCATTCCAGGTTGGCTTCTTCCTCGAAACGCGCACGCAGTTCCAGCATCACCGTCACCTGTTTGCCATTGCGCACGGCATTGATGAGTGCATTCACCACCTTGCTGCTGGGGGCCAGGCGGTAGGCCGTGATCTTGATCACCGTTACATCGGGATCGATGGCCGCTTCGCGCAGCAGGTCGATGATAGGGTGAAAGGAATGATAAGGAAAGTTGAGCATGATATCGGTTTGCGATACCACATCGGTAACCCGGTGCGCATGTTTGAGCAGCGGGTGCATAAACGGCTTTTTACGCTGTCCTTTTTTCTCGAACACATCCGGGAAATCCATAAAATGACGGAAGTTGTGGATGCGGCCGCCGGGTAACAGGCTGTTCCTGCCGCTGAGGTTCAGTTTGCGCATCAGGTAGTTGAGCAAACCATTGTCCATCGTTTTATCGTACACAAAACGCACCGGTTTTCCCTTGCGGCGGTTCTTTACACCCTTTTCAATTTTTTGTATGATGGTGGTGGCCACGTCGTTGTCGATATCCATTTCGGCGTCCTTGGTTATTTTAAATACCCAGGAGGCATAGCGGTCGTACCCGAAGTAGGAAAAGATGCTTTTGAGGTTGAAGCGGATCACATCTTCCAGTAATATAATATGATGTTCGCCGGGCGGGGAGGGCAGCAGTATAAAGCGGCCGTTGGCCCGGGTGGGGATTTCGATGATGGCGTATTTTCTTTTCATCGAGGCATCGCGGCGCGATAATACCACACCGAGATAAATGGATTTTTCGCGCAGATAGGGGAATTGGGGGATGCTTTCCACCATGAGGGGAATGGTGTTGGAGCGCACTTCTTCTTCAAAATGGGTGAGTACAAATTTTTGCTGTTCTTTATTGAGGTTTTTTTCGGTTACCAGGAAGATCTTTTCTTTTTCGAGCTCGTGGTGTACCGTGTCCCAGATGCGGCTGAATTCGTTTTGTTGTTCCAGTACGATCTGTTGAATTTCATCGAGGATGCGGCCTGGGGATTGTTCCAGGTGCATGTTTTTTATCTTGTTGCCGAATTCAGACATGCGTTTGAGCGTGGCCACGCGTACGCGGAAGAATTCGTCGAGGTTGTTGGAGAAGATGCCGAGGAAGCGGACGCGTTCGCGAAGGGGTACTGTGGGGTCGGCGGCTTCCTGCAGTACCCGGGCGTTGAATGATAACCAGCTGATATCCCGTGCGATAGTTTTACGTTTCATCTTGATCAAATATACATTAAATGGGTGCCATGACAAGGAGCCACATCACCCTGGAGAACAACTCGCAAAACAATTTCCCGCCCCGGGAGGGGCAAACCCCGGCCCCCTTCGGGGGTGACATATAAAGGACGAGATTCGGTATCTTTAACGAATATTCCGTAATTTTCAACCCCTTACATATCCACACCTGTTGAAAAAATGTCAAAAAAACTTCCCTTTAACTTTGTAAAACCCATAAATTTCACGACCTTTGCCGTCCTAAATTTTTATGCGTCATGGCAAGAGTATGTCAGGTAACAGGTAAAGTTCCGGTAACAGGACACCGTGTTAGCCATTCCAACATCAAAACAAAGCGTAGGTTTTTGCCGAATTTGCAAACCAAGCGTTTTTACCTGGCCGAAGAAGATAAGTGGATCACCCTGAAATTATCTACTGAAGGCATTCGTACCATCAACAAAAATGGTTTGATGAGTGTAGTGAAGGAATTGCGTGCAAAGGGTGAAAAAATCTAACTAAACTTATTTAAAGCTAATAACAATGGCAAAGAAAGGCAACAGAGTACAGGTGATTCTGGAATGCACTGAGCACAAAAACAGTGGTCAGCCTGGCACCAGCCGGTACATCACTACCAAAAACAAAAAGAATACCCCGGAGCGCCTGGAGTTAAAAAAATACAACCCGATCCTGAAAAAGGTAACGGTGCATAAGGAAATCAAATAGTTGAACGGGCTATACGCCCTTCATTGAACACAATTATTACAACTAAAGTATATGGCAAAAGCAGCTAAAACCGCGATCAAGAGCAAGGACCAGAAGGCAGCCGCTGAGGCAAAAAACTGGACTAAAGTGATTCGCGCTGTGCGCAGCCCTAAAACCGGTGCGTACACCTTCAAAGAGGCAATTGTGCACAAAGACAAGGTAAAGGATTTTTTAGCCGGAAAATAATTGGGTAAGGTAAGTATCTTATCAGGAAGCTGTTCTCAGGAGGAACAGCTTTTTCTGTTTGTACTGTGGTGGTCTAACCCCGTTGCCGGGCAGCAACTTCACCCACAAAAGAGCTACCACAGCTATAAATCATTTATCTTAGCCTTAAATTAAGTGAAAATGAGCTTTTTCGGGAAATTGTTCGGTAAAAAAGAGAAGGAATCGCTCGACCAGGGCCTGCAAAAAACAAAAGAAGGCTTTCTATCCAAAATCACCAAAGCCATAGCCGGTAAAAGCACAGTTGATGAAGAAGTGCTGGACAACCTGGAAGAAGCCCTCGTAAGCGCCGATGTAGGCGTAGATACCACCGTACAGATTATAGACCGCATAGAGAAGCGCGTAGCAAAAGACAAATACCTCAATACCAGTGAGCTGAACAGACTACTGCAAGAAGAAATTGAAAGCATGCTGGTAGAAGCACCGGAAGCCTCCTCATACAGTTTTACATCTGAATTAAAATACAAGCCATTCGTCATACTAGTGGTGGGAGTCAATGGAGTAGGAAAAACTACAACTATCGGCAAATTGGCTTATAATTTCAAAAAAGCCGGTAAAAGCGTATTGCTGGGCGCCGCCGATACTTTTCGCGCCGCTGCGGTTGACCAGCTCACCATATGGAGCGAACGTGTGGGCGTTCCCATCGTAAAACAGCCCATGGGCGCCGACCCGGCCTCGGTAGCTTTTGATACGGTTCAAAGTGGGGTGGCCCGGAATGTGGATGTGGTGATTATTGATACCGCCGGCCGCCTGCACAATAAAGCCCATCTGATGGATGAACTGGGCAAGATTCGCCGCGTGATACAAAAACATATTCCCGATGCCCCGCATGAGGTGCTGCTGGTGCTGGATGGCTCAACCGGGCAGAATGCCCTGGAGCAGGCCAGACATTTTACCGCCACCACCGATGTATCGGCACTGGCCATTACCAAACTGGATGGCACGGCAAAGGGGGGTGTGGTGCTGGCGATTGCCAACCAGTTCAGGATTCCGGTAAAGTTTATTGGTGTTGGAGAAAAGATGGAGGATTTGTTGGTGTTTGATAAACATGAATTTGTGGATAGCCTCTTCCAGTTGGGAAATAAATAGCCGCAAAAAAAGCGACCCTGCAGGGCCGCTTTTTTTGCGGAGCGCCGCACCGCAGGCGCGGCTGCCTAAAGCGATATTTAGAATGTGAACCGGATTCCCAGTCCACCCCATACATCAAAATAAGGATGCTCCAATATCTCTAAAAAAGGATTAATATCGAGACTAAGGTTGATAGGCGCGCCATTGATCTTGTAATCCAAACCCAATACACCATCCAAACCCAGCGACAAATCCCCGTCCTTATACACATTGCCGTCCCTGTGCCAATGCTCATTATAAACACCAATATGAGCGCCGGGACCAACATACCATTTCAGGCCGGGAGCGCCATTGATATCGCCATGAACTTCGTACAAACCTGTAAAACGAAAACCGTGGTGCCAGAAATAACCAATTCCCTCTAATGCCCGGTTATCGCGAATAAAATGTTTAAGGGTTAAACCGCCAGGCCAGAACTTCACACCCAAAGCCGTGCGATACGAAGATCCCATCGATTGCGCCTGGGAGTGGTTACTGATACTGAGCAGGGCTACTAACCCCAAAAGCGGAAGGATTTTTTTCATAAATTATTAATATTTGATATCTGCTGGTTCAAAAAAGTATGCCAAAACGCGCTCATCCTCTAATCCTGTTCCGTCAAACCCCAACGCGCTGCCAATAAAATACGGCGCAATATTACAGTAAAATCTGTAATACTGCGCCATGACCATCAATCTGTTATTGTTTTAATATTTTAAATGTTTGTATTTGTTTGCCACCTACCCGGTAGTAACAGGCCGCATATATGGCTGGCGCATACAAATACATGGTATATCTAATGCTGAGCACGCAGCCGGTAATAAAATTCCGCCTTTTAAAGTACCTTTGCGCCCTTACATGAAAGTACGTACACATAAAAAAGACAAGGTTAATATCATTACCCTCGGCTGCAGCAAAAATATGGTTGACAGCGAGGTGCTGAGCGGCCAGCTCAGGGCCAATGATATAGAGGTGGTACATGAAAACCGCAAGTCTGACCATAACATCGTGATCGTAAACACCTGCGGTTTTATCGATAAGGCCAAGGAAGAATCGGTGAACACCATACTGGCCCAGGTGGAGCGCAAACGCCGCGGTTTGCTGGATAAGGTGTACGTGACGGGTTGCCTCAGCGAAAGGTATAAAAACAACCTGGAGCAGGAGATACCCGAGGTGGATGCATATTTCGGCACCATGGAGTTGCCGCTGATTCTGAAAAAATTTGAAGCAGATTATAAATCGGAACTGCTGGGTGAACGCCTGTTGGCCACACCTTCCCATTATGCCTACCTGAAGATATCGGAAGGCTGTAACCGCACCTGTGCTTTTTGCGCCATCCCGCTGATGCGCGGACAGCACGTGAGCCGCACCATGGAAGACCTGGTTAAAGAAGCCGAAAGCCTGGTGAAGAAAGGTGTGAAGGAGATCATGCTCATTGCCCAGGAGCTTACCTACTACGGCCTGGACCTGTACAAAAAACGCATGCTGCCCGACCTGCTCAACCGCCTGGCCGATATTCCCGGGCTGGAGTGGATCAGGTTGCATTATGCCTACCCTTCGAAATTTCCGCTGGAGATACTCGATGTGATGCGCCAGCGCGATAATATCTGCAATTACCTGGATATGCCCTTACAACATGCCAGCGATCATATGTTGAAGGCCATGCGCCGGCAAATTACCCAGGCAGACATGAATGAGCTTATTGCCGCCATTCGTGAAAAGGTTCCCGGAATTTGTTTGCGCACCACCCTTATTGCCGGTTTCCCCGGCGAAACCAAGGATGATGTACAGGAACTGAAAGATTTTCTGCAAAAGCATCGCTTTGACCGGGTGGGCATTTTTACCTATTCGCATGAAGAGGGCACTGCCGGTTTTGCTTTGGAAGATACTATTCCGCAGGAGGAGAAAGAAGCCCGGGCCCAGGAAATAATGGAAGTGCAGCAGGAGATCAGTTATGAGAAGAACCAGGAGAAGATTGGAAAAACGTTTAAGACCCTGGTAGATAAGAGGGAGTCGGGGAGGTATTTGGGGAGAACCGAGTTTGACAGTGTGGAGGTGGATAATGAGGTGATTATTAATACAGAGAGGAGGTTGAAGGTGGGAGAGTTTGTAGAGGTGAAGGTGACGAGGGCGTATGACTATGATATTGAGGGGGAGATAGTGGCGTAAAGGAATTTACACACGAATAAGCAATATGCGCAGCGCACAGCTGACCCGCAAAACCGCGCAATACGGGGGCCATAGGTCACCCGCATTGCGCGATTTTGCGATTTGGGGGTGCTCGCTTCGCGGGCAGAGTTGTTGGCGGTAAACACGAACGCGGTTTTGCAGGCAGAAGGTGATCGCTTCGCAGGCGAAGTGCACAGATTGCAAGTTGTAAACTACCACTTCGTTGTATTTTACCCCATCTCTCTAATAACTAATTTTATTCTCCAAAACATCTTACAGGAAGCAATGGCGCATATCGTGCAGGCACAAACTACCTCTTGTGCCTGCCTTTTTAATCCAATTCTAATTGGTTATAAGCAAACCAAATACTGTTAGTAAAAAAATATAATAAAAGCATATGCCAATCATATGAAATTTATATTTCATAATGTATTTTTGAGACGGTTTAATGATTTTTCGTTATTAGTAGCAACAAAATTACCGTGCCCCTGGCCGGTACAACGAAAGATGTTAAGGTTTTGATTCGTGTACTCCGGAGCCATTAACAGGGTAAGATAGCGATCTTCACAGGGCGCTTTCTATCCTGTTAATCCGGAACGATCCCCACAGCCATAAAAAATTTACTGATTTTATCCCATTTACTTCATTTATTCGTGCAAACCATTACCGTTCAGGTTTGTATAATACATTTGCAGCCACGGCATAACAACGAGGCTTATAAATGTGAATTATGTTTAAAGATGCAACTACTCACGACATCGATCAGGCCATGACCAGCGCATGGCAGGCTTTTCACCAGTACAGGAAATGCAGTTTACAACAACGCGCCCATTTTATGCGCACCATAGCGGCCCACCTGGAAGCGGCCGGTGATGAGCTTATTCAAACGGCCATGCGCGAAACCAATCTGCCCGATGCACGTTTGCGTAACGAAAGGGCCCGCACTATATTCCAGCTTACCAGCTATGCCGATGCCTGCGAAAGAGGCGACTGGCTGGAGGCGCGTATCGATACGGCCATTCCCAACCGCAATCCGCCCAAACCCGATATACGCAAAACGCTTATACCCCTGGGGCCGGTAGTAGTATTTGGCGCCAGCAATTTTCCCTTTGCCTATTCCACCGCCGGTGGCGATACGGCCTGCGCCTTTGCAGCAGGCTGCCCGGTGATAGTAAAAGCACACCCGGCCCATGCCGAAACATCGGAAAAAGTAGCACAGGCAATATTAAAAGCTGCTGCGGAATGTAACATGCCCCCAGGCATATTTGCACATATACATGGCGCTTCGCAGGAAGTGGGCAAGGCACTGGTAACACATCCTTATACAAAAGCAGTTGGTTTTACGGGATCGTACATGGGTGGTAAAGCCCTGTTCGACTGGGCCAACCAACGCAAGGAACCCATACCGGTATTTTCTGAAATGGGCAGCATCAACCCGGTATTCCTGTTTCCCGGAAAGCTGACTGAAAGCGCGGCGGAAACGGCTGCATTGTATGCGGATTCCATTACATTGGGGGTTGGACAATTCTGCACCAATCCGGGGTTGATCATTGGCATAGAGGGTGAGGATCTGCAAACATTCATCACAACATTGGGCAATACAATAAAAAAGATAAGTCCGGGCACTATGTTGCACCCGGGTATCAGTAAAAACTATAAAGAAAACCGCGAAAAAGCATTGGCGCAACCCGATGTGACCGTGGTGGCGATATCGGATATGCAGCCCGGCGATAATCAGGGTGTGCCAACCATTGCATCGGCAACGGGCGAGGCCTTTTTAAACAACCCGGTTTTGCACCAGGAAGTGTTCGGACCGTATAGCATAGTGATCCGTTGTAAAGACCTGCAGGAAATGCTGGAAGTTACCCGGCACCTGGAAGGCCAGCTTACTGCAACCCTTATGGCCACTGAAGAGGATATCAGGAACAATGATGAGCTGGTAGAAGCCATCAAAAACATTTGTGGCCGTTTTATTGTAAACGGAGTTCCCACAGGTGTGGAAGTTTGTTTGAGTCAGCATCATGGCGGACCTTTCCCGGCCACCACCGATCTACGTTTTACATCGGTAGGGGCCGATGGCATCAAACGTTTTGCACGTCCCATCGCTTACCAGAACTGGCCCGATAGTCTGCTGCCCGATGAATTGAAAAATGCCAATCCCCTGGGCATCTGGCGTACGGTAAACGATCAGCTTACAAAAGATAAAGTGCCGCTTACAGCTTAACCATACTGTTCATGAAAAAAACATTTTTATGCATCGATGCACATACCTGTGGCAACCCCGTGCGGTTGGTGGCAGGTGGCGGTCCCGTATTAACCGGAGCGAATATGAGCGAAAAACGCCAGCATTTTTTGAGGGAATACGATTGGATACGTAAGGGACTGATGTTTGAACCACGCGGGCACGATATGATGAGCGGCAGCATTCTGTACCCGCCTCACGATGCGCAGAACGATGTAGCGGTTTTGTTTATCGAAACCAGCGGCTGTTTACCCATGTGCGGTCACGGCACCATTGGCACTATTACCATTGCCATTGAGGAAGGTTTGATAACGCCCAAAGTGCCGGGAAAGGTACGTATGGAAACACCGGCCGGCCTGGTAATGATCAATTATAAACAGGAAGGAAAAAAAGTAAAAAGCGTACAGCTCACCAATGTGCCGGCTTTCCTGGCGGCGGAAGGATTGAAGGTCACCTGTCCCAACCTGGGTGACCTGACCATCGATGTAGCATACGGCGGCAACTTTTACGCCATTGTAGATGTGCAGCCCAATTTCAAAGGACTGGAACACTATTCGGCCGATCAGTTGATTACCTGGGCACGTGTATTACGCAAACAAATAAACGAAAAATACAGTTTTGTGCATCCGCAGGATGCCACCATCAACGGGTGCTCGCATATTTTATGGACCGGTGCAGTGCTGGATAAAAATGCCACCGCCCGCAATGCCGTTTTTTATGGCGATAAAGCCATAGACCGTTCGCCTTGTGGTACAGGCACCTCTGCCCGCATGGCGCAGTGGTATGCCAAAGGAAAGTTGAAAAAGGGCGATGCTTTTATTCACGAAAGCATCATTGGTTCGCAGTTTACCGGCCGCATAGAGGAGGAGCTGCCCAATGCATTTGGTGATGGAAGAACGGCCATTCGCCCGAGTATTGAAGGGTGGGCAAGAGTTTATGGATACAATACCATTACCATCGATCCCGAGGACGATCCCTACGCTTACGGATTCCAGGTGATATAGTATAAACAACACACATGAGCAAACAGGTTACCATTATTGGCGGCGGCATCATTGGCCTTTGCTGCGCCTGGTACTTACAAAAAAACCGGCATGAAGTGCGTGTCATTGATAAAGGCGATATTACCGACGGCACCTCTTTTGGCAATGCCGGTTATGTTTCTCCCAGCCATTTCACGCCCCTGGCAACGCCGGGTATAGTAGCACAGGGGCTGCGCTGGATGCTGAGTTCTACCAGTCCTTTTTACATCAAACCACGTTTTAGCTGGGAACTGGTGCGCTGGCTGTTTAGCTTCTGGAAACAGGCTAATGCACAAACGGTAGCCAAACATATTCCGCCTTTGAACAATTTACTGCACCTGAGCCGCGAATTAACTACCGGTATCAAAAACGAACTGGGCAACCCTTTTGGCATGGAAGAAAAAGGCTGCCTGATGATGTACCGAACGCCCTCGGTTGAAAAACATGAAATAGAGCTGGCTGAACAGGCGGCGCAATTAAATATAGCAACACGTATTTTAAATGCACAACAGGTGCAGAACCTGGAACCCGATGTAACCGTTGATGTAAAGGGCGCCGTTTTATATCCCATCGATTGCCACCTGCATCCCGGCGATTTAATGAGAACCCTGAAGACGCATTTGGAAAAAGCGGGGGTACACATGCAATTACATACTACCGTAATCGGTTTTGAAAAACAAAACAACCGGGTAACAGCCGTACTCTCCGATAAGGGAAAATTTGAATGTGGCGAACTGGTGCTGGCCAGCGGCTCCTGGTTACCGGTGCTGGCCAGGAAACTGGGCGTGAACATATTATTGCAGGCGGGCAAAGGATACAGTATGACCTATGAAAACGTTCCGCGCAACATAAAGTACCCCGCCATACTGGTAGATAAAAGAACCGCCATGACACCCCTGGGCAATGACCTGCGTATGGGCGGCACCATGGAAATAAGCGGACTGGATTCTCCCATATTGATAAAACGCGCCCAGGCTATTTTTAAAGCCGCCAAATTGTATTATCCCGATCTGCCGGTGGCGTTTTTACCCAAAGAAAAAATATGGAGCGGATTGCGGCCGCTTACACCCGATGGATTGCCTTATATAGGCCGCCACAACAGGTACAACAATCTCATCATAGCAGGAGGTCATGCCATGCTGGGTGTTTCCTTAGCCGCCGGCACGGGTAAACTGGTGGAGGAAATGGTGAGTGGCAAAAAGACCACTATTGAGACGGAGGCTTTTGATCCCGGGAGGTTTTAAATCGCCTGTAAAAAAATTAGTGAAATCGGTATAACTTTGATTCGCTTATCTTTAACAACCTTTAATTATACCGATCATGAAGAAAACCGCATGGGCATTTTCGCTGTTGATCTCATCTGCTGTATTTGCGCAGGAACGTCAGCTTATTCAAAAATGGGAAACCGATACCTTGCTCAAAGTCCCCGAATCGGTTTTGTACGACGCCAACGCTAAAATACTGTATGTATCCAATATCGATGGCCAGCCCTGGGAAAAAGACGGCAAGGGTTCCATTGGAAAAGTGGGTTTGGATGGTAAGATTATTGCAGCAGAATGGGTAAGTGGTTTGCAGGCGCCCAAGGGTATGGGTTTGTACAAAGGTAAATTGTATGTGGCCGATGTAGACAGGGTAGTGGTGATAGATGTAAAAAAAGGCGCCATCGATAAAACCATCGAAGTACAGGACGCCGAGGCTTTGAACGATCTTTCCATCAATGATAAAGGCATTGTGTATGTAACCGATTCAAAAGCCAAAAAGCTGTTGCGCATTGAAAAAGGCCAGCCTTCGGTGTTGCTTGACAATCTCAATGGCCCCAATGGCGTATTGGCACAGGGCAACGACCTGTATATTCTGGATGCAGGCGGCCTGTACAAAGTGGGTAAAGACAAATCGCTCACCAAACTGGCTGATGGCATGGAGGGCGGTACCGATGGCGTGGAGCAGGTGGCACCCAATGAATTTATTGTTTCCTGCTGGGGTGGCATGATGTACTATGTAAATGCCGATGGAACGACCCATAACCTGCTTGATACCCGTGAGCAAAAAATGAATACTGCCGATATTGGTTACGATGCCAAAAACCGCATAGTATACGTACCCACCTTCTGGAAAAATAAGATAGTGGCCTATGAACTAAAGTAAGAATGGAACGTTAAAATTGACGGCCGATTCACACGATCGTGGCGCGGTTAGTAATTTTAGGCTCCATTTTCCTGATTATGGATTGTAATTCTACCAATTTATCATACGAACAGACCGGTTATTTCTCTAAGATCATTCTTGATTATATCAACCAGTCGAACCAGTTGGCTCCATTTTACCAGCATGCTGCTACTATGGAAGGTATACGCGCAGCCATTCAATCAAGGCAATATGCCCAACCCAACCGTGAGCTATTGGTAAAAGAATTACAAAAACAATACGAGGGTATACCCACTACTGCAGCTGTTCAAAAAAACATTGCGCTATTATCAGAGCCCAATACATTTACCATCACCACCGCGCACCAGCCGGCCATCTTTACCGGTCACCTGTATTTTGTTTATAAAATACTGCATGTGATCAAAATTGCTCACGCATTGAAAAAAGAAATGCCAGAATACCAATTTGTACCGGTATTCTGGATGGGCAGCGAAGATGCCGACCTGGATGAACTGGGTCATATTTACCTGGGTGGTGAAAAGCTGGTTTGGCACACGCAACAAAGTGGTGCTGTGGGGCGCATGAAAACCACAGGACTCGATCAACTCATTCACAGGATAGAAGGGGAATTATCGGTGCAGCCTTATGGCGCCAAATTGATTCAATTGCTGCGGGACTGCTACCTGCAAAGTCCCGATGTTCAAACCGCCACCTTTAAGCTCATCGATGCATTATTTGCTCAATACGGACTGGTGGTGATCATACCCGACAATGCGCACCTGAAAAGGGTGATGCATGCTGTTTTTGAAGACGACCTGCTGCACCAGGAAACCGCCAAACAGGTACAAAAAACCATCGACGCATTAGAAAAGCACTATAAAGTTCAGGCACATCCCAGGCCGGTAAATTTATTCTATTTGAAGAATGAAGTGCGTGAACTGATAGAGCCAGCGGATGGCCATTATCATGTACGCAATACAAAAATTCAATTCAGCAAAGAAGAAATACTGGCCGAACTGCAGGCACATCCTGAAAGGTTCAGTCCGAATGTAATATTGCGCGGGCTGTACCAGGAAATGGTGTTGCCCAATATCGCCTTTATTGGCGGTGGCGGCGAAACAGCCTACTGGCTGGAGCTGAAGGGTCTGTTTGATCATTACAAAGTGCCCTTCCCTGTGCTGGTATTGCGCAATTCGTTTCTGGTGGTGGAAAAGAAATGGCAGGAAAAGATCCAAAAGATGGGCCTGGACACAAAGGACTTTTTCCAAACCGAACAGCAATTGCTCACCCGCCTCGTAAGCCGGCAAAAAAACGGCGAGCTAAAGCTGAAACAGGAACTGGATGCTACCATTCAATTATATACTCTGCTTAAAAACAAGGCTGCGGCGGTTGACCAATCGCTGATGCAGCATGTAGAGGCCCTGCAGGCCCGCACCATCAAGCCGCTGCAGGAGCTGGAAAAGAAGCTGTTGCGTGCCGAAAAGCGGAAATACGAGTCGGAACAGCGGCAAATTCAGGCCATACGGTCGGCTTTATTTCCCCAGGGCGGTTTGCAGGAACGCATCGATAATTTTATGCCCTGGTATGCGCAGTGGGGCCCGGATTTTATACAAAATATTTATAATCACTCTCTTACATTTAGGCCAGCCTTTACGATAATGGAATGTTGAATGTTCTCTTTTTTCCTCATTCCGTAAACGGTTTTCCCAATTCGGCAATGCCCGGCATTCCCATGTAGGTATCTTTGCGCCCGCAAGCCATTCTAACCCAACCTTCTCCTCCCAAATACCTGAATTATAAGTAGTATGAATAAATCTATAGCACTGGCAATTGGATGTTTATTGATGGTTTTTACCGGTTTTGCCCAAAAACATAACGGCGTTATCAGAGGGAAGGTCACTACCTCGGATGGTAAACCCGCCGAATCGGTTTCGGTATTGCTCAAAGGTCAAAAGCAGGGCACGGTCACCGACGACCAGGGCCGTTTTGAAATACATCGCCTGACGCCCGGACAGTATACCGTAGTGATTTCCTATACAGGAACCGAAGAGCAGGAAAAAACCGTTGAAGTAAACAACGACAATCAACCCGAAGAAATTTATTTCCAATTAAAGGCCACCAGCAATGAATTGCAGGAGGTAATTGTGGTGAGCGGCCGCAGCAGATTCGCCAAAAAGGAATCGGAATATGTAGCCCGGCTTCCTTTGAAAAATATCGAAAACCCACAGGTATACAATGTAGTGGGCAGGGAATTGCTGCAGGAGCAAATGATCGTGAGCTTCGACGATGCCCTGAAAAATGCACCCGGCGTAGACAAACTCTGGACTTCTACCGGCCGTGCCGGAGATGGTGCCGGTTATTTCTCCATGCGCGGTTTCAGCGTACAACCCACCATGATCAACGGCATTGCCGGTTTAACCAATGGTGGGCTGGATCCCGCTAATATTGAGCGAATTGAAGCCATCAAGGGCCCCTCCGGCACTTTATTTGGCAGCAGCCTCATTTCTTTTGGTGGTTTGATCAATATCGTTACTAAAAAACCTTATGATAGCCTGGGCGGCGAGATCAGCTATACAGCAGGCAGCTATGGCCTGAGCCGTATTCAAGCCGATATCAATACCCCGCTGGATAGGGCCGGCAAAGCGCTGTTGCGGGTAAATGGCGCCTATCATTACGAAGGGAGTTGGCAGGATGCAGGTTTCAGGAAATCTATTTTCCTGGCGCCCAGTTTATCGTACAAAGCCAGCGACCGCCTGAACTTCCTGGTTAATGCCGAGTTCTTCAGTTCAGAAGGCACCAACCCCCTGATGGTGTTTTTGAACCGTACACGCGAACTGGTGGCCAAAGCACCCGAAGAACTGGGTATGAACTGGAAACGTTCTTTCACCAGCAACGATATTACTATTAAAAACCCCACTACGAATATTTATGCGCAGGCCAATTACCGCATCAACAGTCAATGGGTTTCTCAAACTAATGTAAGCCGCAGTATTCGTAAAACAGACGGTTTGTATTCCTATGTGATGTTCAACAATCCTTTTGGCGCCGATTCTATCCTGAACAGGTATATCAGCGATCAGAATGGCGTGGGTACCACTACCGGCATACAACAGAATTTCATAGGCGATTTCTTTATAGGCAATATGCGCAACAGGGTAGTGGCCGGATTGGATTTTATGAGCATTGAACAACAAAATAACAGCTCGGCCTATATTACCTACGACACCGTGAGCGCACAATGGGAAGCCCATCCGAATTATGGTAAAATCAACCGTGAAAATGTAGAAGCCAAACTGGGACAAAATACATCTCCCACCAAATCGGGTTCGTTGAGTAATACCTACAGCGCCTATGTGTCGGATGTTTTGAATATCACTCCCCGGCTGGCGGCTATGTTAAGTGTGCGTATCGATCGTTTCAACAATCATGGTTCATACAACTATTCTACCGGTACAGAACCGTTGAAAAATTCAAAATATACGCAAACCTCGGTATCGCCTAAAATGGGTTTGAGCTACCAGGTGATCCCTGAGCAGTTGTCGGTATTTGGTAACTATATGAATGGCTTCCAGAACGTGGCGCCGGTTACACAACCGCTGCCTGAATATTCCGGCACCTTCAAGCCGCAACAGGCTAACCAGATAGAGGGTGGTGTAAAGCTGGATGTGTTCAACCGCAAACTGAGTGTTTCTGCCAGTGTGTATGAAATAAAGGTTACAGATATCACCCGCAGCGAAGTGGTAAACAAGGAAGGGGTGGAATATAATATCACTGTACAAAACGGCAGCCAGCGCAGCCGCGGTGTTGAAGTAGACCTGGTGGCGCATCCACTGCCCGGATTGAACATCGTTGCCGGTTATGTTTATAACGACAGCCGTTATCTGTTAACCACCGAAGCCCTCACCGGCAGACGGCCCAATACAGCCGGCGCTTATAACCAGGCCAATGCATGGGTGAGCTACAGTGTAATAAGCGGAAAAATGAAAGGACTGGGAATTGGCATTGGCGGCAATTATTCAGGGGATAACTTCACTACCAACCAGCAACCAACCGGCATTCATACCATACCGGCCTATACAGTATTGAACGGAACTATTTTCTACAATACCCACAGCTACCGCATAGGTGTGAAAGTGGATAATATCACCGATGAATTGTACTGGAAAGGGTGGAGCACACTGGAGCCGCAAATGCCCAGGAGGGTATCGGCCAGTATAGCGTTCAGGTTCTAGGGACTAATCTTTCAAACGAACGGTAAATACCGCATTTACACCGGCATTATTGTCAGCCAGCAGTTGCAATTTCAACCGCTGGCTTTTTTCTGTGCGTATGCCAACAGACTGAATATTGTAACCGGTGAACGACTTGTCGGTTTCGCTCAAATGAAACATGGCATTCACCTTCATTTTTTTGCGCACCACTTTACGCGAAGCATTTTCAATGACCGCCAGGTAACTGTCGCCGGCCGCCTTGTTCTCACCGTCATGGCCGTTTTCGGAAAGCAGGGTGGCTACCAGCCAGTCGTTTTTATAAGAATAGGTAAGACCCGATAAACCCACTACTTCCTTAGGGGTTTCGGGCAGGTCGAAGCTGATGGTGGTGATCTGGGCCACATCCTGGTGTTTCCAGAAATCCACATCGGTTACGATGATGTGATTTTCCGGCGCCCTTTTATGATCGCGGTTGCACAATACCAGTTTGCCCAGCACTACGGCAGCCGATTCAATATTGATAATGCCAACCTGTGCTTTCAGGCGGTTGTAAAATTCGGTGATGTCAAATTCTTCCTTGGTGAGATTATCGAGGTTAACCAGAATGGCTTTGTGTTTGTTGTCGTTGGCATCGAAACCAAGCACCAGCAAGCGCGGGATACTGTTGATGTCTACAATGGTAGTAGCTTCAAAATCTGATTTGTATTTGGGAACTGTTGCTTCTCCGTTCTGCAGTAGTTTGTTGGTACTTTCAACCTGCCATTTTTTATTCATTATCACCATATCGCTGGCATCGTCGTCAACCAGGTACACATGATCATTATAGAATTCCAGGTTTGAGCCTGCAGGTATATCCGGCAAATCTTTGTAATCTAACAATTTCAATTTCATACCAGCGCGCAAATTACAGTGATGATTGATATCGTCCTAATCAAATTTATTGTGCCAGCCCTGTTTTTTAAGGTTATCGATTTTTTGCAAAACTTCCTGCTCCAGCTTTTGTTTGTACGCGGCTACCTGGTTTCCAATGGTTTCATCGAAGCTGCCAATGATGGATGCGGCCAGAATGCCCGCATTTTTGGCTGCATTGAGCGCCACGGTGGCCACAGGTATGCCATTGGGCATTTGTAAAATAGACAGCACCGAATCCCATCCGTCTATTGAATTAGACGATTTAATGGGCACGCCTATTACCGGCAGGGGGGTTAACGAGGCTACCATACCGGGTAAATGGGCGGCGCCGCCGGCGCCGGCAATGATCACCTTGAGGCCTCTTTCCCGGGCTGTAGTGGCGTATTTCACCATACGCAGGGGCGTGCGGTGCGCCGATACAACCGTAAGTTCAAATGATATGCCTAATTCCTTACAAATGTCTGCGGCAGCCTGCATAATGGGTAAGTCGCTATCGCTGCCCATAATAATTCCAACTGTGGGATTCATATAATGCACCGGTTTGAGCAACAAAGAAAGGGAAAATTACCGCACCAATTCGCCTTTTAATCTCAACATCTCCGTTTCGGCCAGTTTGGTATTGTAACGGGCCGCAATCAGGCGGTCGTAGGCATCGGCCAGGCTTTTCTGGGCTTCCCGCAGTTCCAGGTTGGTGGAAACACCTTGTTTGAACCTTTCCAGGGCAATGGCCACATTTTCATTGGCCAGCACAATATTGTCTTCTTCCAGGTCAAGCAATCGCTTATGCAGTTCGTAATCCTTAAATGCATTGCTCAGGGTTACATCAACCAGCGAGCGCCGGTTTTCGTAGGTCAGCTGCATATACTGTACATCCAGCTCCGCCTGTTTGATGAGGCGGCGGGTATTAAAGCCATTGAAGATGGGCACGGTTAAACCAAGTCCATAGTTCCAACCCTTGTTCTGGTTGAACAGCGGGGTAAAATTGTTGATCACCAGTTTATTTTCCGTACGCGAAAAATTATAAGCTGTATTGAACTGCAGCGTAGGCCATAACTCGGCTTTGCGTTCTTTTACTACCAGCCCGGCGATATCGATGTTTTTTTTGGCCACCAGCAGGGAAGGGCTGGTATTTTCAATATTATTCACCAGACTGCCGTATTGCAGATTGGTATTGATGGGAATGCTGTCGGTTACGTCGTAATTGGCATGCACATCAAAACCAATAAGCCGGTTCAGCTGTTCGCGTAACTGCACCACCATGGTTTGCTGGGAAAGGCGCAGGGCTATATTGGCGTTGAGGTCAACCTTGGCCTGCAGCAATTCGGGTTTACTGCCCAGCCCAACGGACAGTTTTTTATCGGCCAGCGCCACGCGTTCTTCATCGATGGAGATCTGCAGTTCAATGGCCTTCAATTGTTGTTTGCGCCGTACAATATTATAATAGTTCTTTATCACTTCTGCCACCGAATTCATTACCTGCTCTTTTACCGTCAGGCTGCCCAGGCGTTCAAATTCCATCAGCTTTTCGCGGGTAGCAAACATTTTCAAACCGTCGAAAAGGGTCCAGCTTAATACCACCTGCGCATTAATATTATTGCTTTTGATACCGCTGGTATCGCGTTTGGTGCCATTGGAAAGCTCCTGTTTTTGGGCATTAGTATTCCAGGTGCGGGTGGCGTTCCCATTTACCCGTGGTAAAAAAGCCGCATATGCATAGGAACGATCCAGGGAATAGGAACTGGAGTCGTTGCGTGATAACTGAATATCGAAGTTGTTCTTCAGGGCGGCGGCAATAGCATCTTCCAGGGTAAGCATCTGTTGCGCATTTGCCAGCGTGGCGGCCACTACACATACAAATAATAATAACGGATACTTCATATACGGAGCAAAATAGGTTATTGAAGGTTGATTATGCATGGTGGTAAGCTGGTTCTTCAGGCTGACTTTCCATGATCTCCAATTCGCTTTTTCTCTTTTTGCGCGACAAAAACGAATATATAGCGGGTACCACGTACAAGGTAAATACCAGCGAGAACATGATACCACCCACGATCACGATACCCAATGGAATACGGCTGGTAGCCGCAGCGCCCAGCGAGAGGGCAATGGGTAAGGCGCCGAGCGCCATGGCCAGGCTGGTCATTAATATGGGACGCAAACGCGCACTGGCTGCCTCAATCACCGCCTGTCGTTTACTTAAACCTGCCAATTGTTTCTGGTTGGCAAATTCCACAATCAATATACCGTTCTTTGTTACCAAACCAATCAACATGATCATACCAATCTGTGAAAAGATATTGATGGTTTGATCAAATATCCATAACGACAACAGTGCACCTGCAAAGGCCAGCGGCAAGGTGATCATAATTACAAAAGGATCGATAAAACTTTCAAACTGAGCGGCCAGTACCAGGAATATTAAACCTACAGCCAATACAAATGCAAAGGTGGTATTGCCTGAACTTTCTGCAAAATCGCGCGAGTTTCCTGCCAGCGATGTAGCAAAGGTGTCATCGAGCATATTGTCGGCAATTTCCTGCATGGCCTTAATGCCTTCACCCAATGTATAGCCCGGCGCCAGACCGGCTGATATGGTAGCGGATTTATACCGGTTGAAATGATACAGGGTAGGAGGCGTGGTTTCTTCCTGCATATTTACCAGATTGTCGAGCGAAATAATCTCGTCACGATTATTCCGTACATAAATGTTTTTCAGGTCGGTGGGATCGTCGCGGTCGTTGCGTGCCACCTGACCTATTACCGCATACTGTTTGCCTTCTTTATAGAAATAACCTAACTGTAAATTACTAAGGGCCAGTTGCAGAGTTTGCGACACATCGGCCACACTTACACCCAACTGGGCAGCCTTGATGCGATCAATCTCCAATCGCACCTCTGGTTTATTGAATTTCAGGTCAACATCCACATTCTGGAACACCGGGTTCTTATTAGCTTCTTCCAGGAATTTAGGCAGTACCTCCTTTATTTTATCAAAATTATTATTCTGGATTACGAACTGTACCGGCATACCGGAACGGCGACTCACCTGGATGGTTTGTTCCTGGATGGCAAAGGCTTTTCCCATGCTGAATTTTCCCATGTTACGGTTCACCATATCTACAATATCCTGCTGCGAACGCTCCCGCTCGCGCGGGTCGGTAAGGGTTACGCGAACAAAGCCGGAATTGGTAGCGCCTGCACCGCTAAAACCGGGAGCAGTAACAGTTAAAATTGTTTTTGCTTCAGGTACAGAATCCATTATGAACTGTGACAGCTCATCCACATACTGGTCCATATAATCAAAGGAAGTACCTTCGGGCGCTGTAAGTGTTAAACGGAACTGGCTGCGGTCTTCCATGGGAGCCAGTTCTTCTTTCAGGCTGCCGCCTATAAAATAGATAACGGCAAAACAGCCCAAAACGATCAGGATGGCAATCCAGCGCACGCGCATAAAGCCTGTCAACGATTTTAAATAACCGCGCTCCATCCATTGAAAAAATGGCTCTGTTTTACGATAAAACCAGCCATGTTTGTGCACATTTCGGGTAAGCTTTACGTTCAGTACCGGCGTGAGCGTTAAGGATACCAGGGCAGAGATCAGTACAGCACCGGCCACCACAATACCAAACTCGCGGAAGAGGCGGCCTACAAAACCCTGTAAAAATATGATGGGTAAAAATATGATGGCCAACGTAATTGACGTAGCGATTACCGCAAAATAAATTTCTTTGGAACCTTCTTTGGCGGCTTTGTATTTGTTCATGCCCGCTTCCATCTTTTTAAAGATGTTTTCGGTTACCACAATACCATCGTCTACCACCAGGCCGGTGGCCAGCACAATGCCCAGCAACGACAATACATTGATGGTAAAATCGCTGAGGTACATGATAAAGAAGGCGCCGATCAGCGAAACGGGGATATCGATCAAAGGTCGCAGGGCAATCAGCCAGCTGCGGAAGAAAAGATAAATGATCAGTACCACGAGTATCAGGGCCACCAGCAGGGTTTCTTCCACCTCGGTAATCGATTTTTTGATAAATCGGGTCTGGTCCATGGCAATACCCAGCTTAATATCGCTGGGCATTTCTTTCTGTAATTGCTCAAAACGTCGGTAAAATTCATTACTGATGGCTACATAATTGGAACCCGGTTGCGGTACTATGGCCATCCCGATCATGGGAATGCGGCTTTCTTTCAGAACTGTTTCTTCATTCTCTGGTCCCAGCACGGCTTCTGCCACATCTCTTAACCGGATATCGCTGCCATTAACGTTTTTTATAATAACATTATTGAAATCTTCTTCGGTGGTGAGGCGTCCGAAAGTACGTATGGCCAGTTCGGTTTTCGACCCATAAATCTTGCCCGAGGGCAATTCCACGTTCTCCCGTCTCAGGGCAGTCTGCACATCACCAGGTGTCAATCCATAAGCGCTCAGTCTGGCCGGATCGAACCATATACGCATGGCATATCGCTTTTCGCCCCATATTTGTATACCGCTCACACCCGGTATAGTTTGCAGGCGTTCTACCAGTACGTTATTTACATATTCAGTAATCTCCAACTGGTTACGCAAATTACTCTGTACCGTCATGGAAATGATGGCATCGGCGCTGGCATCGGCCTTTCTTACCACCGGCGGGGCGGGCAGGTCATCGGGCAGGGAGCGTTGGGCCTGGGATACCTTGTCACGTACATCATTAGCCGCCGCTTCAAGGTCAACACTCAGGTCGAACTCTACGTTGATACTGCTGACACCCTGGCTGCTGGTGGACGTGATATTACGTACACCAGCAATGCCGTTGATGGCTTTTTCGAGCGGCTCGGTAATCTGCGATTCTACGATATCGGCGTTGGCGCCGGGGTACTGGGTACGTACACTCACATTGGGGGGATCGATGGCCGGGTAATCCCGAACACCCAGGAAGGTAAAACCAATGATACCGAACAACACTATCATGATGTTCAGTACAATGGCCAACACCGGTCTCCGCAAACTCAACTCAGAAATGTTCATGGAAGCTCCTATTGAACTTTAATTAATTTAATTTGGCTTTCGGGACGAACTGCCAGCAAGGCTGTGGTTAGTACGGTATCTCCTTCATTAAGGCCATCCAGTATTTGTACAAACGAAGAATCCCGAATACCGGTTGTTACTACCACAAATTCGGCTTTACCATCTTTATAAACAATTACCTGTTTATTACGTGCCTGGGGTATTACAGACTGTGAAGGTACAACCAATGACTCATTGAACTTTCCAAATTGTAACAATACCTTGGCAAATGCGCCGGGTACCAGCAATTTGTGATTTCCCTGCACGGTGGCGCGCACCCTCAGGCTCCGGGTATTTGACTCAATAAGCGATTCGGTGGCATGAATCTTTGCCTGCAGAAGTTGATCAGATGTCCCCACTGTAAAATTTACCGGGCGGCCGCGTACCATGTGCTTGCTGTATTTTTCAGGCACCGTAAATTCCAGCTTCAACTCGTTTACCTGGCTAATGGAAGTAATAGGCGTGGTGGGGGTTATATAGGCACCACTACTGATGCTTTTTAAACCAATCCGTCCGTCATAGGGAGCCCTGATTTCTGTTTTACTGATGCTTACCTTAGTAAGTTCAATATCAGCCTTGAGGTTGCTGACCTGTAATTCGCTCAGGTCGTACTCCTGCTGGCTGATACCGCTGATCTTTAACAATTCCTTTTGCCGTTCGGCCGTTTTCTCGGCTATCTGCAATTGTACCTGCAGCTTTTGCAATTGTGCCTGCAAGTCTTCATCGAAGAGTTTAACCAGCAGGGTACCTTTCTGCACAAAACTGCCCTCGGGAATATTTAACCAAACCACGCGGCCCGATATTTCGGAACGGATCTCGGTTTCTTCATAGGGCAATAGGGTACCGGGTACTTCCAGGCTTTCGCTCAATGCCCGGGATTTCACAATAAATCCTTCAGCCAGAATAGGGCGGTTACCGCCACGCCCCGCAGTACGGTTATTGGCAGGGGCACTCTTATTTTCGTTGCAGGAAATAATAATGGAATTTAACACCAATATGGAAACAATCCAGCCTTTACCTGTCATCTGTATGCTTTAAATAATTTTATACAACCAATTTAATGTTTTAATACGGCTGTCATGAAAAAGGATGACGAACGGGAAATTAACTAATAATTTTTAATACGTTTTTAATGCGATTCGCTTTATAGGTCAAATCCGTTCTATCCTTACTGACGATAGTTACATGCCCCATCTTGCGGCCTGGTTTTGTTTGTTTTTTACCGTACAGGTGAACAAACACATTGTCCATCTGCAAAACTTCTTCCAGCCCTTCGTACCTGGCTTCTCCGTTAAAACCGTCGGCGCCTATTAAATTCACGATGGCGGCTGGCAAAATGTGCTCGGTATTGCCCAGCGGATAACCGAGTATCACACGCCACAACATATCGAACTGGGAGCTGTAATTCGCTTCTATAGTATGATGGCCACTGTTATGAACGCGGGGGGCAGTTTCATTTACGTATACTTCGCCTGTTTTGTCTACAAATAGCTCCACGGCAAATATACCGGGGCTTTTTAAACCTTTGATAACAGCCAGGGAAATGGCCTCTATTTTCCATACTATTTTTTCAGTGAGCTGTGCGGGACTGATCTGGTAGTCGAGCAGGTTCAGCCGGGGATCGAAGACCATGTCTACAGGCGGGTACAGGGCGGTTTCACCTTTGTCGTTTACGGCAATGATCTGGGCTATTTCGCGGTGTACCGGTATCATTTTTTCCAGTACCGAGGGCGCATCAAAACCCTTGTCGATGTCGTCCCTGGTTTTTAACAATTGTACGCCGCGTCCGTCATAACCACCCATGCCTATTTTATGTACTGCAGGAAGAAAGGAAGCATGGTTCTTCAGATGGGCCAGGTTTTGTGTAATGATGAATTCAGCGGTGGGTATCTGGTGCTGTTTATAGAATTCCTTTTGAAGTATCTTGTTTTTGATGGTGCTGAGGGCTGATGGCCGGGGATAAATTTTTACGCCTTCCTGCTCCAGCTTGTCCAGCGCCTCTTCATTCACCGATTCAATTTCAATGGTCAGGGCGTCGAGCAATTTGCCAAAACGATACACGTCATCAAAATTGCGGATATCTCCCTTTACAAAATGATGGCATAAATGGGCTGCCGGGCATTGGTCATCGTTTTCCATTACCCATGTTTCTACCGGGTAATTGGCTGCCGCCTGTAATAACATGCGGCCTAATTGTCCACCACCAAGGATGCCCACTTTTTTCATGTGTTGTTTTTGGTTGAGGGCGCAAAGATAAGAGTTATCAGGAAGTAGGAAGTAAGATGCAGGAAGTAAGAATCCTGAGGCCCGATTCCGGAATAGTATTTTCCTACTTCCTGCTTCATTCTTTACCTTTGTTCCATGCAACCCGATTACCCGCATAAAGTGTTTAACGACAAACGCATAGGTTACTGCCTGTTGATGGAGGCACTGGCCATGCACAGCCGTTGCTAGTTCCTCCCCCCCCGATACCTCTTCTTACGTTATTTTTTGAGCCATTAAAATCTGTGTTATGTCAAATACTGCAACAACGAAGGCGCCTGCCTTGCCACAAACCGATTTTCTTCCGCTGGAAGGAACCGATTATGTAGAATTTTATGTGGGCAATGCCAAACAAGCCGCCCATTTTTACAAGACCGCTTTTGGTTTTCAATCGCTGGCCTATGCAGGCCCCGAAACCGGCGTGAAAGACCGCGCCAGTTATGCCATTCGGCAGAACAAGCTCACCTTCGTGCTCACAACGCCGCTGCGCGCCAACAATCCCATAGCCGATCATATTTACAAACATGGTGATGGGGTAAAGGTTCTGGCCCTGCGGGTGGACGATGCCACCCGGGCCTGGGCCGAGACCACCAAAAGGGGTGGCAAAAGCTATATGGAGCCCACCCGTCTGCAGGACGAATGGGGCGAAGTGGTCATGAGCGGTATTCATACCTATGGCGATACCGTTCATGTATTTGTAGAACGTAAAAATTACACCGGGGCTTTTTTACCCGGCTATGTGGAATGGAAAACTATGTACAATCCGCCGCCCACCGGCCTGTTGTACGTGGATCATTGCGTGGGAAATGTAGGCTGGAACCAGATGAACAAATGGGTGCAATTTTACCAGGATGTAATGGGCTTCAGGAACATCCTCAGCTTCGACGATAGAGATATTTCTACCGAATATTCCGCCCTCATGAGCAAGGTGATGAGCAATGGGAATGGTTATGTGAAATTCCCCATTAACGAGCCGGCCGAGGGCAAGAAAAAATCGCAGGTAGAAGAATACCTGGATTTTTATGATGGGGAGGGCTGCCAGCATGTGGCGCTGGCCACCAATAATATCGTGGAGACCGTGACCGCGCTGCGCAACCGGGGTGTAGAGTTCTTAAAGGTGCCGGGTAGCTATTATGACGAGTTGCAGGACAGGGTAGGGAAGATTGACGAGGATATAGCACCCCTGCGGGAGCTGGGGATATTGGTGGACAGGGATGATGAGGGGTATCTTTTGCAGATTTTTACCAGACCTGTGGAAGACAGGCCAACCTTATTTTTTGAAATTATTCAGCGCAAGGGCGCCAGGAGTTTTGGGAAGGGGAATTTTAAAGCCTTGTTCGAAGCTATTGAGCGTGAACAGGCTGCGCGGGGTAATTTGTAATGTTGTGTTGGTTAGCGGGTGATTTTCCCTGCCAGACAGGCGGCATGAGGCTAGACCGGCTCCGCAGGGCTGCCCCGCCGACAAGCGGAGCTGGACTACATCTGCCCCGCAGGGGCGCCACCCGCCTCCCGCAAAATGCCCCCGACCTCCGGTCGGGGGCATTTTGCGGTTTAGCCGGCAGCGCCGGTGCGCCGCTTCTTTTTTGGCAGGGAGAAGGTGATGCGGGGCAGCAGGGCTCCTAACCGGGTCGTAGAAATACCGGGACTTCTACGTCCCTTCGCCTTTTTCCACAGTGTTAATAAGTCTGCCTGATTTTTGGACTGTAGTTTGTGCTAATTTTAACCATCAGAACGGATTTATTCAAAATATTAATAACGTAATCACGTTTTAATCCCATCACCTAATTCATGAGACACCCGGCTTTGTTAGTATTGACATCCATCATCCTGATGGCCACAACGGCATCTGCTCAAACAGCAGCGGCCAATTTTAATTTCATCGATTACCAGCGGTCGTTCCCCCGCATCAGCGAAGCCTTGAAACGCAAAGAAGATACCCTGATGAAGCAATTTCAGGAAAAGGGATTGATCTGGCCCGCCAAATACATCTACATCCGCTCGTTCAAATATGACAGCCAGCTGGAGATATGGGTAAAACAGGAACTGCACGAACCCTTTAAATTATTTAAGACCTATAAGGTTTGTGCACTGGCCGGCACTCTGGGCCCCAAACGCATGCAGGGCGATTACCAGGTGCCCGAAGGGTTTTATTACATCAACGAGTTCAACCCCAAAAGCATGTACCATCTTTCGCTGGGTTTGAACTATCCCAATTCATCAGACCGGATACTGAGCGACTCCCTGATGCCCGGCGACGATATCTATATCCATGGCAGTTGTGTAACCACCGGCTGTATTCCCGTAAACGACCAGCAAATAGAGGAGATATACATCATGGCCGCCCATGCCAAAAACCAAGGGCAGGACTTTATTCCCGTGCATATTTTCCCCATCCGCTTCAATAACCCGCGCAGTAATAATTACCTGGCGCGTTATGTAAGGGATTTTCCCGAATACAACCCGTTGGCAGCAGAGCTAAGGCATGCCTACCAATATTTTGAGAAAACACGCAAGCTGCCGGTGATCATGATCTCGAAAAAAGGGGATTATGTGGTGGATGGCGTGATACCCAAGGATCCACCGCCTGCCAAAAAAAGAGAGCCGCGCAAAGTAGTAAAGAATTATAAAGAAGAAGATATAGCCAAGGTAGTGGAAAGACTACCCGTTTATCCCGGCGGAAATGAAAAGTTCCAGGAATTTATCGATAAGTTGAGCAAGGACATGTCGCCCTACCTGGAAGACGGTCAGACAAAAACCTATGTAATGGTGGAGTTTGTGGTAGATTCTACCGGGAAAGTGATCTATGCCAATGTGATCAAGGGCGGTAATGCAGAAATCAACGACCGCATTATTGATGCCTTTGAGAACATGCCGGCATGGAAACCCGCTGTTAAACATGAGCAAACCGTTTCGGTGAAATTGAAACAAACCATTTTTATCGAAAAACCAGTAAGCCTGTTATCGCAATCGCAGCCGTAAAAACTGATATGAATTCAAAATAGAAAGCCATCCCAACAATGTGTCGGGATGGCTTTTTTATAGAAAGATCTTGATTACATTAAATGATATCCATAGCCTTCACAAAGAAGGTGCAAACAAAAGGCAGAATCATGGTCAGGTATTCCCAATGCGAGGCAATGGCAAAGATAAAAGCAGCCGTAGAAATCAGGAATAATACCCAGTACAACATTTTAGAAGACGAACTCATATCTAAAAATTTTTTGCAAAAATAAGGTGCAGACCGGCATGCACAAAATTTTTAACTATCTTCATTTTCACCGGACATCGGGTGTTGCAATCCAATATGGAAGTACCCTCACTTCGCCATTTAACATGGAACATTCGATAGCCAGGTACACACTCGCGGCCTGGCCTGCAAGTTGCTTGCTCATTGCATGGTAGCGCAAACCCTGTTGATTGGTTAGGAATTTTTGACAGGGCTAAAAAAACAGCATTTATGATCATTCACTTTTACATACGTTTTTATACCAGGCCGGGACAATCCCTGGCTGTTACGGGCAATATCGATGACCTGGGCAATAATACCATTGAAAAGGCAGTGCCTTTGAGCTGGCAGAACAAGGATTTCTGGAGCGGTTCCATACAGATAGACAATGCGCCTGCATCGAACATCAAATACAGTTATATCTTTCATAATACCGATGGCACCAGTACCATGGAATGGGACGATAATAAAGTGATAGAGTTACGGCCCGGTGTGGAGGAATATTTTGTGATTGATAGCTGGAACCATGCCGGTGAATTCGAGAATGCTTTTTATACCGATCCCTTCCAACAAATTTTATTAAAGGAAAACGAAACCATTACCAAACCCAAAGCCGTTAAACTGTATACTCATGTATTCAAGGTAAAATCGCCTTTGCTGAAAAAGAATGAGGTGGTGTGCCTGATGGGCAGTTCGAAAGAAACGGCAAATTGGGACGTACAAAAGCCCATACTCATGCATCGCGAAGGCAACTGGTGGATAGCCAGGCTGAACCTGCCGCGCGAAACCTTTCCCATTCAATACAAATACGGGGTGTACAATATAAAAACAAAAACCTTTGTGCGCTACGAAGATGGCGCCAATCGCGTGTTGCTGGGCGATGGTGTTTCCAAATGCCTGACTATTGTACACGATGGTTTTACCTGGCTGCCCAACAATACCTGGAAGAGCGCCGGCGTGGCCATTCCTGTGTTCAGTTTGCGCAGCAAAAACTCGTTTGGTGTGGGAGAGTTCACCGATCTGAAACTACTGGTTGACTGGGCGGCTAAAACCGGTTTAAAGCTTATACAGGTGTTGCCGGTAAACGATACCACCGCCACCCATAGCTGGACGGATTCTTATCCCTATGCCGCCATATCTGCATTTGCCCTGCATCCTTTGTATTTGAATATCGAAAAAGTGGCCGGTAAGGAATATGCCCATCTCATTAAACCCCTGAAGAAAAAACAAAAACAACTCAATGAACTGCCGGAGGTGGATTATGAAGCTGTGATGAAGATCAAACTGGCCACCATCAAAGAGTTATATATGGTGATGAAAGAGAGTTTGCAGCAGGATGCCGGCTACCAGACTTTTTTTGAAGCCAATAAACACTGGTTGGTGCCTTATGCCGTGTTCAGCTACCTGCGCGATTTTTACGGCACCTCCGATTTCAATAAATGGAAACAGCACAGCGAATACAATGCAGAAGCCATAGCCAGATTTGTTTCACCCAAAGCCAAACATTACGACCGCATAGGTATTCATTATTTTACCCAATACCATTTGCATAAACAATTGCAGGAAGCCGCCGAATACGCGCACAAGCATGGTATCATATTGAAAGGCGATATTCCCATTGGCGTATACCGCTATGGCTGTGATACCTGGCAGGAGCCCGGTTTATATCATTACGATATGCAGGCCGGCGCCCCGCCCGATGATTTTGCCATACACGGGCAGAACTGGGGTTTTCCTACCTATAACTGGGAGCGCATGGCCGCCGATGGTTACGAGTGGTGGCATAAGCGCTTTATACAAATGAGCAATTATTTCGATGCCTTCCGCATCGATCATATACTGGGCTTTTTCCGCATTTGGAGTGTGCCCCTGCATGCCGTGGAAGGCATCATGGGTCATTTTGTGCCGGCTATTACCGTGAAGATTGAAGAATTTGAGCAACGGGGCATCTGGTTCAATTATGCCAGGTATTGCCAGCCTTATATCACCGATGCCGTGTTGTGGGAATTGTTTGGCCCCAACAGTGAAAAATTCAAACCATTTTTAATCGAAGAAGGTAATCAGTATTCACTAAAACCCGAGTTCAGCACCCAGCGCCTGGTAGAACTGCATTTCGATAAACTGGAAATGAGTGAAGAAAACCTGCATTTGCGCCAGGGTTTGTACGACCTGATATCGAATATCATTTTAATTGAGCAGGAAGGATCGCAGGGCAGGGAATTCCATTTCAGGTTTGGCATTGAAAATACGCCTTCGTTCCGCCACCTGGATGGTTATATACAACAGCAGTTGAAAGACCTGTATATCGATTATTTCTTCCGCCGCCAGGATGCATTCTGGATGCAGCAGGGCATGCAAAAACTACCCGCCCTGAAGCGCTCCACCAATATGTTCATTTGTGGCGAAGACCTGGGCATGGTACCCGATTGTGTGCCCGTGGTAATGAAACAACTGGGTATTGCCAGCCTGGAAATACAACGCATGCCCAAGAACCTGCACCAGGAATTTTTTCATCCCAATGAGGCGCCTTATCTCTCGGTGGTAACACCTTCCACCCACGATATGAGCACCATTCGCGGATGGTGGGAAGAAGACCGCAACAAAACGCAACGTTTTTACAATCATATCCTCGGGCAATGGGGCGAAGCGCCACCCACCTGCGAAGCCTGGATCAACAAGGCCATTGTATTGCAGCATTTGCATTCACCGGCTATGTGGGCCATCTTCCAGCTACAGGACCTGTTGGGCATGAGTGAAACGCTGCGCCGCGAAAACCCGCATGAAGAACGCATTAATGTACCCGCCATTCCCAAACACTACTGGCGTTACCGTATGCACATTACGCTGGAGCAGCTGCTGAAAGAAAAAGAATTCAACCATGAACTGAAAGAGCAGTTGATTGCATCGGGCAGGGTAACCATGAAGGAAGAGGTAAAGAAAAAGAAGGCATTGTCCCGGGAAAAGATTTCGTGATTATCTTTGATGATCATGAAACTTGCGTACAGGTCTATCAATTTACCGTTCAGGTATCCGTTCACCATTTCCAAGGGATCCAAAACGCATCAGCCCTCACTGGTAGTGCGGCTGGAGCATATGGGCTTTGCCGGTTATGGCGAAGCGCCTGCCATTAGTTATTACAATATACCGGTAGAGAAAATGATCCAAGACCTGGAGCGCAAAAAGATGATGGTGGAAAAATTTGCGTTCACCGAGCCCGAGCGCTACTGGCATTACCTGCATCATTTGTTTCCGCAAAATAATTTCCTGGTATGCGCGCTGGATATAGCCGCCTGGGATATGTATGGCCAGCTAAGGCAACAGCCTTTGTATAAATTATGGGGCCTGGATATGAGCCAGGCGCCGGCAACAGATTATACCATTGGTATAGATACCATTGAAAAGATGGTGGAGAAGATGCAGGAAAAGCCCTGGCCCGTTTACAAGATCAAATTGGGCACCGACCGGGATATACAGATCGTTACCGCCTTACGCAAACATACCGACGCCGTTTTACGGGTAGATGCCAATGCCGCCTGGACGGCCGACCAAGCCCTGCAAATAATTCCCGCCCTGAAAGACCTGGGCGTGGAACTGGTGGAGCAACCATTGGCCAAAGGCAACTGGGAAGGCATGAAGAAATTATTCAAAGCGTCGCCACTGCCTTTGATTGCCGATGAAAGTTGTGTTACCGAAGTAGATGTACAAAAATGCCAGGGTCATTTTCATGGCATCAATATCAAGCTCACCAAATGCAGTGGCATTACACCGGCACGGCGAATGATCACGCACGCCAGGGCGCTTGATATGAAAGTAATGATAGGCTGTATGAATGAAAGCACCATTGGTTCGGCAGCCATTGCGCATTTGACGCCTTTACTGGATTATGTGGATATGGATGGGCCTTTGTTACTGGCAGAGGATACTGCCAGCGGACTGGATTATGAACAAGGTATGGTAAAAATGTCGGACAAGCCTGGACTGGGTATAACGGTCTTCAACCCTTTTTAAGTAATTCCGTTGCACCGATATTACCCAAAACGATTTCAACAAACAAACCCTGCCACAAAGCAAGGCCTGCCAACAGGAAATCACATCATTCAGCCTGTATTGAAAAAATCAATTTCCTGTTATTTGCCGACTATGAATACGATAAACAGTATATAAATTAAATTGTACGCTACTAAACGAGATGGTTGCTTTAGAGAGACAGAAGAAATTTCCCTCATCTAAACCGAAATTAAGGATTTGCATGAATTATCCCAAAATAATTACATACTGTACTAAGCCTGTTCAAACAACTGCATCAATTCCAGCGATTGCAGTTCTGTTTCGGCGGCATCCAGCATCTGGTACAGTTCGTGTAGTTCGCGTGAACTGAGCAAGATGCGGATACCATCGCAGGGAAAGGGAATAACTACAGATTTATGTTCGGGACGGTAATCGGCAGGCAGTTCATCCTTCATTTGTTGTACATAACGGCAAAACCCGCTATAATCTTCACGATGCCAGGTAAGCAACATATTTCCATAGGCAACCTGTACAGAATTACATCCACGGCAATGAATTACATATCCTGTTTCATCGTTATGAAATAAGGTTTGGTAAGAACACATAAATTAATTACAATTTTGAAAGTAAAACTAACCGGCGCCAGGCGCTATCACTTTCAAAAAAAGAAAAACCGTTTACGCAAAAGGGAATAAACGATTTTGACGGTCTATGGTTTGAAGGGGCTTATTTCTTTACAAACGACCCGGCTATTTGCTGCACGCCATCGGTCCATACCAGCCAGTATACGCCGGCAGCCAATTGCTGTACATCAATAGACTGCTGAACGGTTCCGGCAGCTACCTGTTGTTGTATAAGTACAATACCCTGCATATTGCGCACCTGAAATATACCGGCCCCTACGCCTGCGGGTTGCCTTACCTGCAGGGTACTTGTGGACGGGTTGGGAAATACGGTTAATGCTTTACTTACGGCGGCATTTATGATGGTGATGATCTGGCTGTAGGAATAATGGCCGTTCACATCTACCTGCTTCAAACGGTACCAGCTTTTACCGCCGGCCGGTTTGTGATGGATATATGTGTACACATGGGGTGCAGCAGCCGCTGCAGGAACGCTGTCGATAGCGGTAAAATGGCTGCCATCGGTGCTGGCTTCTATAATAAACCTGCCATTGCTGACCTCAGATACCGTTTGCCAGATCAACTCAACCTGTTGCTGCACCACCTTGCCACGAAACCAGTCATACTGTACGGGCAGTACATTGGCATTCAGGTTCACGGCATTTTCATTATAAGCCACAAAAGCCACATCGCTGTTGCCATTCAAACGAATTTTAAAATAAGCGATCCTGCTTATGTTGAGCATATTCACACCAAAAAGCTGAAAATCGGCCGTCCATAAACGTATGGGCCGGTCGGTATTGGTAAAACTTGAAGTCAGGTTCATGTTATTGGTGTTCTCGTAAAAATCGGCTGTCCAGTTACCCACCACCTGTAAATTGTTTAACACAATATCTACCTTCTTACCCACGCGATTGCCAAATATATCGGTGAACTCATAACTGTCTACTGAACTACCGGATGGATCGGCAATCTGGGTGATTACCAGGTCGGGGATGCCATCGTTTATGGAATTCTTGTCAAAATCGGTTACAGGGAAAAAAAGATCACCCACAGGCAGGTTGGCTACACAGGTACCCAGATCAAGCCCTTTCAATCCATCGGTGAGGTATTTCACCATATTATTTTCCGGACGGGGATTGCCGGGACCATTGTGTACACCGTCGTACATTTCACCCAGGCCTATCTTGGTATTACTGGTTGGAACGCCGGTAATCTGCGCAACCGGTAAGGCCCTGTACCTGCCCGGTGTAAATGACTGGCTATGGCTGGTAAGCACGGCATCGTTGGCGCCGGTTGAATAACGTATACCATTATATGTAAATGCCAGCAGGTTATGGCTGTTGTTGGGTTTTATGCTGTTGATATTGCCTGCACCGCTTTTCCAGTATCCGTTGAAATCGGTAATGATCTCCGAAATACTTTGCGCATGCAATGCAGTGGTACAAAAAGCCAGCATAAACAGCAGAGCAGCACGAACTGCATTCGTTTTCGTTAAGGGTAGATTAGGGTACATAATCTGGATTTACAGTATTCCGGCACAGTGTATCCAATCAGCATGCCTGTTTCTACAAAGTTGAAAAACAGAATCTTGATTGGCATACCCAACCAGACACTTTCCCAATTCAGGAAAATAAATTCCAGTTACGGGATTTCCTTGTTAATAACAAAAAGCCCTGCGATTTATTGTATCGAACAGGGCTTTTTAAAACAGTAGCACATGTAATCACTAAGCCGTTGCTGCAGCCGTATGGTTGTCAGCCACTTTAAACTTGCCCGGTGTAGGTCCGAAAGAACGCACCAGCCTGTTCCACGAGTTGATCTGGATAATAGCCAGTGTAAGATTGGCGATCTCTTCTTTGGTAAAATATTTGTTCAGCTCATCATGGATATTATGACTGTTCACCTCGGCGGGCATATGGGTCAGGTGCTCGGCAAATGCCAGAACGGCCTGTTCTTTCGCGGTATAATACGGCGTTTCTCGCCATACTCCCACCGAAATTAATTTGATGGGATCAATACCTTCGTGCATGGCCTCTTTGTAATGCATATCGAGGCAATACGCACAACTATTGATTTGTGACACACGGAACTGGATGAGCTTTTTTAATTTGGGATCCACATGGCTGTCTACATAATCCTGTCCAATTTTAAGAGCATTGTAAACGCCCTGCGCGTCTTTAAAAGTGATTCTTTCCATACTTAAAATGTTTTATCTGCAGTGAAGACAAATGAGGAAAGAAAAACGTGACACCTATTGCAGGTGGCTCAATTTATCGGGGTTACGAATAAAATAGGTGCGATTTATTTTTTCGTTTTGTAATTCAAACACCTGACAATTTACCAACTTGCCATCCATATAATAAAACAGGGCAGGGTGGTGGTTTACCGTGCCGGGCTCAATATGCGCAGCATAGTAAAATTTCCGGTAAATGCCCGAGAGGAATGCCAATACTTTTTCTTTGCCTGCCACGGGGTACAATGCCGCCGCCACCTTGCCGCCTCCGTCAGATACCAGTACAATATCATCGTTCAGCATTTGCTCCAGCTTTTTGGTATCACCGCTGTGTATGATATCAATATACTTTGCCATATATCCTTCCGGGGCCTTTGTTACTTCATGCACCGTACCTGTCTTAAGTTCTTTACGGGCGCGGCTTAAAATTTTACGTGAATTTTCCACGGATATGTCCAGCACTTTGGCAATTTCCTCATGATCGTAATCGAAGGCTTCCTTGAGGATAAATACCGCCCGTTGTTTGGGGTCCAGCTTTTCCAGCAATACCATCAGGGAATAGGAGAGAATATCTTTCTGATGCAGTTCGTGATCGGCTTTTTCCGTAGCCACCGGCTCGGGCAGCCATTCGCCCCGGTAGGTGGCCAGCAGCTTTTTCTGCCGGTTTTTGGCGTTGATGGCCCGGTTAATGACCGAACGGGTGAGGTAGGCTTTCTCGTTATCAATACTGCCCTCGGGACGGTTCATTTTTTCGAGCAAAACGTCCTGTACCACGTCTTTCGCATCCTCGTAGGAACCTATTATATTGTAAGCGTATGCCGTAAGTGACTGTTGAAGGGAATCCATGAAGTTCTAACAATAATGGGCCCGTAAAGTTACATGTAATGCCGCCAAAATCAGTTACTTTTGCAGGCCATTTACAATACAAGGAACTGAATGAAGAATATTCGCAATTTTTGCATTATAGCACATATCGACCATGGTAAAAGTACCCTGGCAGACAGGCTGTTACAAACAACCAACACCATCAGTGAGCGTGAAATGATGGACCAGGTGCTGGACGATATGGACCTGGAGAGGGAGAAGGGCATTACCATTAAAAGCCACGCCATTCAGATCAATTACCGGCATACCGATGGGCAGGATTATGTCCTGAACCTGATTGACACCCCCGGCCATGTGGATTTCAGCTACGAGGTGAGCCGTGCCCTGGCCGCCTGCGAAGGCGCCCTGCTGCTGGTAGACGCCACCCAGGGTATACAGGCGCAAACCATTTCGAACCTGTACCTGGCCATCGAAAACGACCTGGAGATCATTCCCGTGATCAACAAGGTAGATATGGATGGCGCCATGATAGAGGAGGTGAAAGACCAGATCATTGACCTGATTGGCTGCAAACCTGAAGAGATTCTGCTGGCCAGCGGCCGTACCGGACTGGGTGTGGAAGATATTCTGAAAGCCATCGTAGAACGCATTCCGGCTCCGGAAGGCGACCCCAACAAACCGCTGCAGGCGCTGATCTTCGACAGCGTATTCAATTCCTTCCGGGGCATTATTGTATACTACCGGATACTGAACGGCACCCTGAAAAAGGGCGACAAAGTAAAATTTGTATCCACAGATATTGAATATGAAGCCGATGAGGTAGGTATTTTGAAATTATCTTTAACCCCCAGGCAGGAGGTGAAAACCGGCGATGTGGGCTATATCATCACCGGTATTAAAAATGCCAAGGAAGTAAAAGTGGGCGATACCATCACCCTGGCCGATAATCCCAACCCGGAAATGATACAGGGTTTTGAGGAGGTTAAGCCCATGGTATTTGCCGGTATTTTCCCGGTGAATACCGATGAATTCGAGGAGTTGCGGGAATGTATGGACAAGCTGCAGCTGAACGATGCCTCCTTGTCGTACGAGCTGGAGACCTCCCAGGCGCTGGGTTTTGGTTTCCGTTGCGGCTTTTTAGGCATGCTGCATATGGAGATCATTCAGGAAAGGCTGGAGCGCGAGTTCAACCAAACCGTTATTACCACCGTTCCCAACGTTAGTTTTATAGCCTATACCACCCGCGGCGAAAAGGTGACCGTGAACAACCCGGCCGAAATGCCCGATCCCACCCAGCTTGACCGGATAGAGGAACCCTTTATCAAGGCCCAGATCATTACCAAACCCGAATACATCGGCAATATCATGACGCTGTGCCTGGGTAAAAGAGGCATACTCATCAACCAGAGTTATTTAACCACCACCCGGGTAGAGCTGATCTTTGAGATGCCGCTTACCGAAATTGTATTCGACTTTTACGATAAACTGAAAAGCCAGACGAGGGGATATGCCTCATTCGATTACCACCCAATTGGTTACCGCGAGAGTGATATTGTGAAAATGGACATATTGCTGAACGGCGATAAGGTGGATGCATTGAGCGCCCTTATTCACCGCAGCCGTGCACAGGATTTTGGACGCAAGCTGTGCGAAAAGCTGAAAGAATTGTTACCCCGCCAGCAATTCCAGATTGCCATCCAGGCGGCTATTGGCGCCAAAGTAATTGCCCGTGAAAATATCAGCGCCATGCGTAAGGATGTTACCGCCAAGTGTTATGGTGGTGATATCAGCCGTAAGCGCAAACTGTTGGAGAAACAGAAAGAAGGGAAGAAGCGTATGCGACAGATAGGGAATGTAGAGGTGCCGCAGGAGGCGTTTTTGGCGGTATTGAAGCTGGATGATTAGGTTTTTTCTGTAGGAAAGGGAAATTTGATGATGATGTATTGTTGAAATAAACAAGCATCATGAAGGAAATTAGTTTACAGAAATATAACTTAATCACAGTTCTCCAAATAAGATTTAATATTGTTTACTCAATATGAAACACACCCTGCTATTCGTATCCCTTATACTTTCATCCTTATTCCTTTCCGCACAGGACGCCACCAAGTCCATCAACCTGCTCCCTGAAAAATCACCCCTCAGCCTGTCCCATATTCACATCACCGCCGTGCTCGATACCTGTGCCGATACCTCCAAAATAGCCATCCTGCAAACCGGGCTCACCGGTAAAAAATCTACTATCCTGCAACTACAACCCAACCTGCGCACGGCCATTCACCAATTCATTAAAACGAACTATACACAAAACACCTCCACCACACCCATCCAGCTCCACATCACCCGCCTGGAAATAACCCATCACCGCACGGGTTTTAAAAGTCGCGCCCACTTGTCGTTTGGCCTTGCCTTTTATACCCAGGGCAGAAAAATAACCGATTATAACGGCGATGCCTCCTTCGACGGCACAGGCGATCCCACCCAAACTATTGAAGAACTCATCCGCCAAACTCTCAACAGCAGCCTCTGCAAATTCGATACCTGGTGGGCCACCAATAAAGCCCGGTTTCTGGCTTCTGCCGGTGCGCCTCTGTCTATAACGGTGCAAGCGGCCATGGCGCAAACCACTACCGACAGCGATATGATTGCCTACAGCCAAAAACGGCCTTTGCAACTGGATGATTTTTCCGGCACAGTTGATCACAAGAGCAGTGGATCGGCAGTTACACACAGCGGTATACAACTACATGTGACCTCGCAAATAAAAGACGGACACCTGAAAGTGCACGTGAGCATCCTGCCTTATTTCGATAAAAACCGCTCCTGGTGCCGCAAAATCAACCGCAATGCCCGAACCCTGGCCCACGAACAAAGGCATTTCGATATCACCGCCATCAAAGCCTGCGAACTGTTGCAAACCATTCAAACATTCACATTCACCAGTAATTTTATGAAAGAGCTGGACCTGCTGCACCAAAAAAACGAAGATGAATGGGATACCCTGCAAAGGCAATACGATACTGAAACCAAACACGGACAAGCTACCAAAAGCCAGCAACTATGGGACAACCGCATACGGGGATGAATTAGCAAAAGCTTCGTGTTTTTAACCAGGAACCGCAAAGCGGAATAACGTATATTTAAGTAATAAAAGTAAATTCCATGCGTACGGCGCTTCAACAAGGCGAGCAGGTTTTACTCATCACCCATACCAGCTGGATAAAGCTGATTACTCCCGTATTGGTATTGCTTACAGGCCTCGTGGCCTCTTATTTTATCGGTTTCCTGGAATGGGGCTGGATTGTAGCACTGGCCGGCATCATTTATTTTGTGCTGGTATATTATACCTGGAAAGTAAATATATGGGCGGTGACCAATTTACGGGTGATAGACGAAGCGGGTTTGTTCAACCATTTTGCCAAAGAAAGCCCGCTTGAAAAAATCAACAATGTATCATACGACCAAAGCCTGTGGGGACGCGTCTTCAATTTCGGGCATGTTGTTATTCAAACTGCCGCCGAAGTGGGCGCCACCGAATACTATGATGTGCATGATCCCAAACGCCTGAAAGATACCATCACCCAGGCACAGGCCCATTTCAATGCTATACAACTGACCAACCAGGCGCAACATATGGCCAATGCATTGGGCGTTCAGCAGGCCGACATAAAATATACCACGCCTGCGCAAATACATATTGCTTCGGAACTGGAAAAGTTGTACCACCTGAAACAGCAAGGCATTCTTACAGAAGAGGAATACCAGCGTGCAAAAAGCAAATTGCTGAGTTAGTTATTTTTCTTTTTAGGCGGTGCAGTTTTTTTAGGCGCCGGGCTACCATTTTCCCGCTCCATATTCCTGCGCGATGCTTCTTCCAATGCCTTTTCATTGGCATTGCCTTCATTGTCAAGGATGGTTGATTCGGTGGGGAATTGCCCGTCGTTCAGTTTATAGGCGAAGTCCAGCCGCTCTACATGCACCCACTGACCATCCTGCCATTTAAAGGCTTCGAAATCGCCATCGGGTATATAGGTTTCCTTACGGCCGGGTTCATTGGTTTCTGAGATCAGGTGATCGAAAACAATGAGGTCTCTTTCGGGATCGTAGTTAAAAAAGGTTTTGGCTTCTTTTTTATACTCTATACAAAACCGCGATTGTACCGCTTTTTTGGTGGTATCGTTTTTAAACGAGATCAGCGGGCCACCAAAAACGGGTTCGCCATTATCGTCGAAATGCAATACCTCCATCCATTTTTTGTTGCTGCTGATGGCAAAATCATCAAATCCTAACAGGGTATAATAGGAACGGCCATTGTGTTCCTTTTTGATGATGCGATAATAAATGGCGCCAATCCAGTTATTGCGGGTGCGCACGGAATCTTCCGGATTGCTGGTAAACATCGAATAATCGAACAGGGGAAACAGTTTCAGCGAGCCATCGCGGGTATTCATTTGAATAGCGCCCTTCTGCAGGTATACATATTCGTCTTTTTTCAATTGCCAGGTAAATATGCGGAAAACGCTGTCGGGCGAATAGAGTTTGGATACATTCAATGAATCGAAGGGATAATAAAAGGAATTCTTTACTTTCAGGGCCCTTACCAGCGTACGGGTAAAATTGCTGTCGGAACGGAAGCGCTCACCCGGTTTTTCGTTGAACACCATATCCCAGGACAGCTTTTTCAGGGTATCTTCTTTTTGTTGCAGTAGCTTTTTATCGGCGGCATCCAGCTTCTGGCCAAACGCATGAGTTTGCACCAGCAAAGCAGCGGCAAAAAGGGCGCAACCAGCGAAATATGTAACGAAACGATGATTCATAATATAATGATAGGCCAAAAACTGTGCAAAATTACAAAGCATATGACCGATATACCCAATGGAACGTGAAAGAGATGGTAAAATTTTACCGCTTTTGTAAAGCTTTTGCAAAATCGGGCAGCCCGGTAAATACCAGGTCAATGGCAGGATGGGGAAACTCCTGTTGGGGATGGGTGGTGGTCACAAAAATGGTGTGAATGCCTGCATTGCGGCCAAATTCCATATCGCTCATGTTATTGCCCACAATCAGGGATTTTTTCAGGTCGATATCCGGGAAATCTTTTTGCGCCTCCAGTATCATCCCGGGATTGGGTTTGCGGCAGGGGTGTGCATTGTCGTCGGCAATACAGTAGTAAATCCTGTCGATGCGGCCTCCGGCTTTTTCCAGGTCACTCACCATATTCTTGTGTATATCCAGCAAATCGGCTTCGGTCATCAAACCGCGGCCCACACCACGCTGGTTGGTGGTGATGATCACATAACGAAAACAATCCGAGAAAACCTTTATAGCCTCCGGCACGCCTTCGTAAAAAATAAACTCGTGGTAATTATAAACGTAATCCTGATACTTCTCCTGGTTGATCACACCATCGCGGTCGAGAAAAAGGGTCCAGCTTTTGTCAATGTCACTCAGCCGCATCATGCTTTGAAATATTGCTCTTCTACCAATTGGCAAATGATATGTCCCAGCATAATGTGGCTCTCCTGAATGCGGGGCGTATCTTTCGAAGGCACATTCACCAGGTGATCGCTCAGTTCCTTTATTGTGCCACCGCTTTCACCGGTAAAGCCAACGGTAATAACCCCTTTTTCGCGGGCCACTTCAAAGGCTTTCACAATATTGGCCGAATTGCCGCTGGTGGATAAACCTACCAGCACGTCGCCTTTATTGCAGATGCCTTTTACCAGGCGCGCATACACCACATCATAACTGTAATCGTTGGCAACGGCGGTTAAATAGGAAGTATTACAATGTAAAGCCTCTGCGGGCAGGGCATCGCGGTCGGTATAAAAGCGGCCGGAGAATTCCGCGGCGAGGTGTTGTGCATCAGCGGCGCTGCCACCATTGCCGCAAAAATAGATGCGATTGCCATTATGCAAGGCGCGGGTTATGAGCGTGACCAGTTGATCGATGGTACCCAGCAATACAGGGTCCTTCAAGATCAACTCCTTGGTGCTGATGGAAGCTTTAATGATATCGGTGATCCTGGTCATGTATTCGATTCTTGTAATTCCTGTGCCAGTTCTTCAATACTGGCAGCCAGGTTATGCCATGAATATTTTTTCTTTTCGCTACGAAGATGCGGTATAAAATGCTGTTCTCCAAGTTCAAAATAACGGTTTACAGCCGCCGCCAGTGATGCGGGTTCAGGCTGGCAAACAAGCCCCGCCTGCTCATGCGGCACCAGCCCGGGAAGTCCGCCTACATTGGTAACGATCATAGGCTTTTCGAAATGATAGGCCAGGGGCGTTACCCCGCTTTGCGTGGCATTGCGATAAGGCTGTATCACCACATCGGCAGCACAGAGGTAGTATTTCAACTCACTGTCGGGTATAAAATCGGTTTTCAAAATCAGTCTGTTTTCTATATGCAGCCTTTTAATCTGTTCCCGGTAGGGTTTGGCATCTTCATAAAACTCACCGGCCACCATCAGTTTGATAGAAGGGTCTATCAGTTTCACCGCATCCAGCAATATATCCAGTCCCTTGTATTTGCGTATAATACCAAAGAACAACAAAATGCGTTCACGGGGCGGCAAACCGAGGTGATTACGTGCTTCCGTTTTTGAAACCCGTTCGCCAAAATGATCGTACAGGGGATGGGGCACCAGCCTGGCAGGCTTTACGGCATCAAAATGCCGCAGATCGTTCATCACTTTTTCACTCATAGTAATAAAGCCATCGCACTGACGTACAAAAAAATGGGTAAGCCGTTCATCGCCGGGTCTTTTTTCGTGCGGCACCACGTTGTGGGTAAGCGCAATGATGCGGGTGTGTTTATTCTTTCTTATCCTTTTTAATATGGTACCAAATGCAGGCGCCATAAAAGGCAGCCAGTAACATACCAGTATAATATCAGGCCTGATGCGCCGGAGGGCATTGCCTACCTGCCACCAATTGAACGGATGTATGGAATTGATGATGGAATAGATTTCTAAACCCTCCGGCCTTGGCTCATTGGAATATTGCGTGGTGCCGGGAAACAGAAAGGAAGGGTATTGCAACGAAAAAGAATAGATGCAACAGTCATGGCCTTCCTCCATAAACTGCCTGCACAGGCGCTGGTTGAAGTTGGCCAGTCCGCCACGTAGCGGATACCCTGGTCCTATGATAATGATTTTTTTTCCTGGCATAATTACCTAATCGATCCCCAGTTTCTTTTCAACCAGGTACGAGTTCCTGCCGGGCGAATTACGCGATATCAGTTCTCCCAGGAACCCGGCCATGAACAATTGTATGCCAATGATCATGGCGGTTAAAGAAATATAAAAACCCGGACGGTTGGTAAGTCCGGTTTCAGGATGAACAATCTTTGAAATGATCAGGGTAAGCACCATTATAAAACCCGCCATTAAAAACAGCGTGCCCCACAAACCAAAAAAGTGCATGGGTCTTTTGCCATATTTGCCTACAAATGTGATGGAAGCCAGGTCGAGAAAACCATTCACGAAACGCTCCCAGCCAAACTTGGTTTTACCATATTTGCGTTTGCGGTGCTCCACCACTTTTTCGCCAATCTTTTTAAAACCGGCCCATTTGGCCAGTACGGGAATATAGCGGTGCATTTCGCCGTACACTTCAATACTTTTTACCACCTTGCTTTTATAGGATTTCAATCCGCAGTTGAAATCGTGCAGGTGTATCTTCGACATGCGGCGTGTGGCCCAGTTAAAAAATTTGGAAGGAATATTTTTGGTGATTGTGTTATCGTAGCGTACTTTTTTCCAGCCGCTCACCATATCATAGCCCTCGTTCACGATCATTTTATAAAGGGCTGGTATTTCATCGGGACTATCCTGCATATCGGCATCCATGGTAATCACCACCTGGCCTTTAGCGGCTTTAAATCCTTCGTTTAGAGCGGCCGATTTGCCATAGTTCCGTTGAAAACGGATGCCTTTAATATGTGCATTGCCGGCACGCAGACTTTCGATGGTTTGCCAGGAATTGTCGTCACTACCATCATCTACCAGGATGATCTCGTATGAAAAGTTGTTTTCCGTTACCACGCGTTCGATCCAGGCGCACAATTCCGGCAGCGATTCTTCTTCATTCAACAATGGCACTACAATGGAAATATCCATAGTTATTGGTTAAAAGAATTTTCGAACGGCGGCCTTTTTCTTTTAATGATAGCCGATACAATTAAAGCTACTACAAACCAGCCAATGCAGCGGAAGGCAAAACCCAGGAACAGGTTGCCCATGCTGTAATTATTGCCGTTCAGCATTTGTTCGGTGGCCTTATCGATCTGGCTTTGCGGCATACCTAATTTTTCCATCATCAGTTCCGCCTTTTCTGCAGTTTCCTGCATCAGCGCCTGGCGAAAGGGAACATCGATATAATTAAACAGGATATAATCAAAAATGGTGCTCAGCAGGGCGCCCAGCACCAGTATTAAAAAAGTTGTTTTTAATGCTTCGCCAAAGTCAAGATAACCGCCCTGCAATTTTCTCAACTGCAAACCACCCAATACACACACCACAATAGGCGCTGCCAGCCCTATCCACGACAGCGAGCTCATAAAAGCTTTTACACCTCCGAGGTAAAGGCATACGGTGATCACAACAGATACACCTCCATTGATCAATCCGTAAAGGGGCGCTATATTTTTCTGCGATGTATTGTCGGACATAGCAAATAGAATTAATTGAGCAATATATTTTCTTTGTTGATGATCCCTTTCACCACACCCTGCAGGGTTTTACCGGTAAAGGCCGAATTCTTTGATTTGGATTGAAACACCGTTACCGTTGCCGATTTACCCGGTTCAAACACCGTGATTCTGGCAGGCGCATTTTTTTGAATAGCGGGGTGGGGCAAACCAAAGAGTTTGCGTGGGTTGATGCTCACCAGTTCCACCCAGCGGCTTTCCGTTAAGGAAGGCAGCGCGGTTTTGATGGCGGCATAGGCAGTTTCCAGTCCGGTCATGCCGTACTTGGCGTATTCAAATTCCAGCACTTTGCTGTCGTATTCATGGGGCAGGTGGTGCGAGGCAATACAATCAATAGTGCCATCGAGCACAGCCTGGCGCAACACCTCCACATCAGTTTTTGTGCGCAGGGGCGGATATACTTTCAGGTTGGTATCGTACTGCAACAGGTCCTCATCGGTAAAGAACAGGTGATAGGGTGTTACCGAGCAGCTTACCTGCAACCCTGCCTCTTTGGCGCGGCGAATATATTCCAGCGATTTGGGGGATGTAACCCCGGTAAAATGCAGTTTCGACTCGGCATAGCGGGCCAGTTTAATATCCCGGGCCACCAGCAGTTCCTCGGCCATCATGGGTTTGCCGGGAAGCCCCAACCGGGTGCTCACAATGCCTTCATGCATGAGGCCATTGGCGCCCACGCTTCTGTCGTCGGGAATTTGTATGATGGTGCCATCAAATGCTTTTACATATTGCAGGGCTTTCAGCAAAATGCCCGCCGATTGCACGGGGTTCAAACCATCACTAAAGGCCACCGCGCCGCTGGCGCGCATATCGTACATTTCGGCCAGGTCTTTTCCTTCGGTACCCCTTGAAACAGCGCCTATGGGATGAATGTTGACCGGCAGGTATTTCGATTTCTGGAAAATATATTCCGCCTGCGATTTGGTGTCGATCACCGGTTTGGTATTCGGTATCACAAAAACATCGGTATAACCGCCCGCTGCAGCCGCCCGGGCGCCTGTTTCCAGGGTTTCCTTGTACTCGTAACCGGGGTCGGCAAAATGCGCAAACACATCCACCCATCCGGGCGAAGCATGCAGACCTTCACCATTGATAACCGTATCGGCATCGGCTTTCAGCGAGGGTTGAATATCCCTGATTATACCCGATTCGATAAGGATATCCTGTATTGTTCCGTGTAAGGGAGATGATGGATCTGTAATCGTAACCTGTTGTAATAGGATCTTCATTCAAAAAAAGTTGAGCGAAGATACGGGTATTTGCGAAAACGGTAATAACCAGCACACTACAGGAGGTTTTTTTGTGCTGAACGCATATATTGCGCCATCGTAAAAATTTTGCCATGCGAAAAATTCTCCTGTTTTTCTCCCTGATTTTCCTTTCTGTTAGTGCTTTTCCGCAGTTATCAGTAAAAAACCTGCTTTGCGATAACCTCGTCAATCCCATTGGCATCGATAATAAACAGCCCCGTTTCAGCTGGCAATTGCAGTCTGCCAACCGCAATGTCATGCAAACTGCCTACGAACTGGTGATCACCACCAGCGACAAAAAAACGGTATACAGCAGCGGGAAGGTCAATTCCGGCCAGTCGGTTCATATTCCCTATGCCGGCAAGGCGCTGGAACCCGCTAAACGCTACCTGTGGCGGGTACGGGTATGGGATAATACCGGAAAACGCAGCAACTGGAGCGAAACGGCTTTCTGGGAAACCGGTTTACTGGAGCCCGCCAACTGGCAGGCCCGCTGGATAGAACCGGGTTATACCGAAGATTCAATAATGCGTACCAGCCCCCTGTTACGCACAGGTTTTACCGCCGCCAAAACGGTACGCAGCGCGCGCCTGTACATCACTGCGCATGGTATATATGAAGCCTTTATAAATGGCAAGCGGGTAGGTGAGGCTTGTCTTACACCTGGCTGGACCAGTTATAACAAACGCCTGCAATACCAGGCCTACGATGTTACCAGCCTGCTGCAAAAAGGCAGCAATGCGCTGGGTGTGCAATTGGGTAATGGCTGGTACCGCGGTTACCTGGCCTGGCGTAATACCCACAATGTTTATGGCAACACCCTGGGTGTTCTGGCGCAATTGCAGATCACCTATACCGATGGTACCACCCAAACGGTGATCAGCAACGAGCACTGGAAATCGTCAACCGGTGCCATACAATATTCCGAAATCTATCATGGAGAGATCAATGATGCCCGTAAGGACAAAACCGGCTGGACACAACCCGGCTACAACGATAGCGACTGGAGCGGCGTACGCCTAGCCGATCATCCCAAAAACCATATCATAGCAACCGTAAACGAACCCATCAAACGTCATGAAACCTTCAAGCCCATCAAAATATTCACAACCCCCAGGGGAGAACTGGTAGCCGATTTTGGTCAGAATCTCACCGGCTATGTGGAGCTGCGTGTACAGGGCAAAAGCGGTGATTCCGTGAAAATATATCATGCCGAAGTACTGGATGCCGCCGGTAATTTTTATACTGAGAATCTGCGTGTAGCCAGGCAGGAAAATATTTAGTATTATCAGGAAATGGAATGGAAACATTCCACCCGCATTTTACTTTCCAGGGTTTTCGTTATATTAAGGTAGAAGGTTTTCCCGGTGTACTGAAACCGGAAAACATTACCGCTGTAGCCCTGTATTCGAGTATGCCGGCAACCGGCCAATGGACATCTTCACATACATTACTAAACCAATTACAACATAATATTCAATGGGGGCAGAATAGTAATTTTCTGGATGTGCCCACCGATTGCCCCCAACGCGATGAACGACTGGGCTGGACAGGCGATGCACAGGTTTTTTCACGTACCGCTGCTTTCAATCGCAATGTGCACAGCTTTTTTGTAAAATGGTTGCAGGATGTAGCGGCCGACCAGGTACAGGACGGCCGCGTGCCGCATGTAGTGCCCAATGTACTGGGTGACCATTCAAGCGCCGCTACCGGCTGGGCCGATGCGGCTACCATCATTCCCTGGAATTTATACCTGGCCTATGGCGATACTGCCGTACTGGGCCGCCAATACGAAAGCATGAAGGCCTGGGTGAAGTATATGCAGGATAACAGTAAAAACGATTTATGGAATAAAGGTTTCCATTTTGGCGACTGGCTTTTTTACCGCCCATTCGACGACAACGATGGCCGCTCTGCCGTAACAGATAAATACATGATTGCACAATGTTTTTATGCCAACAGCGTGCAATTGATGATCAATACCGCCAAAGTGCTGGGCAAAACAGAAGATGCACAATACTATACCGGTTTATTACAAAAAGTAAAAGATGCCTTTGTAAAAGAATACCTGACCGCCAATGGCAGACTGGTATCGGGAACACAAACCGCTTATGTACTGGCCCTGAATTTTGATATGTTGCCCGAAAACCTGCGTGCGCAGGCAGCAGAAAGACTGGTGCAGAATATCAGGGATTACAATACACATCTCACTACCGGTTTTTTGGGAACGCCTTATTTGTGTCATGTATTGAGCCGTTTTGGGTATGCCGATGTGGCCTATCAATTATTGTTACAGGAATCTTATCCCAGTTGGTTGTATCCTGTAAAGAAAGGCGCCACCACCATTTGGGAAAGATGGAATGGAATACGCCCCGACGGCAGTTTTGAACCGGCATCCATGAATTCATTCAACCATTATGCTTACGGCGCCATTGGCGACTGGATGTACCGTGTAGTGGCTGGTATAGATACGTATGAAGATGCACCCGGATACAAACACATCAAAATACAACCCCATATAGGCGGCGGATTAACAGAAGTATCCGCTTCGCTGGAAACCTATTATGGCAAAGTGGCTTCTCACTGGAAGGTGGATGGCGGCAAACTATTGCTGGAAGTAACCATCCCGGCCAATACAAAAGCCACCGTATTCATACCAACTACCGGTGAAATAACAGAAAACAACAAACCGGTTACTGCTACGCGCGGGAACGGTTATGCCCAATTGGAGCTGGGCTCGGGTCACTATGTGTTCAGCGCACTGTATTCACCGGTCGCTGTTGTAAAAAAGCCCTGACATTTTCCACGGTAATATCCATGACCCGTTGCCGCGCCTCCCGACTGATCCAGGCATTGTGCGGCGTGATGATACAGTTTTTTGCAGTGAGCAGGGGATTATCGGGTGATGGTGGTTCGGCCGATAACACATCCAATGCCGCACCGGCTATGCGATGGCTGTTCAGCGCATCGGCCAGGTGCTGTTCATTGATCAATTGCCCGCGGGCTGTATTAATCAGACAGGCCGTAGGTTTCATCAACTGCAACAGGTCATTATTAACAAAACCTGCATTGTGCCTGGTGAGCGGGCAATGCAGCGAAATGTAATCGCTGGTTGTAAAAAGCTCCGGCAATTCCACATTCTTTTTCGATGGTGAATAATAAACCACCTTCATATCGAAAGCGGCCGCTATGCGTGCCGTTTGCTGCCCGATATTTCCCCAACCCACAATACCCATGATTTTGCCCGCCAGCTCGGTGATATTGGTTTTGCGGTAACACCAATCGGGCGCCTTCACCCATTCACCGGCCGCCACCGAAGCAACATGTACACCTACCTGGTTGGTAAGTTCCAGCAATAATGCCATGGTATGCTGCGCTACCGATGCGGTACCATAAGCAGGCACATTACACACTACAATGCCTTTGGCATGGGCAGCCTTTACATCAATTACATTATAACCTGTTGCCATAACGCCGATCATTTTGAGCAGCGGCAATGCATGGATGATTTCTTCATTAAATGCCACCTTGTTGGTCAATACAATAGAAGCATCGCGGCAGCGGCTCACCACTTCTTGTGCGGATGTGCGGTCATACACCGTCAGGGAACCCAAAGCTTCGATGCCTTCCCAACTCAGGTCGCCGGGATTCAAAGTATAGCCGTCGGTCACAACTATTTTCATACAGCCGTCAATATAAACCATTTATTTTTGTAAACCACCAACACAACTATCATGGCTGAATATGTAATATCGGTAGGGCAGATTGAAGAGTACCAGATGCTGAACGATAAACAGGCGCTGGACGCTATTTTCCGAAAAGCACAAAGCGCGGTCGTAGGCGGTGAAGTGGTTGCCCTGGTTCGCCAAACAGCCTCCGGCGATACATATCGGTTTGATGAAATTACTACTCTGGATGACCTGAACGCTTACAAAAAAACGGTATACAAATACATCAAGGAAGATTAACGCTTATATAACATCGGGCGCCGCCAACACCGGCCGCCGATCAACATTTTGCGCCTGCCGGGTGTTTGTATATAGCAGCCATCGAACTTATACTTCATGCCATTTGTAAAATGAATATTTTTGGCAACGAATAACTTTTTATGGAAATAGGCATCAGCACTTTCGTAGAACGCACCCCCGACCCGCAAACGGGCAATATCATCTCATCGCACCAGCGCATGCGCGACCTAATGGAAGAAGTGGAATTGATGGATCAGGTGGGTTTGGATGTATTTGCCGTAGGCGAGCACCACCGTCCCGATTTTATTGCTTCGGCGCCGGCCGTGATACTGGCCGCTGCCGCATCGCGCACCAAACGCATCAGGTTGTCCAGCGCGGTGACCGTATTAAGCTCCGACGATCCCGTGCGGGTATTCCAGGATTTTGCCACACTCGATCTTTTGTCTGACGGCAGGGCCGAGATCATGGCCGGCCGCGGCTCCTTTATAGAATCATTTCCTTTATTTGGCTACGATCTGAAAGATTATGACGAGCTTTTTGCCGAAAAGCTCGACCTGCTGGTAAAGCTCACCAAAAGCGAAAGAGTGAGCTGGAAGGGTAAGTTCCGTCCTTCCTTCGAAAACCTGGGCATATACCCCAGGCCGCTGCAGGCCGAATTGCCCATTTGGGTGGCCGTGGGCGGCACCCCGCAATCTGTTGTACGGGCGGCCCAATATGGTTTGCCATTGGCCATTGCCATCATTGGCGGAAGTCCCGATCATTTTGTGCCCCTGGCGCAATTGTACAGGGAAACTTATAAAAAAGCCGGGCACGATATGTCCAAAATGCAAATAAGTGTGCATGCACATGGTTATTTAGCCGATACATCGGACCAGGCGGCGCTGGAATTTTATCCCTCGTACCACCATGTGATGAGCAAGATTGGCCGTGAAAGAGGCTGGTCGCCTTTGACGCCGCAACAATACCAGGGTTTGCGTTCACCCCAAGGTGCCTTGCTGGTTGGCAGCACCGAAGAAGTGACCGAAAAGATCCTGTACCAGCAGGAAATATTGGGACTTACCCGTTTCCTGCTGCACATCAGCGTAGGCACCATGCCACACGCCCAGGTAATGCATGCCATAGAACTGCTGGGCACCAAAGTGGCGCCGGCCGTTAGAAAACACCTGGGTGTTCATTAAATCTAAATAGGAAGATAGTACATCATAACAACCAAATAGGGCATTGTAGTAAATGACCAATTACGGAATTTTAGTGCTCCGTAATTAACTTAGTTATTATGACACGACGATTGTTCTTCCTCACCGGCATTTGCAGTGCTGCTCTTCTATGCCATGTACAGGCCCAATACCCAAAAATCCCACGCGAACTGGAAGCGCAGGGCGATTCCATGATGAAAGTGGTAAAGGAATTATCTGATAAGGCCTGGGAAAAAGCTTTACCCATAGTTGAAAAATATGCACAAAACGGTAAACCCTATATTCCCTGGGCAGCCCAACCCGGCGATTTGCCGCAGGCGAATATCCCGGCTTTTCCCGGCGCTGAAGGAGGTGGCGCCTTTACTCCTGGTGGCCGTGGTGGTAAGGTATATGTGGTAACCACCCTGGCCGATAGTGGTCCCGGCAGTTTTCGCGAAGCCTGTGAGCAGGGCGGTCCGCGCATTATTGTGTTTAATGTGGCCGGTATCATAAGGTTGAAAACACCGGTCATCATCAGGGCGCCATATATCACCATCGCTGGTCAGTCGGCGCCGGGTGATGGCGTTTGTATTGCCGGTGAATCGGTATGGATAGATACCCACGACGTGATTATACGTTATATGCGTTTTCGCCGCGGCGAAACCAATGTATTGCGGCGCGATGATGCCCTGGGTGGCAATGTGGTGGGCAATGTGATCATCGATCATGTGTCGGCCAGTTGGGGACTGGATGAGAATATGTCGTTGTACCGCCATGTTTACAACCGCAACGGCGAAAAACCGTTGAAACTGCCCACCGTAAACATCACCATACAAAATTCCATTTTCTCCGAAGCGCTGGACACCTACAATCACGCTTTTGGCAGCACCATTGGCGGGCATAACAGCAGCTTTATGCGCAACCTGTGGGCCAATAATGTGGCGCGCAATCCCTCGGTAGGGATGGATGGCGATTTCAATTTCGTGAACAATGTGATCTTTAACTGGTGGAACCGTTCTGCCGATGGGGGTGATCACCGGTCCCTGTATAATTTCATTAATAACTATTACAAACCGGGACCCATTACACCGGTTGGCAAACCCATTTCTTACCGCATATTGAAACCCGAATCGGGCCGTTCGCCCGATACCCGCAATAAATACGGTAAGGCCTATGTGCATGGTAATATCGTGGAAGGCAACGAAGCGGTTACCAAAGACAATTGGAACGGCGGTGTTCAAATAGAAGATCACCCCAATGCCGGCGCCCTCATCGACAGCATTCGTGTTGATAAGCCATTCCCCATGCCTAAAGTTACCATCGTACCTGCCCAACAGGCTTACGACTATGTGCTGGCCAATGCCGGCGCCACACTGCCCAAACGCGATGCCGTGGATGAGCGCATTGTGCGGGTAGTGAAAACGGGCAAAATAGAATACAACGAAAATGCGGAAGGCGTGGCCGCCACCCGGTTCCTGAAACGCCGTTTGCCGCCAGATAGTTACAAGCAGGGTATCATCTCAGATATCAGCCAGGTGGGCGGTTATCCCGAATACAAGGGTACGCCTTACAAAGATTCCGACAACGATGGTATTCCCGATAGTTGGGAAAAAGCGCATGGCCTTAATCCGAACGACCCCAGCGATTCACCCCAAATAGCCAAAAACGGTGGTGGTTATAGTAATATTGAAGTGTATTTGAACAGTCTGGTGAATGTAAAGAATGTGCAGCCCAAATAAGTGCATTCATTTCAGGCTACGGGGAATTGACAGGGCTTTGAGCAGTCAATACCCCGTTTTTATTTATATTTATAGATGCTGTTACAAAACAAAAACGCCATCATATACGGCGCCGGCGGATCGCTGGGTGGCGCCGTAGCCAAAGCCATGGCTGCTGCCGGCGCCCGTGTTTTTTGTACCGGTCACCGGCTGGCATCTGTTCAACAAACGGCTGATGCCATACTACAGGCCGGTGGTAAGGCGGAAGTGGATGTGGTAGATGCATTTAATGCCGCCGCCATTGAAAGTCATATGGCGAAAGTAAAACAGGTGGATATATCCTTTAACGCCGCGGGGGTAGATGTAAAACAGAATGTCCCCCTGATTGATCTTACAGCCGAAGAATTTGTGGATCCCATCACCCAAACCATGCGTACCCGTTTTTTAACTGCCACGGCAGCAGGGCGGGTAATGAAGCAACAGGGCGCCGGTGTTATTATGTCATTAACAGCCACGCCGGGCGGTATAGGCTATCCCTATACCGGCGGTTTTGCCGCTGCCTGCTGTGCTTTGGAAAGTTTTACGCGCAACCTGGCGCTGGAGCTGGGTGTGTATGGCGTGCGCGTGGTGAATATGCGTTCGGGCGGATCGATAGATTCCCATGTGTTTAAAAGTGCTCTTGAATCAGACCCCGAAAATGTGGTGCCCATCATTCGGCAAATGGAAAAAGACACTGCACTGAAACGCATGCCGATGATGGCCGACATAGCCAACACTGCCGTTTTCCTGGCAAGTGATCAGGCAGGCATGATTACCGGTGTTACCATTGATGTAACGGGTGGCACCACCGCGGGCATGGGGTACAGGGTGCATGAATAATGCAGCCTGCTACGCTTCGGAAATTTGACCGAGCTCCTGTACAAAAGAGCTTTTCTTCTCCGCCGGTTTTACCAGGTCCAGCACATTCTTCAACAACACATGTGCCGCGCTGATTTCATCTTTTTTGATAGAGATGCTTTCAATATTAAAACCCACGGGTATATTCTTGGGGCTGGCATAAGCCAGGATCTCCTCCGCAATATGGGTGGTGGTAGTGACGGAGGCTTCCAAAATATCTTTTGAATGTTTCAGGTCGTTGTACAACCATTTGGGCACCTCTATGCCCAGCCACTCCATAAACTGCAGGGTTTTTAAAGAGCCGCAGGGCGCCAGGGTAAAAATGATAGGGGCGGGGCGCTGGCCTGTTTCCAGGGAATGATAGTAATAATCTGATAGCAGATTTTTGGTTTCATTGAGGTTGTATACACATTGTGAAACAAAAAAGCTACAGCCTTTATTGATCTTATCGATGAGGCGAATATGTTCATCGCCTTTTTTCCTGTGCCGTTCGGGTATGGTAACACCGCCGAGCGTTAACTGTTCGTGTGATGTTTTTCGCAATTCGTAGGCATCGGACAAGGAAAATCTGGTTGCTTCCACTTGTTGGTGCGAAGAAGCGCCTACAAATACGGCATATTCGATATCGCTGTTGTTCTGCAGCCAGCCGGCGAACTGGTCTTTGGTTTTATTGGCGATGCTTTTATAAACTATTTTCGGAATATTCAGTTTTGAAAGATAGGTTTTGGCATAGTCTTCCGGCGGAATAGTGGGTATAAAGGAAAAAGTCCTTTCTTTTTCGGTACGCGACGATTCATCCTGTATGTCGTACAGGATCAACCCGTCTATTGGCGCCTGTTGCAGCCTTTCCACCTGGTTATGCGCAATGGTCAGCAATCGGAATTGTTCCGTAGTTACCTTGGGTGGGGTAAGGCTGTAAAAAACCAGCCCTTGTTGCCTGTTGATGATCTTTTCCCGCAGGGTTTTCATGTTTTAACAGTTTGAACGAAGCCTTTCTGAATACGTTAAAATAAATTGCGTGAAGATACGTAAACTGCAGGTTTGCGACTGTGCAATTTGCTGAAATCTGCGCTGCCGGGAATTGGTTCAGGCGGCTTGGTATTCACCGGCGGCGGGCAGGTTAAACCGTTTTTTGGCTCTGAACGTGGCCAGGCCAATGCATAATGAATCGAAATAATTGTAGAGATGGCTGCTGATAGAAACCCAAATGGCCAAACCGCCTGCAGCCAAAATCCATAGGAATATACACCATTTGGCCATTTTTACGCTTTCCTTATCGGGGAAAGATCGTTGCGGCGAATATGTACGCAACATACTCCGAACAAGCAGCAGTATATATACCAGCAGTGCCGGTAAACCAGCCCACCACCCTAAAAGAATAAACTGGTTATCGAAACTTCCATATTGACCGCCTACATTGGATGAATAATAAGTTCCTGAAGGACCCACCCCGAACAGCAGGTTGGAGGCGTCATATTGCCTGAAAAATTCCTCGAATTGTTCTGACCGGGTATCATCGGCAGCTCGTTCCTCGATAATGTCGATAATGGAACTGAAAGAATTATAAAACGAGGACTCCATCAGGTAGTTGATACCAAATGTAAATATGATTACCAATGCAAGCAGTAAATAGGCATTTTCCCTGATAGAATGACTGAACTGGTAATAAAGTTTTGCCGCCAGTACCAGGAAAAACACAATGATGTAGGAGCGGGAAGCGGTAGAAAGAATGATTACAAGTACGCCTACGAAGAAAACATAATACAATATATTCTGCCATTTTTTCTCCCGGTGCCTGAGAAAAAAGAATGGAAACACATATACGAGGTAATTGGCATATTCCCGCACTTTGAAAAGCATATCCTGCCTGTTGAAACCCATGCCCACTGAGGCCAGGCTCATCAACCCCAAAACCGTGAATGTAATGGTGATGAGCAAAAACAACTTTTGAATTTTTGAGATATACCGAAGATTGGCAGCAGCGAATAATATTCCTAAATTCAGGTAAGTGCCAATACCCTTGGTATTATAGAAAGAAGCCGGGCTGGTAAAGTAAATAGAATAGGTACCCCAGTTGGCTACCACTACCAAAAACAACAACAGCCAGTAGGAAATTATGACAAATTTTGGAAACTGATTTCTATATTTGTAGTGACTCAGAATCGCTGCTACGCTAATCAACAGATCGCCTATAAAATTGAGTTTTGTATACCACCCATGCGCATCCTCGGTAACAATCAATTCCAAATCCCGCTGATAGAAAAACGTATAAACGGCATTCAAAATCAACCCACCCAGTAAACAATAATATATTACACTGCTACAACGCACTTGGTGATGGTGAAAGTTAAAGGTGACGGATAATCAGCGCTTAGGCAAAACGACAGTCAAAACGTTGATACTTTTTCAGCATATTATTGTGGCTGGCAATATATAATGATTGCACCTTAATATGCCCTTTCAGGATCAAAGGATTTTCATCTTTGCGCATTCGCTTTAAATCATGAACATCATTCCAGATATTCAGGTCAATTGGTATTAACCTGAATAAGGCCATACAACGCAGGTAGTGACCAATAAAACATACTTTTAAAGAATTCACAAATCCTTTCTTCTTCAAAAACCTTATATCGATATCTGTTCCGGCATGCACTTCTTCACCCCGGGCAATTCTGCCATAAATGCCGGCATATTCTATACACCGGAACCTGTTCACGAATGCCCGCAAAAAGGCAATTGATTTTTCCATTTTTTCCGGTGTCATTTTGCAAACATGAAGATGGAACAGGTTATCAACAAAATGATCATTGGTGACCCAGTTCACTGTATGGCCAACGAGGAATACAATTACCAGGGAAAATCCCTGCATACCGGCCAGTATAGCACCTATGATAAATGCCAGGTCGAACAGTATCTTGTATAGTTTTTCATTGACCGACAAATCGAAAAAGCCCTGAAACAACCAGTTTTTTGCCATTACTGCCGGCACATTATTAAAAACACGATTAAGATACCTGTTCCTGAATTGTATTTTTGAACCTTTGGATACAAATTCTTCTCTTTTCATTCGGGATGTATTTGTCTAACCTTTGTATGAACCGCGAGATTGATCGTTGTTATGAAAATATCTTCCGTATCTTTTTACCCAGGGATAGCTTTTTCTCATCGGTATAACCATACCCATAACCATAGCCATAGCCATACCCATAGCCGTAACTGCCGAAACCTTTCTGTTTTACATCATTGAATACAAGGGCCAGGTTCTTCAAATCGCGCACCTTTGCGCTTTCGTCCAAATGCTGCAACAATACCTTCGGCGTGTGTCCACAACGTACAATGAACAGCGTTGCATCGCACATGGCCGATAGCAGGTAAGCATCGGTAACCGGGTGAACAGGTGCGGTATCCAGTATGATGTAATCAAATTGTTCTTCGAGAATGGTCATCAGGTTTTGCATTTTACCATTCAATATCAGCTCTGAGGGATTAGGTGGTAGCGGACCAGACGGTATTAAAAACAGATTTTCAATGTTGGTATTTTTTATGATTTCCCCGGGCTTCTTTCTATCTATCAGATATTCGCTGATACCGGTGTTACGGCTGATGCCAAAAATTTCGCTCACTTTTGGCTTCCGCAGGTCCATCTCGAGTAAAACCACTTTCTTCCCCGTTAAAGCCAGGCTAATACCCATGTTAACGGAGATAAATGTTTTACCTTCCTGGGGTATGGACGAGGTAATCAATATCTTTTTACGGCCGGGACCAATACCCAGATAGCCCAGCGACGTACGAAGCAACCTGAATTGCTCCGCAATAATGCTTCGATCGCCCTCACCAATCACAATTGGTGTAGTTGATGTAGCATGAAACACTTCGCCCAGAACAGGTACAGAGGTTAACTGTTCAATTTCTGCACGGTTATGAACGCTCCGGTTCAGCACTTCCCTGATTGATACGATCACAATACCTGATATAAATGAAGCCACCATAGCTATCAGGAAAACAAGTGTCTTTTTCGGACTTACCGGTCTATCCGGTGTCTCGGCCTTGTCTACAATACGGCTGTCAGGAACAGTGGACGCGTAGGAAAGCGCGGCTTCTTCGCGTTTTTGAAGCAAAAAAGTATAAATATTATTCTTTACACTTTGCTGGCGGCTAATGCCCAGCAATTCCCTTTCTTTTTCGGGAATGGTTTGTAGCATGAATGCATACTTATCATTGGCTGCCAACAGTTTTGCCTGGCTGGCTTTTAAGCCCGAGCGCTGATTGTGGATATTTTCAAGAATGCCGGGTTTGATCTTTGCTATTTCGTTCTCCAGGGCTACCAGTTTGGGGTGGTTCTCGGGCACCATTTGTCTGATACGGGCCACTTCCAGTTCAACCGTATAAAGCCTGTCCAACAAAGCAGAGAGCAAAGGGTCTGTTATCCCCAGCGTGGATGGTACAAGATTTCCACTGCCATTTTTTCCCCTTACATAATCCTCCACCTGATCAAGGACGGCCAGTTGTACGCCAATATCTGACAAGCGCTGGTCGTTCTTACTCACTGTTTCCAGGAATATCTGCCCCTGCGAACTTATATCTGTAATTTGATTACGCACCTTGTAACTGCGCAACTGCCCTTCCACCGAATCCAATTCAGTAGCTACATATCGAAGCCTGTCTTCTACAAATTGCAGTGTATTGGCGGCCAGTGTATTTTTATCCAGTACAGCCGCCGCATTGTAAACCTTCATGAGCTCATTCAGAATGTCTACTCCCCGTTGCGGTATTTCGTCCTCAATGCCCAATTCAATTACAGTACTTTGTTTGGTAGAGGCCTCCGCCTTTAAACGTTTGACTATATTATTGGCCACACTTTTTACCGGTATCAACTGGAAGTACATCGGGCGGTTATTCACGGTATCGGTGAAGTATTTGTTCGGTAAAAAGCATAGGGTGCCATAAGCCGTTTGTACCCACTCATTCAATGGATAAACTTTTCCCTCTAACTCCACGGTTTTACTTCCGTTCGAAAAACGCAGATAACAGGGTGGGGTTTCGCTTTTGATGGAGTCAGGATTAAATACCTTTATGGTTACCGGTGAAGAAGTATAAGCCGAACGATTCCTCAACTTGCCATCAACCGTAACCGGTGCATATAAGTGTAAATTCTTTACCACCTCCCTGGCAAGTGTTTTCGATTTCAGCACCTTGATCTCGTTATCCACGATCTTTTTTGAACCGAACAAGTCCAATGCTTCCAACACCTTGGAATCGTCTATACCTTTATGTTCGTCTTTTATCAGTATGCTGGCCGACATGGAATAAACCGGCACGCTGTAGCGCAGATAAATCCAGGCGCCCGTAATACCCAACACAAGTAAAAGGGCAAACAACGGCCAGTATGGCAAATACTTAAACAATAACTCCTGCACCAGGTTCTCATCCTGGTCATCATCATAGATTTTTTTGGGGGTATTTGTCATTTTTCGGTTCTAATAAGGGCGGAATTAACTTTAATTGCAAACTTTTTAGCAGCAAACGCGATAAATGTTGCCACTTTGGCAACATTTGAATTCCCTGTTCGGGGGTTCTTTATAAGTATATTGATTGGATATCAGAAAATAATAAAGTGAACAAAACCAAGCCGTATTTCAACTACGTCATCATAAAAGGGATTACCATTTTAGAATTTGCAAAGCTAGAGAATGTAACACCACCTGATTTGTTCTTTTTTGTTCACACAATTGGCAACCCGCACGAAACAAGGTTTCGGTTCAAGCGCCCTGCCAGTCAAACGAGTCCCCATTCAAACGCGCTGTAGCATCCAATTGCTCCGCCTTCTTCACCAGTTCCAAAAACTCCTTTTTATATGCATCATCTCCATCTACACCAGCTGCCAGCGATTGCACCAATTTAAAGCTACTTTTTCCCTTGAACTCCGACTTTCTCAACACCATCCCAAACGCCGCCACGGCCGCTGCAAATCGCATATTGTCACTTGCCACCTGCTTATCGGCCTTCACCGGCACCTCCACCAGGTTACTACAATTTTCATGGGGCTTCTTATACCGAACCTTTACAAACAGCAACTCCCTGGAAGAAGATACCGACCGCTTTTTTGGCTTTTGATAACGCAGGGGATCCACACCGGGCAGGTCTTCATCATCTGATGCGCCGGACGGAATGATCTCATACAAAGCAGTCACCGAATGATTACTTCCCATTTCACCCGCATCTTTTTTATCGTTGTTAAAATCTTCCATCGCCAGCATCCTGTTCTCATATCCCACCAGCCGGTAGGCTTTTACCCTGGCCGGGTTAAATTCCACCTGCAGCTTTACATCTTTGGCAATGGTAAAAAGCGTTCCGCCAAATTCACTGATCAACACTTTTTTGGCTTCATTGATATTATCAATATAGGCATGATTGCCATTGCCCTTGTCTGCCAGTTTTTGCATTTTGGCATCCTGGTAATTGCCCGTACCAAATCCAAGCACGGTAAGATATACACCCGATGCCCGTTTCTCCTCAATCAAATGCACCAGTTCAGCATCGCTGCTGGCGCCCACATTAAAATCGCCATCTGTACAAAGCACCACCCGGTTATTTCCGTTTTTGATAAAATTTTGTTGGGCTGTTTGATAAGCCAACTGTATACCGGCGCCGCCCGCCGTTGACCCGCCGGCTTCGAGGGCATTGATGGCTTCCCTGATCCTGTATTTGTTATTGGTGGCAGGCAAAACAAGCCTGGCACTACCGGCATATACCACAATAGATATCCTGTCTTCCGGGCGCAATTGTTCTGCCAGCATTTTCAACGACGATTTTACCAGCGGCAACTTGTTATAAGTTTGCATACTGCCACTCACATCAATAAGGAATACCAGGTTGGAAGGCGGCAGTTTTTCAAGATCTGTTTTTTTGCCCTGCAATCCGATCATTACCAGTTGATGCGCTTCATTCCACGGACATTTTGTCCATTCAGTAGTGATTGAAAACGGTTTGTCGTCCACAGGTTGCGGGTAATTGTAGGAGAAATAATTGATCATTTCCTCTATACGAACAGCGCCCGGCGTAGGCAGTCTGCCTTCATTGATGATCCGGCGTACATTGCTATACGAAGCGGCATCCACATCAATGGAAAAAGTGGAAAGCGGGTGATCTGTTACTTTCCGGAAATTATTTTCCTGGATATGGTCGTAACCCTCGCGATTCAGGTCATCATTACCGGAATTGTAAATTCCATAAACCCGACCGCTTAATGCCGGCATACCAGCTACAAGCGCCTTTTTTTTAGTTGCTCCATTGCCGATCACCACTACTTCATGCAAGCTATTTACAGAGGATTTGAGTTGAACATTCACAACGGTTCTTCCATGCACCTTTACTTCTTTTGTATCAAAACCAACATGCGCAAATACCAGTATTGCATTTTTACCGGCCTGAATAGCATACAAACCGTCAGCATCGCTGCTGGTGCTGGTGTTGCTACCTTTTAGTGTAATGCTGGCGCCTTGTAAGGGCCTGTTTTTTTCATCGGTAATTTTACCTTTTACAGGGATCTGTGCATGGGACAATTCGGTGCCTGCACACAGCAGAAGGAGTGATAGGATTAATTGCATGGGCTGTTTTCTGAAATGGATGCGGGGAAGAAAGGAATTACATACAACCAGCCGGGCAAAACGGTAATCAAACCAGCTGCCGGAGCCATTCCAAAGGCTCTACACAGCCTGAGTCACAAAATTTTGCACTCATTTTGTAGGAAATCAATTTTTTATGTTACATTTGCAACCCAAAATAAAAATGAAGTAATGCCGTCCTCTGGCGGAATTATCTTGTTTTCGGGTGGTGGCGCAGCCCGGTAGCGCACTTGTATGGGGTGCAAGGGGTCGCTGGTTCGAATCCAGTCCACCCGACTACGCCCGCAGAAGCTGAGGCTTCGGCGGGCGTTTTTTTTGGTGGATGTGATTAAATGCGCGGGCTTCGTCGGGCGAGGCCGGGATTCAGGAGGGGCGTGGCACCACCTCGCGTACTTCTACATTCCCGCCTATTTTAAATATGGGATTGGCTTTGGCCAGTTCAATGGCTTCGTCCAGGTTGGCGGCTTTCACCACTACATACCCGCTAATAAACTCCTTCACTTCAGTACGCGGTCCATCGGTAATTACATTACCCGGTTGAATGGTTTTGGCGCTGGTTATAGACAGGGTATTGCCTTTGTCGACCAGTTTGTTTTGCGCAGCATTACCGGCCAGCCAGTTCATTCTTTCCTGCATTTGCTCAGGCGAGGGTTTAAACAAGGCGGCATCGGCGAGACGAAAAATAAGAACGAATTCTTTCATGGTTATTTATTTTTCTACATGACGAATGGATTTTCCCGGCAAGGACAATTTTTAAAAAAATTTTTTAGAGCACCAGTATCCCAATAATTGTAGAATTATTTCCGCAACTTCGTTCAGTTTGCCCAATGTCAAAAACGACAGTTCCGCTTCGAACGGAATCAGCATTAATAATCAAAACGAAGCTGTACCACCCGAATGGTGCTATTAAACTAAGCAATATTACCGGCAGCAGGATTTTCAACACCTGGTTGATGGGCTGGCCAAAGAAACTGAAATGTACATAAAGGCCCTGAGCAGTAACAAACAGGGCGACCAAGCACGATATAAAGAAAATATCGATACCCTGGTTGCGGAGATCACACACAGAAATAAAATGCAAAACAAGCCGCCTGGCGAAGGAAAAGGCATGTATGCAAAGTGATGTCGTTGTGAAGCCGCCTTGTTACTCTTTGCCGGCAACAACCAATTACCAATCCGGTTAAACAAACCAACAAGGGCTACAGGCTCCTTTTTATGATTTATGCAAAGTGTGGCCTCAGTTTTTTATTTGGTGTGCAAAGCAACCATATGCAGGCGACGGTTAAACATATTTGTCTGGCAGATGATGATCCCGACGATTATTACCTGTTTTCAAGAACATTGCGGGAGGTGAACGATACAGTAGCATTTACATGGTGCAATACCTGTGATAAACTATTACAATTCCTGAAATCACATAGCCCGCAGCCCGACCTGATATTGCTCGACTGGAATATGCCTATCACCGACGGAGCCACCTGTCTTAGAAAGATCAAAGAAGAAGCAGCCCTGCGACATATACCGGTGATTATTTTCTCCACGGCCAGTACACCGGGCGCTATTGAAACAGCCATGGAAAGCGGCGCCCTCAAGTATATGGTAAAACCTTTTTCCATTGCCGGTCTCAAAGAAGTGATCATTGAAATTCTGAAAACGCCTATGAAATAATGGGCTTGATGTCTGTCACCGGCGTTCCGTTTAACGCCTCCAGCGGGTGTACTTTTATTTTTTGAGTCTGAATATCTTTGACAGTTACCTGGTGCAATCCCGGCTCCAGATCAATTATCGCTTCAGTAAAAGCTGCATCAATCTCCAGCCAGGTCTCCGGGGCACCTTCGTTGCCCTGCAGGGAACAATCATCCAGTGTTAGCGAAGAACGTACAGTTCCCGTAATTTGCAGTACTGGCTGAATTATACCTAAATATAGCATTATAATCCCACGGTAACGTCAGCCCGCTGTGGCATAAAAATTTTAGCGCTATTCCGTTAACCAAAATGCTAAACAAAACCCCGGAGTATGCGAAACGTCATAGCCAGTTTATCATTCATCATCCTGATATCAGCATGCAGTGCAGAAAAAAAATTACGCAGCCGGTTAATAGGCACCTGGAATGTGGTTAGCTTTAATGAGAACAGCGGCAACAGCCAAACCAATCTCACCAATATCGGAACAGTGAGCTTTATGAAAGACGGCCGCGGCACTAAGGAAGTTTCTTTCCGTATGGGCGGTGACAGACTCAATACCACACCTTTTAGCTGGCAGAATACGGGCACCACGGTCACTATTCAAAGCGATCAGTCGCCCTTTGGTAAGGCCTGGATTGTTTTACAAAACAACAGGAAACAACAGTTATGGAAATCTACCAACGGTAAGGGAGGTGTGCAGGAATTGGTGTTAAGAAAGCAATGATAATCCCACCCCCCACGTACTAAACAGGATATTCCCACGGCCCTCTGTATGCCCGTTGCAACAAAGCATTGGCTTCATCGTCTCCGGGAATAATACCCTTATCGCCATCCCATACTACACTACGACCCAGTTTCCACGACAACATGCCCAGCAAACTCATATTGGTACTACGCTGGCCGATCTCTATATCACTTGCCGGCATTTTCTTACTGGCTATGCATTCCATAAAATTAGCCCAGAGTTCCTTTATATTCTGGTCATCGGGTTTATGCAACTGCGGTGCTTCATGTATTACCGGCTAGTTTTTATTGGAAGGGTAGAAGGTCCAGCCATCCAGCCAGCCCATATGAAAAGTGCCTTCGGTACCATAAAAATAACAACCGATATTGCTTTTTTCAGCCTCATTGCCTGCATACTGCCTATGTTCCCAGGTGGCAGTAAACGACTCAAATTCGAAGTTCACCACCTGTGTATCGGGTGCATCGGTACTGTCTTGTTTGATATGCCGGGCTGCGGTGGAAAATATTTTGCGCGGGTATTTTTCTTCTGTCCACCATAATATCTGGTCCATCCAGTGAATGCCCCAATCGCCCAGCATGCCATTGGCATAGTCCAGGAAATTACGGAAGCCTTTGGGATGAATAGCGGGATTATAAGACCGCAAAGGCGCCGGTCCGCACCACATATCCCAGTTCAATTCTTTGGGAGCCTCGGCATCGGGCGTTTTTTTGCCCGGTCCGCCGCCATAATGCACAAAGGCGCGTACCATACCAATTTTACCGGCTTTACCCGATTTCAGGAACTGAATGCCTGACCTATTATGCGGACTCACACGCCGGTGCGTACCCACCTGCGCAATGCGTCCGTATTGGCGGGCTGCCTTCACCATGGCCTTCCCTTCATTGATGGTATGCGAAATGGGTTTCTCCACATAAATATGAGCACCCTGTTTCATGGCTGCTATGGCTATCAGCGGATGCCAGTGATCGGGTGTGGCTACGATCACAATCTCGGGTTTTTCTTTATGCAACAACTCCCGATAGTCGCCATAGGTTTTGGGTTTATCAGATGTAAGCTTGTTGATCTCTGTAAGCGCGCTGCTGATTTGCCGGGTATCCACATCGCAAATAGCCACCAGTTTACAACCACCATGCTCCAATGCGCATCGCAGTATATTCATACCCCACCAGCCGGAGCCGATCAGGGCCAGGCGGTAAGGCGCGGTTCTTGTTAATATGGGTAAAAAAGGCAGGGCCGAATAAGCAAGCCCGGTAGTACCAGTCAGTTTCAGGAATTGTCTGCGTTGCATAATATAGTAAGATTGATTGGGTCAGGATTGTGCTTCCAAAGCGGTTTTGCGGTATACAGCCGGACTTACACCGCGGTATTTCCTGAACATTTTATTAAGATGGCTTTCATCGGTAAAACCAAATTCAAAAGCAATTTCGTTCAGCCGCTTATCGCTATAATGCAAACGCGTTGCCACCAGCGATAATTTATAGGTAAGAATATACTGCTGCAGCGTTTGCTTCATATGTTTTTTAAAGTATTCGCTGATATAATTCAACGAGATATTAAAATGCGAGGCTATTTGCTCGGCTTTCAGTTTCTCCGGTTCATAAATATGTTCGTGAATATAGCCGATCATATCCAGCGGAAGATGCCGGCCGGCTTTTTCGGTATGGGAAATATGCATGGGTATATTACGGGCCACGATGGTAATAAGCGTGTTCACCAATTGCTGCATCACCTCCAGGTGCCAGTTTTGCTGTTCCTTGTATTCCTGTATGATGGCATTGGCCAGGGCGCTTACCAGCGGCATATCCACTTTACGTTGTATTACCGGCCCCAGTATATGATGACCATTGCTTAAAATATATTCCAGTTTGTTTACCCATTCATGGGCGCTATTGCCCTGATGTGATTTTAAAAAAATGGAATTGAAACGGATAAACAAAAATGTTGTCTTTTCCTTTACTTCGGTGTATTGCACCACCATAGGCCTTAACAGAAATAATTGCCCCGGCTGATAGTTGTACTTATTGTCGTTCACATGGTAAATACCCGCTCCTTCGACCATGTATACCAGTTGGAAAAATGTATTCTTGTGCACCTTTATCGGGCATTGTTCCGTGGTAACAAATTCAATCTCGAAAGGTTTAAAAATATTATTCACCTGCATACCCATAAATTTACGGCATAAACCCAAAATATTACAAGTACAGCGCCATTTGGTTGACTCAATTTTGTGTCATCAAAATAAATGATACAAATATGAAAGCAATCACATTCAAACAAACAGGCGGTATCGAAAACCTGAAAATGGAAGACGTGGCGGTACCAGACATCAAAGCAAACGAAGTATTGATTCAAACAAAGGCCATCGGCATCAATCAAATCGACACATTTGTGCGCAAACGTCCCGAACTGGTTCCCATTTTCCTGTCGCCGGCGCCCGGGCAGGACACATTCATCCTGGGTTGGGATATATCCGGTGTTGTTACGGCAACCGGCGCCCATGTGACCCAATTCAAAAAAGGCGATGAGGTATTTGGACTGGTCAACTTCAAAGGCCAGGGCAATGCTTATGCTGAATATGTAGCAGCACCTGCCGGGCACCTGGCTTTAAAACCGGCCAATATATCGCACGAAGAGGCCGCAGCAGCCACACTGGCAGCATTAACCGCCTGGCAATCGCTGGTGCATGTGGCCCAACTGCAAAAAGGCGAGAAAATATTGATACATGCCGCCGGCGGCGGGGTAGGGCATTATGCCGTTCAAATAGCCAAATGGCTGGGCGCTTATGTGGTGGCCAATGTGTCTACATCAAAAATAGAATTTGTTAAACAACTGGGCACCGATGAAGTAATAGACCACACCCAACTAAAATTTGAAGAAAAAATAACCAATGCCGATGTAGTGCTGGATCCCATCGTAGGCGATCATGTATTGCGCTCGATGGATGCATTGAAAAAAGGAGGTCGCCTTGTTGCCCTGATGTCGTTTTTGAATGAACCGGCCATCACCGATAAAATAAAAGAAAAGGGAATTACGGCACTCCGTCATGATGTGGCTTCAAGCGGCGAAGATATGCAGCAAATAGCTAACCTGCTGGCCGGTGAACAGTTGCGTTCACATATTGCCGCCCGCTTTGCTTTTGCCGATCTCCCTCAGGCGCATAAAGCCGTTGAAGACGGTAGTACAACAGGGAAAATAGTCGTGACTATATAAGTAAAAACTCCGTTTTTATTGTGGGAAATACGGCCTTTATCATGAGCTTGTCATGGCATACTATTTGCACAACTGAGAATACTTTTTTTGTCGGGCGTGAACAAGTTTATATCCAAAACTGTTTATATGGTTAAACACTTCATTAAAAGAGAGATGTTTACAGATAGTTTTGCTACATTTGCAACTCAAAAAAGATAAAAAGCTCTCAATTATTTCAGTGCCTTTAAAAATTGTAAAAGCCAACACAATAAAAACATTTTCCCTTTAGAAATTATGCCCAGAGTAACGTTTAATAATAAGGATAAATCTTTCTTCAATACCCTTAAGCACTCCGTTGATCAGTATTTCGCTTTAAAACAAATCAAGAAAACCGGTAACTGGCGTTTATATGCCAAAACGATCGTATTGATACCCACTGCCCTGACGATATACCTCATATTGCTGTTGCTGCCGCTGCCTGCCATCATAAGCCTGCTGCTTTGCTGTTTGCTGGGCTTTGTGCTGGCCAGCATTGGTTTCAACGTGATGCACGATGCCTGTCATGGCAGTTATTCCAGCCGGCCCTGGCTGAACAACCTGATGGCATTGAGTTCAAATTTGCTGGGCGGCAACACCTTTATCTGGAAATTCAAACACAATATCGTGCATCATACCTATACCAATATCGATGGGGTGGATGATGATATTGCGCTGAGCCCGCTGATGCGCCAATGCGAATCGCAAAAATGGTTTCCGCCACACCGTTTCCAGCATATTTATGGCGGCGTGTTATATGCATTTACCTCGCTGGCCTGGTTCTTTGTGATGGATTTCACCAAGTACTTCAACCAGAAGGTACATAATACGCCCATGCAAAAAATGGATTTCAAAGAGCATGTGATCTTCTGGGTCAGCAAGGCCCTGTATGCCGGTGTATTCATGGTAATACCCATCCTGGTACTTGGATGGCTGCCCTGGTTGCTTGGCTTTATTGCCCTGAACCTCACCCTGGGTCTTACCCTGGCCGTGGTATTCCAGCTGGCGCATGTGGTAGAACATACTGAGTTCGAGCATGTGGATATAGACGATATCAAAAAGATCGAAAACGAGTGGGCCATTCACCAGTTAAAAACCACCGCTAATTTTGCACCCCGCAACAAGATCATCAGCTGGCTGGTGGGAGGTTTGAATTACCAGGTTGAACACCACCTGTTTCCCCGTATCAGCCATATTCACTACCCCGCCATCAACCAGATCGTGAAACAAACCTGCCGGCAGTTTAATATCAACTATAATGAATTTCCGACCATGCAGGCAGCTATAGCCTCGCATTTCAGGATGATAAAGGAATTGGGTAAAAAACCGTCTGCCTGATGGTGGGAAATACTGAAAAACGAAAAAGGGCGCATGGAACGATGCGCCCTTTTTCGTGATTGTACCATTACGCGCCGGATACGTAGAGGGTTTTCCCCAAATTTGTTAAAAACCTTTAACTCTAAATTTCCCCGATTGTATTATATTGCCAATTATAACATTTCCCGGCCCACCATCCATCTCCGTACCGGCTTCCAGGAATTCAGGAACGTAATTTGTTATGTTTAGTTGACCTTCAAAGGGATATCTCTGAGAAAGGTACAATCATTAGGAAAAATAATATTATTTTGTAGGAACAAAACCGACCGATGCATTTACAACAAGCAGTTAATAACGTTTTTGTACAACTTTCAGATTCACTCAGTCAACTGTCACCAGCACAGTATATCCAGCCTTGCAAAACTTTGTTTAATAACACCATCGGCCAGCATGTTCGGCATATCATCGAGCTGTTTCAATGCCTGGAAAACGGGTACGAGGTGGGTATTGTGAATTATGAAAAACGCAGGCGGGATACACAAATTGAAACGGATAAGGAACTGGCCGGCCGTTTATTGCAGGAAATCCATCGGGGTTTATCGAGGGAGAACAAGCCATTGAAGCTGGAAGCCTGTTACGACGATCATATCAATGAACCCATCCATTTAGAAACCAACTACCATCGCGAAATAGCCTACAACCTGGAGCATACCATCCACCATATGGCTTTGATCCGTGTTGGCATTACAGAAGTTGCTGCCATACAATTGCCTGATGATTTTGGCGTAGCCTCGTCTACTGTTAAGTATCGTAAACAATGTGCACAGTAACATATATTCCTGCGCGGGATAGGGTATTTCTTACTTCCAACCGGGATGAAAAAAAAAGACGCTTGCCGGCATTGCCGCCGGCCCTGTATCCATTTACTTCGGGCCACCTGCTGTTTCCCAAAGATACGGAAGCGGGAGGCACCTGGATTGCCGCGCACGAGAATGGCCAGGCCATTGTATTACTGAACGGCGGATTTGTAAAGCATATTCCCGAGCCGCCTTATCGTAAAAGCCGGGGTCTGGTGCTACTTGACCTGGTTGATTCGGCCAATGCCTATACCCGCTTTCAATCCATTGCCCTGCAAAATATCGAACCCTTTACCGCCATCATATTTATAGAAGGGCATTTGTACGAATGCCGGTGGGATGGCCGGCAAAAACATATGAAACAGCTGTCGGCCACGGAGCCGCATATATGGTCGTCGGTAACTCTGTACGATGCAAAAGTGATTGCCAAACGCAATAACTGGTTTGTCCAATGGTTACAGCAAAACCCCGATCCAATGGGGGAAGCTATTCTCCATTTTCACCAGTTTACCGGGGATGGCGACAGCCACAACGATCTTCGCATGAACCGCAATGGGCAAATGCTTACTGTAAGCGTTACCCAAATGGTGGTGACCGAAGATAGTACCCGCATGCAATACCTGGATCTCATCAACCATCGCTCATTCACCCAAGATTTAGTACTGGAAAAAACCATGGCGGGACGATAATGAACAGTGTACAACGATTCCTGTACCGGCCTTTCTTTATAAAATTATTCAATTGGGAGTACTGGAGTTTTAACGCCGTTTACCTGTGGATTTACCCGGTATGGCTGCTGCTGTGCCTGCGTTCCCGGTCCTTTTTCTTCTTTGCCGCTTCCAATCCCTCCATCAGGAACGGGGGCTTTTTATGCGAGTCGAAAAAAGATATAATGGCTCTAATTCCCCCTCAATACCATCCCCCCACGGTTTTCTTTTCCGTTCCCGCCCATGCCGATGCGGTGCTGCTGGAACTGGAAAAAGCCGGTTTGAAATATCCGCTCATTGGCAAACCCAATATCGGCGGGCGGGGCAGGGGTATCAAAGCCCTCCGTAACGAACAGGATGTACGCCAATATGTAAACCAGGCTTATCTTGATTTTCATATCCAGGAATTTGTTCCCTGGAAAAATGAGGCTGGTATTTTTTATGTGCGCTATCCCAACGAAGCGCATGGCCGTATTACAGGCATTGTACGCAAGGAATTTTTATCGGTAACGGGCGATGGCCGGCGTACCATCAGGCAATTGCTGCAGCAAGACAGGCGGGCCATCATGTACCTGGCTGGTCTGGATAAGATACATGGCAGGGAACTGGATGTGGTGTTGCCACCAGGCGAAAAAAAGATCGTATCGCCTTATGGCAATCATGCCCGCGGCTCGAAATTTTTAGACGATAGCCACCTGGCCGATGAAGCGCTTACCCGGCAAATAGATCATATCTGCCAGCAGATACCGGAATTTTATTTTGGCAGGCTGGATATTCGTTTCGATACCTGGGAAGCGCTGAAAGAAGGGCGCAATTTCTCCATCATAGAAGTAAATGGGGCGGGGTCAGAACCCACACATATGTACGACCCGCGCCATTCCCTGTTTTTTGCCTGGAAAGAAATTATCCGGCATTGGATTCTATTGAACCGCATCAGCCGCATGAACCATAAAAGAGGACATCGTTATCTTAGCTTCCGCGAAGGATTGGCTATGTTCAAAGAAGACAAAGAGTGGTCGCGTAAACTGGCGGAAATGCCGCAATAAACGGGCACCATGAAGTTATTGAGAATATTTGTTACGGGCATGTTCATCAGCTTCCTCGGCACCCTGCCGCTGGGAACGCTCAATATTGCCTCCATGCAAATATCCGTTACCGACGGCACCAGGCCGGCCCTGTATTTTGCACTGGGTTGTTTACTGGTAGAAGTGGTGTATGTACGCCTGTCGCTGGTAGCCATGGATTGGGTTCGTAAACAAAAAAAGTTGTTTTACTGGCTGCAGTGGTTTACCATTCTCATCATTGTGGCCCTGGCCGTTTCCAGCTTTATTGCAGCCACCAACCCGCATGTTGAAAAAAACATCATTCTTTCCCATACCTTTCACCGTTTTTGGCTGGGCATGCTCATGAGCGCCCTCAATCCCGTGCAAATACCTTTCTGGTTTGGATGGAGTACGGCCCTGCTTACCAAAAAAATTTTACAACCCCGCAACAACCATTATAACATGTACATGGCCGGCATAGGCATAGGCACTTTCCTGGGATTTTTAATATTTATTTTCGGGGGACAATTGATCGTCAATAACCTGAATGCCCACCAGGATATGGTGAACTGCATGATTGGCGGTATATTCACAATAACCGCCGTGATCATGACGGTAAAACTGCTGCGCCGGAAAAAAGAAGTTTAACTGTTCATTTCCACAGCCCATTTATCCCGGTCGTCGGGACTGAATTTCCAGGGCGCAAAATTATTCTCGATATTACTGAACATGCCATTCCATTCCTGCGGCGCATTGCTTTCTTCCATGATCAGCGAACGGCGCAATTCCAGAATGATCTCCAGCGGGTGGATATTAACGGGACATTCCTGTACACAAGCCTGGCAGGAGGTACAGGCGCGTAGTTCTTCCACTGTTATATAATCGTGCAGAAGTGCTTTGCCATCGTCTTTGAATTCGCCATGGGCATCGATATTCTTTCCCACCTCCTCAACGCGGTCGCGGGTAGCCATCATAATACGGCGTGGCGATAATTTCTTCCCTGTTATAGTAGCCGGGCAGGCGGCGCTGCAACGGCCACATTCGGTGCAGGAATAGGCATCCATCAAATTGCGCCAGCTGAGGTCCATCACGTCTTTGGCGCCAAATTGCGTGGGCGGCTGCGCATCGGCAGGTGCTGTTTCGGGCTGCATGGCATACAATACCTCGTTTTGCACGACAGGCATATTGTTCATTTTGCCCATGGGTTGCAAACGTGTATAATAGGCATTAGGAAAGGCCAGGAATATATGCAGGTGTTTGGAATAGGGTATATAACAAAGAAAGGCAAATATGCCTACGATATGCGCCCACCAGGCGGTTCGTTCAATGGCTACCAGGGCGCTGTTGCCAAAACCATCCAGCAGGGGGTGCAGAAAAGATGAAAAAAAGAAATGACCGGTAACCGGTTCATTCAAACGTTGCTGCAGTAGGGCATCAGCCGCATTCATGGTCAGGAACAGGCTCATCAGCACAATTTCGGTAATAAGAATATAATTGGCATCACTGCGATGCCAGCCGTTCAAATCGGCACTGGCCAGGCGTTTCACCTTTACAATATTTCTTCTCATTAAAAATACAAGGCATGAAACCAGTACGGTGATGGCCAGGAACTCAAAAGCATTGATCAATGCGGTATACATACCGCCCATACCGGCAAACATACGATGCGTGCCAAAAATGCCATCGAGCATGATCTCCAGCACCTCGATATTGATAATGATAAAACCGGCATAAATAAAAAAATGCAGTACGGCCACCAGCGGATTGCGGAACATTTTTTTTTGCCCCAGTGCAAACAGCAGCATGTTTTTCCATCGCTCACCGGGCCGGTCTTTCAAATCTACCTCTTTACCAAGTAATATATTACGCCGTATTTGCCTGATCTTTTTTACAAAGAACCAGGTGGCAAAACCGGCCACCAGTATAAAAATGATTTGTGGTATATATGACATACTACTAAGGTAACAAAGCCATTTTAAAACTTTTATATAGATTTGAAAGAAAAATTCATGGCCCGAAATTATATCCTGGACGAAGGAACTGTAGCCCGAAAACTGCAACGTATAGCCTATGAGATCGTGGAGAACAATCTGGACGAAAAGGAGATCATACTGGCAGGCATTAAAGACAATGGCAGCGCCATTGCACGCAACATACAGCAATTGCTGCAACAGATCAGCTCCATGCAAACCGACCTGATAGAAATTTCACTCGATAAAAAAACACCCAAAGAGATCCTTCTTAGCAAAAGCATCGATTTTACTGGTAAAGTGATTATAGTGGTAGACGATGTGGCCAACAGCGGCAAAACCATGTTGTATGCCATCAAACCCTTCCTGGCTTATTTGCCTAAAAAAATTCAAACCCTGGCCCTGGTGGAACGCACCCATAAAACTTATCCTATCAATACCGATTATGTGGGTTTATCAGTAGCCACCACCCTGCAGGAGCATATTTTTGTAGAGGTAAAAGACGATGTCGTAACCGGGGCTTATCTGGAAGACTAGAAGTACAGGGTGTGGAATCGAATGCCCCTGTTGTTGCGCTCAAACGCCGGCGAAGGCACCTTGATCATATTCACCACCGAACACATTGTACGCAACCATTGGCGGCGGGTTTCGATACGCGTAAGATCCATATCGGCACTCAAATAAAAATGCCGTGTACGGGTAATATCGTTGCGGCTGAAGGAAACGCCATCAGCATCGGTCCATTGGTTGTTAAACCCACCCAGCATGCCCTGGCTGTTATAGCCCATGGCCAGGTTCAGCCATTTGGGGAGGCTGCTTTTAGGGGCAAATGCATGTAGGTTGGCGCTGATCCAATAGGTTTGAGAATTATAATACTTTATTATCCGTTCGGGCAGGCTGCTGCCAAAAAGCTGGTTGCGGCGGCGTTTCAGGTCGGCGCCTTCATAATCGTAATGCCAGTAGCTCAGTTTTAATTGAATGTGTTGTTCTTTCATAAGCAGTTCCTGCCCTACAAAAGCCGAGGCGCCCAGTGTATTGGCCGCCACATCGCCCCAGTTAAAACCCCATTCGGCGCTGTAAGCATCCTGTATTTCTATGATACTTTGATAAGCCATGCCGCTGAGGCCGCCCAGCCAGGTGCCGGTTTTTTGGTTCACACCGGCCCAGAGCCATAAACCGCTGGAAATACGGCTTAAGTGGTAGGTAGTCCAGGCATGACCCGCTTTATCCATTTGTTGCCATTCCCGGTTATCGTTGAAGAAGTGAAAGGAAGTTTTGGGGTAATCGGCATACCAGGCCTTGTTGAGGGTAATAAAAGAGCCGGTCCAACCGGTCACATGCGCACCGCTTACCAGTCACAGGCGTTTTTTGCTGAAGGCATTGTCCTGGGCATGGATTTTATTGCTAAAAACGCACCCAACCCGTAACAGCGCCCATATTTTAAAAGGCATGTTCACGAGGGCAAATGTACAAATCATAAAATTATATAACTTTCGCCCTTTAATACATCAAATCAAGCACTATGGATGAAGCTATATTACAGCGAGCCAAAGCATGGACCAGTGGTAATTTCGACGAAACCACAAAAAAGGAGATAGCCAGACTTGAAAAAGAAAATCCCACCGAACTGGCCGATGCCTTTTACCGCAACCTCGAGTTTGGTACGGGCGGTTTGAGAGGTATTATGGGCGTTGGCACCAACCGAATCAATAAATATACGGTAGGCATGGCCACCCAGGGTTTTGCCAACTACCTGAAACAAACATATCCCGGCGGCGCCATACGTGTGGCCATTGCCCACGACAGCCGTAATAACAGCCGCCAGTTTGCCGAGATCACCGCCAACGTGATGGCCGCCAATGGCATCAAGGTGTTTCTGTTTGATGCCCTGCGCCCCACGCCCGAGCTGAGCTTTGCCATTCGCCACCTGGGCTGCCAGGGCGGTGTGGTATGTACGGCCTCGCACAATCCTAAAGAATACAACGGGTATAAAGCCTACTGGAACGATGGCGGGCAACTGGTGCCGCCTCATGATAAAAATGTGATCAGGGAAGTAGAAAAGATCGCTTCGGTAGATGAAGTAAAATGGTCGGGTGGGGAAGAAAATATTACCCTCATTGGCAAGGAAATGGATGAGGCTTATATAACCATGGTAAAGAGCCTGAGCGTATATCCCGAGGTAATCACCCGCCAGAAAGATCTGAAGATCGTATATACCCCCATACATGGTACCGGTATTATGCTGGTGCCGCAGGTATTGAACCGCTTTGGTTTTACCAATGTGACCATTGTGGAAGAACAGGCGCAGCCCGACGGCAATTTCCCTACTGTGGTATATCCCAACCCCGAGGAAAGTGAGGCCATGAGCATCGGTCTTAAAAAAGCTAAAGAACTGGACGCCGATATTTTGCTGGGTACCGATCCCGATGCCGACCGCGTAGGCATTGGCATCAAAGACACACAGGGCAACTGGGTGCTGATGAACGGCAACCAAACCGCCGTATTGGCCTTCAACTATGTGATTGAGGCGCGTAAAGCCAAAGGCATTGCCCAGCGCAACGATTTTGTAGTAAAGACCATTGTTACCACCGATATGATAGATCGTATTGCGGTAGAAAATAATGTGAACTGTTACAATGTGCTCACCGGCTTTAAATGGATTGCCGAACTGATCAAGGAAAAAGAAGCCTCCGAAAATTATATTGTGGGCGGGGAAGAAAGTTATGGTTTGATGATCGGTTCACAACTGCGCGATAAAGATGCTGTTTCGGCCGTGGCCTTGCTTTGCGAAATGGCCGCCTACGAAAAAGACCAGGGCAGAACCCTGTACGAAAAACTGATTGACCTGTATGTGAAATACGGCTATTATAAAGAACAATTGATCTCCATCACGAAAAAAGGCATGAACGGACAAAAAGAAATTGCCGACATGATGGACAATTACCGCAACAACCCGCCGCAAAGCATCAACGGCTCGCCCGTAGTGCAATTGCTGGATTACAGCCTGCGCAAGGGCAAAAACCTGCAAACAGGCGAGGAGTGGGATATCAGGCTGCCGGCCTCGAACGTATTGCAGTTCATATTGGCCGATGGCAGCAAGATATCGGCCCGTCCCAGCGGCACCGAACCCAAGATCAAATTTTATTTCAGCGTAAATACCACCTTGAAAAGCGCCGCCGATTTCGATTCGGTACAGGTGCATGCTGAATTGGATAAACGTATCCAGGGCATTATTCAGGATATGGGACTGAAGTAATCAGGAAATTTTTGGATGGGAAATTGCGGAATAATAGGTGTTTTTACGCAGTTTCCCGATTTCACGGCTCCAAAAATTCCGAAACATGCAGCGAATCCACCTATATTTGCGACTTCTAATTAAACCCACCACTATAATGAAAAGGCAATTTGTAGTAGTTTTTATGACTGTTGGCTTGTTGATTGCAGCCAGTACCGCCAATGCACAAAACAAAATCGGCTATATCAGCCTGCAGGAATTGATTCCGGCCATGCCTGAATATAAAAAAGCAGTAGCCGACCTGGATGAATATCAAAAGGCGCTTGTAGATCAGGGCAACGATTATCAACAGGAATTTATACGTAAAGACAGCATTTATAAGGCCGATTCCACCAAATGGAGCTCTGCCATGCGTGAAGTAAAAAGGAAAGAGCTGAATGAGCTGTACATGAAATGGATGAATTTCAACCAGGAAGCAGAGCAATTGTATCAAAGAAAACAGCAGGAGCTGATTGCCCCCATCCAGCAAAAAGCCGTTTCCACCACACAAACCGTGGCCAGGGAGAACGGGTATAGCTATGTTATATCCAAAGAAACATTGATCAGTTTCCCATCGGCCGATGACCTGTTGCCATTGGTATCGAAGAAAATGAATATCAAGATCGATAAGCCGGATTCCACTTCCGGGGGAACCGCCGCACCAAAAACGGGCAGTAAATAATTAAAAAGGTTGGCAAAAGCCAACCTTTTTCTTTTATACCTTAATTCCCATTTTTTTGGCAATGTCCTTGAACATTTCCGGATCGATATCTTCTCCACCCGGTGCATTCAGTTGTGGTTCTTCGTCGAGGTCAGGTACCGGCACACCCTCGGGGGCGCCAAATACCACTTCCAGTGGCATACCATCTTCGGGATGGTTACCGTTGAATACCAGACCGGCTTTTTGATAGTCTTCCTTACTAAATGTATACAGGCGGCGGTGCAGGCCATTTTCCTCGTATTTACGCGTTTCGGGAAATGCCTTGTTGCTGAGGTCGGGCACAGGCACCAATTTGGTGACTTCTACACCTGTAATGTGTTCCAGCGCCCGGGCATAAGCCACAATATGTACGCCGCCGCGTACCAGCAGGTAACCCACCATTTCGCGCGCTGTGGGGTCGGTAACCATTTCGTATACCCGCATTTTATTGGCCCTGGCGCCACATTCCAGGAAGAAATTATGCAACAGGTCCAAACGCAGGTTGCCGCTGCTGAACACATGCTGGCCGCTCCACCAGTCGCCCATCGAATCCATGGGCAGGGCCGATTGACCGCTGGCAATAAAATGCCTTGCATTACGGGCATCGGTAGCGTTTTTAAGCGGGCCGGGTACCGGGTCGAATCCCCGTTTGGTAGTGCCGGTCAACAGCAGGTTGATGGTATAGGATACCACTTCTATATGTCCGTACTCCTCACCACTTATACTGCAGATAAGGTCATAAAACGGACGTAAACGCGTGCGTCCCCTGAAATTGAACGACTGGTAAGTGTAGTTCATTAACGTACTCATTTCCCCGAATTTGCCACCCAGCAGTTCCTGTACGGCTGCTGCATCGTTGGGAGAAGGATTTTTTGGTGTTGGCAATTCGATCGGAAGGTGATCAATTTTTAGGATCATAACTAATGATTTTTTAGGATGGCGAGAGAAGTAATTGCATCAATAGTTATGCCCGCAAAAAACAAAGGCGGATCAGGGTCAATGATCCGCCTTTATTGAATTTATTCTACAATTTTTTCACTGATCTTTCCCGTTTTCTTATTCTTGAGTATTACTTTTTTGGCACCGTAATGTGTTACTTCTTCTTTCACCAGGTAGTGATCGGCATCATAATTGTGCAGGTGACTATCTTTGGTAACGCCGGTTTTTCCACGCCAGATATCCAGCTTTACCGGCTCCCATTGTTTTGTTTTGGCGCTGCGGTAAGCGGCATCCAGTATGCAGTTTACCACATAGCCATCGTAAAAGGTTTCTTTGGGATCGGCGCCCTGTTCCAGGGCATTCAGCATGTCCATGAACATATGGTTATAGCCCAGTTCGTTCAGTTCATCGCCCACGGGGAATAACCAGCCCGAATTGCTTTCGGCTTTTTCGGCCACATAATCGGCCCCTTTGCCCGTGGTGAACATGTCGAAACCGGTACGCAAAAAGCTGTTCACCCAAATGGTGCCTTCGGACCCCATCACTTCATCGCGCAGGTCAAGGCCGCCGCGGAAGGTCCAGCTTACCTCGAACTGGCCAATGGCCCCGTTCTCGTATTTCACCAGTCCAATGGCATGGTCTTCGGCATCGATGGGTTTTACCTGTGTATCGGCCCAGCACATCACTTCAATGGGTTTGATGTCTTTACCAATATAACTGCGCGTGATCTCCACGCAATGGCAGCCCAGGTCCAGCATACAACCACCGCCGGCCTGTTCAATATCCCAGAACCATTCGCTGTGGGGGCCGGGATGGGTTTCGCGCGATTTGGCCCAGAGTATACGGCCCAGCGCGCCGTTTTGCACGCTTTGCATGGCCTTGATGAACTTGGGTGTATATACCAGGTCTTCCAGGTAACCGTTGAATATGCCAGCTTTTTCTACTGCCTCCAGCATACGTTTGGCCTCCTCGCCATTGCGGCCCAGGGGCTTGGTAGTCATCACCGCTTTTTTGTGTTTACAGCAAAGCATTACCGCTTCTTCGTGCAGGTTATTGGGCAGCGATATACAAACCACTTCCACATCGGGATGGGCAATAGATTCTTCCATGTTAATGGTCCAGTGGCCCACGTTATAATCCTGCGCAAACTTTCTGGCGCTTTCCTCGCGGCGCGAGTAAATGCTTACGATCTTGTCGCGGCTGCGATAGCCCTGCAATGAATCGGCATAAAACCGGCCAATAAAACCGGAGCCAAGCATAGCGATTTTTGCCATATAACTATTTTATTTGTTTATTTTCACGGAAGAAAACAAGGAAATACACCAGTACGGCCATGGCTATATAAGCGGGTACAAACCATATGCGTAACCAATTATGTGTGTCGCCGGTAACATAATTTTCCACCACAAAACCCGATACCCAGGTACCGATAAACATACCCAGTCCATAGGTGGCAAAAGTAAACAAGCCCTGGGCAGCATTCTTGATTTTTTCCCCCGCCTTCATTTCGGTGTACATATAACCGGTCACAAAAAAGAAATCGTAGCAAATGCCATGCAGGATGATGCCGGCATACAGCATCCACATATTGCTGCCGGTATCGCCATAGGCAAAACAGAGATAACGGAGTATCCAGGCCGCCATGCCCAGCAGCAGCATGTTTTTCACGCCAATGCGATTAAAAAGCAGGGGAATGGCCAATATAAAAAGGGCTTCCGATGCCTGGCCCATGGTCATTTTGGCGGCGGCTTTTTCCACACCCAGCTCGTTCAGAAATGGGTTGGCAAAGCCGTAATAAAACGACAACGGAATGCATATGAGGATGGCGGCTATAAAAAACACCAGGTAAGGCTTATTCTTAAACAACACAAAAGCCTCTGTGCCAATGGCAGAAGCGTCGGACTTACCCTTGGGCGGTGTATTGGGCAGGCCAAAGCTCAGGAAACCCAACAGGGCCGATACCGTCGCGGCAATCATGAATGTATCGGCCGTTTTTTCTATCGCCAGCAAGCCTATCAGCAAACCCGCCGCTATCCAGCCCAGGGTGCCAAATACCCTGATCCAGGGGAACTGTTTGCCCGGGTCGTTCATTTGATGAAAGGCAACGCTGTTGCTCAACGCAATGGTAGGCATATACAACATGGAATAGAACAATATTACCCAGTAAAAAATGGTATTATCTGTAATTTGGGTGGCTATGAGCAGCAGGGCCGCACCCAGCAAATGCAAAACACCCATAATGCGCTGGGCCGCAAAAAAACGGTCGGCAATCATGCCCACAAAAAACGGAGATATCATGGTGGCTATGGCCAGTGCGCTGTAGGCGGCGCCAATTTGTACCCCAGACGATTCCAGTTTTTCGCCCATATATGTACCCATGGTAACATACCACGATCCCCAGATAAAATATTCCAGGAACATCATTAAACCGAGCAAGACACCGGTATTCGTTTTCATAAACAGTAATTTGAAAATAAGGCTTGAAAATTACGACTTTAGCGACACTTACGGTGGCATAATTTTTTGACTTTGATAGTCTTGGAAGGCCTATAAACTTAAACCGGGTGAAAATGAATAGTGAAGAAACCGGCTTGGAACATACATTCGCTGGTCTTGAAGGCCAGGGCGATGCGGAGGACGACAAAAGGTACCGGTTGGCCATGGAAGCAGCCGAACTGGGGACCTGGGATTTTTTTCCACTGAGCGGAAAAATGGTGTGGAACCACCAATGCCGCTCCTTGTTTGGTGTATCACCACACGAACCCGTGGATTATACCGTTTTCCTGGATCATATATACATCGACGACCGGGACCGTGTAGATCGCTGCCTGCACGAAGTCAGAACCGCCTCGGGTAATCACACCATCGATTGTGAATTTCGCACCACTGTATACCATAATGAACAGCCCAAATGGATACGCCTGAAAGGCAAGGTAATCTTTAATGAATCACTACAGGCCACCCGCTTTATTTGCGTTGTAATGGAGGTGAGCGATAAACATGCCGAATCGCTCAAAAAACTCACCCTTGAACTGGAGCGCACCAACCAGCACCTGGAAGAATTTGCCTTTATGACCAGCCACGACCTGCAGGAGCCCCTGCGAAAGATCAGGATATTTACCCAGTTACTGCAGGAAAAACTATCCCCGGTCATTCACGAAAACGCACGCCTTTACCTCGATAAGATCAATGCTTCGGCCATTCGGATGGGCGCCCTTATCAGGTGCCTGCTGGACTATTCCCGGCTCTCAGGCAATACCGCGCTGTTTATACAAACAGACCTCAATGAAATGTTGCATATCGTAATGACCGACCTGGAGATCAACATCAGCCGCGTAAATGCCACCATTCATGTAGATCCATTACCCGTAATTGAAGCCATACCCGTACAGATTGTACAACTCTTCACCAACCTGGTGAACAATGCCCTGAAATTTTCCTGCGAAAATGTGCCGCCTGTCATTAATATCGAAGCACGCGATTTATCGCCGCAGGAAGTAGCAAAATATCCGTCGTTGAACCCGCGTTTGAAATATACCCAGATCACCGTGAGGGATAACGGCATTGGTTTCGATCCGGCCTTTTCAGAGCAGATATTCGGATTGTTTCAACGATTGCACGGACAGAACCAGTATGAAGGCACCGGCATCGGCTTATCGATATGCCGCAAAATTGCCACCAACCATAACGGACACATATTTGCCGATTCAAAAAAAGACATGGGTACCCGTTTTCACGTTATTCTTCCCTACCGGCAAAAGTGAGTGCAAAAGTTTTTATATTTTGCCGCCTGAACTACATGTTATGACCAATACATTTCAATATGGGGTGGATACACTTCATACAGGTACTGTATTAGCGATTGCCGGCGGCCGCATAAAAGGCGTTTTGAACGAGGAAGCCACGCGCCGCATTACTACCAGCCAGCAATATGTTCAACAAATCGTTGATGAGAATAAGACCGTTTACGGTGTTAATACCGGTTTTGGCATTCTGGCCAATACGCCTGTTTCAGAAGAAGATACCCGTACATTACAACATAAGATATTACAAAGCCACAGCGTAGGCGTGGGCAACCCCATCGATACCGAAGTGGCAAAGATCATGCTCATCACCAAAGTGCATGCACTGGCCATGGGTTATTCGGGTGTGCAGTTAAGCACCCTGCAACGGATATGCTGGCATATTGAAAATGATATCATTCCCGTAGTGCCTGAAAAGGGTAGTGTAGGCGCCTCGGGCGACCTGGCGCCTTTGGCGCATTTGTTCCTGCCACTGATTGGACTGGGCGAAGTGTTTTACAAGGGCAAACGCCTCCCATCGGCCGAACTATTACGACAATTCGATATGCTGCCCATTCAACTGGGCCCTAAAGAAGGCCTTGCATTAATCAACGGTACGCAATTCATACTGGCTTTTGCCGTAAAAGCCGTGCAACGCATGCACAATTGCCTGGAGGCCGCCGATATCATTGGCGCCATGAGCCTGGAAGCGCTCACAGGCACCAAAGCCCCCTTCGATGAACGCCTGCACGCCTTACGGCCCTATGCCGGCAACCAGCTGGTAGCACAGCGGCTGCGGTTATTGCTGAACGATAGCGATATTATGCAAAGCCATATAGATTGCGGTCGTGTGCAGGATCCCTACAGCCTTCGCTGTATGCCACAGGTGCATGGCGCATCGCGCAATGCCTGGCTGCATTTAAAGGAATTAACGGAGATAGAACTGAACTCGGTTACCGACAATCCCATTCTTTTAAGCGCCGATGATACCATCAGCGGGGGTAACTTTCACGGACAACTGCTGGCGCTGCCGCTGGATTATGCCTGTATGGCCGCCGCCGAAACCGGTAATATATCAGACAGGCGCTGTTATTTACTGCTGGAAGGCAAATGGGGTTTACCCCTGTTGCTGATGAGAAATGTGGGATTGAACAGCGGTTTTATGATACCGCAATACACCACGGCAGCATTGGTTACCGAAAACAAAACCCTTTGTTTCCCCGCCAGTGCCGACAGCATTCCCACTTCGCTGGGGCAGGAAGATCATGTAAGCATGGGCAGCATCAGCGGACGTAAGCTGAACCAGGTGCTGGACAACCTGGAATATATACTGGCCATTGAATTGCTGAGCGCCTGCCAAGCCATCGAGTTCAGGCGGCCTCTGAAAAGCAGCGCGATACTGGAAGCCGCGCACGATTATGTGCGGCGTTATGTGAGTTTTGCCGAAGAGGACAGGATATTTGCAGAGGATATCAAAAAGATCAAACAGATTATCAGTGATTTCTCGTTTGTGGCATATTGTAATGAAGTAGCAGGTGATTTGAATAAAGGATTTGAACAATTTAAACTATGAGTAATTATATAACACCCACCGGCGCTCAACTATCCTGCAAAGGATGGGTACAGGAGGCCGCGTTGCGCATGCTGCTGAATAATCTCGATCCGGCTGTGGCCGAAAAGCCCGAAGAACTGATTGTGTATGGCGGACGAGGAAAGGCTGCCCGTAACAGGGAGGCGCTGGATTTGATCATACAATCGCTCAAACGCCTTGAATACGACGAAACCCTGCTGATACAAAGCGGCAAACCCGTGGGCATATTACAAACGCATAAGCATGCCCCACGGGTGCTCATCTCCAATTCACAGCTTGTACCCAAATGGGCCACCTGGGAGCATTTCGACGAGCTGGAAAAAAAGGGATTGATGATGTTTGGACAAATGACGGCCGGTTCCTGGATATACATAGGCAGCCAGGGTATTGTGCAGGGCACCTATGAAACCTATGCCGCCGCAGCCAATAAACATTTTGGCGGCAGCCTGAAAGGCACCCTGCATGTAAGCGCCGGGCTGGGTGGCATGGGTGGCGCCCAGCCCCTGGCCATTACCATGAATGAAGGCGTGGCGCTTATTGCCGAAGTGGAAGAATGGCGGATAGATAAACGACTTGAAACAAAATACCTCGACGAAAAGATCACCGATATCGATGCGGCCATCGACCGTGCCTTAGAGGCTAAAGAGAAAAAAGAAGTGGTGTCTATAGGCGTTTTATGCAATGCTGTGCATTTGCTGGAAAAATTATCAGAAAGAAATATCATTCCCGATACACTTACCGATCAAACCTCGGCGCATGATCCTCTGATAGGGTATTGGCCGCATGAAATTGGTTATGAAGAAGCGAAAGCATTAAGAACAAAGGATCCCGCCCAATATATTCAATACGCCTACAATTCCATGTACCGCCATGTACAACTGATGCTGGACCTGCAGCAAAAAGGCGCCATCACTTTTGATTATGGCAATAATATACGTGCCCGTGCTCAGGAAAAAGGCTTACCGAATGCATTTGGTTTTCCTGGTTTTGTACCTGCATATATACGCCCGTTGTTTTGCGAAGGCAAGGGGCCTTTCAGATGGGCGGCATTGAGTGGCGACCCACAGGATATTGCCGTTACCGATGAAGTGATTGCTGATATGTTCCCCGAAAATGCCTCCCTGCAACGATGGCTGAAACTGGCCAAAAAAAAGATTGCCTTCCAGGGATTACCGGCACGTATTTGCTGGTTGGGCCAGGGCGAAAGAGAAAAAGCCGGGCTGGCCTTTAATGAACTGGTGAAAACGGGAAAGGTGAAAGCACCCATCGTAATAGGTCGTGATCATCTTGATACCGGTTCTGTTGCCTCACCCAATCGTGAAACTGAAGCTATGCTGGATGGCAGCGATGCCGTTGCCGACTGGCCACTATTAAACGCATTGGTGAATACCGCAAGCGGCGCCAGTTGGGTAAGCCTGCACCATGGCGGCGGGGTAGGTATGGGTTACAGTATTCATGCCGGTATGGTTATTGTGGCAGATGGCACCAACGAAGCCGCGCAACGATTAAGCCGCGTATTACGCAACGACCCGGGCATGGGCGTTATTCGCCATGCAGATGCGGGTTATGAATTAGCCAAAGAAACCGCAAAAAAATTTAATTTAGGATTAAAAGGTTGATTGTGCGAATGGAATGTCCATCGTACTGCGAAAAATTCCTGCCTGCGTATGTGGTTTTTCGCGGTTATTTTGCGTCTGTACAGGCGGCAAAAATTCTATCAACATTCTAATGTGACATTAATAACCTTTTTACCTGTATATCTGTTATTTATTGGCATTATAATTTCTTATTTTACGAGTAATATTTATGGGACGATTGATAATCATAAGTAACAGGCTGCCTTTTTCAATTGACCGGGAAGGCGACCAGCTTCAAATGCGCCAAAGCAGCGGCGGGCTGGTATCAGCAATTAAAAGTTATTTTGAAAGTGAAAGCTCGAAAAATAGGGGTTTTACCAGCAAATTATGGGTAGGTGTGGCAGATTTTCCACAAAAAGATTGGGACCAGGTATCCGGGGAACTGGAAAAGCTTGATTTCCAGATTCTACCCTTGTTCATCAACAAAACTTTATATAAAGATTATTATAATGGATTTTCTAATTCGGTACTCTGGCCCTTATTCCACTATTTTCCCAGTCTGGCCGATTACCAAACCCAGTATTTCGACGCCTATGTGAAAGTAAACCGCCTGTTTGCAGATAAATTATTACCGCTGCTGGAACCCGGCGATACGGTTTGGATACACGATTACCAACTGATGTTATTGCCGGAAATGCTGCGCTCGGAAAAACAGGATATCAATATCGGTTTCTTTCTGCATATTCCATTTCCTTCGTATGAAATATTCAGGATGCTGCCTACGGAATGGAAATCATCCATCATCCGCGGCATGCTTGGTTCTGACTTGTTAGGATTTCATACTCACGACTATGCACAGCACTTTTTGCAGTCGGTAAAAATGATACTGGGTGTAGACAGTTATTTTCACAGTCTGCAATACCAGGACCGGCTCATCAAGGCCGACCTTTTTCCCATTAGTATCGACTACAAAAAATTCAGCTCGGCCTGCGGCAACCCGGAAACAAAAAAATATTACGACGAAATAAAAAGCAATTTCGAAGGCAAAAAAATCATTTTTTCGGTAGACAGGCTGGATTATACCAAGGGTCTGATGGACCGTTTGAATGCCTTTGATTATTTCCTGGAGCAATATCCCGAATGGCGCGAACGCGTGGTTTTTATATTGAATGTGGTGCCCTCACGCGGTGATATACAGGCCTACCATGAAAGAAAACAATTGATAGAACAAAAGATCGGCACCATTAATGGTAAACAATCCACCATTAGCTGGCAGCCTATCATATATCGCTATACGCACCTGGAGTTCAACGAGCTGAGCGCTTTGTACCAGGTGGCCGATGCGGCCCTTATTACACCCCTGCGCGATGGGATGAACCTGGTGGCCAAGGAATATGTGGCCAGTTGCACCAACCGTAAAGGGGTGCTGATACTGAGTGAACTGGCAGGGGCCGCCAGTGAATTAAACGAGGCCCTGCTGGTAAATCCTATCGATATCATCGATGTATCCAACGCCATCAACAGGGCACTTACCATGCCGGAAGCCGAACAGCAACACCGCATGCAGCTGATGCAACAGCGGCTGGCTGATTACGATGTGATCAAATGGGTAAGCGATTTCCTGGACCAGTTGGCAAATGTTAAACAGGAACAACAAAAACAACAGGTAAAACATCTCGATGACCGTATCATTACACAAATTCACCTGCATTACCAGATGGCGAAAAGCCGTTGCCTGCTGCTGGACTATGATGGCACCCTGGTGCCTTACGCCAAATTACCGGTAGAGGCCAGTCCGAATGAAGAGTTAAAAGCGCTTTTGACGGAATTGTCGTCAGACCCTGCCAACAACGTGGTCATCATCAGCGGCCGCGAAGCCAATACGCTGGAAAGATGGCTGGGCGATCTGCCGCTATGGCTGGTGGCCGAGCACGGCGCCAGTTTCAGACCCAGAGGCGAACAATGGCAGCAATCGGTATCTATTCCCGATCAATGGAAAAACGAAATAAGGCCTATCATGCAGATGTTTGTAAGCCGCTGCGTGGGTTCGTTTATCGAGGAAAAGACCAATACTTTGGCCTGGCATTACCGCAATACCCATCCCGACCTGGGCTTTACACGCAGCCGGGAGCTGATCAATAATCTGTCGCAATTGCTGGCCAATACCATGCTGCAGGTAGTGGATGGTAACAAGGTGGTGGAAGTAAGAATGTCAGGCTTCGATAAAGGCATCATGGCCCTGCGAATTGTGAACGACCTGCAACCCGAATTTGTGTTGTGTATGGGCGATGATACTACCGACGAAGATATGTTCAAGGCCCTGAGCGACCGGGCTTATAATATTAAAGTAAGCAATGGTCCTACGGCTGCCCAATACACCGTTATCTCCCAGCAAAAAGTGATTCAGATACTGCAACGGTTGATGCAACCGGTGAAAACGATGGAGCTGGCCAGTTCATGGAGTTATAAATAGGTGTACCTTCACCTGCATGTCGGCAATACTGTTTACCAATATTAAACAGCTCGTTAATGTAAGGGAGCACACGCGTTTGTTGCGTGGCGCCGAACTGGCCCATTTGCCCTGTATAAATGATGCCTGGTTATTGGTAGAAGACGATACCATTGCAGGTTATGGACGCATGAGCGAATTGCCGGCCAACAGGCCGGCAGCTGTTATTGATGCATCGGGTAAACTGATTTTGCCCGCCTGGTGCGATAGTCATACCCACCTGGTTTTTGCCGCCAGCCGTGAAACTGAATTCATCGATAAAATAAAAGGGCTCAGCTATGCAGAAATAGCCGCTAAAGGCGGCGGCATTTTGAACTCTGCCCAAAAGTTGAACGATACCCCGGAAGACGAACTGTTTAACCTGGCCTGGAAAAGACTGGAAGCCATCAGCCGCCTGGGTACCGGCGCCGTGGAAATCAAAAGCGGTTATGGACTGACCATAGCAGGCGAACTGAAAATGTTGCGCGTGATTAAAAAACTGCGGCAGCGCTCATCGTTACATATCAAAGCCACCTTCCTGGGCGCACATACTTACCCCACCGCTTTTAAAGACAACCACCAGGGTTATATTGACCAGATAGTTCATGAGATGTTACCGGTAATAGCCAGAGAACAACTGGCCGATTATATTGATGTATTTTGCGAGACGGGATTTTTTTCTCCCGAAGAAACAGAAACCATTTGCCGCGCCGGCATGCAATACGGACTGAAGCCGAAGATACATGCCAACCAACTGAACCTCTCCGGCGGTGTACAAACCGGTGTAAAACTGGGAGCTATTAGTGTAGATCACCTGGAAACCATGGACGATGCCGCCATTGAACGCTTGGCCGCCTCCAACACCATCGGTACCTTACTACCCACCGCTGCTTTCTTTTTACGCATGCCTTTTCAACCCGCCCGCCACCTTATAAACAGCGGTTGCGCCATAGCGTTGGCCACTGATTATAACCCCGGTTCATCGCCCAGCGGCAATATGAACCTGGTAGTGGCCATAAGCTGTATTCAAATGAAGATGCTGCCCGAAGAGGCCATCAATGCCGCCACCCTCAATGGTGCTTTTGCCATGGAATGCGCGCATGAACTGGGCAGCATTACCATTGGTAAAAAAGCCAACCTGATTGTAACAGCGCCTGTACCTTCACTGGCCTACCTGCCTTATTCTTTTGGAAGCAATTTGATAGAGAATGTGATGATTAAGGGACAATGGATCATATACAATTAAAGCCCGTTGTATGAAACATTTTATAGTGTACAGCAAACACGATGTACTCAATTTGACCCATATACGCCGCTTTGAAACCAAACTGGGCGAAACCATACAGGTAGTACCCGATAAAAACAACTGGGAAGAAGGCTTGCAGCAATCGCTGGCCCGCTATGTATTATTCGGTATTCCCGAAGATATAGGTGTGCGCGCCAATTATGGCAGGGGCGGGGCAGCAACAGCCTGGCAGCCCTTTTTATCGTCTTTTTTGAATATACAAAGCAATGATTTTTTGAATGGCGAGGAGATGTTGTTGCTGGGGCATTTCGATTTCAGCCATGCCCTGCAACTGATTGAGCAAAACGCCGCCAGTTATGAAGAAAAGATAGATGCATACCGGCATGCCGTGATTACCATCGACGAAGCTGTGGAAGAACTTTCCAAAATCGTTTGCGCACAGGGCAAGATACCCATTGCCATTGGCGGTGGTCACAATAATGCCTACCCGCTCATTAAGGGAGCCGCCAAAGGTTTACACAAAGCCGGCCTGATACCGCTGGCGCAAATCAACGCCATCAACCTCGATGCCCATTCCGATTTCAGGCCTGCCGAAGGCAGGCACAGCGGCAATGGATTTCGTTATGCCGAAGAAGATGGGTATTTGCAGAAATATTGCGTCATTGGTTTGCATGAAAATTATCTGCCGCAAAATGTATGGCTGGATATCGTAAACAATCCATTCCTGGATGTGATTACCTATGAGGATATTTTTATTCATGAAAAAAGGAATTTTATTCAGGCCGTGGCGCATGCTACCGGTTTTACTGATGAAAATTATACGGGCGTGGAGCTGGATTTGGATTGTATTGAAAATACATTGTCCAGCGCTATGACGCCTTCGGGTATTTCGGCATTGCATGCCAGACAGTATATTACGCTGGCCGCGCGGGAGAGCCAGGTGGCGTATTTGCATATTTGTGAAGGGGCGGCGGAGGTGAATGGGGGGAGAAGTGAGACGGTGGGTAAGCTTATTACGTATTTGGTGGCGGATTTTGTAAAGTCGCATGAGGGCGAGTGAGCTTTGGAAGCTTCCGCGTTCCGGGTGGTGGGGTCAGCCTACTAAAAAGGTATCCCCAAATTAATATACGACTGCACCTTCTTCGTCTGGTCGCAATACATCGCACTAATCTCTAATGGCCCCAACGCAAAATTATACGAGAAAGTCAATGCATATCCCGATAAAAAATCAGGCGCCTTAAAAAACTCACTTGTACTCACAAAATTATTATACAAAATATTGGCCCTGCCCGTCAAATACGTATTACTAAACAGCTGCATCCGCAATCCGCCCTGCACAACCGCCATGGCCGGCGTATACAAAGTACCCTCCTGCAAACCGGCAAACAATACCTGGTTCCTGAACACCTTCGTCAATCCGCCAATGGCAAACTCATTCATTACATGGCGCGAATAATTGAAATTGATACCGCCCTGTCCGTTCAACAATACGGTAGCCTTGCTGTTCAGCGGTATATAGCTCTCCACCTGCAAGGTGGTCCTGAAATAGGGATCGGTGCTGATGGGAAAGGCTTCGGGATCGCTCACCGGCACGCCGTCTTCCTGGAAACTGAGATTGGGATGCTGTTCAAATACCCGCGCGACTTCTGCCTCCACCTTTACACCCCGACGGGGGTACACGCCTTTATCCAGCGAATTAAAACCTATATATCCATACAGGGAATTGAAATAGTTGCTGCCTTTAAACTCCAGCCCCTTGGATATGGTGGGAACATATTGCACCCATTCAAATCGATGTCCTGCGCCAATGGAAAAACTGCGGGAGGGCGAAAACTGTAAGCGGCCGCCCGATCTGGAATAGTTCTGCTCATACAATCCATCCTGCTTATAGGCATCGTAGGTGGTTACGTCAAAACGGTCGAACTCGGTTTCGAGCAGCAGGGCAAAATTCTTCAAACGTCCCAGGTATTGCAGGTGTTCGCCCCGAATACGAAAGGTTTCGCCCAGGTTTACCGTTACCAGGCTGCGGCTATTGGTAAAGAAAAAATTACGCGTGGTGAGGTTACCTATCAGTCCAACGCCGGAAAAACGGTTATAATGCAATCCCAGCTTGGCAAAGGTGAGCGGGTTCTCGATCACATTGAACACGATCTTGCTGGTGCCATCGCCCTGCGGATGCAGGGAATAGGTGATGCTGCTGTAATAACGGGTACCAAAAGCCTGGCGTACCATATTGGCCAGTTGTTTGGCCGTGTAGGGCTGGTTCATCTGCAGGTTCATGGTATGTGCAAAAAAATCGGGCGATGTTTTTTCCACGCCATTCACTTCAAAGGAAGAAAGGGTAACAGTATGCACCGATGGCAGCCGGTTGGCGGGTATGTCGGTTTTGCCGTAAATGGCGTCCAGCGAGTCGGCCAGCTTTTTAAACCGGGGATACAGCTTGCGCCCTTCTTCAATACCCAATTTCAATATGGCCTTTCCATCGCTGAAACTGCCCATATTGTATTTTTCCATATTGAATGGAATATAGATATCGCATTGCGGCACTTCGGTACGGGCGTCTTCGGCCTCGCGGAAAAAAGCGATCTGCAAAAGTATTTGCAGGGCATTGCGCACTTTTTCGCTGGGCAGCAAACCACTGGTAACATTACTGCCTATCACAATATTGGCCCCCATTTCCTTTACATCGCGCACGGGAAAATTACGCACGATGCCGCCGTCTACCAGGCGCTTGCCATTGAAGTCTACAGCAGTAAATACCGATGGGATGGCCATACTGCTGCGTATGGCGGAAATGATCTCACCGTTTTTCATCACAATGGCTTCCCCATTGCCTACATCGGTGCCAATACAACGAAAGGGGATGCTGAATTTGGAAAAGTCTTTGATGTGGTAAACAGGGAAATACAGTTCGGAAAATTTCAACCATAATTCCTGGCCCTGCAGCAAGCCACTGGGCAGTCTGAACTGGTGGTTCACCCAGGGCAGTTCGATGATGTATTTGGAATACTCTTCTTTTTCTTCCATAAATATGCTGCGCAACGATGACTGGTTGCTCAGCATCAGGTCCCAGTCAATGGTGCGGGCTATCTTTTCAATACTATCGGCCGAGTAACCGATGGCATATAAACTGCCGATGATGCTGCCCATGCTGGTGCCGGTGATATAATCCACCTTCAAACCGGCGCTGTCGATGGCTTTTAATATTCCTATATGGGCCAGGCCTTTAGCGCCGCCGCCACTAAGAGTAACGCCTATCCTGGGGCGCTGGGCAACAATTCCCTGCGTACAAACCAGGAGTACGATAAAAGCTAAAACAGGCCGGTATAACAGGTGCCGCAGCATGTAGTACAAGTTATTGAAAATTATTTCAGCTCCAAATGACAGTTTAACTCCACATCATCGATCCATGCACCCATCTTTTTATAAAACCGGATGGCGGGCGTGTTCCAGTTAGACACCTGCCAGCGCAATTTTTTACAATGGCTGGCTTTTGCATGGTCGATCACTGTATACAGCAGTTTGGTACCAATATTATAGCCGCGTGCCGACTCCTTTACATACAGGTCGTCCAGGTACAGATTCCTGCCCCACCAGGTATAATAAGCAAAAAAACAGGCCGCATATCCCACGATCTGTTGCTGTGCGTCTTCCGCCACGAAACAAATAAACAGGTCTTTATCGGCCTGCATTTGTTCCACCGAATTATGTACACGGTCCGGTGTTTTTTGAAATTTCGCAAATTCCCTGATGAGGGCAATAATAGCTGGAAAGTCGGCCTCAACAGCTTTCCGGATGGTAACATGCATGGTTTCTTTTTACAGGTTCGCTTCCAGCTTCATGATCTTCTCAAACACCACTTCATATTCTTTGTTCAGCTTCTCCAGTTCTTCCGACACTTTTTTATAGTCTGCTTCTGTTTTCATAAATATTTCTTTGTCGGCATAGGTTTCCGGCGCGGTCATGGTTGCTTCCAGCATGGCTTTTTGTTTGTTCAATGCGCCGATATTTTCTTCCAGTTGCTGAAAGATGCGTTGCTGTTTTTGCAGTTCTTTTTTGGCTTCCTTGTTTATTGAAGTCTGAGGCCGGAGGTTAGCAGTCTGATGCAAAGATCCCTGTTTTGCGGTTTTTTCATCCGACTTCCGACTTCCGGCTTCCGACTTCACCTTTCTTTCCTTCCATTCCACATACTCCTCGTAACCGCCATTAAACGACCTGATTTTATGGTCTTCAATTTCCCAGATGGTATTGGCCACTTTCGACACAAAATACCGGTCGTGGCTAACCAGTATAATGCTGCCTTCGTATTTGTTCAATGCTTCTATCAACAATTCTACGGAATGAATGTCCAGGTGGTTGGTAGGTTCGTCCAGCAGCAGGAAATTGGCCTTGCTGATGATGGTTTTGGCCAGCGCCACCCGCGCTTTTTCGCCACCGCTTAATACCCTGATCTTTTTATCTACATCGTCGCCACTGAACAAAAAGCATCCCAGCAAGGTACGCAGTTCCTGTTCGGTTTTCTGGCTGCCCGCGGTTTTTAATTCATCCAAAAGGGTATTGTTCAAATCCAGCGCTTCCAGCTGGTGCTGAGCATAAAAACTTTCTTCCACATTATGCCCCCATTTGCGTTCACCGCTGAAACTTTCGGTGCCGGCAATGATGCGCAGCAGGGTAGATTTACCCTTGCCGTTGGCGCCTATGAGGGCTATTTTGTCACCGCGGTTGATCTCGGCTGATGTTTCTTCCACGATGGTATTGTCGCCAAATCTTTTGGTGATATGTTTCAGTTCGCACAATACCTTGCCCGGCACCTTATCAACCTGGAAATTGATACGGATATTCGGTCTTTCAATGGCCACTTCTTCTATGCGGTCCAGTTTTTCCAGCCGCTTGATGGCGCTTTGCGCGGCTGCGGCCTTGGTGGCCTTGGCCCTGAAACGCTCTATAAAGCGTTCCTGCTGGCGAATGTATTCCTGTTGGTTTTCAAAAGCCCGCTGCTGCAATTCTATACGCTGCGCCTTTTCGGTTTCATAAAAACTGTAATTGCCGTTGTAAATATGCAGTTGCCGCTGGTACAGCTCTACTATTTTGGTCACCATGCGGTCCAGGAAATATTTATCGTGACTTACAATCACCACCGATCCCTGGTAATGCTGCAGGTATTTTTCCAGCCATTCAATAGATGGCATGTCCAGGTGGTTGGTAGGCTCATCGAGCAACAGCAGGTCGGGTTGCTGCAATATCATCTTGGCCAGCAGTACGCGCATGCGCCATCCACCGCTGAACTCGCGAAAGGGACGCTTCAGATCGGCATTGCTAAAGCCAAGCCCCTGCAGCACCTCCTCGGTTTTATGATGAATATTGTAACCGCCCAGGGTTTCCAGTTCGTGCAGTTTATCGGTATACTGTAACAGAATGCCTTCATCGCCGGTTTTTTCCAGTTCCCTGCCCAGTTCCTCGATCTCTTTTTCCAGTTGCAGCACGCGTTCAAAGGCGCCCAGCGCTACATCCAGAATGGAGTCGTTGGTATCGAAACTCAACAGGTCCTGGTGCAGGTAGCCGATGGAAGTACCACGACTGCGTTCCACTGTACCCCCGGAAGGCTGGTAGTCGCCCACAAATAGTTTCAACAGGGTCGATTTACCGGTTCCGTTATAACCGATCAGGCCAATACGCTCGTTGGGCTGAATGTGCCAGGTGGCATCCTGCACAATCACCCGGGCTCCGAACTCAAATGTTACATTCGTTAATCCTGCCAGCATAATTAGTTGTAAATAAGGCTGCAAATTTAGCGTATTCCGCCCGTTGGTGAGCGGGGTTTCTGGCGAATCTGTTACCTTTGCCGAGCGTAAAAGAAGTAAGAAGCAGGAAGTAAGAAGTATGATACTCTGCAATTTCTTACTTCCCATTTCTTACTTCCTACCTCAAATTAAACAACTCATGAAAAAACTCGTTTTACCGCTTATCATCCTGGCAGCACTGGCGCTCATCACCTGGCAGTTCTTTTGTAAAGGCAGCGATAAACAGGCGCAACAGGAAGAAAAACAGCAACCACTGGCCATCAAGGCCAATTCCGACCCTTTTAACCAGTCGTTTTCGCAGTTATTGAATGCTTATTACGCACTGAAAGATGCTCTGGTAGACAGTGATACCGCCAAAGCATCGGCAGCAGCCTTGACGCTGGCGGCAGCTACCGACAGCCTGAAAGTGAACGAAATCCAGGGCGACAGCACCGGCGTGATCAGGGAAACAGCCATTAATTTCAGTGGTACCATCAAAAGTTCGGCAGAGGCTCTGGCGGCAGAATCGGGTTTGAAAGCCAAACGCAGGGAATTTGAAATGATTGCCGATGCCCTGTGGAGCCTTACACGTACCGTGCAATTTGGAGGTGAAAAAGTATACTGGCAATATTGTCCGATGGCATTCAACAATAAAGGCGCGTATTGGATGAGTAATAAAAGGGAGATCAAAAATCCTTATTTCGGCAGCGAGATGTTGAATTGTGGTAGTGTGGAGGATTCGCTGGATTATTCGCAGCAATAATTACGAATTCATTAAAGAAGGCCGCTCGGTAATTTCAGCTTGTTACCATTGAATTTCAGCAGGCCGCTTTGCAATATGCGATCAATTTCCTGGTTGATGGTGTCGCAGGTTGCATGTGGAAAATACATTTCAAGCATCATATACCCATTCCTGCTCCAATCCCTGATCTTTGCTGTACAGCTGGTGAAAAGCAGTGAAACGCCTCTTTTTGCGGAGCCATCACATCCGAACTGTTGATTCAAGCCTGGCTTTTGATTCTTTATCGGGAAAATCCTTGCTGGAATCAGAAGCCGGCAGGGGCTTCTTTATTTGGTATTGTTTATACGCGTGCCTGTTGTGCAACAGCTGTTTATAATGCAATAAATTGTATATCCCATGTATGAGCCGGTTTAAACTGTTTTAAACCCATAAAGCTGATTTGCAAACCATCAAATTGACCCGGGCATGTTCAGGTAGGCGGAAACTATTGCTTTTTTTTGATGTATTCCCAAAACCATTGACGTCAGTTTTTCCCGGCAGGCTGGTACCTGAACCGCACAACGGCGCTTTTCTGCTCGCTCGATGACAGCCGCAGCTCGTATCGGTTTCGCCCGGCCGTTATGATCATCAGCGCAGTATTGGGCGGTATACGGCCCAGGTTTTCGGCATACATCATCAATTCATAATCCATGCCGGGAAACATCTCCACGTTCAGGGTGACCGGTTTATCGGTAAGCCGTTTTCTATACAATAGAAGCGTATTGTTGATGAATACCGACACGGTATCGTCGTCTATTTCGGCATTGTCGTACAACTCAATTTTTACGTGGTTGGTATCGATATAGATGGTTTGCGCCAGGTCTTTTTCACGGCTGGCCAAATGCAGGTTTTTCTGGATGGCGGCCAGGCTGTCGTCCTGGAAAAGATCTACCGGGAATTGCGATGTGCTTTGCCTGGTCAATGTAATGGTGCCGGGCTGGCAGGTATGGCTATTGCCCATTTCATGACCCGTCCATTGTCCCAACAGCGCTTCCCCATTGGCATCTTTCGACCAGGTGAGATCATAGGTCTTTATACAGGGGATACAATTTTCGGGTACATTGTATTGCAGCACGGTGTTCTCCATGATCACCATTCTTTTGGTGAGCGGATTGTAGCGGCCTTTGAAATTGATCTTTGTATAACGGTCTTTGTCGAAGCTATAGGCATTGCCCATAAAGGTATTGTCGTGCATGTACGTGATGTGCAGCTCCAGCGAGTATTCGGGAAAGCAGCCGCCTGCATTCTGTGTGCGTTTACCGCGCCAGATTCCCGTAAGGGTTTGACTATCGGCGGCCAGCATACAGCCCAACAGCAAAATAATCAGTACACTTCGCATGCATCCATTTTACCGGTAAATTAGCCTTTTTGCTGTGGCCTGTTCGCAAATTTATGTGAACGGCTAAGGCGAATACCTGAAATTTACCACTGCATTCTTTTTTTCATTGCTGGTAATACGAACCTCATAGGTTTTGTCGCCCGCTTCCACTACCATCAGCGAGGTATTGGGTGGAATGCTGCCCAGGTTTTCGGCCACCATCACCAGTTCGTGGAAATCGTTGCCTTCGTCGAGGTTCAGCTTCAGTTTAAGGGGTCTTTCGGTAAGCCGTTTTTTCGACAGCACCAGTTTTTTATCCAGGTACACCGATACGGTGTCGTCATCGATGGTGCCATTATCGTAAATACTAATATTTACTTCTTTGGCGCTGGTGGTAATGGTTTGTACCAATTCGTTATGCCTGGTCGACAATACCTTTGGCACGGGGATATTATCGGGTAATTTGGGTGGTTTTATGCCGGTCTTTTGAGCCGTATCGGTCTCCACGGTCTTCATCTCTGTTTTCGGTTTGGTAACCGGGGGCGGATTTTTGGCCACATCATTTTTGGGGGCGGCGGGTTTGGCTGTAGCCGGCCTTTGGGCAGGCGTAGTGGTTTTGGGAGCCGGTTTGGGTGTTGTTTTAGCTATTGCCGGCGCCTCGGTTTTTTGGGGCGCTGTTTTGGTGGGTTCTTTTTTTCGTTTGGCCAGAAAAGGTTCTTCATAAAAATCCGAAGTAGGTACTTTTCGCAGGAAAACGGTGCCTTTGCCACAGTTACTACTGTCCCTGGTACTAAAACTTACATAGGTGCCTTCCAGGAATTCTTCATCACCGTCTTTGGAATATTGCAGAAAACAGGTCATGATGCAGGCGCCTGATGAACCCGCCATGCGCACTTCCACAATCTTGAGCTCTTCCAGCAACACTTTTTTGGTACGGGGTTCAAAAGTACCCCTGGCCGTAGCCTTGCCGTAAAAAACCGTGGTGAGATAAGAATAGGTAACGCCTGTGAAAGATTTGTTTTTGTGGTCAATTTGTACTTCGAACTTATAGCGTTCGTCGGCACCCATTAATTCCAGCAATTTTCCCTGGGCTACAGTAGGCGTTTTCCTGAAATTGCCCCTCCAGATACCTGTCAGGTCCTGTGCCTGCGAATAAATACCCACACCTGAGAGCAGCAATAGTAAAAGTAGTTTCATGCTTTTTCTTTCCCTATGGCAAATTAGTTAATTATTAGTTTTTTATACCAGATATCACAAATGGTGGTCTGCAAATTCTTCGTTAAATTTGCGGTTCTCAATAAGCACAAAATGATAAAGATCACTTTCCCGGATGGCAATATACGGGAGTATAAGGAAGGAATCACTGGTTTGGAAATAGCGAAGTCGATCAGTGAAGGATTGGCCAGGAAGGTATTGGCAGCGAGCGTGAATGGTGAGGTATGGGATGCTACCCGGCCCATTTATCACGATGCTTCTTTAAAATTACTGACCTGGGACGACAAAAACGGCAAGCTTACTTTCTGGCATTCATCGGCCCACCTGATGGCGGAGGCCGTGGAAAGCCTTTTCCCGGGCGTGAAGTTCTGGGTTGGCCCGGCACTGGAAACCCAGCCGGGTTTTTATTACGATATGGACCTGGGCGACCGCAAGCTGACCGAAGAAGACCTGGCGAAGCTGGAAAAGAAGATGAACGAACTGGCCAGACAAAACAACCAGTACGTGCGTAAGGAAATGCCCAAGGCCGAAGCGGTAAAATATTTCACCGAAAAAGGTGATGAATATAAACTGGACCTGCTGCAGGGTCTGGAAGATGGCAATATCACTTTTTACAGCCAGGGCAATTTCACCGATCTGTGCCGTGGACCGCATATCCCGTCTACCGGCGCCATCAAGGCCATCAAACTCACCAGCATTGCCGGCGCCTACTGGAAGGGAGATGCCAATAACAAACAGCTTACCCGTATATACGGTGTTACTTATCCCTCACAAAAAGAGTTGGACGAGTACCTGAACATGCTGGAGGAGGCCAAAAAGCGCGATCACCGTAAGCTGGGCAAGGAACTGGGAATTTTCACCATGGACGATGATGTGGGTCCCGGTTTGCCTTTATGGCTGCCCAATGGCACCATCATCATTGAAGAGCTGGAAAAACTGGCCAAGGAAACCGAACTGGCGGCCGGTTATAAAAGGGTAGTGACCCCACATATTGCCAAGGAAAGTATGTACCTCACCAGCGGACACCTGCCTTATTACCAGGATAGTATGTACCCACCCATGGAACTGGAAGGGCAGAAGTATTACCTGAAATCCATGAACTGTCCGCATCACCATAAGATCTTTGGCGCCGAGCCCCGCAGCTATAAAGACCTGCCTTTTCGCCTGGCAGAATACGGAACCTGTTACCGCTACGAACAAAGTGGCGAGTTATTTGGTTTAATGCGTGTGCGCTGCTTACATATGAACGATGCGCATATCTATTGTACTGAAGAACAGTTTGCAGAGGAATTCAGGGCCGTAAACGATATGTACCTGAAGTATTTTAAGATCTTCGGCATCGAGAAATATGTAATGCGATTGTCGCTGCACGATCCGGCCAAACTGGGTCAGAAATATGTGAACGAGCCGGAACTCTGGAAAAAAACCGAGGACATGGTGCGCCAGGTGCTGGTGGATTCCAAAATTCCTTTTGTGGAAATCCCCGACGAGGCAGCGTTTTATGGCCCCAAAATAGATGTGCAAATATGGAGTATCATTGGGCGTGAATTTACCCTGGCCACCAATCAGGTAGACTTTGCGCAGGGCCGCCGTTTCAAGCTGGAGTTCACCAATAAGGAAAATACCGCCGAAACCCCGTTGATCATTCACCGGGCGCCCCTGGGTACCCATGAGCGTTTCATCGGCTTTTTGCTGGAGCATTATGCCGGTAAATTCCCTGTATGGCTGGCGCCGGTACAGGTGAAAATACTGCCTATCAGCGACAAGTTTATGGATTATGCGAAGGCTGTGCTGGAATCGCTTAAAAAAGCGGATATTCGTGCCGAGGTTGACGACCGCAATGAAAAGATCGGCAAAAAGATTCGCGATACCGAGCTGATGAAGGTACCCTATATGCTGGTAGTGGGTGAGAAAGAAATGAATGAGCAAAAAGTTTCTATCCGCCGGCAGGGCAAAGGCGATTTGGGCAGCAAAAGTCTGGATGAATTTTTGCTGGAAGTAACGACTGAGGTAAAGGAAAGAAGGGCAGATTAATTTCACTTTTAATTCATATCTTAGGACAACTAAAACGTAACCGGGAACTATAACACTAAAAAATTTAAAAAAGGCATCATCCGCCTGCGCCTTTCAACTGTCATCATATTGAAAGGTAGTAAGGCTTCGGCGGACGCCGAATTTGTTCAATTAAAAGATTTAAATGGCATTTCCACCGCGACAACCGAGAGGTAATTTTAATCCCCGATTCAGAAAAGAGCAGCAACAGGAACATCGCACCAACCATATGATACGCGTACCGCAGGTGCGCCTGGTGGGCGATAATGTAGAAGTAGGCATATATAGCACCCAGGAAGCGCTGCGAATAGCGCAGGAACAGCAGCTAGACCTGGTGGAGATTTCTCCGCAAGCCGATCCGCCTGTATGTAAGATCATCGATTATAATAAATTCCTGTACGAGAAGAAGAAGAAGGAAAAAGAGATGAAGGCGAAAAGTAAAACGGCCGAAGTAAAGGAGATCCGTTTTACGCCTGGTACAGACGATCATGATTTTGATTTCAAGGCGCGCCATGCCGAAGAGTTCCTTAAAGAGGGTAATAAAGTGAAGGCTTATGTGCAGTTTAAGGGCAGGGCCATTATGTTTAAGGAAAGAGGCGAGCTGGTGTTATTGAAGTTTGCCGAGCGTCTGGCCGAAGTGGGGCAGCCGGAGGGCTTGCCCAAGTTGGAGGGCAAGCGTATGCTGATGATTTTGTCGCCGAAGACGACGAAGAAAAAGAAAGAAGGTCAATCTCAATAGCCGCAAAAAAAAAGCGTCCGGTCCGGACGCTTTTTTTGCGGTTGGTAGGCCAGGCCTGCGGCGCCAAATGCTGCGGGTTTCGGGCGGCACGCATCAAAGTTTGATGAACTCAACCCGGCGGTTATTTGCTTTAACCTTATCATCCACCGGCTGGCTCTCACCCTTCCCATCCGTCTCCATCCTTTTCCCCTCAATTCCAAACTCCTTCTCCAGCGCCTTCTTTACTGCCTCAGCCCTGCGCTTCGACAACTCCATATTAAACGCCTCATCGCCATCTGAATCGGTATGCCCCACAATCTTCACCCTCACCGAACTATTTTCTTTCAACACGGCAGCAATCTCCTTCAATACACCATACGACTCGCCACGTATAGCCGCACTATTTACATCAAACAAAATACCGCTGGTAACAAATTTCCCTTCATCAATCAGTTTATGCCTGGTATCGGGCGCACCCACGGCCAACCGGATATTGCCAATGATATAGCGGTCGTTGTCGCTATGCGCACGCCCCGTCATAAACAATACAGTATTGTATTTATGCCCTTCGTCAAAAGCCCTGGGTACATCCATCACTTTCTCCTGATTAAGGTAAACACGCAGCCTTTGCTTCTGCCGCCACATTGATACTTTCACATAGTTGCTTGTTTTGGCATGGAACTGCGAGGTCTTGGTTACATTATTCATCGCTTCCTTTCCACCCGACCATATCTTGAACCCGGTTTCACCTACTTTCAAACTGGCATCCATGGGTTTTACAAAAAACTCTACGCCCTCGCGTTTGGCAGTACCAAACAATTTATAATTCGAAAACGCTTTCCGGTTTTTCAAATCGGCCAGGTATACATGAAAGGGCATGGAATAAAAACTGAAATCGGGATTACACAGCAGCTCAAATTCCAGCGTGAAATTGTCTGGTAAGGAGGTAATGAATTCCGGCATAAACACACCATCCTTCGACAACGACAGCCACTTGCCAGGGCGCCCATCCAGGGTAACTATTTCACCCGTTGAATTGGTATTCCATTTGGCAGGAAAATCGCCCAGGGCATCCTGCGAAAAATCTTCCATAACGATGATCTTTTCGCCGGGCACAAAATCAAACCTGCTGAAGCTTTTTAATGAGGGGCCGGGAGATGACCCGCCGCTGCCGCTGGTGGAAGAACCGTTTGAAGAACCGCCTGCGTCGCTGTTGCCATTGGCGGTTTTCTTTGGCTTTTTCTTTCCACTCATCGCATCGTCTACCGATTTGTCTACTTTTTTACCAAGATTGTATTCCACTCTGCGTTGTGCCCTGTCGGACATGCGTTTCAAAATTTGCGAATGGGAAAGCAGGGCCAGGCTAAGCATACCTGTAAGCGCCCAGATCTTTTTCATGTTCACCAGTTTTAGTTAAATAATGAACATGAAGGTACTATGGCGGTGTGCCCGCCACAATACCTGGTTTTTACCAATATGTGTAGTTGGTGTTTACAAAAAAAATTACTATAGGGTTAGTGCTTTAGCTTTTTGCGTGCATATAAGTAGTCGGTACCCAATACTATGATCAGCAAAAGCAGGCCTATGAATTCCCTGGTTTGCTCAATCCATGGTTTTTCGGCATGCATGCTTTCGGCAATATTGGCGCCGTGATGCGCTACCGCCCAATCCCATACGCCGTCTGTGGTGGCAAAAAGGTATACGGCATAGGCCGTATACACCACTATACCAATTACACAGGCCATGGGCCAATAGCGCCGCCGGAAAGCCAGCCAGCACAATACAGCGCCATATAAATAAATGGGTACCCATATGTAGGGATCGGGATCATTGTATTGCAGCGCTGCAAACAATACAAATAATATGCACCATACCAGATTGAAGAATTTCATCACTTAAATTCTATGTATTGCAAACCGGCCTGGCTTTTCTCCTGCGCATCCAGGGGTTTACTTACAATAAATACACGATGCAAATGGCCGTCGGTGACTTTCTCCAGCTTCACCGTACTGGTTTTGAGTACCGGCGATGCCTCCGAAGCTTTTTCATTACCAGCGATGGTAAAGCTGCCCAGCAGTTTACCCGTTGGTTCATCCATTCGCAACTCAATTTTATACCCATATTGCAAGGGTTTCACCCAGCCGTATTGTATCACCGCCTGGCTAATGCCGGTAAGATCGATGCTATCGGTACTAAACCATCCTTCGCCGGTAGGCGTTACCATCACGCGGCGTTTGTTCACGCGCACACTGGTAAACCCTTTTACATTTTTACCCCGTTCGAAATAAATACGCGGATGACGCAGGCTAACCACATCCTGCGCAGTGAGCGGTTTGGCGCCCGGGCCACCCTTGTCGGTATAGCTGGCAGAAATATACAGCAATCCTTTTTCCAGCACGGGTTTGTTGAGGGTGGCATTCACCGAGCCTTTGGCCGGTAACGAAGGCGTTATTTTGGCGGTTGAAGTCAGCGATTGTATCCAGGCCACTACCTGCCGGGCATCGTTCTCGGGCAGGTTGGGATGCGCGGGCATGGCCACTTCGCCCCAAACGCCACTGCTGCCCTTGATGATCTTGTTCACCAGGTAGGGCACGGCATTGGCATCTTTCTGGTATTTTTTGGCCACCTCCATAAATGAAGGCCCGATGGATTTTTCATCGGTCTTATGACAGGTGGCGCAATCCAGCGAGGCCATCAGGTTTTTGCCCATGGCGGCTTCTGTAAGCACCTGGTGTCCCTGTGAGGCGGCCGCGCGGTCGGAACCTTCCATATAATCGGCCGATACCACCAGCCCGGGTATAGTACCGGAAGTGATGGTATCTTCCTTATCTTTTACGGCCACATTGTAATCCACTTTTTTGCCAGGGAAATAAAAAGTTTTATTGCCGGTAATTTCTATATGTACCTGCGGCGCCTCATTGCCGGCATATACATTGATGGTTTCGCTTTTGGTAATAGCTTTTTTATCATCCACTACTTCCACCGAAACGGGATAATCGCCCGGTTTGTTCAGGGTATATGTAAGCGTGGGTTCGGTGGTTCGTTGTTGTATGCCGTTGCCCAGGTGCCAGATATAGGTGATGGCATCTTTATCGGGATCTCTGGCTTCCACGGTAGCGGTGATGGTAAGCGGCAGGGAGCCGGAGGTTTTATTTACTTTAAAGGCGCTTACTTTGGGAGCCCGGTTACCGGGATTGTAATCTACCCTCGACAAAGCCGCATCGGGATTTTTGCTGAACCAGCCACTGCCATATTCCAGCATATACAATCTGCCATCGGGACCCACTTCCAGGTCGATCATATTGTGCAGCTTCGTGTTCTCCATAAAAGGCTCCATCTTGTCGAAATCGCCATTGGGTTTCATCGTCACGGCCTTGATCCAGCCACGGATCCAGTCGTAGATCAACAGTTTTTTGTTATAGTAATCCGGCAGGCGCGTGCTGTCGGGATACATATCGGTATAATACACAGGGCCGGCCATGGCATTGCGGCCGCCCGTGCCCACCTGCGGAAAATCGGGTGAATTGGCATAGGGGTACCAGATGAATGCCGGCTGCGCCGGTGGCAGGTTTTGCAAACCGGTATTGTTACGGGAATTGTTGATGGGTTTGGCCGGATCGAAGGCTTCCCCTGATTTACCGGTAGCATAATCGTATTCGCGATAAGGATAGTTATTTCCCACAAACAAAGGCCAGCCAAAATTACCCGCCTGGCGGGCCTGGTTCACCTCATCGTAACCTCGCGGACCGCGTGTATCCAGGCTGTCGTTGGCGGCATCGGGGCCCACTTCTCCCCAATATAAATATCCATTCTTTTTATCCACCATAATGCGATAGGGATTGCGGTTACCCATCACATATATTTCAGGTTTGGTTTTGTCGGTTCCGGGTTTGAACAGGTTGCCTTCGGGAATGGTATAGGTGCCGTCGTCGTTCAGTTTGATGCGGAGTATTTTGCCACGCAGGTCATTGGTATTGGCCGAGGAACGGCGGGCATCGTATTGTTCGTGTCCCGGCCGGTCGTCGAGCGGACCAAAACCGTGGTTCACGTATGATTGATTGGGCTCATCGAAAGGCGTAGAGTTATCGCCTGTGCTCAGGAAAAGCGTTTTTCCATCGCCTCCGAAATCGATGGAGCCGCCGGTATGGCAACAGATCTGTCGTTGTGAATAGAATTGCAGGATCACTTTTTCAGATGCCAAATTCAGCGTATCGTTCTCGAACACAAAACGCGAGAGGCGGTTCACCGAAGTATCCTTTGGACTATAGAAAGCGTATATGTAGTGATTTTTGGCAAAATTGGGATCGGCCTTCAAACCCATAAAACCTTCTTCGGCATTAACATTGGGTACATCGGCTTTCCAGTATACATTCAGAAAGCCCACCTGTTTTACCGTATTGGTGCCGTTTTTATATAATAATAATTCACCGCGGCGTTGGGCCACCAGCACATCCAGGTTGGGAAGCACGGTCATTTCGGTGGGTTCAAAAAATTCGCCCTGCGCCAGTATGTTTTTGGTAAAGCGGTCTTCGTCGGGCACACGCAGGGTAGAAGCTTTGGAATAATCGAGCTGGTAGTTTTTACCGATGGCGTATTGAATGCCGCCCAGCACATGCTTCAAAAAATTTTCTTCCTGGTACGACTCATCCGTATGTCCCAGCTCGGTATAAAAAGCGCGGCCGCCATCGTATTCGTGGTACCAGGCCATAGGGTGGTGATCACCATTCCTGCCGCCCTCATAGGATTTTTCGTCGATGGTGAGCAGCACCTTCACTTCGGGGTTCAGCTTTTTGAAATTGTACCATTCGTCTTTCCGTTTCCATTCCTTTGGCAGGTGTTGGGTGGAAATATGCGAGGCATCCGTTACGTGCAGTACCGCTTCCTGCTGTTTGGGATGGCTTTCAAAATAACCGCCCACCAGGCGGCCATACCAGCCCCAGTCGTATTCGCAATCCGTGGCGGCATGAATGCCTACAAAGCCGCCGCCGGCCTGTATATATCGTTCAAAATCGGCTTCCTGGTAATGGTTCAGTACATCGCCGGTTGTACTAAGGAATACCACCGCCGAATAGCGTTCCAGGGTGTCTTCGTTGAAGTAGGAGGCATCTTCGGTGGTATCGACAATAAAACCATTTTGCTGTCCCAGTTTAATCAGCGCCACCTTGCCTGGTTCTATTGAGGCATGACGGTAACCAGTGGTTTTTGAGAATACGAGTACCCTGGGTTTTCCGGGACGTTTTTTATTACAGCTCATGATGAGCAGTGTGGCCAGGGCCCATAGAAGCAATCGGAAGTTCTTGATCATAAAACGGGATAACTTATTAATAACCAGCAATTAACTTGCAAATCGGGTATTTTATTGAAACTATTTTAGCGTTTACTGAAACTATTTTAATATTACAGGAGCCCTGTTGCCTTTTTCACAAAATTCCTTACCTTTGCGCTCCGTTTTATGAAATTGGTTCATAAAAGCATATTGCCCACAAGGCCCAAAAAGTTCTCCGGCCGATCGGAGGCGCCAGCAGGGTATAACAACAAAAGGTACTAAAAATGCCAAAGGTTAAAACAAATTCCAGTGCCAAAAAAAGATTCAAGATTACCGGCACCGGGAAAATCACACACCAGAAATCTTTCAAACGTCACATCCTCACCAAAAAATCGAAACGCCGTAAAAGGAAACTGGCCAAGGATGGCGTGGTACACAAATCGAATATGGATTTTGTAAAACGTCTGTTGAGACTGAAATAATCCATTCAACATTTCCCCATTTCAAATTTTCAAAATTATTAAGATATGCCTCGTTCAGTGAATGCCGTAGCCTCCAGGGCCCGCCGCAAAAGGATCCTGAAAGCCGCCAAAGGTTATTACGGCAAACGTAAAAATGTATATACCGTTGCGAAGAACGTAATGGAGAAAGGCCTTACCTATAAGTATGTAGGCCGTAAATTAAAGAAAAGGGAATACCGTGCGTTGTGGATTGCGCGTATCAATGCGGCGGTTCGTGCCGAAGGACTCACTTATTCTGAGTTTATTTATAAACTGAATCAGAAGGGAATTGGGTTGGACAGGAAGGTGCTGGCTGATTTGGCGATGAATGAACCGGAGACTTTTAAGCAACTGGTTGCTTCGGTAAAGTAAGTTGTAAGTTTTTAAATATGTATAAAGGCCGGGTGTAATACCTGGCCTTATTTGTTTGCATCAGGCCAACACGGCACGTTCCCCCGAAAACGTGATGGCATTCGGCCATCCCGATTCGCGGAATAACCTGGCGCGCTGCGCACGCCGAAGTCAGGGCAACGCACCAGGCGCAAATGCTTTTTTGCGAAATACGCCAAACAATTACTTTTGCATAAATTTTTTTCTGACCATTTAAAACTATAGCCATCAGCACCGCAAATCCATTCATGAACAACTCGTACACCGACCTGGTGAAGCAAACCTTCAACTTTCCCCAGGAAGGGTTCGACGTGAAAGACAATTACCTCCATTTTAATGGATTGGACCTGAAAGCGCTCATCGACAAATACGGCACGCCCATGAAGCTCACCTATCTGCCCAAGATAGGCATGCAGATCAGGAAGGCCAAAAAGATGTTTGCCAATGCCATGAAGCGCCACCGTTACGAAGGTGAATATCATTACTGCTACTGCACCAAAAGCTCGCATTTCTCCTTTGTGGTGGAGGAAGCGCTGAAACACGATATCCACCTCGAAACCTCGTACGCCTACGACGTGGAGATCATCAAAAAACTGTACGCCCGCAAGAAGATCTCGAAAGACATCTATATTATTTGTAACGGCTACAAACAAAAAACCTATACCAGCCGCATTGCCCACCTGCTGAACACGGGTTTCAAAAATGTAATCCCCGTGCTGGACAATAAAGACGAACTGCAACAGTATAAAAAATCGGTGAAAGTGCCTTTTAAACTGGGCATCAGGGTGGCAGCGGAAGAAGAACCTACCTTTCCTTTCTACACCTCGCGCCTGGGTTTCAGGGCCCGTGATGTGCTGGAGTTTTATGTAGACAAGATAGAGGGCAATGAAGACCGCTTCCAGTTGAAGATGCTGCATATTTTCCTGAACAAGGGCATCAAGGACGATATCTATTACTGGAGTGAGCTGAATAAGGTAATCAATCTCTATTGCCAGCTGAAAAAGATTTGCCCCGAGCTGGATTCCATCAATATCGGCGGAGGTTTCCCCATCAAACACTCGCTGGGTTTTGAATACGATTACCAGTTCATGATCAATGAAATTGTGGGCAATATCAAAAAAGCCTGCAAAAAGAACAATGTGCCCATGCCCAATCTTTTTACCGAGTTCGGCAGCTTTACCGTGGGTGAAAGCATGGCGCATATCTATAGTGTAGTAGGACAGAAAGTGCAGAACGACCGCGAGATCTGGTACATGATCGATTCTTCTTTCATCACCACTTTACCGGATACCTGGGGCATAGGGGAGAAATTTCTGATGCTGCCCATCAATAAATGGGACCAGGAATACCAGCGCGTGGTGCTGGGCGGCATTACCTGCGACAGCCACGATTATTACGATTCAGAAGAACATATCAACGAGGTGTTCCTGCCAAAGCTGAACAATGGTGAACCTTTGTATTTGGGGTTCTTTCATACCGGCGCCTACCAGGACCAGATCAGTGGATATGGAGGCATTAAACACTGTTTGATCCCTTCGCCCAAACACATTATTGTGGGGCACGACAAGAATGGGAAGCTGGTGGATTGGGTGTATGCAAAGGAACAAACGGCGCAGAGCATGCTGAAGATACTCGGATATTAAGCAACCAATATTCAACCCTAACGTATTCAACCCCTAAAGGGGTTGACAAATCCTGCATAATCGTAATGCTAACGATATAACGCCCCTAACGGGGCTTTTTTTACCTGCGCACCAGGATTATCAACCACAAAAACGTATCGTCCCGGTAGGGGCGACATATTGGTAGCATTTGCCATAATAACACAAGCCCTTTATCTTTACCATCCATGAAAAATGCCGGAAGCGTTCATAACGGTTAAAACAACCCCCATGCATCGAATTATCATTTTATTAACAGTGGCCATGATCCTTACCGGCCCCCTTGCCGCCCAATCTACCGAAGACTCAGTAAAAGCCACCGTGAACCGCCTGTTCGAAGGCATGAGAAACGCCGACGCCGCGCTGCTGCGCTCGGCATTTACCGACAGCGCCATTCTGCAAACCATTGCCCGCAATAAAGAGGGGCAGGATATTATACACAGCGCCCGACCGGATGAATTTGCCAATTTTGTGGATAAACAGGAAAAAGGAGTGGCCGACGAACAAATTCAATTCGAGACTATCAAAATTGATGGCCCGCTGGCCATGGTATGGACGCCCTATACATTTTACTTCAAGGGAAAACGCAGTCATTGCGGAGTGAACTCCTTTCAACTGGTGCGCATGAACGGGGCCTGGAAGATCCAGTACCTTATTGATACCCGGCGAAAAAATTGCGACTAGCGTTTTACGCGGTATTTCTTGTTCACTTTGGGACTGTTGAAGTACTCGTTCAGTTCCTTCTCGGTCATATCGCTGGTGATCTCGATGGGAATATCCACCAGCTGCACCTGTATCTGCTTTAATTCTTCTTTCAGCTTATTGGTCTTGCGGCTGATATCGGGGTCGCGTTCGCCAATCAGGGCATTATCGCTTACCATGTATTCCAGCCTTTTGATGGCCGTGCGTATCTGCGATGCCTGGTTTTGATCGATGACCTTTTGCGGCGCCACGGCTTCTTTTACCGGCACCAGCGAAACACCCACGCTGGGCATTACCTTTCCTATCTGCTGTTCGTTGGTTGATTTGGACGATGACAAAATACTGCCTGTAAGGGCTGTGGTAGAACCTGTTATATCAAAAGTAGTGCGGGTGGTTTTTACCCTTTTAACGCTTTTATCAAGCTGCAGGAAAGTATATTTCAGCCGCATTACGTAGCTGTTGATAATTTGCACCTGTAACCGGTACTCCTGCAGGGCCAGGGGATAGTTGAGAGCATCTTTTACAATCACCTTCACGTGTGCGGTATCGCGAATGGCGAATTTATTGGTGCCCACAAAACTCAGTATCAATACCCTTTCTTTACCGGGGTCTGATTCCTTTACAAAATCGAAGGGGGGCGACCAAATAAAATCATCATCGCATTTTTTTACCAGTGTAAAATTCTTTAGCGGTGTGTTGGCAAAGAAAGTAATGTTTTCGATGGGAAAATTGCCATTCTCGCATTGTACTTTGAAAGCCACCGTATCGCCCTCGTCAACCGTAAGCGTGGAGCTTACTGTAGGTTTTACCTTGGAGGGAATGATATCGGTGTTATAGAACATGATGGAGAAAGTGGTATCCACCCGGTCGGTGGGATCGTCGAGGTTTTGTACACCTACATTCACTTTGTACTGGTAATCGTAGCGCAACTTACCCGATAAGAACAGGCTTTTATCGGCCCTGAAGGTAAGCGTACCATTATCTTTATTGATGCGTAGCCCTACGGGAGAATTACGCAGGTACCAATAATACTTCGACAGGTCTTTATTGATCTCTAATTTATAGTTAAGTGAGCTATCTACATGCAGTGAGAAAAAAGGATTTAAATTCTTTATTCGTAGTTTTATTTCGGAAGAATCGATGATAAAGGGAAACGTATCGATATGTTTCCGGGCATAACTCACACTGTCACCGTTCCGGGGGTCCTGCGCCAACGATGTTAAATTGCCTATTACCAACAGTAAAAAAAATGCGATCGCCTTTCGGATACAGAAGGTAAGTTCTCTCATCGAGGCCGAAGTTAGCACAAAAGGACATAAAAAACACCATCTCGACACCGGTGCCGGGACGGTGATAACCAATACCTACTGCTAATGAAACTAATTTTAGTAATTCTTTGACGTTATTACTGTATCAAAACTTGCCTGGGGTTGTTTTGTGCCTGTTCTTTTTTAGGCAGATACAGTTTTAAAACGCCATTTTCGTACTTAGCCTGGATGTTATCGGCATCCACCTGGTCATCCAGGGTGAAAGTTCTTTTGAAGCTTCGCTGGGTGAATTCCCGGCGAACGGTCTTCAGGTCTTCCGATTTCTTTTCTTCTTTTTTATCATAGGCAATGGTCAGCAAATCCTTGTCAACACTTACATTAAAGTCTTCCTTGTTCAAACCAGGCGCGCTGACATCCAGGTGGAAACCATCGCCCGATTCATGAATATTGACCGGTGCGCCGAAACCTTCATTCCAGCGTACAGGAAAGTTATTGAAAAATTCATCAAATACGGTATCGATTGTTCTGCTTACCGGGTGGTTGTTGAATTTCACGAGTGTCATAGCTTATACTTTTTATTTTTTTGAAATCATTTTTTCCGGTAAGTCATTTCCAAATGGTGTACCATTGCCAAAAACGGGGCTAAAAGCTGAAATGCTTACAGAAACAGGGCATTTTCGTCAGACATTATGACACGATCGCTTCAGAAAAACCGACATATTTGCCGAAATCAAATTGAATAAACTTTTTTCCTAGTTTTGCGTTTCAATTAAAAAATAGAACAATGTATCCGACAGAAATAGTTCAACCGATGAAAGAAGAGTTAACAGAGCATGGTTTCCAGGAATTGTTAACTCCGGAAGATGTTGATAATCAATTAAAGGCTAAAGGTACTACGCTTGTGATGATCAATTCAGTATGTGGCTGCTCAGCAGGATCTGCCCGCCCCGGTGTGTTAATGGCAGTAGCCAATGCCACCAAAAAGCCCGATCACCTCAGTACTACCTTTGCCGGTTACGATATTGAAGCAGTAAAGAAATTACGTGAGCATTTATTGCCTTATCCGCCTTCTTCACCCGCCATTGCGCTGTTTAAAGACGGCCAGCTGGTGCATTTTATCGAAAGGCATATGATAGAAGGCCGGCCTGCGCAAATGATAGCCCATAACCTGATTGCGGCTTTCGACGCTTACTGTTAAGTATTTCTGGCTGATTTAATCAGCTTTGTTCATAGTGATGAACCCTTCCATTCCTGGAGGGGTTTTTTATTAAAATTCCCAATACCGTGTACCATTGTTTTCTTATCATTGCAAACTAATTCGACTGGCCAATTAAAAACTCATTCCTCATTCATGTATCCCAACCTATATTACGCTTTTAAAGATCTTTTTGGTGTTAGCTGGGGCGGTCTTCGTTTTATTAACTCATTCGGCTTTTTTGTAGCCTTATCGTTCCTGGCGGCAGCCTGGGTTCTTACCCGGGAACTGAAGCGTAAGGAAAGAGCAGGCTTGCTCACCGGCCAGGATGTAAAAATGGTAGTTGGCCAACCTGCCAGCACCGGCGAGCTGATACTGAACTTTGTGCTGGGCTTCTTACTGGGATATAAGATCATCGGCCTTTTTCTGTCTGACAGTCCGCTGAGCGCCGATCCCCAACAATTCATTTTTTCATCGGAAGGCAACTGGCCCATGGGTATCATCCTGGGATTGGTGTTTGCCGGTATCAAATGGTGGGAGAAACAAAAACAAAAACTGCCCAAACCCGAGGAAAGGGTTATACGCATCTGGCCGCACGATAGGGTAGGCGACCTGGTAATTTATGCGGCCCTGTTTGGTTTCCTGGGCGCCAAAATATTTCATAACCTGGAGAACTGGGACGAGTTCAGCGCCAATCCCATCGAAGCGCTGTTATCGTTCAGCGGTCTCACCTTTTATGGTGGCCTCATTTGCGCAGCCCTGGCCATTTATTTCTATTCAAAAAGGCATAATATCGATTTCAGGCATCTGTGCGATGCCATTGCACCGGCGCTCATCCTGGCTTATGCCGTTGGGCGCATCGGATGCCAGGTGGCCGGTGATGGCGACTGGGGCATTCTGAACAGCGCCTATATAACCGTGCCAGCCAACCATTCGAAAGTAAAACAGGTAGATGAGGACGGTTTCCAGGCCACCCTGCAGGCCAACAGCAATTTTTACCTGCATTCCTTCCGGGTTGGCGATCTTTCGCAAATACCCCATAAAAGTGTCAAGGCGCCGCGTTGGTTGCCCAATTGGCTGTTTGCCTATTCCTATCCCCATAATGTGGTGAATGAAGGCACCCATATTCCTGGCTGCGAGGGCGAGCAATTTTGCAACCAGTTGCCCATTCCGGTTTTCCCCACACCATTTTATGAAACCCTGATGGGGCTGGTGTTGTTTGCCTTGCTTTGGTGGTTGCGGAAGAAAATGAAAGTGCCCGGCACCCTGTTTGGTGTGTATCTGGTAGTAAACGGAATGGAACGATTCCTTATAGAACAGATTCGTGTGAATACCAAATATTCAATCTTTGGTTTTCATCCCACACAGGCCGAGATTATTGCGGTGGCGCTGATATTGCTGGGCGCCGGCATTTATTTCTGGATGAAGAAAAAATATTCGGTTGTAGTTGTGAAATCCTAGGGTTTATCACTATGCAACAAAGCAGGCCACGGTTTCAGACCGTGGCTTTTTCATTTTAGCGCCGGCCTGCCACACTACAACGGCGCGTTTACCGCTCATCCCAATCCTGTAACCATTTTTAAACTCCTGCGTCTCACTGTTAGTCACCGTTGAACACAAAACAATGTACTATGCAAAACATAGTACCTATTTTTGAAATGTAATATCCAAAACAAGGTAGAACAAGTATAGCCATGAAAAAGATTCCCACACTGCTGACTATCATCCTTTTATTCTTTGCTTGCAGAACCATGGCGCAGGATGCCTTCGGTCAACTGCAAGGAAAAGTAATTGATGGCAATGGCTATGCCATTGCGGCAGCCTCCGTAGCATTATTAAAAGCCGAAGATTCGGGGCTGGTGAAAATGACTGTAACTAATACTGAGGGACTGTATCAATTCGAAAAACTGGCCCGGGGCAGCTATATCGTGGCCGTTTCGGCGGTAGGGCATGAAAAGAGGTATTCGTCCCGATTGGAGGTGACCTGCGCGGGGGTCACCGAAGCCGGCGCCCTGGCATTGACAAACCGGAGCGGCCAACTGAAAGCGGTGACCGTGAGCGCCCGCAAGTCGATGGTAGAGCAAAAGCCCGACCGCATGATCGTGAATGTAGATGCTTTTGTGAGCAATACCGGCGCCAATGCCCTGGAAGCCCTGGAAAAATCACCCGGCGTGCAGGTAGACAAGGATGGCAATATCAGCCTGAAAGGAAAACAAAACGTAATGGTGATGATTGACGGCCGCCCGGCTTATTTAAGCGGCGCCGACCTGGCCAATATGCTCAGGGGCATGCAGGCCTCGCAACTGGACCAGATAGAGATCATGACCAACCCGCCCGCCAAATACGATGCAGCCGGTAACTCGGGCATCATTAACATCAAAACAAAAAAGAACAAACAAAAGGGCTTTAATGGTAATATCAGCGCAGGGTATGGACAGGGCAACTATTTCAAAACCAACGAAAGCCTGAGCCTCAACTACCGCAATGGAAAAGTAAACCTGTTCAGCAATTACAGTTTCAACCGCAACGATAATTTCCAGCAACTGGAAATCTACCGCCGCTATAAGAACGACGATGGTTCTACCAATGCCATTTTTGAACAGGTATCGTTTATGAAACGCCGCAACCTCGACAATAACCTGAAATTGGGGATGGATTATTATCTCACACCCAAAACCACATTGGGCGTGGTGTTCAGCGGTTTTGCCAATACCCGGAAAGGCAGCGGCGCCAACACCAGCTATTTAAAAAATCTCCACGCAATAACCGATTCCATTGTATATGCCCAATTCAACCACCAGGAGCGGTGGAGGAACGGCAGCGTAAACCTGAACATGCGTCACCAGTTCGATACTACGGGCCGCGAGCTTACGGCCGACCTGGATTATATACGCTACGATATTCAAAACGACCAGGTGTTTACCAATACCACCGTTAGTCCCAACTGGGAATCGCGTTATGTGGAGAACCTGAGCGGCGATTTGCCCAGCATCATAGACATCTATTCAGGAAAGATGGATTATACCCATCCGATATCAAAAGAAACCAAACTGGAAATGGGCTGGAAATCGAGTTATGTGTCTACCGATAATAAAGCCAATTATTACACCGGCGTGGGCGCCCATCAGCAAATTGACTACGAAAAAACCAATTTCTTTCAATATAAAGAGAACATCAACGCAGCATATATCAGCTTTAACAAACAGTTTAATAAAAAATGGGGGGTACAGGCCGGTCTGCGTTACGAAAACACCACCTACCGCGGCTATCAATATGGCAACCCGGTAAAAGGCGATTCATCGTTCAAACGTTCCTACAACAGTCTTTTCCCCACCTTGTACATCAGTTATAATGCCGATAAGAATCATGTGTTCAGCACCAATTTTGGCCGCCGCATCGATCGCCCTTCTTACCAGAACCTGAATCCCTTTATGTTCTTTATCGACAAGTATACCTATGGTTCGGGCAATCCTTACCTGCAACCGCAGTTCTCGTACAATGCAGAGTTGTCGCATACATACAAAGGCAGGTTGACTACCACGGTCAATTACAGCTTCACCAAAAACCTGTTCAATGAAACTTTCGACCAGCTGGGGTATGCCACCATCGTGCGAGAGGGCAATATCGGCCGGCGGGAGAATATGGGCGCCGCCGTGAATGCCAATATACCGGTTACCGGTTGGTTAACAAGTATCCTGTACGTGAACTACAGTTATATAAAATATTCGGGACAATTGTATGGAGAAGAATTAGACATTGCTGCCGGCATCCTGTCTATGAACATGAACAACCAGTTCAATTTCAAAAAAGGCTGGAGCGCCGAGTTGAGCGGCTGGTACCGCAGCAAGGGGCCCGAAGGCCAGATCATACTGATGCCATTCGGGCAATTATCGGCAGGTGTTTCCAAACAGGTGATGCATGGCAAAGGAACAGTAAAATTGAACATTCGGGATATTTTCTATACACAACAGCCTCATGGCGATATCAATTTCAAGCGTACCGAAGCAAGGTTCCGCAATTCGCGCGACAGCCGTGTGGCCAATATCACATTTACCTATCGTTTTGGCAAGCCATTGAAGAATGGAAATGGCCAGCACAAAAAAGGCAGCGCCGGCGAGGAGCAAAACCGTGTAGGTGGCGGAAGTTAAAATGATGGGGCAGGCCAGGTCTGGCACAATTTCTGAAATACAGATACCCGAACGTTCATTGAAAGCAAAACAAGTATTTAGATTTTTTTAACAGTGGTGATGCTAACTTTTTTCTGTTTTAAGAGTCATATATAAAAGCACGGATTTATGAAGAAGATTATACTTATAGCGATTGTACTTTGTTACCTGGTAGGATGTGGAATCACTTATATGTAGTTAAACTTTCTAAAAAATAGAGCAGTCATACAGTTTTTCTCATAAGCAGTTAGTTTTGGTTAACGAGGCCCCATGTCTATGGGGCCTCTTAGTTTTGTTACAGGCAGTAGAAGAATATTGAATGATGATGTGGAACACTTCAACATTCAATATTCAATATTTCAAAACAATCCCTACTTTCGTAACCCATAAACTCTGTTCTATGCCATCCTTTGATATTGTTAGTAAAGTTGATTTACAAGCGCTGGACAATGCCGTGAACGTAACTACCAAGGAAATTACCAACCGTTTCGATTTTAAAGGCTCGCACGTGGTGATCAACCTCGATAAAAAGGAGTTTAAGGTGAACCTGGAAACCGCCGACGACATGAAAATGCGTCAGCTCATTGATGTGCTCATCAACCGGGCGCACAAACAGGGCATAGCGCCCGAGGCTTTCGACCTCAGCAAAGAGCCCTACCAAAGCGGCAAGGTGGTAAAACAGGAGGTAAGTGTGCGCAACGGCCTGAAACAGGAGGATGCCAAAAAAATCACCAAGCTGGTGAAGGAATCAGGCCTGAAAGTGCAGGCACAGATCATGGACGATATGGTGCGTGTAACCGGCAAAAAGATCGACGATTTGCAGGAGGTGATCAAGTTGTGCCGCAATGCCGACCTGGGGCTGCCCCTGCAGTTTGAAAATATGCGCAGCTGATGTGGATAAACTGGTCATGCTGTGTGTAACCTTTTGACTATCTTGTAGCTGAATTTACCTTTTACTTATTAAACATTAAAAATCCGGGGATAAAATTAATTTGGCGGGAACCGGGATGAGGGCTAATTTTGCGGCTTTATTGATAATTAGTTTACTAATAAAATCGCCCGGCCAGAAATCGGGGATATATCTAAAAATCAAAGAGTTATGAAAAAGGGAATACATCCCGAGAATTACCGGTTCGTTGTTTTCAAAGACATGAGTAACGGTCACACATTCCTGAGCCGCTCCACAGCGCCCACCAAAGAGACCACGAAATGGGAAGATGGGAACGAATATCCCCTTATAAAACTTGAAATTTCCAATATGTCGCACCCCTTCTTCACCGGTCAGAAAGTGCTGGTGGATACTGCGGGTAGAATTGACAAATTCAAGAAACGTTACGAAAAGAAGAAATAAAAAGCGTAATTTCAATACAAACATTTTTGTTTTTCATGGCTATACTTTCCCTTTCCCGTTCTCGGGAAGGGGATTTTTGTTTAAGGAAGGTCTAATTA
>Ga0065721_10048669_pt1 | contig 206742 bp, 227 predicted proteins | sample Mesricmetagenome_FD_59108 | JGI IMG/M metagenome (GOLD analysis project Ga0065721, IMG submission 59108) | Mesophilic microbial community from rice straw/compost enrichment Sample: eDNA_1 v2 (version 2) | ecosystem: Engineered > Solid waste > Grass > Composting > Bioreactor | place: USA... | reverse complement strand
CGGACAGCCGCTCGGCGGCAGCCTCAAGGCGTGCCGCCGCTTGACGCTGACGGATCAATGCGGACGCCGTCTCGCCGTCCCGGCCGATTACGGCCGTCAGCCCGCGGCCGGCACCGGTCTTGCGCGAACCGTCTTCCGGCCGGCTTTGAAGCTGCGGTCGGCCGCCGTCCGCAGCACCAAAGCGCACTTCCGCTGCCCGCTCCGGCTCCGCAGCCGGAGATTCCTTCCTGCGGGGGGCAGGCAGCACCGGCGGCTCGGGCATATCCGGCAGCATCGACCGCAGCCGCTTCCGCAGCGCTTCCGTTTGCCGGTCAAGCGCGGCGGCGGCTTGCAGGGCGCTTGTCTGCCGTTCCAGCCCGGCCAGTTCCTCCTTCGCTTGCCGCGCCGCGGTATCGCCTTCGGACGACGCGAATGCGGACAACCGTTCGATCAGCTCCATGGCGCGGCGGCGGAACTCCGCCTTAATGGCCGCGGACACTTCCTTGCAATACGTCATCGTATATTCCGGGCCGAACACCGCGCCCGGCTTAATATGCCGCAGCAAATCATCGCCGTCCGGCTGCCAGCTCAGCGCCTCCGCCATTTCGGCTTCCAGCCGTTCCCCGTCGAAGCCGATGCCGTCGGCGGCTCGCCGCAGCAAGCTCTTCGCATGCCATTCGATGCCGGCGCCGATCAGGGCGTTCAACTCGCTCCGAAACGCCTCCAATCTTCGTTCCTGCTCGGCCGCGGTCTTCGCCGAGGCGAACAGCAGGCCGGCCTTGAAGCCGGGCTTGCGGCTTTCCAGAAACGAATGGGCCAAATCGCGCAAGGCGGCAGGCGTAATGTTGGCGTTGTCGAGCAGCGATTGCAGCTCGGCCCGCAAGTCGGAACCGAAGCGGTCGCGGCCGCTCTCCAGCTCCCGAATTTGCGCCGCCAACCGGTTGGCCTCCTCCGCAGCGCGCCTGGCTTCCTCTTCTCCGCCGGCCGCCTGAAGCAGCCGGTTCCGTTCAGGTTCGTTTTGCGCCTCCGCCCATTTGACATGCTGCTCCGCAATATGCCGCAGCGAAGCATCTACGCTGTAAGCGCACAGTTCCGTCCGCTGATCCTTCAAACGGCTCATCGTTTCCAGCAGCGCATCCCATTCGTGATGCGGATGGTCCGGCTGACGCAACGACAAATAGAGGATGCCCGCCGGCTCCAGATCCCACGCGCGGAAAGCTTCTTCCACGCTTTGGCGATAGGCTTGGAACGGCAGTTCCCTCTCGCGGTGCTTGTCGATTTGGTTGACGATAAAATAAAGCGGCTTGCCCCAATCCTTTAATTCCTTTGCAAAAGTGAAATTGATTTCGGATTGCACATGGTTGTAGTCCATCACATAAAAGACGACATCTGCCAAATGAAGCGCGGACTCGGTCGCCAGCCGGTGGGCGCCGTCGGTGGAATCGATGCCCGGCGTATCCAGCAGCACCGTATGATTGCCGAGCAGTTCGCTCGGATAGACGATGGAAACCGATACGAACCGTTCTCCATCGACGCAATACCGCTCCAGTTGATCGATGGGCGCTTCCGCTCTGGCGGTTGCCCCGTCCTTTTCGATGACGACTTCCGCGACGGCCGCTTCTCCGCCGCGAATCGATACGACGTTGGCGCTGGTCGGAATCGGGCTCGACGGCAGCAGCTTTGCCCCGCAAAGCTTATTCACCAAAGTAGACTTGCCCGCCGAAAAATGTCCGCATAAAGCGACGGTAAGCCGACCTTCGGTCAGCTTACCGCCGAGCTCCTGCACTTGCTTCGCACGGGTATGGTCGCCCGATGCGGTCATCAAAGCTTCGCAATCGCGCAGCGCCCCCTCCAAGCTCTGTACAGTCAGTTTCGTCATTCTCCCCGTGCTCCTTACACCGCTTCTTCTTCATCCGACGGCAAGCAAATTTCGAAGACGTTGCCGTGCTGGAGAATCATAATGTTGCGCGCCTTTTCCTTCATCACGACGACTTCCGGCTTCGTGCGCATCCGTTCGATATATTGGTCCGGCACATGGCCGGAGCCGCTGACGGTAATCCCGTCGATGACAATATCCTCATTTTCCTGAGGCGGCGCTTCCAGCACCTGCTCGTAAATATCGGAAAACAACTCAAAATTATTCGTGTACACGGAAATGCATTTCATGATCCATCATCCCTCATTTGCGATTTTCGTTTTTTTGTTAACAGTGTTCTTCTTAACCGAACCTTTCATCCGTTGCTTTCCTTCTTTGCACATGTCGAGCAATGGACAAACGGGACATTGCGGATTTTGCGCTTTGCAATGGTAACGGCCGAAAAAAATCAGTCGGTGATGCGTTATCGTCCATTCATCCCTTGTTACAAGCTTCATCAGCTTCTGTTCCACGGCCAGGACGGAATCATCCGGTTTGGCGACGCCGAGCCGCTTGGACACGCGCTCGACATGCGTATCGACCGCAATGGCCGGGACGCCGAACGCATTGGACATGACGACGTTCGCCGTTTTGCGGCCTACGCCCGGCAGCTCCGTCAATCCTTCATGGCTGGCGGGCACTTCGCCTTCGTATTTGTCGATCAGAATGCGGCACAGCTTTTGGATATTGGACGCTTTGCTTCGAAACAGACCGATTCGCTTGATGTCCTGCTCCAGCTCTTCCAATGGAACGCTCAAATAATGCTCGGGCGTCTTATATTTTTGAAACAGACCGGCCGTCACCTTGTTCACGGTCTCGTCGGTGCATTGGGCCGACAGCAGCACCGCAATCGTCAATTCGAACGGATTGCTGTGATTCAACTCGCATTGGGCGTCCGGAAACATGTCAGCTATTACATCCAATATATGACGCATTTTCTGCTTCGCATTCATCGTAAGCCTCCAAGTAGCACTATCCTTCAAAGTGTAGCGAAATTTGTCACGGCATGCAACCGAAAAAGCGTGCGCGGCCATAAAAAAACTGCCCTTGCGGGCAGTTTTTCACAAAACGTTCTAACTGCTATTCTGCGGATTGCATCTTGACCGCTTTGTAGCCGACATATGAGACGTTCAATTTGGAACCGATCGCCAAGGAGGAAATAAATCCTTTGGAGCCGTCCGCCTTTAACACTTCCACGTCTCCGGCAAACAGGTCAAATGCGTTGGTCGTTGCGTTTTTCAAACGAACCTTCTTGTTGACGGAATCGATCGATACCACTTCGTATTGAATCGTCCGGTGAACGCTGATCGTCATCACTTCGATCTTGTCCATTTTCATTTGAAGCGTCAGCTTGTCGCCTGTTTTCAAATCGAGATGCGTCGCTGTACCCAGCTTGCTTTGGTCCGAAATGATCGCATTCTCATATGGCAACTTGATTGCGTAACCTTCATCAGTTTGAAGATATAACATTTTTTCCTTCGTATCGATGCTGTTTAATGTACCTGAATAACTCAATACAAATTTCACGGATACTGCCTGGTCATGCGTGTAGTGGATGACGACATTTTGATTATTTTTAAGCATAGCCATTGCTGATTTCTCATCTAGCTTTGTTCCTAAATAATCGAATGTCGTTTTCTCGCTAAACGAAAGCGCGTAGGCCTTATTATTAGTATCTCTCAAAACAATAAGCCGCTCATCAGCATCGTAATCAACAATCTTTGCTGCTGCGACGATTTCCACTTTCCGGTTTAACACTTTGATATTCGTAACTTGATCAGATTCATTTAAAGATAACTCCACAATGTCATGTTCATTTCTACCTGCAATCAAATCGTTGACGGTTGGATTGGCCAGTCCTTCAATAAATACTTGATACCCAGGAGCTAAATATTTGGTTACCAATGTATCGTTCGAGTTAATTGTAATTAAACTGGAGCTTACCTCCAATAGATTACCGCTAATAGAACTCACCGTCGGAGTAGAAGTTGCAACAATCTTCAATGCCACCGGCTGTTCGCGGAAAGTATCACGGACAATAGAAATATTGCTGTCCCTTTTAATTTCAGAAATAGCCAGCGTTTTTCCGGTTTCGTCTTCTATCACAAGATCGGAGTTATAAGTGATGTTAACCGGTTTGTTATCAATCCAAACCCATAAGATATTGCTGGCCGCATCATAACGGTCGAACGTGCCTGTAACGGATTCGGTATGCTGCGTCTCGCCCGTCACTTCCACGTATTTGGCTTCGCCGTTTTCCGCAATGACCAGCGCATCGCCGTATGCGATCAGCTGATCCTTCGAGATCGGAGTTTCCGTATTGTAGTGATAATACAGCGTATTTTCCGTCAAGCGATAAGCCGTTTCCGTTCCGCCGCTGTAAAGCGTCAGCGAATCGGCCGTTAATTTGGATACGACGCCTTTGGATTGGCCTTCGTATTCGATCGGATATTGCGCCTGCGCCCGGCTGAACAAGGCGGCCAGGCTGGCGCGGTTGACCGGCGACTTCGGCTCGAACGTTTCCGGCGTCATCCCTTTGACGAGTCCGAGCTGCACGGCCGCATTGACATACCCTTTGTAACGCTCGTCCACGCTGTCCCCATCGCGGAATTGCGACGGTTCGTGCTGCAGCATTTCCGCCACGGCCCGCTTCTCGATGGCGCTGACGATCAGCTTCGTGACCCATTCGCGGCTGGCCGGCTTCGTGCCCCATTCCGCGGCGGGATCGGCTTGCACATCGGCGGACGCCTGCGCATACTCTTCATTCCGGTCCAGTAGCCCCATATTGAACGCGAGATCGATATAAGGCTTGTAAAACTCGTAAACGACAAAGGATTGATTGAATTCGATAATGGCCGTCGTGTCGATCTGCTTGTCCAGCCCCGCAAACCGAAGCGCCATCACCACCGCCTCCTGCTGCGAAACGTTGTTGCCCGGCTTAAACGTATACGTTTCCGTTGCCGCATTGTAATAACCCGTAATAATGCCTTGAAGCGCCAGCTTGGCGATATGCTTTTCCGCCCAGTAGCCGGCTTGCACGTCCGTAAACCAGGTCGCTTTGACCGCTTCCTGCGCGCTGACGGATACCGGGGACGTCAACGCCACCGCCGTTCCGCCTCCCGCCACCAACGCGACGGCTAATGTTCCGTTCATTATTTTTTTCCAAGTCCAGTGGATCGGCATTGCTGCATTCTCCTTTTGAATTTATAGATTGGTATAAAACAATAGCAGAGTTGAACGGCTGCATCTCCGCATCCAACGATAACCGATTGAGGAAGCCGTTGCCGTCAACTCTATCATTATACTATATGACTTTCATCTATTTCCAATTAATTAGGCACGATGCCGCGCGTCATCGGACGCTCGATTTCCATATGGCCCATCATGCTTTCCGCGGCTTCCCCGTCGACCAGCAGCTCGATCGACTCGACGAATTGCAGCTGGAACAGCGTATCCTTCAGCGCGTCCAGCATCATCAGCTCCCATGAGGCGCCCGAGCGCGCTTCGTCGGGCACATGAACGTCGATGACGGCCTCTCTGTCTTCGAGCTTCACCGATAAAATTTCGATGCCTTTCCATAACGGCACCCAGTCGCCTTCGGAGCCGTCCGCCGCGCGCAGCGATTCCACCGCCTGCTCGAGCAGTTCCAGCTCGCTCGTGTAGCCGATGGCGACCGACCGTTTCGTCAGCGATTTCATATCGGGGTCCGTGCCGTACGCGAAGATGGCCGCCTGCTTCACTTCCGCCGTCGGAGAAGGAGTCGGCGTTGCCGATCCTTCGAACGCCGCCGAGGATGGCATCGCACTTTCGGGCGCCGGCGTCGCTTCCGCTTCTGAGGAAGCCGGCGGGGTGTTTCCTCCGGCTGCGCCGTTAATCATCTCGCCGCCGGTATCGGGTCGGGCTCCGCATCCTGCGATGACGGAAGCCAATGCGACGAAAGCAAGCAGCTTTCGAATTCCGTTAACGTATCTATTCATGCTTGCCGCACCTGCTTTCTACTTCAAATTCAAATATTCCTTAATGCCGTCCGCCAGCTTGGCGGCAATCTTGTTTTGCACTTCCTCCGTAAACAGCTTTTTGGCGTCGCCTTCGTTGGACAAAAATCCGGCTTCGATCAGTACGGAGGGCATGGTCGTATCCTTGATCACTTTAAAACCCGTTTTCTTCACTTTACGATCCTTCATGCCGGTAGCTTCTAGCAAATGCTTATGAATGATATCGGCCAGCGGCTTGCTGTGATCGTGGTAGTAATACGTTTCCGTTCCATTGACGGACGGGTTGTCCTTAAAGCTGTTCGCATGAATCGACAGGAACAAGTCCGCTTTCACCTGCTCCGCGAAGGCGATCCTATCGTTCAACGTAGGGTACGTGTCGTCCGTTCTCGTCATATGAACGCGAATGCGCGGATCCTGATCGAGCAGCGCCTTAAGCTTGAGAGCGACGGCCAAGTTGAACATCTTTTCGTTTTTGCCCGCCAGCACGCTCGGAGCTCCGGGGTCGGTGCCGCCGTGTCCGGCATCGATGACGATGTCGTACACGCTGTCGTCCGGCGTACCCGGCTCTGCCGGAACGCCCGGCTCCTCCGTCTGCCCGCCGCCCGGCGTCTCGGGAACGGCCGGCACCTCGGAAGACGGCATCAGCGCAATGCTGATCAGCCCTTCCGACTCCGTCATATAATACCCCGTGTCCGCGCCGGCGTCGACGACAAGGCGAACCATCGTTTCGTTGTTTTGCGCATACCTGTAGCTGGTCAGCAATACATTGTCTTCAACGACAATGTTCGTGCCACTCGGAGGAAGGTGGTCGGCAAGCTTGGTATTTTTAAAATCAAATGCAATCCGATGAGAGGACCCTTCCACAATCGGATTGTAAAGCTTCACGTCCGGCTTACCCGAGCCGTCATGCACGACGTGGATGACGGACAGCTCGTCCATCGTAATGGCTTGTATGTACCCCGTTGCGGGCTGCGCCGGATCCGTTCCGCCGCCGATCGGTCCCGGATCCGGTACGGACGGCGGCGCGGGACGGGTCATATAGACGGCCTTTTCCTGCTGGTTCCACTGGAATTGCAGGCCCAGCAGCTCCCCGACGAGCCGGACCGGAACCATCGTTCTGTCTTTCTTCAGGCTGTCCTTCATTAGAACCGGCGCCGCTTCGGCTTCCCGAACCTCGCCGTTCACCAGAACAGCCTTTTGACCGATGACCATTTCGATCACCGTTCCGTCTTTTCCGACCGTCACTTTTTTGGCCGCGTTGTCCCATTTCACGTCATAACCCAGATTGCTGGACAACACGGCCAAAGGGACAAGGGTAAAGCCGCTCTGGATGATGGGAGGAATTTCCGTTTCCAGCTGATTCCCGTCCAGAAACAGCTTCGGCGTCGCCTGAGCGGCTTGTCCCGCCGGCGCAAGCAGCAGGAGTGCAAACGACAACAACAACAGAATAGAGAGCGTTTTCTTCATTTCCCACCTCGATGACTGATTTGCCCGATTCGAATGCTTCCATTCGACATTCACAGACAAACAGTTAGACGCATGCCGTCAGAAAAAGTTGCGTATAGAGGAAAAATGAGGACGTTTTAATGAATACTCAAGCGTAAACAGCTGACGCCGTCCTTTAAAGGCGCGGCTTACGATTCGCGTAGACATATAAGTTTCGTATAAGGTGAAGCTTATACGGACTTATATGTTCGAAAAAACCGCTCTTGCGAGCGGTCCTAAGAGGTTGCGAGGCTGTCCAGTGGACTTGAACGGCCGCCGTTATGAATCGGTTATGGCGAATTCCGAAGCCAATGTGACGGGGCGGCCGTCTCTGTAAAAAGATTTGACGAGGCGATACCGCCCCTCTTTCCAAGTACTTTTCAGCTGGTTCGAGGAGATCGTCAGCTCGTAATAGTCGCCGGCGCCCAGCATGATCCCGATATCCGGAAAGGCGACGCTGTCCTTGAACGGTACGGGCAACCATCTTCCGTCGCTCCGGGTCTCTACGGCATAATCCGTCCCGAAGGCAATCTCCTCCGAACCGTTGTTCTCGATCCGGAACTTTATTTCCGTAGTCCTGCGGCCGTATTGATCATTCTCCGGCTTTATTTCGATGCCGTCATGCTCGTTGTCCCGCTTCTCGAGAGGCGCTTCTGCAAACAGAGCTTCAATCCTTGCGGACAGCTCTTCATTATGAATGCGGTAGTGCCCGCCGGCGGAATTCGGCGTAAAAGACATCCGGCTCTCCTCCCCTTCGAACAGCGTGACCCCGTACAAGTAACCGTTCCTGTCTTCCTGATTCGGATCGGGAACGAGCACGATGTCTTGTACCGAATCGATCCACAGCCTTACCTGCTGCATATCGGAATACAGCTTTCTCTCGCCCGTGCCGCCGTCGACGACCTGAATCGCGTCCGCGCGCGCCATATCGCCGGGGTACAATTCCCGCAGCGATTTGGCGGCGAGCGGTACTTCTTCGGGCGCCTGCTCCTTGCCGCCGCAAGCCGTCAACGCAACCGCCAATGTAAGCATCAGCGATGCGCGCCATATCTGTTTCATGTGAATCCCCCCTTTTCCACTCAGACGGAGAAGCGGCGGATTATGTTGCCGACCAAGCGTAAACGGCTGATGCCGTCCATGGGAGGCGCAGCTAACGTTTCGCGTTGACATATAAGCCCGGTATAAAGTGAAACTTATATTTACTTATAGGTGCAAAAAAGGACGCCTTTTCCGGAGAAAAAGCGTCCCTGCGTGCTCATATCAGATCTAAATTATTTGCCGGCGAGGCGCGCCGCATGCTTCTCTTCGTAAGCGGCGATCTGCGCTTCGTGCTGCAGCGTCAGGCCGATATCGTCCAGCCCTTGCAGCAAAAATTGGCGGCGATGCTCGTCAAGATCGAAGGCGATGCTCAAGCCGAACTCGTCCGTAATTTGTTTGTTTTCCAGGTCGACCGTCAGCTTGTAGCCTTCATGCTTCGCCGTGCGCTGGAACAGCTCCTCCACTTGCTCCTCGCTCAGCTTGACCGGCAGAATGCCGTTCTTGAAGCAGTTGTTGTAGAAAATGTCCGCAAAAGACGGCGCGATGATGACCTTGAAGCCATAGTCGAGAATGGCCCACGGCGCATGCTCGCGGGACGAGCCGCAGCCGAAGTTGGCGCGGGAGATCAGAACGGAAGCGCCTTGGTAGCGCGCCTTGTTCGGTTCGAAGTCGGGATTGACTTCGCCGTTCTCGAAAAATCTCCATTCGTAGAACAGAAACTGGCCGAAGCCGCTGCGCTCGATGCGCTTCAAAAATTGTTTCGGAATGATGGCGTCCGTATCTACGTTAACCCGGTCTACCGGGGCTACAATTCCAGTCAGCTTGTTAAATGGTTCCATGTCGGTGAATCCCCTCTCTAGCGGTTATGAGACTAGCTCAGCACTTCCGTCTTGATCTCCCAGTCGCGCACGTCGGTAAAGCGGCCCTTGATGGCCGCCGCCGCCGCCATGGCCGGCGATACGAGATGCGTTCTGCCGCCGCGGCCTTGACGTCCTTCGAAGTTGCGGTTGGAGGTCGACGCGCAGCGCTGGCCCGGCTTCAGCACGTCCGGGTTCATCGCCAGACACATGGAGCAGCCTGCGTCGCGCCATTCGAAGCCCGCTTCGATGAACACTTTGTCGAGACCTTCCTTCTCCGCCTGCAGCTTAACGCGGCCGGAACCCGGCACCACGATTGCCGTCACGTTTTCGTGCACCTTGTAGCCTCTTGCAATTTCGGCGGCCGCGCGCAAGTCCTCGATGCGGCCGTTCGTGCAGGAACCGATGAAGACGTAGTCGATCGCAATATCGGTCATCGGCGTGCCCGGTTTCAGATCCATATATTCCAAAGCCTTCTCGGCCGCTTTGCGCTCGTTTTCCGTCGGCAGCTCGGACGGCACCGGCACGCGGGACGTAATGTCCGTACCCATGCCCGGGCTCGTTCCCCACGTCACTTGCGGAATGAGCGAGTCGACGTCGAACTCGACAACCGTGTCGTATACCGCGCCTTCGTCCGTGGTCAGCTTGGACCATTCGGCTACCGCCGCCTCGAAGTCGGCCGGCGCATATTCGCGTCCGCGCAAATATTCGAACGTCGTTTCGTCCGGCGCGATCAGGCCTGCGCGCGCGCCCGCCTCGATGGACATGTTGCACACCGTCATGCGCTCCTCCATCGACAGCGACCGGATTGCTTCGCCGGTATATTCAATGACGTAGCCCGTCGCAAAGTCGGTGCCGTATTTGGCGATAACGCCGAGAATCATATCCTTCGCCGTTACGCCCGGCTTGCGCTTGCCGACGAAGCGGACTTCCATCGTTTTGGCCTTGGATTGCTGCAAACATTGCGTGGCGAGCACATGCTCCACCTCGCTCGTGCCGATGCCGAACGCCAGGGCGCCGAACGCGCCGTGCGTCGACGTATGGCTGTCGCCGCAGACGATCGTCTTGCCCGGATGCGTCAAGCCCAGCTCGGGACCCATGACGTGCACGACGCCTTGGTCGATGTTGTTCAGATCGAACAGCTTGACGCCGAAGTCTTGGCAGTTTTGAGTAAGCGTGTCGATTTGCTGCTTGGAGATCGGATCCGCGATGTTGAAGCGGTCTTTCGTCGGAACGTTATGGTCCATCGTTGCGAACGTCAAGTCCGGACGGCGCACCTTGCGGCCCGACAGACGAAGTCCTTCGAACGCCTGCGGAGACGTTACTTCATGGACCAGATGCAGGTCGATATAAATGACGCTCGGCTTGCCCTCTTCCTGATAAATGACGTGATTATCCCAAATCTTTTCGAACATCGTTTTTTTCGTCATTGTGCTCACCCCATCGTATCGTTGCTGGTATCTTATTCGTTGCTAGTATCATACCATGTCTTTCTTCATTGATCTAAGATATAATATCTATAAGATCTATAGGTTTCAACTATGAAATGATGGAAATGAACCTAGGAGGACCTCATCCCATGGAGCTGCGTCAATTGAATTACGTCATCCAAATCGCCAAGGAAAAGAACTTTTCCCGAGCCGCCGACAAGCTGCACATCGCCCAGCCTTCCCTCAGCCAGCAGCTGTCGAAGCTGGAGCAGGAGCTTGGCGTCATGCTGTTCAGAAGAACGACCAACTCGGTCGAGCTGACCCAGGCCGGACAAGTGTTTGTGGACAAATCACAGGCAATCCTCGACGCCGTCGAGCAATTGAAGCAGGAAATGGACGATATGGCCCAAATGAGGCGGGGACGGCTCGTCGTCGGCACGCTGCCGATTACAGGCTCGCATGTGCTGCCGCTTGTCCTTCCCGCCTTCGGCGCGCAATATCCGCAAATCGAAGTCGTACTCGTCGAGGATACGACGGCCAAGCTGGAAGCGTTGACCGCCAGCGGCGGCACGGATCTCAGCCTGCTGTCGCTGCCGCTCATCGACAGCTCCCTCTCGTGGGAGCCGTATATGGAAGAAGAAATATGGCTGGCCGTCCCGCCCCGCCATCCTCTCGCGTCGCGGAACGAACCGGTGGACATCCGCGAGCTGGCACAGGAACCGTTTATCGGCTTGAAGCGGGGACAGGGCTTCCGGCAAATTACGGTCGAGCTGTGCGAGCAGTCCGGCTTTACGCCGCAAATCGTCTTTGAGAGCAGCAATATCGAAACGGTTCAGTCGCTTGTTGCCGGCGGGATGGGCATCGCCTTCGTTCCCCAAATGCTGACGAGGCACAAGTCGGCGGAATTCGCGCCGCATTACGTGCCGCTCGCCGCACGCCCTTCCCGCACGCTCGTCGTCGCCAGCCGCAAAGGCCGTTATTTGTCCAAAGCGGCGCGCGCATTTATCGACACGCTGCATTCGACGATCAGTTCGTACAGCCGCAGCCGCTGAATCCGCACGGCTAAGCGCATATCCGGCCGATCGCCGGCTTACGCTTGTTCGTACAGGCCGGGACGGCGGTCTTCGAAGACGGGAATTTTCGCCCGCACCGCGTCGGCCAGCGCCAGATCGATCTCGGCGTATACGATCGTTTCCTCCTCGCCGGCCTCGGCGACCATCTCGCCCCACGGGTCGATCACCGCGGAATGGCCGAAGAAGCTTGTGTCGCCGCTCTTGCCCGACCGGTTGCAGGCAATGACGAACATCTGATTTTCGATCGCCCGGGCCGTCAGCAGCGTCCGCCAATGATGCAGCCTCGGATGCGGCCACTCCGCGGGCACGAACAGCAGCTTGGCGCCTCCGAGCGCCAGCTTGCGGGCCAGCTCCGGAAACCGGATGTCGTAGCAGATCATCATGCCGGCCTGTAAGCCTTCAACCTCGACGCGGCCCGGCTTGTCGCCGGCCGTCAAATATTTTTCCTCGTCCATAAGCCGGAACAAATGGATTTTGGAGTAATCGGAGATACGCCGGCCTTCGCGGTCGAACGCATAGGTCGTATTGTATACCTCTTCGCCTTTCAGCTCCGCGATCGACCCGCCAATGATATAAACGCCGTGCCGGCGGCTCGCCTCCGACAGCATCGCCGTCGTCCGTTCGCCGTTCCGGTCCGCGATTTCCTTAATGTTGACCAGGCTGTAACCGGTATTCCACATTTCCGGAAACATCACGATATCCGGCTTGGGCGAATGCGAGCAAGCCTCCTCCAGCATCCGCTCCAGCTTGGCGAAGTTGGCCTCCGGGTTGCCGGCGTCGATGTCCATTTGCAGCAGCGCAATTGTTATCGGTTTCGTCATATGTTCTTTACGCTCCCTCTTTTTATTTTCCCTAATGATACCTTCTCATGGTTCTCTGTCAAGATGGGCAAAGTAATTAACAATTCCATACAAAGGAGATACAGAAGATGACATTCAGACCGATCGTCTCTCTGCTCGCGGCCGTCGCCGTCTTGCTGCTGTTCGGCCAAGCCGCAGGCGCCGCCGGAGGACCGCCCGCGGACGCCGGCTCTGTAAAGCCGGTGCAAGTGTTCGACGTTGCGGCGGGCAGAGTCGTCAAAACGATGCCGAACGACGCCGAGTTTCAAGCTTTCGCAGCGGCATGGCTTCAATCCGTCACCGGACTGGCCCCCCAGGTGCAGGCAGGCGCGGATTGCCCTTACGTCTACCGCGTTCCCCTGGCTAAGCCCGCAACGGTAACCGCCGGCTCGGTGAAGGTCGAAACCGCCGACGTGTTCCTGTTCAATTGCCGCAGCAAGCCGCCGCTGCTTCTTGTGTTCGACGCTCAGCGACGGTCGTATTTGCTCCAGTTCCAGGCGGATATCGCCCCGTTCGTCCGAAAAACGGGAATTCCGGCCTCCGGCTCATAATTCGCTTCATTTCTCCGCCCGTTCGTGCTAAATTATTTCTATTATACATGCGACAGCAGACATCTAAGGCGGAGTGTGAATAGAATGACTATCACGACGGACCAACATCGTTTTATCGAGCCGGCGCAGCGGATGAAAGGGCTCCCGACGCAATTTTTTGCCGCGCTGGTGGGCAAAGCCAACGCGCAAATCGCCAAGGGGCGCGACGTCATTAATTTGGGACAAGGCAATCCCGACCGGCCGACGCCGGCCCATATCGTTGCGAAGCTGCAAGAGTCGGCCCCCAACCCGCAATACCACAAGTATCCTCCGTTCAGCGGCTATGCATTCCTGAAGGAAGCCGTCGCGCAGCGGTACAAAGAAGATTACGGCGTCGACCTCGACCCCGGCAGCGAGGTCGCCATACTGTTCGGCGGCAAAACGGGCCTCGTCGAAATCAGCCAGTGCCTGCTCAATCCGGGCGACGTCTGCCTCGTACCCGATCCGGGTTACCCCGATTATTGGTCGGGCGTTGCGCTGGCGGGAGCCGAAATGCGCTTTATGCCGTTGACGGAGGACAACGGTTATTTGCCGGATTTCGATGCCGTCGACAAGGACACGGCGCGTCGGGCCAAGCTTATGTTTATGAATTATCCGAACAATCCGACCGGCGCGGTCGCCGACTCGGCCTTTTATGCCAAGGCGGTCGAGTTCGCCGCCGCCAACGGCATCGTCGCCGCCAGCGACTTTGCCTACGGAGCGATCGGCTTCGACGGGGTCCGTCCCGCCAGCTTTCTTCAAACGCCGGGCGCCAAGGAAGTCGGCGTCGAATTTTACACCTTGTCCAAGACCTACAATATGGCCGGCTGGAGAGTCGGCTTCGCGCTCGGCAACCGTGAAATTATTAGGCTGATCAACTTGATCCAGGATCATTATTACTGCAGCCTGTTCGGCGGCATTCAGGAAGCGGCGGCCGAAGCGCTGACCGGATCGCAGCAATGCGTGACGGAGCTGGTCGGCGCTTACGCGCGCAGACGCGACGCGTTATTTGAAGCGCTGGAGCAGATCGGCTGGAAAGCGGCGAAGCCGGGCGGATCGTTTTTTTGTTGGCTGCCGGTGCCCGAAGGCTTTACTTCCGAATCGTTCGCCGACCTGGCGCTGCGGGAAGCCGATGTCGTCGTCGCCCCGGGCGTCGGATTTGGCGCGCATGGCGAAGGGTATGTCCGGCTGGGCTTGCTGGCCGAAGAAGACCGGCTGCGGGAAGCGGCGCTTCGCATCGGCCGGCTGGGTTTGTTCAAATAGGCAAACGCCGCACAAATGCGGGCCTGGCGTTTCTTTACAGCCGTTTCGGAACGTGATATGCTTAATGCATTCATTATCGAACTAAATACGCATCAAACGTGACGACGGGACCAGTAAGCAGGACGGGCCGCGCGCAGAGAGTAAATTCCATAGGCTGCGAGAATTTACCGATTGAGCCGCCAGCTGAAACCTATCCCCGAACGGCCGGCATAAGACCGGACAGCGCCTTCTGTTACAGGGCTCAAGTCGGATGGGCAACGCGATCGAGCGCCCGTCAATAAAGGTGGTACCGCGGAAGCTTCGGACTTTCGTCCTTTACGGATGGAAGTCCTTTTTGGTTTATCCGGAAATCAAGTTCGAACGAACACAGGTGGGATGGAACATGTCGGAACGTATTGTAGTGAAAATTGGGAGCAGCTCGCTCACGTCCGAGGAAGGCGGCTTGAACCGGGAACGGATCGCTTTTTTTGCTTCCGAGCTCGCTTCTCTTCACGCCCGCGGAGATCACGTGATGCTGGTGACGTCGGGAGCGGTTGCGGCCGGCTTCCGGCAAATCGGCTACCCTTCCAAGCCGAAGGCCGTTCACGAGAAGCAGGCGGCGGCGGCCGTCGGCCAGGCGCTGCTCATGCAGGCCTACCAGGAGGCGCTGAGCCGTTACGGCATCGTCGCCGCGCAAATTTTGCTGACCAGGGCCGATTTTTCGAATCGGCGCAGAATCGGCAACGCCTTAATGACGCTGGAAGAGCTGCTCAAGCAGCGGATCGTGCCGATCATTAACGAAAACGACACCGTGGCGACGGATGAACTGGTGCTCAAATTCGGGGACAACGACAATTTGTCGGCGCTTGTGGCGGCCATGACAAAGGCGGCGAAGCTCATCATTATTACGGACATGGACGGGCTGTATACGGAGGATCCCCGCAAAAATCCGCAAGCGGTCAAGATCGAGCGCGTCGACCAAATCTCCGAAGAGCTGCTGCGCATCGCCGGCGGCGCGGGTTCGGCCGTCGGCACCGGCGGCATGCGCTCCAAGATCGAAGCGGCCCGCATCGCCATGCGGGGCGGCGTCCGGGCGTTCGTCGGCAAGGTGCAGCATGAAGGCGAGCTCCGGCAAGCGGCCGAGGGCAGCGGAAGAGGCACTTATTTCGATACGAAGCTGCACAGCTTGCCGATGAAGAAGCAATGGCTCGGCTTCCACTCCGTGCCGAGCGGCCGGATCGAAGTCGACGGCGGAGCCGCCGACGCGCTGCTTTCGGGAGGCAAAAGTCTTCTGCCCGCCGGCGTAACGGCGGTCGAAGGCGACTTCCACCCCGGCGACGTCGTGGAAGTGACGGCGGCCGGCGGCGATGTGCTCGGCCGGGGCGTCGTCAATTACGCCGCCTGGCAGCTGCAGGCGGCGGCCGGCCTGTCGTCGGAAGAAGTGTCGAGAAGGATTGAAGTGTCGCGGATCGAAGTCATTCACCGGGACGAATGGATTACGTTGAAATGAAACGGGAGGCGATCAAGCATGATAAGTGAAGTGAGGCAAAAAGCGGCGCTGGCCCAGGAGGCCGCCGCCGTCATGAACCGATTGACGACTGAGCTGAAAAACCGGGCGCTGCTGGCAATGGCCGACGCGATCGTCAAGCGCCGGGATGAAGTGATCGCGGCCAACGCCGTCGATCTGGAACGAGGCCGGGCTAACGGCACCAGCCCTTCCCTGCTCGACCGGCTCGCATTGAACGAGGACCGGATAACCGGCATCGCCGAAGGACTCCGGCAAGTCGTCGAGCTGCCCGATCCCGTCGGCGAAACGCTGGAGCGCTTCGACCGGCCGAACGGGCTGAAGGTCGAGAAAATCCGGGTTCCGCTCGGCGTTATCGGCATGATCTACGAATCCCGTCCGAACGTCACGGTCGACGCGGCGGGACTTTGCCTGAAGACGGGCAACTGCGTCGTCCTTCGCGGCGGCTCCGCGGCGCTCGAATCGAACCGGAAGCTGATCGAAATTATGCGCGGCGCGCTGACGGAAGCCGGTTTGCCGGCCGATGCGCTTCAGCTCATCGAAAGCTCCGACCGTTCCTCCGTCAACGAAATGCTGAGGCTGAACGGGCTGCTGGACGTCATCATTCCGCGGGGCGGCGCTTCGCTCATCCGGAACGTCGTCGAGAACGCGACGGTGCCGGTCATCGAGACGGGCGCCGGCATTTGCCATACGTACGTCGACGAAAGCGCCGATCCCGCCATGGCCGCGGCGATTGCGCACAACGCCAAGGTGCAGCGTCCTTCCGTTTGCAACTCTATGGAAACGTTGCTCGTGCATGAAGGCTTTGCGAAGCGCGGGCTGGAGCTTCTGGCGCAGCCGCTGCGGGAAGCCGGCGTCGAGCTGAGAGGCTGCGCGCGCACGGCGGAGCTGCTTGCCGGCGTTGCTTCCGCTACGGACGAAGATTATGCGACGGAATACAACGACTATATTTTGAATATCCGGATTGTGGACGGCTTAGACGAGGCGCTGGACCATATCCGCAAGTTCGGAACCAAACATTCCGAATGCATCGTAACCGAAGACGAAGCGGCCGCCGCGCGGTTTCTGCAGGAGGTCGACGCAGCCGCCGTCTACCATAACGCATCGACGAGGTTTACGGACGGCTTCGAATTCGGCTTCGGCGCGGAAATCGGCATCAGCACGCAGAAGCTGCACGCGCGCGGACCGATGGGCTTGCCCGCCTTGACGTCGACGAAATACCGGATTTACGGCAGCGGACAAATCAGGCAATAGTCTTATCTTGTGGAGGTCAACGAGTGATGAATGAGAATAACGGCTTGTCCGGCATCAATATTTGTTTTTACGGAGCGGGCTCCATGGCCGAAGCGATCGCCCGGGGCATCGTGGAACGGAAGCTGGTGCTGCCGGAGCAGGTGTCGATGCTAAACCGCGGCAATGCGGAACGGCTGAACGAGCTGCACGAGCGTTACGGCGTGCGGACGGTGCTGCAAGGCGGCTCCGCGGAAGCTTACTTGGCCGAAGCGGATATCGTCTTTCTCGCCATGAAGCCGAAGGACGCGGCGGCGGCGCTTGCGGCGCTGAAGCCGCACCTCTCCCCCGGCCAGCTGGTCATCTCCGTCATCGCCGGCTTGTCGATCGGCGCGATGGAGAAGCTGCTCGGCGTGCGGCCGATCGTCCGCACAATGCCGAACACGTCCAGCACGATCGGCCTCGGCGTCACCGGCATCACCTATTCCGCTTCGGTAACCGCTGAACAGCGCGCCGTCACCGAAGCGCTGTTCAGCGCCATCGGCATCAACGCCGTCGTCGAGGAGCCGCTGCAGCTGGCCGTGAACGCCATTTCCGGCAGCGGCCCGGCCTATATTTATTATGTGATGGAAGCGATGCTTCAAGCGGCCGGAGAGCTCGGCATGGAGCGCGGCGCCGCCCGGGAGCTGGTCGTGCAGACCGTGCTCGGAGCGGCGGAGATGGTGCGGTCGACCGGCGAAGAGCCGGAGGAGCTTCGCCGCAAGGTGACGTCGCCGAACGGAACGACCCAAGCCGCCATCGAAACGATGGCCGAAGGCGGTCTTCAGCCGGTCTTCGTGCAAGCGATTCGCCGCTGCGCCGAACGGGCGGCGGAAATCGGAGCCGATATTGAAAGGAGCATTTCGTAAATGAACGGAATATGCATCGCGACCTATCGCACTTACGACGATAAGGCGGATTTTCACAAAAAAGCGCTGTCGATCGCCGTCGGCCTGACCGTCGGCAGCTGGACGGAGCTGCCGGAAGCGAAAAAAGCCGAAATGGAAAAGCATCTGGGCAAAGTGCTGTCCGTCGAGGTTCACGAACCGGACGGCGCGGCTCCCGGCGAACGGTACGCCGACATTCGCATCGCTTATCCCGATATCAATTTCAGCCGGGACATCCCTGCCCTGCTCGTTACCGTCTTCGGCAAGCTGTCGATGGACGGGCGCATCAAGCTGCTCGACCTGGACGTATCGGACGCGTTCGCGTCCGCGTTTCCGGGTCCGCGCTTCGGCTTGCAAGGCGTAAGAGATTTGCTGGGCGTTCCGGAACGGCCGCTGCTCATGAGCATTTTCAAATCCGTCGTCGGCCACGATTTGGCGAACTTGAAGGACCAGTTCTACAAGCAGGCGCTCGGCGGCGTCGACTTGATCAAGGACGACGAGATTTTGTTCGAAAACCCGCTTACGCCGCTTGAAAAACGGGTAGAAGCATGCATGGACGCCGCTCGCAAGGCGCAGGAGCAGACGGGTCAAAAGCTGCTGTACGCCGTCAATTTGACGGGACCGACATCCCAGCTCGCCGCCAATGCGCGCAAGGCCGTGGCGGCGGGGGCGAACGCCCTGCTGTTCAACGTGCTGGCTTATGGCTTCGACGTGCTGCACGAGCTGAGCAAAGATCCGACGATCGGCGTTCCGATCGCGGCGCATCCGGCCATGTCCGGCGCCATCTATCCGTCGCCGCATTACGGCATCTCGGCCTCCCTCCTGCTTGGCAAGCTGATGCGACTCGCCGGGGCCGATCTTGTCCTGTTCCCGTCGCCATACGGCTCCGTCGTCATGCCGAAAGCGGAAAACATGGCCGTCAAGGACGCGCTGCTGCAGCCGATGCACAGCATGAAGACGAGCTTCCCGGTGCCGTCCGCCGGCATCCATCCCGGACTGGTACCGCTCATCCTGAAGGACTTCGGCCGAGACGTCGTCGTCAACGCCGGCGGCGGCATTCACGGCCATCCGATGGGGACGGCCGCCGGCGGACAAGCGTTCCGCCAGGCGATCGCCGCCGCCGAAGCCGGCAAGGCGCTTGCCGAAGCCGCCGCGCAGCCGGGCAACGAAGCGCTGCAGGCAGCTATTCATTTATGGGGGATCAAAGAAGCATGAACGAGACGGCAACAACGAAGAAACGCATCGTGTTCTGCGATTTTGACGGCACCATTACCGTCAACGACAATATCGTAGCGATCATTAAACATTTCAACCCTGAAGGCTGGGAGGACATTGCGCAGCAGACGATCGACACCAAGCTGTCCGTAAGAGAAGGCGTCGGTCGCCTGTTCCGGCTCCTCCCTTCCTCCTTGCGGAGCGAAGTCATTGACTTCGGCGTCTCCAACGCCCGCATTCGCGACGGCTTCGCCGATTTTCTCGCCTACTGCCGGCAGGAAGGGATCGACTTTTACGTGACGAGCGGCGGCATCGACTTTTTCGTTTACCCGTTGCTGGAGCCGTTCGGCATTCCGCGCGATCATATTTTTTGCAACAGCGCCGATTTCAGCGGCGAACGGATCGAAATTGTGTGGCCTCATCCGTGCGACGGGCATTGCTCCAACGATTGCGGCATGTGCAAGACGACGATCATGCGCCGGTTTCCGGCCGACGAGTACGAGCGCATCATCATCGGCGACAGCGTCACCGATTTTGAAGGCGCCAAGCTGGCGGACGTCGTCTACTCCCGCTCCCATTTGACGTCCAAGTGCCGGGAGCTCGGCTTGGCCCATACCGAATTCGAAACGTTTCACGACATTATTGCGGCGATGCGCCATGAAAGGCAGGATGCTTAAACGATGAGCTTTCAATCGATAACGCTGGAAGACAAGCAGCGCGCGCTGGCGGAGCTGCGCGGCGTCAAGGAGCTGTTCGCCTCCCGCGGCTGGTTCCCGGGCACGAGCGGCAACATGTCCGTGCGCGTCGGCGATTATGCGCCGGACGAGTTCCATTTTGCCGTTACGGCGAGCGGCAAGGACAAGACGGTTCATACGCCGGAGGACTACCTGTTCGTCGACAAGGACGGCAAAGCGTGCGAGGCAACCAGCCTGAAGCCCTCGGCCGAGACGCTGATTCATTGCGAAATCTACCGTCTGACGGGCGCCGGCGCCATTTTCCACGTCCATACCGTATTCAACAACGTCATCTCGGAATATTTCTGGGATCGCAAATCGGTGCCGGTCGACGGCGTCGAGCTGATTAAAGGCTTCAACATTTGGGACGAGGAGGCGCATATCGATATTCCGATCGTCTCCAACTTTGCCCATATTCCGTCCATCGTGCCCGAAGTAACGGAGCGGCTCGATGCGCGCATTCCGGGCATCCTGCTGCGCAAGCACGGCATATACGCCTGGGGCGCGAACGCCTTCGAAGCAAAACGCCATCTGGAAGCGTTCGAGTTTATTTTCGAATACGTGTACCGGTGGGAAATGCTGAAGCGGGGCGTGCAGGCGTAAGCCTCCCTCCTATCATAAATCGGCCGCAGCGGCTGTTATTACGCTGCTTTTTGTACGCATGGCACAAAAACGGCGAATAACGGCTGCGGCGGCCGTTCGTTTGTATTCCGCTGCCCGACATCAAAATGCATATGAATTCAGACAGCTCCCTTATTGAACAAGCTGATCGTCAATCACCTTGCCATCTTCAAGAACAATCCTCCGCCGGCAGTAGGCTGCCATCGTATCGTCATGGGTAATGAGCAGTATTGTGATGCCTTGTTGATTCAGTTCAGATAGTAATTGCATAATCTGACCAGCGGTTTTGGAATCCAGCGCTCCCGTCGGTTCATCGGCAAGAATGATCTCCGGTTGATTAACCAGAGCCCGAGCGATGGCCACACGCTGACGCTGACCGCCGGACAGCTGGTTGGCCTTGTTCCGGGCCAAATCCGATATGCCGACTTTGCCCAGCGCTTCCATCGCTCTCATTTTCATCGTCCGATAAGCTATTTTGTCAAAGAAAAGCGGCAGCATGACATTAAAAAGTACGGATTGTTGATGGATCAACGCGAACTCCTGAAGGACGAAACCAATCTTTTGGCAGCGAAGGGCAGCCAGCTCGGCATCCTTCATTTTGTCAACCTGTCGTCCGTCCAACCGATACGTTCCGGAGTCAAAGGTATCCAGGCAGCCCAATATGTTGAACAATGTCGTTTTGCCGGCGCCTAAGCGACCCTGGATGGCCACCATCTCTCCCCGCTGAATGGTCAGACTGATATCCGACAAGGCGGCGAATCGGGTTTTACCCAACTGATAGTTCTTGGTAATCTGATGAACTTCGATCATAATGACATCCTCCTATAGAGCTGCATCGGCGTATGCCGGCGACTGATGATCAGGGGCTGCAACAGCAGAAGCGCCAGCAGCACGGTCAGAAAGAGCAGCACAAGCCATACCGCGGTGCCGTCGAGCACCACCTGATGCAGGTTAAGCCAGTTCGTTTGTCTGATCGTTGGATAGAAAAGGATAAACAGCAGGTTCAACAGAGCCGGCGGCAAAAAAATCAGAATCAGTCCCTGACCCAAAATCGATACCATCCGTCTTCGGCTGCAACCACAGAAGAAATACAAGATCTGGTTTTGTGCGTTGCGCATCACATAAAGGGAAGAGATGCTAAACAAACAAGAGAAGGCGCTGAAAAACAAAAATAAGGGAATGGGCAGCAATTCTTTCAACTGCTCCATATGTCTTGCTCGGCTGGCGGATACCATATCCTCATACGTATTATAAGAGCCATAGGAACTTAGCCGCTCCAGCAACTCGTCCTTCCGCTGTTCAGACAGCCCGTTGTCAAAGACAACCCAGGCATTGGGATCTATCATCAGCCGATCAGACGTATCCATCCTAACCTTCAAGGACGGTTCATCCTTCACCAGAATTACAGGCCTGTCACTAAGGAGATAATCCGATAAGATGATGGTCGAACCATTACCCATAGATAAGGTGTAGCCTGGGAATTTTACTTTGCCATAGACGTACAAAGGAATAGGTTTTTGTGTTCGGGTATTTTTACCTGGCAGCACATCGCCCGGCTCGATACCGGAGAATCCTGTTCCGCCTAATACAACGGGCAACGGCTTGTCCATATCAACCGGTTCGTCCGGAAACCAGCTGCCATCCACGGGAACGGAAAAATGACGGAGCAAAGCATCGTTATAAACAAGCATCTGATAGATGACTCCATCGATTGTCACACTGCCAGAAGAACGAATCGAGATTACCCTTTCCACCCCCGGCCAGTCCGCTATCTCTTCATAGGTCCGGGCAATAGCGGCGAAGGTTCCGTACATGTCTTGAGCCATCTGGCTGCCGTCAACAGCAAGCTTGAGAAAGACGGAGTTGTTTATTTCTGCCTGTTCAAGCAATGTCCGTGAATAATTTTGATACCGAACCAGCCCGATCAGATAGGTCAGGACAAACAGCGCCAGCGTTAAGACAACCATCAATAGCAGAGCCGCGCCCTTAATCTGGCGCAATGACTGCCAGACTAATCGAAATTGTTTCAAACCAAACACCTCCCGCTCCTATAGAGTCACACTTGATCTATACGATACCTTCATTCCTGACCTCCGAATTACGGTTCGTACAAGCTAGTAGCGGTTTGCGGCCGCAGCGCTTCGCGTCAAGTCTCGTTGATTCAATCGGTAGAGCAGTGCCGTTACCCCAATAATAATCAAGGTTAGACGTATGTAGTCGGCTGTTGAATACACGATGTCCGGGCACAGGTTCAGGCGGGCGAACACTGGCGTGTACAAGAGCCTGTGGAATCCAAATGCGATGACCAAGGTGACAGCAGCTAAAAAAACACTTTCCAGCAGAGCGATCCGCGCCAGTTGCCGTCTGGAGCTGCCGGCTAAACGATAGATCCCGTTCGCCGTGCGGTTTTGTTCAAACAGATACTTGCTTATAAAGGTGAGCGACGAGAGCGCCAGTCCATATAAAATAGCCAGCAACGCAGCTACAATATTGGTCTCGGTCGGATTTAAGCCATTGTAAAAAGGAGGCTGGATAAAAGCCCCGGGAAAATAGCTCTGCAAATAGGCCGTAACCTCATCTCGCATCTGCGTGTTATGAACAACTTTGGCCAAACGGATAACAACTAAATCTGGTTGTTCGATCTGCTGCAGAAAATTCTGAACGGGTATAACGACAGAGAAAATGCCCGAATGACGCCCGATGACCTGGTAGGAACGGTCGCCGATGCGAAAAGTTTTGGCGTTAAAATCCTTTAACGGCAATTCGCCGGGCACAATAACAGGGGGATCGGACATTGCAAAATCGGCATCATCAAACTGTACCCGCCCTTGTACCGCGAACAAATGAAGTTGATTATCGTATTCCGCTTCAACCATTGGAGTTACATAGCGATATCCGGTAAAATTAACGTCCGGAAAATCTTCTTTAGCCCACTTTTTTTGCAGCAAAATGCTTGGGTTTTGCAAACCATCCGTGAATGGCCAATTTTCCACCATCGCATCCAAATTATTTGGGTCAAAATCCTTCGTTTCATGCAGACTGATATTAAAAGATCGATAAAATGAAGCATTACCTTTAATAATTTTCAAAGCTGGTATGGTATTGCCATAGACATAGATTAAAATCAGACTGCACACTACAGAACTGCATAAGTAAAATAAGAAAACTCCTGGATTTGTATGCACATACTGTCTGACCCGCGACCAAACGAGAATCAATGGTTTCACATGCCCACCTCAATTCTTCACTAATGCTGAAATTTCGACTGGAAAATTGGTTCCCCACAGCAAGCTGTGGCGAGTTCAACTTTGAGAAAGCAGAAGAAATATAGACGTTCGGATAAGCTACTCAACAGGATATTCCAATATACCTACAAAATAGTATAATTAGTTATCCATGAAAAGTCGATCTATAGATTAATAAGGGGACGAAAGAGCTTTTGATAGGAGAGGTTGACAAAAAGATCCATTGCGCGTTAAACTAACTATCGAGTTATATAACTGTTCAGTTAGTTTTTTTGGGAGGGGGCGACGACGTGCATGAAACGAACGGCTAAAGGAGCGGACAGCAAAGCCCGACTGATCGAAGCGGCAATCGAGCTCATTGCCGAGAACGGGTACCGGGATACGAAAATAAGCGATATCGTCAAGGCGGCAGGGCTGACGCAGGCGGCTTTTTATTTGTACTTTCCGAGCAAGGAAGCGATTTTTCGGCATATATTGGAGACGTTCCATCAAACGCTGGAGAAGCATCTCCATCCGCCCGCCATTCCGACGCGGACGGATGAAGACGTACTGGGGAGGATGCAGCAAAATTTCGAAGCGTTGTTTGCCCTGTTTCAAGAGCAACCCAAGCTCTCGAAAATTTTTTTGACGGAAGAAAGAGGCATCGACGACGTAGAGAAGCTGATTCATCAGACGATTTCCGATAATTTGCAGCGCAATCAGGCGGCGGGACTAATCCGTCAAGACGCGTCTCCCGGCTTGATGGCCAATTGCATGATCGGCATGTTCATCCAGGTGGCGGTTAAGGAAATATTGGAGAACGGGCGCCGGCCGGGAGACGTTGCCCGTGAGTTCGCCGCTATCCTTCTGCACGGCCTGGCAAGCGGCCGCCCGGAAACGAGGGGGTCCGGTTGATCGCGTATCTCGATGCAAACATAAGCGTCACATCCCTGATCTGGCTGTTTCTCGCCGCCTTCATGCTGCACGACTTCGAAGAAATTATCCGCATCGAGCCATGGTTCCGCAAACATGCCGAACGCATATTCCGGGCGGTTCCCAGCAGGTTTCAACGCGAAGCGCGCTCCTTCGCAGGCATTACGTCTTCGCAGTTTGCCGCGGCCGTCTGCATCGAATTTATCGTCTTTGTTCCCGTTACGTTTTTGGCGGCGGAAAAGTCTTACTATTTGCCCTTCTTAGGCTTCAATATCATCTTGTTGCTTCATGTGTTTATGCATATCGGTCAATCGATCGTCGTCCGAATGCCCGTCCCCGGCGTTCTGACCGCCATCGGGATTACGTTCCCATACTCGATTTATTTAATCTACCGTCTCCTTCATGAGGACTTGATTCGGCTGGAGGATCTGTGGAAGAGCGTCCCTTTCGGACTGCTTCTCGTCCCGATTGTGTGGTTAGGTCATACCGTCGGGCAAAAGCTCATACCTGCTTCCGAATTTACCGGCAGAAAGGAAAGATAATCCGATGTTGGCTGTACTGATTGTTGCGTGCGAAATCGGTTTTTGGTTATTTGTTATTGCAGGTCTAGTTTTCCGTTATTTGTTGAAGCGGCCCAAGGTCGGACTTGCGCTCCTGCTTTGCACGCCGATCGTCGATCTGGTCCTCCTGGTCGCCACCGGCCTCGATTTGCGCGGCGGCGCTTCCGCCGCCTTCATTCACAGTTTGTCCGCCATTTATTTGGGCGTATCGGTCGCCTATGGTCATCGGATGATCCGCTGGGCCGACCAGCGGTTCGCCCATCGGTTCGCGAACGGACCCGCCCCGGCTCCGAAACCGAAATACGGAGCGGCCAAAGCCCGTTACGAGCGCGTCATGTGGGCGCATCATCTGCTGGCCTGGGTCATCGGCGGACTTGTGATGCTAGGGTTGATCTGGTGGGTCGACGACGCCGGCCGTACAAGCGCATTATTCCAAACGTTACAGGTTTGGAGTGTGGTGCTCGCGATCGATTTCGTCATCAGCATGAGCTATACGATTTGGCCGAAACGAGAAAAAACGTCATAGAAACAAGGTCCGCATGCGCAAAAAAACCGGCACCGCGTATTTGGCATTAATACGCTTGCCGGTCTTTTTATTCAACGATATTCGACCCGATTCGGGCGTCCCTCAAGCGGCTCTACCCCCGGCCGCCGAAAAACTTCTGGGAATGCGCCCGCGCCTCCTCCCCGGTCGTGACCCGGTTCCGGCTCCATTCGAGCAGAATGCGGTCGATATATTTCAGGCTGAGCTTGCCGGCGAACACCGCTTCCTTCAGCGCGAACCGGATGACCTCTTCCGAATACCGGTCCTGGTCCAGCCAGCCGCTGATCGTTTCGCATTCGAACGGCGACAGCAAGCGGCCGAACTCCTGTTCGAACACCGAGAACAGATCGGCGGCGGCTTCCCTCGCCCTGCGCGGCTCCGCCGACGCGCCGGCGGACTTGGAGCCTTTCGCCTCCTCGGCATACGTCTCGGCCGCCTTCAGCAGCCAGCCGCTCCAGTTGTAGCGCTCCGCCTGCACGCCGGTGCCGGCCTCGATATAATCGTCGATCGACAGCAGCCCTTCCTTGATCAGCTTGCCCAGCCAGCCGGCCACCTGCCGCTCCGTCGCTCCCATGCGCTCGGCGAGCTCCTCCGTCGTCGGAAAGCCGTTATGCTCCGCTTCGTCGAACACCATAATTTGCAGCAGCAGCATCGCTTCCTGTTCCGTCAAGCCCAGCCGCTTGTAGCTTCTCAGCAGCTGCGCGGGCAAGAACACCCCGCCTTGCTTCATCGCCGCCGCCATGCCTCTGGCGTAAGCCTTCCACTTCTCTTCGCTCATACATGCATTCCTCCCCCGTTTGCCCATGAAGACAGCATGCTCGCGTTTATTTTCCTTCAGCCGCTTCCGCGCGGTTATCCATCCATTCCTTCACCAGCTTGTACGTGTCTCTGGCGATCAACAGCTCTTCGTTGGTCGGCACGACCAGCACCTTCACTTTGGACGAAGGCTTCGAAATTTCTCTGACTTCCTTGCTGCGCACTTCGTTCAGGCTGTCGTCCAGCTCGACGCCCATAAACGTAATGCCGTCGCATACCGCTTTCCGCAGCGCCGTGGAGTTTTCGCCGACGCCCGCCGTAAAGACGAGCACGTCGAGGCCGTTCATGGCCGCCGCATAGGCGCCGATATATTTTTTTAACCGGTATACGTACATGTCGAAGGCAAGCTGCGCCTTCGCGTCTCCTTCGTTCATCGCTTCGGTCACTTCGCGCATGTCGCTGCTGATGCCGCTGACGGCCAGCATGCCGCTGTGCTTGTTCAGCATCGAGTTGACCTCGTTCAGCGTCAGCTCCTCCTTGTTCATGACGAACGGCACGATGGCGGGATCGATATCGCCGCTGCGCGTCCCCATCATCAGTCCTTCGAGCGGCGTCATGCCCATCGACGTGTCGTACGACTCCCCGTTCAATATGGCCGCGCAGCTCGCGCCGTTGCCGATATGGCACGTAATCATCTTAAGCGACTGAAGCGGCTTGTTCAGCACGCGCGCCGCCTTGTCGCTGACGTAAGCGTGCGAGGTGCCGTGAAAGCCGTAACGACGGATTTTGTGGCGGCGGTAGAGCACCGTCGGGATCGGATACAAATACGACGTCTTCGGCATCGTCTGATGAAACGCCGTATCGAAGACGACCGCCTGCGGCACTCCGGGCATATTCGCTTCCACCGCATTGATCCCCATCATATGGGCCGGATTGTGCAGCGGTGCCAGGTCGAACAGCTTGCGGATCTCGAGCTTGACCTCCGGCGATACGAGCACGGAGCTTTTGAACACTTCCCCGCCGTGAACGACCCGATGACCGACGGCCTCGATTTCCTCCACCGTGGACATGACGCCGTAGTCGTGATGAGTCAGCATGTCCAGCACGCGCTTCACCGCCGTAATATGGTCCAATATTTCGCTGACATGCCGAACTTCGGGCTGATTGGCCGGCTCATGGGTGACGATGGACGAATCCATGCCGATTCTTTCCACGCGGCCGCTCGCCAGCACCGACTCGTCCGTCATGTTGTACAGCTGGTATTTCAAGGACGAGCTTCCGGCATTAATGACTAGAACCTTCATTGAATTCGATCCCCATCCTTATCGTATTTGAAAAAGCCTTCGCCGGTTTTGACGCCGAGATGGCCCGCCCTGACCATCTTTTTGAGCACGATGGACGGACGGTATTTCAGTTCGCCGTATTCCCGGAACATCCGGTCCAGCGCCGCCAGAACCGAATCCAGGCCGAAACGGTCGCACATTTCGAACGGACCGTGCTGGAAGGAATAGCCGATGCGCATGGCGCTGTCGATATCTTCCGCGGAAGCGACGCCCTCCTCCAGCACATGCAGCGCCTCATTTATGAGCAGGCATATGAGCCGCGTCGTGACGAAGCCCGGCGACTCGAACACCATGACCCCTTTTTTGTGTATCGTTTCTTCGACAAAATGCTTTGTTTCGTTAAACGTCTTGTCGGACGTCTTCAGCCCGCGCACGATCTCGACGAGATCGATCTTGGAGACGGGATATATAAAGTGAACGCCGATGACCCGGTCGGGACGGCTCGTTTCGCTGGCCAGCTCCGTCAAGCTGAGCGTGGACGTATTGCTGGCCAGAATTGTTTGAGGACCGCATATGCCGTCCAGCTTTCGGAACACGTCCTTCTTGGCGTCCAGATCCTCCGATATCGTTTCGATGACCAGCTCGCATACGGCCAGCTCGTCGTAGCTCCGCGCGGGATGGATTCGCGATAAAATCAGCTTTTTTTCCGCGCCGGTCAACGCCCACTTTTCGATCTGCTTGTCCAGGCTGATCTCGATCATTTGCAGCCCGTAGGCAAGCCGCTCCTCCGTACGCTCGATGACGACGACGTCCAACCCTTTGGCGGCCAACATTTCCGCGATGCCTTGGCCCATAGTTCCGGCTCCGATGACGCCCACCTTTTTTATCATGCGATGCAATGCTCCTCCGGCTCAAGATTCATTCTTATTATAACGGTTTTTGGACAAAAAAGAAGGCGAACCGAAGGCTCGCCTTGAAATTGTTAATATTGTAAACGTTTTAGGCCGCGTTGTTCCGGTTCAGCAACGCCCGGAAATCGTCGCCTCCGATCGTCTCTTCGTTGAGAAGCACATCGAGAGAAGCACGGAACGCTTCACGGCTGCCGTCCAGATGCGATTTGGTTCGCTGCATCAGCTCGTTCAAAATCGCACCCGTCACCTCCGCCCGCTTTTCCGGCGTAATCATCGATTCGTCGATGATGCCGAGCTCCGTCAAGCCGGATTCGATCATCGTCTTCACGATGCCGATCGCTTGCTCGAAGTCGCCGCGCGAGCCGGTGCTCCGTTCGCCGTAGAACAGCTCCTCCGCCGCGGCGCCGCCCAGCGCGATCATAATTTGTCCTTGCAAAAACTGCTTCGTATACAAATATTGATCCTGCTGCGGATTGTGCCGCACGTAACCGAGCGCGCCGCCTCTCGGAGAGAGCGAGACCTGGGATACGCTGCCCGGGCGGACCGTTTCCGCCATAATGGCATGGCCGAGCTCGTGCAGCGCGACCCGTTCCCGCTCTTCCTTCGTCGCTTCGCGGTCCGTCTTTTCCCCCATCAGCACCTTGTCGATCGCCATTGTCAAATGGCTGTCCTTGATCGTCGGCTCATCGTCGCGCATCGCGTAGATCGCCGCTTCGTTCATGACCGACTCAAGCTGCGCCCCGGAGAAGCTGTAAGCCTGCATCGCCACCCGCTCCAGATCGACCGAATCGTCGACCGGCTTGTTTTTGGCGTGGATGTTCAAGATGTGAAGCCGTCCCTTCTTGTCCGGAAGCGACACCTCGATGTGCCGGTCGAACCGTCCCGGGCGAAGCAGGGCGCTGTCGAGCATTTCCTTGCGGTTTGTGGCGGCGATCAGCAATATGCGGGGAGATTCGTGGGCATGGATGCCGTCCATCTCCGTCAGCAGCTGATTGAGCGTCTGATCGTATTCGCGATGCTGTCCGCCGTCGCGCTTGCCGCCGATGACATCGATTTCGTCGATAAAAATAATGGCGCTGTCCTTATGCGCTTTTTTCGCTTTCGAGCGCGCGTCGCGGAACAGCTCGCGGATGCGGCCCGCGCCCACGCCGACGTACATTTCGACAAACTCGCTGCCCGACGCCGCCAAATAAACCGAATCGGTATAGTGGGCGGCCGCTTTGGCAAGCAGCGTCTTGCCCGTGCCCGGAGGCCCGGCAAGCAAGATTCCTTTCAGCGGGCGAATGCCCAGCTTCGCGATCTGATCCCGCTTGACGAGAAAGTCGAGCGCCTCAATCAGTTCTTTTTTCGCTCTTTCCTGTCCTCCGATCTCTTCGAAGGAAAAGGAAGCAACGGCCGTATCGGCTCTTCCTCTTGTGCCGGTCAGGGCGGTCATTTTGCCTCTTCCCCGCACGGCAAACCATACGACTCCGCCAATGGCGGCGACCAGCAGCAGCGGCGCCACATTGACGCCGACCATATACAAAAACAGCAGCAGCACAGGAACAAATCCGATGGCGATTTCCAACCCATACTTACGCATTCGGCCACACCCCCAGCTTGACCGGTTCGCGGGGCAGCACGACAAACTTGACGGCCTCTCCGCGCCGCAGCGTAATGTAGACGTTGTCGCCGTCCATTTCGGTTACGGCTTCGATGCCGCTGTGCCCGCCGGCCGCTTCCTGCATCGCTTCCGGAATGTCGGAATAGTTTCTCGTTTCCATCGCTTCGGCCACCCGGAACAGAGCCTTGCTCCATACGTCCTGCAGCGCATCGTCGGGCGTCGACTCAATATCCAGCTCCAGCTTGCGGCTGCCAATCACATCGTCCGCTTCCTTGCCGATCGCTTCATATACGCTGCGAAGGCTGGCGTCCGGCGTCAGCTTCAGGGAAATGACGACGCGATCCTTCTCGATAACCGGCTTGCCCGCTTGCTCGACGCCCGGCACGGTCACGGCAGCGTCCGACAACGGCGCGGCAAGCGCCTTTTGCTTATATAGGCTCCATCCGCCAAACAACAGGGCGGCGGAAACGGCCGCCGTCAACAAGATCGGTAGCACTCGAGGTTTTCTCATTCCAATCCCTCCTGTTATCTATACTATTATCTATCAACATGATCTATACAGTAGTATATCATAACCGAAGGTGCACAGACGGGTGTAAAAACAGGAAACGGAGCCTTACGGCCCCGTTTTGCCCGGCAATCGATAGCTGTCAATCAGAGTGCCGTCATGAAATCGGTAGAAATCGTATCGGTATTGCGCGCGGCCGTCCGTTATCCGGTAATATACTTCCCAAGCGGGCTCGCCGCGAAACAGGCCGGGAGAGATGCGGACAATGTCGGCCTCCGGCTTGTTCCGCTCGAACCTGTCCCGTAACGCCTCCACGGTAACGGATTCGGCCGCCCGAACCGAGTGCAGCAGCTCGCCGTCCCGCATAAAGACGTACATCTTGCCGCCTTCGGCGTCCGTCCCTTCGGCGACCCAGATCGTTTCCTCCCAGACATGCTTGTACGTCTCCTCTACGCTGATCAGCCCTCCGACCTCGGCGGCCGCTTGTCTCGCTTGCCTTTCTTCCGACCATTTCGGCTCCTGGACGAGGCTGAAATAGTAACCGAATCCGATCAGGCCGGCCAATACGAGCGCGGACGACAAGACGATCCAGCGCCTGCGCGTCATGAGCGGCGGACGTTTTTTTTCAATCGCTCTCATGGCGACTGCAGAAGCCGCTCGAAGCTGGCTTGGGCGTCATGCCTGATTTGTTCCTCGTCAAGATAAACGCATGCGCGGTCGCGAACCACTTGCCGGCCGTCCACCCAGACGTGGACGACGTCCCGGCCCGAACCGGCATAGACCAGATGAGACACGATGTCCGTCAACGGGAAATAATGCGGCTGATCCAAATCGACGGCGATAAAATCGGCTTTCAGTCCTTCCTTTAATCTGCCGATGTCGTTTCGCCATAGCGCGGCGGCGCCGTATGCCGTGCCGAGCTTCAACGCCTCCCAGGCCGGGATGGCGGTCGGGTCGCCGGATACGGCCTTATGCAGCAAAGCCGCCGCGTTCATTTCCCGGAACAGGTCGAGATTGTTGTTGCTGGCGACGCTGTCCGTGCCGAGTGACGCCTTGACCCCCGCCCGAAGCAGTTCCGGCAGCCGCGCGATGCCGCTCGCGAGCTTCAGATTGCTGACGGGGTTATGGGAAACGGAAGCGCCCCGCTCCGCCAGCAAGGCGATTTCCTCGTCGGTCAAATGGACGGCGTGCGCCAGCAGGGCCGGCCGGGAAAAGAAGCCGAGCCGGTCCAGATGCTCGACCGGACGCGCCCCGTAATCGCGCACGTTCTGTTCCACTTCCGCCGCCGTTTCGGACATATGCGTATGCAGCGGCAAATTGTAATCGTGCGCCGCCTGCACGAACTTTTCGATATAATCGGGCGGACAAGTATAAGGCGCGTGAGGCGACAGCATCGTCGAGATCCGCCCGTCCGCCTTGCCGTTCCACTCCCTCGCAAAAGCTACCGCTTCGTCGAACTTGGCCTGCTGGACGTCGGCGGGACACAAGCCGATGACGCCGCGCGTCAGAAAGCCGCGTATGCCGGACTGCTCCGTCACCGCCGCTACTTGGTCCATCCGATCATACATATCGACAAAAGAGGTCGTCCCGCTGCGCAGCATTTCGACGACGGCCAGCGAAGTGCCCGCCCGCGTATCCGCATCGACGTACTTCGCTTCCATCGGCCACATTTTTTGCTCCAGCCACACTTGCAGCTTCTGATCGTCCGAATACCCCCTCAGCAGCGTCATCGCGGCATGGCCGTGCGTATTGATCAGGCCGGGCATGAAGGCCAGCCTCGAGCCGTTCAGCTTCCGGACCGATGCGGACAGCCCCTCGGGCGCTTGCTCGCCGATATATGTAATCCGGTCGTCCGTCACGACCATATGCCCCTTGACGACCCGCCGGTCGTCCTCCATCGTAACGAACAAGCCGTCATGAATCCAAAGCTGATTCATCGATTTCGTCTCCTTCATGGTTCAAATAATAAGCCAGGCTCAGCAATTCCTTCGTAAAGTCGGTGTTATGGACGCGGACCTCGTCCGGAGCGCGCAGTATTGCCGGCGCAAAATTCAGGATGCCCTCGATGCCCGCCTCTATAAACTGGTTGGCGACGTTTTGCGCTTCGTGCGCGGGCACGGTAATAATGCCGAGCCGAATGTTCTGCTCCGCGATCGTTTCCGCAAGCTTGCTCATGGGCAGCACTGTCAAATTGTTGATTCGGGTGCCGATTTTGTCCGGATGAACGTCGAACACGGCCGTAATTTGCATGTTGTCCTTGGAATATTTGTTATAGTTGCAGAGGGCGTGGCCCAAATTGCCGGCGCCTGCCAAAGCGACTTTAATCGTCTGGTTGACCTTTAAAATTTGACGGATCTTCTCGATCAGATACACGACGTCGTAACCGATGCCCTTGCGGCCGAATTCGCCGAAATAAGCCAGATCCTTCCGGATTTGAGCCGGATTCAGATCGAGCTTGACGCCCAGCTCCTGGCTGGAAACGGTCTGGACGTCCCGGCCGTGGAGCTCGTTCAGCACTTGCAAATAAACGGGAAGCCGGCGGACGACGGCCTCCGATATTTTCGTTTGCTTCAATTCGACCCCTCCTTAACGTGGTTGGAAGACAGCCATTCCCGAATGCGCGGCACCATCTTGTCGGCATGCATCGTCTCGATCTTCGGACCGGGCAGCGAATACAAAAAGTGCTTGCCGTAATACGAGTCGATGACCCGCGTATCGTAGACGATCACAATCCCTTTATCCTGCCTGGTCCTCACCAGCCTGCCGAAGCCTTGCTTGAAGCGGATGACCGCCTGCGGAATGGACAGCTTCATGAACGGATTCTGATTTTTTTCCTGCAGAAGCTCCGCCTTGGCCTCCTGAACGGGGTGATTGGGCGGCTGGAAGGGAAGCCGGACAATGGCCAGACAGATTAACGCTTCTCCGGGAATATCCACGCCTTCCCAGAAGCTGCTCGTCCCGAGCAGCACGGAAGCGGGCTGCTGAAGAAACCGCCGGACCAGCTTCGTCCGGTTTCCGCTGTCGATGCCCTGGCCGAGCAAACCGATGCCTTTGGGATCCAGCAGTTCTCGAAGCGGTTCGTACGTCTGCTTCAGCATCCGGTAGGACGTAAACAGCACGAGCATCCGGCCGTTCGTTTCCGATGCCGTTTCGGACAAGGAATGCGCGAGCAGCGATACGTAAGTGTCGTCCACCGACGCCCCCTTCAATACCGGAAAATCGCGCGGAATCATGACGAGCGCCTGCTCCCTGTAATTGAACGGCGACGCCAGCTGAACCGTCTTCAATTTCCCTTGCTCCTCGAAGCCGGCCAGCCCCAGCTGCTCCGCCGCGTATTGGAATGTCTTCTGCACCGACAGCGTGGCGGAAGTCATAATAACGCTTTCCTTCGCATCGAAAAAATATTGGCGGAGCAAGCCGCTGACGTCGATCGGGGCGGCGCATAATTGCAAGGAGCGGAACCGGTTAGGTCCGGTCGTTTCCAGCCAATACACATATTCCTTGCCTTGCAGCCGGATAAACGCGCGGAGCTCGTCTCTTACGCGCGCCAGATCGCGCAGCGCGCCGTTGATGTCGGTCACGAGCGATTGCACCGGCAGCTCGTCGATTCTTTCCTTGATGTCGCCCGCCGTCTTCTCCAGCTTGCGGATCAGATCGGCCAGCTCGACGTGGACGTTGTCCTCGGCCGCCGCGGCATGCTCCCATCCGGAGGGCATTGCGCCGCGCTTCAGCCGGAACGACGTGCCGGGCTCGCCTTCCGCCGATTCGCCCACATAGCCGTACAGCAGCTCGAACAGCTTATCCCAATTGTCCCGAAGCGGCTGGAAACGGGGGATGATCTCTTCGATCGTCTCCAGCCAGACTTGCGCCCGTTCGTCCGTCTCCTCCTTCAGCTTATGCATAAGGGAAGCGAGCAGGCCGGACCGGCCGTCCTTGACGAGCAGCGAACAAGCTTGGATCAGCGTAAAATAATGAAGCTGGGTGCCCAAATGCTTGCCTGCCGTCTCCTCGACATGATGGGCTTCGTCGACGATCAAATGGCTGTAGGAGGGCAGAAGCCGATGCTCGGCCCCGATATCGGTAAACAGCATCGCATGGTTCGTAATGCATACATCGGCCGTATTGGCTTCATGTTTCGCTCTATGGTAATAACACCGCTTGAACCAGGGGCAAGCGCGGTTCAGGCAAGAATCGGCGTCGCTGGCGACCGTCGACCAGAAATCCGAGGCCCGTCCCGACAAATTGAGCTCCTCTTGATCGCCCGTCTCCGTCTCGCTCAGCCAGACGGTCATTTGCGACGCCGTCAAGCCGTCGTCGAAAGGCGACGCAAAGTCGAGCGCATTCAGCTTGTTTTCAAACTTGCGCATGCACAAATAATTGCTTCGGCCCTTGAACAGCGACGCCTTGAACGGAAACGGGAGCATCTCCGACAGCAGCGGCAGATCGCGCTGGCGCAGCTGCTCCTGCAAATTGATCGTATGCGTGCTGACGACGATTTTACTTTCGCTCTGCGCTCCGTAATAAAGCGACGGAATCAAATAGCCGAGCGACTTGCCGGTACCGGTCCCCGCTTCGATCAGCAGATGCCGTCCGCCGCTCAACGCTTCGTATACTTCGTGAATCATTGTCGTCTGCGATTCGCGCTCTTCATAATGCTCGAACTTCGCTTGAAACCGCGACGTAACGTCCGTCATATATTGCTCGAAGGTCGGGCTCGACGCAAAATAATCGGAGTCTTTGCGCGGCGGTTTGTCCTCGCCCCATTCGCCCGCCTTCAACGCGAACTGCCGGTAATAATCGAATTCGTTCGATTCCAGCGCCGCATGCTGCTCGGCCCAATCCGCATTTTGCTTAATAAACCACCCGAGATCGCGGCTTTCGTCAATCAACGCAGACAGCCGCTGCAAAGTGAGCAGCGGCAAGGAACGCAGCTTATGAACGGATTGGACGAACAGCTCGGCCGTAGCCGTCGCATCGCTGTCGGCGCGGTGCTGCGCCTCGTGAACGATGCCGAAATGACCGGCGGCGGCGCCGAGCTGGTAGGACGGCAGGGACGGATAAAGCACCCTCAGCAGCTCGACGGTATCCAACCGGCGGCCGGTAAACGGCAAATAACCGCAGCGGTCGAGCGCCGTATTCAAAAAACCGGCGTCGAAGCCGACATTGTGGGCGACAAGCACCGCGTCGTCCAGCAAAGGAATAAGCTGAAGCAGCACTTCGTCAATTGGCGGAGCTTCCGCTACGATGGCTTCATCGATGCCGGTCAGCCTTGTAATAAAAGGCGGAATCGGCACCGACGGCTTGACGAAGGAGCTGAACGAGCTTTCGATTTCCAATTGTTCGTTGACGATTACGATCGCCGCCTGCAATATTTCGTCGCTTGCGCTATGTCCCGTCGTTTCCAAATCCAAAACGGCGTATTTCATTTTTCCCCGATCCTCTCACAAACAGCACAGCTCCGTACTGCCAAAATATAACGATAAGTGCTCCGGCGTTTCCCGGCACGATTTCAAATTGCTTAACGAGTCCGTAAATCCGGGATACACCTCGTACGCCTTTTGAAAAAGCTTCTCGGCTTGCGCCAAATTCATGCGCACCGCTTGAATGCATCCAAGCGCATTATAGCCCAAAGCGACCCATTTAGGAAAGTCCGACAGCACGACAAGCAGCTGAAATTGACGCTGCGCTTCGTTCCAATCGCGCAAATGCATCAAGCTCATGCCGAGATAGAGCCGGGCCAAATTGCATTCCGGAGCAAGCGTTACGGCGTGATGGAAACAATCGGCGGACGGTTCGAACATAAACAATTTATAATACCCCTGGCCTTTGTTGAATAACGGTTCGACCTCGTCCGGAATATGCATGTCCCCATAACTGCAAGGCATATGGACGGTCGCCGTTTCCGTCCCGCCCTGCTCCTCCGCTTCCCCCGCCCCGGCTCCCGGCTCGGACTCCGGCTTAGCATGCGCGTCATGGAAAGCCGACAGCTTCTCTTCAAAGTCAATCCATTGCTCGATGAAACCGTCGCTTAATTGCTTCAGTTCCATCAGCTGCCGGTCGTACGATTGGCGCTGCTGCCCGGAAGCGTTCGGATAATGATCCGCAATATGGTCGAGCAGCTCGTGCATCGCCGTAAACATATGCTGAAACATACCGCATCCCGCCTTCGCATTGAATTAAGGAGTGTACGGTCATTGTTCCTTTCCGCGAATCGTTTCATACGGCGGCCCAGCCGTTACATAAGGGAGGGCAAACCTTATGCTGCAGTTAACTTCAGGCGGTCAAAGAACCGTGGCATGCAACTCTTGGTCGAGCGTTTGCACCGGCTTGTTGCCGCTGTCCAGCACCGTTACGATCGGTTTGTAGCTGCGCGCTTCTTCGTCCGTCATGACGGCATAAGATATGATGATAACCTGATCGCCCGGCTGCACCATGCGGGCCGCGGCGCCGTTCAAGCAGATGACGCCGCTTCCTCTCGCCCCGGTTATGACATACGTTTCGAAGCGCGCTCCGTTGTTATTGTTGACGATTTGCACCTTTTCGTTCTCGAGCAAATCCGCCGCATCCATCAAATCTTCGTCGATCGTAATGCTGCCGACGTAATTCAGGTTCGCTTCCGTTACGGTTGCGCGGTGAAGCTTCGATTTCATCATCGTTCTGAACATATTATTCACCTCCGCTTAAGTCATACAGCCGATTGTCGATCAACCGCGTATCTCCGAATTTGACGGCCATGGCCAAAATAACCGTGCCTTCCAAGCCGCTCAGCGGCTTATCCGGCGGCAAATCGAGCAGCGACGGATACCATAGCAGCTCCACATAATCGATGCGGGCGTCCTTGGCGCCGGCGATATGGCCCTCGACCATGCGTACCAGCTCCCCTGCCCGAATCGACTCGTCCTTGATCCAGCCGTCCGCCAGTTCGAGCGCCTGGAACAGAACGACGGCCTGGCGCCGCAGGTCGGCGCTCAAATATACGTTGCGCGAGCTGAGCGCCAGCCCGTCCGGTTCGCGAAGCGTCGGACAGCGCACAATTTCGACGTCGATATTCAAATCCCGCACCATCTGTTCGATCACGGCAACTTGCTGGGCGTCCTTCATGCCGAAATAAGCCTTGTTCGGCTTGACCAGGTGAAACAGCTTGCTGACGACGGTGCCGACGCCGTCAAAGTGCCCCGGTCTGGAAGCCCCGCACAACCGGTTCGTCAATTCGCCGATCTTGACGCTCGTCAGCGGTTGCTGCGGATACATCTCGCCGACGGACGGCATAAAGACGATGTCGGCGCCGCATTGCTCCGCCACGGCGATATCTCCCTCCTCATTGCGCGGATAACGGTCCAGATCCTCCTGCGGACCGAATTGCAGCGGATTGACAAACACGCTCAATACGACGATATCCGTTTGCTCCCTTGCGGCCCGCAGCAAGCTGGCGTGTCCTTCATGCAAATACCCCATCGTCGGCACGAAGCCGACGACGCGGCTGCCGGCTTCCAGCCGCGTCAGCTCGCGCTTCAGTTCTTCTATTGTGCGGCATATGACCATGCCGATCAAACTCCTTTCGGCGGCGTCGTACGGGACGAAGCGGCGGGTTTGGACTCGCCGCCTCCGTACAGCAGGCCGGCCGCGTCGTATGGCCCCTGAAACGTATGCTCCTCCAGCGGGAAACGCTGCTCTTTTACATCCTGCACGTACTCATGAATAGCATGCCTAATGGAGGTGCCGATATCGGCATACGTCTTGACGAATTTTTTGGGAACATAGGGCGACGCATATTGCAGCATGTCATGAAAGACGAGCACTTGCCCGTCGCACCCTCTGCCCGCTCCAATGCCGATCGTCGGAATCGTCAGCGCCTCGCTGATCGCCCTGGCGACAGGCTCCGTCACAAGCTCGAGCACGATGCTGAACGCGCCCGCACGCTCAAGCGCCAGCGCATCCTCCAATAAACGCTTGGCGTCTTGCTCGTCCTTGCCCTGCACCTTGTAGCCCCCCAATTGGTGGACCGACTGAGGCACGAGGCCGATATGGCCCATAACGGGGATGCCGGCTTTGACGAGCGCCTCCACGTCGGCGGCGATCTCCCGTCCGCCCTCGAGCTTGACCGCTTGGGCGCCTCCCTTTTGCATCAGCTGCGCGGCATGGTTCAAGGTCGCTTCTCTGGTAACGCCGTACGTCAAGAACGGCATATCCGCGACAATAAACGTTTCGGAAGCGCCTCGGGCGACCGCCCTCGTGTGGTACACAATATCTTCAATCGTCACCGGTATCGTGGTGTCGTAACCGAGCACCACGTTCCCGAGCGAATCTCCTACCAGAATAACGTCGACGCCGGCTTCTTCCGCCAGCTTGGCGGATGGGTAATCGTAAGCCGTCACGACGGCGATCGATTGACGATCCGCCTTCATTTTGCGAAGCGTCGATACGGTCAGTCGTTTCCTCATCAGCTGTCAGCTCCTTTGACGGTATAGTAAAACGCAAAAAAACCTTTTAGCCGCCGCTAAAAAGGTCCCTGAACTGAAAAGGAAACGTCGTAAACGGAATGCTTCCTTCTGTCTCGGTCCCTACGGCTCAGAGCAGAGTGTGCATTGCATTGCCTGCGGTTCTTTTCTATCCCCTTGCACGGAGCCGGCCGGCAGGTGCAGCTCCGTCATGGATACCGCCCGCGGCTAACCTTCCGTATAGTTGTAGTGTAACAGATATTGCCGGAGGCGTAAATAAGATTACGCCCGTTCCAGCGGCTCTCCCATTTCCGCGGAAAAAATCGGAACGACCGTACCGTCCTCCTTGCGCACCCGAATCGCGCCGCTTTCCTCCAGCCCGACGGGTACGCCCGTCAGCTCTCCCTGCGGCGTCGTCAGCCTGACGGGCTTATGAAGCGACACGGAGAGCGATTCCCATAAAGCCCCAATTGGCGAGAAGCCGTCCTGCAAAAATAAATCGTACAAGCTTTCCCATTCCATCAAAAAGTCTGCCAGCAATCCGGCCCGGTCAAACCGGCGGCCTGCCGCGAGCCGGAGCGACACCGCCTGCTTCAGCAGCTCCTCCGGATAATCCGACTGCTGCAGATTGACGCTGATGCCGACGCCGGCAACGATATATTTCAGACGTTCGTCCTCCGCCGCCGATTCAAGCAAGATGCCGCTAATTTTTTTGCCGTCGACGAGCAGATCGTTTGGCCATTTAATGCCGACGGGAAGCTCCGTCGTCCGCCTCAAGCTGCGGCACAGCGCCACGGCGGTGAGCAGCGTAAGCTGAGGCGCGCAATGGATCGGCACCGAAGGCCTCAGCACCAGGCTCACCCATAGGCCTTTGCCCGGCGGTGAGATCCAGCCTCGGCCCATTCTTCCTTTGCCCCGAAGCTGCTGCTCTGCAATGACAAGCGTCCCTTCCGGCGCGCCTTCCTCGGCCAGCTCTCTGGCCGCCGTCTGGGTCGACGGCACCGTTTCGAGCAAATGGAGGTTTCGGCCGAAACGGCCGGTCTTCAGCATGCCCTGAATGGTATCGGCCTCCAGCTTGTCCGGTTCGTTCATCAGCCGGTATCCCAGCTTGGTGGACGCTTCAAATTCGTACCCTTCCGACTCCAGCTTGCGTATTTGCTTCCAGACGGCCGTCCGGCTCACCTGCAAGCTGCGGCTCAGCTCGGCCCCGGACACGAATTGGCCGGGAAACTGGCGAAACAGCTCCAGCAACGATTCATGGCTCATCATTCCATCCCTCTTCATTCCACATTTCGGCTTGCCGCAGCAAGCTTTCCCGATCGTTCGGCAGCAAGCCCGAAGCGGCGGCATACAGCAGCTTGTCCAGCATCGCTTTCACCCACGGTCCCGGCTTTCCCTGCAGCCGGGCGAGCAGATCGGCGCCGCCGGCCGCCAGCTCCTTCGCCGCCTTGACCGGCATCCGATTCAGCTCGCCTTCCAGCTCCCCGACCCGAAGCTCTCCTTCCGTCAAGTTCATATGACGCGCGACGTCAAGCCAGCTTTGCGCCGTCGCTTCTCCATAAGCAAGAACGCCGCGCAGCCAGGCTTCCCGGAGGCGGCCTTCCCGAATCCCGCCTTCCAGTTCTTCGTGCAGCCGGACGATTCCGCTGATAAGAGACGACCGTTTGTTGGAAAACCGCAGCGCCTTGAGCGCGCCGGAAGCCGATTCGGCCGACCATCCCAACCAAAGAAACAGGGCGGCCCAGCGGCCGTCCAGCGCGCGAATATGCCGCAGCTCCGGAAGGCCGGCGTACGTTACGCGCGAATTCTTCCAGGCAGTAAACGCTTCTCCGTACTCTTCGGGATGCAGCGGCTCCTTCAGCTCGAGAAGAAGGCCGCTGGCAAGCAGCCAGCCGATTCCGCCTTCCGGATTGCCGCTTTCCAGCATTTTGTCCAGCTCCGCATGAACCCGTTCCATCGCAATATGTACCATCAGCGATCGGTGCCGCATCATCGCTTTCCATGCCGAAGGAGCGGGCTTCAGCCGGTAAACGGCCAGAAACCGGACCATCCGGAGCATGCGCAGCGCATCTTCCCGAAACCGCTCCTCCGCATTTCCGACGCAGCGCAGCAGCGAGCTGCGCAAGTCGGGGTAACCGCCGCAAGGATCGATCAGTTCGCCTTCCGCCGTGACGGCCATCGCATTGATCGTAAAATCGCGCCGCCGCAAGTCCGTTTCCAGATCACGAATGAACGACACTTCCTTCGGCCGGCGAAACGCCTCGTAACCCGACTCTTCGCGGAACGTCGTCACTTCGTACGGCATTCCTTCGTGCAGCACCGTGACCGTGCCGTGTTGCAAACCGGTCGCGATGCAGCGAGGAAACAGCTCCAGCGTCTGCTCCGGCGTGGCGGACGTCGCGATGTCGACATCCTTGACGGGCCGCCCGAGCAGCGTGTCCCGCACCGCGCCTCCGACGTACACCGCCTGATGGCCGGCGCTCAGCAAGCGCAGCAACACCGGCTTGGCCGCCTCAAGCTTTTCCGGCAAAGCAATAAACATAAGATTACACCTCCGCTCGCCCCGCGGTCGCGGCGGACGCTATTGCGGTTCTCCGCAAGCGGCGACCGGCCTTGCGGCATCCGCCGGCGCCAAACCCAATACGCGGTAATAGATCGCTTCGTATTGTTCCGTAATGGCATCATTGCAAAATTCGTGCGTAGCTCTGTACAAGCACGCCTTGCGGAATTGCTCGTGAAGCCGTTCGTCCGTCAGCAGCCGCTCGGCGTTCCGGGCCATATCCTCCACGTCTCCGATCGGAGACAGGAAGCCCGTTTCGCCATGCTTCACCAGCTCGGGGATGCCGCCCGCGTCGGTTCCGACCGTCGGCACGCCGCATGCCATCGCCTCCAGCGCCACTAGGCCGAAGCTTTCCTTCTCCGAAGGCAGCAGCAGCACATCCGCCAACGAGATGACTTGGGCCACATCTTCTTGTTTGCCCAAAAAATGAACCTTGTTTTCCAAACCGAGATTTTTGATGCGGCATTGGATTTTCGTCAGCTCGGGGCCTTCTCCCACTAGCAGCAGCTTGGACGGCACCCGCTCCGACACTTTCGCAAAAATGTCGACGACGTCGCTTACCCGCTTTACCGGCCGGAAATTTGAAATATGCATGACGATCTTTTCGTGCGGCGCCGCAAAATCCGATCTTAGAGAGGCGACTTCGCGAGGGTAATAGACGCGCTTGTCGACAAAGTTGTAAGTCAGATCGATCGGCGTTACGATATCGAGCAGCTTACGGGTTTCCTCGATCAAGTCGTTCGATACCGCCGTGACGGCATCGCTCTGGTGAATGGCCAGCCGGATCAGATCCTTGAGCGATTCGTCATGCCCCAGCACCGTTATGTCCGTGCCATGCAAGGTCGTCACCGTCTTCAGTCCGTTGCCCGTCATCTGCTTGGCCAAATAGGCGCACACCGCATGCGGCACGGCGTAATGGACATGCAGCAGATCCAGCTGCTGCATCTGGGCCACCTGCGCCATCTTGCTCGCCAGCGACAAATCGTACGGAGGATAACGAAATACGTAATAATCGTTAACTTCCACCTCGTGGAAAAATATATTTTTATGAAATTTCCCCAATCGGAACGGGATGCTGTGCGTAATAAAATGAATTTCATGCCCGCGTTCCGCCAGCAGCTTGCCCAGCTCGGTAGCGACAACCCCGGACCCTCCCAGCGTCGGATAACACGTAATGCCGATTTTCAGTTTTCTTGTCACCGGTCCCCCGCACCTCCTTCTGTCTAGTGTATTATGAGGGGCTGTACGTCTTGTTATGATCCGTAAAACATTAAAACAACGAAACGCCGAACGGCTGCTTGACGGCAAATCCTTCCGCGTAATGCCATCCTTTGCCTTGTCCGAGCAAATAATCGCGGGATTCCACCCGCTTCAAATAGCCATTCGTCAGCGGAGTCGCGACGGAATCCTCGACAGCCGACCGGTCGAATTGCGACCGGTATGCGGCAAGCGCCTGTCGCTTCAAGTCGTAGCATTCGGAAACGTCGACGACCAGCGAAACCTCGTCCATATCGTTAATATAATAATAAATAAGCCGTTCGACCTGAACGGGCGGCAAGTCCGGCATAAACTTCCGGAGCTTCGCATTGAAGACCGCTTCCTCGATCAGACGGCTGCACTGTACGTGGTCCGGATGCCTGTCCTTCCAATACGGCGCAAAGACGATTCGCGGCTTCGTCAGCCTGATTTCCTCCACAATGGCCTCCACCTGTTCACGAACCGGAGCAAGCCCCCGATCCGGAAGCTGCAGGTTCGAGCGCCTGGATATGCCAAGCACCGCGGAAGCGGTGGCGGCTTCTTGCCGCCTCAGCTCCACGGTGCCGTTGGAAGACATCTCCGCTTCCGTCAAATCGCATACGCCGACGCGGTAGCCGGCTTGCGCATGCTTGGCGATCGTTCCTCCCATGCCGATCTCGGCGTCGTCGGCATGGGCGCCGAACACCAATAGATCCAACCCTCTCACGGTTCCAACGCTTCCGGCTTATATTTGTGCACCAGCTGGCGCCAGGCGAAATCCCCGCGCTCGACGGCCTTGACGAGCAGTTCCGCCGTTGCGATGTTGGTGGCGACCGGGATGCCCTGCACGTCGCATAAGCGAAGCAGCGCAATAATGTCGGGCTCATGCGGCTGCGCCATAAGCGGATCCCGCAAAAAGATAATGAGATCCATCTCGTTCTGGGCCACCAGCGCGCCGATCTGCTGGTCGCCGCCGAGCGGGCCGGACATGAAGCGATGAATGGTCAGCCCGGTTTGTTCCATAATCCGGGTGCCGGTCGTTCCCGTCGAAAACAGCTTGTGCGGCACAAAAACATGCTCGTAAGCAATGACGAAATTGACGATTTCTTCTTTTTTGCGATCATGCGCGATAAAAGCGATATTCAGCATAGGTTTCATCCCCTCGTATGCAGACGGCAGCGATTAGTCCATCAAATGTTCAAAACCGTAAATAAGGCCGGTATACGTCATTACCTTTTTGACCGCGACGTTTACTCCCGGCATATAGCCGGCCCGGTCGTAGGAATCGTGCCTGATCTTCAGCGTTTGTCCATGGCCGCCAAAGATGACCTCCTGCTGCGCAAAGACGCCCGGCAGCCTGACGCTATGTATGCGAAAACCGTTGTAATAGCCGCCGCGCGCTCCTTCGATCGTTTCTTCCTCTTTCGGATTGCCCTGTCTCATCTCTCTCCGGACTTCAGAAATGAGCTCGGCCGTCTTGATCGAAGTGCCGGACGGCGCGTCAAGCTTCTGGTCGCCGTGATATTCGATAATTTCGACATGAGGCATATATTTGGACGCTTCCGCCGCAAATTTCATCATCAAAATCGCGCCGATCGAGAAGTTGGGCGCGATCAGCCCGCCGATCCCTTTTCCCTTGCACAGCTCGTCCAGCTCCTGAATTTGCTCCGGGGTAAATCCGGTCGTCCCGATGACGGGACGAACGCCGTGCATGACCGCCGTTCTCGTATTGCCGTATGCGGCTTGCGGCACCGTAAAGTCGACAAGCACGTCGGCACTGACGGCGCTTAACGCTTCCTCGAGCGTAGGGCTGACGATGACGCCCGTCTCGCCCTTGCCCGCAAATTGACCGGCGTCGACGGGACCTGCCGAAGGGTCGACCGCGGCAACCAGCTGCAGCGCCTCGTCCTCCAGCACCATCTTGACGACTTCCCGTCCCATTCTTCCTCCGGCTCCCGTAACCGCTACTTTAATTGTATCCGTCGACATCTTGATCATCACCTGTTCCTATTATCTTTTCGTTGTAGAGCGAATGCGGAGCATTCGCCGTTTCCGGTTAACATCCGCAAACAATCTTCTTGCCGCGGAATGCTGCGGGTTCAGCCGAATCGCTTCCCTCGCGTTGTCGGCCGCCTCGTCCAAGCGCCCTTCGAGTGCTTGCACCATCGCGAGCGTATAATAACAATCGAAGCTGAGCGGGTCAAGATGGATCGCTTGCCTCAGCAGCGGCTCCGCCTCGTGCAGATTGGGAGGCGACAGGGCCAGATGCCCTTCCGCTTCGGCGAGCAGCAGCCTCGATTGGATCAATTGGGCATGATAGCGGAATTCCTCGTTGTGAGGCTCCAGCCTCTCTGCCGCTTCCGCATACACCTTGGCCTTCGCCCACTTGCCGCTCCTGGCGCACGAGACGGCGCATTTATGGTAGTAGCCGGCATTGTCCGGTTCCGCGGCGATCGCCCGCTCAAACCAATGGATCGCTTCTTCGAAATCGTTGTTCCATATATACTCGTATGCTTTCCGAATGCAGCTCTCCCCGTCCATCTTGCGTCCATCCTCCTTGTACACAGGGATTGATGGTACAGCATATGTAGGTGGAGCGTTTACGGTTCGATCATTTCTTCGTCCATCGATTGGCGTCGCGCGTATTGAATTTGTCCATCACCTTGTTGTGGGCTTCCGTCAAATCGATATCAAGCGAATTGGCGAAGCAGCATAAGATGAATAAAATATCGCCGAGCTCCATTTCGACGCTGTTGTCCGCCTCGTCCGGCTTTTTCGGTTTTTCGCCGTAGGCGTGGTTCACTTCCCTGGCGAGCTCGCCGACCTCTTCCGTCATGCGGGCCATCAGCGCAAGCGGGCTGAAGTATCCCTCCTTGAACTGCGAGATGTATTGATCCACCTCGCGTTGTATATCCGTCAATGACTTTTCCGCCATCGTTCGTTCATCCCTTCGCCGGTAACTGTACTTTTCTATGTTACCGTAATCGTCCAAGGAAAATCAATGTTTTTTGAAGGCGCGACAATTGCCATACTAAAGACATTAAGAGACGTTTCGCGCGTCGAAAGGGGACATCCGTTTGCTGCATCGCACAATCCGGCAGCTGAAGCAGCTGCTGCCCATTATGGTCGGAACCGCCGTTTACGCCTTTGGGCTCCATTTCTTCGTGACGCCCAATCAACTGATGGAAGGAGGCGTAACCGGCATTGCCATCCTGCTCAATTACGCGGCCGGATGGCCGCTGTCCCTGTCCACGCTGCTGCTGAACGTTCCGCTGTTTCTGCTCGGCTGGAAGGAGCTCGGCCGCAGGCAAATGGCCTATACGATATTCGGAACGCTCTCGCTGTCATTGTTCCTAGCGATTATGGAACAGACGATCCGCGCCGGCTGGGTCGTCCCCTTCGCAAGCGAAGGCGACGACATGCTCGCGGCTTTGTATGCCGGCGCCGTCCTCGGTACGGGCCTCGGCATCGTGTTCCGGTTCGGCGGCACGACGGGGGGCATCGATATTGCGGCCCGCATATTGTCGCGCAGACGCGGCTTCAGCATGGGACAAATTATTTTGGCCTTCGATGCGGTCATTATCGGCGTCTCGACCTTCTATATATCCATTCACAAAGTGCTGTATACGCTCGTTGTCGTCTTTATCGCTTCCAAGCTGATCGACTTTATTCAGGAGGGCGCGTATTCGGCCAAGGCGTTTTCCATTATAACCGAACACGGGGAAACGATCGCCGCAACGATTGCCGGGGAGCTGGAGCGGGGCGTTACGCTGCTGCCGGCCAAAGGCGCTTATTCCGGGCAAAGCAAAGAGATCGTCTATTGCGTCGTTTCCAGGCAGGAGAACCGCCGTCTGAAAGCGATCGTACGCCAAATCGACCCCCGCGCATTTATCGTCGTCAACGACGTGCACGATGTGCTCGGCGAAGGATTTCGGGAAGAATAAAAAGAGGAGTCAAGCCAGCGGCTTGACTCCGTAAGGATTGTTTTTGTATTTGCGCCAGCCCGCATAACTGAGCACGGCGGATATAAACGCGCCCATAAACAGCGCCCATCGAATCGGGTGAGATACGGAAGGAACGGCGACGGCCGATTGGCTGCCGTCCGCTCCGCGCGATTCGAATATGCCGCGAATCGCGAGCTCGAGCGCTCCGAACGATTGCTCGATGCTTCGTACGTCGCCGCCGCTCGGCTGTCCGTGGACGGACTTCAGCAGCCTGCCGCTGTAGGAAATGCGTTCCGTCAGCTCTCGCATCCGAAGGCCGCTTCCGGCAGCGATCGCCGCCGGTTCGACCCGGCGGGCGTGATCCCGCAGCACGTTCAGCCTGGCGGAGGCCGCATCGGCGGCCGAACCGGAATGACGCTTGAAATCTTGCTTGAGCCGCATCACATCCTCGGCCAGCAGCTTTTCATACTGGAGCCACAGCGCGCTTTCGGGCCTTACCATCGCATCCGCCGCAAGACGGATGCGGGAAGCCTCCTCGATCCATGCCGTAACGGGAGCTCCCGCGGCAAGCGCCCTTTCCATCGCGGCGGCATCGCCGGCCATTGCGGACCAGCCGTCGGCCGTTCCGTATACGTACAATTGCTCATCGTTTAACAATTGCCGCAGTCTTTGCGCATGCCGGTAAGCTTCCTGCCGGTTGCCGGAATAAGCGGCAGCATATAATTTTTCGCTTGCCGCTTCGACGCGAAGCAGCGCCTCGTTCGGCCGGTCGGCAAACAACGCGGCCGCCCGGGCGGCGAACGGTCCGTTCCATGCCGCGGCGGCCGATGCCGCCGTCAGAAGCAGACAAACGATTAACGGTATGACAAATCGCGCTTTCATGACAACCCCCCCATAACCAATGTATGAGGGGTTGTCCGCCGTTATTCTCGTTTTCGTCCGGCAAGCACCGCATAAGACGCAGCCAGACTGGCGATCGACAGCGCGTACGTAAAGAGACGAACTTCGGCCAAATCGTCTTCCAGTTGCTCCGGAAGCCACGGATAGATGCCGAAGGTGTAATCGATCGTATCGTTTAGCAGCAGCCAAACGCCGGCAACGGCCAAGGCGATCTTGCCGGCGCGCATAAAGCGGAAATAAAGAAGCGCTTCGAGGGCCATGCCCAGATGGGAAACGATCAGCATATAGTGGGTCCAGTGCAAAACGTCGCCTTGCATGGCGCCCGCAACGATCATGGCCACCGCCCAGATGCCGTATTTGACGGAACAGGCAACCGCAAGCGCTTCAATGACGGCTCTGCCCGCTCCCGCTATGCCGCCATCCTTGCTTGGCGGAAAAAGCAAATAAAGCAGCGACAACGTAAAAAACAAGCTGGAAGTCGGAGAATCCGGCACGAACGGGAGCATCCACGCCGGCATATTTTCCGCCGTCCATAAAAGCTGATTTTCATACCAGATATAGCCGTAGATCGTACCGGCCAGGTTGACCAGGAACAGCAGCCACAGAAACGGCCTGCTAAGCAAAAAGCTTCTGCTCCAAAATAATTGCAGATTCATGGGCGGGCGTCCTTTCGGGAAACAGGATTCAAAAAAAACCTGACCGTTTGCACGATCAGGTTCTAGCGTTTGACGGTATAAACCGTTATTGCTGGGTTTGCTTCGCCAGCCAAGTCGCCAGGCTGTCGATCTCTTCGGCCGACAGAACGCCCTCATAAGCAGGCATCGCTCCGTTGTTCCGGCCTTTCAGGATGACTTCGGCGATTTCTTCCTTGGACAAGCGGTTACCGACGCCAATCAGAGCCGGTCCCGCTCCGCCGCTCAAGTCGGTCGCGTGGCAAGCAACGCAGTTGGCTTGCGCAATTTCCATCGCCGGATCGTCCGCTTCGATAACCGCGGCCGCTTTTTTAAGCGGATTCGGACGGGGCAAGCCCTTCTCGTGCGCTTCTCTGGCCCGCTCCTCGCGCAAGTGATGCTCGGGCGTTTGGCCGTTTTGCTCCAGCGTATGGATGTAATGATCCCAAGATACGTAAGTCAAGTAGACGACGGCCGCCAAGGAAAGCATCATCAGCGACGACGCGATCGGACGGCGGTAGAAACGGCGTTCCTTGCCTGTATCCAGGAAAGGAGCCAGCAGCAGCGCCCCGAACATGATGGCCGGTATGCCGATCGTGCCGAGCAGAACGTAATCCTGCGACACGTATGGATATTTCAGAAATTGATACAGGAACAAGAAGTACCAGTCCGGCATCGGAACAAAGGAAGCGTTGGTCGGATCCGCCGGATAACCGAGCGGAGGCGGCTCCGCAATAACCCATGTCAGGAAGCCGACGAGCACGACGCAGCCCACCATCCATTCCTTCAGCAAGAAGTTCGGGATGAAGGCTTCCGATTTGCCCGGATATGCCGTATAGTCCGGAGGAATGGCGACGCCTTTGCCTTTCTTGACGCGCGAATCTCCGACGTACACGACCTTCTCGTTCGATTTATGACCATGCGCCATAAGTAAGCCTCCCTTCGCTTATAGTGGTCCCGATATGCCCTGCTTCCGAATCATCAGGAAGTGTGCCGCCAGCATCGCAATTAGCGCGCCCGGCAGGAAGAAGACGTGGATCGCAAAGAAGCGAGTCAGCGTCTGCGCGCCTACAATATCGCCGCCGTACAGGAAGTCGGCAATATACGGACCGATGTAAGGAACGGAAGCCGCAATTTCAACCCCGACCTTTGTCGCATAGTAGGCTTTGTTGTCCCAAGGCAGCAGGTAACCCGTGAAGCCAAGGCCGAGCATAATGAAGAAAATCAACATCCCGACTACCCAGTTCATCTCACGCGGAGCCTTGTAGGAGCCGGTGAAGAATACGCGCAGAGTATGTAGGAACATCATCACGATAACGAGGCTCGCCCCGAAATGGTGCATGCCGCGCACGATTTGGCCGAATGCGACCTGGTGCTGCAAATAGTCGACACTCGCGTAAGCGTTAATGACATCCGGCACGTAATACATCGTCAGGAACATCCCCGACAAAATTTGAATGACCGTAATGAAAAACGTCAGACCGCCGAAACAATACACGAAAGCGGAAAAGTGATGCGCAGGGTTGACGTGCTCCGGAACTTCATGGTCTGCGACATCTCTCCAAAGCGGCGTAATGTCAAGACGTTCGTCGATCCAGTTGTATACCGTTTTAAACATCTGAAATACGCCCTCCTATACTCTCGTATTTGCTTTCAAAGAGCCCAAATATACCCAACCGCCTTCGACTTGGACATCGTACTCGTCCAATGGCAGCCTTGCAATGGCCAAGTTCTTGCCGTCCTTGGAGTAACGGGCGTCGTGGCATGGGCAATCGTATTCATTCTGGCCCTTTTTGTTCCAGAAGATGGTGCAGCCCAAATGTTTGCAGACGGGAGAAAGCGCAAAAATTTCTCCGTTATCGTCCTTGGAAATCCAGGCAACCAGCTCGGGATCGCTTTCGTACCAGCCGTCGATCTGATGAATCTTGAACTTGACCTCAAGCGGCTCGGTTGTGATCTTGCTCTCTTCCACGACTTTCACGTAATCGCTTCCCGTCTTTTTCTTCAGAAGAGGGTCGACCGCAAAACGAACCATCGGCAATACCGCGCCGCCCATCATAAAGGCAGTCGTGCCGCCAAGCGTATATGACAAAAATTGACGCCGGGACATTTCTTTGCGCTGAACCGGACGATGCGCCGTCTCATGTTGTTCATGGTTACTCATTATCTGTTCCAACCCCCTTTGCCAACCATATCTCGCGTATTGCGCACGGCAAAACGCATGACGAACTAGGACATTACCTATAATAGCCTAGGTGTTTGGGAGCGTCAAGAATATGGCCGGATATTTGCGTCCATATGCAAAAGCCGTTCATTAATTTGTTATCATTTTGTCACAATTGACCTGTCCTGGAATATGTTTTGCCCCATTCACCGGCATCTTATTCCGGGCCGGATGCGCGCGAAACGGCTTGTCCGCTCCACATTTCCTGAATCAGCCGGGACACCTCCCGCGATTCGGGCAATTGGCCGTCCGCGCCGGGCCGAACGAACAAGTCGGCCTCCGGGCATGTCAAATCCGGGTTCGCGCTGGCCGTGACCATGACGATATGCTTGAACCCGGCGCGCCTCATCCTGCCGCACCATGCGGCAAGAAAGCTTCCCGCATCCGTTCCCTCCATTATATAATGACAGGCGGGGTAAGTGACGACCCTCCCCTTGAACGGAATTTCGATCATGTCCATCGCGTCCCGCAGCTTTTCCAGGCAAACGGTCGCTTCATGCGGCGCTTCCGACCCGGTCATGCCGGTAACGGGCAGCAAGCAGGTGTCCAGGTACGGACTCAGGCCCGCCCAGTCCTCTTGCGAAATGTCGCTGAATTTCATAAGTTCCTCCCCATTCCATGTGCTACCTTCTATCTTACAAAAGAAAGCCTCCGAACGCCAGAATCGCAGGGCAGATGATGCCCGATTCCGCTGCGGAAGCTTTGCTTTCGCTTATTGTTTCAGCTCGTTCAGCTGCTTGACTAGGCGGTAGAACGTATCCTGGTCTCCCGCTTCCAATGCGCTGTCGATAGCCGATTGAAGCTTGTTCGTCTGAAATTTCATCACCGCTTCATCCAGCACGAGCTCGGCGATCAGTCCGAGCATCGCTTCATAGGTTACTTTCATTTTATCCATAGGATACACCTCCACACCGGTGTTAAGAGATCCTATATTCGATTCCTTTCGCCACGTAGCTTTCCATCGTCCGTTTCATCCGCTGCAAATCTTCTTCTGTCAACTCTCTTACGACTTTGGCTGGCGTGCCGAGAGAAAGCGTATAGGATGGTATTTTTTTATTCTCCGTCACAATCGATCCGGCTCCTACTAAAGCATATTCACCAACCTCGGCCCCGTTAAGTACGATGGCCCCCATTCCGATTAATGTGCCTCTGCCCAGCGTGCAGCCGTGAATGATCGCGCTGTGCCCGACCGACACTTCGTCTCCGACGACAAGCGGCTGATCCGTATTGACGTGTCCGACGACGCCGTCCTGAATGTTGCAGCTGTGCCCGATGACGATCGGGGCGAGATCGCCCCGGAGCACCGCATTGAACCATACCGTGCTCTTCGCGCCCAACGAAACTTCTCCGATCAGCTTCGCGCCTTCCGCAATAAAACAATCCTCGTGAACCGCCGGCATCATGCCTTTGTAAGGCAGCAACATCGTTCATCATCTCCCTTCGGTAGGGGAGATTTTACCAAGCGGGCAGCCTTGTGTCAACGGAGGATGCCCCCTTCTCCCTTGCGGGCCTTCCGGACAGCAGCGTCTCTCCCGCTTTGGTCATGCGGATGACGGCGCCATGCGCGCTGTGCTCGCCGATCCGCAGCAATCCAAGATGAAGCATCATCTTCATAATCCGCACATCGAGAATAGACGTCGCGCTGTCGTAATAATACGGCTTGACGAACGGAACCAGCGCCTGCTTCACCGATTCCGCCGTCACCCAGTCCGGCGCCAGCTCTCCGATCCAATGAACGAACGCGGGCAAGTTTGCGATCGGCAATTTGTACAGCTTAAGCCAATAGGCATAGATGTTTTCCAGCTCTCCCGGGGGAGAAGCCTGCATCCGTTCCAGTCCTTTCTCCGTTACGGCGAGCGTCCCGCTGTTTTCGAGCAAATAGCCGGAACTGCAGCAGTAGTCGTACAGCAACGAAAACCGGTCGGGATAATGGTTGAAGTGTCTGCCGTAGCCGAAGCGCCATTCCCCTCTGCCCGGAAGCATCTCCCGCACCGCCAGGCGGTCGATGGCCTGCGTCAAATATCGTTTGTACATGGAGCCGTCGGCGGTCAGCTGCACCTCGTTCTGCCAGACGTAATGAAGCAGCTGCTTGACATCGTTTTGCAGCATCCCCGTCTCTTCCCGGTAAACTTCGGGATCGCCCGTATATTGAATTCCCTCACGGAGCTTTCGCGCCATTGCCTCCCGGAATCTGGCCTTCAGATCGCCGGGTACCTGGAACAAATATTTGCCCGGACCGCTGAAACCGTTGAACAGCCATCCTTGATGCTTGAATTTCGCGATCATGTCGCGCGGGCTCGCCGGGGCGTTCTCCGGCTCCGTTTTTTTTCTCCTGCTTCTTCCTTTCGTTTTGCCCTCCTGCTTCGGACCGTCGGCCGCCGGCGCCTCCGTTTCCGCTCCGAAGCGGCTTTGCTGCACTCTTGCAATCAAATCTTCCAGACTGTACGCCTCTCTCGGATCGAACAGCAAGGAGTTGAGAAACCGCAAATCTTCAAGCTTCATTTCGCGAACCTGCTCCTCGAACACATCGCTGCGGCCGATCGTGGACAGAATGGATTGAATCAGCTCGTTTTTGGAATTGCCGCTGCATTCGCACCGGTAAGCGACCGCGATCCGGCTGAGCTGACCGATATCCGCATATCCGAGCATTTCCGATAAATTCATGGTCCTCTCCTTTCTCCGCTTGCGTCGTCAGGATGCCGTTTCTTAAGATGACGTTGTTACCATTATTGGACATTTCCCGATTTTCATACCCTCTCAGCCTCTCGAGCGAACGCGCGCGCCAAGCTAAACGGCTTCGCCGTCCTATGGAGGCGCTGCTTGCGTTTCGCGTTCACCGTATATGCTCGGCATACGGCGATACTTCTACGTTCTTATAAGCGCAAAAAAACCGCCTTCGCGCTATTCCGGCGGAATGTCGCAAAGGCGGCCGAAGCCGCATGTGACTATACGGTTCCTGACGAACCTCTGAATGGCGATGTTCGTCATCTGTCAATTTGAGCAGGCGGTCCATTGTCCAAATGTTTGGTGCAATTATGAAGCAGCGGATGCCAGGAGCTGTCCCGTCTTTCCAGGACGGAATACGACAAGTTGCCCAGCCTGCTGTCCGTCAATCCGCTGCACAGCTCTTGCAGCAGCTGCGCGATAAAGCTTCCGTGAGAGACGACGAGCAAGCGGCGATGGCGGTCCGCCTCCGTAAGTTGCTCGACCGCTTCGCGGCCGCGCCGGCGAATGGCCGAGTCCGATTCCACACCGAGCTCCAGCTCCCTCCACCCCGGGCCCCAGCGGCGCAATCGTTCCTCCTCCGTCGTTCCTTCGGCCTCGCCGAAGGAACGTTCGCGAAGCCGGGCGTCCGGCGGCAGCAGCGGAATGCCAAGCGCATCGGCAATCAGCTTGCCGGTCATGAACGCCCGCTTCAAGTCGCTCGTTACGACCGCATCCCATATCGCTTCTTCGCGTTGCAGCCTTCCCGCCAGCAGCTTGGCTTGCGCCATGCCCTCCTCGTTCAGCGGAATATCGGTTTGACCCTGCAAGATGCCGCGCGCGTTCCAATCCGTCTGCCCGTGTCTGACTAAACCTAACATCAATCGGCTTCACTCCATTATTTAAAGTAAAATAACAATTGGCTCGGACGTTTCCGCCGCGCCGCTAGCTTCGCGTGCGGGACAGCCAATTCAGCAAAAGCAGCGCCGAGACGAGGCCGAGCAGCGACAGGGCTACATAATATTGCGGAAAGGTCGGGACGACCTTCAGTACGAAAGGATCGCTGATGCTGGCCACGGGCACCTCCGAATACAGCCCCGCCGTCACGATGACGCTGTCTCCCGTTGCGTTCGCGGCATCCAGTATACCGGTCAGCTGCTGCATGTCGCCGGCAGTGGAAGCGTCCCTGTAATCGAAGACGAACACAAAGATGGCGCACGCGAACATGGCCATGCATGCCGCGACAATAAGCGCCATATTGCGCCGGAACGACTTGGAAAACTGATAGGACTTGCCGGGCACCGGCATCAGCCAGGACTGTTCCGCATAAATGCGGTCCATTACATTCCGGTTGACATGTTCAAGCGGTCCGATCAAATCTTCTTCCGCCGCCAGCGAACGAATCATCCGCTCGCTTTGCTCCCATACGCGGAACTGCTCCGCGCATGCTTCGCAATCGACCAGATGGGCTTCGATATCCCGGCGTTCCTCGTCGTCCTCGGGCATATCCCAATACAAGGCGAATTTGTCTTGTGCGACCTCACATCTCATGGCGTATTCATCCTCTCGAATTCCTCCATCGCCGAAGCGGAACCGAAATAGGGCTCCAGCTGCGCTTTTACGCTCGCCCGAGCGCGAAACAGCAGCGACTTGACCGAACTGACCGTTTGGCCGAGTATGCTCGCGATCTCTTGATAGTCTAGCTGATCGTATTCCCGAAGAATGAGCGCGGATCGCTGCTTTTCCGGCAAATTGTTGATCGCTTCCCGGACCATCTCCATTCGTTCCTTGCGGAGAGCCTGCTGCTCGGGGATATCGTCGGAAGACGCGACCGGCTCGTAACCGGCCTCCTCCAGCGAGACGTTCGCCGCCTTTTGCTTGCGCAGCTCGCTCAATACGGTATTTCGGGCAATCGTATACAGCCAGGTCGAGAAGGAAGCGTCCATTTCCCGAAAGGAATGCAGGCTTCGGTAAGCTTTGTAGAACGTTTCGGAGCAAAGATCCTCCGCAAGGAGCTCCAGTCCCGCGCTCTTAAGCATATGATATATGAAAGCGATTATTTTACGCTGATAGCGCTGCATGAGCTCGGAGTACAGCTCGACATTGCCATCCTTGATTTCTCTTATTAGTTGGGAATCAGTCATGACAGGCGAACCTCCTCCACCTGCAGATTATTCCCGGACCCTATATTTCTATTGTACCGCCCGGGAACGAAAAAGTTGCGATTAGCGCATGAAAAACTCACAAGTAGTTAGTAATTCGAGTTCCATAAGCAAATTCCTGCTTCTTTCGACATAAGGAATATTAACCTTTATTAACCTTTCGAACCATTTCGTAGCGAGGACAAAAAAAAACCACTCCGAAGAGTGGTTGCGCTCATGATGAGCGCTGCAGATATTGGATAGGAGTGGAGAGAAACCATACTGTACTTTTATTATATGTATACGCTTCCATTTTGTCAACAAGCGTTTTCATTTTGGGCAAAATTATTTTTGAAAACGCTGCGCGGGCCGCCCGGTTTAAATGTGGACGGCATATCCCCGCTCTTTCAGCAGCTCGATGGCCTGGTCCAAATAGTGCTGGCTCCGGAACGACAGCCGAAGCACGCCGGGCACGTCGACCCTGCTTTCGATAATTTGAATATTGCTCAAGTTGATTTTGCGGTTGCCAAGCTCGCTTGTAATGTGGCCGATAATGCCCGGATGATCCGGTACGTCGACGTAACAATCGTAAACGGAATGAATGACGCCTTTTCTTCTCTCCGGCATCCGGTTGCGGAATTCTCCGGCCGCCCGGAACGCTTCCGCGATGGCTTCGCCGTCGCCGCTCTCCAGCATTTGCGCAAATTGCTCCATCCCGGCTCCCCAATCTTGCAGCAGCCTTAGAAGCACCGTCCGATTGTCCAGCAAAATGTCGCGCCACAGGGCGGGATCGCCGGAAGCGATGCGCGTAATGTCTCTGAAGCCGCCGGCCGCCAGCATCTCGTACAGCCCGTTGCTGTCGTTGTACCGCCGCACTTGATTGACAAGCGCCACCGCAATAATATGAGGCAAATGGCTGATTGCTCCAACGATGTCGTCATGCGTTTCCGCATCGACGATAACGACGTTGGCGCGCGTATGCGCCAACAGCTCCGACAGCTTCTCCACCGCCTCCGGCGGCGCGGAAGCGTCGGGCGTCAGCACGTAAAAGGCGTTTTCCAGCAAATGATAAGACGCCGCCTCCACGCCCGTGCGCTCGGATCCGGCCATCGGATGCCCGCCGATAAAGCAGGCGCCGCTCAAGTCCAGCTTGCGAGCGCAGGCGGTTACCGAGCCTTTGGTGCTGCCTACGTCCGTAACGATGCAGCCCTCCTTCAGCTCCAAGCGGCTGAGCTTCTCCAAATAATGTTCCAGCATGCCGACGGGCATGCACAAAAATATAAAATCGGCGTCCGCGGCCGCCTCCTCGACGGAAGTCGTCGCGGAATCGACCACGCCTCTCTGCACGTACTTGTCGGCGGACGCCTGCCGATGGGAATAACCGACGACGGTTATTCCCGGCTTTCCTTTCAAGCATAAGGCGATCGAGCCGCCGATCAATCCTACTCCAAACACCGCTACTTTAATCATAATGTCAATCGCGCACCGTCACTTCCTGCAAGACTTCCTCCAACGCGGAGATCAATTTCCGATTCTGTTCTGCCGTTCCGACCGATATCCGGATATGGTTCGGATAATGCGTCCAACGCGATCTCGTAATGAAGCCTTTGCGGAGCAGCGCCTCAAATACGGCGGTCGAAGGCCGGCGAACATCCGCCATGATAAAGTTTCCGAAGCTCGGAAAATACGTCAAGCCCAACCGGGACAATTCATTTTGCAAATAGTCGAGCCCCGCTCGATTGTTCTCGCGGCAATCGATCATGTGCGCTTCGTCGGCCAGCGCCGCCTTGGCCGCGGCCTGCGCCATCCTCGTCGTATTGAACGGCTCCCGCACCTGATTGATGCTGCGAATGACTTCGGCGCGGCCGACGCCGTAACCGATCCGCAGTGCGGCCAGCCCGTATATTTTTGAAAAAGTTCTCAGCACGACAAGATTCGGGTACTGGTTCAGCAAGCGGACGCCGTCGCTGTACGACGGGTCGTCGATATATTCGCCGTACGCCTCGTCCAGCACGACCATGACGGAAGCCGGCACCTGGTCCAGAAACGCCGTCAGCTCGCCGTGCTCCACGATCGTGCCCGTCGGATTGTTCGGATTGCAAATCCATACGATCTTGGTCTTGTCCGTGATGCGGGCCAGCATGGCGGGTAGATCGTGTTTGCCGTCCTTAAGAGGCACCTCGATTACATTGGCGTTTTCGATTTCGGCGTTATGCTTGTATTGCGGGAACGTTTCGTCCGCCAGAATCGTCTCGTCTCCGGGCGACAAAAATGCTCTGGCGATCATCAAGATGACTTCGCTGGAGCCCGTGCCGAAAATGATCTGGTCCGCGCCGACTCCGAGCTTGGCCGCCAAAGCCGCCGTCAGCTCGACGCTCGCTCCATCGGGATAAATATTCGTATGGGAAAGCTCCTCCATGATGGCCGCTTTGGCCTTTTCCGAAGGGCCGTACGGATTTTCGTTCGATGCAAGCTTGATAACCTCGGTCAACCCCAGCTCTCTCTGGACGTCTTCAACCGGCTTGCCCGGCTGATAGACCGGCAAATGTACGATATTTGCTTTGGGCTGCATGCGCCTTTCACCTCTTCTATCTATGTAATGACGGTAATCTGCCTACCATTGTCTCATATCTGGCCGATCATTTAAAGTACCGAAAATGGAGCGCATACGTGGAGCTTAATCGATTCTGTTTTCCATAAGCACATCAATCAAGCTGCATGAGGAATCTTTCTTTAGGCGTTGCTCACAAGAGATCGACAGTCTCGATTTGCGGCTAATATCAACTAAAGACTGTCTCCCGAGGCGGTTGGCATCCGCTTCAGGAGACAGTCTTTCAGATAAGAATCGCTATAATGGCGTCGTTGAGCCGAAAAAAACTGGTTCAACCTTTCAGCGCCGCAACGAAATCGTAGATCTGACGCAGCCCTCTTTCTTTTGTTGCCGGATCGGTTAGCAGCGGCAGCGCTTCTTCGATCGTCCGGACGATGGCGCTGCCGACGATGACGCCGTCGCAATGCCGCTCGAACCGGGCAACCTGCTCCCGCTTCGAAATGCCGAAGCCGACGGCGATCGGCACGTTCGCGGCGTTCCGGACCGTATCCAGAAAGCTCTCGATTTCAGTATGGAATTCCGAACGCTCGCCCGTAACGCCCAGCGAGGAAACGCAATAGACGAACCCTTTCGCCTTGCCCGCGATTCGTTCGATCCGGTCCCGAGAGGTCGGCGCGACGAGCGGGATAAGATGGATGCCGGCCGCATCGGCCATGGCCCGAACTTCCGCGTCTTCCTCAATGGGCAAGTCCGGAATGATCAAGCCGCTGATGCCGTGTTCCGTCACCTCGCGCAGAAACCGCTCCAGTCCGAATTGCAGCACGGGATTGTAATACGTGAACAGGATGAGCGGAATTTCGACTCCCGCCTCCCGGACGGCGCCCGCGGTGCGGATGCAGTCGCGAAGCGTGACCGCGTTCGTCAACGCTCTTGCGGAAGCGCGCTGGATGACCGGACCGTCCGCCAACGGATCGGAGTACGGCACGCCGAGCTCCACCATATCGGCGCCGGCCGCCTCCAGCGTCCGGATGATGTCGACCGTAGCCGCCAGATCGGGATCCCCGACAGTCAAAAACGGAATAAGCGCCTTCTTGCCGCTCGCCTTCAATTCCGCAAACTTTTGGTCAATGCGGTTCATTGGCGCCACCTCCCAAGTACCCCATAATCGCTTCGACGTCCTTGTCGCCGCGGCCGGACAAGCTCACTACGACGATTTGGTCCTTGTTCAGAGTCGGCGCAAGCTTGATCGTCTGGGCGATGGCATGCGCCGATTCCAGTGCCGGAATAATGCCTTCCGTCCGGGACAGCAGCTGCAGCGCCTCCAGCGCTTCCGCATCCGTAATCGGCACGTATTCCGCCCTCCCCGAATCTTTCAAGTATGCATGCTCCGGCCCGATGCCCGGATAATCCAAACCGGCGGATATGGAATGCGCCGGCTGCACTTGGCCGTGCTCGTCCTGAAGCACGTAGCTTAGCGAGCCCTGAAACACGCCGTGGCTCCCTTTCGTCATCGTTGCCGCATGCTCCAGCGTATCCACGCCGCGTCCGGCCGCTTCCACGCCGAGCAGCTTCACCGATTCGTCGCCGACGAACGGATAGAAGATGCCCATCGCGTTGCTTCCTCCGCCGACAGCCGCGACCACATAATCAGGCAGCCTGCCCTCCAGCGATTGGATCTGCTCCCTCGCCTCATCGCCGATAATGCGCTGAAAGTCTCGCACGATCATCGGATACGGATGCGGACCTGTAACGGAGCCAAGAATGTAATACGTGTCGGTCACATGGCTTACCCAGTAACGCAGCGTCTCGTTGCAAGCATCCTTCAGCGTTCGGGTGCCGGAAGTTACGGGAACGACTTCGGACCCCAGCAAATTCATGCGGAACACGTTCAGCTGCTGCCGCTTCATGTCCTCTTCGCCCATAAACACCTTGCATTCCAGCCCGAGCAGCGCCGCAATTGTCGCCGACGCGACGCCGTGCTGGCCGGCGCCGGTTTCGGCGATAATTTTCGACTTGCCCATCCGCTTGGCCAGCACGCCTTGTCCGATCGTATTGTTAATTTTGTGCGCGCCGGTATGATTAAGGTCCTCACGCTTCAAATAAACCTTCGCTCCGCCCAAATGCTCGCTGAGACGCTTCGCGTAATAGAGCGAGGTCGGACGTCCCGAATAACGGTGCAGAAGCTCCCGAACCTCATCTTGAAAATCGGCGTCCTTGGAATAATGCAAATAGGCTTCCTCCAGCTCGAGCAGCGCGTTCATCAGCGTTTCCGGTACGTAGCGCCCGCCAAACTTTCCGAACCGGCCGTTTGCATCCGGTACTTGTATCATGCTTCCAACACCCTTCTGACAAATGTTTTGATTTTGCCGATATCTTTGACTCCGTCCGTTTCTACGCCGCTGGACACATCAACGCCGTCGGGCCGGTAAACGGACAGAAGCTCGCCTATATTATCCGCGTTTAACCCGCCTGCGACGTAAAGCGGCTTGCCCGCCTCCGCGGCAATGGAACGGTAACGATCGATCGCCGACCAGTCGAACGTCTTGCCCGTACCTCCCCCTGGAGCATCCAGCAACAAGGCATCCGCGATGTCCGCGTACGCTCGAGCGGCTTCCGCCGATTCCCCGTTTTCGGAGGAGACCGAAAACGCCTTCCATACGCGAAGCGAAGGGTAACGGCGTTTCAGCTCGGCGCACCGTTCGGGCCGTTCGTTGCCGTGAAGCTGAACGACGTCGAGCGGAACCGCGTTCAGCACAGCCGAAAGCTCCTCCATCGGGGCGTTCACAAACACGCCGACCGTCTGCGGCCTGACATCCCAGACCGTACGGATGCCGTGCGCCGCCCGGACGCAAGCGCGCGCTTCGTTCGTTCCGATCCGTCTTTTGCTCGGGGCAAAGATGAACCCGATTTCATGAAACGCCAGGCCGTCCATCGCAAGCACCGTCTCCTCGTCTCTCAGGCCGCATATTTTGACGCGCGTCGCCGGCCCGGTCATGGGAGAACCGGTCCCATCAATTCGTTCACCGCCGACCGCACGTCCGGCTTGCGCATAAACGATTCTCCGATCAGCAAGCCGTCGGCTCCGGCCGCCTGCAAGAATGCAACGTCGTCCCGTACCGCGATGCCGCTTTCGCTAATAACGGTCACGCCCTTGGGCATCATGCCCGTTAAATGTTTGGTCGTTTCGAGATCGGTCTCGAAGGTGCGCAAATTGCGGTTGTTGATGCCGATCAGCGAAGCTTTGCCTTGCGTCAATACGCGATCGAGCTCCGCGGCGTCGTGCACCTCCACAAGCGAGTCCATCCCGAGCGATTCCGCCAAATCGTGAAATTCCTTCAATTGATCGTCCGTCAATATCGCGGCAATAAGGAGCACGGCATCGGCCCCGATCAGCCGCGCCTCGTATATTTGACGATAATCGATAATAAAATCTTTCCGCAAGAGCGGTACGCGAACCGTTTGCTTCACTTCGGTCAAATATTCGTTGTAGCCTTGAAAATAATCCCGGTCCGTCAGTACCGAAATGCAGTCCGCGCCGGCGCTTTCGTACTCGGATGCGAGAACGGCGGGGTTAAAGTCGGCCCGGATCAAGCCTTTGGAAGGCGACGCTTTTTTCACTTCCGCGATCAAGCCCAAGCCGCGCTTGCGTCCGCCCGGCTGCAATGCCCGATGAAAACCTCTGCACGGCGGGAGCTCCCCGATCCGTCTCTCGGCGTCCGCCAGCCGGAACGATTCCGCCAGCTCTTTCACTTCGGCCTGCTTCGTCTGTACGATGCGATCAAGAAACATTCGCCAACTCTCCCGTCCTTTGAATTAATTGCTCCAGCTTCGCAAGCGCCTTGCCGGAATCGATCGTTTCGGCGGCCATGGCAGCCCCTTCCTTGATGGATCCGGCGAGGCCGCCGACATAGATGCATGCGCCCGCATTCGCCAGGACGATGTCCCGGTACGCGCCGTGCCGCTGGCCGGCGAATACTTCTCTAATGATGGCGGCGTTGACGGCGGCGTCGCCTCCGCAAACTTCGGAAATCGGATGGCGCGCCAACCCGATATCTTCCGGTGCTATCTCGTAGGTGCGCACGGCGCCGTTCGCAAGCTCCGATACTTGCGTCGGCGCCGAAATGCTGATTTCGTCGAGTCCGTCGAGACTGCTAACGACAAGCGCCCGTTTCAAACCGAGCTCGCCCAGCACCTCGGCGATCGTTCCCGTCTTCGAACGGTCATACAGGCCGAGCAGTTGACGGTCGGCGCCGGCCGGATTGGTCAGCGGACCGAGCATATTGAAGATCGTGCGAACGCCGAGCTCGCGGCGAGGTCCGGCCGCATGTCGCAGCGATGGATGATAAAGCTGGGCGAACATGAAGCAAATGCCGATCTCGTCCAGGCAAGCCGCGGCCTGCTCCGGCGACAGCTCGATATGGACGCCGAGCGCTTCCAGCACATCCGCGCTGCCGGACTTGCCGGACATCGCCCGGTTGCCGTGCTTGGCCACGCGAATGCCCGCGGCGGACGCGATGATCGAGGAGGCCGTGGAAATATTGAATTTATGGATGCCGGAGCCGCCCGTGCCGCATGTATCCAGCAGCCCTTCCTGGTCGGTGTCGACCCTGCTGGAAAAGCTCCGCATCGCGGCGGCGAAGCCCGCGATCTCGTCCCTGCTTTCGCCCTTCATGCGCAAAGCGGCGGCGACGGCGCCGATTTGCGCGGGAGTCGCCTCTCCGCTCATAATCAAGCCCATCACATCTTGCGCTTCCGCGCGGGTCAAATCCGAGCCGCCCATCAGCTTCTGCAGCGCGTCTTTCATCGTAACGGCTTTATCCATTGTAACCAAGCCTCCCTTTCGCTTCAACCTCATAATCGGTATTGACGGCCGCGCTCGCCGCCGCCTCGCTTTCCGGTTTCGTTCCGAAGCTGGCTTCCGCCGCCCGGATCGCTTTCAACAGCGCCTTCGCCTTATTGACGGTTTCCATATATTCGTTCTCCGGCACGGAATCCCAGACGATGCCCGCGCCGCTTTGCACGTAGGCCTTGCCGTTCTTGAAAATAATCGTTCGGATCGTAATGCACGTATCCATGGCGCCGCTGAAGCCGAGATACCCGATCGCTCCGGCGTATGCGCCGCGGGCTTCATTCTCGAGCTCGGCAATAATTTCCATCGCCCTCAGCTTCGGCGCGCCCGATACGGTTCCGGCCGGGAGGCAGGAGACGAAAGCGTCGAAAAAGTCTTTATCCTTGCGCAGCTTGCCGGATACGTTGGAGACGATGTGCATGACATGGGAATATCGTTCGATTTCCATAAACGAATCGCAGCGGACGGTGCCGAACTCCGAGACGCGTCCAATGTCGTTGCGGCCCAAATCGACCAGCATCAGATGCTCCGCCCGCTCCTTTTCGTCCGCCAGCAGATCGAGCTCCAGCGCCCGGTCCTCCTCCGGCGTCCTGCCTCTCGGCCTCGTGCCCGCGATCGGACGCGTTTCCACCCGTTCGCCGCTAACTTTGACCAGCGCCTCCGGTGACGTTCCGACGATGACCTCGTCCCCCATCTTCAAATAATACATATACGGGGAAGGATTCATCGTCCGAAGCACCCGGTAAACATGGAGCGGATCGACGGTCGTTTCGATGCTGAACCTTTGGGAGAGAACGACCTGGAAAATATCGCCCGCCCGGATATAATCCTTCGCCCGGTCGACGCCCGCCATAAACTGCTCCTTCGTTACATTCGACTGCACGTTGCCGAGCTCGGGATCGGCGGGAATGGCCGACGCCGGAGACTGCATCGGCACCGGCCGCTGAAGCCGGCTGATGGCGGCCTCGATGCTCGAGACGGCTTGTTCGTAAGCCGCCGCGATGTCGTCGTCCGTCGCGCCGTTCTTGACGTGCACGTTGCCGATGATCTGCAGCTGCTGCTTGAAATGGTCGAATACGATTACCTGATCGCAAAACATAAATTGCAGATCGTTCATATTCAAATCGTCGATGCGGTGCGCCGGCAGCTTCTCGTAATATTGCAGCAGGTCGTAACCGAAAAAGCCGATCGCCCCGCCGGTAAACGGCGGAAGCTCGCCGATGGACGGGCTTCTGAACGAACGGAGCTTCGCCTTGAGCAGCTCAATCGGCTTGTCGCGCAATATCGACCGTTCACCGTTCGTTTCCAGCACCATCTCGCCGTGCTTGCCATAAAGCATCATAAAGGGGTTCGTTCCGATGAAGGAATATCTGGCCCACTTCGCCCCGCCCTCCACGCTTTCGAGCAAAAACGCATGCCGCTCTTTGGCAAAATGCTGGAACAGCCGGATCGGCGTTTCCGTATCCGCCATCACATGGCGTACGATCGGAATTAAATTGTAGGATGAAGCCAGTTGAATTACCCGTTGAAGCTCGTTAGTCATCGCGAACGACCCCCGTCATCAATTTTCGAATGGAAAGCAAAAAAGCTCCTGCCGAAGCAGGAGCGCCTGTTCTATCGATTATGAAGATTGGAAAGCCAAGCCGAATCGGGACCGTCCGCATCTGCAGCGCCGCCGCCACGACATGGGAAACCCATGAACGCAATTAACGGCATGCAAACATATGCAAATCGTTCGAAGTCCATCCTGCTTAACTAAAGGCTCATCTCGTCTCTTCTCATCTCAACCAGGCGTGCAACCTGCTCTGCTCAACTTCACTCGTCTAACAAATACTATAACTTATACGGGATTAGAGCGTCAACCGTTAATTACTTTCCGCCAAATCGGGACGAAGCGCCACCGCGCCGCCCAAGTAGACGTGCCGGATATCCGCTTGGCTCTTGTCCGTGATGGCCAGCACCATGACCCGAATGCACCGCTGCAGGCTTCCTTTTACCGGCACCTCCAGGGCGCACATTAACGGCACAAGCTCCCAGCCCGGCAACTGGCGAATCGTCTGCGCCGGGAAGCTTTCGTCCAGGTCGTTCGTAACCGTAATCAGCACGCTGCATATATCGGCAGGATTCAGCTCATTCAGCTTGACGATATCCGTCATCATGTCCAGCGTCGCCTTCGCGATCTGGCCGGCATCGTTCGCTTCTACCGTAATGGCTCCTCGTATTCCGCGCACGCTCATGGATGTTCAGCCTCCAATTTCAGTTGCTCGACTATTTCTTTTACCCACTCGACCGGAACGTTCGGCTTGATCTCCACTTGTCCGATCGCGGTCGGCACGACAAACGTCATGACGCCTTCCGTAAACTTCTTGTCGTGCATCATCGCTTCCATAATGGCATCGGTATCGAAATGCTGAGGCAGACGGACCGGAAGTCCGCATTTCGCCAGCGCCCGCTTCGTGACCGTATACACGTCCTGCGGCGCCCCGTAACGGAGACCGAGCTTGGCTGAGCCGACCATGCCTATCGCTATCGCTTCACCGTGTTGAAGTTCGTTGTAGCCGGCAACCGCCTCAAGCGCATGCCCGATCGTATGGCCGAGATTGAGAATGGCGCGCAGCCCGTTTTCCTTTTCGTCTTGCGATACGACGGCCGCTTTGACGCTGCAGCCTTTGTACAGCGCATAGCCGAGCGCATCCGGATCGAGCGCCAGCAGCCGTTCGGCGTTCTCTTCGCACCAGCCGACGAACTCGGCGTCCCAAATCAGGCCGTGCTTGACGACTTCCGACAAGCCTGCGCTTACATCGCGAGGCGGCAGCGTCTGCAGCAGGCTAATGTCATAGAGAACGAATTCCGGCTGGTAAAACGCTCCGATAATATTTTTGGCGAGCGGATGGTTGACCGCCACCTTGCCGCCTACGCTGCTGTCATGAGCCAGTATTGTCGTCGGCATCTGGATGAACTTGACGCCGCGCATATAGGATGCCGCCGCGAAACCCGCCAAATCGCCGACTACCCCGCCGCCCAGGGCGACGATGGCCGACTTGCGGTCCAATCCGGCTTCCAGCGCTTCGGTAACCAGCCGCTCCAGCATGGCCAGCGACTTCGAAGCCTCGCCTGCCGGTACAACGGCGCTGGTAACGCGGAATCCGCTTTCGCGGAGCGAAGCTTCCAGCCCCGTCAAGTGGAGCTTGGCCACATGCTCGTCGGATATGATGAGCAAAGGGGATTTCTTGCTGATGCCGTGCCGTTCGAAATAGGCCGGCGCCGCATCGAGCAGCCCTTCGCCGATATAGATCGGATAAGAACGTTCTCCTAAATCAACCGTAAGCTCCCGCATGATCTAGTACCGCTCCAACTGCGCAAGATAGCTGTTTACGTTCGCCCGTATTTCTTCCATGGAATCCCCGCCGAATTTCTCGAGGAACGCCTTGGCCACTTCCCAAGCGACAACATGCTCCATGACGACGCTTGCCGCGGGCACCGCGCAGCTGTCCGAGCGCTCCACCTGGGCCGTAAACGGCTCCTTCGTATCGATGTCGACGCTCCGGAGCGGCTTGTACAACGTCGGAATCGGCTTCATGACGCCGCGCACGACGATCGGTTCGCCGTTGGTCATACCGCCCTCGAAGCCGCCGAGACGGTTGCTGGCGCGATGGTAGCCTTTCTCCTTGTCGTACAGGATCTCGTCATGCACCATAGAGCCGCGAAGCTTGGCCGCTTCGAAGCCAATGCCGATTTCGCAGCCTTTGAAGGCATTGATCGACACGACGGCGCCCGCGATTCTTCCGTCCAGCTTCCGGTCCCATTGCACATGGCTGCCAAGACCGACCGGCACGCCCTCGACGATGCATTCCACGATGCCGCCGATCGAATCGCCTTCCGCTTTCACCTGGTCGATATGCTCCATCATTTTTTGTTCCGTTTCTTTATCCACGACGCGCACCGGCGATTCTTCGGTCAAGCGGGCGAGCTCTTCCGCGCCGAGCTGATTCGGCGGCGCCTCGATTTCGCCGATCCGGATCACCTGTCCCGCTACCTTGATGCCGAAGGCAGCCAAAAACTGCATCGCCACGGCGCCGACCGCGACGCGGGCGGCCGTCTCGCGGGCGCTGGAACGTTCCAGCACGTTGCGCAAGTCTTTCAAGTTATATTTCAAGCCGCCGTTCAAATCCGCATGTCCCGGACGCGGGCGATGCACGCGGCGCTTCGCTTCGTCGTTTCCTTCGATCGGCTCGATGTTCATCACTTTGGTCCAATGCTTCCAGTCGTTGTTCTCTACCACAAGCGCAACGGGTGCCCCCGTCGTCTTGCCGTGGCGAACTCCGCCTACAATATTGGCGCAATCCTTCTCGATCTGCATTCTCCGGCCGCGGCCGTGCCCCTTCTGCCGGCGCTGCAGCTGAAAATTCAATTGCTCGAAATCGAGCGTCATATTGCTGGGAAGTCCTTCAATAATTGCGGTCAGCTGGGGACCGTGGGTTTCGCCAGCGGTCAAATAACGTAAACTCAAGCCAAGCTCCTCCTTCGGCGCAACCGAATATTGCGCCTTCTCTCGTAAATGCCCGTAACGTCTTTGCTCATTATAGTACAGCGGTGCCGGTTTGACAAGAAATCTCATCCCTGCCCGGCGGCCCCGCTGCGCTTTCCGGACAAGCAAAACAGCCGTTCCATCCATCCTGAACGGATGAAGGGAACGGCTGGCGCTTAACGCATGTCTACAGGCTCTTGGCCGCGGATTCCGGGCGCTGCGGAGGCGCTTCGGCCGCCCACACGGCTTCGTTCATCAGGCCGGCGAGCTGCTTGCCTTCCACGCCGATAATTTGCGCGCATTCCTGTATCGTAATGAACCCGCGCCTGTAAGCCTCGATCACCTTGCGCTTGTCCATCTCCGATTCCACCTTCCGGCAATCATTCTTACTCCTAGTATAGGAGAAGTTGGAAATGGATATACGCCGCTAGGTCGCCCTTCTGTAAAAAAAGGTGTCCGCGGTTTCAAAGCCGTATTGCGACGGGTTAAAAATTTGCTCCGTGCTCCCGACGAACAGGATCCCTCCGGGCTTCAGCGCAGCCGAAAATTTATGGTAAAGATCTTGTTTGGCTTCTTCGGTAAAATAAATCATGACGTTGCGGCATACGATGAGATCAAATCCGCCGTCGAACGTATCATGAAGCAAATTTTGCTGCTGAAACCGGATATGCCGCTTCAGCTCCTCGGAAACGCGGAACGCCCCTTCCGATTTCGTAAAATACTTCTCCTTGCAAGCCGCCGGCACGTCTCGGAGAGCGCGCTCCAAATAGACGCCTTCCTGCGCCTTGGACAGCACGTTCCGGTCCAAATCGGTGGCAAGCAGCCGCGAGTTGCGAAGCTGCCCCAGCTCCGACAGAATCATAGCCAGCGTGTACGGCTCTTCCCCGGTGGAGCAAGCCGCGCTCCAAATGTTGAGACGGGAATTCGCGCGAAACATGTCCGGCAAAAACCGCTCCTGCAGCACCGCCCACCTGGCCGGGTTGCGGTAAAACTCGGATACGTTGATCGTCATCCGGTCCAGCAGCTCGTTCATCAGCGATTCGCTTTTTTCTAAAGCCTGCCAATAGGATTGAAACGTCTGATACCCGTGCTTCTGCCGAAGCGTCGTCAATCTGCGCTTCATCTGGGCTTCCTTGTATTGGGACAAATCGATATTCGTCTTTCGTTTCAGCAGCGTGACAAAATCGGAAAAATCTTGATCCATCAGCTTGTTGTCCTCCCCCGACCGGCCGCTTGCGGCTAGACCCAGCGTTGTATCGTATGTTCGTAGTCGACCAATTCCTCGGGCTTGAAAAAGATGCCGATTTCCCTCTCCGCGTTGTCCGGGGAATCCGAGCCGTGAATCAGATTGAAATTCGTATGTACAGCGAAATCGGAGCGAATCGTACCCGGTGCCGCGGCAAGCGCATCGGTCTTCCCGATGAGCGCGCGGGTGAGCGCGATGACGTTGTCTCCGCTCCACACCATCGCAAATACCGGACCGGACGTAATAAACTCAAGCAGCGGCTCGTAAAACGGCTTGCCCTTATGCTCCGCATAATGCGTTTCCGCCAACTCGAGGCTGATTGTCATAAACTTCGCCGCGGTCAGCTTGAGACCTTTTCTCTCGAATCGCGATACGATTTCCCCGATCAAGCCGCGTTGCACGCCGTCGGGCTTTATCATCAGAAACGTTCTCTCCATATACGATCCATGCCTCCTGTCAATAATTTCGTTTCCCGACGAAACGAGCGATGTCGGCCAAGTTTTTTTTGGCCGGTATATCGGGCAGCCCTTCCAGCGCGACCATCGCTTTGGCTATGTAACGGTCGGCGATCTGTTCCGCCAGCTCGCCGCCTTTGCTGCTCCGTATCATCGCTATGGCGCGGGACGTATCTGCGGCGCCGCCCTTTTCCCTGATGGCGCCGATCTCCCCGAGCAGCTTCTCCTTCAAAGACTCGTCCTGCAGCGCCAATATGACCGGCAGCGTTATATTGCCCTGACGGATATCGGAGCCGGGGGGCTTGCCGATCTGTTTTTCGGTGCCGTACAGATCGAGCAGGTCGTCGCGGATTTGGAACGCCATGCCGACATTGTAACCGAACCGGTACAAACGGTTCGAGACTTGCCGCTGCGCTCCTGCGGCAACCGCTCCCAACTGGCAGCTGATCGCGATAAGCAGCGCCGTCTTTCTGCGGATGCGCAGCAAATAATTGCGAATCGATTGCTCCGTATTGAAGAAATCCCGGATTTGCTCCATCTCGCCGATGCACATCTGCACCAGCGCTTTCGATAAGACGCGATGGATTTCCGGATTGGGCAGGCGGGTCGCGATCGACAACGCCTTGCCGTGGATATAATCCCCCGTATACATGGCGATGCGGTTGTCCCACTTTGATTTGACCGTCAGCTGTCCGCGGCGCGTCTGCGCGTCGTCGATCACATCGTCATGGACAAGCGAAGCCATATGAATCAGCTCCAGCGGCACCGCGACCTGCTTCAGCACCTCCAGCTTGTAGTCGCCGAATTTCCCGGCAAGCAGGACGAATACCGGGCGGATCCGCTTGCCTCCGGCTTTCAGCAGATGCAGCGAAGCCTCGCTTAACAGCGCATGCTCGTCGGAAACGCTGCGCTCCAGTTCCTGCTCGATCTGGTTCAGATCGCCTTTCATCTTCGCATATAAATCTAATAGTTTCATTCGTTCACCTTTAAGAGGGATTGTTCTTCCAGAAAAGCCAGCTGCACCTCGTGCGGCAGCAAATCAAGCTCGCGGGCATATTGGAAATATAAGGCCAGTCCATTCTTCAGCCTGTCGTCAAAGCCGTATCGCAGCGAACCGAAATATTGGTCCCAATAGGCCGGCGTTCCGCCAAGCCTGTCGCATGCCAGCGCGGACAGCTTGTCCCGGTGCTCCACGTTGTACGCCCTGGTCGTCCTGAACGCCCCGAGCAAGGAGCGGAACGCTTCCGGCTCGCGACGGACCGACTCGCGCCTGGCCGCGACGACGGCATACGCCATGCCGAGCCCCGTCCAATCATTCCACAGCTCGCCCAAATCGAGCACGTGCAGACCGTGGTCGCGCCAGGAAGCCTCGATGGCAGGATCGCCGATAAGCAGCGCCGCATCGGCCACGGCCAGCATCTCGTCCAGCTTCGGTTCGGCGGACACGTATTCGGGAACGCATTGAAACCGTTTGGCCATAATAATTTTGAGCAGGTTCACCGATGTGGCCGACGTCGTCGTCAGCGCAATCCGGCCGGGAAGCTTTCGTTCCAGCGGTTCCTTCAGAAAGAGCAGGATGGAATGCACCTTGCCGACGGAGCCGACGGACAATTCCGGAAGCAGCAAATATTCGTGCCAGCCGAGTCCGTAAGCGAAAGACGAGACGGCCGCCGCATCCAGCTCCCCTGCGCTCAGCATCCGATTCAGCCCGGACGGCACCCGCGATACGATCTCCAGCTCTATGCCGGACGCATGGCGCTCCAAATCGTGGAACAGGGGCCATGCATTGGCATAATCAATTCGTCCGATCCTGATCGGCCGATCTTGTCCCATGCCCTTCATCTCCCCATCTTCTGTACAAATCATGTTCGATGCGCAAGCTGTCCAGCACTTTTCCGACGAGGAAATCGATCATTTCGTCCATGCTTTGAGGCTTGTAATAAAAGGCCGGCATAGCCGGCACCATCTTGACGCCGAGCTTGGCCAGCTTCAGCATGTTTTCCAAATGAATCGCATGAAGCGGCGTCTCTCTCGGCACCAGCAGCAGCGTCCTGCCTTCCTTCAGCATGACGTCCGCCGCCCGCGTCATCAAATCGTCCGAAATGCCGTGGGCGATGGAGGCGAGCGTCCCCATGGAACACGGCATGATGACCATGCCCTCCACGCGGTACGAGCCGCTGGCAATGGAGGCGCCGATATCGGGATTGGGATGATAGACGAGGCGCCCGTCCGCCACAGCGGATCCGAAGCGGCGCTCCAGGGCGGCTGTCCGGCGGGCGGCATCCCAGCCCATTTCTTCTTTCAGCACGCGCCAGCCCGCTTCGGTGACGACCATATGGACCACGTACCCTCTGTCCAGCAGCTGCTCCGTCAGGCGAATGCCGTATATCGATCCGCTCGCCCCGGTTATTCCGACGACCCAGCGCTGCGGCCTCGCGGCGCCGTTTGTATGCGTATTATAGGTTACCATTGATGCAGCACCGCCAAATCGAAAATGACAAACAGAAAAAGAACGACGCTAAGCGTTCCGTTCATTCCGAAGAAGGCTGTCGGAACGCGGGATAAGTCGTGCGGCCGCACCATCCAATGCTGGTAGAACAGCAATGCAATCGAAACTGCCGCTCCGAGCAGGTACGCCCAGCTCAATTGCGTCATCCAGAACAGCGAGACGAAGCCCGCCGCCGTCACGAGATGCAGCCCGCGGGCAAACCATAACGCGCCGGAAATGCCGAAACGGACCGGTATGGAATGCAGCCCCGCCTTGCGGTCGAACTCGTAGTCTTGCGTCGCGTAAATGATATCGAAGCCCGCGATCCACAAAGCGACGGTGACGTAAAGTATCCACGCCGTCAGCTCGAACCCGCCCGTGACGGCCACCCAGCCGCCAAGCGGAGACAAGGCGATCGTCAATCCGAGAACGATGTGACATAGCCAGGTGAATCGTTTCGTATATGAGTAGATCACCAGGAAAAACACGGCGACCGGCAGCAGCTTCATCGCGATCGGCGCCAAATTGGCCGCCGCGACAAACAGCAGCACAAACGATACGATGACGAACAGCAGCACTTCCGCCGAACGAAGCAGGCCTGCGGGCAGCGCCCGTCCGCTCGTTCTCGGATTGCGCAAATCGATCGCTTTGTCGATCAGCCGGTTCAAGCTCATGGCGGCGCTTCTGGCGCCGAACATCGCCAGCGTAATCCAGCCGACCTCACTCCATGACGGAAGCCGGTTTTCCATGACGACCGCGCCGAGCACGGCGCCTAAATAAGCGAACGGAAGGGCAAACACGGTGTGCTCAAATTTAATCATTTCAAGTATAATGCCCAGCTTGCGAATCAAACCTTATCATTTCCCTTCGTGCCGATGTGCAAAGCGGCGATGCCTCCGAAAAACTTATGCACCTCGACGCCGCTCAGCCCCGCCTCCCGAAAGAGGCCGGCCAGGCCTTTCGCGTCGGGGAACTGCTTCAGCGAATCGGGAAGCCATTGATATTCCTTCATCCGGCCCGCGAACAGCTTGCCGAACCATGGCATGATGCGTTCAAAATAAAAATAATAAACCGCCTTGAACGGCTGCCACTCCGGCTTGGACATTTCCAGGCAAACGACTTTGCCGCCGGGCTTGACCACTCGGCGCATTTCGCTCAGCACCTGCAAGTAATCGGGCACGTTGCGAAGGCCGAAGCCGATCGTTGCGTAGTCGAAGGAGCCGTCCTCGAACGGAAGCTCCATCGCATTCCCGTGCACCAGCTTGATCTGGCCGTCCAGCCCGATTCTCGCGATCTTGTCGGCGCCGACGTCGAGCATGTTCCGGCTGAAATCGAGTCCGGTCACCTCGCCGGTGCCGCTGGCTCTGGCCAAATCGATTGTCCAGTCGCATGTGCCGCAGCAGATGTCAACGGCCGTCTGTCCGGGCTGAACATTCATCTTTTTCATCGTAAACTTGCGCCAAGCTTTATGTCTTCTGAAGCTGATAATATCGTTCATCATATCGTACTTCGGAGCGATCGTTTCGAACAATCCGTGTACGTGACTTTTGGAATTCGTGTCCATCATCCTCACCTCATTTCGTGCAACGCCGGCTGCGCGCCGCTCAGCTTCAGCAGCATGGCATCCAGGATGCCGGCCAGCTCGTCCTTCAGATGCTCGGAATCCAGCTTAGCCGCCGCCGCCTTCACCGCCTCGGCGGACTGCTTCAGCTTGGCCGTCAATTGGCCGCGAATATCGTATTTGTCGATAAGGCCGGCAATAAATCCGGGCTCCGGAGAACTGGAAGCCAATGCGTGTCTCTCTTCGTCCGTCCCGGCCTGGAGCACATGCCAATACGCCCAGCTCTGCTCGAACCGTTCATGGTTCGCGCAGCGGCCAAGCTCCTCCAGCACGACTTCGCAGCGGCTGACGCCGCTGAGCAGCTCGGGCCACAGACGCGACACCGCGCCTTCCAGCAAGCCCGTAAAGCTGTGAAACAAGCCGCTCTTCAATTGAACGGCATCGTTGAAATATTCCTCGGCCGATACTTTCAGCTGGCGCATTCTCGTATAGAGGCTGACCTTAAGCCGGTTCACCTCGCAAACGGCGCCGCTGATTCTCGTAATCATGTCGATCTGGCCGGCTTGCGCCAGCAGATGATAAAAGCGGGCGCTGAAATAGTCTCCCGCCAGCACCTTAAGCTGTCTGGAGCGCATTTCTTGTTCGGTGCGCCGGCCCGTATCCGTATCGATCATATCATGCGTGTCCAAGCCCAGTTGAACAAGCGAGATGACGAGCGAGTACAGCTCGCTTTGCTTCGTCAGCGACTGCTGCCGGTTCAAGACGGCATAAAGCAGCTGCAGCCGGGAGTCCGACAAAGGCGGAAGCTCCGTATGCGTTTGAATCATGTCGTAACTCGCATATCGGTCGGTCATTTCGGGTATGCGGTAATTTTTCATAAGTAGGAAGCCTCCGGACAAAAGTAGCACAGGTCGCCGCTCAATAATCTAAACTATTATATCACAACTTCGCAAAAGAACATACGATTGCGCGCCGTTGTTCATCATTTTGCTACAACCGGCGTCAAGGGGCATGATGTTCGGAAACGTCCGCCCGGTATTCCGCAGCTCTTCCGAATCGTTGTTCCCAGGCCGCCGTAAAGCTGATTCTAAGCCGTCGGCGCCACGTTTCGTCATGCACGGGATCAGCGTAGCGCAGCGACTCGATTTCCTTCTCCAGCCAGCCGTCCGGCTTGCGAACGTCCACGGCCGCCAGCAGCCGGCGCTCGCTGCCTTCGATTTGCGCGATCCGGATCAACAAACGCTGCACGTTGTCCAGCCGGACGAACGACGCCTCAATCAGTTTGTATATATCCCGGAACCAGGCTTCGGGTCTGCCGCTGTCCGGCGGGACGGCCATCTCCAGCGTCAACGTCCCGTTCCTCCATTCGACTCTGCCGATTTTTTCGCTCAATTCGAGATCAATCAGCATATCGATCAAATTTTCGTTCGTCAGATGCGTGATCGGCTCGTTTCGAAATACGGCTACGTCGCGCCGCTCGGCGGCTTGTTGAATCAACGCGTTCGGCAGCCAGGCAAGCAGCGTCGTCGCAGCCAGCGCAACCGCGCATGCGGTCCGCATCGCATGGCTGAATTTCATGCAGCAGCACCTCCATTCAGCCCCGCTCGGCAACCGGGAACTTTATCCCTTTGCAAGCGGCGGCTTATACCTCATTGTACGAAACGTCCGCCGCGATTATTCGGGAGTCTTGGCCGCCCTCCCGGCATGAAAAAAAGCAGGCTTCGCCTGCTCGCTTGCTTAAGTCCGTTATTGATCGGTTTCCACCGTTCCGTATTTCGTCATGACGGTCGCTTTCCCCCGTATTTTGATGGCGGAAGTGTGATCCGTAAATTGGCAAATCAGCACCTCGTTTTTGTCGAGCTTCTCCGTATGATGAAAGCGGGTATCCTGTCCTCTGGTCAATCCGATGACTTGAACGCCTTGATCTTTGGCCTTCACCACGATGTATTCTCCTACCGTCGACTCCATGCTCTTCCCTCCCGCCGGCGCGCGGTCTCCCGCAGTCATGCCGTATATTTCAAAAGCAAAAACGCTCAAACTTTGTGCTGTTCGAGCGTCCTATCCAGACTTATACGTTAATTGGATACAAGATCTTTAAGCGATTTGCCGGGTCGGAATGCAGGCATCTTGCTTGCCGCGATATCGATTTCCTCGCCGGTTTGCGGGTTGCGTCCCTTGCGGGCTTGGCGTTCGCGCACTTCAAAGTTGCCAAAGCCGACCAATTGAACTTTGTCGCCGTTTTGCAGCGCTTCCGATATGGCTTCGAATACGGCGTCCACCGCTTTCGTCGCGTCCTTCTTGGACAGATCGGACAATTCGGCTACCTTAGCGATCAAATCCGTTTTGTTCATTTCTTCACCTCCTTAAAAGTTTTGCGGAGCAAAACTTTGCTTCGAAAGCATCCGCTTAAGTTTTGCGGAGCAAAACTTTGCTTCGTAAGCATTTCGCTAAAAACGTTCTCTTATCCCTCTTATTAACCGAAAACTTCAAATATATACCTTTTGACCGAACAAACCTATAGTAATACAGCGGAAAAGCAAATTCAAGTCTCTTTCGCGAAACCGGCGCGAAAAACCGCTTCGGATGCTCCGAAGCGGTTGGCGGGCGTTGGCCGGGCTTATAGTATAATGGCGATCAGGCCGCCCGAGCCTTCGTTAATAATGCGGCCGAGCGTTTCCTGCAGCTTGTAGCGGGCATTGTCCGGCATCATGGCAATCTTGCCCTGGATGCCTTCGCGCACGATGGAGTGAAGCGAGCGGCCGAAAATATCGGATTCCCATATTTTGATCGGATCGTTCTCGAAATCTTGCATCAAATAGCGGACGAGCTCCTCGCTTTGCTTTTCCGTGCCGATGATCGGCGCGAATTCCGACTCGACGTCGACGCGGATCATATGGATGGACGGAGCGGTCGCCTTCAGCCTGACTCCGAAGCGAGAGCCTTGGCGTATGAGCTCCGGCTCGTCGAGCGCCATTTCCGCCAGTGACGGAGCGGCGATGCCGTAGCCCGTCGTCTTGACCATCTCGAGCGCTTCCGCGAACCGGTCGTATTCCCTTTTGGCATGGGCAAATTCCTGCATCAGCTGCAGCAAATGATCTTTGCCGCGAATTTCGACGCCGACCACTTCCATCAGGATGCGGTCGTACAGCTCATCCGGCGCGTACAAATCGATTTCGGCCACGCCTTGGCCCATGTCCATGCCGCTTAAGCCGGCGCGGGCGATGAAATCGTATTCCATGAACTGGTTGACGACGCGGTCGACGTCTCTGAGCCGGCGAATATCCTGAACCGTTTCGCGCACGGAATTTTCATAGTTGCTGCGGAGCCAATGGTTTTCGGCCAGCACCATAACCCAGCTTGGCAAGTTCACGTTGACCTCGTGTACGGGGAACTCGTACAGCACCTCGCGCAGCACGGACAAGCCTTCCTCCTCGCCCATGGTCGATGCGCTGATCGCCATAACCGGTATATCGTATTTCGCCTGCAGCTCGCTTCGAAGCGCCTGCGTCTCTTCGCTGCGGGGGCGAGTGGAGTTAATGATCAGCACAAACGGCTTGCCGACCTCCTTCAGTTCCTCGATGACGCGCTCTTCAGCGTGAACGTAAGAGCTTCTCGGAATTTCGGCGATCGTTCCGTCCGTCGTGACGACGACGCCCAGCGTCGAATGTTCTTGTATTACTTTGCGCGTGCCGATCTCCGCCGCTTCCTGGAACGGAATCGGTTCGTCGAACCAAGGCGTCGTAATCATGCGCGGACCGTTTTCGTCCTCGTAGCCTTTGGCCCCTTCGACGGCGTAACCGACGCAATCGACCAGCCGGACGTTGACCTCGAGTCCTTCGGCCACTTTCAGCTGCACGGCTTGGTTTGGCACGAATTTCGGCTCGGTCGTCATAATCGTTTTGCCTGCGGCGCTTTGAGGAAGCTCATCTACGGCCCGGACGCGATCCGACTCGCTGACGATATTGGGAAGTACGACTGTCTCCATAAAGCGTTTAATGAATGTTGATTTACCCGTCCGGACCGCCCCGACGACCCCGAGGTAAATATCCCCGCCGGTTCGTTCGGCTATGTCCTTGAAAATGTCTACTTTCTCCACTGAATATCCCCTCCCAATTGAATTTCCGGTTCGCCGCCATCCACCGGACAATAGGGCAGGCCAGCGACGCAACTCGTACATACTTTTTGGACTAGTAACATCTTATGTTCCGTTCGTCCAAATATGACGATTAAAGTATGCGAAATCTCTTGATACCGGATGAACCGACTTCCCTTCCAAGATTGAAATATATGACCGGCTTTTCTATTCTATGACGGTGCCGACGCAAAAAAAAGCCGCCCGCAGCAAGCGGGCGGCCATAAACGAGCCGGAATAATACGACAATCGCGAGTATGGAATGGCAACGAATCGGTTAATCGAGAATCGCTTCAATAATCATAGGTTTGATACCACCGCGACGGTGCTCAGGCGAGCTGACGACAGCTCGCCTGCGGACAAGCCTCGGCATGCTGCAGATTACGGCAGCACCGCTTGAGGCTCGCCGTTCACCAGCGTATAAGCGGGCGACTTGACGGGCACGTAATCCGAGCTGTCCGCCAGCAGTTCGCGCAAATCCGTTACGGAATCGGTCTCCGGCGCGCCTTCCCGCTGCAGCAGCTGCATAATGTCGATGCCGTAATCGGCATAGACGTTGCCGTCGGCGTCGATCATCGCCCCCAGCGTCTGGCCGGAATAAACGCTTCGGATTTCCGGCGCTTTCCGGTTCATCAGCCCGTAATCGATGGCATAAAATCCGGGGTACAGCTCGTCCCCCAGCGGCGCCGCCCCCCCGTTGTTGTTTCGGTAATCTCGCACCCAGCTCTGCACATCGTTAATTTTTTGAAACGTTACAATGTCCATCAGCTTAATGCGCGGCTCCGTTTCCTCGTCGATGACGAGAAAGTAATAATTGCCCCCGTTTTCGAATGCGGCAACCGGTATGCTGCTCAAGTAACCTTTTGTTTGCAGCTTGCCGAAATCGAGCTTGAATTTCTCGTATTTCGGCACGTCGGCGTCCGCATTTTGGATCGGCAGCAAGCCGGTTTCCGCAAAATATTGATCGACCGCCGCCTGCACGTTGCGCACCGCTTCCTTGGGAGCGACGTTTTGCTTCAAATTTTCTTTCGGATAGAGACAACCCGCCAACGTCAATAACATCAGCGCGATCAAAGGCAGCCTCGCGGCCGCGCGCATCCTTCTCCCCGTCACCTTGTCAAACACTTACACATCCCCCTAAAAGCCTTCTTATTGACATAACGAATCCTTGCCGTCTCGCATGCCGCTACCATAGTCCGTCTTCCTCTTCCTTCTGCCGGGCCAGCTGTCTCGCCACGGCGGCGCGCAGCGGATCGGGCGGAATTTCCACCGTAACGCGTCCCGCCGCTCTTGCCTGGCAGGACAGCCGCATGCCGTCGTCGGCAAGCGCGCCCAGCTTGCGGCGCTCCGCATCGCCGATCGGCAGCAGCTCGCTTCCGGGCAGCACCTTCACCTTGCACATGAAGCAGGACGCCTTGCCGCCGCAGCGCGTCGGAATGATCGCTCCGGCTTTGCGCGACGCCTCCAGCACCGTGGTGCCTCTCTTCACTTTCACCGATTTGCCTGACGGCCGGAATTCTATTTCCGCGTCCATGCCGGTTCCCCCGCTTCCCCGCTGCCGGCGCCGATCCATCCGCAAATGCGGGACTGCATATCCCGGGTAAACGCATTGTGACCGATCAGCGTACGAAGCGCGTATTCATGCGATTGCGGCTCGAGCCGCATGGCATCCGCAATAAGCCCGATCCGATCTTCCCGGCCGCGCAACATGTTGAACAGCAATTCGTGGGCCAGCGGCGCCACGCAAACCTGTCTGCCGGAGCCTCGCAGCGGGAGCCGGTCCCCCAGCGGAATCAGATGACGCTTAACCTCGGTCCGGTAAACGCAGCCGTGTGCGGAGACTTGAAACCCGGCCACCAGCTCGACCTTCACGCCGTGAATCCGATAATGACTTAACGTCGATTGATAGATCCCGCTTGCATCGAACGAAGGTTCGTCCGCGGCGAAGGGCTGAAGCGACCGATGCAGCCTGCCGGCATCCGGGTCGTCGCAATACAGATCGAGATCGCGGGGCAGCGCGGCAAGCGGCAAGCCCCGGAGCAGCAGTCCCGCGCTACCGCCGACGGCCCAATGCTCCGAGCCGGCCGCTTCGACAATTTCCGCCAACGCTTGATGTATAAGGGCATCCCCGTTCATCGCGGCACTTCCTTCTGTGCTAAAAATAGGTTTTGTTCACGGCGGCTATGCGTCCCGCGCCTTCCTTCACGATCGCCTGGCAGCCCAGCCGATATCCTTCCTCGAATTCTTCGGGTTCCAAACGATCCCATTCCTCATCGGTAATTTCCTCAAGAAACTCCGCCCCTTCGGTAATAAGGCAGCGGCAGCGCGCGCACGTTCCGCGCGTACAGGAGAAGCTCCAGTCCACCTTATGCTTGATGGCGTGATCCAATATCGAAAGTCCCGGCTCCGCTTCAACCTCGGCCGTGACCGTGCGTCCTTTTAAATTAATCATCTTCTTCCGCCTGCTCCTTTGTTCATACCGTTATGTAACTGCGTACCCGCGTTTCCCGGCTACATGATCGAAAAAAATCCGTAAATAAATCCCAGCACCAAGCAAACAAATGCGACAATGGAAAGAATAATGCGAATAAATCCTTTCGTCTTGAGCCGGGCAAACGTAATAATTACCGCCGCCAGCGCCATTAATCCGATTCCGATAAACGAAACCCACATCTTCGTCATTGCATCCATGATTCCGCTGCTCTCCTAATCGTTGATAGAATGAAGTCCCAAATTGTCATTCCCATTATAGCATCCGGCAAAAAAAAGGACAAAAACCGCCGCCGGTCGTCGTCATTTCGCCGACCACCCGTTTCGGCAGCTTTTGTCCATTCCTTTCGGTCCGTTATTTTTTCATCATCAATTTGACAAGCGATTCCATGCTTGAAGGGCTCATGCCGCTCGACTTGACGGCTTTGACGATATCGTTCACGGTCGATTCCGGCACCTTGACGTTTGCCATATCCGATACGCGCTTGATCAGCTTGCGCAGCTCCGCCTCATCTTGAAGCGTTTTGGCGTCGACGCCGCTGGCCAATTTCTTGACCGCGGATTCGGAAATTTGCTTGCCCGTTTTTTTGTTAATGGCGCTCAGAACGTCCTTGGATAATCCTTTAGACAATTGTTCACCCTCCTCTGGCCATTGAGCTCTTGACATCTTATGAGCGCAAAGGAGGATAGGTGCGGGCGCTTGACCTAGCCGATCGATTCCATCTCGTGCGTCTTCAATCTGCCCATCAAATCTTCGACGGCCGCCTTGGGCGGCTTGCCGCGGAATAACACCTCGTACAATTGGGCCGTAATCGGCATGTCGACCCGGTATTGCTGCGACAAGGCAAAGGCCGCCCTCGTCGTCTTCACGCCTTCGACGACCATGCCCATCCGTTCGAGGACGGTTTCCAGCGGCGTGCCGTCCGCCAGCATATAGCCGGCCCGCCAATTGCGGCTGTGCTTGCTCGTGCTCGTCACGACCAGATCCCCGACTCCGGCAAGGCCGGCAAACGTCAGCGGATTGGCGCCCATCGCCGTTCCCAGCCGGCCGATTTCCGCCAGCCCTCTCGTCAGCAGCGCGGCTTTCGCATTGTCGCCGAATTGCAGGCCGTCCGACAAGCCGGCGCCGAGCGCGATAATGTTTTTGATCGCTCCGGCAATTTCTACGCCGGCCGTATCCCGGTTCGTATAGACGCGGAACGCTCCGTTCATGAACGCGTCCTGCGCCCGTTCGGCCGCTTCCAGCGACTCAGACGCCACGACCACCGTCGTCGGCAAACGCCGGATTACTTCCTCGGCATGGCTCGGCCCGGACAAGACAACAATGTCCGCCGCAGGACGGCCCAGTTCCTCCGACAGCACCTGCGTCATTCGTTTGAGCGATTCCGCCTCGAACCCTTTGGTGGCGTGCACAACCAGCGTGTCCGGCGACAAATGGGGAGCGGCCAAGGCCGCCACCTGCCGCATCGCTCCCGAAGGCGCGGCAAACAGCGCAATCTCGGCGCCTTCCAGCGCCTTCTTCATCTCCGTTGTGGCCGCAATGCCTGAAGGCAGCGGGCAATCCGGCAAATATTTGCCGTTCGTCCCGCTGTCGTTAATCTCTTCGGCTTGTTCCGTGCTGCGCGTCCACAACCCTACATGAAATCCGTTGGAAGCCAATACGGACGCAAGGGCCGTTCCCCAGCTTCCGGCCACCAGTACGGCGGCTTTGCGCAGCGCGGCATTGTTCGAATTCATACGCGTTACGCCCCCTTTTTGGCGCCGAGCTTGTTTTCCGTGCCTTGCACCAGCTTCACGATATTGGTGCGGTGCCGCAAGAACGCAAAGGCGCAAATAACGGCCGTGCCGGCGATAAGCGGCAGAGAAAAGCTCAACACCGCGATAAACAGCGGCGTAAACGCCGCGAACAGAAGAGAGCCTAACGATACGTAACGCGTGGCAGCGATGACCGCAATCGCGACTACGCCCGCGCACAGCGCCGGCACAAACGCCAGCGTAGCGGTTACGCCGACCGCCGTCGCGATGCCTTTGCCGCCTTTAAAGCGGAACCATACCGGCCAATTGTGGCCGACAATCGCAGCCAAACCGCATAATACCGGGATCCATTCGTTGTCTCCGGCCGCATGGCCGAGCAGGACGGCTCCGACTCCCTTTGCAATGTCCAGCAAAAAGACGGCGATGCCGGGACCTTTGCCCAGCACCCGCAGCGTATTCGTGGCCCCGGCATTGCCGCTGCCGTGCTGGCGAATATCGATGCCCTTAACCCATTTGGCGATGACGATGCTGAACGAAACCGAGCCGATCAAATAACTTGCCAAGATGGCGATGATGTACAAAACCAATGTGATTCTCCCCTAGTCCTCATCGGATTTGCGCCGGGTAAAGATCCGCACGGGCGTGCCTTCGAAATCGAAAGCGGCCCTGATCTTGTTTTCCAAATAGCGCTCGTACGAAAAATGCATCAGCTCCGGATCGTTGACGAAACAAACGATCGTCGGAGGTTTGGTCGATACCTGCGTCACATAGTTGATGCGAAGCCGCTTCCCTTTGTCCGTCGGAGGCGGATTGACCGCGACGGCGTCGGAAACGACGTCGTTCAGCAGGTGCGTCTGAATCCGCAGCGCGTGCTGCTCGGACACATGGTTGATGACGGGCAGCAGTTTATGTAAGCGCTGTTTGGTTTTGGCGGACAAAAAGACGACCGGCGCGTAAGTCATAAACAAAAAATGATCGCGGATTTTTTGCGTAAACTGCGCCATCGTTTTATCGTCCTTCTCGACGACGTCCCATTTGTTCACGACAAAGATGGAAGCCTTGCCCGCTTCATGGGCGTATCCGGCGATATGCTTGTCCTGTTCGATGATCCCTTCCTCGCCGTTAATAAGCACCAGCACGACATCGGCGCGCTCGATCGCTTTCATCGCCCGCATGACGCTGTATTTCTCCGTTGTTTCGTACACTTTACCGCGTTTGCGCATGCCCGCCGTATCGATCAGCACGTAGCGCTGGCCGTCGTGCTCGAACGGCGTATCGATCGCATCCCTCGTCGTTCCGGCCACATTGCTGACGATGACTCTGTCTTCTCCAAGCAAAGCATTGACCAAAGACGATTTGCCGACGTTCGGCCGTCCGATCAGCGCGACGCGAATAACGTCCTCGTCGTAGCCGTCGTCCTCCATCTCGGGCAGCAGCTCCACGGCGGCATCGAGCAAATCTCCGATCCCCAGGCCGTGCGAGCCCGAAATCGGAATCGGCTCGCCGAAACCTAAGCCGTAAAACTCGTAAATTTCGTCCTTGCGCGACTCGTTGTCCACTTTATTGACGGCGAGCACAACCGGCTTCCGCGAACGGAAAAGCAGCTGGGCGACTTCGTCGTCCGCATGCGTCAAGCCGGTTTTGGCGTCGACCATAAAGATAATGACGTCCGCTTCCTCGATGGCAAGCTCCGCCTGCATGCGAACCGATCTCATAATCTCGTCTTCGCCGTCTATTTCGATACCGCCGGTATCGATAATGCTGAATGGCCTGCCGTTCCATTCTCCGGTGCCGTACAGCCGGTCGCGCGTGACGCCCGGTTTATCCTCAACGATTGCCATTCGATCTCCGACTATCCGATTGAATATGGTTGATTTCCCCACATTCGGCCGGCCGACGATGGCGATTACGGGTCTTGCCATAATTGGTTTTTCACTCCTTCAACAAGTCTCACGTATCCCATCATAGCAAAAAAGTACGCGCTTGGCTAACTTTTCGTATGCCCGCGGTCTACGAGAATCATCGTTTCGTCGTTCAATTGATGGGCGCTTGCATCCATTATTTTTTCCAAAAGGAATGACAATTCCTCCAGCTTTGCTCCATCCGAAGCGATAAAGATAGGAGCGCCTCCGCCGACATGCTCCCGGCGAAGCGAGACGACCGCGACAATTTTAGACATGACTCTCCCCCTTCCGGTTGACCGGCGCTTCGGTCGGCATGCGGACGGCGGATTCGAGAATCGGGACTTTCAGCACGACCTGCCTTCCTTTATCCGTATCCGGTTCCTGAGGCAAATGAAACACCGCCAGCCTGCCGTCCTTCATATCCAACTTGGCGATCGGCACAAGCGCAGGCTCACCGTCGTCGCGGTAAACGCCCATGATCGTCGCCAAATCATACAATATCGCTTGCCGCTGACCCAGGTTCGACAACGTCACCTTCGCATTGGAGTTTTTCGGTACGAGAATGTACCCCGTTCCTCTTTCCGCGATAATTTGCCGATTCGCCTGCAGACCGACGTTCATCATATAGATGTCGTCCACGTACAAGTCCGGACCATCGATCCGCACGTTTCCGACACGCACATCCGCCAGATGGGAAATCGATTTGCCCGATTTCAGCTTCAGGACGACCAGCAGCGTCAGAAGTCCTATAGCCGCACCGACCCATACGTTGAATAAAATCGCGAAAAGACTCGTCAGCAAAGACGACATAATGACCAAATAATTGCGCCCTTCAAATACCATGGCGATCCCTTCGATATAGGTCGCGCCACGGCTGACCAGCTCCAGCGAATCGATCTTCGTCAGCGTCTCCCGCTCCATCTTGCGAACGTCGCGAAACTGCTGCGCCGCGAGCGTCAGAAAGGTGATGGCGGTATAGTCCTTCTCGAACAGGGCGGGCACCGCGACCGCGCCGAGAGCGGCGGCAATGACGCCCAGCGAAATATGAATGATCCGACCGTGCGGATAAGTCGGATATTGCCGGTAATCCGTCTTCAGCGTCAAAAGCCGGGCGCCTACGCCAAACAAAATGCCGGTCAGGACGCCGGCCAAATGATGGTTCTGGGTCAAAAATTCCGTCATGGCGAAGTCCCGCCTCCCCTCTCTTGCAGTCTGCCGGTCCGTTTCCGGGCCATCGAGCGCAGCCCTTTGCCTGCGGCGGCGGATAATGCGGCAAAGGCAATCGCCACGCAAATCCCGTCCCGCCACTCGGCGGACCCTACGTGCGCCGAAACGACAGCTTCCTGCTTCCATCCCGCCCACAGCTCTCCGGCGAAAGCTCCGGCGGCAACGAGCCCGAACTGCTGTCTGACCGCCGAGGCAAGCGCTCCTCCGAGCAGCCCGCAAATGATTGGCGCATCTAATCCCGGATCAAACAAATGCATCATCGGGTCGCGTGCGTACAAAATGCGCAAACTTCCCCAAAGCGCTCCCAGCATGACGGCGCAAAACAGCAAATAAATGCGGCTGCCCTCCTCCTCCGTACGCCACAGTTCACGGACTCCGATGGCGGCGATCAGCACAGCGGCGGCATGAATGTCCAAACGTTCGGCTCCGGGCGGGGACCACCACAGCGGCAAAGCAAACATGCCCGTCCATACGAGACACAAAGCGGCCAACGCTCCAGGCTTGACGTCGGGAGCAATGAGCGGTTTCCAGCCGGTAGCGAGCAATATCGACGTCACAAGAAGAAACAGCGCCGACCAATAGCCGGAAATCATGCGTATCACCTCGCGTTTCTTCTATTATGCGCCAATGCAAAGAGGCTATTCCCTTCGAGGAAGGGAATAGCCTCTTAGACAACCGAATAGAATTCGTTCGGCTTATTTCAATTTGCTGAGCTTGTCGCCGAAACGCTCGCCCAGCGAATAGCTCATGCTGGAGCTGTTCAAGCTGACGTTCGGGTTGTTGATATCTTCCACTTTAGGCGAACGCGGAGCGCGTTCGGATCTGGCAGGAGCCGCCGGCTGCTCCGGAGCTTCTTCCGTTTCTTTGATGCTGAGGCTGATGCGCTTCTCGGCCGGATTGAAGTCCAGCACCTTCGCTTGAACCTCTTGCCCTTCCTTCAGCACCTCGAAAGGTGTCGCGATATGGCGATGCGCGATTTGCGAAATATGAACAAGGCCTTCGACGCCTGGGGCGACTTCCACGAACGCTCCGAACGAAACGATGCGGCGTACCGTACCCGTTACGATATCCCCGGTCTGGAATTTGCCCGAAGCCGTTTCCCATGGGCCCGGCTGAGCGGCTTTCACGCTGAGGCTGATTTTGCCTGCGGCAGGATCGACCTTCAGCACTTTAACTTTCACGGTTTGGCCTTCGGATACAACGTCCTTCGGATGCGCCACGTGCTGCCAGCTAAGCTCGGAGACGTGAACCAGACCGTCGACTCCGCCGATATCGACGAACGCGCCGAACGGGGTCAGTCTTTGTACCGTGCCTTCCAGCTCTTGGCCAGGCTGCAGGGATGCCATAACATCCTGTTTCTTTTGCTCGAACTCGGCGTCGAGAACGTCCTTTTGCGAAAGGATGACTTTGTTGTTCTCGCGGTCGATTTCCTTCACTTTGACGCGAAGCGTACGGCCTTTGTAATCGCTGAAATCTTCAACGAAGTGACGCTCGACCATCGAAGCCGGAATGAAGCCGCGAACGCCCACGTCCACGACGAGGCCGCCTTTGACGACGTCGGCAACGACGACTTCGAACGTTTCTCCGCTTTCGAATTTCGCTTGAAGCGCGTCCCAAGCTTTTTCGCCGTCGATCAGACGCTTCGACAGAACAAGCGTTTCTTTGTTGTCGTCAATGGAAACGACCTTCAATTCCACCTCTTGTCCTACCTGCACGGCATCCGATGCGTTTTCCAGCTGAACGGCGGAAAGCTCGCGGATCGGAATGACGCCGTCGTATTTATATCCAAGGCTTACGTAAGCTTGGTTGTCTTCAATCTTGACGATTGTTCCTTTCACGGTGTCGCCCTTTTTCAAGGTCACCAGATTGTCCATTGCGTCCTGGCTTACTTCCTCCGCAACGGTATCTTGCACTTTGATTTCTTCTGACATTGAAATAACCTCCTCAGTTCATACCCCAACTTTATTTAAATTCGCAAGGGACCGTAATCCTCTGCGTCATTTAAAACGTTATCGATTGTCTTGCGCAAGCTTTCGTATGCTCGCCATAATGGCTTCGGTCACCTGTTCCAGCTTATCCGGAGATGATTCATCGATAATGGCGGTAAGATCGATCGGTTGTCCGTAACATACGAGCATCTTGCGAAACGGCTTGTAGCTGCCGATAATGGCGACCGGAACGACGGCCGCTTCGCTGCGCAGCGCAATCATGGCGGCGCCTTTCTTGGCGCTGCCTTCGCTGCCGCGGGTTCCTTCGGGAAAAATTCCCATTACGTTGCCGGCCTTAAGCAGCTCGATCGCCGACTTGATGGCGTCCTTGCTTACGCCGCCCCGCTTGACCGGAAATGCGCCGAAGGACTTGATCAGCGCCCCGAATACCGGAATCCGGAACAGTTCTTCCTTCGCCATAAAATGCACCTTGCGCCGCACGTAAATGCCTACGGTCGGCGGATCGAAGTTGCTGATATGGTTGGAAGCCAATATTACGGGTCCGTGTTCGGGAATATGTTCTTCTCCTCTTGCCTCCAGGCGGAACAGCAGTTTATAAATGCCCCATAGAAGCACGCGGAAAAAGGCATATAACATAGTTTACTTCGCCTCCGCCAATTTGGTTCGGCTTAATTTGACGATGGCCGCCACGACTTCCTCGATCGGCATGCCGCTGCTGTCCAGCTCGATCGCGTCCGCCGCCTTAATAAGCGGAGAAATGTCGCGCTGCTCGTCCAGCCGGTCCCGGGCCGCGATATCGGCCTCGAGCTGCGCCAGCGACGCCGGAGCGCTCCCGGCGTTCTCCAGCTCCCTGAACCTGCGGAGCGCCCGCTCCTGAACGGAAGCGGTCAGAAACACCTTCAGCTCGGCGTTCGGAAGCACGTGGGTACCGATGTCCCTGCCGTCCATGACGACGCCCTTCCCGGCTGCCAGCTCCCGCTGCATGCCCGACAGAATTGTTCGGACCGTTTCGTCGGCGGCGTAATGGGATACTTGTCCCGTCACTTCGCGCGAACGGATGCGATCCGTTACGTCTTCGCCGTTTACGATAACCGACTGCCCCTTGTCGCCCGGCAAAAGCTGAATGGACAGCGACTTGACCATGTCCGCAAGCCGTTCCCTCTCGTTCGGGCCGATCGACAGTCTCTGGGCCCAAAAGGTTACCGCCCGGTACATGGCTCCCGTATCGATGTATACATAACCCAATTGCCCGGCGACCATTCTTGCGACCGTGCTCTTGCCCGCGCCCGCAGGCCCGTCGATGGCAATATTGATCCGGCCGCCTTCCAGCTGCGCCACGTACAGTCAACCCCCTTCGAACCTTCCGCAGCTCTTCGCGCCTAGCATTCCGCAAGCAAAAATGCCGCTTGCTACACTTTCAAAGAAAAAGCAGGCTTTGCCTGCGAACGTGAAAATTATACCACAGATCGCGCAGGGATGCAAAAGAGATCCGCGCTGCCCAAAGGTGTGCCCTCCCTGCGCTCCGCGCCGGAAATCCACTGTCTGACGGCATCGTTTTGCATAAGCAGCTGCATTCCCGCAGCCAGCAGCAGCAGGACCAGCGCCGCGGTCAACAGCACGCGGCCGGCGCGGTCCGCCAACGCGGCTCCGACCGGGATGCGCTTGACGAAACGGCGAAACATCGCAACTCCCTCCCTGTTTTTTTATGGTTAGGTTTCCGATCTTTTCGCCGATTATTCATTTGTTGCGGATTTCCAGCTGTCTTTCGAAGCAATAGCGTATAATTTTTTGCCGTTCGGAGTCGTTGATTTCGATAAATTTGATCATGACCTGCTTGCGGCCGGTTTCCAGCTCGACGACGCGAACGATTTCGGCCATAAAGAATGCATGCTCGATCGAACCGTTGCGATACGGTACCAGCAGCCAGCATTCCAGCTGTCCGCCGGGCGCGACGGGCCACTGTCCATCGCATAGGAACGAAATGCCTCCGCCCCCCACATCATCCGTCCGGCAAGTAAATCTCGCATGGCTGGACAGCTTGACGGCCAGCTCCAGTTCGGCGCTGACGCGCAAAAAATTGCGCCGTTGAACTTTGGTCATCCGCTCGGGATCCGGCTTCATTATTTTGACCAGACGCACGCCTTCCTCCTTGAACCCCGTAACGTGCGAATCGAAATAATGCTTCACGCCGTCCTTGCTTATGTAATAAACGGACAGCTCGTCCCCCAGAAACAGACGTTTCAGCCGGCCGGTCTCGGCATTCATCGGATACTCGATCAGCAGGCTGACGTCGTCTTCGTCCGCAATTCGGGACTTGTATTCGATCGCCGCATCTTCCTCGTCGGAGGACGCAATATGAAAATGAAGCATTTGGTTGATTTTTGGCAACAAGCAGGCTCCCCTCCTATACATGTGACATTATAACATGCGTCCGGGAGGGGAGCCATATAGAATCGGTAAAGTTTGTTTGAAACGCGTTCGCGCAAGCGTCCGTCGCTTACGCGCCGGACGCTTGCGTATCTGCTGCGGTCATCGTTTCAATCTGTTCCTCGATGCCGGTTTCGGCGTTAACGTACAACCGGTACATCGAACCGTTGATCCGGCCAGTAAACTCGTAGCAGAGCACTTCGTCTCCGCCGTCGCCGTCGATCAGCGCCAGCCGGACTTGGCGCACGTCCATGCCGGGATTGACCGTTTGGCGCGCTTCCGCCTCGGTCAGAATCGGGCTCCGAAGCTCGCGCTTACGATGCTCGTACACATAATCGTTCGCCTGCATGCCGACGACTTCGCCGTTGTCGAGCGCCACCTTGACCGTCAGCTTCTCGGGATAGATCAGAACGCCGTTTTGGGTGCCGACATACGTGAATATCCCGGTATGCTGATAGCGGTCGAGACTGACGGCCGACATGCCCTCAAAGCCGTGATCCGCGAGAAATTGGTCGGCCGCAGCTTTCGCTTGCTCAATGCCGGTGCGCGCCTGGCCGACGTCGCGGTTTTTCATAAACCAGATAAGCTGTCCGCCTTTTTGGGCGAAATCCATCCGAACGTCGGCGCCCGATCCGTCGCCGACCGTGGCCGAATAAGAAGCGTATTCGGTTCCTTTGCCGTTTTCGGTTACCTCTACGGCGGACGGATCCGTCTTCATAAATTCGGCCGCTTTCCGCTTGATTTCGTCCGCCGTCGCGATCTCTCCGCCCAGCATCTTTATGGAACGCCGCTCGTACATGCTCGTAACGGACGGTCCCCAATCCAGCTCGGGGTATTCGCCGACCTTTTTGTCCATCGTGCGAAGTCCGTCCGCGATCGGATTGGCCCCTTCCGGATGTTCGGCGGCGATGGCCATTTCGACGTCCATCCAGCGAAGCCGGCTCGTAATGACGTCCTCCTGCATTTTGTGCAGCGATTGGGCGATTTCGTCGGATTTGGCGTAAAGCGTCTTTAGCGTGCCGAGCTCCTCTTCGCTGAGGGGCTGCTTCGTCAAATCGCGAATCGCGGTTTTATAAGCGAAATTCGAAATATGGGACAGGAAATTTTCCGCTTCGGTAAAGGGCAGGTAAGTCAGCGGAAGCTGGCTGATTTCGTTTTGCGCCTGGCTCGTCAGCCGCCATACGTTGACCAGCCCTTTGCGCTGGAAGCCATGGGACGCCGTGTTGACCGCCAGCGTATGTCCCAGCTGCTCGTGCAGCTTCTCCATATGGTAGGTCAAATCGTGGAACGCTCTTTGATACTGATTTTCCGCTTTGATCAAAACCTGATTTTTTTCCTGATGCTCCTGATACCCCCACATCAGCGCCCCCGCCAGCATGACGGTGACGATCGGAAACATAATTGAGCTTAGTCTGGCGTACACAAGCAAAAACTCCTTTCGGGTGCAAATCCTGGAGTTAGTTTGCTTTGCCCGAAGGAGTCTTATTCATTCGGCCTCAATAGACCGTATGCTCTTCCACTTCCAAATCGCTGTCGTTATTGCAAATGCATTGCTTGAAGCCGGTGTCGACCGCGCCTTTGTCGCGGCGTCCGCGCAATACGAATTTTTCGCCGCAGACGTTGCAGCGAATCGTTACTTTTACCCGTGCCGATTCCATGCCTACCTCCTGATTCCTTTGTCACAATTCGTCTGGGTAATAGTATAGACGGTCCGCCTACAGTTTAATCTCGTCTTCCCGCCGCAGCAGCCGGAACGGAGACCTGGAATTGGCCGACTTCATCTTCTGCAGGCCGACAACCCATAAAATGAACATGAACGGAATCATGTACCACATCCATGACGTTGATCCCGCGAGTATAATCCAGTCGTACACCCCGTGAAGCAGCAGCGGCACCGCAAACGAAACGGCGAGGTAAAAACGGGATTTCCCGCGGCCGGCAAACTTCGCTTTGCCCAAATAATATCCCATCATAACGCCGAACAGCGCATGGCCCGATACCGGAAGCAGCGCCCTCATAAACAGAGTTCCGATCGTCGATGGCGAGAAGACGGCATACAGCACGTTCTCCATCGTGGCAAATCCGAGCGAAATGGCGGAGGCGTATACGATTCCGTCGTAAGGCTCGTCGAAAGCGGTATGATTGTAGATGATATGGTAGACGACAAACCATTTCAGAAATTCCTCTACGCCGGCCGACTGGATGAAGGACAACGCCAATGCGCCGTCGCCCAGCCATATTTCCAATCCCCGCTGAATCACCATAACCGGCACGACGATGAGGACGCCAAGCAAAAACATCCGGAGCACTATCCCGATCGGCTCGGAATCGTACCGGTCCCGCAAATACAAATAGATAAGCAGCGAAACGCCCGGCGCCACTGCGGCAGTCAATATGGAAAATAAAAGCATCGGTTCCCTGCTTTCCTCGTTACACCCACCCCCGGAAACGGACGGCCTCCGCAAGCTTTCGCACGCCCGCCATGTAAGCGGCCAGCCTCATGTCGATTTTTCGGGTCAGGTGGATGTCGTAAATATTTTCGAAGCCTCGGATCATCATCGTCTGAAGCTTCCTGTCGATTTCCTGCTCATCCCAATAATACCCCTGATTGTTTTGCACCCACTCGAAGTAGGAAACGATGACGCCGCCTGCGCTGGCAAGCACGTCCGGCACGATGAGCACGCCCTTGTCGGTCAGCATCCGCGTCGCGTCCAGCGTCGTAGGGCCGTTGGCCGCTTCGACGAGGATTCGGGCCCGTATGCGGCCGGCGTTTTCCTTCGTAATCTGATTCTCGATGGCGGCCGGCACAAGCACGTCGCAATCCAGCTCCAGCAGCTCTTTGTTCGTCATCGTATGGGGAAACAGATTCGTTACGTTGCCGAACGAATCCCTCCGGTCAAGCAAATAAGGAATATCGAGTCCATCCTTATTATACAATGCTCCGTTCACATCGGAAATACCGATTACGCGGCAGCCCGTCTCATGCATAAATTTGGCCAAATAGCTGCCGGCGTTGCCGAACCCTTGAATGACGATGCGCGCGCCGTCCAGCGGAACGCCCTTCAGCTTGAGCGCCTCCTGAATCATAATGACGACACCTCGGGCCGTCGCCGTCTCCCGTCCTTTGGAGCCGCCCAGCACAATCGGCTTGCCGGTAATGAAGCCAGGCGAATCGAATTCCCGAATCCGGCTGTACTCGTCCATCATCCAGGCCATAATTTGCGAATTGGTCATGACGTCCGGCGCAGGGATATCTTTGGTCGGTCCGACGATTTGGCTGACCGCCCGGACATAGCCCCGGCTCAACCGCTCCAGCTCCCGGAACGACATTCCCCGCGGATCGCAGACGACTCCCCCTTTGCCGCCGCCGTAGGGCAAGTCGGCGATGCCGCATTTCAAGCTCATCCAGATCGACAGCGCCTTCACTTCGCGTTCCGTAACGCCCGGATGAAAACGGACGCCGCCTTTGGTAGGACCTACCGCGTCGTTGTGCTGAGAACGGTAGCCGGTGAACACTTTCGTGCTTCCGTCGTCCATTCTCACCGGGATGCGAACCGTCAGCACCCGCATCGGCTCCTTCAACAGCTCGATCATGTCTTCACCGTAGCCAAGCCGCTTCAACGCGCGCTCGATGACCACCTGCGTCGCATGAAGCACATCCATCGATTGTTTATCCATCTTCTTTTCACCGCCTTGTCTCCTCTAAGTATGAGCACGCGGCAACGTTCGTATTCCGGCGGCGAAAGCAAAAAAAGCATCGCGCAGACTTGATGCAAGTCGCGGATGCATGAACGCGGAAACCCGATCCAGACGGATTTACATATCGAAATGATTGCACAGCTCCGAGACGGCGGCCTCCGGCATAATGACTTTTCCGTACTCCTCCAGCATAGCATAGGTAACGGAAGTGGCGTCGCCGTATTCCGCCAGCAGCGCGATCGCGGCCTGATGCCTGGACGCATCGATGTCGGCCGGCTCCAGCGCCATAATCCATTTGCCGTTATATGAATAGAGCCTTCCGCCCTCCGAAAGCCCCGAAGCTTTTAACCCTTTTGCAGCCGAAATGACGTCCTCGAAGTCGCGGAAAGCATACATGACGACTTCGCTTTGCTCCATGGTGACTTCCATTTCGTACACGTCGTCCAAGTCATCGTCGTCGGACGCGCCTTCTCCGTTTTCGTTGACATTGCCCCGCGTCACGATGACATACATGCCTTGCGCGGGCATCGCGATGACTTCTACGACAAGAGGCCGGCCGCTGGCGTCGAAACCCAGCTCGTCGTAGGCCTGCTCCATCATTTCGCGGAACAGATCATGCAATTTAGGAGGCTCGCGCCACAAATCATCCTTCTGGATCCCACGTTCCAACAAATCGTCGAACGTCAGAAATATGCGTATTCTGTCTTGGCTCAGCCGTTCGATTTTCATGACAGGATCCTCCTTTGCAGCATCTATCGTAATAGCGTATGTGAGCGTAAGCGGGATGTGAGTGACCATCCGCCCAGCTTATCAATACTTTATCATGTCTGGGACGCGAATGCACTAGATTGGACAAAAAAAAGGGAACCGCAGCCCAAGCCCGCCCCATCAAGGGCGCAGCTTGTACGATTCCGTGTTACGCAGCTTCAAATTAATGGGACATGGAAGACGATTCCGCTTTTATCTTTTCCGCTTCCCGCTTGGCTTCCTCATCTCGGTTCATCAGAGCTTCAATGCGCTCCCAGGCGGCCGCGGAGTTTGCTGCGGTATCGTCTGTAGACTTTGGGGCGCTGCCTGCGGCTCCCTTCATCCAATCGTTCTTCATCATGCCGTTAACGAGACGGCCCGTTACGGCCGAATAAGCTTCGTTCACGGCGCCGGCAGCCCAAGCCGCCGCACCGGGACGCTTGCGGGATACTAGCAAGGCGGCAGCGGCGCCGATCAGCCCGCCGACCAATAATCCGCTTAACCTCATACGCTTCAGCACCTCTTTCGCAAAACTTCGTTGACATGATGTAGTGTATCCCGAGCGCCGACGGTCATCCAACGTAAAAAAAGGAAAGTTGTGATACAATGGATGTCGAATCGACTCGAATGAACGGAGGAAAAAAATGCTCTTCAAGAGGCATGCCGCATTGTCCCTTCTCGCAGCGCTCGCGGTGTTCACCGGCTGCGCCGGCGCTTCCGAATCGCTTCCGGCTGAAGCGCCTGCAACGTCGCCGCCGGCGGCGGAGGCGCCCTCGCCAACAGCGTCCGCATCGGCATCCGCATCGCCGGAATTGGTGCCGGAAGCTTCAACCTCGCCAACTGAGGAAGCTCCCGCTCCTCTCTACCGGATGAACGAGGTTTACCGGTTCGTACCGCTTTCGGATGAATCGCCGAGCCGAATGGTGCTGCTTACATTCGACGACGGTCCGAAAAACGCGGAAGTGGTTACAAGCCTGTTGGACACGCTCGACAAGCATAAGGCGAAAGCCGTATTTTTCGTCAACGGTTACCGGGTGAAGCAAAATCCGGAGCTGCTGCAAACGATATTCGACCGGGGACATGCGATAGGCAACCATTCCTATGACCATGTCGACCTGAAGAAGGAAGAGGAGCAGACCGTGCGGGAACAAATCGAATCGGTTCAGCGCCAAGTCGAGGAGCTGACCGGGGTCCGGCCAAAGCTGTTCCGGCCGCCGTTCGGCTCCGGAGGGGAAACGGTCAAGCGCATTGCGGCGGACAACAAGCTGCTGTACATGACCTGGTCGAACGGCTCGCTCGATTGGGACGCCTCCGCCCGAAACAAGCCGGAGGTCGTCATCGCGAACGTCATGGAGCAGCTGCATCCGGGCGCCAATATATTAATGCACGAGCTGCCTTGGACGGCGGACGCGCTGGATGAGCTTATGGGCAAAATTGAAGCGGAGGGCTACGGCTTTATCGATCCGGAAACGATCGAGTCGCACGGACAACCGCGCGATTAGCGCTGCGGTCCGTAGGTGTTGCCGAACCAGAACAGAAATGCGATGAGGCCCACGAACAGGACGAACAGCAAGTTATAATACCATCTGGCGATTTTATGGCGGCTGGAAGGAAACTTTTTGCGTCTTGGAGGCAGAGCGTCCGGACGGGCGGCATCGCCGTCCCCGGTCCGCTCCCGCCCGTCCGCGCCGTCTTGCTGCTGCACGTATCGTCTGGATGCGCGGCTAAATTTCTCTTTCCTGCTCATGGCTCCCTCCTGAAGCGAATAATAAGACCCATTACCAAATCGATCACAAAATGCGCTATTATCGGCGCCCATAACGTTCCGCTCTGCTCATAGATCCAGCCTAACCCGTAACTGATGGAAAAGACGAGGCCGGTCGGTATCCAATGGCGCAAATAACGGACATGAATGACGGCGAACACGATGCTCGTCCAATACGGGCCGATGGCATGCTGCACGGCGCCGCGGAACAGCAGCTCCTCGCAAACGGCTACGACAAGCGAGATGACTGCGATATGCCAAATCGGGCGCTGTCGAAATATACGGTCGTTGACGCCTCCGTCGTCAGCCGCTTCCTCCGGCACCCAGCGGGAAATGAGCAGATCTACGGCGATGACCGCCGCCGCCAGCCCGAGACCCCACAGTACAAAATGGAAGGCCGCCGGAATGGAAAAAAGATGCAGTATGTTTTGACGCTGAAATAAAACCCATACGAAGCCGATAATAAAAGTAAGCGCCTGAGTGGCGTATAAATTAATAAGTAGCATACGGTCGTCCAGCTCGTCAACGCTGACCTTCCGTACGCGTATATTTTTGAAATTGAATTTTTTCATGAAGTCGCCCGCCCGTCGAATTGCTATTCTTGCTTCATTAAATTTGCGAAACGACGTTCTGCCGCCAGGACGGAGACTGCCGTTTACGCTTATGCATACCTACATAAACAGAGGGAGATTACGATGGAAAAACGATTAACGACTACGGCAATGTTATTTAGTGTTGGCTTCCTGTTCATGCTGGTTTGCGCCGTCGGCGCCTTCTTCTACGGCGTGAAGATCGGTTCCGACAAGATCGAGGCCAAATATGCGGCGGCGGAGGAAGCCAAGTCAGCCGGCAATGCCGCTACTTTCCCTTATCAGCAGCAGGATCTCGTTTCCTTTTATCTTACGGTATATTCTCCTTACCGCGATTTTCAGATCGAATGGCTGAATGCCGCAGACAGCCTGGCCAAAGGAGACATAACGGATTCGGCTGCGCGATTCAAAGGCTTGGCCAAGCTGGCCCGGCAAAAAGCCGAGGAAGCCAGCTCCTTCGACATGGGCAAGTCGCCGCTTCTCGGCGATGCGCAGCATGCCTATATCCGAAGCCTGAAATATTTCGAGGAAGCGGCGGATGCCGCGTCCAAAGCGGCTAAATCGGCGGCTCCGGACGACCTGCGAAACAGCATCCAGAAGAACAAGGCTTACCAAAGCGCCGTCAAGGAATCGCTGTCCGCGCAGAAAGCTTATTATGCCTCCATGCAGAAGTGGGCCGCTTCGGTCGATCCGTCCATCCCTGACGATGCCGCCGCCTCAACGGAGCCGCTTCAGCTGAAGGAATGGAGCAAGCTGCCGCTCGTCGTCAAAAACCGGATCATCGCCGATTATATGGCGGCCAGAAACGAAATGTACGCCTTCTACCCGCACGATATGGCAAGCAGCATCGACGAATTTATTCGGTCCGGCCAGGCGTCCAATATGAAGCTTCAAACGCTGAACGCGGTAGCGGATCTTCTGCTGAACACGAAAGCGGTCCGGACGGGCGATTACGCCTCGGTCAAATCCAGGCTGTACGCCGAGGAGATGCTTCCGCAGCTGCCCTTCTTCTACCCGGAGCCGGACTGATCGGCGGCCGTTGTCGAATATTCTCGACGTTGCTTGAATCATAACGAAAATTTCGGAATTGAGCAAGCTGAGGCATTGATTCCGCCGCTGTCTTGCTTTAAAATAGAAAAGTCTAATTCGTTCGTAGAACAAACTCTCCGCCCGCCGCAGCACATCTCGTGCGGGCAGAGGGTTTTTCTGTTCAACCTTCGCGGAGCGTCTTCCGCTTTGCGCAATTTAGGAGGCAAGTATCATGTACAAAGTATTGGTATCCGATCCCATCAGCGATCTCGGCATTCAACAGCTTGTCGACGCTCCGGACATTATCGTGGACAAAAATCCGGGTCTCAGCGAAGATGAACTGGCCGCCATCATCGGCGATTACGACGCCTTGCTGGTCCGAAGCCAGACAAGAGTAACCGCCAAAATTATGGAAGCGGGAAAAAAGCTGAAAGTCGTTGGACGAGCCGGTGTCGGCGTCGACAATATCGATCTGGAAGCCGCTACGCAACGAGGCATCATCGTCATTAATGCGCCCGACGGCAACACGATCACAACCTGCGAGCATACGTTTGCGATGATGATGGCTCTCGCCCGCCACATTCCGCAAGCTTACAAAAAAACGGTAAGCGGCGAGTGGGACCGCAAGTCCTTCCTCGGCGTCGAGCTTCGCAACAAAACGCTGGGCGTGCTCGGCATGGGCAGAATCGGCAGCGAGGTGGCCAAGCGCGCCAAGGCGTTCGGCATGAACATTATGGGCTATGACCCGTTCATGACGGAAGAGCGCGCGGAGAAGCTTGGCATCAAGCTGGCGTCCGTCGACGAAATTGTGCGCGGGGCGGATTTCATTACCGTTCATACGCCGCTGACTCCGGAAACCCGTCATATGATCGGCAAAGCCCAATTTTCCGTCATGAAACCCGGCATGCGAATCGTCAACTGCGCCCGCGGAGGCATTATCGACGAAATCGCGCTTGTGGACGCCGTTGACGCGGGCATCGTAGCCGGAGCCGCATTCGACGTATTCGAGTCGGAGCCTCCTGCGGCGGACCATCCGTTCCTGAATCATCCGAAAATTATCGTCACGCCGCATCTTGGCGCATCCACCGTGGAAGCACAGGAAAACGTAGCGATCGACGTGTCGGAGCAAGTGCTGCATATTTTGCGCGACGAGCCGTTCATGAACGCGGTGAACATGCCGCCGATTCCGGCGAATCTGCAAAACAAGCTCCAGCCGTATTTCGCTCTCGGCGAAAAAATCGGCAGCTTTATTGCCCAAGCAACGGAAGGCGCGGTGCAAGAAATCGTCGTCAGCTATTCCGGCGAGCTGGCCGAGGTCGACACGCAGCCTCTCACCCGCTATATTGTGCGCGGAGTGCTGTCGCATCATTTGGGACAAGAGCAGGTCAACGTCGTCAACTCGATGCACCTGGCCAAACAGCGCGACGTCAACATCGTCGTCCAAAAATCGCACACGGCCAAAGACTTTACGAATCTCGTCACCGTATCGCTGCGCACCAAAAAGGAAGAACGCAGCGCGGCCGGCACGCTGCTGACCGGTTACGGCCCGAGAATCGTGCAAATCGACAAATACCCGGTTGACGTCACGCCGGAAGGCAACCTGATTCTGATCGCGCATAACGATAAGCCCGGCATTATCGGCCGCGTCGGCACGCTGCTCGGCAACAACGGCATCAACATCGCAACGATGCAGGTCGGCCGTCAGCTTGAAGGCGGCTCCGCGATCATGGTGCTGCGCGTCGACGCCGACACGCCGAAAGAAGTGCTTCAACAGCTGACAAGCATGCCTGAGCTTAACACGGCAAAAGAAATTATTTTGACATAGAGCGTCAAGCGGCTTAACTGCTTACACCGCCCGGTTTGTTCCGGGCGGCTGTTTGCGTCCGGCGGTACATGTATGTTCCACGTTAAACAAGATTAATCGGCCGACTTCAACAAAAAAAGCGTCCCGATAACGGAACGCTTTTCCTATTCACTCTCGATCGTTGGACAAGATTTGCGATGCCGCGACAACTATTCGCGCGCTTCGACGGGCAGCAGCAGCGTAAATGTCGTGCCGACGCCAATGACGCTGTCGACGACGATTTTGCCGTGATGGAGATCGATCAAATTTTTGACGATGGCAAGCCCGAGCCCCGTACCCCCGGACGATTCCCTCTTGCGGGCCTTGTCGGCCTTATAAAACCGCTCGAATATATAAGGAACGTCTTCCGGCGGAATCCCCTGTCCTTCGTCCCGAATTTTCAGCTGCACATAATCGTTGCCGTTAACCGATTGACGCACTCCGCCGATCCGGATCGATTTGCCCGCCGGCGTATGGCGCAGAGCGTTGTCCAACAGGTTCGTCAGCACTTGCTCCAGTCTGTCCTCGTCCGCCGCCTCCAGCGTCAACGAGTAATCCGGTATATGGATATCCAGCTCGACGTCCCTTTCCTTCGCATACACTTGAAACTTGCGGTTTACCCGCCTCATGACGTTGCGCAGATCGATTCGCTGGAAATTCATATTGACATGCCCCGCCTCCATGCGGGCCATATCAAGAAAGTCGTTGACAAGCCGCCCCATCCGAAGCGATTCGTCGTATATGACCTGCACCATTTCCTTTCGTTCCTCCGGCGACACGACAATATCGTCGAGCAGAGCCTCGCTGTATCCTTGAAGCATGGACAAGGGGGTGCGTATCTCATGCGATACGTTCGCCACGAAATCCCGGCGCAGCTTATCCAGCTTATGGCCTTCCGTTACGTCCCGGATGACCGCCACGGCTCCCCGCACAACGCCCCCGGACTGCAGCGGAGCCATGACGACGGACCATACGCCGCTGTGAACATGAACGTTCTCCGTCCTGTCCTTGCCTTCCTCCATTACCTTTTGAAACAGTCCGCGCAGCGGCATCGGCACGGATGTCCCCTTCGCGTCATCGGCATCCTCCGCCCCGTCTGCTTCCCAGCCGTCCTGCAGACCGGACCATTGCGTCAGCAGCAGATGGCCGCTCGGATTGGTCATCATAATGCCGCCGTCGGCATCGAACGTAATGACCGAGTCCCCCATGCTCCGCAAAATCGAAGCCAGATGGTTTTTTTCATGGTTCAACGCGTGAATCAGCTTATCTAGCTGCTCCGTCATATGGTTGAACGTATTGGCCAGCTGGCCGATCTCGTCGGAAGAACGGATGTTGACCCTCGTGCTGTAATCGCCCTGCGAAACGGAATCCGCCGCATGCTTCAGCTGAAGAAGCGGCTGCTGGATTTTGGCGGAAAGAAAAAAGGCAAAGAAGGTCGACAGCAAAAATCCGATAATGGCCGTAATGACAAACAATACTTTGATGTCGTGAGCGTTGTCGTCGAACAGGATATCGATATATTGCAGCAGAAAAACGCCCAAAATAAGCAGAACTACGGCGACAAGGAGCATGATGGTCGCCCACAGCTTACCGACCACGCTTTGCCATAGCAAACGGGCCAACCGTTCCCACAGCTTCATCTATTTCGGCACCTCAAGCTTGTAGCCGACGCCCCAGACGGTCGTAATCATCGACGCCGCCTCGGACGAAACTTTGTTCAGCTTCTCGCGCAGTCTCTTCACATGGGTGTCCACCGTACGCAAATCGCCGAAAAACTCGTAATTCCATACGTCTTTCAGCAGCTCCTCGCGCGAAAACACTTTGTCCGGCGAAACCGCCAAATAATGCAGCAGCTCGTACTCCTTCGGCGTCAGGCTGATTTCCTGGCCTCCGGCCGTCACGCGGTGCGCGTCGTGCTCGATGACCAGATGCGGGAACACAATATTGTTGCTTCGATTCGTTTCCTTCGTCAAAAAGGCGGTCGCCGAGGAACGGCGCAAAATCGCCTTCACCCGGTAAATGACCTCGCGCGGGCTGAACGGCTTGACGACGTAATCGTCCGCTCCGACCTCGAAGCCCTGCACCCGGTTCATCTCCTCTCCCTTGGCCGTCAGCATGATGACCGGCGTCGACTTCACCTGACGAAGCCGGGAGCATACCTCGATGCCGTCGATGCCCGGCAGCATGACGTCAAGCAGGATGAGCGCGTAGTCGGTGTTCGACGCCAGCTTCAATGCGGATTCCCCGTCCTCCGCTTCGTCGATCGCATACCCTTCCTTCTCCAAATACATTTTGAGCAGGCGGCGAATCCGCTCTTCGTCATCGACGACCAAAATCCGGTTTCCGAAATTCGACATGACGTTCAGCTCCTTTCGTTACGTTCGTTATACGCCGGCGTAGGAATGCAAGCCGGCAATAATGAGATTGACCCCGATCAGCGTAAACAGAACGATGACAAAGCCGATGACGGCCAGCCATGCGGAACGCAGTCCCTGCCAGCCCCGCGACAAGCGGAAATGCAGGTATGCGCTGTAGAACAGCCATGTAATGAGCGCCCATACTTCCTTCGGATCCCAGCCCCAGAATCGGCCCCAGGCTATTTCGGCCCATATCATCGCAAAGATCAGCGCGCCCAGCGTAAAGATCGGAAATCCGATCGCAATGGCGCGGTAGCTGATTTCGTCCAAGTCCTCCGGATCGATCCCTTCCATGACCGGATGAATAACGGCCCCGAGCGGCTTGCGGAACGCCAGGCGGAGCAAGCCGTACAGCAGCGTGCCCGCGATGATCGACCAGACGACCGTATTCAGCTTGCGTCCAGCATTGACCCCGTTCATCCAATAAGGCGCTTCGAAGAGCGGCTTATCGATGCCGAGGAACGGCTGCACCGATACGTCCTGACTGTTGAACGGCTTGAAGATCGGCGGCAGCGTATATTCCACCGTTTCCGTCTTCGTCGATTCGACGCCTCGGGCGTCGATGCTCACCTTTTCTTCCAGGAAGGTCGCTTCGTAGCCCGCGCCGCGGAATGCAAAGACGGCAATGATGAAGCCGATAATGACGACGATGGAATACAGGACGAACTCGACCCAGAAGCGCGCTCTGCGCCCCTTCTTCGAACGATCCGTAAAGTCGACGACGCGCAGCAAATACATTAGTCCCGCGGCAAAGCCGACGGCAAAAAACGCCTCGCCGAGCGCCGCGGTCGTTACGTGAATTTTCAGCCACGGAGATACGAGCGCCGGAATCAGCGGCTGTACTTCCTGCGGAAACACGGCGGCGTAAGAAATAATGACAATCGTCAGCGGCAGGGCGAACATGCCGAGCAGCGGCTTGCGGTATATCATAAACACGATCGTATAGGCAATCATAATCGCCATGCCGAGGAACGTCATAAATTCGTACATGTTACTGGTCGGAATTTGTCCGCTTCCCGCCCAGCGGGTAAAGAAAAAGGTTAAGTGGGCGCCCAGTCCCGCCGAAGAAACGACGAACGCAATTTTGCTCCACCGTTTCTCGTGTTTAACCGGATCGCGGTTGCTCCATTTTTTGCCCGCTATCGCAATCATATAAAACATGAACGCAAAGCAATACAGAAAGAAAGCCGCTATAAACGCATCGCTGCTGAAATCCACCAAATTCACGCGTTGTTCCCTCCGTTATCCAATGACTTCGGCTCTGCCGAAATGCCCGTTTTTTTCAACGCGGCGGCGACGTCCGACCGCATCCCGTACCAGTTTTTGTTCGTATGGGCGCCAAGCGACAGCTCTCCGTCGTCGACGCGCAGCCAAATGCGGCGGTGCTGCCAGTAAGAGCCCATCAGCAGGCCGATCATCGAAATGACGGCGCCGATCCACAAGTAAGGGACGGCTCTGTCCACGCGAACGTTCAAATGCGTCGTCGCCTCGGAAAAGTCGACGTTTTCCATCCCGTCTACCCGAATCTCGATCTTGTCCGCCAACTCCCGGTTGATCGTATCCTGGGCGAACCGTTCCTTGTCCTTGAGCATCGGGAAGTAAATATAAGGCTCTCCTTCCGGCGCCAGGCCAGGACCTTGGACAATAAAGACGAACGCGGGCGCGTTCGGTTCCCTCGACAGCGTCGTCGGCTTGCCGTCTTCGCCGATCGCAAACTCCATGTAATTGGCATCCAGCTTCAAAGTAAAAGGTCCAAGTTCGTGCACCAGCTCCGCGTCCTTCATCGGAAGGTGGAACGGTCCGTATATCTCACCCGTCCGCTTATCCACGAGCACCGGATGCACCGCGTTCAGCCGGGGCGTCAGGTTGAAATCGAACTGATATAGCTTCAAGCCCTTGTAGACCAGCGGATCGTTCACGATTATGTCGTGGCGCTTTACTTCCTCCAGCACCGGCTTCGCGCCGGGCTCGTCCGCACAATCGTCGACGCATTTGTACAGCACGGCTTTCGTTTCGAACAGCTTGGCCCGATTTTGTCCTCTGAGCTGCTCCGGCAATTCCTCTTCCTTATAAAATTCTACCGTAAACTTTTCATTCTTAAGGTAGTAATTCGTATCCGGAATTTGCACCGTATCGCCGTCCGGCACACTGATGTACGTGTCGACCTGCCAGCCCGGTATGCTTCTGGCCAGCACCGCCAGCAGAAACAGAATGAGACCGATATGATTGATATAAGGACCCCACCGGCTGAACCGGTTTTTTTCGGCGAGCAGCGCGTCTCCGTCCCGGTGCACCTTATACCCTTTTTTCTTCAGCGCTTCGCCGAACGATTCCGTCCACGCCTCCGAATCTTCCTCCAGCTTATGCTTGAACACCGTCTTTTGCCGCAAAATAAACGACAGGTGCTTGCGGATCTGCTGCTTGTTCAGCGCGCGGTAAAGCGGAAGCACCCGGTCAAGGCTGCAGATGACGAGCGAGGTGCCAATCATGACAAGGAGGCCGATAAACCACCAGCTCTCGTAAGTACGGGTAAGACCAAGCATATAATAGATTTTGCCGGTCAGTCCGTACGTCTGCTCGTAATAAACGGACGGATCGAAGCTGTTGCTGATAAACGTGTTTTCCTGCGGATAGATCGTTCCGAGCATCGCCGTCAAAAAAGTGATCACGATCAAATAAATCGCAATCTTGACCGACGAAAAGAAGTTCCAGATCCGGTCGATGATGTTCGGATTGCTTTTTTGCGAACGTCTGGCGACGCCGTCGTACCGCATTTCCAGCGGCGTGTCGGCATTTTGCAGCTCCTTGTCCAGCGGCTTGCCGCATGATTCGCACAGCACCGTGCCGACGGCGTTCTGATGTCCGCATTCGCATTTCGTATTTTCAAGCGCTATCAATGGTTGCCCCTCCTACACTACAGCTGCAGCAAACGTTCTACCCGTTCGTTGATTTCCTCTTCCGTCATCCCGCCGACTTTGGCTTCCATCAGGCTTCCGTCAGCCTTGACGAAAAATGTCGTCGGGTACGAACGAAGCCCGTACTGCTTCTCCGTCTTCCGGTTCACATCCCGCAAGATCGGGTAACTGAGATCGAATTGCTTCACGAAATTGTTGACGGTCAGCGTATCCTCGCTCAAATTAATGGCCAGGACGACCAGCCCTTTGTCCTTCCACTTTTCGTATTGCCGTTCGAATTCGGGCATTTCCTTCACGCAAGGCGGACAGAACGTTCCCCAGAAGTTGACGATGACGGGTTGTCCCGCATAATCCGACAACTGATGGACGCCGCCTTCCAGATCGGCCAGCTTGAATTCGGGAGGCTGCTGCCCCGGCTTGATTTGCCCGGTCCGCTCCTCGCCGAACAGGGCGGTTCCGATCGCGTATCCGCCGATGACGAACACGGCCAGCAAAATAACGACTTGTATTTTTTTTCGCCATTTCCCCATATTGTCAACCACCACCAATTTCGCCTGTGACGAACGATTTATCAGCTTCATTATAACGAAAAGTCGACGGCAATATATGCCGCCGCCCCTTGCTATTTATGAACTTTATGTGACTGTCGGGCAGCCGCCAGAAGCTCCTTCACTTCTTGCGGATTCAGATGCCGGTATTTGCCGCGGGGCAATCCGTCGAGTCCAAGCTCGCCGAACCTTACGCGCCGGAGACGGATCACTTTATGGTTGACCGCCTCGAACATGCGCCGCACTTGCCGGTTGCGGCCCTCGTAAATCGTGATCGAGATGGTAGCTTCATTCTTGTCCATATCGACGTCGTAATATTCAACCTCGGCGGGAGCCGTCATGCCGTCCTCCAGCATAATGCCTTGCTGCAGCCGTTCCAGCGCGGAGCCGTGCGGCACTCCCTTGACCGTGGCGTGATAAGTTTTGGCGACATGATGCTTCGGATGCGTCAGCAAGTTTGCAAACTCGCCGTCGTTCGTCAGCAGCAGCAGCCCTTCCGTATCGTAATCCAGCCTGCCGACCGGATAGACCCGCTCCTTAACGCCCGGCAAAAAATCGGATACGACCTTTCGCCCTTGCGGATCCTTGGCGCTCGTAATGACGCCCTTCGGCTTGTTCAGCATCAAATATAGTTTCTTTTCCGACCGGATCGGTTTGCCGTTCACCGTAATGACGTCCGCCGACGGATCGGCCTTCGTCCCCAATTCCGTTACGGTCGTTCCGTTCACCGCCACGGCGCCGGACAATATAAGCTCCTCGCATTTGCGGCGGGACGCGACGCCGGCCTGGGCCAATATTTTTTGTAAACGTTCCACATCTTTCACCTCACTCTCCATCATAACGATAAGGGGGCAAAAGTACAAGCTCGCGCAAAAAAGCAACGGCCCTTCAACCCCGGAGGCATGCTTCATGAGGAATCAGGCTTACGATCGCTCTCGCAGACGGATTGTCGGATTCAATGACCCATAGATAGGAGACAAATCGTCTGCAAAGGCGAACATTTCATTTCTACAGCCCGATTCCTCACTCCGCCGGTTGCCGAGATAGAATGCCCGTTGCTTGGTTAAGCGAATATGTACAAGCAGATCAGAATGGCGGCGAAAAAGCCGACCGCGTCGGAAAACAGCCCGACCTTGAGCGCGTAGCGGGAACGGCGCACCGCCACGGCGCCGAAATAAACGGTCAGCACATACAGCGTCGTGTCGGTGCTGCCTTGAATGGTGGAGGCCATTCGGCCGATCATGGAGTCGGGTCCGAACGTTTCGATCAAATCGGCGGTAAAGGCGAGCGAGCCGGCTCCGGTCAGCGGCCGCAACAGGCCGAGCGGCAGCACCTCGCTCGGAATGCCGACCGCGTCGAACAGCGGCCGGACGGCCGAAAGCAACAATTCCATCGCGCCGGAAGCCCGAAACATGCTGATGGCGGTCATCATGCCGACCAAATGGGGGATGATGGCGATCGCGGTGCCGAAGCCGTCTTTGGCGCCGTCGACGAACGTTTCGTAGACCGGCTGTTTTTGGCGCAATGCGGCATATAGAGGAATAAATACGATAATGGCCGGAATCATCCACGAAGAAATCGTCGAGAACAGCTCATACACCCGCTTCACCTCCGCTTCCCGGCGCGGCCGTCCGCGCTCGTCCGGCGATCAGCGGAGGCTCGACCGGAGGCCGCTTGCTTCTGCGTCGATACCATCGGTCCGCCGCGATGGCCGCGCCGGTCGCTATAACCGTGGCGGCCAGCGTCGTGCCGATAATTTCCGCCGGATTCGCGGAGCCGTAATTCATTCGGATCGCGATCAGCGTTGTGGGAACGAGCGTTATGCTGGACGTATTCAGCGCCAGCAGCGTACACATCGCCGGCGTTGCCGTTTCCTTGTCGGGATTCAGCTTCTGCAGCTCCTGCATCGCCTTGATGCCCATCGGCGTCGCCGCGTTGCCGAGACCGAACAGATTGGCGCTGAGATTGCTCATAATATACCCCATCGCCGGATGATCCTTCGGCACGTCGGGAAACAGCCAGCGTACTACCGGCGCCAGCATGCGGGCCAGCTTGCGAAGCAAACCTGCATCCTCCGCGATTCTCATCATGCCCAGCCAAAAGACCATGATGCTGATCAGCCCGAAGCTGACCGTTACGCCGGATTTGGCCCCGTCGAACGCAGCTTGCGTGACGGCGTCCATCTTGCCTGTCAAGGCGGCCACGATAACGCTGGCCGCAATCATAAACAACCATATCCAATTGACCATCATTCATACGCCTCCCCTACGCATTTATGATTGTCTTGCCGCCGGCCGGCTAACGTCCGTCCGGCAGCTGCAGCCTGACGCTTCCCGTGTCGTATACGGGGACGGAACCGATTCTTTGGTCGCCGATATACCATGCCAGCTTTCCCCGCTCCCCCAGCGAGTAGCGGATATCGGCCGTATCGAGCGGCTCCAGCTTGACGCGGACCAGCCCGTTCTCGTCTTCGGCGAGCGGATAAGCGAACTCGGCGCCGGCCGCAAGCGTCGTGCCCGCAACGGGATCTCCTTTGCCGGCCAAATGCTTGAGCGGATAATGCTTAAATCCCCAGTCCAGCAGTTTGCGATGATCCGCCCAATCGTCGCCGTCGTTGATCGTGACCGCCGCCAGCTGCTGGCCGTTGCGGGTGGCGGAGCTGACCAGGCAGCGGAAAGATTTTTTCGTATAACCGGTTTTGACGCCGTCCGCTCCTTCGTACATCGACAGCATTTTATTTTTGTTCAGCCAGCGGTAATCCCAAGGCTCGTACGGATTGGGCGCCTGCTTGACCTTCGTCCTGACGATTTCGGCAAAAGCCGGATTGCGCAGCGCGTAAGCCGTCAACCGGGCCAAATCGTTTGCCGACGAATAATGGCCTTCGGCGTCCAAGCCGTGCGGATTGCGAAATTGCGTATGAGAAAGGCCGAGCAGGGCCGCTTTTTGATTCATCAAATAGACGAACCCTTCCTCCGAGCCCCCGACATGCTCCGCAATCGCCGTGGCGGCGTCATTGCCGGAACGAAGCATCAGGCCGTACAGCATGTTGGATAACGTCATCTTTTCGCCCAATCGCAAATAAATGGAGGAACCTTCCTTGCCGACGGCCCGTTTGGACGTGACGACCGTGTCGTTCAAATTGCCGTGCTCGATGGCGACGATCGCGGTCATAATTTTGGTCAGACTGGCGATGCGCATCGGCGTATCGCCGTCATAGCTGTACAGCAGCCGGCCCGACTGCACATCGATCAAGGCGGCCGCCTTGGCATGCGTCTCCATGCGTTCCGGTGCTGCCCATGCGCCTGCAGGCAGCGCGCATACCGCAGCCAGCATCGTAAATATCCATAACAAGCGGGCTTGCTTATACCTTTTCATGTGGATCTGCTCCTCTCGTTGCCGTATGTTGCCGCCCTCAATCGTTAGTATATGCTTGTACGCGTCCCGGTAGACGAGCCCGCCTTCCCTTGGAAACGAAAAACTGCCCTTGCGGGCAGTCGAAAGCGTAACGCGCGAACGATTCGTTTCATTATCCTTGCTGGATGCGATCCTCGACATGGCCGTCGATAATCGCGGTGTTCGTTTCGACGTAATCGGTTCCCGTTCCGTTTCCTCGCATCATCGTCTGAATTTTCTCGAACACTTTTGGTGCCGTGTCGATGACCCGCTCCATCAAGTGCGTCTGCGTGTCAAGCGGCACGATCTTCACTCCGTGTGTTCCGACGACGAGAAAGGCAATTGGCGTAATCGAAATGCCGCCGCCGCTGCCGCCGCCAAACGGAAGCGCTACGGATGCGCGATGGGCATCGGATGGGGAAGTGCCGTGAGCGCCGTGCGACTCCTCGCCGTTCATGCGAATGTCGCTGCCGCCGGCCACAAAGCCGAAACCGACTTTGCTGATCGGCATGATGACGCTGCCGTCGGGCGTTTGCACCGGATCGCCGACGATCGTGTTGACGTCCACCATCTCTTTTATATTTTCCATTGCGGTTTGCATCAGGCCTTGAATAGGATGTTCTGCCATGCTTTGACGCCTCCTTTCCATTTCTTCATGCGAACCAATAGCTGCAGTCCGGCAAGGATAGCATAACCGAAGCGGATTTGCGCTATGCACGACCATTCGGTTGCAAATGCAGGATGACGGTAATCGGGACGCACCCCCATGTCCGGCTCGGCCTGCAGCTTAACCCATTGCGACAGTACGCCTAGTATGGAAGATTGCAGCGTCCAGAGCACGCCGGTCGCCATGGCGGTCCACATGGCATCGCCCGTGCCTACCGACGTGTTCCAATGCCACTCCGTGAGCCTGACCTTTCCAAGCGTTTTGCGCATCCACCCTTTTAAGCCGCGGATCAAGTGCAAGACCTGCTTGTATTTGTCGATCGCCGACTCCACTTTATCCGGATCGATGTCGCCGTCGAATTGCTTCTCCGACTCCAGTCCTGCGCCGGAAAGGCTGGACGTCTCCTGCAGCTTGACGGAAGTGCCGTCAAATTTCATGAACGGGACTTTGCGCTTGTAACGCAGCATTCCGTACAGCGCCTTAACGCTTACCTCCATCATTTCGTCTTTTCCCGTTTTTGTAAATTTGGCGCTAATCACGATTGGTGAGAGTGCCGCCGTCAGCAACAGCAAAAAAAAACCGCCGGCCGCTATCCAACCATAAGGGATTCCGGACATGTGCATCCTCCGTCTTCCTAATTTATGGGTTGGATATAGTATGGCCAAACGGTGTCTTCTCATTCTTTGAATTCGGATTCCTTAATTTCATCGATCGTCATCTGACGGCCTTCCAGTCGTTCGAAGAGCAGCTGCGTCTGCTCGTCCAGCGCATCGTCCAAGCTCACTTCCTTCGGTTCCGGCAAATCGCGGATCGACGCCAGGCCGAAATAATCGAGAAACGATTTGGTGGTGCCGTACAAGATCGGACGGCCGATCGCTTCGGCCCGGCCGACCTCCTCGATCAAATCTTTCGCGACGAGCGATTGGATCGCCCGGTCGCATTTGACGCCCCGTATCTCTTCAATCTCCACTCTCGTAATCGGCTGCCGGTAGGCGACGATCGACAGTGTTTCCAGCGCCGCCTGCGACAGCTGGGAGCGGGTGGGCGTATAAGCCATTCTTTCGAAATACGGCATATGGTCGGGGTGGGTCGTCATCCGGAAAGCGGAAGCCACCTCCGCAATTTGGACGCCCCGGCCTTCCCTTTCCAAATCACGCTGAAGATCGTATACAAGCTCCAAGGCGAATTCGGCATCGATGTCCATAATGTCGGCGAGCTGCCGTTTCGTCAAGCCTTCGTCGCCGGCCATAAAGAGCAGCCCTTCAATAATCGACTTCAATTTCTGATAATCCATCCGCGACTGCTTCTCCTCTCCATTGTATGACGATATCGTCAAAGAGCCCGTGCTGATAGCAGCGAATATGCTTCATCTTCATTAGCTCCAGCAGCGCAAGAAAAGTTACGACGATCTCATGCTTGATCATCCCGTCGCGAATCAGCCGCGAAAAACGAACCGTCTCGTATTGCCTCAGCACCTCAACGATGTCCTTGATACGGTCTTTGACCGATATTTCGTCCCGTTGCACGGTCGCGATCACGTTTCTTCTTGCCGCCTTGCGCAGCGCCTTCTGGAAAGCCGCGATCAAATCGGACACATGCAGCCCTTCGACGGGATTGACATGCTCCTGCGTCATAAACGGCGTCATATCTTCCGGCTCCCGGGAATAGACGAGGCTTCGCGCGATTTCCTTCTCCCGAAGCTGCTCGGCAATTTGTTTGAATTTCCGATATTCGATCAGCTTCTGGATCAGCTCGTCGCGCAAATCCAAGCCGTCGTCATCCTGCCAGTCGTCGTATTCCTCTTCAAATACGGGAGGTTTCGGAAGAAGCTGCTTGCTCTTAATCGCCAGCAGCGTAGCGGCCATCACGAGAAACTCGCTGGTTACCTCCAGCTCCAATTCCTTCATGGCATCCAAGTATTCCATATATTGAACCGTAATTTCGCTGATGGAAACTTCGTGGATATCGATTTCCGCTTTATCGATCAGATGTAGCAGCAAATCCAGCGGACCTTCGAAAGACTGAAGCTTGTAATGGACCGACACCGGCGGAACCTCCCGTAATCTTTAACCTTCAACTTATCTATTATCTTACGACCGAAGCTGCTGCGTCAAATTTGCCATCTCGATCGCGGTGACGGCGGCTTCATAGCCTTTGTTGCCGGCTTTCGTGCCCGCCCGTTCGATCGCCTGCTCAATAGTATCGACCGTCAATACGCCGAACACCGTCGGAACGCCCGTTTTCAGGCCGACGGCGGCGACGCCCTTCGCCGCTTCGTTGCAGACGTAATCGAAATGCGGCGTGGAACCGCGGATGACCGCCCCCAGCGTAATGACCGCATCGTATTTGCCGCTTTCGGCCATCTTTTGGGCGATTAGCGGAATTTCGAAGGCGCCGGGCACCCAAGCGACCTCGACTTCCTCTTCCTGAGCGCCGTGCCGCTTGAACGCATCCAACGCGCCGCCGAGCAGCTTGGACGATATAAATTCGTTGAACCTTCCGACGACGACTCCATATTTCAATCCTTGCGATACTAAATGTCCTTCGTATACTTTCGCCATAATTAACTTCTCCTCTTCTTTATTCGGATAATAGGGGGTCAAACGTTAATCGTTGTCAGCCGCCGTTACGGAAGCCGCTCCTTGCTCCAGCTTCTCGAGCTGCAGCATATGTCCGAGCTTCGCGCGCTTCGTGCGCAAATAGTGCCGGTTGCTGTCGTTCGCTTCCATCTGGATCGGCACGCGCTCGACGACTTCGAGGCCGTAGCCTTCCAAGCCTTTAATTTTGCGCGGATTGTTCGTCAGCAGCTTCATCTTCGTTACGCCGAGATCTTTCAGGATTTGCGCCCCGATGCCGTATTCCCGCAAATCCGGAGCGAATCCCAGCTTAATATTCGCTTCCACCGTATCCAATCCCTGCTCCTGCAGCGCATAAGCCTTCAGCTTGTTGATCAAGCCGATTCCTCGGCCCTCTTGTCTCATATAGAGCAGCACGCCGCTTCCCGCTTTGTCGATCTGACGAAGCGCCGCAGCCAGCTGCGGCCCGCAATCGCAGCGGTGCGAGTGAAAGACGTCGCCGGTCAGGCACTCGGAGTGCACTCTGACGAGCGTCGGCTCTCCCGGCGTTATATCGCCCTTCACGAGCGCTACGTGTTCTTTGCCGTCGATCTGATTCGTATAGGCAACCGCCCGGAACTCGCCGAAGTCGGTCGGCAGCTTCACATCGACGGCGCGCTCTACCAGCTTCTCCTTCCGATTGCGGTACCGGATCAGTTCTTCAATCGTGATCAGCTTCAGCCCGTGCTTCCGCTTGAACCCGATTAGCTCAGGAAGGCGCGACATCGTTCCGTCCTCGTTAATGATTTCGCAAATGACGGCCGCGGGAGAAGCACCGCAAAGCTGAGCCAGATCGACGGCCGCTTCCGTATGGCCGGCGCGGCGCAGCACGCCGCCTTCCTTGGCGATCAACGGGAAAATATGTCCCGGTCTGCGAAAGTCGCCCGGCTTCGCCGCGGGATCGATCAGCGCCTGCACCGAGACGGAACGCTCATGAGCCGATATGCCGGTTGTCGTGGAGACATGATCGACCGACACGGTAAATGCCGTGCCGTGATAGTCGGTGTTATGGTTAACCATCGGCGGCAAATCGAGCTCTTCGGCTCTGGCCGCCGTAATCGGCGCGCAAACGAGGCCGCGGGCCTCCATAATCATAAAATTGATCACTTCGGGAGTCGCCTTGTCGGCCAGCGCAATCAAGTCGCCTTCATTCTCCCGGTCTTCGTCGTCCACGACGATGACCGGCTTGCCTTGCAGCAAATCCTGCACCGCCTCTTCCACCGTATCGAACTGAAACCGTTCCTGTTCGTTCGTTTCCATCTCGTTTCCCTCCCTGTTTATCTATAAGTTCCCCTTGCTTACATAAACCCGTGCTCGGCCAAATATTCGACCGACAGTCCGGATTTGCCGCGGCCGCCTTGCGCGTTCGGGCGTTCAAAACGGAGCAGATGCTCGACATATTTGCCGATAATATCGCATTCGATATTGACCTGCTCTCCGGTTCGCTTATGCTGCAGCGCCGTCTCCGCCAGCGTATGCGGAATGATCGAGACGAACAGTCCTTCCGGCGACGCATCCGCAATGGTTAGGCTGATGCCGTCGATCGCCACCGAGCCTTTGGGCAGCATATATTTCAAATTGGCGGGATCGTCCGGCACGATGCCGAACACGACGGCGTTCGCCTCCCGCTCGCGGGAAACGATAACCCCCGTTCCGTCGACATGTCCCTGCACGATATGGCCGCCGAATCTCCCGCCGGCCTGCATCGCCCGTTCCAGATTGACGGGATCGCCCGCCTTCAGCCGGTGCAGATTGGACCGGCGGTACGTCTCCGGCACGACATCCGCCTTGAACGACGTTCGGTCGAAGGCGACGACTGTCAGACATACGCCGTTGACCGAGATGCTGTCGCCAAGCTTCACTCCTTCGGTTACGACGCTGGCGGCGACCGTCAGCACCAGCGATTCGCCGTGCCGGGATATGTTCTTCATCGTTCCAATCTCTTCTACCAATCCCGTAAACATCGTTCTCAATCCCCCCTTTCTTGCATTAGCGGTAAACCGGGTATCCGGTCAGGCAAACGTCTTCTCCGACCCGTTCTACCGTTACGCGTTCAAGCTTCAGCGCCTGCGACATCAAATCTTGTCCTTCCAAGGCAAGCGCCTGAGGCGCCTGGCTGCCTCCGATAATTTTGGGGGCAAAATATAGCGCGATCTTGTCGACCAGGCCGGCTTCCAGCATGGAACCGTTCAGCTTGCCTCCGCCTTCGAGCAGAATGGAGCCGATCTCCCGCTTGCCCAGCTCCGCCATCGCGGCCCGCAAGTCGACGCGCGGCCCGATTCCGCACGAAATCAGTTCTACGCCCGCCGCTTCCAGCTCCCGCCGCTTGGCCGGATCGGCGTTCCCCGTCGTCAGCACAAGCGTCCGCGCGGATCGGTCCTGAACGACCTTCGCCGTCAGCGGAATGCGCAGCTTCGAATCGACGACAATGCGCACCGGATGAATGGCCGGCACCGCCGCCCTCGCCGTCAGCAGCGGATCGTCGGCGAGTACGGTCCCGATGCCGACCATAATGCCCATATGCCGATGACGCATCGCATGCACTTGCTCTCTTGCAGCCGCTCCCGTGATCCATTTGCTGTCGCCGGTCCGGGAAGCCAGCTTGCCGTCCAGCGTGCTCGCCGTCTTCAGCGTTACGAAAGGAAGACCCGTCGTAATGAATTTGTTGAACGGTTCGTTCATCGCGCGGGACTCTTCCTCCAGCAGTCCGGTATCGACGCAAATGCCGTTCTCGCGAAGGCGCTCGATGCCTCGGCCGGCCACCATCGGGTTCGGATCGGACGCCGCCACGACGACTCTCGCCGCCTTTGCCTCGATAATTCTGTCGCAGCAAGGCGGCGTTCTGCCGTGATGGCTGCAAGGCTCCAGCGTAACGTAAACGGTAGAGCCTTCCGCCTCCTCTCCGGCCATCCGCAGCGCGTGCACTTCGGCATGGCCTTCTCCCCGTTTCAGATGGGCGCCGATCCCGACGATTCGCCCGTCCTTGACGACGACGCAGCCGACGACCGGATTAATGTCGGTTTGTCCGGACATTTTGGAAGCCATGTCGAGGGCAAGCCGCATGTAATATTCATCGTTCAAGATGTCATTCAACGACAAAAACCCCCTTACCGGCAGCAACCGACAGGGGGGTGGAATGTTGAGAACACTGCGACGCCGCAGGCTTCATCGATCAGAAGTTGGCAGATGTTGCTTAAAGACAACTCGAAGAAAGCCCCTCCGATCCGGAGACGCGCCTTAAGCGAGGCCTAAAGACAAATCAAACTCTGTCCGAAAAGCCGTCAAACAAACCGACGGTTATGTGAAAAGTTGCACATACCGTTCGGCATCCATTGACAGACGTCGAAGCTACTCCTTCTCCCATCCAGACTATACTGTCGGTCCCGGATTTACACCAGGTCCACCGTTAAGGCGGCATATGCCGCCAAACCGGGTCACGGACTGACGAGTGTACAGCGAGTCGCGGAATACCGCCGTTCGCCGCACAACCGATCACCGCCGGTTGGGAATTTCACCCTGCCCCGAAGGAAAGCTAACCTGTTATGATATTACAAACTTATTGTAAGCATCTTACCACTAATCTCAAGAAACTTCAACCTTCTCCATCTTGTCGCCGGCCTTAACCGCATCGACGAACTCCATTCCTTTGGTCACCTTGCCGAACACCGTATGCTGTCCGTCCAGATGAGGCTGCGGCTGGTAGCAGATGTAGAACTGGCTTCCGCCCGTATTGCGTCCCGCATGAGCCATGGCCAGCGTGCCGCGCTCATGCTTGTTCGGATTGATTTCGCAGTCGATCGTATAACCCGGTCCGCCGGTGCCGTTGCCGACCGGACAGCCGCCTTGCGCCACGAAACCCGGGATGACGCGGTGAAACGACAAGCCGTTATAAAAGCCGGAGTTGGCCAGCTTCTCGAAGTTGGCTACTGTGTTCGGCGCCTCCTTGTCAAACAGCTCGAGGACAACCTCGCCGCCGTTGGCGAGCGTAATTTTTGCTTGTTTTGCCATTGTAAACTCCCTCTTTCCTCCATCGATTGCGCCTCGCGAAGCTGTGCGCGAATACCACTACGTTACCAATTTCGTCCTTACTTCGCAAGTGCCGATTTTTGAAGGCGGGCCGGAATGACGTCATTGCAAACGATATTGTCCAGCGATTCGCGCTTCACCGCAAGATCCGCCTGTCCGTCCTTGACGAATACGACCGCAGGTCTGCGGATCCGGTTATAGTTGCTCGCCATCGCGTAGTTATAAGCGCCCGTACAGAATACGGCCAGCAAATCGCCGTTGTTCGCTTTCGGAATGTCAAGATCCCAGATCAGCATGTCGCCGCTCTCGCAGCATTTGCCCGCAATGGAAACTGTTTCTACCGCCGGCTCGTTGGCGCGGTTGGCGACGACGGCCTCGTATTTCGACTGGTACAGCGCCGGACGCGGATTGTCCGTCATGCCGCCGTCGACGGCAATATATTTGCGAACGCCCGGGATATGCTTGCTTGTCCCGATCGTATACAGCGTCGTGCCGGCGTCGCCGACCATGCTGCGGCCCGGCTCGACCCAAATTTCCGGAAGCGGATAATCCGCTTGGTTAAAGTTGTCCATGATCGCGCCCGTAATGGCCGCCACGTATTCGCTGATTGGAAGCGGCTTGTCGCCCTCCACGTACCGGATGCCGAAGCCGCCGCCCAGGTTGACCACCTTAAACGTCACGTTCAGCTCGCTGCGGATCGCCACCGCGAATTGCGCCACTTTGTCGACGGCCATCCGGAAGCCTTCCACCTCGAAAATTTGCGACCCGATATGGGAATGCACCCCGAGAAGCTCCAGATTCGGCAGCTGGATCGCTTGTCCGATCGCTTCTCTGGCCGTGCCGTTGCCAAGGTCGAAGCCGAACTTGGAGTCTTGCTGTCCCGTCGAAATATAGTCATGCGTATGAGCTTCCACGCCCGGCGTAATGCGAAGCAAAATATTGACTTTCTGCCCTTTGTCCCCGGCGATCGCGTTCAGCAGGTGCAGCTCGTCGAAGTTGTCGACGACAAAGCAGCCGATGCCGGCGTCAAGCGCCATCTCGATTTCCTCCGGCGTCTTGTTGTTGCCGTGAAAATGAATGCGGGCGGCCGGAAAGCCGGCCTGCAGCGCCGTATACAGCTCGCCGTCGGACACGACGTCCAGCGACAGCCCTTCCTGCTCCGCGATCGCGCACATCGCCATGACGCTGAACGCCTTGCTGGCGTAAGCGACCTGGAACTTCAGGCCGGAAGCCTTGAAGGCCTCCACGTATTCCCTGGCGCGTCCGCGAACCAGGTCTTCGTCCACAATATACAAAGGCGTCCCGAACTGCCGTGCCAGATCGGTAACGTCGCAGCCTCCGATTTCCAGATGGCCTTTATCGTTTATTTTGCTTGTTCCATGCAAGTACATAATTGCTTCCCCTCGACTTTCTTCCGCCCTCGAATCGGGCCGGATCGGAATATAGTTTGCGACTATAGCAACAGTATAGCGCAATCTTTCCGCATCCGAAATGGATAATTCCGCATTTCATTTGTATTTTCGCGAATCCGCTACGTCCTCGGCATCTTGTCCCGCTGCTGCGGCTTAAGTAAATTCGGCCGAGTTCGGTTGAAGAGTACAGGCTTGCGGACAATAATGCTCCAAACGGCTCTCGCATCAAAAGGAATGAACGGCCACATATAAGGCCTGTTTACGGACCGTTCCTTGACCAGCATGATGAGAATGACCGTCGTAGTCGCGACGAGTCCCGGGACGCCGAAAGCGGCCACGGCAACGAGCAGCGCAAGCCTGACGATCCGGTTGGCGAGTCCCAGCTCGTAGCTCGGCGTGGCGAACATGCCGATCGCGGCGACCGACATGTACAGAATGACTTCGTTGACGAAGATGCCCGTCTTGACGGCGATGTCTCCGATCAATATCGCGGCGACGAGAGACATGGCGTTCGCCAGCGTCGTCGGAGTATGCACCGAAGCCATTCGCAGCAGGTCGACGCCGATTTCGGCCAGCACAAACTGAAGGAGAAGCGGCAGCTTGCCCGTCTCGTTCGGGCCGAGAAACGCCAGCGCTGCCGGCTTGAATTCGGGATGCAGGACGAACAGCAGCCAGAGCGGCAGCAAAAAAAGCGAGGCCATAATGCCCGCAAAGCGAACCCATCTCAAATAGGTGCCGATAAATGGCGTCTGGCGGTATTCCTCCGCGTGCTGGATCAGGTCGGAATACGTCGTCGGCAGCGTCATAACGCTGGGCGACGTATCGACGAATACCGCGACGGCGCCTTCGAGCAAGTGGGCGGAAACGGTATCGGGACGCTCCGAATAGCGGACGAGCGGAAACGGACTCCAGCCGCGCTGGATCATCGCTTCCTCCAGCTGCTTGTCCGCCAGCGGCAGCCCGTCGAGCTTGATCATCCCGATTTTGTCCTTGATCGCCTGCAGCAGTTCTTTATCGACGATGTCGTTGACGTAGGCAATGCACACGTCGGTTTTCGTCCGTTCGCCGACTTGCACAAGCTCGTACCGCAGCTGCGGGTCCCGCAGCCTTCGGCGCACGAGCGACACGTTGACCATCAGCGTTTCGTTGAAGCCGTCCCGGCTGCCGCGCACGACCTTCTCGAGATTCGGCTCCTCCAGCCCTCGCGCGGGAAAATCTTTGACGTCGATCTTGAGCGCCCGGCTTTCCCCGTCCACGAACAAAGCGGTGCCGCCCGCAAGCACGCTGTCGATCAGCTTGTTCCAGTCATCCTCGCTTTCGGTCTGCGAAGCCGGAACGTACAGCTCCAGAAAGTCTCGCAGCGCATCGCTGTCGATATCCTCCGAATGCAAATAAGACAGCCGCTTCAATATTTCGGTCTGCAGCTCGCCGTTGACGAGTCCGTTTAAGGAAAACAGCGCGGTGCGACGCCGGCCGAACGTCATTTCGCGGACGACGATGTCGAAGCTGGTGCCGTACCCGACATCTTCCTTCAGCTTCTCCAGCACTTCGTCCAGGTCGGACGGAATTTCGATTTTCCGTTCCTTTCGGTGTTCCGGACCACTCTCATCCTCCTCAACGCTCCCGCCGCCGCCCGTCCCGATCCATTCCGGATCGCCGAAGCTCGCTTCGGCAAGCGCCTCCTCCTCCGTCTCTGCACCGCGCCGGCCGCGGTTGTCCTCCGCTTCCTCCGGCGCATGCCAGCCCGATTCTTCCCGCAGCTGATCGGGCGATATGCGCAGCATTGCGTTATCCTCCCGGCCCCGCTCCTTCGTTTCTTCCCCGCCCGTTCCGTCATGTCTCATCTTCCGCACCTCGTTTCGCATGATTTCGGTTTGCCGTTACCATTGAAACACCAGCCAGTCGAACAGGGAGCCCAACGTTTTGCCCAGCACCATCGCCATCAGGAACGAGACGATAAATCTGGACAGCTTGACCCGCTTGGCGAATATCGGAAGCACGTTCATGACTTCCGTCAGCGCCGCCGCGAGCATCCCGACGAACATGCCGTCCAGCACGCCCGCCCCGGGCAGGACGAAGGCACCGGGCAGCCGCAGGCTCCAGTCCATAAAGTCCGCAAACGTCCAATAAAGAGCACCGCCGATGATCGCGGTTTCAAACCAGACCGACAGCCGGAACGCATTCGCAAGCTGGGCGAGCCGCGGAATAAGATCGAATACGATCAAGATCGCAACGAGTCCGCCGCCGACCGCCAAGCCGCCCGCCAAGCCGAGCACCGCCACGAACAGATTGGTCAGCAGCTCAATCATAGCCATCGCCCTGCTGGTCGTAGCCGGACTTCTTGCGCATCTCGTCGGCGATGACATAGGCGTTGACGTTCTCCTGGTACATGTACAGCTCGACCTCCAGCGGATTCGGCTCTTCGTTGAACCGTTTGCGGAAGATATGGTTAAAATAAAGGACCATGCCCAGCCCGATTCCGACCGAATACGGAATTTGGAACCAAAGCGGATGCTCCTCGCGCCTGCCCGTAATCAGCTCGACAATCCGGATATGGACTTCCTTCATGCTGACATCCGTATGAAAGTTCATAATCGCGAGTCCCGCCCCAAAGAACAGAAGCAGCCAGCAAATGACCAGCAGGGCGTAACGGGGCTTGACCGGCTTGTCCGCGACCATCAGCAGCGTCTGCGGCTCGCCGTACGCCTCGATGGCGATGTCCGGATAATGCTGCCGGATCGCTTGGACAATCTGAAGCAGATCGATGACGACGCGGTTGCCGTCCGCCTGGCCGTGCTCGTAGAGCGGAACGGCCTTCAGCCGCTCCTCCGCGGCGCCGCCGTCGAACAGCAGGCGCGCTACTTGTCCGAGGGTGACCGTCTGGCGCGATTTGATGTATATTCTTTTTTTGAGCCGCAAATACAGGATGGAGCTTCCCGCGCCTCCCATCGCCATCATCCTTTCCCCGAAAGCAGGTTTGGATCAGGTTTCCCCGTTAGTATGAGAAAAGGGCGCAGCGGATAGTCATGGGATTTCATGCAAAAAAAGACCAAACCGCTACTGTGCGATTTGGTCCCGAATGGACTGCAATATTTTTTTCTCGAGCCTCGACACCTGCACTTGGGAGATGCCCAGCCTGCTCGCAACTTCCGACTGCGTCTTGTCGCGGTAATACCGCAAATAGACGATCAGCCGCTCCCGCTCCGACAGCCCCTCGATCGCTTCCACGAGCGCAAGCTTGTCGAACCACCTCTCCTGCGAGTCGTCCGCAATTTGATCCATCAGCGTAATCGGGTCGCCGTCATTCTCGAAGACGGTTTCGTGGATCGACGTCGGCGGCTTGTTGGCCTCCTGGGCGAACACGACATCCTCCGCCGTGATGCCGAGCCGCTCCGCCACCTCTCCGACGGTCGGGAGCCTGCCCAGCGTCTTGGACAGCTCATCCTTCATCTTGCGCACCTTGTTGGCGGTTTCCTTCAGCGAGCGGCTCACCTTCAGCGTTCCGTCGTCGCGCAGGAAACGCTGAATTTCGCCGATGATCATCGGCACCGCATACGTCGAAAATTTCACGTCATAGGACAAATCGAACTTGTCGACCGACTTCAACAGACCGATGCATCCGATCTGGAACAGATCCTCCGGCTCGTAGCCCCGGTTCATAAACCGCTGCACGACGGACCAGACGAGCCGGATATTGCAATTGACCAGCGTATCTCTCGCCACCGTATCGCCGGATTGGCTGAGCGCGATGAGCCGTTTCACCTCCGCATCATCCAAATACGGCTGGGCGTTTTGCTTCAAATCGACATCCATGAGGTTCAACCCCTATGCCCTAGTTGTAGAGCGCTTTTTTTGACTCGATTCGCTTCGTCATCACCACTCGGGTGCCGACGCCGGCCGCGCTTTCCACCTCGAAATGATCCATGAAATTTTCCATGATCGTAAAGCCCATGCCGGACCGCTCAAGCTCCGGCTTGGACGTATACAGCGGCTGGCGGGCCAGCTCCATATCCTCGATGCCCTGCCCTTCGTCGGAGACGGAAATGTTGACCGTATCCTTGTCGATGGACGCCTCTATCGTCACCTGCCGGGACGGATCGCTGTCGTAGCCGTGAATAATGGCGTTCGTCACGGCCTCCGACACGGCGGTCTTCAAATCGTTCAGCTCATCCAGCGTAGGGTCCAGCTGGGACACGAAAGCGGCTACCGCGATTCGCGCGAACGCCTCGTTCTCCGAACGAGCGCTGAACGTCAGTTTCATTACGTTGGGTCCGGTCATGATACCACCTCCAGGCTCGCAATGGCATTGCGTTCGTTGTCGTGCTCCGTCAAGATTTTGAACAGGCCGGACAGCTCGAACAACCGCCGGACGCCGGGATTGACGTCGCATACGGCCATCTTGCCGCCTTTCCCCTTCACCTGCTTGTATCTGCCGAGAATGACGCCCAAGCCCGAGCTGTCCATAAACTGCAAATGCTTCAGGCTCAGAATAACGTGACGGACGTTGTCGCGCATGAGCGCTTCCTCCATCTTGAGGCGGACGATGTTGGCCGTATGGTGGTCAAGCTCTCCATGCAGGCGTACGATCAACACGTTGCGGTAATGCTCCAGTTCCGTTTGCAGACTCATATCAGCGCTTCAGCTCCCTTTGTGAGAAGTGATCTCTTGCCGGTTAGAACAAGCAATTCTCCACCCGGGAAGCGGATTCCTGCCCGCCGACAAAACTAGAAGAAGAGCGCTAAGAGCTGACAAAAAATGAGCGGAGCGGCCGCTTACCGGAACAATCCGGAGGCGGAACGCTTCAGCAACTGCCACCAGCCCGCCTTGTCGACCGACTGCGGCGCCTGCAGCGGATATTCCTCCAGCACCTTGTCGCCTTGATAGACGACGATCTTGCCGATCGGCTGCCCTTCCTTAACCGGCGCCTTCAGCGTCTCATCCACGGCAAGCTCGTAACGGATATCCTTCGTGCTGCTCCCTCTTTTCAGCAAAATGCTGTAGGATTGGCCGGCCTTGAGCGGCAGCTCTGCCTGCATTCCCTTTTCGATGCGCACTTTGCCGATTTCATCCCCTTTATGTACGATCGGGTAATTCATATATTGCGAGAACGCGTAATCGAACATTTGCGACACTTCCGCGTTGCGCTGCTTGGTCGTCGGCTCGCCCATCACGACGGCGATCACCCGCATATTGTCCCTTCGGGCCGTGGCGGACAAACAATATTTCGCCTCGCTCGTATAACCCGTTTTCAGCCCGTCGGCTCCGGAATAAAAGCGGACCAGCTTGTTCGTGTTGACCAGCCAGAACGGCTTCTCCGACGATTTGCGCAAATAGTCCTGATACAAGCCCGTATATTTCGTAATCTCGGGATATTTCAACAGCTCCCTGGACATGATGGCAATGTCGTGAGCCGTGGAGTAATGGTTGGCGACCGGAAGACCGTTGGCGTTGACAAAATGGGTGTTGTTCATGCCCAGCTCGCGCGCCCTCTCGTTCATCATTTCCACAAATTGCGCTTCGGTGCCCGCAAGCTTTTCGGCCATCGCGACCGAAGCGTCGTTGCCGGACGCCAGCGCAATCCCTTTGAGCATATCTTCGACGGTCATTTCTTCGCCTTGCTCCAAAAAGATTTGCGATCCGCCCATCGATGCGGCGTATTCGCTCGTTTGAACCGTATCGGTCCATTTCAGTCTGCCGTCTTCCAACGCTTCCATAATGAGCAGCATCGTCATAATTTTCGTAATGCTGGCCGGCGGAAGCTTGTCGTGGCTGTTTCGTTCAAAAATAACCTTGCCGCTGTCGGCATCCATCAAGATCGCGGAGCGGGCCGACGGTGCGAGCTCGAGAGCGGAGCTTCCGCTGCCGGACTGCGGCGCCCGTTCCTCCGCAAACGCGGCTGCGGGCAGCGCGAGAAGAGTGGAGATTGCGACAATCACTGCGGAGAACCATCGTTTTTTCAAAGCCAATTCCCTCTTTTCGGATATTTTTTCCTTTTTGTCAGTGTTGACGAATAAAATGGAAATTATTCCTTCGGGTGCGCGCACAAAAAAGAGCGTCCGTTCCCGAGAAGGAACCAGACGCTCTATCCGATTAAATCATTAGAGTCTATTAGGCAAAACGGGTCACGCCATCCTTCGTCACGACCGACAGGATGAGCGGTTTGGAGGCCGGGCGTCCGGCTTCCAGCACGAAGGCGTCCCGCACATGCTCCGCGACGCGGCGCGCCGCCTCGCCGTCCTCCCGCACATGCAGCATCGCAAGCGTATCGCCTGCTTTCACCTCGTCGCCCGTCTTCCGGCACAAGACGATGCCGACGGCATGATCGATCTCGTCGTCCTTCGTCTTGCGGCCGGCGCCCAGCTGCATGGCCGCCAGGCCAAGCTGCTCGGCGCGAATGGCGCTGACGAAGCCCTCCGCCGCCGCCTTCACCTCTACCGTATGCGGGGCCTTCGGCAGCCGCGCATAATCGTCCGCCGTACGGACGTCTCCGCCCTGCGCTACCACGAAAGCTTTAAATTTCTCCAGCGCTTCGCCGCTTGCCAGTTTGCCTCTCAGCAACGCGACGCCTTCCTCGTAGCTGCCGGCCTTCCCGCCCAGCACCGTCATATGGGCGCCGAGCGCCAGACAAAGCTCCGTCAAATCTTCCGGACCATTGCCCTTCAACGTTTCGATCGCTTCGATCACTTCGAGCGAATTGCCAATCGCATAGCCAAGCGGCTGGTCCATATCGCTGATGACGGCGGCGGTGCTGCGGCCGACCTGCGTGCCGATCGCCACCATCTCCGCCGCAAGGCGTTCCGCGTCTTCCGCCGTCTTCATAAACGCGCCGCTGCCCGTCTTCACGTCCAGCACGATCGCGTCCGCACCGGCGGCGATCTTCTTGCTCATGACGGATCCCGCTATGAGAGGAATCGACTCTACCGTCGCGGTGACGTCGCGAAGCGCGTACAGCTTCTTGTCGGCCGGCGCCAGATTGCCGCTTTGCCCGATCACCGACAAGCCGATTTCGTTCACCTGCCGGATGAAATCGTCCCGCTCTAGCTCCGTCCGAAAGCCGGGAATCGACTCGAGCTTGTCGATAGTGCCGCCGGTATGGCCGAGCCCCCGGCCGGACATCTTCGCGACGGGCACGCCGGCGGATGCGACCAAAGGCGCGACGATCAGCGTCGTTTTGTCGCCGACGCCGCCCGTGCTGTGCTTGTCGACCTTGATCCCGCGAATGGTCGACAGATCGACCTGATCCCCGGACTGCGCCATCGCCATCGTCAGTGCCGCCGTCTCTTCGGCGGTCATGCCGCGAAAATAGACGGCCATCGCCCAGGCGGACATCTGGTAATCGGGGATGTCGCCGCGGCTGTAGCCGTCTATAAGAAACCTCAGTTCATCGGCGGTTAACGTCTTGCCGTCTCTTTTGTGCGCAATCAGATCTGCTGCCCGCAATGGTTCGTCCTCCCGTCTTGGCATCGGTGCTCATGCGTCAGCTGGTGCGCTTGCGAAGACGGCGCTCCCACTGCACCCGGACGATAATTTCGTCCAGCGACTGGCTGATCGAAATTACGTCGCGGTGCAGCAAATTTTGGCGGGAGGCCGCCGTCTCCATCATGGCGCTGCGCAGCTGCTCCAGCTGCGCCAACAGTTGCTTGTCCATCTTCATTGTCCACTCCATCATTCTCAGATCATGGACATTATACGACGGACCGGCATTCTAATACTGTCACAATGAGTCGATGCAAATATTACAATTATGTTACAAAAACCTTTACATTTTGCCAATTAAAGCAGTCACAAGACCTAGAAATTGGGACTTGACCCGCTCGGCCGTTTCCATTACTTCGCTATGGGACAACGGCTGGTCGAGAATGCCCGAAGCCATATTGGTGATGCAGGAGATGCCGACGACCTCGATGCCCGAATGGCGGGCGGCGATCACTTCGGCAACCGTCGACATTCCGACGGCATCCGCGCCGAGCGTGCGAAGCATCCGAATTTCCGCCGGCGTTTCGTAGGACGGTCCCAGCAAACCGACATATACGCCCTCTTGCAGCGGAATGCCGAGCTCCTTTGCCGTTTCGGAGGCAATGCCCCGCAGCCGCTTGCTGTAAGCTTCCGACATGTCGGGAAAACGAGGGCCAAGCTCCTCGTCGTTCGGGCCGATCAGCGGGTTGCGCCCGGTCAGGTTAATATGGTCGGAAATGAGCATCAGATTGCCGGAAGCAAAGGCCAAATTAATCCCTCCGGCGGCATTGGTCACGAGAAGCGATTTGACGCCGAGCGCCTTCATGACGCGTACCGGGAACGCCGTCAGCTCCGGCCCGTATCCTTCGTACATATGGAACCGGCCCCGCATCAGCAGCACCGGCTTGCCGGACAACGTTCCGACCAGCAGCTCGCCCGCATGGCCTTCGACGGTCGATATCGGAAAATGCGGTATGTCGTGATAAGCGATCGTCACCGCATCCTCCAGCCGGTCGGCGAGCACCCCCAGGCCGGATCCCATAATCAGACCGATCTCCGGCTTCGTTGTGGTTTGTTGACGAATATAATCCGCGGCTTCCCGAATGTGCGCGGCAGACAATGATGGATTCATAATTGGCTTCCCCTCCGTTTTCGTTCGCTTGCAGCAGCTTGAATTACAGGTCCAGTTCGTTCAAAAAGCTTTTTCCGTTCGGCGGCGCCTCGACGCCGAAATTGTCGGCGATCGTCGCCCCAAGATCGGAGAAAGTGTCGCGGATTCCGAGCGATTTCGTCCGTTTGAAGGCCGGAGAATAGAGCAGCAGCGGCACATACTCGCGCGTATGGTCCGTCCCCCGGTGCACCGGGTCGTTCCCATGATCGGCGGTGACGACGAGCAAGTCCTTTGGACCGATCAACGAAGCGAGCCGCGGCAGCGCCCGGTCGAACTCCTCCAGCGCGCGCGCGTAACCTTCGGGGTCTCTCCGGTGTCCATACAAGGAATCGAAGTCGACCAGATTCGTAAAGAGCAGTCCCCGGAACGGCTTCTCAAGCTGCTCGCAGGTGACGGCAATGCCGTCTGCGTTGCTTTTGGTCGGAAACGATTGCGCAATGCCTTCGCCGTCGAAGATGTCGTTGATCTTGCCGACGGCAATCGTATCGATGCCCCCGGCCTGCAGCGCGTTCAATACCGTCTGCTGCGGAGGCTTGACCGCATAGTCGTGCCGATTGGGCGTTCTCTTAAAGGCGCCAGGCCGGCCGGCGTAAGGGCGTGCGATTACCCTGCCGACGCTGAACCGCTCGTCCATCGTCAGCTCCCGGGCCGTCCGGCAAGCCTGGTACAGCTCGTCCAACGGGATGACATCCTCGTGGGCCGCGATTTGAAACACGCTGTCGGCCGACGTATAGACGATCCAGGCGCCCCCGGCCATCTGTTCGGCTCCCAGCTCCTCGATAATTTCGGTCCCGCTTGCCGCCTTGTTGCCGATGACCTTGCGTCCAGTCCGTTCCTCGAAAGCTTGAATCAGCTCGGGCGGAAAGCCGTCCGGGAACGTCTGGAACGGCACCGTCAGCTTCAGGCCCATCAGCTCCCAATGGCCCGTCATCGTATCCTTGCCGACCGACACTTCCGCCATCTTTCCATAGCAGGCTTCGGCTTCGCCGTCTACGGCCCGCCAATCGGCGATCGGCGCGATCCGGTCCAGCCCCCAGCGCCTCAAATTGGGCAAGTCGAAGCCGCTGACCCGCCCGGCGATATGCCCCAGCGTGTGCGCGCCTTCATCGCCGAAAGCCGGCGCGTCCGGCAATTCGCCGATGCCGACGCTGTCCAGCACGATAACCGCGATTCGTTCGAATTTCATCGTTGACACCCCCGTGTTGTAGCCAAACGTTCCCCGCTAACCGAGCAGATCAGGCGCGGGGATGCGCGCCTGCGTATACGTCCCGCATGCGCGATTTGGCAAATTGCGTATATTTCAACGTCGTTGCGACGTCCGCATGACCCAGCAGCTCCTGAACGGTGCGAATGTCGGCGCCGTTGTCCAGCAGATGGGCCGCCACGGAAGCTCTAAGCGAATGAGGCGTTATCGGTTCCCCGATGCCCGCTTCCTTCACATATTTTTTGAGCATTTTCCAGAAGCCTTGCCGCGTCATTCTGGTGCCCAGATGATTCAGGAACAGCGCGCCGTCCGGATCCCGCTCCGTCCTCAGTCCGTCCCTTCCGCGGCGCAAATAGTCGATCACCGCCTCAGCCGCATGGCTGCCGAAGGGGACGATGCGCTCCTTCCCGCCCCGTCCCGCGCACTGGATATACCTCATCGACGTGTCGATATGTTCGAGATTGAGCGCTACAAGCTCCGATACGCGGATGCCGGTGGCGTACAGCAGCTCCAGCATCGCCTTGTCCCGCTTGCCCGAGCAGGTGTCGCGGCACGGCGTATCCAGCAGCGCGTTCGTCATGGCGATGGACAATACGGCGGGCGGCTTCCGGTCCGGCTTGGGCGACTCCATATGTATGGAAGGGTCTTGGGTCAGCAAACCGTTCAAGGTCAAATAATGGAACAAGGAGCGCAGCGACACGATGTGGCGGGAGATCGTCGCAGCCTTGCGTCCCTGCTCCTTCAGCGCGAAGACGTATCTGGACAAATGGCTGCGGTTCACTTCCCGCCAATCGGACAGTCCCGCTGCCTCCGCAAACGATAGAAATCCGAGCAAATCGCGCTCGTAGGACGCCAGCGAATTAGGAGACAATCTCCTTTCCGCTCTCAAATGGTGCATATATCGCTCGAATATTTCTTTCATTTCCATGTCCTTTCCCCATAAGGCTCATCTGACTGTTTCAACGGCCGCCCGTCAAATTCCTGCACGGCTTGTACAATTTCTTATTTTGGCCGGCCGCCTTATTCGCCGTACCAATAAAACCATCGCAGTCTGTCTGCGGCGCTGCCTCCCTCCGGCGATGTCCGCTCTTCCTCGAACACTTTAACGGCGTCGCCCTTCGGCTTGGCATAAGGCGCGAGCGGTGAAACGACGCCGGTCAGCCAGCGGTATCCCCCGCCCGCGGCCCACAGCAGCACGGCAAACAGCAGCAGAAACAACACGAGGCTCGCCCATTTGCGCAGCGGTATAATCATGCGTTCGTCCTCCCGAAATAGTCTGTCCGTACACGATATGTACGGCATTTCGGGATTATGCTCCGGCCGAAGCGGACTTCAGCTCAGCTTGTCGTACGGGATGCTGTCCATCGCGTTCGCCAGCGGCGTGTACGGCATGCCGGTCGCCAACGCCACCTGCTCGTTCGTGACGAAGCCGCCGTACGTATTGACGCCTCTCTGCAGCGGCACGCTTCGTTTGATCGCGTCGACGGCATGATTCGCCAGTTCCAGCGCATAGCTCATCGTCACGTTCGTCAAGGCGAAGGTCGACGTTCTCGGCACCGCGCCCGGAATATTCGCCACGGCGTAATGGACGACGCCGTGCTTGACGTAAACGGGATCCTGATGCGTCGTCGGCCGGTCTACCGTTTCGATGGAACCGCCTTGATCGACGGCGACGTCGACGATGACCGCTCCCTTTTTCATCCGCCGAACCATCGATTCCTTAACCAGATGCGGCGCCTTGGCGCCGGGAATCAGCACCGCCCCGATGACCAGGTCGGCCGCTTCGACCGCTTGAGCGATATGGTACGGACTCGACATCAGCGTCCGGATACGGCCGCCGAACACTTCGTCCAAATAGCGCATCCGGTCGGCGCTCTTCTCGATAATGACGACATTCGCGCCCATGCCGAGCGCAATGCGGGCCGCATTCGTCCCGACGATGCCGCCTCCGATCACGACGACCTCCGCCGGCGGCACGCCGGGCACCCCGCCGAGCAATACGCCTCTTCCCCCGTTGAAGGCCTCCAAAAACTGAGCCCCGACCTGTACGGACATCCGGCCGGCCACCTCGCTCATCGGGGTGAGCAGGGGCAGGCTGCCGTTGTCGAGCTGGATCGTCTCGTAAGCGACGGCAGTTACGCGCTTGTCCGCGAGCGCCTTCGTCAACGCGGGCGCCGCCGCCAGATGCAAATAGGTGAACAGAAGCAGCCCTTCCCGGAAGAGGCCGAACTCCTCCGGCAGCGGCTCCTTCACCTTCATGATCATATCCGCCTTGCCCCATACCTCGTCCGCCGAAGGCGCAATGATGGCACCCTCGCGCTCGTAATCGTCATTCTGAAAGCCGCTCCCGGCTCCTGCGCCGGTCTCCACCAGCACCTGATGACCGGCGGCCGTCAGCATCGCCGCCCCCGCCGGTGTAAGCGCCACGCGATATTCGCTTGCCTTGATCTCTTTCGGTACGCCGATAATCATCCGTCATGCGCCTCCCATTTGATCGTCTCAAGCGATACGTTAACCAGCAACGGACCAAATTATGTGTGCCGCGGCTCCCCGTTTCGGCAGACACCCGGTCAAATGACAAAACGGCTCCGCCTTCCAGAATACGTTCCGGATTGCAGCGCCGTTTCAAGACGGGTCGTTTGCATCGTTTTTTTGTTGGCAGCGGCGACAGACGCCCTGAAAGTCGAGCCGATGGTCCACCACATAAAAGCCGTATTGGCGCTCCAGCCTTTCTTCGAGCGGAAGCAGCCAGTCTTCCTTGATTTCGTCCATGGAACCGCATTGCACGCAAATCAAATGATGATGATGGTGCTTGCTGCTGTCGGTGCGCAAATCGTAGCGGGCCACTCCGTCGCCGAAGTTCATCTTCTCGACGACATGCATCTCGCTGAGAAGCTCCAACGTGCGGTATACCGTCGCCAGTCCGATCTCGGGCGCTTTTTCCTTGACCAGCATAAAGACGTCTTCCGCGCTCAAGTGATCCGCTTCGTTCTCCAGCAGTACGCGTACGGTTGCTTCTCGCTGCGGGGTTAGCTTGTAGCCCTGCGATTGCAACTGCTGCTTGATCTTTTCAATCCGGGCTTCCATGTTTCCCCCCCTGAAGCAAATGCTGCTTTTTCTTATTATAGGGGGTATTTCTCGCGAAAGTCAAACCATTGGATGTCAAAATATGCCGTTCTAAGACAAGATCAGCGGCACCGTCCATCCGATGACGGCGGGCGAGGCGAAAGTCTCCACGAGCGCCGCGCAAGCAAGCAGAAAAGCCATCATGATCGTCGTCGACGTCAAGGAAGAGAATTGCGGACCGAGACGTCCCTTTTGCTGCAGCACCCTGTCTTTGACGACAAATACGGCAAACGAGACGGAAGCCGCGCTGGCGATAACCATGGCCGGCACGGCCAACAGATTGTGCGGCGCCAGCGATGCGGCGGACAGCAGAATGCCCTTCCAGGAATATTCGTTAAGAAGCATGCCGCAAGAAAAGCCGATCAGGCAGCCCTTCACAAAATTCAAGGCCAGGACGCCGGGCACTCCCACGACCGTAATGCCGAGCACCCAGATAAGCAGAAGCCATTTGACATGGGTCAAAAAACGCGCCCAAAACGATGCGGCATCGCCCTCCATGCCCCCAAGCTGCATCTGTATCAAATAGCGGCCGATTTCGCCGGCAAGCTCCTGCTGCTGCTCCAACGTCAGCGCGTTGACGAGAAAAATGCCGAAGACGCTCCCCGCAGCGAACAATACCGATACGAACACATACAAATTGAACGGATATTTCACGATGCAAGCCGGCCTCCTTGCCAGATATGACTTGTCCCTTCCGGCCGGGCCGCAAAGGGTCGTCTATTCCAGCATATGAGCTTGTTCGAGTCTCTATGACCGGCAGCCTGGCATTCGCGTTAAATCCGGCCTTGCGCGAGCATCAGCTTCCAGGCGTAAACAGCCAATATCGTTTTGGCGTCGCCGATCCGCCCGTCGGCGATGTAGGCGTCCGCCTGTTCCATCGTAATCGCCTCGACCTCGACATATTCGTCCTCGTCAAGCCGTTGCTTTCCCTCTTCAAGCCCTTCGGCGAAGTAAAGGTACAGCTTCTCGTCGGCAAACCCCGGCGACGTATAGAAGGCGTTGACGAGCTCCAGCTTGCCCGCCCGATATCCGGTCTCCTCCTCCAGCTCCCTGGCGGCCGCCTTCATCGGATCTTCGCCGCCGTCCAGCTTGCCTGCCGGTATTTCGACTTGAAACCTTTCCAGAGGCTTGCGGAATTGCTCCACGACGAGCAGCTTCCCGTCCAGAAGCGCCATCACGGCGGCGGCGCCGGGATGCTTGACGATTTCCCTTGTCGCGGTTTTGCCGTCCGGCAATGCGACCGTATCGACCTGCAACGAAATGATTCGGCCGTCGAACACTTTCTCCGTTGCCACGGTCGGTTCCGTCGGCAGCGATGCGTGACGTTGTTCATCCATTGGTTCTCTTCTCCCCGATTCAGCTTCGATATTCGTTAGCCGGCTCATATGTTGTCCCGCTCCGGCATACGTTACTTAATAAACGGACTTGCGTCCGACAACGGAGGTATGATCCATGAAGCAATATATCGCTCCGCTGCAATTGCGCATTATCGGCAAGGGCTGGGAGGTGCGCCGGCAATTAAGCGCGCTGGCGGCTTCAGCCGGCGCAGACGCCCTCGTCTCCGAATGCACGGCGGCGCGGCCGCCCATGATCGTCAAGCTCGGACTTGCGGATCGCGGACCGGCAACCGTCAAGCCGGCCGGCTAAAGCCGGCTGGCCTGCTTCACAATCTCGACTACGAGCCGGCCGGTTTTCGCCAGATCGTCCGCCTTTATTTTTTCCTTGGTCGTATGAATATCCTCATAGCCGACGGCCAGGTTCACGGTCGGGACGCCCAAGCCGTTGAATATATTGGCGTCGCTGCCGCCGCCCGAATGGAACGTCCTCGGCGTCGCGCCGATGGCCTTGATCGCCGAAACCGCAAGCTGCACGACCGGATCGCTTTCGTCGTAGCTGTAAGCCGGATAGATGATCTCGCTCGAAAACTCCGCACGGCCGCCAAACTCTTCGGCGGCGGACACCGCCGCTTGCCTCATCGCCTCCACCTGCCGGTCCAGCTTATCCTGCGCAATGCTGCGGGCTTCGGCATCAAGCTTCACGAAGTCGCAAACGATATTGGTGGCGCCGCCCCCCTCGAACCTGCCGATATTGGCCGTCGTTTCCTTGTCGATCCGGCCCAGCGGCATTCTGCCGATCGCTTTGGCCGCAATTTGGATCGCGCTGATGCCGTCCTCCGGATTAACGCCGGCATGGGCGGATTTTCCGAAAATTTGAATGCCGATTTTCGCTTGTGTCGGCGCGGCGACGGCAATGTCGCCGATCGAGCCGTTGGAATCGAGCGCGTAGCCGAATTGAGCTTCCAGCATGGACGCGTCGAGCGCCCGGGCGCCGACAAGACCGGATTCTTCCCCGACCGTAATGACGAACTGGACCCGCCCGTGCGGTATCGATTGTTCCTTCAGCACCCGTATCGCTTCGAGCATCGCGGCGATGCCCGCCTTGTCGTCGCTGCCCAGAATCGTCGTGCCGTCGCTCCGGATATATCCGTCCTCATGCAGCTTCGGCTTGATGCCGTTGCCGGGCGTCACCGTATCCATATGACAAGTAAACATAATGACCGGCGCGCCGCCGGCCCCTTCTGTCGCTTCCAGCGTGGCAAACAGATTGTTAGCGCCGTGCCCCGTCTTGGCCGCCGCGTCGTCCTCGGCGATCGACAATCCGAGCGAAGCGAACTTGTTCTTCAGCACTTTGCTGATTTCCGCTTCGTGCTTCGTCTCGCTGTCCACTTGGACCAGTTCCATAAATTCCTGTACGATACGTTCCTTTTGCACCATCAAGGTTTCCTCCGTCCATCGATTTCGTATACAATAGAGACATCGGCTTCATTATGATATTGATCGGAAAGGAGCTTTCATTCCTATGCGCCAACAAAAATTGATCCGGATCGTTGCCATCGTCGTTGCGGCCGCTTTGCTCGTCACGACATTGCTAGCCGGAGTGGGCTCGCTGTTTATCGGCTGACGGTACGGCGGAATTGCCGCAGGAAATGCGGAAGCAGCCCTTCCGCCGCCTCCTCCGGCGTTAACGACAGCCCCGTCAAATCGTTGAACGAGGTCACGCCGTATTGCTGAATGCCGCACGGCACGATTCCGCTGAACCCTTCCGCCGCCAGTCCCGCTTTAATATTCAGCGCAAAGCCGTGGCTCGTAATAAATCCTCTGCGGTGTCTGGCCTTGTTGAATTTGACTCCGATTGCCGCAATTTTCTCATCGCCGACCCATACTCCCGTATATTCGGGCTTTCTGCCCGCTTCAATGCCATAGTCCGCCAGCCAATCGATGATCGTCTGCTCCAGGCTTCTCAAGTAGGCGTGCAAGTCGAGCCCGACGGCGTCCAAATAAAGCAGCGGATAGCCCACGAGCTGGCCGGGCCCATGATACGTAATATCTCCGCCCCGGTCGATTTCAAACACGGCGATGCCCCGCCGCTTCAGCTCGTCCTCATTCAGCAGCAAATGCTCCGGATGGCGGTCCGAGCCGAGCGTATAGGTCGGCGTATGCTGAAGAAGGAGCAGCGTCTCCGGACGCTCCTCCTTGTCGATCTCCTTGACATATGCCTTTTGCAGCTCCCAAGCTTCCCCGTAATCGATCGTTCCAAGGTAGCGGGCCTCCAGCACTTTTTCCTGCGGCTGCCCTTGCGTGTCCGGCATATCGGTCATCCCCTTTTTAATACAGCTTGCTTTCCAGATTGAAGCTTTCCAGATTATCCTTCACCCGCTGCAAAAATCTGCCGCAAATGACGCCGTCGAGAATGCGGTGATCCAGCGACAAGCAAATGTTGGCCATTGAACGGACTGCGATCATATCGTTGATGACGACAGGCCGCTTGACGATCGACTCGAACGTCAAATTAGCCGCCTGCGGGTAGTTGATGATCGGATAGGACAAGATGGAGCCGAACGAGCCGGTGTTGTTGACCGTAATCGTGCCGCCCTGCATGTCGGACAACGTCAGCTTGCCCTCGCGCGTCCGGCGGGCCAGGTCGTCGATTTCCTTGGCCAGACCGGCCACGTTTTTGTGATCGGCGTTTTTGATGACCGGGGTCATCACCGAATCTTCCGTGCCGACCGCCAAGGCGATATTAATATCCCGTTTCACGATAATTTTGTCCACCGCCCAGGTGGAATTCATGATCGGGAAATCTTTGATCGCATTGACGACCGCCTTCAGCATAAACGCCAAATACGTCAAGTTGACGCCTTCGCGCTTCATAAATTCGTCCTTCAGCTTGTTGCGAAGCATGACCAGATTCGTGACGTCAACCTCGATCATCGTCCATGCGTGAGGAATTTCGCTGACGCTTTGCCGCATGTTCCGGGCAATCGTATTGCGGATCGGGGTCACGTCGATAAACGTTTCGCCGCGTCCCGGCAGCTCCATTCCTTCGACCTCGATCTTCGGAATGCGCGGCGTCTCGGACAGATGAATGCCGGATGAGCGTACCGGCATATGAGCGTCCATCGAGGCCCCGGCCGGCATGGCCGAAGCGGCGCCGGAGGCCGGCTGGCGATGTTTGCCGGAGGCGACGTACGCCAGGACGTCCTTCCGCGTAATGCGGCCGCCCAAGCCCGTTCCGGGCACGTCGGCCAGCCGGATGCCGTGCTCCGCCGCCAGCTGCTGCACCGCCGGCGAATAGCGATGCCGCATCGGCGCATGGCCGTTCTCCGCCGCTTCCGCCGCGCTTGCCCCGGCTTCCGATCCGTCCGGGACGGGCTCGCCTTCCCCGCCGCCGTCCGCCGGCGCGTCTTCGGTCTCGATCAGGCAAACCGGCGTACCGACGGGCACCGTTTCGCCATTGCCTACCAATATTTTTTTCAGCGTGCCGGACACCGTGGACGGCATCTCGGCCGTCACCTTATCCGTAATCAGCTCGCAAATCGGCTCGTATGCGTCCACCCGGTCTCCAGGCTGCTTCAGCCATTTGTCGATCGTCGCCGACACAAGCGATTCCGCCAGCTGCGGCACGACGATTTCCATGATCCTTTTCACCAATACCAACTCCTATCCCGCGCATTGCCGCCATCCGTCATTAATAGAGGGCCAAATGACGCATCGCTTCCTTCACTTTGTCCTTGTTCAGCAGAAAAAACTTTTCGCCCGGCGGATTGATCGGCATAGCCGGCACGTCCGGTCCGCAAAGCCTCATAATCGGTGCGTCCAGCTCATACAGCAGCTCCTCGGCAATGATCGCCGATACCTCCGCTCCGACTCCGCCCGTCTTGTTGTCTTCGTGGACGATCAGCACTTTGCCCGTCTTGCGGACCGCTTCCAGAATCGCTTCCTTGTCGAGCGGCTGTATCGTCCGCAAATCGAGAATATGCGCGCTGATGCCTTCCTGCGCCAGCTCCTCCGCGGCTTGCTCGATGAACCAGAGCGGCAGGCTGTAGCCGATGACGGTAATGTCTTCGCCTTCGCGCAGCACGTTCGCTTTGCCGATCGGAACGGTGTAGTCGTCCTCCGGCACATCGCCTTTGATCAGCTTGTAGCTTTTTTTGTTTTCGAAATAAAGAACCGGATCCGGATCGCGCACGGCCGCCTTCAGCAAGCCCTTGGCGTCGTACGGACGGTAAGGAGCCACAATCTTAAGGCCCGGCGTGCCGAAAAAGACAGATTCCGGACATTGCGAATGGTACAGCCCGCCGAAGATGCCTCCGCCGATCGGAGCGCGAATGACGACGGGGCAATTCCAGTCGTTGTTGGAGCGGTAGCGGATTTTGGCCGCTTCGCTTATAATCTGGTTCGTCGCCGGAAACATAAAGTCGGAATATTGCATTTCGGCGATCGGCTTCATGCCGTACATGGCCGCGCCGATCGCTACGCCCGCTATCGCGGATTCCGACAACGGCGTATCGAGCGCGCGGTATTCGCCGAACTGCTCGTACAGCCCCTTAGTCGTCGTGAAGACGCCGCCCTTGACGCCAACGTCTTCCCCGAGCACAAACACATCCTCGTCCCGCTCCATCTCTTCCTTCATGGCGAGACGAATCGCGTCGATATAGTCGATAACCGCCATTCGCTTATGCCCTCCCCTGTTCGGCGTCGTCCGCATACACATGCCGCAGCGTCGATTCCGGCGACGGGAACGAAGCCTTGTCGGCATATTCCGTCGCCTCGTCCACCTGCCTGCGAATTTCGGCGAGCAGCTCCTGATCCTTCTCCTCGCTCCATATACCGCAATCGATCAAATATTGCTTGAATTTCGGTATGCCGTCCTTCGCCCGGTTCTCTTCAACTTCCTCTTTGGTCCGGTAGGCCAAATCGTTGTCCGAAGTCGAGTGCGGCGACAGCCGGTACATCATCGCTTCGATCAGCGTCGGTCCTTCCCCTGCGACGGCGCGGTCCCGCGCTTCCTTGACGACGCGGTACACCTCCAGCGCATCGTTGCCGTCAACCTGCAATCCCGGAAATCCGTAGCCGACCGCGCGGTCCGCCACCCGGCCGCCCAGCTGCTTGTGCACGGGCACCGATATCGCGTACTGGTTGTTCTCGCACATGAAGATGACGGGCAGCTTGTGCACGCCCGCAAAATTGCATCCTTCGTGGAAATCGCCCTGGTTGCTGGAGCCTTCGCCGAAGGTAACGAAGCTGACGATCGGTTTGTTTTTCATTTTGGCGGCAAGCGCGATTCCGGCCGCATGCGGCACTTGCGTCGTCACCGGACTGGAGCCCGTTACGATGCGCAGCCGTTTATGGCCGAAATGTCCCGGCATTTGCCGTCCCCCGCTGTTCGGGTCCTCCGCTTTGGCAAAGACGGACAGAAACAGCTCCTTCAGCGTCATGCCCACGGACAGCACGAAGCCGTAATCCCGGTAGTAGGGCAAAAAATAATCGTTGTCGCGGTCAAGCGCATAAGCCGCCGCGACTTGTGCGACCTCCTGGCCAATGCCGGATACGTGGAAATTGATTTTGCCGGCACGTTGCAGCAACAGCACGCGCTCGTCGAATTTCCGGGTCGTCATCATCGTCGCATACATGTCTATCACTTGCTCGTCTTGGAGTCCAAGCTCTCTGTGGCGAAACGTTTGACCTGCTGCAGCAGAACGAGTCACAATCCCATTCCTCCTTCTTTGACCAGATCTTATAACCTGGTACTAAGACCTCATCTTCATTATACCCCTATCGGAGGCAAAAAGAAAAGCCGTTCTTAATAAGCGATCGATTTCCCGTCGACCGCCAGCATCGCCTCGCCGATCGCTTCCGACAGCGTCGGATGCGGGTGAACCATAGCACCGACTTCCCAAGGCGCCGCGTTCAGCCATCCGGCCAGCGACGATTCCGATATGAGATCCGTCGCATGCGGTCCTATGATATGAACGCCCAAAATATCGTCCGTATCGCGGTCGGCGATAACCTTGACAAACCCTTCCGCATCGCCGAGCACAAGCGCTTTGCCGATCGCCTGAAACGGGATCTTCCCTTTTTTGATCTCGCGTCCCTGTCTGCGGGCGGCATCTTCCGTCAGGCCGTAAGAAGCAATCTCCGGGCTCGAATAGATGCAGCGAGGGATGAGATGGGGCATAAGCGGATGCGGCTGGGCGCCGGCCAAGTGATCTGCGGCGACCAGCCCTTCATGCGCGGCGGCGTGGGCCAGCTGAACACCTCCGGCCGCGTCGCCGATGGCGTAAATGTGCGGCTCCGTCGTTTGGCCGAACGCATTGGTCTCGATAAAGCCGTCCTTCGTCCGAATATCGGTATTCTCGAGACCGATGCCTTCAATGTTCGCTTGCCGTCCGACGGCAAGCAGCATCGATTCGGCCGTCAGCACGACATCGCCCTCAGGCGTGCCGGCCGAGATCGACACGGAACCGTCCGCCGCCTCGCAAGTTTCCGTCTTCAGCTGGACGCTCGTCAGGATGCGAACGCCGCGGCGCTTCAGCGCCTTGTGCAGCTCCGCCGACACTTCCGCGTCCTCGCCGGGCAGCAGCCGGGCGCCGGCTTCCGCCAGCGTAACCGCAACTCCGAAGTCTTGCAGCATCGACGCCCATTCGACGCCGATAACTCCCCCGCCTACGATTAGGACGGAAGCCGGAAGGTTGTCCAGCCGCAGCGCATCGTCGCTCGTCAATATCCGTTTTCCGTCCGGCTCCAGCCCCGGAATCGAACGCGGACGCGAGCCCGTCGCGATAATCAGATTCGTCGAAACGACCGATTCCATCTCTCCGTCCGCAAGCTCCACCGCCAGCGAGCCGCTGCGCGGGGAAAAAATCGACGGGCCGATGACCCGGCCTTTGCCGTTTACGATCTGAATGTTATGTTTTTTCATCAGGCTGTGAAGCCCGCGGTGCAGCTGCTCCACCGTCGCTTCCTTGCGCGACTGCACCTTGCCGAAATCGAGCGTGACGGCGCCTTCGGCGACGCCGATGCCGTATGTATCCGCCTGCAGCAGCGTTCTGTACACCTCGGCGCTTCGGAGCAATGATTTGCTCGGAATGCAGCCTTTATGCAGGCACGTGCCGCCGAGCTTGTCCATCTCGACAATCGCCACGCTTTTGCCCGACTGCGCCGCCCTGATCGCTGCCGTATATCCGCCCGGACCGCCGCCGAGCACCGCTACGTCCACTTGTATCGTCATCGTTTCTCCTCCGTTAACTCTATGTTTATCGAATAGTTTGCTATGTATGCTTATGCCGTTGCCGAGACCTTTTTCCCCCGGCACCCTTCTATTGTACCTGTTTTTGCGGCGTATTTCACGGTCCCCCGAGAAATAGACACAATCGGCCCAAAAGGTTATGATAGTAGCAGTCAGCATTCGTGAACAGGAGAGAGTCATAACGCATGAAAATGGTCATTTCGCGGATAATCGCCATCTTGTTTCTTGTCGTGCCCGGCGTCGTCGCCTGCTTCGGTTTTTTGTATATGAAGGATGCCGTATTTATTTATTTTTCCGAGTTCGGCAATGACGCGGTAACGCCCAAATTCGACTGGCTTTCCTTTTTGCTCGGTTTCATCATGTTTTTTGCCGGAGCGGGCTTTATCGGCGGCTGGATTTTTTTCCGGGACCGCAAGCGCAACTATGTCGCGCCCCGCTTCAAAGCAAAGCGCCCTCGTCCGCCCAAGCCCCAGGCTTAGCGTCGAAGGCGCTTTGCTTTTTTTACGCTCCGCTAACGCAGTCTCCGGATATTTTACAAGACTCTTCGCCTCGGTTGACAATCCCGAAACATTGTCCCGTTACACTTGAATCAACCCGGAAAAAGCAAAGGAGAAACGAATCGTCATGAAAATCGTATTCGACGTCGTTGTCGACGGCCAAAAGCAAGAAACGCTCCGCCCCGGCGTTCAGCGGCTGCAGGATATTCGTCAATTCGTCAAAAACGAATCCAAAGAATTGATCCGCAAATACGGCCGCAACGTCATGCTGAATCGAAGATTCGAATATAACTAGGGACATCGGGAGATGTCTTTTTTTGTTGGCCGTTTATGCTGCACCTTCACTGCAGCCCCACTCGCGTTGTATTGCCTTCAGATGGCCATATGATCGGTACCGCAGTGAAATCAAAAAAAAGTCCCGCACCGGCCAGTTACGGCCAATGCGGGAACGACTCGAAAGTAAATTGATGGCGATGGTAATGGAATCAGCTCACCTTATGCTCGATCCGAAGCTTGTCTGCAACCATCGCGATGAATTCGCTGTTCGTCGGCTTCGACTTGCTGATGTTGATCGTGTAGCCGAACAGATGGCTGATGCTGTCGATGTTGCCGCGCGTCCAGGCGACCTCGATCGCGTGGCGGATGGCACGTTCGACGCGCGACGGCGTCGTCTTGAACTTCTCGGCGATGGCCGGGTACAGCGTTTTCGTAATGGCGCCGAGAATTTCGATGTTGTTGTACACCATCGTTATCGCCTCGCGCAAATATTGATAACCTTTAATATGAGCCGGCACGCCGATTTCGTGAATGATGCTCGTAATGTTCGCATCCAAATTTTTGCCTTTGGCCAGCGGCACCACATTCGACTTTACGGCCGAAGCGCCCGCATTGTAGCTTGCAGCGGAAGAATAGGACGGAGAGCTGCCGACCAGCTGCCTAATCCGGTTTGCCAAGATGTCCATATCGAACGGCTTCAAAATGTAATACGAAGCCCCGAGCTGAACCGCCTTTTGCGTAATGTTTTCTTGACCGAAAGCCGTCAGCATAATAATTTTGGGCATGGGCGACAAGTTCATTTCCTTCAGCCGCTCCAATACGCCGAGTCCGTCCAGGTGCGGCATAATAATATCCAGTATAAGAACATCGGGCACGATTCTGGATTGCTCCAGATGCCGGATGACCTCTTCCCCGTTATACGCAACGCCGCTTACATTCATATCACTTTGCTCGGATATGTATTCCGATAACAGATTCGTAAACTCCCGGTTGTCATCCGCCAATAATACTTCGATTTTATGCAAAGCCTGATCCTCCCTTAAAATGATATTTCAGCGCTCGTCTTGTTGTCTGACTTACATTTTCGACATTGAAGTTTGAATTCCTTCTGTCGAAAAACTTTTTTCTTTATTTTTTTCGAACAGTTCGTTATAATAAATAATTTGTTGCACAAACCGATGTTTTTCGTGCCTCTTCGACAATGGTTGCCTAAAAAAGCCAGCTGCAGCCGATCTTGACGATCGTCTGCAGCTGGCTTGTTTCGTTATGCCGCTTCTCCATCCTTGGAAGCTGCGGATTTCATCAACACTCCGGCATCCTGAAGCATCCATTCGATAAAGCAGCCGTAGCCCGACGACGGATCGTTGACAAATACATGGGTTACCGCTCCGATCAGCTTGCCGTCCTGAATAATCGGACTTCCCGACATGCCTTGCACGATGCCGCCCGTTTTTTGAATCAGTCTTTTGTCCGTTATTTTGATGACCATCCCTTTGGTGGCCGGAGCATTTTGCTTTGAAACATGTACGATTTCAATATTGAACCTTTCGACCTTTTGGCCGTTGACGACGGTCAAGATTTGGGCAGGACCTTCCTTTACGTCCTCCGCAAAGGCGACGGGCAGCGATTTGCTGCTAAAGCTGTGGGCGGGAAGTTCTTTCATCTTGCCGAAGATGCCGAACGGAGTGTTCCGCTCGATGTTGCCCAGCACTTTGCTTTCCTTGACGAAATGCGCGCGTTTCTCGCCGGGTTCGCCGTTTTGGCTTTTGTTGATGGAGGTTACGCTCGACTGCAAAATTTGTCCTTCGCCCACTTCGATCGGCGTTTGGGTATCCATATCGGTAATGACATGGCCCAGCGCTCCATAGACGCCTTGATTCGGGGCATAAAACGTCAGCGTGCCTACGCCGGCTGCCGAATCCCGAATATACAGTCCCAGACGCCATGCCTTGTCTTCCGCATCGTAAACGGGATTCAGCACGGTGCGGTTCAGCTTTCCGCCGCGTTTGTATGTCACGCGAAGCGGCTGTTTGTCGCGGCCGTACAGCTGGCAAAGCTCCCCGACTTTTTTGACGTCTTTGATGCGCTGCCCGTTAATATCCATAATAAGATCGCCTAACTTCAAACCCGCCGATTCGCCGGGAGACTGTCTGTTGCCTTCGCGGTCCGTTACTTGATGATGCCCTACGACCAGTATGCCCGCCGATTTTACTTTCACGCCAATCGTCTGCCCTCCGGGGATTACGCGAATATCGGGAACAACCTGTACTTTAACGGTCTTGAACGGAATTTTGCCGAATAATTTCACCTTCATGTTCGTCTGGCCGCTGCGATGCGGCTGCAGCGTCAGCGGTTCGTTCAAATTAACGGACAACGATTGGCGCGAGGATCCGTTAATTTGCAACATTTGAGGATCGACCGTCACTTCTGCCTGAACCGGCACTCCGTATTTCATCCGCTTCATCTGCCCGGAAAACAATCGAAGTTCGCTCGGGAAGGCGGCTATATGTTGAAACGGAGTGGAGAATCCGATCATGCATACGAAGAACACTAGAACTAAGCCGAACCATCGTTTCCGTTGATTGGAGTTCAATGATTTCACGCTCCCTGTCATTCCATCGCATGACGAATAAGGATGATCGCCATTGGCGTACCTTTAAGTTACCCCGCACCCCATCTTTTATGACCGCAAAAACATTCCCTCGCTGGCTTCCATTACGCCCCCTTCAGTCCTTGAGCCAAATCAAGCATTTCCTGAGCATGATGCCTCGTTTTTTCGGTAACCTCAACACCGCCGAGCATACGCGCAAGCTCGTTGATCTTGCCCTCGTCGGCAAGCTCCGTAACGCTCGTCGACGTCCGATTGCCCGCGACCGCCTTGCGTATTTCGTAATGATGATCGGCCATGCACGCCACTTGAGGCAAATGCGTAATCGAGAACACTTGGCATTTCCGGGCCAGCCGCGACAGCTTCTCGGCTATAGCTTGCGCGGCGCGGCCGCTGACGCCGGTATCCACTTCGTCGAATACAAGCACCGGCACGCGGTCGATTTCCGCGAAGATGCTTTTGAGCGCGAGCATAATTCGCGACATTTCGCCGCCGGAAGCAATCTTGTTCAGCGGCTTGGGCGGTTCGCCCGGGTTCGTCGACAACAGAAATACGGCTTCGTCCATCCCGTCCGCATGAAGCTTCGGCTTCGGCTCGGCATCCGCATAATCGAACTGGCGGTCCAGCTGCACGAGGAATCGTGCGGAAGGCATTTGCAGCCCTTGCAGTTCCCCTTCGATCACCTTCGCCAGCCGGTCCGACGCTTTGTGCCGAAGCTCCGACAGCTGCTCCGCCAACGCCAAAGCTTGCTTATACAGCGTCTCTTCCTGCTGCCGAAGTGTTTCGACAAGCTCGTCCCGGTTTTCGATCTTGTCGCGCTCCGCCACGATTTGATCCAAATAAGCCAATATGTCCGGGATCGATTCGCCGTATTTCCGTTTCAAGCCGTTGATTAAATCCAGCCGGTCATCGACGTAAGCAAGCCGTTCCGGGTCGGACTCGATGCCGTCGCGGTAGCTGCGAAGCTGGTACGCGGCGTCCTCCGCCTGATAAAAGGCCGACTGCAGCTGCTCCAGAACCGGCCCGAGAACGGCCGAATCGTAGGCCGCTATGTCGCTCAGCTTGGAGACGGCCTTGCCGATGGCGTCCAATCCCCGTCCTCCGTACAGCAGCTCGTAAGCTTCCGACACCGACGCCGCCCGCTTCTCCGCATTCATGAGCAGACGTCTCTGGTTCGCCAGTTCCTCGTCTTCGGAGGGCCGAAGCGCCGCGCTTGCGATTTCATCAATTTGAAACCGGTACAAATCGAGCATTTGCACGTTTTGACGCACGGTCTGCTCCAATTCCCGAAGACCGGATCTCGTTTCCTGAAGCCGGCCGTATACGGCCGCGTATTCGCTCTTCACCGCCGCAAGCTTGTTCCCGGCGAACGAATCGAGCCATTCCAAATGATGCTCCGTCTTCAGCAGCGACTGATGCTCGTGCTGGCCGTGAATATTGACGAGGCATTCCCCGATTTCACGCAGCATGGAAATGGTCACGAGCTGGCCGTTGACGCGGCTGCTGCTTTTCCCTTGTGCGCTCAGCTCGCGGCGTATAACCAGCGTCTCCTCGGCCGAGTGCTGTACGCCCAGACGTTCCAGCACGCCCCATGACGGATGTCCGGCAGGCAAATCGAACATGGCCTCCATTTCGGCTTTGTCGCAGCCGTAGCGGACCATGTCGGCCGAGCCGCGTCCCCCCGCGATCAAGCTCAGCGCGTCGATCAGAATCGACTTGCCCGCACCGGTCTCCCCGGTCAATACATGAAAACCTTCATGAAACACGACATGCACTTCTTCGATGACGGCCAAATTTTTAATCGAAAGCTCGCGCAGCATCTGATGGAATCCTCCCCAAGCGAATCGTATCCGTTAAGATCAGCTAAGCATGGACAGCAGACGTTCCGTAATTTCTTCGCTCTGCTCCTTGCTTCGGCATATAATCAAGATCGTGTCGTCGCCGCAAATCGTTCCCATAACTTCCGTCCATTCCATATTGTCGATCAGCGCTCCGATGGCGTTGGCCGTTCCGGGCAAACACTTCAGCACGGCCAGATTGTCCGTGTAGTCGATATGCGTAAAATGGTCCATCAGCGCCCTCTTCAGCTTGTGCACCGGATTGGGCCGCTGATGGTCAGCCGGCATGGAATAGCGGTAGCGCCCTTCCCCCGCTGGCACCTTGACAAGCATCAGTTCCTTGATGTCTCTGGAAACGGTCGCTTGCGTCACTTGCATGCCCGTCGCCTTCAACGCTTCCACGAGCTCCTCCTGCGTTTCGATCTCCTGCGTCGCTATAATTTCCTTAATGCGGAACTGCCTGATTCCTTTCATAACATTCCTCCGTCGTTCGCTATTCGAGATGAAATTCGATCTTGCGGATCCTGCCTTCCTTGGCATCGATATACAACACGCCGTCGCATTGCGGCAGCAGCAAGGAATAAACGAGAAGCCTGTCCCTCACGCCGCTGGCCGACCAGTCGATCGGCATCCGGTCCCTTGCCGTCTTCACGATATATGTATGGCCATCGCGTTCCGCGATATAGTCGATATAAAGCCTCGAGCCTGGTTCGAGGGGCGATCCGTCCAGGTCGATGCCGATCGGAATGACATGCTTGCCGGAAACGACATCGTATCCTTCCCGCACCAGCAAAGCCGCGTTCGCGTCGTTGGCGGCAATCGTCCCGCCCTTGCCCAGCTTCGCCCGGTTCATGACGGCCGGCTCGTGCAGCCAGCGGTAGAACGCCCTGTAAAGCCATATCAGCAGCAGGACGCCGGCAAACAGCATAATGAACCATTCTCCATACCCCTGCATGACATCTCGCCTCTTTCGTGAACGGATGGCACGAACGTTTGTTCCGTTATCGTTAGTTTAGCAGATGGTTCGAGCCTCTGTAAAGCAAAAAGATGCCCAAGCAGTCATCACTGATCGGCATCCTTCCCGGCTGCGTGTTATCTATTTGTCGTTTCGAAACGTGCGGCCGGCCTCTTCCGCAAGCTCCCGGAGCGTTCGCTCGTCCGGAACTTCTCCGGACGGCTCTCCGGCCCAGGTCCAGTAGGCCAAAAATTCGATGTTTCCTTCTCCTCCGGTAATCGGCGAAAACGTTAAATTTTGCAGCCGGTACCCCGTCTCGGCCGCGGTCTCCAGCACTGTCCGCAGCACTTCGGCATGGACGGCCGGATCGCGGACGACGCCCGACTTGCCCACCTTTTCCCGGCCCGCCTCGAATTGCGGCTTGATCAGCGCCACGACTCCGGAGCCTGCGGGCAGCAAGGCGGACAACGGCGGCAATATGAGCTTCAGCGAAATAAAGGAGACGTCGATGCTCGCGAACGTCGGAACAGGTCCTTTCAAATCTTCCGGCCGGATATATCTGAAATTTGTCCGTTCCATCACGCATACCTGTTCGTGGCTGCGCAGCGACCAGTCGAGCTGGTTGTAGCCGACATCCACCGCGTAAACGTAGTCCGCCCCGTGCTGCAAAGCGCAGTCGGTAAACCCTCCGGTCGAAGCGCCGATGTCGATCATTACGCTGCCCCGAAGATCGATTCCGAACGTCCGTACCGCTTTTTCCAGCTTCAGGCCGCCTCGGCTGACGTAAGGATGGAGCGCTCCCTTTACTTTAATGTCCGCCGCGCGGTCGACTTTCATTCCGCTTTTGTCCACCGGCTCGTCATTGACGAGAACCAGACCGGCCATCAGCGCTTTTTTGGCCTTTTCCCTGCTGTCGTAATACCCGCGCTCGACGAGCAGCACATCGATTCGTTCTTTGCCCATGATGTTGCACGCGGCCGCTACGATTGACCGGTGGCGTGCTTTATCCTCCTCGGAAACATATTACGAATTTCGGCGGCGACTCTCTCCGCCGTCAATCCGGCCTCGCGGCGCTGTTCCTCGATCGTGCCGTGCTCGATGAAAGCGTCGGGAACTCCCATAATCTTCACGGGTGTATCGTAAATGCCGTTCATTGAATAAAACTCCAGCACCGCGCTGCCCAGCCCGCCAAGCACCGAGCCTTCTTCGAGCACAATCAGCCGCTTGCCTTGCTTGGACAGCGACTTCAACATTTCTTCGTCCAAAGGCTTAATAAACCTGGCGTTGACGATGCCCGCATTGACGCCTTCGCGCTTCAGCAGGTCGGCCGCTTCCTCGGCCACGCCGATCATCGGGCCGACGGCGACGATATCGTACGCGTCGCCGTCGCGCAGCCGTTCCCACCGGCCGATCGGCAGCGGCTCGGGATTCGGATCAAGCTCTACGCCGACGCCGTGTATGCGCGGATACCGAACCGCAATCGGGCCGGCGTCGTAATCGGCCGCCGTCCGCAGCATGCGGCGCAGCTCGTTTTCATCCTTCGGCATCATGACGACGAGATTAGGCACATGCCTCAAAAAAGCAATGTCGTAAACGCCCTGATGCGTTTCCCCGTCCGGACCGACGAAGCCCGCCCGGTCGATAGCAAAGATGACGTTCAGATTTTGCCGGCAAATATCGTGCACCACTTGATCGTATGCACGCTGCAGGAATGTCGAATATACGGCGAAGACCGGCTTCATCCCTTCCATGGCCAGAGCGGCGGACAGCGTGGCGGCATGCTGCTCGGCAATGCCGACGTCGATCATCCGGTCGGGATATTTCTCGGCGAAATCGAGCAAGCCCGATCCGCCCGGCATCGCCGGCGTGACGGCCACGATCCGTTCGTCCCGGTCCGCCAGCTCGATCAGCATGTCCCCGAACACCTTCGTATACATCGGAGGCCCGACCGCCTTGATCATTTGCCCCGACTCGATCTTGTACGGCGAAGCGCCGTGCCACTTGTGCGAATCCGCCTCCGCCGGCGAATATCCTTTGCCTTTGACGGTCAGAACGTGAACCAGAACGGGCCCCTTCATGGAGTCCGCTTGCTTCATAATGTCCATCAGGCCGTTAATGTCGTGTCCGTCCACCGGTCCCAAATACGTCAAGCCGAATTGCTCGAACAAAATGCCGCTGACCAGCAAATATTTCAGGCTGTCCTTAAATCGCTCAGCCGTCTTCGCCAGCTTGCCGCCGATGGCCGGCACCTTGTTCAGCAAATGCTGCAGCTCTTCCTTTGCTTTCTGGTAATGGCGGTCGGCCCGGATTTTGCCCAAATAATGATGCAGTGCGCCGACATTCGGCGCGATCGACATTTCGTTGTCGTTCAGCACCACGATCATGTTGCGCTTCTCGTGGCCGATATGGTTCAGCGCCTCCAGCGCCATCCCTCCGGTCAGCGCACCGTCGCCGATGACGGCGACCACGCGGTTGCGCTCGCCCTTGAAATCCCGGGCCAGCGCCATGCCCATCGCAGCGGAGAGTGACGTGCTGCTGTGGCCGGCTTCCCATACGTCGTGCTCGCTTTCGGTACGTTTGACGAAGCCGCACAAGCCCTTGTATTGGCGCAGCGTATGAAACTGCTCCTTGCGGCCAGTCAATATTTTGTGCACATAGGATTGATGGCCGACGTCGAAAATAAATTTATCGTCAGGACTATTGAATAAATAATGCATAACGAGCGTCAATTCCACAACGCCCAAATTAGGAGCCAAATGGCCGCCCGTAACGGACAGCTTCTGGATAAGAAACTGGCGGATTTCCTCGGCGAGCCGCTCCAGTTGGGAGACGGGCAAAGCCTTCAAATCTTGAGGTCCGTTAATCTGTTCCAGCAGCAATATCGTTTCCTCGCTTTCGCGGTCAGCCTCCCTGATGCCGGCTGTCCAATGAACGTCTACATTTTACCTATTATAGCACACCGGCATTCATTTTCCCAATCGATCCGGCCCGTACGCGAACCGGCATTAATGATCTCTCTGCACGAGAAAATCGGCGATTTGCAGCAGCCGTTCGCAGTCCGCAAGCCCCGCGCCGGCTACGGCCGCTTTCGCTTCAAGCGTCAAAGCCTCGACTTTCGCCTGGCTTTGCTCGATCCCGAGCAAATAAGGATAAGTGACCTTTTCGGCGTTGACGTCGCTGTTCGTCCGCTTGCCCAGCTTCTGTTCGTCGCCGATCAAGTCGAGAATGTCGTCCTGTATTTGAAACGCCAGACCGATATTGCGCGCGTACAGCTCGAGACTCTCCAGCTGGCGCTTGTCCGCACCGCCGATTCTTCCGCCGGCCGTCACCGAAAATACGATGAGATCGCTTGTTTTGTGCTGGTGGATGTATTCCAGATCTTCGATGGTCGTCAATCCTTGCTCGCCCAGCATATCCGCAGCTTGTCCGCCTACCATGCCGGCAGCTCCCGCATATTTGGACAAATCGCCGATGATGGCCAAAGCGTCGGCGGCATCGATCAGTCCGTCCCCCGCGGCGTCCGCAATCAAACCGAACGCATGGGTCAGCAGCGCGTCGCCGGCAAGAATGGCCATCGCTTCCCCGAACACTTTATGGTTCGTCGGTTTGCCTCTGCGGTAATCGTCGTTGTCCATCGCAGGCAAATCGTCGTGGATCAACGAATACGTATGAATAAATTCGACGGCGCAAGCTACAGGCAGCGCTTTCTTCCGCGCGTCCGGCAGTCCGCCGGCTTCGGCGGCCGCAATCAGCAGAGCGGGCCTAATTCTTTTGCCGCCCGCCTGCAGCGAATAGAGCATCGAATCGCGCAGCAGACTCGGCGCTCCCCAGCTTTCCGGCAGCGAGACCGCCAGCTTCTCTTCAACCGCTCTCGCGCAATCTTTCAAATAATCGCCAATCGCATAACCGGCCATCAGCATGGTTCCCCTCGGTCCTCGTTTGCGGCGGCAAACGGTTTCTTTTGAAACCCTTGATCGGTTTCCAGAAGCATTTCGATCTTGCTCTCCACTTGCTCCAGCTTGCTGCCGCACAGCTGCGACAGCTTCATTCCTTCCTGAAACAGCTCGATAGCCGTTTCCAGGGGTACGTCTCCGCTCTCCAGCTTGGATACGATCTCCTCCAGCTTGTCCATCGCCTGCTCAAAGCTTAATTCGGTTTCCTTTTCACGTTCCATCGCTTTGCTCTCCTTTCCTTGCCTGGACGAGACATTCCAAATAACCGTCCGTCAGCCTGACGCCGATGCGGTCGCCCTCCGCCGCGTCGCGGACCGATTTCACGAGCCGCTTGCCTTCCCGGTCGTAGACGAGACTGTAGCCTCTGGCCATCACCTTCAGCGGGCTGAGTGCATCCAGCTGCCTGACGGCGCTCAGCATGCGCTGCCTGCCGTCTTTGACCGCCGATTTTGCCGCCGCCTCCAGCTGCCGCTTCGATCCTTGCAGCCGCTTCGCTTCAAAAGCGATTTTATGGCCGGGATGCTGCGCCGCGAGTCCGGAGCAAAGCCGCTCCAGCCTCGACCGTTCGCGGTCCGTCAGCCGCTGTGCCCGAAGCCGGAGCTGCTCCGAAGCCCGGTCCAGCCGCTGCACTTGCTCCAGCAAATATTTGCGGGGGAAACGAAAAAAAGGCGAGCGCCTTACCCGCTCCAGCCGCGTCATGCGCCTGTTCAGAGCAGACAGCATTTCCGAGCGGAGCCGCTGCCGCTGCCGTTCCAAACGCCCGGCCAGCTCGGCGATATGGGGAACCGCAAGCTCCGCCGCCGCCGTAGGCGTTGCCGCACGAAGATCGGCCGCGAAATCCGCGATCGTGTAATCGGTCTCATGTCCGACCGCGCTAATGACCGGAATGGCGGAGCCCGCGATCGCTCTTGCGACGACTTCCTCGTTGAAGGCCCACAATTCCTCCAGCGATCCGCCGCCGCGGCCGACAATCAGCACGTCGCATTCCCCGTGGCGGTTCATGGCTTCCAGCGCTTGCGCGATGGATGCCGCCGCGCCCGTTCCTTGCACCAGCACGGGATAAACGTAAACCGAGGCAAGAGGATACCGGCGCTGCAGCGTCGTCATAATGTCGCGAACCGCGGCGCCGGTCGGAGACGTAATGACGCCGATCGCTTTCGGAAAGGCCGGTATGGCCCGCTTCCGCGCGGCGTCAAACAATCCTTCCTCCTCCAGCTTGCGCTTCAGCTGTTCATAAGCCAAATACAAGCTGCCGATTCCGTCGGGCTGCATCGACTGCACGTAAAATTGATAGCTGCCGTCCCTCTCGTATACGGAAACGTTCCCGCGGGCCAGCACTTTGGCCCCTTCGCGCGGAATGAACGGGAGCCTCGCGTTATGCGAGGCAAACATGACGCATTTGATCCGGCTGTCCTTGTCCTTCAGCGTAAAATACATATGGCCGCTGGAATGGTGAGTGAAGTTGGAAATTTCGCCGCGCAGCCAAATATCGCTCAGCACGGCGTCGTTTTCCAGCTTCATCCGAATATATTTGTTAATTTCTTTGATCGACAAAATGCGGGGCTGGCGATCCATTGGCCGTTACCCTCCGATACCGTGCGCCTTCTTCGCCGCCTTGATCGTATTGGCCATCAGCATCGTAATCGTCATCGGCCCTACGCCACCCGGAACCGGCGTAATGCTTCCGGCCGTTGCGAGACAATCCTCGTAATCGACGTCTCCCGCCAGCTTGCCGTCCGGCATCCGGTTAATGCCTACGTCGATGACGACGGCGCCCGGTTTCACGTAGCTTGCGTCAACCGATTTCGCCTTGCCGATCGCCACGACCAGAATATCGGCCTGCCTGGCGATTTCCTGAATGTTCGCCGTACGCGAATGGCAAATCGTCACCGTCGCGTTTTCCCGCAGCAGCAGCATCGCAACGGGCTTCCCGACGATGTTGCTGCGGCCGATGACGACCGCATGCTTGCCGGCAATATCGGTCCCGCTCCGCTTAATCAGCTCGATGACGCCGGCTGGCGTGCACGGGAGCAGACTTTCGTCGCCGATGACCAGATTGCCGACGCTTTGCGGATGGAAGCCGTCGACGTCCTTCGCCGGGCTGATGGCGTCGAGCACCGACTTTTCGTTAATATGAGCCGGCAGCGGCAGCTGCACCAGAATACCGTTAATCGACGACTGAGCGTTCAGCCGCGCAATCAGCGCCAGAAGCTCCTCTTCCGTCGTTTCCGCCGGCAGACGGTGCACCTCGGAATAGATGCCAAGCTGCAAGCAGGCCTTTTCCTTGGAACCTACGTACACCTTGGAAGCCGGATCTTCTCCGACGAGGACGACCGCAAGCCCAGGCACGACGCCTTTCGCTTTGAGCTCCGCCACCTCTTTCGCCTGCTCGCTTCTGATTTGTTCGGATATTTGTTTCCCTGCAATTATGTTCGCCATCTCTCTCGATCTCCTTCCTGTAATCCCGCCTAAAATCAATCGTTCCGCTTCGCTTGCGCGTCGTCCAGCGTGCGAAGCAGCTTGCCCAATACGCCGTTGACGAATTTGCCGGATTCCTCCGTGCCGAAATGCTTTGCGAGCTCGATCGCTTCGTTGATGGCCGCTTTGGGCGGAACATCGTTCCGGTAGACCATTTCGTAGCAGGCCAGCCTCAGCACTTGCCGGTCGACTCTGGACAAACGGTCCACCTGCCAGCCGGTCAAATGCTGCTGCAGCATATTGTCGATGGCCGCTTTATTTTCCGTCACGCCGTATACGAGCTCCCTGGCGAATTCGTCCGTGCTGCCGATTTCGGCAGGATCGGCGCCGATCTCGTTGTCGTGCCGCAGCTCTTCCATCAGCATATCGACCGCTTCCGCCGCGGCGACCTCGTTCATTTCCATTTGATAAAGGCTGGATACCGCAATTTCCCTAGCTAATCTCCGTTTCATATAACCTCCGTGACTGATGTGTCCTTGTAGAAGCCAAAGTGCAAGCGCAATCGGCTGACGCCTTAGGAGGCGCAGCTTAAATTTCGAGTTGACATATAAGAAAGTATAAGCTGAAACTTATACTTTCTTATATGTTGAAAAAACCTATGATCTCCTCCCTGCACCGAATGGCGGTTTTCCGCATCCGGAGTACGGAGGAGACCACAGGATTACCTGAACGGGCGAAACCGATCCATCACCGCGTCCCATAGTTTCTGCCAAGGGATGACCGGGCCGCTCGTCATTTCTTTTTGTTTCCCGTACCAGTAGCCCGCGCCGACCAGGAGCGCCACGAACAGCATATCCCAGAACCCGAAGAACAGATAAATGATTCCGAAAAACAAACCAGCGGCAGCGCCTGCAATGCGTTTTTGATAGGCGGACCAGAGCTCCCTCCACATCGACAACTCCACCTCTATTCTACCCGGCTTTTAAACGTATTCGACTGAATGACGTTGGCGACGAACACGGCGACGTTGATGACCGGTATGCCGGTTATTTCCTCGATGTGTTCCTTGACCGCTTTTTGCACGTCCTCCGTTAGCGAAGGTATCGGATGTTCTCCGTCGACGACGGCCCGAATGACGATCTCGAGTCCGGCGTCTGAAGCTCTTACGCGGGCTCTCAAATCTTTGACGCCGCGCTGCTTGGAAGCCGCCTTCAGCGCCAAATTTTCGATTGTTTCCATCGAGATGCGAATGTCGCCGAATTCGGTGCGCTGGTCGATCGACTGGGCCGCATGGGAACCCCGCTGCAAGGAAACGACAAAAAACCGGAGACTCGCCAGAAACAAGGCGATGCCGATGACGCCGGCCGTAATGCCCGCGGCTTCCAGGGCATACAAGTCCGCCAGCAAATCCGACGCCAAGTCCCTCTTGATCCAACCGAACGCCAGGCTGACGATGAATAAAGAAATCGCGCCGACGACGATGCTGTACAAAAACAGCAGTAGCTTGTCCACAACCTTCATCAACGTCCCATTCCTCCCGATACACCGAATGAAACCCCCTTGCGCTTAAGCGTCATGCCCAACCACGAGGGGGTTAATTGTTGTTACAGCTAGATTCTATTATTTGACGCGAAGATGATGCTCTTCGTCATCCGGCTTCTCCGCCGTCTTGAAATGAACGTCATGAATATGTACGTTGACTTCCACGACATGCAGGCCGGTCATCGTTTCGATGGAGCGTTTCACGTTCTGCTGAATTTCGGATGCGATTTCGGGAATCTTGATACCGTATTCCACAATGATGGATACGTCAACCGCCGCTTCGCGCTGACCCACTTCGACCTTGACGCCTTTGGTCAGGTTCTTCCGGCCCAACAGCTCCGCGATTCCGCCCGCAAAGCCGCCGCTCATGCCGGCAACGCCGTCAACTTCAACGGTAGCCAGTCCGGCGATTACCCCGATTACTTCCGGAGCGATTTGAATCGTGCCCATTTCGGTCTTCTCGTAATCCGCAGCGATCGTACTCATGCTGGAAGCACACCTCCTTGTAGTTGCGCGTGCCTGGCGCCTGCCAAGCCATTGTCGCATCTTATTTCTATACTATAACATTCGGCGCGAATTATGACAAACCTTCGAAGCTTGCCCTATTTCGCGCTTTCGTGCGCTTCCGTTGGTGCGTTCAGATCGTGTTCCTCCAAAAATTTGATGTCGTGGCTTCCCTGAATAAACTTGGGATGCTCCAGCACCTTTAAGTGGAACGGAATCGTCGTGCGAATGCCTTCTACGGCAAATTCGGACAATGCCCGCTTCATGCGCGCTACCGCTTCCTCCCGGGTCGCGCCCCAGACGATCAGCTTGGCGATCATGGAGTCGTAATGCGGCGAAATCGTGTAGCCGGGATAGACGGCGCTGTCCACGCGTACGCCGGCCCCGCCCGGAGGCAAATAAAACGGTATCGTTCCCGCCGACGGCATAAAGTTGCGGTCCGGATCTTCCGCGTTGATGCGACATTCGATCGACCAGCCGTTAATCGTCAAATCTTCTTGCTTGAACGAAAGCGGATGACCTTCCGCCACGCGAATCATTTCCTTGATCAGATCGACGCTCGTAATCATTTCGGTCACGGGATGCTCTACCTGGATGCGCGTATTCATCTCCATGAAATAGAAGCTGCCGTCCGGACCGAGCAAAAATTCGAGCGTGCCGGCTCCCGCATAATTGACCGCAAGCGCCGCTCTGACCGCCGCCTGCCCCATTCTTTCCCGCTGCTCGTCCGTCAGCACCGGACACGGCGCCTCCTCGATCAGCTTCTGGCGGCGGCGCTGCACGGAGCAGTCCCGCTCGAACAAATGCACCGCATTGCCATGCTTGTCCGCCATAATTTGCACTTCGACATGCTTCATGCCCGTCAAGTACTTTTCCAAATAAACGCCGGCGTTGCCGAACGCCTTCTGTGCCTCTTGCTGGGCGGTCGTAATCTGGCTGATCAGCGATTCTTCGTTCTCCGCGATGCGGATGCCTTTGCCGCCGCCGCCCGCCGTCGCCTTAATTATGACGGGATAACCGATCTCGCGAGCTACCCGGACGGCTTCGTCCAAATCTTCCACAAGACCGTCCGAACCCGGGATGATCGGGACGTCGGCCTGCTTCATCGTCGATTTGGCGACCGATTTGTCGCCCATCTTGCTGATGGCGTCCGCAGACGGCCCGATAAAGGCGATGCCGCACGATTCGCAAATTTCGGCGAAGTCGGCGTTCTCGGCCAGAAAGCCGTAGCCCGGATGTATGGCGTCGCACTCCGTCGTCGTCGCAACGCTCATAATATTGGTCAAATTCAAATAACTGTCCTTGGAAGCCGTCGGTCCGATGCAGTACGCTTCGTCCGCCAGTCTGACGTGTAAGGAATCGCGGTCCGCTTCGGAATAAACGGCAACGGTCGCAATGCCGAGCTCGCGGCAAGCGCGAATGATCCGAACTGCGATTTCGCCGCGGTTGGCTATCAGTATTTTATGGAATTTCACGTAGGAACCCCTTTCAAGCCGATTTCCCTGCGGAATCGGTTAGTCCTTCTTGACGAGGAACAGCGGCTGGCCGTATTCGACCAACTGGCCGTTCTTCACCAAAATTTCGACGATCTCCCCGCTTACTTCCGCTTCGAGCTCGTTCATCAGCTTCATCGCTTCCAAAATGCAAACGACCGTCTTCTCGCTTACGCGATCGCCTGTCTTGACGAACGGCGCCGCTTCGGGAGAAGGCGAGCTGTAGAACGTGCCGACCATAGGCGACGTGATGGGATGCAAGTCCTGGGCCGGCGCCTTCGCCTGAACGGCTTCTTCGGCGGCCGGCGTCGCGGCCGGCTGCGGCGCGGCTCCTTGAGGAGCGGCGGCATGCAAAGCGGCTTGCGTATATGTATGCGTAATTGGAGCCGTTTGCACATTCACCACTTCCGTCTTGCCCGGCTTGCGGATATGCAGGCGCGCTCCTTCGTTTTCAATCTCGAGCTCCGAAACGGAGGTTTGATCAACCAGTTTGATCAACTCTTTAATCTCGCTCAGCTTGAACATGAACGTAATCACTCCTCTTAGTTACATAACGTTAAACATTATACCATAAACAGGCGTGAACACGAATTTTTTTTTGGACAAGCAAGCGTAAACGGCTGACGCCGTCCTTTGAAGGCTCAGCTTTCGTTACGCGTTGACCTGTAAGCTCGGTGTACGGTGAAGCTTATCCTTTATTACAGGCCGAGAAAAATAAGCTCCGCTTTCCCCGCGTTCGCGCGGGGCAGGCGGAGCTTTTCGACCGGTCGAAGCCGCAGGAGGCTCCGCTTTAAGGATTCGGCACGTACTGTACGGAAACCTGGCTCGGCTTGACTTCCATGACGTCCATCACCTGCTGGATGATGCCGGCGGCTTCCTTTTTCTCCATCTTGTCGCTGGTGACGACGACTTTGTACCGGTCGTTTTCCTCGGAAATAAGAGCCATCTCGTATTTCTGCATCAACGTATCCTCCAGCGTCTGGATGCGTTCGTTTTTTTCTTCAAGCTGGTCCAGCTCGGCAAATGCCGCCGACGACTGTTCGGTATTTTGAGAGACGTCGGCGAGAATGGCGTACAAGCGGTTCTGCTCCTCCTCGTTCTGCCGGTCCCGCTTCGCCAGCAGCTCGCCGAAGATGCCGTTTGATGCGAGTCCTTCGCGTTCAACTTGCTCCAGCACCTGCCGATTCAATGCGTTCAATTCTTCCTCGGTCATCCCTTCTCCCGCTTCCGCTCCGGTGACGACGATGCCGTCCCCTCCCGCTTCGGTGACGCCGGTGCCGTTCAGCCCGCTGTCCGAAAGTTTGTCGGCGTCGTCGAGATCCTGCGTAAACAAATAGTAGGCGGACAGCAGCACCATCAAGCTCAGCATGGAAACAAGCCAAATCGTTTGTCTTCTTGTGTTCATCAGGAACACCCTCCTAATCGAATAATAATTTCAAGAAAGAAACTCTTTGTCGCTACTGTTTGCTCGGCACGACCGATATCCGGCTGGCCGGGACGTTGACGCCCCTTTCCACCGCATGGACGATCAGCTTTCGCACCGTGGCGTTTTCCGCGCCTTTGGCGACGATCAGAATGCCTCGGATTTTCGGATTGATCCGCTTCGTCACAATCGGCGTCTCGTCGCCGGATACTTCGTGGAGCACGACCTGACCGTCTTTTCCGACGGAAGTAATATGGCGGACGCCCCCGTTTTTGTCCGTTTCGTTCGTCACGGATTGCGTCTCGTTCGTATTGCGCTCGACGACGATTTCTTCCGTGGAATCGACCGTTACGAGCACATCCACCGTGCCGACCCCGACGATTTTTTCCAATATTTCTTTCAGCCTCGCTTCGATGGGCGCCTCGATCGCCTCAAACGGCGAGACCGCTTCGGCTTTGCCGCTCCAGGCTTCCGCGGACGACGCGGACGGGTCCGGCTCCTGGGCGGAAGGCGGAACCTCCTTCAGCGGGAGAAAAGAATTAAGCAGCATAAGCACGGCGCCGATGCCTGCGACGATAAGCAAGATGCGCAGCGTGCGGACGCGCTTCGGTCCTCCCGGTCCGCCGCCGACGGCCGCCTCCAGGCTGTCCAGCCATTTGGCCATGCTGCGTCTCCCCCTTTCTGAATTCGAATATGCGGATCATGAAGACCCGTTGGCGGGCTGGATGACGGAGATGCTGCCGGGCCGGACCGGCCAGCCGGCCGCAATCGCGGCGCGCACCGCATCGGCCGCCGGACCGGCCGCCTCTTCGAAGCGCTCCTCCCGCGCCGGACGACCGGCTTCCGCCCCGCTTTGCTCCCCGGAGCCGATGTCCACAAATACCGGCTGAATCGGCTCCACCTCGCCTCCCGCCGGCTCGCCTTCCCCGCCGCCCTCCTCACCCGGTTCCAGGAAGACGGTAACGGAGACGATGGCGGGATATCGGCTGCCGCCGCTTTGCTCCCACGCCAGCTCGACGTCGACCTTCCGGACAGATGGAACCGCCGCAAGCAGATCGAGCTCCTTCTTCATCCCGTCCTCCAGCGCCCGCTCGGTCAGCTTCGCCGCTTCCGTCTCCTGCCGCTCCCGCAGCTCCGCCGCCTTTAGTTCGATTTCCTCCAGCGAAGGCATGCCGGGCGCCTCGGTCCACGCCTTCTCCTCCCACAGCGTAAAGCCCGCATCCAGACGCGAATCGAAATCGGTCTGCAGCAGCTTCAGCACGGGCGACATAATCGTCAGCAGAATAAGCAGGCCGACGATCAGCCGCGCGTAACGCTGCATCGCCTTGTTGGGGAGCAGCAGCTCCACCATGACGGCCAGCAGAATCACCGCGATAATATTGCGAAGCCACTCGCTTAACCAGGCTGCCACATTCCGCCCACCTCCTTCGCCGGATCGTTGCGGTTCGCCGGACCAGGCTTCGTCAGCGAACCATCAAAGCCGCGTTGCCGGCCGTCAAAATAATCGTAACCGCCAGAAAAAACATCAGACTGACGGCCGCCAAAGCGGCGAAGACGTAGATCATCGTCTTGCCGATCGTATGCAGACAAGTCACGATCGGAGAATCTCCGAGCGGCTGCATGACCGCGGCCGACACATTGTATATGAGCGCCAGCGTCAATATTTTGACGGCGGGAAACGCGCACAGAAACAGCAAGATGATAACGCCCGCCAGACCGATCGCGTTTTTGGCGAGCATGGATGCGGATATGACCGTGTCCGCCGCATCCGAAAACATTTTGCCCACGACCGGTACGAAATTGCCGGTGACGAATTTCGCCGTCCGTAGCGTTACGCCGTCCGTCACCGCTCCCGTCGCGCCTTGCACGGAGATGACGCCTAGAAAGACGGTGAGCAGGACGCCCAGCACGCCGACGCCGATCGAGCGGAGCAGGTTCGCCAGCTGGGTCGTCTTGAATTTATCCGTCAGCGAGCTGACGATATGGAGCACCGCCGAAAAAAACAGCAGCGGAAAGACGACGGTATAAATGAGCGTGCCAACCAGGTTGATCATGAAAATGATGAGCGGGTGAAGGACGGACACCGTCACCACGCTCCCGGTCGACGCAAGCAGCGTCAACAGCAGCGGGACCATGGCCAGCATAAACGAAATCATGCTTTCGATCGCTTCCCTGGCGTAGCCGATCGCGACATTAAAGCTGTTGATCGCGATAATGATAAGCACCATGTAGGCGATCGAGTAGGCCGCCTTGCTGACGGCGTTTCGCTCAAAGGCGTTCTGCAGCGTCTCCAGCACCATCGTAAACACCGTCAGCATGACGATCGTGACCAGAAGCTTGCCGTTATAGAGCACTTCATGGAATAAATATTTGGCGAGTCCGCGCAGCATGTCGGCCAGCTTCAGTCCGTCGCCGCCGGGCGTCATCATTTCGGCGAAGCTCGGCACGTTGCTGTCGGGAAAGTACCCGCCGTAATCCCGGATCAGCTTGTTCCAGTACGTCTCCACCGAATCCGTCCGCAGCCCTTCCAGCTGGCTTCGCACCAGCTCATCCGAGACGCCTTGCGCGGTTGAGGGAGACGAGCCGTCTCCTCCCTCCATCGCCGAAGCGCCTCCGGCCGCGAAGAAGATCTGGACGATCGCCATCGCCAGCATGCCGGCGGCCATGACGGCGAACAGCCGGGCCCGCGTCCGGCGCCGCCGCGCCTCGTCCGTCGTCGTCAGCATGTCATCCACTCCCCGCCGGCAGCAAGCCGAGCACCGTCTCGACAATGACGCTTATAATCGGAATAGCCATAACAAGAATAAACACTTTGCCGGCAAACTCGATTTTTGAGGCGATGCTCTCCAGCCCCGCGTCCCGTACGATCTGAGCTCCGAATTCTGCGATATAGGCGATCCCGATAATTTTCAGAATCGTCTTCAAATAGATGGAGGGAATGCCCGAACGGTTGGCGAGATCCTCCAGCACGTTTATAACCGCCTCGATTTTGCCCGCGACGTACAAAAAGATGAACAGACCGGCAAACGCCGCCAGCAGGAACGCGAACATCGGCTTTTGCTCCCGTATGACCAAAATCAACACGGTTGTCATGAGGCCCAGTCCGACGATTTGGATCATCTCCACGCGCGCTCACCTACTGGAATAAAAAGATCGTTTTGATTTCCTGAAACAGCTCGTTCAATAACCGAACAACCATAAACAACACGACGACGAATCCGATGACGGTAACCCAATGCGCCATATCCTCCTTGCCCATCTGCTTCAGCACGGAATGAATCATGGCGATAATAATGCCGATCCCCGCGATTTGAAAAATGGCGCTGACATCTATGTTCATTCTTAGCGCACCCTCTTACACCATCAAAATGACGATCAGCACGGCGATCAGAACGCCCAGGCTTTTCCACATTTTTTCGTAGCGGCTTTGCTCCTCCCGGGCCGCGTCCTCTTCCGCCTGCAGCTGCAGCAAAGCCAGCTTCAAATGTTTTTTCTGGTCATCCTTGTCGCTGATGCCCAGCGTCGAACCCAATCTTAGGACGATTGCCTGCTCGTTTTTTTTCATCGCTGTCGCGCTCCAATGTTTCCTTACGGCTTCGTCCCAGCTTTCCCGGAAGCTCAGCCCGTCGGCGTTCCACAAGCCCGCCGCCGCTCCTCGCAGCATCCCGCGGATCGGTTCCTCCGCCGTGTCCGCCGTTCTCGTCAACGCTTCCGGCAGCGGCGTATGGCCGTAGCCGATTTCCGTTTCGAGACGGGACAACGCATGCGAAAGGGCGCGCAGCTGCCTCGGCCTTTCCGCAATTCTGGCCGCTTGCTGAAACCCGATCATCGTGCCGGCGAACAGAATGAGCGCAGCGCCGAGCAGCTTGATCACGATTCCCTCGGCCGGCTGCGGATGTGGCCTTCGAAGCCGGATACCGCAGGCATGCGCGGGATGTCCGCGCCGGATGACGGCTGAAGCAGCGATCGCGCGCCGTAAATCCGGTGCATGATCCCTTCCGCCGTCCGCTTCAGCTCGACGACCTGAGTAAAGGAGCCGTCCTGCAGCAGCCTTCGCAGCTCCGGCCGGCCGCAAGCGTCCCGGGCGTCGTACGCATGGGCGGTGGCGATGACGGCGACGCCGGCATGGCTCGCCTCCCGAATAGCCTCCGCGTCTTCGGCACGCCCAATTTCGTCCGCGACCAGCACTTCGGGCGACATCGACCTCAGCAGCATCATCATCCCCTCCGCTTTCGGACAAGCGTCCATGACGTCGGTGCGCGGTCCGACGTCAAAGGTCGGAACGCCTCTGACGCATGCCGCGATTTCGGACCGCTCGTCGACGATTCCGACTTTTTTGCCCGGCCAATCCGTACCGTCAGCCGCTTTCTTCACCCCGTAGCTGAGCGATCTGGCAATGTCCCGGATCAGCGTTGTCTTTCCTTGCTGAGGCGGCGCGACGATGAGGGTCGACTCCGCGGTTTTGCGTTTCCGATCCAGCAGCTTCGGCAGCAGATGGGCGGCGGCGCCGACCACTTCCCGGGCGATCCGGATGTTGAAGCCGCCGATGTCGCGAATGCCTCTCACGACGCCGCCGTCAAGCACGGTACGTCCCGCAAGCCCGATCCGATGGCCGCCCGTTACGGTAATGTATCCCCGGCGCAGCTCCTCTTCCATGGCGTACAAGGAGTAGTTCGTCATCCGTTCCAGCAGCTTGCGGCATTGCTCCGCCGTCGGCGCGTACGCTCCGTCGGGACCGGACAAGAGACGGCCGCTCGCATCCGCGAACTTGAACTGTCCTTTGAACGAAATTTCGAGCGGGCGGTTTTCCCGGATGCGCACCTCTTCCAGATGCATCTTCGCTTCCGGCGGCAAGTTCTCCAGCAGCCTCTTCAGCTCGGGAGGCAGCAATTGGGAGATTTGGGACAGCATATCCTCATCACTCCAAGTTTTGAAGTCTTGTCCCTACATTTTTATGCTTGTCTAGCGGAAATATGTGTCCGAATTCAGAGAACGGTTTAATAGAAGAAATGGATGACTGCTATTTTTTCAAGATGCCGATCATCAAGCAGACGACCCCGGCCGCGACCCAGGCAAATTTCGAGGGGGACAGCTTGTCCGACAAGCCAACCAGCCCGATCGTCGTCGTCGCGATCAGCACAAGCGGACCGACAAGCGCAAGCGACGAATTGACGACAAGCGCCTTGTCAACCTGATTGAGCCGCAGCATAATCAGCGCGGCAATAATTTCGAGGCTGCCGGACATCAGGCGCAAGGAAGCCATGCTTAACACAATTTTGTTCAGCAATCGGTGAACCTCCTTTCGTCAGCATGCTTTGTTAATCTATATGCATGCTTGTCTCCGGTTCATGCCCGGTCGTGTTGCCGGGCACCAGCCCAAGGCGTCTCGCATATAGTGGATTATTGATCCCGGGCGAGGGATCCACTACGAGCGCGAACGGAGAGATGAACGATGAGAACCGCTGTGTCGGACACCTGGCACTCGCTGCTGCGAGATCCAAGCGGCCGGAGAACCGCCATTCGAAAAATCGGACTGGGCAAAACAATGGTCATCGATAAAGGAATGGGCCTGCGCGCCTTTTCGGATTTCGCGGAATCCGCCGGGAGGTATACGGATATCGTCAAGCTGGCTTTCGGCACCGCCGTGCTGTATGATACGGAATTGCTGCGGCAGAAGCTGCGCCTCGCCGAAGCTTGCGGCATGCTGACGATGCCCGGAGGAACGCTGCTCGAAGCCGCCGTTCAGCAAGGGGAGGTCGTTTCCTTTATGGATTCGGTTTGCGAGCTCGGCTTTACGGCGGTCGAAGTGTCCGACGGAACGATTGCGATGAGCCGGTTGCGAAGGACTTCATTGATCAAGGAAGCGGCGAGCAGAGGATTGTACGTCGTCACGGAATACGGCAAAAAGGCGGCGGGATCGATCATCGATGCGGAGGAGCTGGCATTTACCGCGGAGTGCGATCTCGAAGCCGGTGCGGAGCTCATTACCGTCGAAGCCCGCGAGTCGGGCATTAACGTAGGCGTGTTCGACGAGCACGGACGCTGCAGGGAAAATTTGCTGCAAGACGTCGTCGGCAAAGTAGGCGACAGCCGGAAGCTGATGTGGGAGGCGCCGCGAAAGGAGCAGCAAGCCGAGCTGCTTAATTTGTTCGGAGCCGGCGTTCATCTCGGCAACATTGCGCCCGCCGATGCCATCGCACTGGAGGCGATGCGCAGAGGGCTTCGTTCCGATACGTTCCATTTTGGCTACCACGGCGGCAGTCCCGATTACATGATTTGAGGAAAGAGGACAATCGCATGAATGTTCAAGTCATCTCCAGCGTCAATGAAGCTTGCTCCACCAGCTTCCTGCACAAAACCGCCATCGTGATCGACGCGCTGAGAGCGACCAGCACGATCGCGGCCGCGCTGGCGGCGGGCGCCGCCAGCGTCCTGCCCGCCGAAACGGTGATGGACGCCCGCGCCGTGAAACGGTCGGACGATGTGCTCGGCGGCGAACGGTTTTGCCGCAAAATCGCCGGCTTCGACCTCGGCAACTCGCCGAGCGAATATACCGAAACGGCCGTTGGCGGAAAAAGAGTTGTGCTGACGACGACGAACGGCACCCGGGCGCTGCACAAATCGATGCGGGCCGATTACGTGATGGCGGCTTCCTTTTTGAACGCGGAAGCCTGCGCCAGATATGCGGTCGAGCTAAGACGCGACGTCGTCGTCCTATGTGCGGGCAGCCATGACGAATTCGCCGTCGAGGACGGCTTATGCGCCGGACTGCTCCTTCACGAATGGAGGACGATCGGCGGGATTTCGGCAGAGCCGGACGATTTCGGCCTCGCCATGCTGTCCCTGTACCGCGACCGGTCGAACCGGATCTATGAAACGCTGCTGGAAAGCTCCTCGGGACGCCGGTTAGTCAAGCTGGGCATGAAGGAAGACGTGGCGTTCTGCTCCCAGTTGAACATTTGGGATATCGTGCCTTTGTTAAGCGGCGAAGAGCTGATCCGCCGATAACAGGGCGGATCCTGTTTGTGAACGGACACTCGATCGTGAATTTCTTCCCGCGCCCAACATATACGGCGGAACTCGTCCATATAATGGTACAGGCAGCGCCTCGTCGGCCTGCTAATTGATCGGGATAGGAGTTCTGCAGCATGATCGGTGAAATCGTTCTTGTCGCGCTAATCATTGTCGGAATTGCCGGAAGGTCGTCCATCATCGCAACCGCCGCCTGCATTTTGCTGGCGGTCAAGCTCGTTCATCTGGAACGGTTTCTCCCTCTCGTCGAACGTAGGGGGCTGGAGCTGGGTCTGTTGTTTCTGACTTTAAGCGTGCTGGTGCCTTTTGCGTCCGGCAAGATCGGCATGAAAGACTTCATCGCCGTCCTGACGTCGTGGCAAGGCCTGCTGGCTCTCGCCGGCGGCGCGGCCGCCACTTATTTGAACAGCAAAGGACTGGATATGCTGAAGGTCGATCCCGGCATGATCGTTGGGCTCGTGCTCGGCTCCATCATCGGCATCGTTTTTTTTCGGGGCATTCCGGTCGGTCCGTTGATGGCGGCAGGCATAACGGCTTTGCTGTTCAAGCTGTTTAAGCTCATTGGCGGGGCGTGAATCGGAGGAGTCGACAAAGAGTTATCGAACCGTTTCGCATCAGCTGCAGCTTGCAATCGTTGATTCGAATTAAAAAAATAACAATTAAAACCTCAAATATTCAGCAATATAGTTGGGAGCGATTACCGATTAATGTAACGAATCTCTGTGAGCTTCATCTACTCCATAAAGGTTGCAGTTCGTCTGGGAGACAACAAAAGGCGCTTAACCCGTTCAACCGGGCTAAGCGCCTTTTGTTTGGATAAAAGATTCGATTAGAACGTTAGCGGCGCTCGGCGGGACCGCCGACGAATGCCTGCTCTTCCGAGTCCAGGCCGTACGCCGTATGGAGCGATTGAACGACGTCGCTCAAACGGGCGGAGTCGATGACGCAAGACACTTTAATTTCGGACGTGCTGACCATCTTGATGCTGACGCCCAGCTCCGAAATCGCAGAAAACATCTTCGCGGCGACGCCGGGATTGCTGACCATGCCCGCGCCTACGATGGACACTTTGACAAGACCCGCTTCCGATGTCGCTTCTCTATAAGGCACTTTGGCGCGCACGCTTTCGATGACCGACAGCGCCTTCTCGCGGTCGTCGCCGGCTACCGTAAACGAGAAGTCGGCTTTGCCGTCCAGCACGCCGCTTTGCACGATAATATCGACGTCGATGCCGTTGTCCGCCAATGCGCCGAATACGTTGGCGAGGACGCCCGGAACGTCCTCGACGCCCATAATGCTGATTCTTGCCACGTTTTTGTCAAATGCGATGCCGCGAACGACTACGCCTTGCTCCATGACCGCTTCCTCCTTCACGCTGGTGCCCTCATTGTGAGTAAAGCTGGAACGGACGACCAGCTTGACGTTATTGTGCTTTGCGTATTCCACCGCACGAGGATGCAGCACCGCCGCGCCCAAATTGGCGAGCTCAAGCATCTCGTCGTACGAAATTTCGTTCAGTTTGCGCGCGTTTTTGACGATGCGCGGATCCGTCGAATAAACGCCGTCCACATCGGTATAAATTTCGCATACGTCGGCTTTCATCGCCGCCGCCAGCGCCACGGCCGTCGTATCGGAGCCGCCGCGTCCCAGCGTCGTAATCTCGCCGTCCTCGCTGACGCCCTGGAATCCGGCGACGATGGCGATATTCCCGCCCTTCAGCGCCTTGAATACGGCCGATGGATCGATGTCGACGATCTTGGCTTTGCCGTGCGTCGCATCCGTCTTCATGCCGGCCTGCCAGCCTGTAAAAGATACCGCGCTTGCTCCCATCGCATTTATCGTCATGGACAGCAGCGCGATCGAGATCTGCTCGCCCACCGTCAGCAGCATATCCATTTCCCGCGCCGGCGGGTTCGGATTCAGCGCCTTGGACTGATCGATCAGATCGTCCGTCGTATCGCCCATCGCGGAAACGACTACCGCAATATCGTGGCCTTCGTTGCGGCGCTCAATAATTCGGCTGGCGACGCGCTGCATTCGTTCCGGCGTCCCGACCGAACTGCCTCCAAATTTCATCACGATCAAAGACAAAGCTGTTTCACTCCCAACCTTGACATCTGCATACAAGATCATATTATAACATACCGGGCCAGTCTATGGGTATAGATCATCAAAAAAACCGCCCGATTGGGCGGTTAAGCAATCCGAAAGCGAAGCTTTAAGCGCGCGAAATATATTTTCCGTCGCGGGAATCGATCAGAAGCACGTCGCCTTCGTTGATAAACAGAGGCACTTGTACGTTCAGCCCTGTCTCCACTTTGGCGTTTTTGGTCGCGCCTTGGGCGGTATTGCCTTTGACTCCCGGCTCCGTTTCGATGACTTTCAGCTCCACGCTGTTCGGCAACTGAATGCCTAGAATTTCGCCTTGGTAGCTGGAAATGTTCACGTTCATATTTTCTTTCAGGAAGTTGATCTCCCATTCCAGCTGATCCTTGTCCAACGTAAACTGGTCATACGTTTCGTTGTCCATAAACGTATATTCCGAGCCGGAGTTGTACAGATACTGCACTTCGCGATTCTCGATCATGGCGCGGCCGATCGTCTCGCCTGCGCGGAACGTTCTTTCCACGATGTTGCCGTTGCGGAGATTTTTAAGCTTGGAGCGAACGAAGGCCGCCCCTTTGCCCGGCTTTACATGCTGGAACTCGAGAACGGTAAAAATGTCGTTGTCGACCTGAACGGTCAAGCCTGTCTTAAAATCGTTAACTGAAATCAATGCGGATTCCCTCCTGAAATGGTGTGGCCCCTACCCCAGAACAATGAGCTCTTTCGGAGACGAGGTTAATATTTGAATGCCGGTTTCCGTAATAACGATGTCGTCCTCGATGCGCACGCCCCCGAAGCCGGGAACGTAAATGCCGGGCTCGACCGTTACCGTCATGCCGGGAGTCAATACCGTATCGCTGAGACGGGACAATCTTGGCGCCTCGTGAATTTCCATGCCGAGACCGTGGCCCGTCCCGTGGCCGAAATGGTCGCCGTAGCCGTGCTTCGTGATGATGTCGCGCGCCAGCGCATCCGCTTCCATCCCGGTCATGCCCGGCTTAATATGCTCCAGCGCATGAAGCTGGGCTTCCAGGACAATATCGTAAATTTCGCGATGTTTGTCCGTCGGCCGGCCGATGAAGACCGTTCTTGTCAAATCCGAGCAGTAGCCGTTGTAATAAGCGCCGAAGTCCAGCTTGACGAACTCGTCGGTCCCGATCGTCCGGTCGCTGGCTACGCCGTGCGGCAAGGCCGAGCGTTCTCCGGAGGCAACGATCGTGTCGAAGGAAGATCCGGCCGCTCCGTGGCTGCGCATGTATACTTCCATCTCGAGCGCCACGTCCTTCTCTTTCATGCCGGTCCGAATCAAGCCCGTAATATACTGGAAGGTGCGATCCGCCAATTGCGCCGCTTCCTTCATAATCTGCAGCTCGCCTTCGTCCTTGATCATACGAAGCTTCTCGACGAGTCCGACCGCAGGAACCAGCCCCGCTTCCCGCAAAGCTTCGGCCCATCCGGCATGCTGCGAGAACGATACATGCTCCGCCTCGAAACCGAGCTTGCGCAAGCCTTCCTGCGCCAGTAGCTCCTTCACGTCGTCGATCGGGCTTGTTCCGTGCTCGACAATTTCAAATCCGGCGGCTTGCTGCTCCGCCTGCACGGTGTAGCGGAAATCGGTGAGCAGCCAGCTCTTGCCAGCCGTGATGAGCACCATTCCCGACGACCCCGTAAATCCGGTTAAATAACGGCGATTGTGCGGACTGGCGACGAGAAGCGCTTCAAGTCCGGCGTCATCCATCCATTTGCGCAGCTTCGATACTCGATCTTTCGTCATGTCGTCTCCTTTTCCCGCCGCGCTTGCCGCTCCAGCAACCCGGTCAATGCCTCGAGACCGAGCACGTAGCCGGCAGCGCCGAAACCGGCGATTTGTCCTGCGGCGATCGGCGCGATGACCGATACATGCCGGAAAGCTTCTCTCTTATGAATGTTCGACAGATGCACCTCGACGACAGGAAGATTGACGGAACTCAGCGCATCCCGCAGCGCATAGCTGTAATGCGTCCAAGCGCCGGGATTAATCAAAATTCCGTCGGCCTGGCCCCAGGCGCCGTGTATCCGGTCAATCATGGCACCCTCGTGATTCGTTTGAAAAAACGAAACGGCTACGCCCAGCTCCTCGGCTTTCCGGGCTACCATCGATTCAATGGAGGCGAGCGTTTCGCTGCCATAGACGCCCGGCTCGCGAATGCCCAGCATATTCAAATTCGGGCCGTTCAACACTTCGATCTTGCGCACCTTCGCACCTCCATGCGGCCGACGCCACTCGATTGCCAAATAACATTAGACATTTTACCACAAATGCCCGGCGCTTGAGAAGCGGGAGATCGTCAATGCGCGGCAGCCGGCTCTCTCGACGCTTCGTCCGTAAATTCGAACGCAATCGAGTAGCCGATAAACAGCCCCCAAACGACAAATACGCATATTTCCGTAAATAACGTATTCCATCCCGCCTTCCATGCCGGCATCGTCAAGCCCAGAAACGGACCGGCGGCCGCGAACAGCAGCGCCCACCAGACCGCCCCGTACGCGATGCCCGGCCACGGCCCCTTCATCCTCCCCATCAGCAGCATATAAAGTATCGCGGCCCCGATGGAAAACAGAATAAAAAACCCGACGCCGATGACGCCGCCCCAGCCTTGCGCCAAAAACGCATCCTTATAAAACGGCTTGACGAGAAAGCCGGGCAATTCCTTCGTAAATTTCATCAAATAAAACATCCATCGAAGCATACCGAACAGCAGCCCCGCAAAAAAACCGATTTGCACGGCATATAGAAGCCGGTTCGTCCTTCTCTCTTCCTCCGGGCCTCGCTGCCGTCCGCTCCGAGCATACAGATTCACAGGTTGCCTCCCCTTTCGTTTGCATAACGTTGTGCCGTTAGTATATCTAGAATCGCAAGCCTGTAACCGCAACCCGCGCAAAGCGCGCCGTCCGTGTGGCATTCGGCCGTTAATTCAAGTACAATAGAACCATAACCGCAAAAGAAACGCGATTCGCTGCAGGATCAGACTAACCCAAGGAAGGTGACAAGCACTTGCCGCAGGATTCACGGAATATATACGGCGGACAAGCCGTTATCGAAGGCGTTATGTTTGCAGGCAAACATGTGAACGTAACCGCCGTTCGCCGCAAAAACGAAGAAATCGTATTTTACGAAGTTCCGCGCACGACGCGCCCTTGGGTGCAAGCGCTCAAAAAAGTTCCGATCGTGCGGGGGGTCGTCGGCATTATCGATTCCAGCGCCAAAGGATCGCAGCATCTGAACTTTTCGATGGAGGCTTACGCGGAGGACGAAGCCGACGACTTGACTGAGGAAGAAAAGGCGGCCAAAGCGGCTGAAGCCGAGAAGAAAGGAAGCGGATTCGGGCTTGGCATGATCGTCAGCGTAGCCGTTGCCGGGGTGCTTTCGTTCATTTTCGGCAAACTGATTTTTACGGCCGCGCCCGCCGCCATTGAAGAATGGCTGTTCGAAGGGTTATTCGAAAGCAACGTAGGCCATAATTTATTAGAAGGACTTATCAAAATCATTTTGCTGCTGGCTTATCTTTATTTCATCTCGATGACGCCCATCATTAAGAGGCTGTTCCAATACCACGGCGCGGAACATAAAGTGATTAGCGCCTATGAAGCCGGTGAAGAGCTGACGGTCCGCAACGTGCAAAAATACAGCCGCCTCCATTACCGGTGCGGTTCCAGCTTTATCGTTTTTACCGTCATCGTCGGCGTAGTCATTTATTCCTTGCCGATCTTCGAATGGCAGGGCATATGGGACCGCGTCCTGATCCGGATCGCCCTGCTGCCGGTCGTACTCGGCGTTTCGTATGAAGTGCTCCGCTTTACGAACGCGCTGCGGGACATCCCGGTGCTAAACCTGCTCGGCTACCCCGGTCTGTGGCTGCAGCTGCTGACGACCAAAGAACCGAGCGACGACCAGGTCGCCGTCTCCATCGCATCCTTCAACCGGATGCGCGAGCTGGACGCCCAGGTGTCGAAAGACTGACGAAGGACGTATAAAGTTTGCGCGGCATCCGCAGGCCGCCAATTATGGATGAAAGCGAGGCTATCGTCATGGGAAGAAGCAAACTGCCGAAAGGATGGAACGGTTGGGCTATAACCGTCGCCGCGCTTCTCGTTATCGGAATCTTGTACGCGCTGATCTTTAGACCCTTCGATCTGCTGTTGCCGATTATTATTTTTGGCGGCATCTTTCTGCTCTATAAATTTCCGCCGGCCTTTCTCCGGGGCGGCCGCAACAACGGCAAATATGCGGCGGCTGCCCGCCGCACGGCCTCGTCCGCCAAGCCGCGGTCGAAGCCGGAGCGGCCCCGCGCCAAAACGGTGCCGTTCCGCGTCATCGAAGGCGGAAAGGATGACGAGGACGCGCCGAAATACCATTGATGCCGGCGGCGGCATCGACATTACCAAAAAAGCAGGACATTCGCGAGATGCGATGTCCTGCTTTTTGTTTATTCGGTTTCCATTTCCGTGCGGATCGCCCGAAGCTCGTCCAATCTCGACTCGTCGCGGCGGAAATATTCGACCAGCGTCTCGATGCACGTAATCGAATCCCAGCTTAGATGGTGCTCGATGCCTTCCACGTCTTTATAAATATTTTCCTCTTGAACGCCTATGATGGTGAGGAAGCCTTCCAGCAGCTGATGACGGTCCATGAGCCGTTTGCCCATCTTTTTCCCTTTGCTGGTCAGGACAAGCCCGCGATATTTTTCATAGATCAAATAATTGTCCTTGTCCAGCTTCTGGATCATCTTCGTCACGGAAGACGGGTGGACCTCCAAACCTTCGGCAATGTCGGATACTCGCGCGTATCCCTTTTCCTCCATCAGCTTATAAATGCGTTCCAAGTAGTCTTCCATGCTCGGAGTCGGCATTGAAGAACCCCCTAACCTGACTTCTTCACCCAGTTTCCTCGGCTATACTCTTAGTATCATACACTTTCCGTTCCGATTCGTGCAAGCCTGCCGCCTGTCGCCCCCTGCTTTTGGAGCGTCTGACCTCAGCGTTCGGCAAGCCGGCTAAAACTTCAGCCAATCCGGCGTAATCAGATTCAGCCATACCGTAATTCTCGACATTTGGTCTGTAAAGAGCAGAATCCCCATCACGATCATGACGGCGCCGCCCGTCTTCATGACGGCGGAAGAGTATTTCATAATCCAGCGGGCCGATCCGAGGAAAAACGCCAGGACGAAAAACGGGATCGCAAAGCCGAGCGAGTATGCCGCCGTCAGCTGAAACCAGGTGCCGGGCTCCGTCGCCGCCAGCCCTAGAATGGCGGTCAGCGCAGGGCCGACGCAAGGCGTCCAGCCGGCGGAAAAGCCGATGCCGAATATGTAGGAGCTTAAATAGCTGACCTTTTTCGGAATAAGATTCAACCTGAATTCCTTCATCAACAGCTGGGGCTTGAAGATGCCGGTCAGGAGAAGGCCCATCAGTATAATCAGGATCGCGGAAATTTGCCGGATGACCTTATTGTGCTCGCTGAAAAACTCGCTGAATGCGTTCGCGCCGTATCCCAGCGTAAAATAGACGGTGCTGAAGCCGAGCACAAAAAACAGCGTATGCGCCATCATTAGCAACCGCTTCCGGTTGCCCAGCTTCGACTCCTTCAGCTCCGATACGGAAATGCCGGTAATATAAGACAGATAGGAAGGATATAAGGGCAGGCAGCAAGGCGATATAAAAGATGCAAAGCCGGCGCCCAGCGCCAGCCAGATGTTAATGTCGGCCAATTCGATTCACCTCGGTCAGCGAAAATACGATTACCGAATTGCGGCTCCTATCCGATCGCCCTGAAACGGCGAAGGAGCAGCAAGACGAGCAGCAAGGCGATCATCAGCAGCACGATCGTGCCTCCCGGGGCGAGATTCCACAACCCGGCGATCAGCAGGCCGCCCAATACGGCAAAAACGCCGATCGAGACGACGACCGCCACGCTTTGGCGGAAGCTGCGCGCGAGTATAAGGCTGCAAGCCGCCGGAATCGTCAGAAGAGCGGAAACAAGAAGCGCCCCGACGATCTTGATGGCGACGCTGATGACAAGCGCCGTAAGCACGCTAATCATAACATTATAGGTCTTCAAGGGCAACCCGCTGACGGACGCCGCCTCCTCGTCGAACGTAATGAGGAACAGCTCCTTCATCTGGGCGAAAATAACGATCAGCACGACGACGGTAACGATGCCGATCGTCAGCAGGTCGGTCTGATTCAGCGTATAAATGCTGCCGAACATATAGCTGCTAATGTTCATGCTTTTGCCCATTGTAAACATAATCGAAGCCAGCGCGATACCGCCGGACATCATAATGGCCAGCGACAGCTCGGCATACGTTTTGTACGTCTTGCGCAGCTTCTCAATCGCAAAGGAAGCGGCAATTGCAAAAGCCAGCCCGACCGCCGTCGGGTATACGCCGACGACAAAGCCGAGCGCGACGCCCGCGATCGCCACATGGGACAACGTATCGCCGATCATGGACAGCCGTCTCAGCACCACGAACAATCCGATCAACGGAGCCGTAATGCCGATCAGCAGCCCGCCGGTTAACGCTCTTTGAAAAAAACCGCTTTTAAGAAGTTCTTCCAACCGCAACGACCTCTTTCCCGCTCTCCATTTGCTCTCTGAGCCCTTTCAGGCTGTGCGCCAAATTTTCCTCTACGCAATCTTGCGTCTCGTGCGAATGGCGAATATAAAAATTCAGCTTGCCGGCAGAAGCGGCCGGCTGTTGTCCCAAATATCCCCGCACCATGTCCATGTCGTGGGACACCATAAGAAACGTCATATTATGATGCTGATGCATATGCTTGACCATATGAAAAAAGCTTTCCTGCGTCTCCGCGTCGATGCCGACGGTCGGCTCGTCCAGGATCATCAGGGACGGACTGTTAATGAGCGCCCGCGCCAAAAATACTCTTTGCTGCTGTCCGCCCGACAACTGTCCGATCCGCTTGCCGGCCAGATCTTCGATGCCCATCGCCTGCATGGCGTCCCCGCATTTTACCATATCCTGCCTGGTTGTCAGCTTGAACAGCTTGTTTCGGCCGTACAAGCCGGACAGGACAACCTCGCGCACCGTCGCCGGAAACAAGGGATTCAAGGCGTTTTTTTGCGGCACGTACCCGATCCGGTCCCAGTCCTTGAACCGGTTCAGCGGCTGGCCGAACAGACGGATTTCTCCTCCGGTCGGCTTGATCAGACCGACGATCAGCTTGAGAAGCGTCGTCTTCCCCGCGCCGTTGGCGCCGATCAGGCCGAAAAAGTCTCTTTCCTTCACCCCGAAGCTGACCTCGTCCAATACGAGTTTATGGTGATAGGCAAACGACACGCGGTCGACGGATACGACTTCGCGGTGGCAAGCGGCGGTTTGCGTCAAAGCGTCTGCCGATTTCATTAAGATTCCCTCCCCGATGCGGAAGCTTGCCCAAGCATAAGGGAAAGCGGAGCTTGAACAAGCTCCGCTGTACGTGGCTTCCGCTTTATTTATTGTAATGCTTGGATCAGATTTTGCAAGTTGCGTTCCATAAGCGTCAAATAATTGTCACCCGTTCGCTCCTGCTCCTCCGTCAGTCCCTCCAGCGGATTGAGCACAAGCGTTTCGACGTTGGCTTCGCTGGCGAGCATATTGGCAATTTCGTCCGACACCAGCTCTTCGAAGAAAATGTAGCGGACTCCGTTATCTTTGACAAACTTTGCGATCTCGATAATATCTTGCGCCCGCGGCTCCGCATCGGCGCTCAGCCCCATAATGGCCAGCTGATTCAGTCCGTAATCGCGGGCCAAATAACCAAACGCCTGGTGGGACACGACCATATTACGCTGCGATACGCCGGCCAGCTGTTCCGTGTAGGAACGGTCCAGCTCCTGCAGCGTTCCTTTCAGCGCTTCAAAGTTCGCCTCGTAATCCGCGGCATGGTCGGGATCCGCCTCGACCAGGCTGTTCTTGACGTTCTCCGCCAGCACAAGGGCCGATTTTGGGCTGACCCATGTATGCGGATCGATCTCATGCGAATGCGAATGCCCCTCATCCCCGTGGCCGTGCTCGTCCTCATGAGCATGCTCGTCCTCATGGCTGTGCTCGTCCTCATGAGCGTGCTCGTCCTCATGAGCGTGCTCGTCCTCATGGCTGTGCCCGTCGTGATGCCCATGCGTCCCGGCTGCGTCCTCGCCGTCGATCAACTCGATGCCGCCGCTCATTTCTTTGGCGATATGCTTGCGGTCTTCGGGCAGCCCTTTCAGGAAGTCGTCGACCCAAGTTTCCAATCCCGCTCCGTGATAAAGGAACAGCTCGGCGTTCGAGGCTGTCGTCAAATCCCGGCTCTTCGGCGTCCAATCATGCGGTTCCACGCCGGCGGCGATCAGATTGACCGCTTCCACCCGGTCTCCCCCAATTTCGCTTGCGAAGAAATAGAGCGGGTAAAAGCTTGTCACGACTGTCAGTGTGTCCGCTGCCTGCTGCTCCGGAGCGTCCGTTCCTTCCACCGCAGGCGCCGGGCTCGCCCCGCCGTCAGACGTTTCGCCGTCTTTGCCGCATGCCGCCAGCGCAAGCACCAGCACAGCCGCCAAGACGATGCTTCCTATTCTCATCCATTTCGGTTTCCATCCATTCATTTCTCTCATCTCTCCCATTCCGCTAGACCGTCCGTCTCTCTTGATAGTAATCGTTATTATTACGTTTAGTATTATAGACGGCCCTATCGAATGTGTCAACCGCCGTCTTTGTTTCGTAATTACGATTCTAACCTAACGGCCGCCGGTTTAGACTCGCGCAGCCTTCTTCGTCCAGCCGGCCGGACGTTAAAGGGAGCTGCCCGCCATCACACGGTCAGCTCCCTTCGGGGATGAGCTTTTGCGGCTTCACCCTAAAGCCGTATTATTTCACGATTGCGCCGTTCGGCATGTTTTCCGGTACGGTCGCCAGCGTCAATTGATCGCCCGAGGACGCCGCGAGAATCATGCCTTGCGACAGCTCGCCGCGCAGCTTCACCGGCTTCAGGTTCGTAACGCAAATGACTTTCCGGCCGATTAAATCTGCCGGTTTGTAATACTTGGCGATGCCGGATACGACTTGACGGCGCTCATAGCCGAGATCCAGCTGCAGCTTCAGCAGCTTGTCGGCTTTGGCGACGGGTTCGGCAGACACGACTTGAGCGACTCGAAGCTCCACTTTCGCAAAGTCGTCGATCCCGATCTCTTCCTTGCCGGACGGTTCAACTTCCGACTTTACGGCGGCTCCGGATTCGGCCGAGCCGATCGCGCCGCCTTCCGGCTTGTTCGCTCCGCTCTCTTCCTTCTTCGCGCCGCCGCTCATGGAAGCCGCGATAAAAGCCGCCTCCTCCTCCGTCTCCAGCCGCGGGAACAACGGAGCTCCCTTGCTGACCCGGGTGCCTCCGGGAAGCCGGCCGAATGGCTGCATGCTGTCCCAAGCCGTCAGAGCGCCTGGCTCCAGGCCGAGCTGACGCCACATTTCCCGAGGGGCATGCGTCAGGAAAGGCTGCAGCATAATAGATATGAGCCTGAGCGACTCCGCCAGATGATGCATGACGGAATCGAGCTGCTCCTTGTTCGCCTCATCCTTTGCCAGCACCCAAGGCTGCGTCTCGTCGATATATTTGTTCGTCCGGCTGACGAACTGCCACAGCCCGGACAGCGCCACCGAAAACTCCATCCGCTCCATGGCGTCCTCCACCTGGCGGATCGTATCCGCGGCCAGCTCCTCCAACGGCTGGTCGAACGGAGTAAGGCGTCCCGCGTATGCGGGCACTTGTCCGCCGCAATATTTGTCGATCATCGCGACGGTGCGGTTCAGCAAATTGCCGAGATCGTTGGCCAGATCGAAATTGATGCGCTCGACAAAGTTATCCGGCGTAAACGCACCGTCCGCTCCAAACGGCACCTCGCGGAGCAAATAGTAGCGGAGCGCGTCGAGACCGTAACGGTCAATCAGAACGACCGGATCGACGACGGTGCCCTTCGATTTCGACATTTTGCCTTCCTTCGTCAGCAGCCAGCCGTGCGCAAACACTTTTTTCGGAATGGGAAGTCCTAGCGCCATCAACATGATCGGCCAATAAATCGTATGAAATCTTACGATTTCTTTGCCGACCAGATGAACGTCGGCCGGCCAGAACTTCTCGTATTTGCCCTCGGCGTCTCCATTGCCGTAGCCCAATGCCGTAATATAATTGGACAAGGCGTCGATCCAGACATAAATGACGTGTTTCGGATCTCCCGGAACCTTGATGCCCCAGTCGAACGTCGTCCGGGACACCGCCAAATCTTCCAGTCCCGGCTTGATGAAATTGTTGATCATTTCGTTTTTGCGGGATTCGGGCTGAATAAAATCGGGATTGTCCTCATAATGCTTAAGCAGCCGGTCGGCGTATTTGCTCATCCGGAAAAAATAGCTTTCTTCCTTGACCAGCTCGACCGGGCGTCCGCAGTCCGGACAGTTGCCGTCATTGAGCTGGCGCTCCAGAAAAAACGACTCGCAAGGCGTACAGTACCATCCCTCGTAAGTGCCTTTGTAAATATCGTCCTGGTCCAGCAGCTGCTTGAATATTTTTTCGACGGCCAGCTTGTGGCGGTCTTCGGTCGTGCGGATAAAGTCGTCGTTCGAGATTTCAAGCTTATTCCACAACTCCTGGATGCCGACGACAATATCGTCCACGAATTGCTGCGGCGATTTGCCGCTTTCCTTTGCTTTGCGTTCGATCTTTTGGCCGTGCTCGTCCGTCCCGGTCAAATACCAGACGTCGTAGCCGCGCAGCCGCTTATACCTGGCCATCGCATCTCCCGCTACGGTTGTATACGCGTGGCCGATGTGCAGCTTGTCGCTGGGATAATAAATCGGCGTCGTAATATAGAACGACTGGTTGCTTGTCATCTTCGATCATTCCTCCGTCTAACATATTATGACTTGCGGCACGGTACCCAAGCGTTTACGGACATTGCGCAGCTTTACCGAAAACGACAAAAAGCTCCCGTCCAACATGGGACGGAAGCTTGCGCTTACGTGGTACCACCCAATTTCCGGCTGTGCAGAAGACTGCGCGAACGTCCCCGCTTCCCTTGAACAGCCGCTTCATGATGCCGTCTGTCGACGGCAACGCCGTTATCGCTGGCTTAGCGCCGCCCCCTTGCAGCGAAGCCGATGCTCCGCGGTTCGAAAGCGATGCCTCCCGGACCATCTTCCGACGATTGACCATGCCGTCTCCCACCCTTGACCGGCTCTCTGCGAAGGCGCTTCGTCGTACTCTTCCATTCATCGGCATTGGCATATCTTATCAATAAAAATATACTGAACCCGCATGGCTGATGTCAAGCCTCACAGCTTCCGCTAAACGCCAGCTCATCCTGTCACGCTTCAACATCGCCGTTCGCGCCCGAATGCGGCTTATCTTCCTTCCCGTTATCGGGAACCGGATCGTATCCGCCGGGATGAAAAGGGTGGCAGCGCAAAATGCGTTTGGCCGCCAGCCAGCCGCCTTTGGCTGCGCCATGCTTTTCGATAGCCTCCAAGGCGTACTGCGAACAGGTGGGATAAAACCTGCAGGTCGGTGGCTTGAGCGGAGAAATGAATTTCCGGTAAGCGCGAATCGGCGCCTTCAGCGCCGTTCGGGCGATTCGGCCGCCGGTTTTGCGGCCGCGTTCCTCCGCCATCCGGCCGCCGGCCGAGCGGCTGCTTTCATCCGTGATACGATCTCCGGTCATGTGGCCGCGTTCGCCGGCGCATCCGCCGCGATGCAATCCTTGCAATAACCGAACACTTCGAATTTGTGCTTCACCACTTTAAACTCCTCCGGCACCGCCGTCAGCTCCATCGGACAAAACGTAATCGGATACGTATGTCCGCAATGGAGACAGATCATGTGATGGTGATGATGCTGCTCCCGGCAATGCAGCTTGAATTTGACGCCGTCCTCGAACACAACTTGCTCCAGCACGCCCAGCTCTTCCATCACCCGCAGATTGCGGTATACCGTGTCGAAGCTGAGACCCGAATATTTTTTGCCCATATATTCATAGACATCCTTCGGCGCCAAGTATCCGGGCGATTCCGCGAACAGCTTCGCCAGCGTCTTGCGCTGGTCCGTCACCCGCAAGCCTTGGCTCGACATTCGTCCCACGATTTCCTCCATTGTATGCATGGCTCTTCCTCCGAATAGGATAGTTACGATCTTTCTACCATAATGCCGAAAAAAAAAGCTCCCGTCAAATGAGAGCCGCTCAACCGTTAACTTTCATATTGATAATGAAGCTCGCGCACATGCCTGCAAACAGGACGACGCTCCCGATTCCCGCCGACAGCCTCCACCCTTTCAGCTTGTTCACCTTGCCGGGCGGCTCCCCCAAACGGACGGCTTCGGCGACCGCGCGATGCATAAACAAAAAAAAGATGGCCGAAATGACGAACAAACTGTTCACAGCAAACCAAACGGCTGTCCAAAACAACTTCCATACCCCCGAGGTTCCGTTATGGATTCAAATACCACGTATTCAGAACGAACATAAAGACGACAAAGCTGATGACGGCTCCGGCAAAGCTGAACCAGCCCCGGCGGAACTTTTGTTGAAACATGCTCAATATGCCAAAGCTCAGCAATCCGAAGATCAGCAGCAAAAAAACGACGCCCAAAATAAACAATGAGGCGGATACGTCGCTTACATCGACTAACGACACCAAACGCCACTCCCTTTTATCGCAAAATATTCACTTTATTAGCCATTATACGGGATAGCCTGTCCCATATCCAGCCGCAATCCAAAACATTTCGTGACAAAAGGAGCCGGGCCGCCGCCGCTTGCTTCCCGTCTCGTTACTTTTTTGGGCGCCGGTTTATGACCGCGCAATGCCGTGCTCGTGCCACCGGCCGCCGCCCGGCCGCTTTTCCAGCCGGACCAGCAGCGATCCGTCCCGGACGGCCGCCCGGCAATAGCGCGGATTGACGCGCTTCGGCAGCTTGACGTTTCTGGGCTTGCCGCCGGGCAGCCCTTCGATGCGCAGCAGGTCCTCGCGCAGAAACAGGCGGATGTCCCCCGTCTCGGCTCCGGGCGATAGGGCCAGCTTGACGCGCAAATACCGCTTCCCCTCCGTCACTTCCGCCGCCGACGAATGAACGATGGCTCCGGCGGCTTCGGGGAGCGCCTTGGTCATCATGTTGCGCACAAATTTTTCGACCCAGTCCGGTTCCTTCAACATCTCGAACCCTTTCGGCAGCTGCTGCCGTTCCATCCATCGTTCCAGCTCATCCCAACCCGATGCCATCGATCATTCACCCGCCTCTAACGCGCTGCTATCAGCATATGCCGTTCGGCCGGTTCGGGCCACTGGAGCGCCAGTCACGTCTGGGCGCTTGCCGCATACGATATACCATCAAGCAAACAAAGGGTGATGTCAATGCCAGCGGTCGTCGGCTTCGTCAAAATCGTCAGCGTCGGTTCAGGCTCTATCGTTCAGTTCGGCGACACCCTGCAGTCCACTCCGTCCAGCAACTCCAAAACTTATGCGGGCTCGGGCTCCTTTTTGACCGGCAGCTTGACCAATTCCAACAACGCGGTCAGCGCCACCAACTCGCTGGACCCCGATCTTCAGGACAATACCAACGTGCCTAACGGAGTGAATATCGCATGACCATGAACTGGACCGTTCATCAGCAAATTACGATTCAGCAGCTCAAGGTCGAGAGCGTCTCCAACAGCTCGGTTCTTCAAGTCGGGAGCGCCGGTTCGATCCGCTCTTTGTCGCAGCTGTACAATACGGGGGGGTTCACCGGTCCCGCTCCATCGCTTCAATCGTACGACAATCCGCTTTCGTTTGTCCCGCTGCCCAATCCGACTTAATCGGACATGATGCTAGAAAGGAGGGTGCGGATTGAAGGACGCGAATCAGCCTTCTCCATGGCAAGTCTGGTCGTACGAAGTGCATCGGCGCCTGCTGCAGCACCAGCAGCAGCTCGAACGGCTGGAAAAGCAAGTTTCGGATTTGACGGAACAGCTGAAAGGATTGGAAGGAAAGCCGGCTTACGCGATCGAGCGGCTGGAGTATCACTTCGATCAATTGAAGGTCGAGAAGCTGGAAGGAACGCTTAATATCGGCATGACTCCACCTGCCGTCGGGGCAAACGGGGAAACGGAAGGCATCGACCAATTCAGCGTCGGCGGACCGTTATCGTTTCCGGCCGCGGGACCGTCCGCGGCGCCGCAAGGCGACCCGCTTATGCCGGACGTCGAGTCGATCGTAAACGGGTATTTGGACGGAGAGGGTTACGCCCATCTTCACGAATTGGAAAACGAATTCGGCATGCCGCTGGACCCTTACCATAAACAAATGATTATTGAAGATATCCGGAGGCAGCTTCCGGACCGCATTCGCTTTTATTTGCGGCAAACGAAACCGAGCGGAGAGCCGATGGACCGCGAGCAGGCCGGATCGGCCGCCCGGATCGCCGCGGACAAAACGATTCGCGACGCCAAAAGCGCTCTTGCGGCTTATATGAGCAAGCTGAAGAACGGAAGCTCTTCCGCAACAGGAGGCCATCCCCAATGATCCACTTTCAGGTCGTCAATCATTCGTTGTGCGTCGGGCAAATCGACATTCTGGGCATATCTAGCGCGTCCATGCTGCAAACCGGCGATACCGATTGCGTAGCGCTGTACTCCATGTTCGATACCCCGCCGGAATCGGTCATTGTCGGACCGCTTGCGCCGTTCCCGGCGCCGGAGGGGGCCGAGACGGCCGTCGGTGAAAGCAATGTCAACGATTAACCGGCATCCTTCCGCCGCCGGCCCGCCGTATCCCGTCCGCACCGCCGCCATAGGCGGAGTTTACATCATCAGCGCCACGTCTTCGGCTTTCGTTCAGTTCGGAGACCGCGGCGTAACCAACGCCTTCATCCGGGCGCTAGCTGTCCAGCGGGCGGAGGACCATTGGACGGCCGGCCATGCGTACTTCGAGTCGTACGACATCTTTTGGCGTCCGAGGCCGTCCCCGGCCGCCATCGCTCCGGACGGCGGCGAAGCTTCGACGGAACGCATCCATCTCGATCCGTATATCCGCGTAGGCTGCATCCGCGTCGTGGCGGCCGGCAACTCCTCCTCCATCCAGGCGGGAAACGGCAGGGCAGTCATTGCCGAATCCCGGATCAAGCATATCCGGCAATATCCGCAGCGCCCCTCGCCCCCGTCGCCGCCCGCTTAACCCCGATTCATCGCTTTTCGCGCAATTGCTTGTATTTAGCCGTATATTTGCAGACGCTTTGCACGAAGGTCGCATGGGACCAGGTAAGCGGGGCGACGGAAAGCGGCGAGCCGTCGTACGGGTTCAACTGCTCCGGCAATATGCCGCTGGGCAGCGCATGGGACGTTACCCATTGCAGCGTGCGGCGCGGTCCCTCCAGCTCCTCCAGTGTCTCCGCGGAGTCGATTTCGAAATTGGCGACCCACAGCGTGCAAATGATCCACGGATTTCCCGGCACCTTATCGATGTCCCCGGATTGCTGGAAGTAATAGTCGTTCGTATAACGCGCGATGCCCCCGACGCCGGTTTTGACCGACAGCCCTTCCTTGACCGCTTGCATCGTCTTGGCGATTCGTTCGTCATGAACGGGCAGCACTCCGAACTCCAAAATGCCGAACAAGCTGCTTTCCAGCGTCATGTCTTTCACCCAGCGGTTATCCCGCTGCACGAGTCCCCGGGCGAACCGGCCGGACGATTCGTCCCACAGATGCGTCAGAATGCCTTGCTTGACGGCTTGCGCCGTACGTTTGTAATGGTCGCTTCGCTCATAATCGCCGAACAGATCGGTGAAGAAGGAAGCGGCCATCAATCCCCCGTATACGGACGCGGCCGTATAGGTCCATATGCCGTAGCGCTCTTCCCACAAATCGTAGCTCGGCTTGGGAAGCTGGAGCGATGGCTCCATATACTCGCTTAGAAAGGTAGCCGACTTGCGAATCAGGTTGCTGTACAGCGACTGCGGCAGCTCGATCACTTGATTTCGGGAATAGTCCTTCCACAACGCAAACAGGACAAGCGCCGTTTCGTCCTCCTGGATCGGCAGCCGCTTGCTGCCTTGCACGATATAGGGATGCCAGCTGGAGCCGACCGTGCCGTCCGGGTTGTATTTATGGTACAAGTATCCTCCGGGCGACAGCGCGGCCGCGCAAAAGTTGAAAAACGGCGCGATAAAGCTTTGATAGCCCGCAAGCGACATCGCATCGGCGATCAAAGCCCCGTCCCGCGGCCACATGTAACTGTAATGATCCCGGTTGTACTGCAAAATATCGGTGTCGTTGGCGGCCAATATCGCGCCGCCTTCGTCGACCTGCGTCCGGACGATCAGCAAGGAATGCTTGAACATCCGCACGACGGCCGGCGGCAGGTTGCCCATATCCGTCTCGGCCCTTCTCAGCCAATGCTTCCAATAGACGACGACGCGGCTCAGCAGCTTTTCGGGATGGCTCTCCTGCACGTAGCGGTCCAGCTCTTTGACTTCCTCCAGATTGCGTCCGATCGACATCCAGTAATAGACGCTCTTTTCTCCGTGCGGCTCGACCGTCGTTCGGAAGCTGATCGTGCTGTCCACGGAGCCCTGGGCGATCGTATTGCCCATCAGGATGCCGTCCTCCGCATCCCGCCACGTGCCTTCCGCCGACTGAAACCGTTTGATGCCGGTCGAATATTGCATCATCCCGCCCTCGTCGGAAAAGCCGTTGAACATAAAATAGTTGGAGCGCTTGTAATGATACAGCGTATGATTGTCCGGGTAATAGACGGCCGTATCGCCCACTTCGGAGCCGTCGATCATCAGATCCTGATGGAAGAACAGGCGCACTTCCCGGGCATGGTCCCAGCCGTTGCGGACGACGACCCGCTTCAAGTAGATGCATTCCCGCTGATGAATGCCGTCGTTCATATGCAGCTGGATGCCGAGACGCTCATGCTTCGCCGTGACGTTCGTTACCAGCGAATCCTCGATGTAATCCAGCTCGAAGCGCCATTCCGGCTCGTCGAGCCATGTAAACTCGCCGTCGACCCAAAGCCCGAACCGGCAATAATGACCGCCTACATGGTTCAGTTGGCCGACGTAAGGATAATAAATATCGCGGATGTAACAGTGCTGATCCAGATTCAACAGCAGTTTGCCGTTGCCGACTACAAGGTGACGGGGCATGGCTCGTTCTCCTTTCGCTGCTCCAGCAGTCCGGAATATATCGTCATATAGCTCTTCGCCGACCGGGTCCAGCTGTAGTCCGACCGGGCGCCGTTGTCCACGATCCGTTTCCAGATCTCTTCGTTCCGGTACAAGGACAGCGCTCTGCGCATCGTATACAAGTAATCGTGCGCGTTATAGTTGGTAAACGAAAAGCCGTTGCCTTCCCCGGTATGCTCGTTGTAAGCCTGCACTGTATCCCGCAGGCCTCCCGTTTCCCGGACGACCGGAACGGTGCGGTAGCGAAGAGCGATCAGCTGGCTCAAGCCGCAAGGCTCAAAACGGGACGGCATCGCAAACAGATCGGAGCCGGCGTATATGCGCCTGGCGAGCGGATCGTTGTAGCCCAGCCATATCGCCGCTTTGCCGGGATAACGTCGGGCCGCGTCCTCGAACAGCTCTTCGTATTTCCATTCTCCCGCGCCGAGCACGGCAAGCTGTACATCCTCCCGGAGCAGCTCGTCGAGCGTGGCGGCGATCAGATCGAATCCTTTCTGCTCCACCAGGCGGGATACAATGCCGATCACGGGTACTCTTTCCGACGGCGTCAGTCCCAGCTCCTCCTGCAGCTTCAGCTTGTTTTTCCGTTTGCGCGGCAAGGAGCTGCGATAAGGAACATGCAGCGCGCCGTCGTTCATCGGATCGAAAGACTGCTCGTCGATGCCGTTCACAATGCCCGTCAGATCGCCCGCGCGGCTGCGCAGCACTTCATCGAGCCGCTCCCCGTAATAGGCGGTCTGTATTTCCTGCGCATAGGAGGGGCTGACCGTCGTCAGCTTGTCGGCATACAGAAGCCCGCCCTTCATACAACTTGCCGCGCCGTAGAACTCAAGGCCGTCGGGGCCGAAAAATTCCCATCCGGCTCCGAGCAGCTCCTGCATGAGCTCTTGGCCGAACAACCCTTGATATTTTAAATTGTGGATCGTAAAGATCGATTTCACATACGCCCAAGCGGGATCGTAAGCGTACCGCGTACGCAGCAAAAACGGCATCAAGCCCGTCTGCCAATCGTGGCAATGGAGCAACTCAGGCCGAAAGTCCAAGTGCCGGGCCGCTTCCATTACCGCAAAGCAGAAAAATACAAACCGCTCCGCGTCGTCGCCGTAACCGTATAAGCCTTTTCGCCTGAAATAATATTCGTTGTCGATCAAGTAATAAACGACGCCGTCGATGTCCGCTCTTAGCAAGCCGCAATATTGATTGCGCCAGCCGAACGATACGGTAAATTCGGCGAGCCTTTCGAACCGCCGCGCGTAATGCTCCGGAATTTCCTCGTACTTGGGCAGCATGACTCTCGCCGAAACGCCCAGCTTGCCAAGCGCCTTGGGAAGCGCTCCAAGCACGTCCGCCAACCCGCCCGTCTTGGCGAGCGGCGCCGCTTCCGAAGTTGCCATCAGTATATTCATCCCCATCGCCCCTCCCGTCCCCTGTATCTAAATCACTTTTCGTTTGGCCGCCAGAAACGGAGTGCCTTCGGCGCCCCGCACATCCGTTTCCCGCTTCACCGTCACGTCTTTGTCCAAAATGCTGTATTGGATAAAGCTGCCTTCGCCGATCGTCCCATTCTGCATGACGATGCTGTCCTTGACGACGGCGCCGCGCCGAACGTGAACGCCCCGGAACAGGACGCTGTTGATCACCGTCCCTTCTATGCGGCAGCCGTTGGCGATCAGAGAATTTGCGACATGGGACGAGCCCGCGTAACGAGCCGGCGGCTCATCCTTCACCTTCGTAAAAATCGTGCCGGGTTTGTAGAATAAGCTGCGCCATACGTCCGGCTGGAGCAGGCTCATGTTATGCTCGTAATAACTCGCAAGCGTATTGACGACGCCCAAATATCCGTCGTAGGCGTAGCCGAATACTTTCAATTGGCCCAAGCGCGAAAAGATCGCATGACGCACCAGATGATCCTGACCTTGCGCCAGCGAGGTTTCGACCAGATCCATCAGCAGATCCTTCCGCATCAAATACATTTCCATCGAGCTCGTGTCGCTGAGCATGCGGCCGTAATGATCCTGCATGGCGGTAATGCGGCCGGCTTCGTCCATTTTTACCTTGCGCGCTTTGCCCGGCAACGAGCCGTCATGGCGTTTGCATACGACCGTAACGTCCGCCTCATTCTCCTTATGGAAACGAAGCACCTTGGCAAAATCGATATTGCATACCATATGGCTTCGGGTAATGACGACGTACTCTAACGGCGACCGGTTGAAATAGTCCCGGTGCTGATAGAAATGATACAAGTCTCCGCGGCTGATTTCCTGGATGTCGTCCGTGGCCGGAGGCAGAATGAACAGCCCGCTTTGCCGATGCTGCAAGTCCCAATGCTTGCCGGAACCGAGATGGTCCATCAGCGACCGGTATTTCGTATGGGCGAAGACGGCGACCTTCGATATGCCGGAATTGACCATGCTCGACAGGACGAAATCGATCAGCCGGTATCGTGCGCCAAACGGCACGGTAGCCAGGCATCGGCCTTGCGTCAGCCGCTCCAGCTCGTCGGTTTCGTGAATCAGATTGATAACGCCCATCAATTGATGCCTCATCGCTGCTCGACCTCCTTCAGCAAGTGGTCCGCCGTCACGTATTGCTCGACCGCCACCACCGTAATGGCGTCGTCCTCCGGATCCCCGATCGTGACGCCTGCCTGCACGACCGCTCCTTCCCCGATAATCGCCCGAAAGATCCGGGCTCCCGCTCCGATGCGCACGCCCGGCATCACAACCGATTCCGCAATATGGCTGTCCGGCCCCGCCTGCACGCCGTAGAACAGCACGGAACGCTCGACGGAGCCTTCCAGCGAGCAGCCTTCCGTCACGAGCGACGACCTTACCCTTGCCGTCGGGGCAATATATTGGGCCGGGCGGTTCGGACTGACGGAGTAAATCCGCCATTTCGGGTCGGACAAATCGAGCGGCGCTTCGTCCGCCAGCAAATCCATGTTGGCCTCCCACAAGCTTTCGATCGTGCCGACGTCCTTCCAATACCCTTTGAACGGATAGCAATGCAGCTTCAGGCCGTCCCTCATCATCGCCGGGATGACGTCCTTGCCGAAATCGTGGCTGGAGCTTCGGCTCGCTTCGTCATAAATCAAATATTTCTGCAGCGTCTTCCAGGTAAAAATATATACCCCCATGGATGCGATGTTGCTGGTCGGCGTTTTCGGCTTCTCTTCGAATGCCGTAATTTTGTCCTCGTCGTCGACGTGCATGAGGCCGAAGCGGCCGGCTTCCTTCCAATCGACGGCGATTCCGGCGATCGTAACGTCGGCGCCCGACCGCTTGTGATGCCCCAGCATTTGCTCGTAATCCATCTTGTAAATGTGGTCTCCCGAGATAACCAGCACATATTCCGGGTTATACCGTTCGATAAAGGCCATATTCTGATAGATCGCGTTGGCGGTGCCTTTGTACCAAACTCCCCCCTTTTGTTTGACATGAGGCGGCAAAATCGCCATGCCTCCGTCTCGCCGGTCCAGCCCCCACGGACTGCCGATGCCCAGATAGCGGTTCAGCTCCAGCGGCTGATATTGCGTCAGCACTCCGACCGTATCGATGCCGGAATGCGCGCAATTGCTCAGCGCAAAATCGATGATGCGGTACTTTCCGCCGAAGTAGACGGCCGGCTTGGCCAAATCTTTGGTCAATACGCCTAGCCTTTTCCCTTCTCCGCCCGCCAGCAGCATGGCGATCATTTCTTTACGGCCCATGGACACCAACTCCCTCTTCTTGTGTGTCCCCCGCGCGCAGAGTAAGAAGCAAAAACGTAAATGGGGGCAATTGCAGTGAAATGCTTTGATTGCGCCCGTGCCATGCGACGGCTTCGCTTGCGAGGCATAGCTGCGGATGCGCGTGTGTTCCTCCAAACGGAAGATCGTTGCTATGAATGAATGAGCAGTACAAGCCTGGCTCCGGAACACCGATTCGGCAGGAAGAATAATTGCGGTCCGAGAAATTGGCGACAATGACGGCCAAGCCGGAAAAACCGCGGCGTATAAAAGATATGACGGACTGCTGGGCATTATGTACGTCGATCCACTCGAATCCTTCCGGATCGGAATCTCGTTCCCATAAGGGCGGGAGTTCCCGGTAGGCCCGGTTCAGCGTCTGGACGTAGCGGTGCATGCCCCGGTGGGAGTCGTAATCCAGCAGCATCCAGTCCAGCATCTCCCCGTCCTTCCATTCGTCGTATTGGCCGAATTCTCCGCCCATGAACAGCAGCTTTTTCCCCGGATGCGTCATCCAATAGCCGTAGAACAGCCGCAATTGGGCAAATTTCTGCTCATAGGTGCCCGGCATCTTGTTCAGCAGGGATCGCTTGCCGTGCACGACCTCGTCGTGGGACAGCGGCAGCACGTAGTTTTCGGAGAAGGCGTAACATAGCGAAAACGTGATCAGATGATGGTGATGCGCCCGTTCGGAGGGCGGGAGCTCCATGTACCGGAGAATGTCGTTCATCCAGCCCATGTTCCATTTGAAGTTGAACCCGAGTCCCCCTGAATAGGTCGGCGATGTAACGGCGGGCCAGGCGGAGGAATCCTCGGCAATCATGCAGCAGTCGGGATAGTAGTGAAATACGGTTTCGTTAAGCTTCTTGATGAAGCGGAGCGCGTCAAGGTTGTCCGGCCCCCCCAGCGCGTTGTACGTGCGCATGTGCGGAGGCTTATCCATATGGAGATTGATCATGTTGGCGACGGCGTCGACTCGCAAGCCGTCGATATGGTAGAGGTCCATCCAGTAAATGGCGTTGGAAATGAGAAAGCTGACAACTTCGTTTCGGGAAAAATCGAAGGCGAGCGTGCCCCATAGCGGAAGCTCCGCGCGATTGGCGTCCCAGCCCTCGTACAGCGGGGTGCCGTCGAATTGTCTCAAGCCGTGTTCGTCCTTGCAAAAGTGTCCGGGCACCCAATCGAGAATGACGCCGATCCCGTGCCGATGGCAGCTGTCCACGAACGTCTTCAGCCCGTTCGGACCGCCGTATCTGCTCGTAGCGCTGTAGTAGCCGGTAATTTGATAGCCCCACGACTGGTCGAGCGGGTGTTCGGACAGCGGCATGAGCTCGATATGGGTATAACCCATCCCGGCCGCATAAGGGACGAGAGTCGAAGCCAATTCTTCATACGTGTAAAAGAGTTCCTTGCCTTTGATGCGCCAGGAGCCGGCGTGAACTTCGTAGATGAGCATCGGGCGGCGGTAAGCGGCCGTCTTCCGCTCTTGCCATTCGGCATCTCCCCAGACGTAATCGTCCGGTGCGGCCACGATCGATGCGGTGCCCGGCCGCAGCTCCGACTGGAAGGCGTACGGATCGGCCTTGCGCACGATCCGGCCGTCGCCGGCGGCAATCTCGTATTTGTACAGCGCGCCGGCGGCGACTCCGGGGACGAACATGGCATGGACGCCCGTCGTACCGATCGGAGTCATTGCGAAGCCGTCGCCCGACCAGCCGTTGAAATCTCCGATGACGCGCACTTCGACCGCATTCGGAGCCCACACCGCAAACCTGACGCCATCCTCACCGCCTTGCGTCATCGGATGCGCGCCCATAAACCGGTAGCTGTGGTATGAGGCTCCTTGGTTGAATAAATACAGGTCTTCCCGGGACAAGCCGCAGGGCAAGGTTTCCGTCATCAGAGACGCACCTCCACGGAAGCTGTTTTATTCCCATTATACATGCTGTTTTGAAAAAGAAACAGTCCGTTTTCATGAAATATTACTTAAGACCGTATGATTATGTCATTTTCTCTAACGTTTCGACGTTATTTACGGGACAGGTTGTCCTAACCCATATGCATAACTCGATGTATGTAATAATGTTTGGAACAATAGCCTTTCGTGACGGCAGCTTCATTGCAGTTGACCCAGCTGCATACCGTCATTTTTTTGACCCTTCTCGGCCTGACTGTATTCGGATCTCCATGCCGCAGCATGCGCTGATGGTGCATCGCGCACAACCCTTTCGCTTTAATCGGCTTTAAACAGTTTTCTATGATGCAAATATTCAACAGAAGCTCCTCCCTGTTCTCAAGCAAACTTATAAAAGCTGGACGAATACTGCCAATAGCTGAACGAATACTTCCGTTTCCTTTAATATTAAAGTCATTCTCTGCCGGAATAAAGTTGGATGTAGGGCGGTGAGAGCCGCCCAAGACGCGTCTTGTCCGCCCTCGCTTCCGATTGGTAGCCTTTAAGCGCCGAAGTTTAAATATTTAAACCTCTTAAGCGTTTCCATGCTCCGCGCGACCGCCCGGGCCCATATGTTGTTTGTTGTCCATACAGATATCATCTTCTATACTGTTATAGCGGTTTATAATAGAAACATCAGTCAACCAGAGGAGGATCAAATTGACGACGATTCATCGACAAATATTTATGATCCTGAACCAGCCTATGATCGTACTCCGCGAGCGAGACGGCTCCTACAGCGTGGAAGACGCCAACGAAGCGTTCCAGCGTCTGGTCGGATACCCGCTCGATTATATGCTTCGCACGCCCAGCTCCGAGCTCATCCTTTACAAGCCCGATTTATCCAGGCGGATTCTGAAGAGCGAGCTGGTCATCCTGGCCCGGAACGGGAACCGCCTGTCCGTCCGTATCGAGCAAATTCCGCTTCCCGACAGGCGAGACGGCTGTCAAAGAGCGCTCATTATAGCGGAGGATTTGACCGCTTACCATTGGATCGACCGGCAATTTGAGCACGGCAAGGTGCTCTTGAGCGGCGTCGTCAATCAGCATTTGCATGTGCGCTTTATACGGGATTCGCTGGCTCCCCTCCTGTTTCAGCCCGACCGGACGCTGGACGACGAAAGCTTGCTCCAGTTTATCGCCGACCGAGAGCATCAGATGCTGAAGGAGCTGCTCGATTGCGCAGCGCTCAGCATGAGCGAACAGCGCACCGTCCTGCATACGACCAAGCAAAGCGGCGTCGAGCTGGAGCTGGAAATTACGTTCAAGCCTGTCGCCGACGGCTTCGGACAAGTCAAGGAAGTGGCGTTCGTCATCTGGGATTTCCGGCCGGTCGACGACGGCATCGATTCCGCCACCCGGCTCAAAATTTGGATGGCCAAGCGGGATATTTCATCGGGACAGCTCGCCGGCGCGACGGGCATATCGATTCAAACGATCTCGAAGCTGCGCAACGGCAAAATCGAAAAGCCCCAGAGGCTGACAGCAGAGCTGATCGCCTCGGAGCTTTGCGTGGACGTTCACGAAATATGGCCTTCTATTCGGAAATAAATGGCGTCAACGTACCGGTGTAATACAAATAAAGCTCATGCATGGCCCGGGTGCACGCCGTATAAAAAAGTTTCCGCTCATCTTCCCGCGAGTAGCATTCGGCCGAGGCGTCGGCGATGACAACCGCGTCGAACTCGACTCCTTTCGCCAAATACGAAGGAATGACCGCTATGCCTTTCTCGAAGGTTGCCGTCTCCTTTTCGATCAGCTTCATCTCCGGCAGGCGGGATTTCAAGATGTCGAAGGTCCGCTTGCTTTCTTCTGCCGTTTTGCATATGAGAGCGACGGAGCCGCTTTTTTGGGCGGCCAGTCTTGCGATCGCATCGGCAATCATCGACAGCCGTTCTTCGTCGCCGCCGGCCTGAACGAGAACCGGTTCCGGACCGTTCCGGTTGAACGGGATAATGCCGGAGCCGCCTTCGATCATGTTGCTCGTAAATTCCACGATCTGGCGCGTCGAACGGTAGCTGCGCTTCAATACGATATGCTCGGTCTCGGGTTCGCCGAACAGATGCCGAAGCGGCTCGAAGCCGTCCGAAGCCGCGGAGCCGGCAAAGATGGATTGATTGCTGTCGCCGAGCACGGTCATTTTGGCAAAAGGAAATATTTTTTTTAAGTAATGATATTGGAAAGCGGAGTAATCTTGCGCTTCATCGATGAACACATGTTTAATCTTCGTGTTCGTATGGAAGCCTTCCAGCTTTTCCATGAGATACAAATACGGTGTTGCGTCCTCGTACCACATCTGTCCTTCATCCAGCATTTGCAGCGTTATGCGGCATATATTGCTCCATGCGGACGGAAGCGCCGTCTCCGCGGCGTGCGCCAACCGTTCCGAAGGACCGTCCGGCGCGAACAGCGATCTGTAAATTTCCTTTCCGTCCACAAAGGCGAGCCGCTTCACTCTTTTGCGCAGCTTCTTGAACTGCTCCTGAACGACCTTTGCCGCCAAAAAGTCGCGTTCCGCCTTATAATCGTCAAACGATTCTTCATTAAACTTGTTCTTTTTCCTAAGCTGCTGAAACGCATCGATGTATGCCTCTTTATCGAGCAATTCGATTTCTTCGTCGACCCATTTTTTCTTCGTTTCCAGCTTGCCCAGCGTTGTCAATTCTTTCAGCATCCATTCGGCCAGCTTGCGCAACCGAATCGGAATGGACATGCCCGGATCGATCGCATCGAACTGCTCCTTGATCGTTTCGCTTGGGATCAGCTTTCGGCCGCGGAAACGAATGTCTCGAAACGCCATGCCGTCCAGCGACAAATGCCGGGCATAAGCGTCGATCAGGCGCAGAAACCGTTCATCCGATTTGAAGCGGATGCTTTCCAGTCTTGCATCGAAATCCGGATCGTCCCGATTGGCCAGCACATATTCCATGCGGCTGTACGGATCTTCCAGCCGGAATGAACGGCCGAGCCGATGCTCCAAATATTGCTGGTAGGTCGTCTGCCCCATGTTTTGCTCCCCCAATTCGGGCAGCACCGTGGAGACATAGCTGTTGAACATCGGGTTGGGCGAGAACAGCAAGACCTGCTCCGAGCTAAGCGTCTCTCTGTACCGGTAAAGCAAATAAGCGATTCTTTGCAGCGCCGCCGACGTTTTGCCGCTTCCGGCCGCCCCTTCCACAATGAGCATTTTTGCGCGCTCGTTGCGGATGATCCGGTTCTGCTCCTGCTGAATCGTCGCCACGATGCTCCTCATACCGGAGTCCGACGTCTGGCCCAGCACTTCTTGCAGCAGCTCGTCGCCGATCGTCAGACCGGTATCGAACATGCTTCGAATGATGCCGCCGCGAATCATAAACTGCCGTTTGAGCGTCATTTCGCCGCCTACGATGCCTTCGGGCGTCTCGTAACGGACAGGGCCGGGGCCGTAATCGTAATAAACGCTGGAGATCGGCGCACGCCAATCGTAAATCAAATAACGTTCGCCGCTGTCGTCCAGCAGCGAGCCGATGCCCAAATAAATCGATTCCGCTTCTCCCGGACCGTCCGCATCTTTCAAGTCGATTCGGCCGAAATAAGGGTTGCCTTCCAGCTTCGTCAGCGTCTTCAGCTGATGTTCCAGATGGCGGTGGCGCCGCTCCCTCTCCGACAACACTTCCGCCTGCTGCTTCATGCTGGCGTAAGTTTCGGCCGTCTCCGCCGCATCCTCGAAATTGACGGTTACATCGTCCCAGAAATTGCGGCGAATCGATATAATATCGCCTTTTATGCCGCCAGATTCCCGGCGGTAGGTTTCGATGCGGCCTCCAATCAGCTTTTTGACCTCGTCTACCCTTTGCTGCTCCGCTCTAAGTTCATTGTTTGTAGTTGACATACGTTCCTCCTTCTGGCACAAATCCGATATCGTCCACCATGAACTTGCCCGGTCCCCCGCTGAACCGGATCGTAACGGATTCCAGGACACCGGGCTCCGGAATGGCAGACGCAGCCGTCGATGCCTTGTCCGGCGCCGGTTCGAACAGTTGTAACGGGATCACGTACGTTTGAAAGACCGGTTCGTTCGCGTTTTTATATTTTTTGTTTTTGCCGTATCGATCCAGCCAACCGCTGATCAGAAATTGCGTATAGAACGGTTCCTCGACCGGAAGCCATTCGTTCAAAGCAAGAACGTATGCCTTCCCGTCGCGTTCCGTAAGGCCAATTTCGATTTGAGGGAGCGGCGGAAGCTTATCCATTGCCGGGTCTTCCGCTCCGACAAGATCGCGCTCCATATTCATCAGCGATAACACCAGGCTGCCTCCGCTTGTTCCTTCAAGTTTGCCGCCCGCCTCGGGTTTCAGGCGAATGGTAAATTCCGCTACCGGCTCTTCCCACTGAAGAGCCATTCCGTAGGCGCCTTTGCCGCTGCCGTCCCGGTCTGCAGCCTGCGTTCGTTCCCGCACGGCGAATCCGTCGCCTTCAAAGGCTTGCACGAGCGGATGGTAAGCCTCGAACGACGCGAGCTCTGCCATATCCGAGCTGCCGTACCGTCTGAAATAAGCCGTTTCGGGAAGCCTCCCGCCCGCACTTCGGTAATCTTGAAACAAAGCTTTGTATTCGTCCCGGCCGTTCAGCGTCGCTTCCATAAATGATAAGATATATACTTTGGCGATTTGCCGTTGCTCTTCCGGCTTAAGCATTCCCGAGCGGTTCAGAAACAATCCGCCCGGCAGCCGTTCGTCCATCCGTCCCCAATCGGTGTTGAATTGGCTGTGGTTGGCTCCCGCAATATACAGCGAAGCCTTGAACGCCTTCGACGAGCCGTCCAGCTTAACGCGATTATACTGCCGGTCTCCGCTAAACTGATGGACATCGCCGTCCGCCGAACCTTGAATCGTCAAATAGTTGACATTCTTCAGCGTCGTCGTCTTCTGATTCACCCGTTTATCCGTCGGCGCAATGGCGGCAACCGAGGCGATCCTTACCCCGCGCAGACTGTCCAGCACCGGGTCGTCCGGAAACCATTGCTCCGCTCCGGCGGCCATCGCAGCCGCCTGGCCTCCCCTCGAATGACCGATCAGCGCGACGCGGGACCAATCGATGCGGCCGTAAAAAGCGTTGCCGGCTTGGCGGGACAAACGGTTCAACTCCTCCAGATGTTTCAGCAGAACCCATGCCCGCACTTTCATATCGTCGTTCGGAATGCCCGACCATACGGAATAATTCAAAAAATTTTCATCGACGGATACCGCAACGATGCCTTTACTTGCCAGCAGTTTGCCCAAATAAGCGTAACCGGCGTCCGAAAAATATTCCATCAGATGATTTCCGTGCACGATAAGCGCGATCGGAAACGGCCCCGCCCCCTCCGGCATCCATACCCTCCCGTTCAGCGGAACACTTTTCTGATCGAATCCCCAAAACCGCGTTTTCAGTTTTGGCCACTTCGTAATATAAGCGGAGGCGTCCGCGGTATTCGTCACGATCGAAACTTCGCCGCCGAAGCCTTTCCGATGTTTGTCGGTTCCGCTTCCGTAATGGAAAAAACGGTAATCATGCGAGCCGGGCAGGGAAGGATCCTCAACCTCCGGCCATGCAAGCCGGCCGGCCGGAATCGGATCGGCTTCCGCCGCTCTTTCGGGAATAATGGCAGGGCCGTTCGCCGCCTCTTGCCATGGCAGCCAGACGAAGGCTGCCGCAATGACTGCGGCTGCGGCCGTCAGCGGCACCCATTTTCCTTTGCGCGCCAGCGTCGTTGCCATAAGCGCGGTCATTCCGACAGCCGCTCCTGCCGTACTGTATATCGCTGCGATGACCGCGGAGGCGGCAACGCCCATTTCGGCATAATACAAGATGATATACGTTTGCGCGGCGGCGTAGAACCAGAGCGAAACGAATCTCCGGGGCACCGGCACATACAGCAGCGACAATACGAAAGCGCCGACTACGGCTGCGATGTACATGCCCGCCGCATTTAACGCCAGCATGACCGGCACATCGACGTACCAGCCGAACCCCGTCGGCATGCCGAGCGCCGCCGCCGCCATGGATGCCATGCCGAACAGGACGGAGCCTGCCGCCGCGCAGGTCGACAATCGTCCATCCCGTACCTGTCTTCGTTTGAATCTGTGCGCAATCCATGAAGCGAATCCGATTGCCAAAGTTCCGGAAAGCTTTATAGCCCGCTCCATGCTTCCCTCGAAACGGACAGCCAATAGCGGTCCGCTTGCTGTTCGATCAAGACGGGAATGCCGAAGAAGCGGCTCATTTGCTCCGCGTTCATCAGTTCGGACGTTGCTGCCGCGGCGAACACCTCGCCGTTTTTGAGCAGCAGCGTCTTCGTAATACAAGGCAATATTTCTTCCACGTGATGCGTGACGTAAATTAGTGTCGGACCGTCTTCGCGCGCCGCGATCGAATCGACCATGTCCAGCAGCGTCTCGCGTGCGAACAAGTCGAGTCCGGTGCAAGGCTCGTCCAATATGAGCAGCTTCGGATCGTTCATTAACGCTCTGGCGATGAGCACGCGCTGCCGCTCCCCTTGCGAAAGCGTGTCGTATGTACGGCCGGCCAGCGTTTCGCACCCCAGCGATTGCATTAAAATTTCCGCTTTAGCCCGGTCTTCGTCATCCATACGCTCGTAAACGCCGATTGTCGCATGTTTGCCGCTCAACACCGTTTGCAGCGCGGTTTCGCTTCCATACAACCGCTGCTGCAGCGACGTGCTGACCCAGCCGATGCTCTTGCGGAGCTCGCGCAAATCATATTCCCCAAACTTGCGGCCCAGCACGCTGACCGTGCCTTTCGTCGGCCAAATGTATCCGTTGATCATATTGAGCAGGGTCGTTTTGCCGGAGCCGTTCAGCCCCAGCAGGCACCAATGCTCGCGCTCGCCGACCGTCCAATCGACGTTTCGCAGCACGGCGCGCTCCTCTCTCTCCCAAGTCACTCCCGAAAGTTGTATCATGGCGTTTCCCTTCCCCTCCATAGATCAATCATTCCTATCATAACCAATAATTCTATCATATTGGAATCATACGTCAACCGGAAGAAGCCCCTCGCTTCGAGGGGCTGTACAGTGAAGATTTTGCTTCAGGTCAGCGCTTGATAAAATGGGGCAATAAGCAAATACAAGACCATGGATGCCAATCCGATGCCGATCGACCAGCTGCCCAATCCTTTGGCGCCTTGCCGGTAAGCGACAAATCCGAGCACGGCAGCCGTAGCGCCGAGCAGCACGGGCCAAATAAACAAGGATGCCAGGGCAAAGATGAGCGAAACCCAACCCAGCGCTCCGCCGGCCTCCCTCGCTTCGACTGCGCCGCCGCTCTCCCTCGCTACCACCGGTTCATCCCTCTCCCTCGCTTCCAACGGTTCATCGGTTTCCCGGCGGCGTTCGGACAGCGGCAGCCCATAGGCGAAATCGGCGCCCATCTCTTCGTTGACGTCCTTCATCGGCGCAGCGGGACCGCTGCTCAGAGCGCCGGCCGTCCAGGCCGTATCCGGATCGATGGCGCGGCGTTGTTCATGCGCAGGCTCGTTCGTATTCCGTTGTTGTCCGTTGTCCATGCCGATCACTCCTTCGGTTTAAAGGTGAGACAGCAGGTCGCCGCCGATTTGGACGCTTGATCCTGATGGTACAGTCCCAAATCGTCTGCGGCGTATTCCTCTTTATATCCGGGAGAGGAATGCTGATCGATTTCGATCTCGATTTCTTTGGCTGCGCAAAGATTGCCTTCTTTCCAATAGTTGCAATTGGCTACGCTGCAAATGACGCCTTGCGGCATAAAAAAATCACCTCCGCTATCAAGTTGCCCTCAGCGGAAGTGATTCATTCTGCCTTATTTTTGTCCTTGCATGCGGCGCTGCGTCATGTAGTCGCTCTCGTAGTAAGCCAGCTCGTCCCGCAGCTCCTCGTACAGCTTGGAGACGCCCAGCACGACATCCCTCGAATCGCGGGTCGGCTTGCGGCGGAACCGGATCGCATCCTGACCCGTGTAAGCGTAGCGGCCGTCTTCGGAATAACATTCGTTTTTCGGATAGAAAAAGGCATTGACGCAATGATGATAAACTTCGTACAACACGCGCTCCGCATAATCGGTATCAAAATTCGGACGTCGAAGCAATACGCCCAGCTTTTCGACGGCAACCTCGGAGTATACCAGCAAATGCCTCAGGTCGGACAACAGGCCTTTATAGAACAGCTGAGCCTCCTCTCCTCCGTCCTCGCCGCACAATTGCGGCAAATTGTGCTCATTAAGGAAAGGCTCCAGCAGAGCAATGGCTTCCTTAAGCTTCTCGCGAGCGGATTCGCTCAGTGCTTTGACATTGGTCGATGGCATGGTGGTAGATCCCCTTTCATAATTCCAAGCAAACATAAGCAATGGTAAGAAATAAGCGAGCATTCCGGCGCCCGCATATTTCAAAAAAACTATAAACATCAACATCGTACCACAAATTCCATAGAAACGGTACTGCGATTCGCGTTTTTCCCTGCATAATTTCATCCAGCCCGTCGGAACCTATCCGTATCGGAGCCATTAACCGCATAAACGGAGGTAAAATCAGATGCAAAGATCATGGATCGCCGCCATTACCATTATTGCGCTCGCGGCATTGCTTATTCCAACAACGATGAACAAGCCCGATCCGAAACGGCCGGAAGTCAATCCCGAAGCCGCCTCCTATGTATCGGACGCCATGGAGCAAAGGCAAAAGTTTGCGGCGCTGCAGAACGATATGAACGGAACGGCAAGGCTGATGACGGCCGAGCTCCGCAAAGATTTGGTCAAGCTGCTTCGCCATAGCGGCCACGAGTCTCGGCAAACGGCGGTCCGCCAAATGATGCAGGACCATCCCCATATCGTTTATGCGAGCTGGACCTCGGGAGGCAAAACCATCCGCCAGGGCAAGGTGCCGTCGTCCAAGGACGGCAAAGCGGAAGCCGTTGCTTCCAAAGCGGAGTCCGCCGTGGCCAAAGGAACGGAGTTCGAGTCCGAGCCGTTTGACGGCGCCGACGGCAGCCGCTACGTCGCGGTGGGCGTGCCGGACGAGTCGGGCGGCGGCGGAGCCGTAGGTTTTATCAAGCAGGATGTGCTGAAGCAAGTGGAGCGGCATCAGAAGCAAAACTTGCGCATCATTCCTTATCCGGCGGAAGGCAAATACCGCGTAGAGTCGGTCAAGTCGAATACGCTGCGCGATACGACGGTCCGGACGGGCGAAGATAACGGCAACGTGAGCCATTATTATATGAAGGATGCCGTCGTTCGTTTTACCAAGCCGATGTCCGAGCGGGACATCGAAAAAATCAAGGCGGAAATTGACGCCGAATCGGTGCAGCGGATCGGCGACGCCTATGTGTTCCGTTCACGGTCGATGGAAACGGAACGGCTGATCGGCTACTTTCAGCAATCTTGGAAAACGAATTTTGTCGAGCCGCATTACTTGTATATGACGAACGAAGCGCCTGGCCGGACCGACGGTTCCCAAGGCGCGGACGAAGCCCGCGCGGCGATCGTCCCCAACGATATTTTGTATTCAAGGTATCAATGGAATTTGCCTTCCATCGAAACGGAAAAAGGATGGGAGCTGTCGCGCGGCGACGAAGGCGTCATTATCGCCGTGTTGGATACAGGAGTGCAGAGCAACCATCCCGACCTGAAGGGAAGGCTGACAGAAGGGGCGAACATCGTTAACAACAACGCCGCTCCCGAAGACGATGTCGGCCACGGCACCCATGTGGCGGGCATTATCGGAGCGACCGTCAATAACGGCGAAGGCGTCGCCGGCGTTTCCTGGTTCAACAAGATTATGCCGGTCAAGGTGCTGGACGCCAGCGGCGCGGGCTCCGCTTATTCCGTGGCGCAGGGCATTATATGGGCCGTCGATCACGGAGCCAAAGTGATCAATATGAGTCTCGGCAACTACGCTCAGGCTGAATTTTTGCACGACGCCGTCAAATACGCGTACGAGCGCGACGTCGTTCTCATCGCCGCAAGCGGAAACGACAATACCGGCCGTCCGGGTTATCCGGCGGCGTATCCCGAAGTTTTCGCCGTCGCCGCGACGAATATGAACAAGGATAAAGCGCCGTTTTCCAACTACGGGGATTACATCGACGTGGCCGCGCCCGGCGACAGCATCGCCAGCACGTACCCCGGCGGACAATACGCCGCATTGTCGGGCACTTCGATGGCCAGTCCGCATGTCGCCGCGCTGGCCGGATTGATTCGTTCCGTCAATCCGGAACTGACGAACGACGAGGTGATGGAATTGATGCGGCAATCCGCCAGAGATTTGGGAACCGAAGGGAAAGATATGTATTTCGGTTATGGAGAAATCGATGTGGATAAAGCGTTGAATGCTGCGGCCAATTACGGAGGAGCGCTTCAAACCTTTCCCCAGCAGGTCAAAAGGCGTCTGAGCTCTTTAATCAAATAAACGTTCGGAAAGTTTGCCATAAGCCGGGTTCTGTACTTCCGGTGGTCCAATCGGGAACGACCCTCCCACTAAGAAGCGACAATCATCTATCTAGGCCGTGCATTGCTGCACGGCTCCAGCAACCAACCCGGACGCGCCTCGGGCTAAGGCTGCAGCCCGCAAGCTGCGGCGTCCTCTCGGTCTTGCTCCAGATGGGGTTTACCAGGAACGCAGTCGCCTGCGCTCCTCGTGGTCTCTTACACCACGGTTCCACCCTTGCCTGTGCCGGCCTTGAACAAGGCCGGCCATCGGCGGTCCATTTCTGTGGCACTATCCTTCAGCTCGCGCTGACTGGACGTTATCCAGCATCCTGCCCTATGGAGCCCGGACTTTCCTCTCGCAGCGACAAGGCTGCCAGCGATTGTCTGTCAAACTTTCCGTTGCACGCTTTAGTATACAAGGTCCAGAGGCAATTCTCAACCATAAACTGTTCCCATATCCGCTACATGCTTACAGGAACGTAAACGGCTCCGTAGAAAGTCCGGAAGGAATCGCCACCGTGTCGAGTCGGTGCGTCTTCAGCTTGCCGTTCAGCCAGTCGGCCGTCTTTTGCTTCATCACCTTCTCGATGTTATGACCCGCGTCGATAATCGTCATGCCGGCCGCCAGCGCATCGTGCGCCGTATGGTAATCGATGTCGCCGGTTATGAGCACGTCGGCTCCCGCGAACATGGCATGTCTAACGTATCTGGCGCCGGAGCCGCCGAGCACGGCCGCCTTCCGAATCGTCCGGTCCAGCGGTCCGACTACCCGAAGCATCGGAACGTCGAATGCCAGCTTCAATCGCTGCGCCAGCTCGCCGAGCGTGGCAGGCTCCGTCAGCTTGCCTGCCCTGCCCAGCCCGAACGAACGCCCCTTCAAGTCCATCGGATACAAATCGTAGGCGACCTCCTCGTACGGATGGGCTTTCAGCATCGCCTGCACCGCGCTGCGGTGAACGCTGTGCGGAACGATCGTTTCAATCCGGATTTCATCAACCTGTTCCAGCTTTCCATGAGATCCGATATACGGATCGCTGCCCGCGCCGGGCTTGAAGGTTCCCGTTCCCTTGACGTTGAAGCTGCAGCTGCCGTATTGGCCGATATGGCCCGCGCCGGCATTCCAGAGCGCCTCCCGGACGGCTTCCTGATGGCTTTCCGGCACGTAGACGGCAAGCTTGTACAGCTTGTCGGTATGAACCTCCTCCAGGCAAGATCTGCTTTCCGGCTCGATCCCCGCCTGATCCGCCAGCCAATCGTTGATGCCGCCGTCGGCCACATCCAGGTTCGTGTGCGAGATATAGACCGCAACGTCGTTTTTGATCAGCTTCTCATACAGCCTTCCGGCGGGCGTCGACGTATCCAGCTTGGCCAGCGGGCGGTAAATAATCGCATGATGCGCGATGATAAGCTCCGCGCCGGCGGCGATGGCTTCGTCGGCTACTTCGTCCGTCACGTCCAGGGCGATGAGCACTTTCGATACCGGCTTGTTCAGCGTTCCGAGCTGCAAGCCGATCTTGTCGTTTTCGACCGCATAATGCTTCGGAGCCAGCTGCTCCATCAATTGGACGACCGATTGACCGTTGGCAAGCAATTCAGCACCTCCTCGATCATACTAATTTCCTTCAACAGCTGCTGCCGTTTTGCGGCAGCCTGCGGCAAATCCGAATCTCCCATTTGGTCCGCGATCCGCCGCTGCTTGGCCAATTCTCCCCGCCACTTGCGATTAAGCGCGTCATCGGCTTGCCGAAGCAAATGCGGACCCATTCGAAGCAGGATGGCTTGAGCGATCGGCCCGTCCATGCCATCCGGCAAAATGGCGGCATCGTACAGCTTTCCGTTCAACCGTTCGGCATCGTCGGTACGCACCGCATGCAAAATTTCGTAGGTCTTGCCGTCTTCCTCCAATATCGTTTCGCCGGCCAAATACCATCGCTCCTCGAGCAGCCAGCTGCGTACCGCGTCCTCGCCGATATTCGGCTGCAGCACAAGCTCGCGTACCGAATCCAGCTTGCCGTCCGCCTTTCCCTTCTCCAGGATAGAGCGGATTAGGGCGCCGCCCATTCCGGAAATCGTGACGGTATCCGCTTCTCCGGGCTCCAGAACTTCCAGTCCGTCTCCCTGCCTGACGTCCAGCCTGTCCGTCAGTCCTGCGGCTGCCGCCTGCCTTTGAGCCGCTTGCATGGGCCCCAAATTCAATTCCCCCGCAATGGCGCGGGGACATCGTCCGCCGAGCAAGAGACTGGCCGGCAGAAGCGCATGGTCGGAACCGATATCGGCAAGCCTCGACCCCGGCGTTACGTAGTCTGCAACGGCTTGCAGACGATTAGACAATTTGATCATTATGCCACCCACATCATCCATTGTTTGCGCAAAGCGAAGAGCAACCCTCCGCCGACAGCGATTTTGGCCAGCAGCTGGAGCTGCAGGCCGGCCGTTTGCTGCAGCAGCGCCGCGGCGTACAGCTCCGGCATAAACCAAGTTAAAGCGCACGCCGCGAACAGAACGGCGGAAACCGGCTTGGACCAGCGGTGCACGAACCAGCTGTTCCAGCCGAACAAGATCGATAGAGGAATCCAGTACAGCTGAACCTCATACCATTTGGGCGAGTCGGTATAGCGGTGAAGCAGCCATCCGTAGACGAGCAAGGCCGCAAGCCAGCCGCACAAATGTACGGCCGGCATCCGTTTCCAAATGCCGTATACGATCCATAGGCACGCGCATATGCCGACGAAGGCCGCGCGCCAGCCCCACTGCTGAAGCCCGTGCTCCTCCAGCAAGTACAAGCCGCCGCCGAGCAGCGTCAGCAAACCGACGCCCGTCAACGCCATGCCCGCCGCCTCGTGCCGTTTGCGGAGCTTCGCGCCCCATCGCAGCGCCCCCCATGCCGCGGCGGCGACAAGCAGGATTTGCAATGCGGGATGAAAAGAGCTAAAATAAAACACAACAAAGGAAATTAAGGTAATTGTGCCAAATACAAGGAACCATTGTTTCCCTGTTGCGCGCTGAATCGCCGCTGCCGCTTTGCCGATCGCATGACCGGGTCGCCGAGCGGCCGCCTCTTCATCGGGATCCGCATACAGATTCAGCAGAAAATCGCAATATTGGTCGGGCAGCAGCTTGCTCCGGCGCCAATGCTCGATTTCGTTTACAATCGTTTGCCTACGGTTATCATCCATCGTTCAGACTCCCTTTGCGATGAGGCAAGCGAATGGCCGCTTAACCCAAGCCGATAGTCTATCCGTTTCGAAAAAAAGACCTCGCTGCGGCAGCAGAAAGGTCGCAAGGCGTTTCTTGACAGAAACGTTATTCGAGAAAATCTTTCAGCCGTTTGCTGCGGCTGGGATGACGCAGCTTGCGCAGCGCCTTGGCTTCGATTTGTCTGATCCGCTCGCGGGTCACGCCGAACACTTTGCCGACTTCCTCCAGCGTTCTCGTACGTCCGTCGTCAAGCCCGAAGCGGAGCCGAAGCACGTTCTCTTCCCGCTCCGTCAGCGTATCGAGCACGTCTTCCAGCTGCTCCTTCAGCAGCTCGTACGCGGCGGCGTCGGCGGGAGCCAGCGCCTCCTGATCCTCGATGAAGTCGCCCAGATGGGAGTCGTCCTCTTCGCCGATCGGCGTCTCCAGCGAAACGGGCTCTTGCGCGATCTTCATAATTTCGCGTACCTTCTCGGTGCTGAGATCCATCTCGGCCGCGATTTCCTCCGGCGTAGGCTCGCGTCCCAGCTCCTGCAGCAATTGACGGGATACCCGAATCAGCTTGTTGATCGTTTCCACCATATGAACGGGAATCCGAATCGTTCTCGCCTGGTCGGCAATGGCCCGGGTAATCGCCTGCCGTATCCACCAAGTTGCATACGTACTGAATTTGAAGCCCTTCTGGTGGTCGAACTTTTCGACGGCTTTGATCAGACCCATATTGCCTTCCTGTATCAGGTCAAGGAACAGCATACCTCTTCCGACGTAACGTTTGGCGATGCTGACGACCAGCCGCAAATTGGCTTCGGCAAGCCTTCGCTTCGCTTCCTCGTCGCCATTCTCGATTCGCATCGCCAGCTCGATTTCATCGTCTGCGGACAGAAGCGGAACCCGGCCGATTTCTTTCAAGTACATGCGGACGGGGTCGTTGATCTTGATGCCGGGCGGCAACGCAAGATCGTCGTCAAAGTTGAAGTCGTCGGATTCATGCTCTTGCTCGTCGGCGGCAGGCCCCAACGGATGGTCCTCGTCGCTCTCGTTCAAGACTTCAATGCCCAAGTCGTCCAGCTGCTCAAAAAATTCATCGATTTGCTCCGGATCCTGATCGAACGGGGACAGCTTCTCCATAATTTCTTTATACGTCAAAGAAGATCTCTTTTTGCCTTGCTCTATCAGCTGATCCTTGACATGATCCAGCTTCTGTTCGGTATCCAGTTCAGTATGTTGATCGTTCGCCATATTCCGACTCCCTCCTCCCTAGAACTCCCTGCTTTATCCTTTCAGTTGTCTTTCTAGGGCAATAATCTCAAGACCTAGCTGCGCTGCCTGCAAGGCATCGCCGGCACGTTCGGCACGCGCCATTTCTTCTTTTTTTCGTTCGATGTCCCGGAGCTGCGGAACTTTAAGAATTTCGTGAATAAATGCTTCCATTACGGTCTCGTCAAACGGAAAATCGCCGTCCATCATCAATATGGCCGACGCCGTTTCCTCAAGCCGGGGATCTTGCAGAGTTTCTATGAACCGGGCGGGCTCCGGCTCATATCCTTGCGCGTAATAAGCGTATAAATAAGCAGCAAGAGCCGCGTGATCCTCTACGTTAAACGATTCGCACAGCCTTTCGTGAACGGATTGCGCCACTTCCGGATTTCTCATCATAACGTGAAGCAAACGCCGCTCCGCTTGCGCATAGGCCGGAAGCACGTCGGGCGGTCCCTTCCTTTTCGGTCGGTTTTCATTCCTACCATTATTCCACGAAATGCCGTTATTATCCCTTTGCCGCCCCTTTTTTTGAAGCAGCTCCTGCCGGAGGTTATGGCAATCCTGCTTGAGCGAGTCCAGCGATATTTCGAATTCGCGGGACAATTCCTTCAAGTACACTTCCCGTTCCAAGGAAGAATCCAATTCGGCAATGATTTGGACCGCTTCAAGCAAGTACTTTTTGCGACCCTCTTCTTTTAGCAGTATATGGTTTTTCCTTGAATATATAAGCTTAAATTTTGTGACGGATACAGGCTCGTCCATAATTTCGCGAAGAAAAGCGTTGGGACCGTATTCGTTAATATATTCGTCGGGGTCCTTGCCTTTGGGAAGCACGGCGATCGACACCCTCAGTCCTGCGGCTTCGAGAAGCGGAATCGACTTGTAGGCGGCGGCCTGTCCGGCATCGTCTCCGTCGTAACAGACGATCACTTCTTCGCACAGCCTGCGGAGCAGGCTGCAATGCTCCTCCGTCAGCGCGGTTCCCATCGTCGCCAAACCGTTCTTGACGCCGGCGTTCCATGCCTTGATGACATCCATGTACCCCTCGAACAATACGGCTTGCTTGCTCTTGCGAATGGCCGGCCTCGCTTCGTGCAAATTGTACAGGAGCCTGCTCTTCGTAAACAGCATCGTTTCCGGCGAGTTCAAATATTTCGGCTGCCCGTCGCCGATGATGCGTCCGGCCATCGCGATCGTCTTGCCTTCCCGGTCCCGCAGCGGAAACATGATCCGGTTTCGAAACCGGTCGACGTACCCGCTGCCGTCGGACTTCGGCGACAGCAGTCCGCCTTGCTCCATCAGCTTCGGATCGAAGCCTCTCGAGGCGAGAAACCGCTCCAGCACTCCCCACTCGTCCGGGGCGAAGCCGATCATAAAGTGATCGATCAGTTTGTCGGTCAATCCGCGACTCCGCAAATATTGCTTGGCCCCTTCGCCTTGCTTCGTATTGTTGAGCAAATAGTGGTACAGCTTGGCGCTCAGCTCGTGCGCTTCGATCAGCTTCGCACGAAGCGGATCCTGCGATTGCCCTTTGCTGCCGTCAGGCATCGTCCAGGTTACCGGAATGCCGGCTTCCTCCGCCAGCCGCCTGACCGCTTCCGGGAAAGAATACCCCTCCATTTCCTCAATAAATCGAATCACGTTGCCGCCTTTGCCGCAGCCGTAGCAGTGAAAAATTTGCAGCTCCGGCGTTACCGTGAATGAAGGGGTTTTCTCGGAATGGAACGGGCATAATCCCTTCATATATTTCCCGTGCTTCGAGAGATGAACGTATTTGCCGACCGTTTCCACGATGTCGTGACGCCTTCTTACCTCGTCAATGACCTCGTCCGGTATTTTGCCGTATGTCATCGCCCATCACACCCATCCTTAGAACACGCAAAGGCCCAGATTGTAATTAATATTCGCTATGCGTCAGCTATCTCCTGCTGGACCGTCAAAACTTTTGTCAACATTTGTTGAAATCGGATTCTGTCGTCCTCTGTCAACGCTTTGGGACCTTTGGTCCTGAAGCCGCCCCTTCGCCTTCGAGCGCCTTCGTGACGGCGGTCCATTAAATAATCGATGTTTCCGTCGGTATATTGCTCTCCTCGCGGCGACAATACAACGGCTCCCTTGCCCATCGCCATGCAGGCCAAGCCGAAATCGCCAGTGACGACAACCACGCCCGGTGACGAGCGATTCGCGATATACATATCGACGGATTGGCTGCTGCTGTCCACCTGAACGACTTTGACGCCCGGCTTTTCTTCCATCCGATGGGCATAGGAGGCGACCATCCACACATCGGCTCCGCATTCGGACGCCGCCGCTTCGATTTCGCGTTTGACCGGACACGAATCCGCATCCACCATCACGATTATTGTACGGGACAAATCCATCATCCGATCTTCTGCAGATTGACAACTGCTACTATTATATACGTCGTTCCGGCAAAAAATCCTGCATGCCCCTTAAGGCAGCCTCATTTGCTCCATAATCAGGCTGGCGGTTTCTTCAACCGCTCTGTGCGACACGTCGATCACCTTGCAGCCCAGCTTTTTCATCACGTCTTCGGCATACCGCAGTTCTTGCCTGATTCGGTCCGGCGTCGCGTATGCCGCCGTGTCGGGCAGTCCAAGCGCCTTCAGCCTCGCCTTGCGGATGACGTTCAAATACGCCATGTCGATCGTCAATCCGACAATTTTGCGGGGCGGGAGCTTGAACAGCTCGTCGGGCGGCTTCAGCTCCGGCACCAGCGGCACGTTGGCCACCTTGAATTTCTGATGGGCCAAATACATCGACAGCGGCGTCTTCGAAGTGCGCGATACGCCGACCAGCACGATGTCGGCCTTCAAGACGCCCGACGTATCGCGGGCATCGTCGTATTTGACGGCAAATTCAACCGCCTCGACCTTGCGGAAATAATCCGCGTCCAGCACATGATTCAGTCCCGGCTCCTGGCGGGACTTTCGGCCGGTCAGCCCTTCGAGCATATCGATAAACGAACCGAGCAGGTCGACGGCCTTGATTCCGTACTCTTCCGACAGCTTGCGCATGCCTTCCCGAAGATGCGGCATGACGAGCGTATACAGGACGACGGCATGCTGCTCCGTCGCTTTTTCCGTGATGCGGCGGAGCGTTTCTTCGTCCGTTACGAACGGGGCTCTGCGAATTTCCGCGCGAATCGGATGAAACTGGGCGATGGCCGCCCTGACGACGAGCTCACCCGTGTCGCCGGCCGCGTCCGATACGACGTACACGATCACTTCCGGACTTTGCTTCGTCATTCCAAGCCTCTCCCTTCCTCGCGTTCATGCGCTTTCCGCCCTTACCATACAAGCTTGGAGAAATCCGCGATAAGCGAGATGTCGGACGCGATGCCCGCCAGCAGCGCCAGCCGGTTGTCCCGGATTTTTTCGTCTTGGGCCATGACCATGACATGCTCGAAGTAGCCGTTGATGGCCGGCCGAAGCTCGGACAAAATTCGGAGGGCGGATTCGACGTCTTTCCCGTTCATCGCTTCCAGCGCCGCGGCGCGCCGCTGCTGCCAAGCCTCGTACAGCTCTTTCTCCGCCTCTTCGCTGAACAGCGACGGATCGGCGGCGCCTCCGGCCGATTTGGCGGCGAGATTGCCGACCCGGTTGAACGCTTCAACCGTAAGCTTGAATTCCGCTTTGCTCTCGCCGGCCGCATGAGCCTGAACGGCAGCCGCTCGTCTGGATACGAGCGTCAAAT